>WNGJ01000006.1_pt1 | contig 212443 bp, 190 predicted proteins | sample 5400611 | NCBI WGS metagenome assembly WNGJ01 (sample SAMN13153375, study PRJNA577476) | soil metagenome | isolation source: 40 cm soil or saprolite under Garry oak tree replicate 1 | place: USA:California | collected 2016-06-15 | reverse complement strand
TGGCCACGAAGATCGCGGTGCCGCGCCCTGACTGGTTGAGCGCGGCGACCGCCATCGCCACCACGCCGTCGCCGAAGCAGATGAGCACGAAGGTGCCGAGGAACTCGGCCGACAGCTCACCCCAGACGGTCTGCCGCCAAGCGGGACGCGTGGCTCCCGCTACTCGTGCCGACATGTCACCACCTCCTGATGCCTGCCGGCGATCCACATCGCGTCACGATACACTTGACACCCTGCGAATTTCCCCTCTCATGGCCGGTGCGACGAGCTTTGCTCCTTCTCCCAGGTCTGCCGCGCCGAGCCGGCCGCACGATAGAGTTGGGTCGTGACGCTGGAGCAACGACACTACGAGCGGCTGCTCGACTTTCGCACCGGGCTGCGCCGGTTCCTGCGTTGGAGCGCCGACCAGGCCGCGACGGCTGGCATTACTCCAGCGCAGCACCAGCTCCTGCTCGCGATCCGCGGACATCCGGACCGTGCCGGACCGACCATCCGGGACGTGGCTGGCTACTTGCTGGTCCGCCATCACAGCGCGGTCGAGCTGGTCGACCGCGCTGTGGCGGCCGGCCTGGTGGAGCGCCACCAGGACTCCGGAGATTCGAGGGCCGTGCGGCTTCGCCTCAGCGCCGACGGGGCCGAGCGCCTGGCCCGTCTCTCCGCCCTGCACCTGGAGGAGCTGCGTCGCTTCGCTCCCCATCTGGAGGCGCTGTGGGACGGGCTCGACGCCGGCCAGCCGAACGCGCAAACGCCTCGACGAACCCCGTAACGTTGGCTTTCAGGACTCGGGGCGACCGAACTGGGCTACGACCAGGGGCTTGGGTGCTTGGACTGCCCGGAGCGCCTGGGTGGGCCGGGCCGGTCCAGGTCGGCCAGCGCCTGCCGGACCTGCGCCGCCACGCGCTGGAGGTGCGGCAGCACAGCCATGCCGGCGACCGCGCCGAACACGAACCAGAAGATGGCTTCCATTTCGCCTCCCTCCACCGTGCGTGAATTACATCGTGCCACGATATTCCATGCTATCAAGGGGACGGTGCGTGGGCTCCCCAACAACGCCCAGCCCGTGCGCAGCAACTCGTCCCGAAGAATGGGAACTAGTTATTGACAATCCTCAAAGTTTGCGTTTCCATTTGTAGTCATGAACGAAGTGCAGCGAGCGATCTTGCAAGAGGTGGCCGAGGGCCGGCTCAGCCCTGAGGAGGCCGCCTCGCTCCTGGACCAGGCAGAGAAGGCCGGACAGGAACAGGGGTCCGAGCACGACCAGCCGTCCGAGGAGCCCGGCGCCGCGACCGGCGAGCGCCCCCGTGACCACACGCCCCCGCCGGCGGGGACCGACGCCGGCGTCAAGCGGGTCCGCGTGGTGGGCAACTTCCGCTCCGCCCGGATCGTCGGCGACCCCACGGTGCGCGAGGCGGTCGCCGAGGGCCCGCACGTCGCCAGGCGCGAGGGTGACCTGCTGATCGTGGAGAGCGCCTTCGACGAGTCCGACATGCCGGGCTTCGTCTTCAACCGGGGGCTGCGGAACTGGCGCCTGACGATCCCACCCGACTTCGGGGGCCGATCCTATCGACCCCCTCGCCCGCCGAGGCCACCCAGGGCCGGGGCCGAATGGACCAGCGGCGAGCCCTGGGAGCGCCGCTCCTGGAGCCAGAGCGAGCTGACCGTCCGTATGCGGCCCGACCTTCCGCTCGAGGTCGAGCTGTCCGCCGGCACGCTGCGCGCTGACGGGCTCACCGGGCCGCTGCGGTTCGACGTGCGCGCCGGTTCCGCGAGGATCGAGCATGTCCGCGGGCCGATCGAGGCGATGGTCGCGGCGGGCTCGATCCGGATCGAGGCGCTGCTCACCGAGGGCGCGTCGCGCATCCGCTGCGACGCCGGCTCGGTCAGGCTCCATCTCGAGAAGGGCTCCAGTGTGCTGGTGCGCGCCAGGCCCGAGCTGAGCAAGCTCACCCTGCCCGGCCACGGCGTGGTCGGCGGCTTCAGCCCCGGCGAGCGCGAGGAGGTCAAGATCGGCGACGGCACGGCAACCCTCGACATCGACGCGAACATGAGCAAGATCACGGTGACGGCTGACCGATGAGCGACCGGAGACCACCCCACGACTGCCCGGTGTGCGGCGAGACGCTCGCCCTGACCAGGCTGAGCTGCCAGGCCTGCGGCACCGAGCTGTCAGGCGACTTCCAGGCCTGCGAGTTCTGCGCCCTCAGCGGCGACGAGCGCGAACTGCTGCGCGTGTTCCTCGCCTCCAGGGGCAACATGAAGGAGCTGCAGAACTACCTGAAGGTCAGCTACCCGACGGCCAGGCTCCGCTTCGACGCCCTGCTCGGCAAGCTCGGGCTCGACAAGGGCTCGGCGCCCCCACCACCCCCTTCCGGCGATCGCGTCGAGATCCTCCAGGCGCTCGCCCGCGGCGACATCGACCTCGGCGAAGCCGAGCAGCGCCTGCAGCGGTAGGGCGGATACGCGGGCCCGAATTGCACCAAGGTTTGCCGCGTGCCCGGAAATACCATGAAGCGCGTACGCAATGCTGCCGGACCGACGGCACCTTCGCGTTGGCCCTCCAGGCGCTGGCGGCGAGAAGATAGGCCGGTCACCAACCGAGCTTCCGAGCCTTCATGCCATCACTGACGCGAGCCACCAGGGGGGCCGCGCCGGCGCGGCCCACGCGCCTGGGGTGGTGTGCGCTGCTGGCTCTGGGCATCCCGATCGCGCTGGCCGGCTGCGGCGGCGGTGGCCAGCAGCGGCGCGGCGCGCTCGACATCGAGATGCTCGACAACTTCTACAAGCGGGACGTCACCCGGGTGCCGGCCGGAACCCGGGTGCGCTTCTCCAACGGGGGCCGCGCCGTCCACAACGCCGTGGCCGCCAACGGCGGCTGGTCGACACCGGCGACCATCCGGTCAGGGAGCGCGGCCACGCTCACACTCTCCAAGCCAGGCGTGTACCGCTTCTACTGCACCTTCCACGGCACCAAGGACGGCCAGGGCATGGCCGGGACCATCGTGGTCGGCGACGTCCGCTACGAGACCAGCCAGACCACCACCGGCAGGGACCTGCCGGTGGCCAGCAAGGCCAGCGGCGTGACCCGGCGGGTGCCCCAGGACTACCGGACCATCCAGGCGGCGGTCGACGCGGCCAGCCCGGGCGACCTGGTGCTGGTCGGTCCGGGCGTCTACCGCGAGGAGGTCAAGGTCACCATCCCGTCGCTGGTGATCAGAGGCACCGATCGCAACCAGGTGGTGGTCGACGGCGAGTTCCGCCGTCCCAACGCCATCAGCGTCACCGCCGACGGCGTGGCCGTCGAGAACCTGACGGTGCGAGACGCCGTGGCCAACGGGCTGTTCTGGACCGGGGTCACCGGCTACCGGGCCTCGTACGTGACCGCTTCGGCCAACGGCGACTACGGCATCTATGCGTTCGGCAGCCGCGACGGCGTGTTCGAGCGCTCCTACGCCTCCGGGTCGCCGGACGCCGGCTTCTACATCGGCCAGTGCAACCCCTGCAACGCGGTGATCGACGGGGTCGTCTCCGAGGGCAACGCGCTCGGCTACTCCGGCACCAACGCCAGTGACCTGGACATCGTCCGTTCGGTGTTCCGGCGCAACTGGGCTGGGATCGTGCCCAACACCGGCGACTACGAGCTGCTGCCGCCGTTCCGGGACGTGCGGATCGTCGGCAACCTCGTCCAGGCCAACGGCAACCGGGCGGCGCCCGGAGCGCACGTCGAGTGGTCGGGGTTCGGCAACGGGATCGTGCTGGCCGGCGGCAACGACGCCCTGGTCCAGCGCAACCGGGTGCTCGACCACCCCAACCACGGAATCCTGGTGACGCCCAACCTCGACGAGCACTTCTGGACCTCGGCCGGCAACCAGGTCCGCGACAACGTGATCTCCGGGTCCGGTCGTGCCGACCTCGCGCTGGCGGGGCCGGCCGGGGCCGGCAACTGCTTCAGCGGCAACAGCGTGCGCAGCACCGTGCCGGTCGGGTTGCAGGCGTTCCAGTCCTGCCACGGCCTGCGCCTGCCGGTGCGCATGGACCTCTCGACCACGCTGCAGAGCCTCGGCCTGGTGGCCGAGGCCAACCGCGACGCGTTCCCCCACAACCGCTCGCAGGACGCGCCGCCGGCGCCACCGCAGCCGCAGATGCCTGGAGGCGCGGCCGCCTCGGTCCGACCGGCGGTCGACATCTACCGCGACCACCGCGTCGACCTCGACCAGATCGCCCTGCCGGCGCCGCCCGCCGGCCAGCGCGCCACCTTCCGCAAGGAGCCCACCTTGTTCGGCGTCCCGATCCTGGCCTCATCCGCCTTGCAGGTGATTTTCGGCCTCTACGGCTACCTGCTGCCCTTCGCGCTGTTCGCGGCGTGGATCGCGCTGGCCCTGTGGGACCTCGCGCGCCGCGACGACCTCAGCCGCGGCGCCACCATCGCCTGGGTCGCCGTGGTGCTGGTGGTACCGTTCCTCGGCGTGATCGCTTACCACGTGCTCGGGCGGCCGAAGATCCCGGGCTGGCTGCGGACCACCATGATCGGTGGTGGCATCGTCGCCTATGCGCTCATCCTCGGCATCGGCGCCCTGATCGGTGGGATCGTCTAGCGCTTCACCACTTGTCGACATGTCGACCGTCATCCAGAAACCAGGCTGTTATCGAACGACCGTCAGAAGGTCGTGTAGTGGACTGGTCAATCGGTTAGAAGTATCGAGGAGTCCCCCTGTGCGCGGCAGCTTCAGCAAGTCAATCGATCATTGGGGAGGACGATGAACGTCGGAGTAGTGTCCACGCGCTTCCACGGGACCGACGGCGTCAGCCTGGAGACCGGCAAGGTCGCCGACGTCGTAGAGGAAGCGGGGCATGACGTCGCATGGTTTGCCGGTGAGCTGGGGGAACGGTTCCACCCGGGGACCACCCACCCGCTCGCCCACTTCAAGGCACCAGCCATAGTCCGCATCACCGAGGCCGCCTTCGGCCAGGGAACCTGGTCGCCCGCCACGCCCGCGGCAATGGACTCGATCACGCGCGAGCTGAAGGACGCGCTGCGCCGGTTCGTCGACGAATTCGACGTCGACGTACTGATCGCCGAGAACGTCCTCTGCCTGCCGATGAACCTGCCGCTCGGGCTCGCCGTCGGCCAGTTGCTGGCCGAGACCGGCCTGCCCGCCGTCGGCCATCACCACGACTTCTCCTGGGAGCGGGCGCGCTTCCGCCGCACGGTCGTCCCCCACCTGCTGGCCACCGCCTTCCCGCCCGCCCTGGACAACCTGGAACACGTCGTCATCCAGTCGACAGCCCAGCTCGAGCTGCAGCGGCGCAGGGACCTTGACTCCGCCCTCCTCCCCAACGTCATGGACTTCGAGCGCGGCCCCGCCAACCCCGGCGACCGCGAGGCGTACCGCCAGGCCGCCGGCGTGGACCCCGAGGACGTGCTCCTGCTCCAGCCCACCAGGGTGGTCCCGCGCAAGGGCATCGAGACCACCCTGCAGCTCGCCTACGAACTGGCCGACGAGCACGTCAAGGTGGTCGTCAGCCATGCGGAGGGCGACGAGGGCCCGCGCTACGGCCAGTTCCTGCGCGACGAGGCCGAGCGGCTCGGCGTGGACCTGCGCTTCGTGCCCGCCGCCGTCGACCCCGCCGACGAGCCCGGCAAGCCCCTGCTGGCCGACGCCTACGCCGCCGCCGACCTGGTCAGCTACCCCAGCCGCTACGAGGGCTTCGGCAACGCGCTGCTGGAGGCGTTCTTCTACCGCCGCCCGGTGCTGGTCAACCGCTATCCCGTCTACGCGCGCGACATCGCCCCCACCGGTGTGCGCTGTATCGAGATCGAGGACGGCGAGCTCTCCGGCGAGGCGATCAAGCAGGCGGCCGCCTGGCTCGAGGACCCGCGCCGCCACGAGGAGGCCGTCGAGACCAACTACCGGGTGGGCGCCAAGCACTTCTCGTACGCGACCATCCGCGAGCGCCTCCTCCCCCTGCTCCCCGCCGCCTCCAGCGGCTGAGCGCCCCCACCCACGCCGGTGGCCCGGGGTTTCCCGCGGCCGCCCTCTGGCAACCCTTCATCCCGAGGGCCGGCAGCGTGGCCAGGCGCCACGTGGCCACGCTGCCGGCTCCACCACCGGGCGGCAACTCCGTCACCGGCCACCACCAGAAAAGCCGACGGCGGGCGGGCGGAGGCGTCACCATTGCGGGATGGACGTGGAGGCGGGGATCGAGCGGCTGTACGGGCTGCCGCCTGAAGAGTTCGTGGCGGCCAGGGACGAGCTGGCGCGGCAGCTTCGCAAGGACGGGGACGCGGCGGCGGCCAAGCGGGTGGCGGGGCTGCGCCGCCCGACCGTGGTGGCCTGGGCCGTGAACCAGGCCGCGCGGCGGCGCCCGGAGCTGGTGACCGACCTCGTCGAGGCGGGCGAGCGGCTGCGGCAGGCGCAGCGGCGCGCGCTGTCGGGCCTGCGTGGCGGCGCGCTCCGGACAGCCGGCTCGGAGCGCCGGCGGGCGGTGGAGCGGCTGCTCGCCGAGGCCACCAGCGTGCTGGAGGAGAGCGGCCGCTCGCCGGAGGCGCATCGCGACGCGATCGCGGCGACGCTGCAGTCGGCCTCGTCGACCGAGGCCGCCGCGGCGGCGGTCCGCGCCGGGACACTGGACCGCGAGCTGGCGGCGCCGAGCGGGTTCGGGGAGGTGGCCGGGCTCCAGCTCCTGCAGCCGCCACCTGAGCCGGAGGCGCCGGAACGGCCAGCCAGCCCGGCCCGGCGCCGGGTCAAGCTCGACCCGGCGCGCCGCCGCGAGCTGGACGCGGCCAGGCGGCAGCGCGACCAGCGACGGCGGGAGGCCCGCACGGCGGCCAGCGTGGCCGGCAAGGCTCGCGAGACCGCCGACCAGGCGGCCGAGGCCGAGTCGGAGGCCGCCGAGGCTGCGCGGCGGCTGGCCGGCGAGTCCGCGCAGGCGCGCCGCGCGTCCGAGGAGGCGCGGCGGGCGGCTGAGGAGGCCCGGCGGGTCGCCGACGAGGCTCGCGAGGCGGCCGACACCGCCAAGACGAGGTCGCAGCGCGCGGCGCGGCGCGCTCGCGACGCGGTGGAGGAGGCGATCGACGCCGAGACCGTGGCCGGGACCGCCCGGGAGGCGCTGGAGCGGGCGGAGCGGAGGGTGACGGAACTGGAATCTGGCGATTGATCCTCCAGCCCTGGTTGTCCTCGCCAACGTGTGGTACTAGGAGGCCAAGACCCCGCCAGCAGGGAGGACCGCATGTCGGTGACACGCTGGGACCCGTTCCAGGACCTCCAGTCGTTCCGCGACGAGATGAACCGGGCCGTGAGCCGCTGGTTCGGCCGCGAGGAGGGCGAGGAGCCAGCGCCGCGGCGCTGGATGCCGGCGCTGGACGTGACCGAGACGCAGGACGCGTACCACATCGACGTCGAGGTGCCCGGGCTGCGGCCCGAGGACATCAACGTGACCGTCGACCAGGGCGTGCTCACGATCCAGGGCGAGCGCCGCTCCGAGGAGGAGAAGAGCGACCGCTCCTACCACCGCATCGAGCGCCGCTACGGCTCGTTCCGCCGCTCGATCAGCCTGCCTCGTGACGTGGACGCCTCTCGCATCCAGGCGAACTACGACAACGGGGTCCTGCGTCTGGAGGTTCCCAAGACCGAGAGCAGCCAGCCCAAGCGCATCGAGGTCAAGCCGGGCTCGACCGAGGGGGGCGGCGGAGGGGCCGGCGGAGGAGACGGCGGGAACGGCTGACCGGGCGCCACGGGCGCTCGGGTCAGGCGGCCGGAGCCGGGGCGGGCTCGGTGTGGGTCCGCCCGTAGAGGGTGGTGCGCTGCTCGAGCCGGCGGCCGAGCGGCTCGACGATGGCCCGGAAGTCGTCGGCCTCCATCATCTGCCCGTGGCTGGCGCCGGCCGCGCGGCTGATGTTCTCGTCCATCAGCGTGCCGCCCAGGTCGTTGACGCCCGCCAGCAGCGCCTGGCGGACCCCGCTGGCGCCCATCTTGACCCACGACACCTGGATGTTGTCGATGACGCCGTGGTAGGCGATGCGGCCCACGGCGTGGATCAGCATCGCCTCGCGGAAGGTCGGCCCGGGGCGTGACTGGCGCTTGAGGTAGATCGGCGCGCCCATGTGCACGAACGGCAGCGGCACGAACTCGGTGAACCCGCCGGTCTCCTTCTGCAGCGCGCGCGTGCGCAGGATGTGCCTCGCCCAGTGCCTGGGATGCTCGACGTGCCCGAACATGATGGTCACGTTGGAGCGCAGGCCCACGGAATGGGCGGTGCGGTGGACCTCGAGCCACTCGTCGGTGGTCACCTTGTCGGGGCAGATCACCGCCCTGACCTCGTCGTCGAGGATCTCCGCCGCGGTGCCCGGCAGGCTGGCCAGCCCCGCGTCCTTGAGGCGCAGCAGGTAGTCGCGCAGCGGCTCCTGGAGGCGCCGGGCGCCCTCGTGAACCTCCAGCGCCGTGAAGCCGTGGACGTGCATCTGCGGCACGGCGTCCTTCACGGCGCGGGCGACGTGGATGTAGTAGTCGCCGTCGAAACTGGGGTGGATGCCGCCCTGCAGGGTCACCTCGGTGGCCCCCCTGGCATGGGCGTCCACCACGCGGCCCGCGACCTCGTCGAGGCCGAGCAGGTACGGCGCGCCGCGCAGGTTGAGGCTGTTCGGCCCCTTCGAGAAGGCGCAGAACCGGCAGCGGAAGGTGCAGACATTGGTGTAGTTGATGTTGCGGTTGCGGACAAAGGTGACGACCTCGCCGGAGGCGCGCCGGCGCAGCTCGTCGGCCACCTCGGCGACGGCACTGACCTCGGGCCCTCGGGCCTCCAGCAGCGCCACCAGCTCGTCCTCGCCGGGCTCCTGGCCGGCGAGGACCCCGGTGAGCACCTCGCCCACCCGGCCGCCGGCGCTCGGAGTGGCGGCGCCCCGGCCCACGGGCTTGCGCTGTATCAGCGCCGGCGGCGGCTCCAGGTCCCCGGCGCTCCAGCGGCTGTCGCGCGCAAGGCCCTCCGAGTCGGAGCGGTTCAGCACCGGGAAGCGCATGGCCTCGTCCAGCCAGCGCTCGGGGGTCGCGGCGGTCTCGGGGTAGACCGTCAGGCGCGGGGCGAGCGCGAAGCCGGCGGCCTCGGTCACCTCGCGGAGCCGGTCCAGCTCCGGCCAGGGACGCTCGGGGTTGACGTGGTCGGCGGTGACCGGGCTGACACCGCCCCAGTCGTCGATGCCGGCCTCCAGCAGCGCGCCGAAGTCGCTGGTGAGGTTCGGGGGCGCCTGGAGGTGGATCGCGGGGTCGAGCAGCACGCGGGCGGCGGCGATCGTCCAGAGGTACTCCTCCATGGAGGGCGCCGGCGCCGAGGCCATCGCCGTGCCCGGCTTGGGCAGGAAGTTCTGGACGATGACCTCCTGGACGTGGCCATGGCGCCGGTGGGCCGCGTCGATCGCGGCCAGCGCCTCCAGCCGCTCGGCGCGGGTCTCGCCGATGCCGACCAGGATGCCGGTGGTGAACGGGATCTGGAGCTCGCCCGCGGCCGCCAGGGTGCCGAGCCGGCGCGCGGGCAGCTTGGTGTCGCAGTGGAAGTGCGGGCCGCCCCGCTCCAGCAGGCGCTCGGAGAGCGACTCGACCATCATCCCCTGGCTCGCGGTCACGGTGCGGAGCCTGGCCAGCTCGCCGACCGCCAGCGCGCCGGCGTTGGCGTGCGGCAGCAGCCCGGTCTCGGTGACCACCAGCCGGCACGCCTCGGCCAGGTACTCCACGGTCGAGGCGTATCCCATGGCCTCCAGCGCCTGGCGCGCCCGCGGGTAGCGGTCCTCCGGCCGCTCGCCCAGGGTGAACAGGGCCTCGTGGCAGCCGGCGGCGGCGCCCGCCCTGGCGATCTCCAGCACCTGGTCCGGGGAGAGGTAGGCGCCGGCGAGCTTGGCCGGCGGCTTGGCGAAGGTGCAGTAGCCGCAATGGTCACGGCAGAGCATCGTGAGCGGGATGAAGACCTTCGGTGAGTACGTGATCCGGGTTCCGTAGCGCTCCGCGCGGATGCGCTGGGCCGGCGCCAGCAGGTCGTCGAGGGACGTGGACGGGGTGACCGTGATCATCGACATGCCAGCCAGGTTCGGCCTTGTCACTTCAGATAGTCAAGTAAAATCTTGCGCGGGCGTCGGGGAACGGACCAGCCCGTGCGCCAGAGGAGCGGCGTGCGGGTTCCTGGCGAGCTGGTGATACGGTGCCGATGTGCCCAAGCGATATGGCGTCTCCGGGCCGGTGGCCCGGACGCTGGAAGTGATCGGCGACCGGTGGACGCTGCTGGTCGTCCGCGAGTTGCTGCTCGGCGGGGCTCGCTACGGCGAGCTCGAGCGGGCGCTGCCCGGGATCCCCTCGAACCTGCTCGCCGAGCGGCTGCGGCTGCTCGAGGTCGAGCGGATCGCCGAGCGGGACGCCGAGCGCGCCTACCGATTGACCCCCAAGGGCCGCGAGCTGGCGCCGGTGCTGGCGAGCCTGGCCACCTGGGGTCTGCGGCACTACGCCACCCCCTCGTCGGCGACCGCTCTGCACTCTGGCTGCGGCGGCCACGTCCACACGCGTTCCACCTGCACCCGCTGCGGTGCGATCGTGCCCGCGACCGACCTGGACCTGCGCGGCCGCCTCGAAGCCCACGGCTGAGCCGCCGAGGCTGGGGCGCCTACCCCAGAGCGACCGGGGTCGCTCCCTGGGCGATGGCCTCCACGATCGTGGCGGCGCCCACGATCTTGGCGCCGAGGATCAGGTCGTCCTCGGTGATGCCACGGGGAGTGGTGCAGGCGCTGCACCCCCAGATCTCACCGCCGGAGTCGGCGAAGTCCATCATGAGCTGGGCGAGCTTCGGGAAGCCCTCCAGCTCGATCCCTTCCGCGTAGCCGCGCTTGCAGAGCCAGGCGCCCTCGATGGTGAGCAGCACGATCGCCTCCTGGCCGGCGGCCAGGGCGACGTTGGCGGCGATGAACGGGACGATCGCCCGCTCCGGATCCTCCCGCCCGTGGGTGCAGTGGAAGAGCTGCCGCGCCATGGCCGGTCTACTTGAATTCCGGGACGTGGCAGCCGACGAAGCCGTGCTTCTCGAAGTACCGCTGGTGGTACTCCTCGGCCGGCCAGAACGTCGACGCCTGGGTGATCTCGGTGGCGATCGGCCGCGACAGGCCGTCCTGCGCCTGCTCCCTGGAGGACTTGGCCGCCGTCTCCTGCTCGGGCGTCAGATAGAAGATCGCCGAGCGGTACTGCGTGCCGACGTCCGGCCCCTGGCGGTTGACCTGGGTGGGGTCGTGGATCTGCCAGAAGACGTCCAGCAGGCGGTCGTAGGAGACCTTGGCGGGGTCGAACTCGACCTGCACGGCCTCCGCGTGGCCGGTGCGGTCGCTGCACACCGCGCGGTAGCTGGGATGCTCCGTGTGACCGCCGGAATAACCGGAAGTGACCTCCAGGACGCCCTCGACCTGGCGGAACGCCGCCTCGACACCCCAGAAGCACCCGGCGGCGAAGATGGCCTTCTCGGTCGCCATGTCTCTCTCCTCACATCATGTTTCCGTGGATCCCCCAGGGTATAACCGGCGGGGCTCCAGCGGAGATTCCCGCCAGGCCGGACGCCCGCGCGGCTGGGTCCATACAGGATGGCAGAGCGAGCCCCCCAGGGGCCCAAGGTCAAGATCGCCGCGTGGTCCCGGGGGGCGCCGGCACACTAGCCAGGGGGGAGCGTCTCCAGCCCGAACAACTCCAGTCGATGCTCCGGGCACAGACCGAGATTGGTCGCCTCCGGACGACCGCAGGCGCGCACACTGCCGTCGGGAAGCTCCACGTCGGCCCAGCACACGTTGGACGCCTGAGGCGCACGGAACATCGCTCGCGCCGCCGCCAGTGACAGCGGGGCACGAGCACCATCATGTTCTGGGTCCATCGCGATCGAGCCCCCCAGCGCGGCCCCGGTCACGCCACCGGGGACCGCCGGTCGGAAGTGCCTCGATGGCTGTGATCGGCACCAACGTGTCGCCAGATTAGGGCTGTTTGCATTCGGCGGCGCGGCCGTTGCGGAGTGGTTATCCACAAATACGGCCGGGGTCGTACGTTCCGGGCCAGCCTCAGTTAGGGTGAATGTGAGGCGAGGCCCCCTCCCAGGGAGCCGGCGACGCGATCCCCGCGATCGCGCGCCTCGACGCCTTTCCTGGCCAAGAGGGACTGACGAGCAATGCCGTTCAACCTCCATGCGATCGACCTGCTGCTGCTGCTGCTCCTGGCGGCCACCGCGGTGAGCGGGTGGCGGCGCGGCTTCGCGGTGGTCACGCTCGGCTACGCCGGGCTGCTGGTCGGCCTCGCGCTCGGGGCCTGGGCCGCGGCACGGGTCGGCCTGTTCATCTCGGCCGAGGACTCCCTGCGCCGGCTGCTGGTCGGCATCGTCGTGTTCTTCCTGGTGGCGGTCGTCTGCCACTCGCTGGCCACCCGCTTCGGCATGCAGCTCCGGTCCACCATCACCGGCCGCGTCGGCGGCAATGTGGACGCGGTCGGCGGCGCGGTGGTGGCCGTGGGGGTGACCGTCATCGCCGTGTGGTTCGTGGCGCTCACACTTGGCAGCGTGCCCTTCTCGCCGCTCGCCAGGGCGTTGACCGACTCCAGCGTGCTTCGGACCATCGACCGGATCGCGCCCCGGCCGCCGGCCGCGCTCTCGCAGCTCCGCGGCCTGCTGGCCCGCTCGCCCTTCCCCGACGTCTTCGCCAACCTGCGGCCGCCGGCGGCCGCCGGGGCACCGCCGGCCGCGCTGGCGACCCCGGGCGTCAAGCACGCCGCCGCCGCCACCGTCCAGATCGAGAGCCAGGGGTGCGGCGGACTGCTGTTCGGCAGCGGCTTCCCGGTCGAGCAGCACCTGGTGGTGACCAACGCCCACGTGGTGGCGGGCACGGGGCGACACCGCGTGATCACCACCGACGGGTCCCGCGCGATCGCCACGGTCGTCTGGTTCGACCCCAGGCGCGACCTGGCCCTGCTCAACGTGCCCGGGATCAGCCTGGACCCCTTGCGGCTGGCCGGCGCGGTGCCGACTGGGACAACCGGCGCGGTGATCGGCTACCCGGGCGGGGGCAGCGAGAAAGTGGTCGGGGCGCGGGTCGTCGCCAGGACCACAGCGGTGGGCCGGGACATCTATTCGTCGTCGCTGGCGCGGCGCGAGATCTACGTGCTGCGCGCCAGGGTCCGCAAGGGGGACAGCGGCGGCCCGGTGGTGGACCGCTCCGGCAGGCCCATCGGCGTGGTGTTCGCGGCCTCGACGGTCGACCCGCAGGAAGGCTACGCCCTCACCAACTCCGAGCTGCGGACAGTCCTGACCCAGGTCGGCTCGAGGCGCGCCCCCGTGGGCGTCGGCGAATGCGCCGCCTGACCAGCGGCGCCGCCCCGAGTCGCCGGGGCTACTCGGGGCGGGGGACGATGTCGGCGAAGCCGTTGCCGTGCGCCATGGCACGCAGGTCGAGGGCCTTGTCGAGGAGGTCGGCGGGGACGCCGTGCTCGAGCGCGACCTCGCGAAGGGACCGGCCGCTGGCGGCCGCCTCCTTGGAGATCTCCGCCGCCTCGTCGTAGCCGACCACCGGGTTGAGCGCGGTGACCAGCACCAGCGTCGACTCGGCGAGCCGCCTGGCCCGGTCGGCGTTGGCGGTGATCCCGTCCACGCACTTGGTGGCGAACTGCAGGCACGCCGCCGCGAGGTACATGATCGATTGGAGGAGGTTGCGCGCCATCAGTGGGATGTAGACGTTCAGCTCGAAGTTGCCCGACATCCCGCCGATGGTGACGGCGGCGTCGTTGCCGATGACCTGCGCGGACACCTGCGTCAGGACCTCGCACATGACCGGGTTGACCTTGCCCGGCATGATCGAGGAGCCCTTCTGCACCTCTGGCAGGTTGATCTCGCCGAGGCCGGCGCGAGGGCCGGAGCCCATCCAGCGGATGTCGTTGGCGATCTTGGTGCAGCTCACCGCGACCGTCTTCAGCGCTCCGCTCAGCTCGACCAGCGCGTCCCTGGCGCCCTGGGCCTCGAAGGGGTGCGCGGGCGGCGACAGCCGCAGGCCGGTCGCGGCAGCGATCCGCTCGCGGACCTTGGTGGCGAACTCGGGGTGCGCGTTGAGCCCGGTGCCGACGGCGCTCCCGCCCAGCGGGAGCTGGCCGACGCGGGGGAGGGCGCCACGCACGCGCTCGACGCCCTGGCGGATCTGGGTCGCGTAGCCGGCGAACTCCTGGCCGAGCGACACGGGGACGGCGTCCATCAGGTGGGTGCGGCCGGGCTTGACCACGTCCGCGAACTCCTCGGCCTTGGCGGCGAGCGAGCGGCCGAGCGTGTCGAGCGCCGGCAGCAGGACGTTCTGCGCAGCGTCCAGGGCGGCGATGTGGACCGCGCTGGGGAACAGGTCGTTGGAGGACTGGCCCATGTTGACGTGGTCGTTGGCGTGGACGTCCTCGCCCGCGAGGGTGGCGACGACCTCGTTGACGTTCATGTTGGTCGAGGTGCCGGAGCCGGTCTGGAAGACGTCGACCGGGAACTGGTCGTCGTGCTGGCCGGCGGCCACGGCCTCGGCGGCGGCGGCGATGCGCTCCGCCCGGTCCCGGTCCAGCCCACCGAGCTCGGCGTTGACCCTGGCGGCCTCGGCCTTGAGGCGGGCCAGCACGTGGATCACCTCGCCGGGCACCCGCTCCCCCGAGATCGGGAAGTTACGGATCGCCTTCTCGGTCTCGCCCTTCCACAACTGCCTCATCGTGCGTCCTTCCGCTCGTCGTCGACAGCATGCTACGACCGCCGCCTGCTCGAACGCCGTGCGAGGCAAGGGAGGAGGGCCGGCGGGCGCCACTGCGCTCGCCGGCCCCGGACACGCTCAGCCCTTCACGCAGAGGACCTGCTTGAGGCGGGCCTTGACCTCGACCAGGTCGGACTGGGCGGCCATCACGGCGGTGACGTCCTTGTAGGCGCCGGGGATCTCGTCGATCACGCCGGCGTCCTTGCGGCTGAAGACGCCGGCGGTCTGCGCCTCCAGGTCGGCGAGCGAGAAGGTCTTGCGGGCCTTGTTGCGGCTCATGCGGCGCCCGGCGCCGTGCGCGGCCGACTCGTACGACTCGGCGCTGCCCAGCCCCTGCACGATGTAGGAGCTGGTGCCCATCGAGCCGGGGACGATGCCCCACTCCCCCGCCCCGGCACGGATCGCGCCCTTGCGGGTGACCAGGACGACTTCGCCGTAGTGCAGCTCCTCGGCGACGTAGTTGTGGTGGCAGCGGACCGTGCGCACCACCCGGGCATGGCGCCCCAGTGTCGCGGCCACGGCGTGGTGGACCAGCCGCAGCATCGCCTCGCGGTTGGCGGTGGCGTAGCGCTGCGCCCACTCCAGGTCGCGCCGGTAGGCGGCCATCTGCGGCGTGCCCTCCAGCAGGACGGCCAGGTCCGGGTCGGGGAGCTGGGCGTTGTGCGCCAGTCTGCTGGCGATCGCCATGTGGTGCTCGGCCAGCACCAGGCCGACCCTGCGGGAGCCGGAGTGCAGCATGATCCAGACCCCGCCCTCGGTGTCCAGGCACAGCTCGATGAAGTGGTTGCCGCCTCCCAGGGTGCCGAGCTGCCGCCTGGCGCGGCCGAACAGGTCCCGAACCGGCCCGCTGAGCTGGTCGAACTCCCGCCACAGCCGCTCGCCCTCTTCCAGCGGCTGCTCGCGCATGGCGAAGCCCACAGGGACGGCCCGCTCGATGGCGGCGCGCATCGGACCGAGGTCGTCGGGCAGGTCGGAGGCGCCAAGGTCCAGGCGCATGGCGGCCATCCCGCAGCCCATGTCGACGCCGACCGCCGAGGGCGCGACCGCTCCCCGCATGGCGATCACCGAGCCGACGGTGGCGCCCTTGCCGAAATGGACGTCGGGCATCGCGGCGACGTGGTGGTACACCCACGGCAGCGCGGCGATCCGCCTGAGCTGGTCGAGCGCGACCGACTCCACCTCGTGGGGATCGGCCCACAGGTGGATCGGGACCCCGGACCCCTCGAGCACCGTTGCCGGCATGGCCTCCTCCCTCGGGTGCTACCCCGTATTCTGCAGGCCGGCGGCGACGCCGTTGACGGTGAGGCGGACGAGGTCGGCGACGCGGCGGGCGCGCTGGGGATCGGCGACGCCGGCGCGCAGCTCTTCGAGGAAGCGGACCTGGATGAACGAGAGCGCGTCCACGTAGGGGTTGCGCAGGTCAACGGCGTTGCGCAGGATCCGCCGCCTGGCCAGCGGACGGTCGCTGTCGGTGACCCGCAGGACCAGCGCGCGGGTGCGGCGGAACTCGTCGCGGATGGCCTCGGTCAGCTCCGGCCGGCCGCCGAGGTCGAGGTAGAGCCCTGCGATCAGGGCGTCCGCCTTCGCCAGGCTCATGTCCGCGTTGTCGATCAGCGAGGTGAAGAACGGCCACTCCGCATACATCCGCCGCAGCCGCTCCACCCCGCCGGGCTCGTCGACCAGCACCTGGAGGCCGGCGCCAAGCCCGTACCAGCCGGGCAGGTTGCAGCGGTTCTGGCTCCAGGCGAACACCCAGGGGATGGCGCGGAGATCCTCCAGGGCCGCCCCGGCGCTGCGGCGGGCCGGCCGGGAGCCGATCGCCAGCTCGGACAGCTCCTCGATGGGGGTCACCCGCATGAAGTACTCGACGAAGCCGGGCCGGCTGACCAGCTTGCGGTAGGCCGCCTCGGAGGCTGCGGCCATGCGGCGGGCGTCGCTCAGGAAGCGGCGCTCGCAGCCGGCCAGCATGGCCTGGTGGGCAGGGGTCGAAGCCAGCAGCACCGCCCAGGTGACCTGCTCGAGGTGGCGGCGGCCGATGGCCGGGTTGCCGTAGCGGGCGAAGATGACCTCGCCCTGCTCGGTGACCTTGAAGCGGCCGGCCACCGAGCCAGGGGCCTGGCCGCGGATGGCACGGCCCGCCGGCCCACCGCCCCGGCCGAGCGCACCGCCGCGCCCGTGGAACAGGGTCAGCTCCACGCGCCGCCGGCGCGCCCAGGCCGCCAGCTCGCCCTGTGCCTGGTAGAGGGCCACGTTGGCGGCCAGGAAGCCGACGTCCTTGGCGGAGTCGGAGTAGCCGAGCATGACCTCCACCCGGCGGCCCGAGCGGTCCAGCCACTCGGCGACGCCCGGGACCGCCAGGTACTCGTCGAGCACCGCGGGCGCGGCCCCCAGGTCGACGCGGGACTCGAACAGCGGCACGACGTCCAGCTCCAGCGAGCCGTCGGGAACGGCCAGGCTGGCCAGCGCCCGCACCGTCGCCAGGTCCGCGGCGGAGCGGCTGAAGCTCACCACGTAGCGGCGGCAGGCCTGCGACCCGTAGCGCCGCTGCAGCTCCGCCATGACCCTGAAGGTCGCCAGCACCTCGGCGACCAGCGCGGACGGGTCGATCGGCGGCGGGGCGGCCCAGCCGTCCCTGGCCAGGCGGCCGAGCGCCTCCAGGTCGCCGGTGGCCTGCGGCGCCAGCTCGGCGATCGCCTGGGCATGGACCGAGGCGTGCTGGCGGACCTCCAGCGACGCCAGGTGGAAGCCGAAGGTCTCCGCCTGCCAAACCAGGTGCTGGAGCTCCCCGTAGGCGAGCCGCGGCGCGCCGGCGGCCACCAGCGACCGCTGCACCAGGTGGAGGTCGGCCAGGAAGACCTCCGCCGACAGGTAGGCGCCGGGTCGCTGGGTGCGCGTTGCCGCCAGCCGCTCGGCCGCCAGGGCGAGCTTGCGGCGGTGCGGCTCGTCGGGAGCGCGGGCCCGGATCTCGGCGGCGGCCTCCGGCAGCTCGTCCTCGTCGCGTTCCAGCGATTCGAGCAGCGCCTCCGACGGCCTGGTCGAGGCGGCGGAGGCGCTGAGCAACCGGGCGACCCGCCGGGTGACGGCCTCAAGGCCGAGCAGCACATGCTCGGCCTGGATGGCCATGGCCGCTCTGGTGACCTGGGCGGTGACGTTGGGGTTGCCGTCGCGGTCGCCACCGACCCAGCTCCCCCAGCGCAGGTAGGGAGCCAACGCCGGCGCCCGCACGCCGGCCGCCTCGCCGCCAAGGGCCAGGTCCAGCTCCCGGTACAGCTCGGGGACCAGCCGGAACAGGGTCTCGTCGAAGGCGGACATGACCGTTCGGACCTCGTCGAGCGGGGTCGGCCGCTGCCGCCGGAGCTGCGAGGTCCGCCACAGGGCGGTGGTCTCCTCCAGCAGGCGGCGGTGGGCGTCGGCCTCCTCGGAAGCCGACAGGCGCGGGTCGTCGAGCCGCTCGACCTGCTCGCTGATGCGCCGCAGGGCGTCGACGACCGCCCGGCGCCTGGCCTCGGTCGGGTGCGCGGTCAGCACCGGCCGGATCTCCAGGCGCTCGAGCAGTGCGGCCAGCGCGGCCTCGCCGGCGCTGCCGCGGACCTCGGCGACCGCCGCCTCCAGCGACTCCCGCACCGGCTCGTCCGGCCGGCGGCCGCGCTCCCGGAGGATGCGGACGCGGTAGTGCTCCTCAGCCAGGTTGACGAGCTGGAAGTAGACGGTGAAGGCGCGCGCCACCGACTCGGCGCGGTCCAGGTCGAACCCGGCGACGATGGCGACCACCCGGTCGAGCTGGGCCCCCCTGTCGGCGCCGGTGCGCAGCTCGATCGCCGCGTGGCGCAGGCGCTCGACGTCGGCGAGCAGCTCCGGCCCCTCCGACTCGAGCAGCACCTGGCCGAGCACGCTGCCGAGCAGGCGCACGTCGTGGCGGAGCGGCGCCGGCGTCTGCTCGCGCTCCGTCCTGGCCCGGGCGGCGGCCGGCGGCCGCTCACCCTCCGCTCCGTCACCCGCCGGCCGCGTCTCCGCCGCCGGCATCTCCGCCGCCGGCCCCCGCGACGCGGAACCCGCCGGCTCGGAGGGCGGCGGCCGCGCTCCTGGCCTGGGCTTTCTGCTCATGGCCGCGATGGTAGTCGCGGCCTCAGCCGGTGAGCAGCGAGAGCCGGACCTGGCGCCGGGGGTTGTCGTTGTTGCGGTCGAGCAGGCAGATCCGCTGCCAGGTGCCGAGCGCCGCGCGGCCGCCGATCACCGGGACGGTGAGCGACGGGCTGGCCAGCAGCGGCAGCAGGTGGTCGGCGCCGTGCCCACGGCTGCCATGCCGATGGACGTAGCGGTCGTCCTTGGGCAGCAGCCGGTCCAGGGCATCCTCCAGGTCCTCCTCGGAGCCCGAGCCTGTCTCCATCACGATCAGCCCAGCGGTGGCGTGCGGCACGAACACCTGCAGCAGCCCATCCTCGCCGCCCGCCTCGCGCAAGAAGGCGCCGACCCGCGAGGTCAGGTCGACCACGGTCCGGCCGGCCGTGTCGATGCCGAACTCGGTGGTGCGCATCTCCCTCCCCGTTCGTGCTCCGTATGGGTGCTGACCGCGCAGGCTACAGGAGCGGCCCGGCGCGGACGACAACACGGGAGAAGTGACCGGCAGGCAAGGTCTGGCCGGCGCATCGGGGGGGCAGGCGCGGCGAGCGCTGCGGCGCTCGTCGCGCTCTACGCGGGAGGTCTGGATGGTGACGCGGCGATGAAGGCTCCAGTGGACCAACCCGGCAGCCAGTCGCGAGCCATCGTCGACGGCGCCAGGCTGTGGACCGGCGGTGGCGCGACCACGCTGATCGTGGCGCTGATCGTGCTGGTGGGCGTGCTGATCAGCCGGGTCGTCGGCGTGCCCGGGCTGGCCGGCGACGAGACGGGCACGCTGGCCACCGTCCTGCTGGCCGGCTACGCGGTCATGTGGGCCGGCACGACCCTGCTGCTCACCGGCGCGCTGCACCTGCTGCTGCTGCTGGTCCCCCGTCCCCTGCAGCGCTTCGCCCTGGTCGCGTCCGCGCTGGTGCTGATGGCCGTGGTGGCGCCGTTCACCGCCGGCACCTCGCACGTGGCGGCGCTGGCCGCCGCGCTCATCAACCTGGTGGCTGGAGTGACGGCGGAAGTGCTGCTGCTGCGAGTGGGACGGACGGCCTTCCAGGAGGGCAGGCGCCGGTACCTGGCGCCCGCCGCGCGCCGCGGCGCTGCCCAGGTCGAGGCCGGCCCCGGTCAGGCCGGCGCGCGACGTCCCCGCAGGTAGCCGATCAGCCCGGCGAGGAACGCGGCCGCCAGGATGGCCGCGGTCGACAGCGCGCCGGCGAGCGCGCCCGGCCGGCGGCCGGCGTCGACCACCACCGTTGCGGTGACCGCCACCAGCACCTCGGCGAGCAGCGGGCCGAGCGCGATCCAGCCGAGCAGGTAGATGGGCCCGCCCAACTCGCCGAGCCCGAACGCCGTCGACAGCGTGCCCGGCGAGACCCGCCCACGGTGCCCGGCGATGGCAGCGCACAGCACCAGCACCGTGGCCAGCGGCAGGCAGGCGACCAGCGCAACCCACGGCGCGGGGCCCTCCAGCAGGCCGGCCCCCCAGGCGACGCCGGTGGCCAGCGCGCCGACCGCGGCGAGCCCGACCGCCGGCACTACGCAATGGAAGAGCAGCAGGTCGCCCCAGGCGAATGGGAGCTGCCGGCTGGCGTCGGGCTGGTCCGCCTCGGCCCGCAGCGGCTCGATCAACTGCGCCGCGGCCAGGTAGCCGGCCAGCACGGCGGCGCCGACCACCGCGCGCCTGTCCGGCTCGGCCGCGACCGCCAGCACCCCGGCACCCACCAGGACCAGCGCCCACCCGAGCCTGGCCGGGGCGCGCAGCAGCGCCAGCGCGTCGCGCCAGGGGATCGCCAGCCACCGCCGGCGGGGCCGACGCAGCCGCACGCGCCGCACGCCCAGCAGCGTCCGGTTGGCCCGCCGCCGCGCCTGCGCGGCGCCGCGGGCGTCCAGGCTGTAGAAGCTGGCCGCCAGGCCGGTCCGCGCCGTCGCCCGGCGCGCCAGCTCCTCGGTGGTGATCGCGCCCGCCCGGCTCCAGGCCAGCAACGCCGCCGCGACCGCGACCGCCGCCAGCAGCGCCGCCTGGACGGGCCAGCCGGGCACGCGGCCCCCGGCGGCGGCGACCACCGGGCCGACCGCCCAGCCCCAGGGGCCGGACCACAGCACCGCGCTGGCTCCGGCGGCCCCGCCAGGCACCAGCGCGGCCACCGCCGCGGCGGCCAGCACCAGCGGGCTGGCGCGCAGCACCACCAGCGAGGCGGTGGGTGAGCGCTCGACCAGCCAGCCGAGCGCCACGCCAAGCAGCCCAACGGCGGCCGGGCCGAGCAGCGACGCGGCCAGCAGCGGCCGCGCCGGCACGCCCAGCTCGGCCTCCAGCAGCACGAACGCGCCGAGGCCGAGCACGGCGCCGAGCGCCACACCCGCGGCGAGGGCGCGCGCCAGTCGCAGCCGGACCAGGGCCGCCCGGTCGATCGGCGCGGTGAGCAGCCACTGCACCTCAGGGAGCCTGAAGACCACCGGCCCCTGCCAGGTGGCGTGGCGCAGCACCGCCAGCAGCCCGAGCAGCAGGGTGGCGACGCCGATCCGCGCGAGCCCGCCGCCGGTCAGCCAGGTGGAGGCGGGACCGGTCGCCGGCCGCTGGCGCAGCAGGCGGAAGGCGATCACCACCCCGATCACCACGTACAGCACCGCGCCGTACGCGCCGATGAGCCGGTCCGACCGCTGCCCAGGCGGGCGGTGCGCGCGCCGCCTGGCCCGCAGCCGGGCCAGCACCGGGCCAGGCGCCAGCGGCCGCGCCGCCACGCTCATCGGGCGGCTCCAACCGGCCCGGTGGCCGCGCCGGCCCCAACTGATCCCGTGGCCCGGCCGGCGCCGGTGGCGCCGGTCACCGGAGGCCGAGCCGGAGCGCGTGATCTCCGGCGACGACCGGCTCGTAGTCGCCCGCGTCGATCACCCGCCCGTCGTGGAGGACCACCGCCCGGTCGGCGAGCCCCTCGGAGAAGCGGAGCTGATGGGTGCTCAGGACGATCGCGATGCCCTCGGACTTGGCCTCCTCCAGCAGCTCCCTGAGGCTCTCCTGCGATGGCGGGTCGAGGCCGACCACCGGCTCGTCCAGCAGCAGCACCTGGAAGGGGCGCACCAGCGTGCAGGCGAGCTGGGTCTTCTGCCGCATGCCCCTGGAGAGCTGCACCGGCAGGAAGTCGCGGCGCTCTTCCAGGTCGAGCACGTCCAGGAGCACGGCAATGCGCTCGTCGAGCTCGTCGCCGACGCCGTGCGCCAGGCCGACCAGCTCCAGGTGCTCGGCCACGGTCAGGTCGTCGTACAGCAGCGGGCTGTCGGGCACGAACGCCAGCGCCGCCCGCGCCCGGTGCGCGTCGGGCGCCCGGTGGATGTCGACGCCGGCCACGGTCACGCTGCCGGAGGTCGGTTCGAGCTGGCCCGAGGCCAGCCGCATCGTGGTGGTCTTGCCGGAGCCGTTGTGGCCGATCAGGGCCACGCACTCCCCCGCGGCCACCTCCAGGTCCAGGCCCTCCAGCGCGACCACGTCGCCGTAGCGCTTGGACAGGCCGCGCAGCCGTATGACAGGGGAACCAGACATGCTGCCAACCCTACCGCCGCTGGTTCACCCGGGCATCCCCAGGGTTGCTCGAGCCGCTCCCAGGCATCGCCGTCACCTCATGATCCGCTGCGTGACCAGCACCGCGAAATAGCTGAGCGGGAAGGCCATCAACAGGCTGACCACCCGGTCCAGTACGCCGCCGTAGCCGATCACCAGGGTGCTGGTGGCGGTGGTGGAGAAGGCCCGCTTCACGAACGCGTCGGTGAGGTCGCCCCAGAGGCTCCCGAGCCCGGTCATCACCACCAGCACGACCACCACCGCGATCGACCAGCTCTTGGGGACGGCGACCCACAGCAGCGCCACCGCCACGCCCGCGCCGAGCAGGTTGCCCAGCGCCCCCGACCACGTCTTCCCCGGGGCGATCTCGTCGAGCAGCCTGGGCCCTCCGAGCGCCCTGCCCACCACCCAGGAGCCGATGTCCGAGACGGCCACGGCGATCGTCACCACCACCAGGAAGTTCAGCCCCAGGGGCTCGGCCGACTTGACGAACACGATGTAGGCCATGGGCAGCCCGATGTAGATGTAGGCGAACAGTGTGTCGGCGACCTGCCGGTGCGCGTCGGTCAGGTCGCGCGACAGGATCGGCAGCAGCGTCAGCAGGATCAGGAAACCGAACGGCAGGAACACCACGTAGCCGCCGACGAAGGCGGCCACGAGCAGGCCGATCTCGCCCCAGAGCATCAGCAGCAGGGCGTAGCGGCGCTGGATCCCGGCGATCCGCACGATCTCGGACGAGCCCTGGAGGATCACGTAGGTCGCCAGCAGGAACGACACGAACCCGCCGATGAACACCGCCACCACGAACAGCGGGCCGATCAGGAACCAGACCCGTGCGCGCAGGACCAGCGTCGAGCGGCGCAGCACCCGCAGCGACCAGCGGCGACGTGCCACCAGCACGGCCGCGAACCCCGCCAGCAGCAGCACCACCACACGGAGCAGCACCGGAAGGAACAGGTCGTTGGCGAACGGGTTGTGGGGCACGGGAGCGCCTACGCCCCTTCCCAGCGCTTGACCATCGCCTGCGCCTGCTCGACCCCGAGCTCCGCCTTCCGGACCAGCTCGTCGTAGTCCTTCCCCGGTGGGATGGGCTGCCCGATCCCGACCACCACGCCGCCTGGGAGCGGGATGAACGAGCCCTTCGGCATGACCTGCTCGGGGCCGTGCAGGTACATCGGCACCACCGGCACCTGGGCGTCCACGGCGATGTAGGCGAAGCCTCGCTTGAAGTTGAAGGCGGTGGCACCGCTGCCGCGCGACCCGGACGGGAAGATCAGCACCGACCAGCCGCTGTTGACCAGTTCCTTGAGCATTGCCAGCGACCTCCGGCTGGAGGCTCCCGTGCGCACGAACGGCACCGTGCCGAGCGCCAGCGACGCCGCGGCTCCGCGCAGCTTGGTCGAATAGAAGTAGTCCGCCGCCGCGGCCACCACCAGCCGGCGGCGGATGCGCCCGCCCAGCGCCGCCAGGCAGATCGGCGCGTCGAAGTGGCTCTGGTGGTTGGCCACGAACACCGCCGGGCCCTTGAGCTGGTTCAGATTGCGCCTGCCGACCACGGTGTAGGGCGAGATGAAGTGCAGGATCGGGAGCAGCGCGCCACGCTGGATCGCCGAGCGCGCCAGCCGCGCGGGCGGCGTCCGAGCCCACGCCCAGGGCACCGCCGGGGCCGGCGCGGCCTCCGCCCGGTTCGAGGGAGCCTGGTCCCGCTGACCTCCGTTGCTCACGTACCCTCCCGCGCCGCGCTGAGATCCGCATTGAACCAGACCGCGGAGCGGCGGGGGGGTTACGACACGGAGAACGCCGGTCGAGGAATTCGGCCAGGTACGGTCGGAATGATCCTGCTCCGCTCGCGTGGCAAGCTGTCCCGATGGCCACAGGCGAGGAATTGCAGCGGCTCGACCGGGAGCTGATCGAGTGCCGCCGGTGCCCGCGCCTGGTCGCATGGCGCGAGCAGGTCGCGCGCGAGAAGCGCGCAGCCTTCAGGAACTGGGACTACTGGGGCCGGCCCGTCCCCGGCTTCGGCGACCCCGACGCGCGCCTGTTGATCCTCGGCCTGGCTCCCGCGGCGCACGGCGGCAACCGCACCGGCCGGATCTTCACCGGCGACCGCTCCGGGGACTGGCTGTTCGCCTCCCTGTGGCGCACCGGCTTCGCCAACCAGCCCACCTCCGTCTCCCGCGACGACGGTCTGAAGCTACGGGACTGCTACATCACCGCGCCGGTCAAGTGCGCGCCCCCCGGCAACAAGCCGCTGCCCGAGGAGCGGGACAACTGCGCCCCGTGGCTGGAGCGGGAGCTCGCCCTGCTGCCCGCCATCCGGGTGGTCGTCGCCCTCGGCAGCTACGCCTGGGACACCGCGCTGCGCCACCTCGGTCCCGTCCGCCCCAAACCCCGATTCACCCACGGCGCCGAGGTCGCCCTCCCCCACGGCCGCACGCTCCTCGGCAGCTACCACGTCAGCCAGCAGAACACCTCGACCGGCCGTCTCACCGAGGCGATGCTCGACCAGGTGTTCCTGCGCGCGCGGGAGTTGCTCCAAGGCGAACGCCGGACCGGGTAGGTCGGGGTTGGAAGTTCAAAGCTTGCGCGCCCACCTCGCCAAGCGCTCGGTCAGCTTGCCCAGCTCGATGTGACCGCCAGCCACCGCCACCACCAGCTCGACGGCCCCGTCGACGGTAGGCGGATCGAGACGGTCGGGTACGCATCCTTGCCAAAGGCACTGGCCCGCGGCCGGTGCGCGGCCGAGTCAAGCAGACCGATGTCCCTGACCGCCGGTTGGCCGATCGTCGCTTCCGCGATGATCAACAGGTCCTCGACCGTCAGGTGCTCCATCAGGATCCGTCAGGCATCCTTGAGGCGGTCGAGGATCTCCTTGTCCCGAGTCGCCACGCGACGAACGGCCGCGCGTATCCCCCGGGTGTGGTCCTGGCTGGCGATGCGCTCCTGGATCGCCAGCCGCACGACCTCGTGCATGGAGCGGCCCTCGCGCTGGGCCTGCCGGCGCAGTAGAGCGGTCTCCTCGCCAGTGAGCCTGAGCGTCATGGCCATGCCGACATGCTACCGCTGTGATACCGAGTGGAGAAACGCTCAGTTGTGGTGTCAAGGGTCGGGAGGTGGTCGCCATGGGCGCCGCGGCGGGCTGGCCCGGATGGTCTGGACCCACTGCTCGAGGGTGTCGACCGCCTGCCAGACCCGCTGAGGGATCGGCATGCCCGCCGTCCGGTAGTCGGCATCCCGCTCGAGGGCCTCGGCAGCATGGCGAATCTCGGTCACATTGCCCCGTAGACGACGCACGGCCTGCAGGAGACGCCGACGGGGATCGGTAGCCATCGAGCGCCTCCTCCGTGGTTGCTGGGACTGGTACGCCAGAGCCGTCCCTTCCACAGCTGCACGGCGGGTCGGTCCCGCGGGGAGATGGCCAGAGGAACTTTGCGGGACCTGTCTAATTCACCGTTCGACCGCGTCAAGTCGTTACAGGCATGGCGTGATGAGATGGCGCTTCCAGCCGTTGGATAAGGGCTCCCCACTCCGGCCGGGAGCGCCTGCTTAGGTTATTACAGCGTTTTGCATTAACCCTGAATACGGAGTTTAGCTGGCCTGTGACCCCCAGCTTGAGGATGCATATGAACACGTAAGCAGACCAAGTGCACGCGGGCACGGCCGGAGACGGAAAAGGGGGGCATGGCCGGCCCGCCGGTTCGGTACGTTCGGGGGAAGCAGGAAAGGGGGAGGCCATGCGACGTATCGCCGAGGGCACGTTGTCGGTGACGGCGACGTTCCAGCCCGAGTGCAGCCCGCCGATGACGGTCGCCTTCACCGACGTCACACTGACCGACACGATCAGCGGAATCACCACGAGGTTGCCAGGGACGTTCTAGCGAGGAACGTTTCCACAGCCCAAATTGGGCGCGTCGGGCGGAGGGGATCCCATCCCACCCCCATTTTTATAGTGCCCATGTCTTCATTTCGTCACCATTTGTTCCCCCACTTGAGATCGGGAAGGAAGGGCTTCTATGAGACTGTCGATACGGCCGCGTGCCGTGCGCCGGCGGCTCGGTTTCGCAATCGCCATCACCGTAGTGCTGACCCTTGCTCTGATGAGTCCGGGGTTCGCCAACCTGGCGGGTAGCACCTTTGAGGGCAATGACGGCAACCTTGTCGTCGACACCCCCGGCAACACCGACTGGGCCAACGCCCCCAACCGCGTCGTCGGCATCGACCAGCCCAGCGGCGGAAGCGACAACTCCTTCGGGCAGGGCACCAAGGAAGACGATCCAAACACCAAGGTAGTGACCGGCTCGATCCCGCCCAACAAGAACGACCTGACCCGCTTCTACATCGGGTCGGAGTTCGCCAACGGCGACAACTTCCTGTACCTGGCCTGGGAGCGCCTGGTCAACATCGGCTCGGCCAATATGGACCTGGAGATCAACCAGCACCCGACCCCGGGGTTCACCGGCACCACCACCGGGCCGGTCGCGCTGGTCCGGACCGCCGGCGACCTGCTGGTCACCTACGACTTCGGCGGCAGCGGCACCCCGACCCTCGGCCTGCTCCGCTGGGTCACCAGCGGCGCGACCAGCCAGTGTTTCTCGAGCAACTCGCTGCCCTGTTGGGGCAACCGGGTGAACCTCACCGCGGCCGGGGAGGCCGAGGGAGCGGTCAACACCGGCACGGTCACCGACCCCGTTCCCCCGAATGCTCCTCGCATCCTGACCACCGGCCTGTTCGGCGAGGCGGCCATCAACCTGACCGCCGCGGGCGTGTTCCCGGCGGGCACCTGCACGGCCTTCGGTAGCACCTTCCTCAAGAGCCGCGCGGCCACCTCCTTCAGCGCCGAGGTCAAGGACTTCATCGCGCCCCAGCCCATCAACATCAGCAACTGCGGTACGGTCAACATCATCAAGCGGACCGACCCGCGCGGCATCAACCAGGACTTCAGCTTCACCTCGACGATCCCCAACCCGTCCGCCGGCTCGACCCCGCCCACGCCCGACTGCTCCGCCGACACCACGCCGTCCAGCTTCACGCTGAACGACAACGGCAACACCAGCTCGGACAGCACGGCCAACACCGAACACTGCGCCAACGTGCCGGCCGGAAGCTACACCGTCACCGAGGGCAGCCTACCCGCCAACTTCGTGCTGGAGAGCCTCACCTGCACCACAGAAAACGGGGGCAGCGGCAGCCAGGACGCCACCAACCCCGCCCAGGCCAACATCACGGTCGTTCCAAACAGCACGGTCACGTGTGTGTACGTGGACAAGCAGCAGCTCGGAGCGATCAAGATCTCCAAGACGTCCACCAAGGGCAACGCCCCGCTGGCGGGCGCAGTGTTCTCGGTGACATCCGGCGGCACACCGATTCCTGGTAGCCCGTTCACGACCGACAGCGACGGCACGGTCTGCGTCGATCACCTGGCGTTTGGCACCTACTCAGTCCAGGAGACCGCCGCGCCGACCGGCTATGCCATCAACGACACGACCGCCCACGACGTCAGCGTCAGCGCCAACTCCACCTGCGGAGACGGCAACGAGGCCACCTTCGCCGCCAGCGACACCCCGCTGTCGAAGATCACGGTGAGCTTCCAGTCGCTTGCCGGGCCCGGCGTGACCACAGCGACGGTCCAGTGCACCGGCGACCCCGCCGTGGAGCCCCTACCTGAGGGCACGCCGAAGGTGCTCAACAACCTGGCGCCGGGGACCTACAGCTGCGAGGTGGTCGTCGACCCCTAGAACACGGAGAGGATGAGAACGTAGGCAGCGAGAGGCGGCCCGGCACGAACGGGCCGCCTCTCTGGTTCCCGAAGGCTAAGGCGGGCGGGCGGCTCGTCAGCTTGGCGAGCGACCGCCGTGCTGGTTGATCAGCGCCTGGGAGGCGTTGGCGAGGTAGTCGAGCAGTATGCCGCTGAGCGGCGCCGGAAGCTCCAGGGACTGGACCGCCTCGGTCATGTGCCGCAGCCAGGCGTCCCGCTCGGCCTGGCCGATCGCGAAGCGGGCGTGGCGCATGCGCAGTGCGGGGTGGCCCCGCCGCTGGCTGTAGGTGTTCGGCCCGCCCCAGTACTGGACCAGGAACAGCCGCAGCCGCTCCTCGGCGCCGCTCAGGTCCTCCTCCGGATAGAGCGGACGCAGGACCGGGTCGGCCGCCACACCCCGATAGAAACGGGCCACCAGCCGGCGGAAGGTCTCCTCGCCCCCGACGGCCTCGTAGAAAGTGATCTGCTCCTGGGCTGGCACGCCCCCAAGCTACCCTCCGGCCGCGAGCTGGCGCAGGGCCGCGCCCGCGTAGGTCGCCACGCCCACCGCCAGCGCGTCCTCGTCGAATACGACCTGGCGGGAGTGGTTGGGGGGCGCCTCGTCCGGGTCGACGCCCGGCGGGCAGCCGCCGAGAAAGGCGATCGCGCCGGGCACTCGCTGGAGCACGTAGGAGAAGTCCTCGGAGCCCATGACGGGATCGCGCAGGGGCCTGACCCGGTCGGAGCCGACGAGCTCGGCGGCGACGCCGCCGAGCAGCTCGGCGGCGCCGGCGGCGTTGACGGTGACCGGGTAGCCGGCCTCGACGTCGACCGTGGCGGTGGCGCCGTGCGCGGCCGCGATGCCCTCGGCGAGCTGCACGACCCGGGCCCGCAGGGCCTCCCGGTTGCGTTCGGAGAGCGTACGCATGGTCCCGGACATCTCGACCGTCTCCGGGATGATGTTGTGGGTGGTGCCGGCGGCGATGCGGGCGATGGTGACCACCGCCGGGTCGAACACGTCGACCGTCCTGGTGACCAGCACCTGCAGCGCCTGAACGATCTCGCAGGCGATCGGGACGGGGTCCAGCGACCGGTACGGGGCCGAGGCGTGGCCGCTGCGGCCTCGGACGACCATCTCGATGCGGTCGCCGGAGGCCATGGTCGGGCCGGCCCGCAGGTTGAGCGTCCCTGACTCGTATTGCGTGCTGATGTGCAGCGCGAAGGCGGCGCCGACCGGCGCGGCGCCGTCGCCCGACTGGTCGAGCAGGCCCTCCTCCAGCATGGAGCGCGCGCCGTGGAGGCCCTCCTCGCCGGGCTGGAACATGAACACTACGCGGCCGGCCAGGTCCTGGCGGCGCGCGGCCAGCAGCCGGGCGGCGCCGGCCAGCATGGCGACGTGGGTGTCGTGGCCGCAGGCGTGCATCGCGCCATCGACCCGCGAGGCGAACTCCAAGCCCGTGTCCTCGGCCAGCGGCAGCGCGTCCATGTCGCCGCGCAGCAGCACCGTCGGCCCGGGGCGGGCGCCGTCCAGCACCGCCACCACCGAGGTCACCGACCTGCCGGTGCGCACCCGTAGGCCGAGGTCGCCGATGGCGTCCAGCACCGCCTGCTGGGTGCGCGGGAGCTGCAGCCCGACCTCCGGGTGACGGTGCAGCGACCGCCGCAGCGCGATGGTGCGCGGTTGCAGCGCGCCGGCCTCGTCGAGCAGCCCGTCGAGCCTGACGTCAACCGTCATCAACGGCTCCTATCGCTGGGCTTCGAGCTTCACGACCAGGTCGTCCATGAACGCCTCGCGGGCCTCGGGAGCGGCGCCGGCGACGGCCATGCCGACCAGGTAGGCCGTGACCGGGGCGGCGCGGCGCTCTGACGAGTGCGCGGCCACGCGCGCCAGTTCCAGGACCGCCTCGATCTCGCCGGGGCCGACGACGGGCGCGCCGGGGCCCAGGAGCGAGCGGACCTTCTCGATGAACTCCTCCATTGGTCGTCCTCCGGTCGGGCATGCCGCGCCTCGGGCAGGCGCCTGGGTGCGATCACCCTACCCAATCGGGCGGCCTTCGCCACCCGGCATCGCCCGGAACGCGGCCAGGTCGTCGGGATCGTCGAGGTCGACGAAGGAGGCGCCGGCGGGGTCCACGCGCCGCCACTCCGGCTCCTCGACGACCCGGGCCCGCAGCGCGCCGAGCAGAGCGCGCGGCGACCGCTCCGCGCCGCCGTCCAGCAGCGCGGCGGCGGCCGCCAGCGCGGCGGAGCGCTGGTAGACGGCGACCAGGGGCTCCAGCCTGGGGCCGCGGCGGCAGGCGACCGCCGCGCCGCCGGCCCGCTGGGCGACCAGCAGCGCCAGCAGCGCGGCGCGCAGGTCCGGGTGGTCGCCGGCCAGCACCAGCAGGTACGGCGCCTCGATCGCGCGCAGCGCCGCGGCGATCGCCGCCAGCGGGCCCTCTCCCGGATCGGGCACCCAGCCGGCCCCGGCCCGGGCGGCCAGGGCCGCGGCGGGGTGGCCACGCGGCGCCACCACCACGACCGGGTCGGCGACCCGGCCGGCGACCTCGACCACCGCGCGTGCCAGCTCGACGCCGCCGACGCGCAGGGTCGCCTTGTCCCTGCCCATCCGGCGGCTCGACCCGCCGGCGAGCACCGCCGCGGCCACCTCCGCCGAGGGCGTTGGGATACCTGGCTGAGCCGGTCCCACGACGAATACTCCCTGGTAGCGCCACGGATAAGGCACTTGCCCGATGCCGGCGCCTACCTCAGAAGCCGATCATCGAAGCAACCGGAGCCAAGCGATGACCTGACCACGAGGAGCCACCATGCTGTACCCCGACGCTACCAGCGCAATCGCCGCCGATCGCATCCGCCGGTACCGGGCCGAAGCCGATGCCTGGCGACTGGTTCGTCTGGCCCGGGCGGCACGTGCCGCCCGGGCAGCCAGACAGTCGTCACGCCCCACCAGCCGTGCCGCGCCAGGGCGGCGGACCACCGCGCCGAGGCGGACCGCCGAGAACCGAGGCTAGTCGAGGAGGTGACTGCTACGCTTCGCCATATGCTCGCGGGCCGGACCGGGCTCTGCCCGGTGATGGTGGGGCGCGGCATGGAGCTGGCGCGCCTCCAGCGAGCGCTGGCCGCCGACGCCACGCAGGTCGTGTTGGTCAGCGGCGAGGCCGGCGTGGGCAAGACCCGCCTGCTTCGCGAGCTGGCCGCCACCCTGCCGGCGGGCGCCCGGCTGCTCGCCGGGCAGGCGAGCCAGGGCGTGCCGGCCAGGCCGTTCCAGTTGCTGCTCGAGGCGATCGGCCCCAGCGTCTCGGGCTGGCGGCAGGTGCCGCAGCGGCTCGCCGACCGCGAGGAGCCGCTGCGGCTGCTGCTGCGCCCGATCCTGCCCCACCTCGAGCCGTGCAGCGACCGGGAGTACAGCCAGGAGGAGCTGCTCGGCGCGGCGGTCGCCCTGGTCGAGGACCTGCTCATCGGCGCGGGCAGGGGCGTGCTGGTGTTCGAGGACCTGCACTGGGCCGACGCCCAGAGCGTCGCGCTGTTCGGCCGCCTGGCGCTGGTGCCGAGCCTGGGCGCCCTGCTGGTCGGCAGCTTCCGCCCCGAGGCGGTCGACCGCAGGCACCCGCTGGTCGGCACGCTCGCCGACGTCGGGCGCCAGCGCGAGATCACCCAGGTGGCCCTGGACCGGCTCGACCAGCATGCCGTCGCCGAGCTGCTGGGCGCGGTCTATGGCCACCCGGTGCCGTTCCGGGTCGCCGAGGCGATGCACCGGCGCACCGGCGGCAACCCCTTCTTCCTCGAGGAGCTGCTGGTCACCGCCGGCGACACCGACCCGGAGGAGCTGCAGGACCTGCCGCTGCCGTGGAACCTCGCCGAGGCGGTCCTGCGGCGGCTCGACCATCTCGGCCCGGGGCAGCGGCGGGTCGTCGAGGCGGCGGCCGTGCTGGGCGAGCGGATCCCCTTCGACCTGCTCGCCTCGGTGACCGGCACCGACGAGAACGAGCTGATCGACACCCTGCGCAAGCTGGTCGCCGGCGGCGTGGTGCTGGAGGACGAGCCCGACGTGTTCCGCTTCCGCCACGCGCTGACCCGCGAGGCGATCACCGGCGAGCTGCTCGGCCGCGAACGGCGCCGCCTCCACGAGAAGGCCCTGGCCGGGCTGCAGGAGGCCGGCTCGATCGACTGGGCGGCGATCGCCTGGCATGCCCGCGGAGCCGGGCGCTACGACGACCTGATCTCGGCGGCCCGCGCCGGCGCCGCCGCCTACCTCCAGCGCGGCGCGAGCCTGGAGGCGCTCCGCCTGGCCGAGGAGGGCCTCAGCGAGGCCGGCGACGACGTGGAGCTGGAGATGTCGGCGTCCAAAGCGGCCTGGCTGGTCGGCCTGATCGACGTCGCCATCGAGCACGGGGAGCGCTGGCACGCCGTGGCCAGGCGAGCGGGCCAGCCGGCGGCGGAGGTCGGCGCCCTGGTCCATCTGGCCCGGCTCTACTACGAGGCCGAGGACCGCGAGCGCCAGTGGGAGGCGGTCTGGACCTGCCTGCGCGTGGCCGAGCCGCTCGGCCGTGGCGAGCCGCTGGCCAGGGCCTACGCGCTGGTGGCGGAGGCCTACATGCTCGGCGACCAGCGCGACGAGGCGGTCGAGTGGTCCGACCGGGCGCTGGAGCTGGCCGAGGAGATCGGCTTCCGCCCCGCGCAGGTGACCGCGCTGGTCAACAAGGGCTCCGCGCTGGTCGAGAAGCCTGGCGGCCGCCAGGAAGGCGTCGCGCTGCTGGAGCGGGCGATCGCGGAGGCCTCCTCGGCCGGCTACAACCTGCTGCTGCACCGGGCGCTGCACAACCTTCTGTGGGGCACGCTCGGGGAGTGGCCCCCCGAGCGCAGCCGCCAGACCCTGCGCGACCTGCGCGACCTGAGCGAGCGCACCGGCCGTGGCGGCGCCCTCGGGAAGCTGCACCTGCTCGCCATGGAGATCGCCACGGTCGAGGGTGACCTGGCCGCGGCCCGGGCGGCGCTGCAGGAGGAGCGGCGGCTGCGGTTGCCGGGGACCGACCACCTGATCCCGATGCAGCTGGCGAACTGGCGGGCCCGGCTCGCGCTGGAGGCCGGCGACCTGGCGGGAGCCGAGGCGGCGCTCGCCGAGCACGCCGCCAGCGAACGCGACGCCGACCCGTACGTGTCCGGCATCGAGTCGCTGCTGCGAGTGGAGCTGGCTGCGCGGCGGGGCGACCGCGACCGCCTCCGCGCGCTGCTCGACACGATGAGCACCGCGGCCGCGGCGCACGCATTCTCCTCGCCGCACCTGGGCGCGGACTCGGTGGCCGGCGGGCTGCTGGCGGCGATCCGGGCCGGGCTCGAGCCGGCCGTGGTGCGCGGCTTCCTGGCGGAGGCGGAGCGGGCCGTCGCCGAGCTGTCCCCGCCCGTCTCCGAGGACGTGCACGGCGGCGAGCGCCGGCTGGCGTCCGCCCGCCGGCACCTGGAGGCGGCGCTCCTCGAGGCGGACGGCGAGGTGGCCGGCGCGCTCGACGCCTACCTGGAGGCAGGCGGGCCGGAGGGCAAGCGGACCGTGCCGCTGCGCGCCGACTGCCAGCTCGGCGCGGCGCGCTGCCTGCTGGCGCTGGGCCGCCCCGAGCTGGCCAAGGCGCACGCGCGGGCGGCCGAGGAGCTGCTGGAGCGCTGGCCTGGCTGGCGCCGCGACGAGGCGCGAGCCCTGCTGGTGCGGCTCCGCGCCGTGCCGCGGCGCGGGACCGGTCCGCTGACCCCCAGAGAACGCGAGGTCGCCCAGCTCGTGGCCCAGGGCCTGAGCAACGGCGAGGTCGCCAAGCGCCTGTTCATCAGCACCAAGACGGCCTCGGTCCACGTCTCCAACATCCTCGCCAAGCTCGGCATGAGCTCACGCGCCGAGATCGCCGCCTGGGCGGTCGGCACCGGGCTGGCCACCGCCGGCCAGCGGCAGCGGTAGACCCGAGCCTCCGTAGAATGGGAGTGTTCGGCTTCCGAGCGATCGGGTCTTCATGAAGCGTCTGCTGTTGCTGCGTCACGGCACCACCGACCACACCGGGAAGCGCCTGTCCGGCTGGACCCCAGGCATCCACCTGAGCAGCCAAGGGCTCGAGGAGGCACGCGCCCTGGCCGAGCGGCTGGCGCCGGTCGAGATCCACGCCGTCTACTCGAGCCCGCTGGAGCGCTGCCAGGAGACGGCCGCGGTGGTCGCCGACCGGCGCGGCCTCAAGGTCTCCACCGTCGAGGACCTCGGCGAGGTCCGCTACGGCGACTGGACGGGCAAGGAGCTCGGCGAGCTGGCGAAGACGGACCTGTGGCGGACGGTGCAGTTCCACCCCTCCGGTGCCCGCTTCCCCGAGGGCGAGTCGATCCACGAGATGCAGACGCGGGCGGTGGGTGCCTGCGAGCGGCTGCGCGCCGCCCACCCGGACCAGACCGTCGCGGTGTGCAGCCATGCCGACGTCATCAAGGCGGTGGCCGCCCACTACCTCGGCATGCACCTGGACCTCTTCCAGCGCCTGGTGGTCGCCACCGCCAGCGTGACCGCGCTCGGCTTCGGGCCGGTGCCCTACCTGCTGCGGCTCAACGACTCCGGCATGACGCGCGACCTCAACCCGCCCGCGGAGTCCCGCCAGCCGCCCGGGAACGGGGAGCGGGACGATGCCTCCGCATGACCTGGATCCGGTGACCCGCCTGACCGCGGACGCGGTCGGACAGCCAGGATCGCGCACCTTCCTGCTCCAGGCGGCGTCCGGACTGCAGCAGATCACCCTGCTGGTCGAGAAGGACCAGGTGCGGGTGCTGGCCGAGCGCGTGATCGCCTGGCTGCCGGAGCTGGCCGCCTCCAATCCTGAGGACCCTGGCGAGGTGCGCGCGGCCGAGGCTGGTGATCTCAGCCTGAACGAGCCGGTGGAGCCGGATTTCCGGGTCGGGCAGCTCTCGCTGACCTACGACCGTGGCCGAGACCGGGTCATGCTGGTCGCCACCGAGCTGGTCCCCGAGGTCGACGACCTCCCCGAGCCTGCGCAGGAGGCCAGGGAGGTGCGGCTGTGGGTGACCCGCCCACAGCTCCGCGTGATGGCCCGCCACGGCGCCCAGGTGGTGGAGCGGGGCCGGCCGCCGTGCCCGCTGTGCGGCAACCCGCTCGATCCGGCCGGCCACGTCTGCCCTGCCCAGAACGGCCACCGCCCCACCGTCGTGTGACGTGAGCGAGGCCACGGCCCTGGAGCTGCTGACCGAGGGCGAGCTGGAGGTGCTCGGCCACATCCCCTGGGCCTCCAACGCCACCCTGCTGGCCCGCGTCTGCCATCACGAGGCGAACAGCCTGGCGATCTACAAGCCGCGGCGGGGCGAGCAACCCCTCTGGGATTTCCCCGACGGGACCCTCTACCGTCGCGAGGTGGCGGCGTACCTGGTCAGCGAGGCGCTGGGCTGGGAGCTGGTGCCGCCGACGATCGCCCGCGGCGGGCCCTTCGGGGTCGGCTCGGTGCAGCTCTACGTCGAGGCCGACGCGCAGCTCACCGCCTTCGAGCTGGTCGAGCACGGCAATCAGGCGATGCCCCTGGTGGCGGCGTTCGACGTGGTGGTGAACAACGCCGACCGCAAGGGCGGCCACTGCCTCGCGGAGACGGTGGAGGGGCGCGTCTGGGCGATCGACCACGGCGTCTGCTTCCACGAGGAGCCCAAGCTGCGCACCGTCCTGTGGGATCTCGCGGGTCAGGCGCTCTCGCCGGAGGTCGTCACCGACCTCGAAAAGCTGGCGACGGCGGTCCGTGAGGGCGCCCTGGGGCGCGAGCTGCGCGGCCTGCTCCAACGCGACGAGATCGCCGCGTTGGGCGACAGAGCCTCCAGGCTGGCGAACGCCGGATGCCTCCCGTTGCCGAGCGGTCGGCGCCCGTACCCCTGGCCATTGGTCTGACCAGGGCGTCTGCGCGTTTCTTGGGCATACCTCACCGAAGCAGGGAAAAGGAAGCAGCACGGCGTAGCGCCGAGGTCGGGACAAGCTGAGAGAATTCTTATGAACGTCCACCAAAGGCATGACGTACGATGCGCCCGCTCGACCGCTTTCTCCGGTCCTGAGCTGCGTTGACGTGTCGACGGGGCCTGGCTCGCCCATCGGACCCCCGCGGCCGACAGGTGGGAGGTGTTCGGAGCGTAGGTACCTCGCAGCGACGGCACAAGCCAATTTCCCCCCGTTTGGCCGGCCGCCGTCCCGTCCAGCAATGGCCGGTACCGCTGCCGTCTCGAAGACTTGATCGCCCGGCTCCAGGTGGGGATCCGGGCGACCGTCTCCAAAGAGGAGGTCTATATCTATGAAAAACTTGCGCTCTATGCGGTGGATTGTCCTGATATTGGGACTGGCCCTCGTCGCCGCCGCCTGTGGTGGAGGCGGCGGTGGTGGTGGTAGCGGCAAACCGGCGACCAAGCAGGGCGGCACCCTGAACTACGGCGCCGACCAGGAGCCGACCGGCTTCAACAACAACACCTCCAAGGACAACGGCACCTCGGTCGCGAACGTCATGATCAATGTGCTCCCGCAGGCGTTCCACCTCACCCCGGACTTCAAGGTCGCGATGAACACCGACCTGCTGGACTCGGCCGAGCAGACCAGCAGCCAGCCGCAGACGATCGTCTACAAGATCAAGCAGAACGCGGTCTGGTCGGACGGCACCCCGGTCTCGGCCGACGACTTCATCTACCTCTGGAAGAACCTCAACGGCACGATCAAGAACAACGACGTCGCCTCGACCACCGGCTACGACCAGGTCCAGAGCGTCACCGGCTCCGACAACGGCAAGACCGTGACAGTCGTCTTCAAGGAGCCTTTCAGCGACTGGAGGTCGCTGTTCTGCAGCGGGAACTTCATCCTGCCGGCGCATTACGTCAGCAAGCAGCCTGGCGGCTGGAACACCGGTCTGGACAAGAACCCGCAGAACATCCCCTCGGCCGGCCCCTTCAAGGTGCAGAACTACACCCCCGGCCAGAGCCTGACGCTGGTCCGCAACGACCAGTACTTCGGCAAGAAGGCGAGCCTGGACTCGATCGTCTTCCGGTTCCTGCCGGAATCGACCACCCAGCCGGCGGCGCTGCAGAACAACGAAGTCGACATGATCTACCCGCAGCCCCAGCTCGACATGGTCCAGCAGGTCAAGGCCCTGCCGGACGTGTCGAACCAGATCAACCTGGGGCCGACGTTCGAGCACCTTGACTTCAACTTCAAGAACCAGTTCCTCTCCGATGTCGCCGTCCGCAAGGCGATCGCCACCGGCATCAACGTCGACGAGCTGGTCAAGCGGACCGTCGGGCAGTTCGCCAGTCAGGTGAAGCCGCTGGGGAACCGCCTGTGGATGCCCTTCCAGCAGCCTTACCAGGACCACTTCGGCCAGTACGGCAAGGGCGACGTGGCCGGGGCGCAGAAGCTGCTGGACGCCGCCGGCTACACCAAGGGGTCGGACGGCATCTACACCAAGGGCGGCAAGAAGATCTCCGTCCGCTTCTCGACCACCGCCGGCAACAAGCTCCGTGAGACCCAGGGCGAGCTGTTCCAGGCGCAGATGAAGCAGGTCGGCATCGACATCAAGATCGCCAACCTCGATTCGCAGAAGCTGTTCGGCGACGCCCTGCCCAACGGCAACTTCGACATCGCCGACTTCGCCTGGGTCGGCGGCCCGTTCGCCGTCTCCGGCAACAGGGACATCTATCGCACCGGCGCCGGCAGCAACTACGGTCAGTACGCCAACTCCAAGGTCGACCAGATGTTCGCGCAGGCGATGGCCGAGTTCGATGCGAACAAGGCGGCCGACCTGCTGAACCAGATCGACCAGATCATTACAGACGACATGGCCACGATCCCGCTGTACAACAAGCCGACCTTCCTCGCCTTCCGCAACACGTTCGTGAACGTCTCCGACAACGCCACTCAGGACGGCCCCTTCTGGAACTCCAGCACCTGGGCACAGAAGGCCGAATAACCGCAACGGGTTGGCAAGAACGCGCTCGACGCGGGCCGGCGGTGGCACCGGCCCGCGTCGGCTCCTCATCACCTCGTGAGGGGACGCCATGCTCAGCTTCATCATCCGCCGCCTGCTGATCGCGATCCCGCTGGTGCTGCTGTCGACGGTGCTCGTGTTCCTGCTGGTGGCGAACTCCGGGGACCCGATGGCCGACCTCAAGGGCCGCAACCCGCCCGTGCCGCCGCAGGTCATCCAGACGCGTGAGCACCAGCTCGGGCTCGACAAGCCCATGCCCCAGCGCTACTGGACCTGGCTGACCCACTTCGTCCGGGGCGACATGGGCAAGTCGATCCACGGCGTCGAGGTGCGGCCGCTGCTGTGGCAGCGGATGAGAGTCACGCTGCGGATGGTCGTGCTGGCGTCGATCCTGGCGATCGTGCTCGCCATCGGCGCGGGGGTGCTGTCGGCGGTGAAGCAGTACACGGTCACCGACTACACGTTCACCTTCACCGGGTTCCTGTTCCTGTCGATGCCGGTATTCTGGCTGGCCGCGTTGCTCAAGGAGTACGGCGCGATCCGGCTGAACAAGCTGTTCGGCAAACAGGTGGTCTTCACCGTCGGGGCCGAGACCCCCAACCTGACCGGCAGCCTCGGGCACCGGCTTGCCGACTACGCCGGCCACCTGGCGCTGCCGACGATCGCGCTGGCGCTGATCAGCTTCGCCGCATGGTCGCGCTACCAGCGGGCCACCATGCTGGACGTGCTCGGCTCGGACTACATCCGGCTGGCACGGGCCAAGGGACTGTCACGGACGCGGGTGATGGTCCGCCACGCCCTGCGCAACGCGCTGATCCCGCTGGTGACGGTGGTGGCGATCGACACCGGCGCGATCTTCGGCGGTGCGATCATCACCGAACGGGTCTTCTCCTGGCAGGGCATGGGCGCCCTGCTGGTGCAGGGAGCGCAGACCTCCGACCCCAACATCCTGCTGGCCTGGCTGACGGTGACAGCCGTGATCGTGGTGCTGTTCAATCTCATCGCGGACCTGTTGTACGCGGTGCTGGACCCGAGGATCCGCTATGGGTGACACGCGAGCCCATCCACCGGCCGCGGGCGCTCCGGGCGCCGAGGGCGAGGGTCAGGGGCTACGGCCGACCGAGCACGGCGTCCAGGTCCACGAGGTGGCCACGACCAGCGCGGAGCGGGAGTTCACCATCGCCGCCCGCACCCAGACGCAGATGATCGTGCGCCGGTTCCTCGCCCACAAGCTGGCCGTCGGCAGCCTGGTGGTGTTCCTCATCATGGTGGTCGCCTCGCTCATCGGCGGCCGCTTCTGGAAGTACGGCTACGCCGACATCACCAACGAGTTCTCCTCCCCACCCTCCTGGGGCCACCCGATGGGCACCGACGATATCGGCCACGACTCCATGGCCCAGATCCTGCGGGGGGCGCAGAAGTCGGTCCAGGTCGCGCTGATGGTGGCATTCCTGGCGACCACCTTCGGCGCCGTCCTCGGGGCGCTCGCCGGCTACTACCGCCTCTGGGTCGACTCGGCGCTGATGCGCTTCACCGACCTCGTGTTGACCATCCCTCCCATCGCGATCCTGGCGGTGCTGGCCGCCAACGTGCCCGAGCAGGCCGGCAACTGGTTCTTCGTCGGCCTGGTGCTCGCGGCGCTGCAGTGGACCTACATCGCCCGTGTGGTCCGCGGCCAGTTCCTGAGCCTGCGAGAGAAGGAGTTCGTTGAGGCTGCCAGGGCGCTGGGCGCCAGCGACGCGCGGATCATGTTCCGGCACCTGCTGCCCAACGCGACCGGCTCGATCATCGTCAACGCCACCGTCACCGTGGCGGTGGCCATCCTGCTCGAGACCGCCCTGTCATACCTCGGGCTGGGCATCCAGGCGCCGGACACCTCGCTCGGGCTGCTGGTCTCCACCGGTCAGCAGGCGGCCACCACCCGGCCGTGGCTGTTCTGGTTCCCGGGCTTGTTCATCGTGATCATCGCGCTGACCGTGAACTTCATCGGCGACGGGCTGCGGGACGCCTTCGACCCGACCCAGACGAGGGTGCGTGCCTGATGGCCACCGTGCCGGTGCTCGAGGTCAAGGACCTGACCGTCGACTTCCCCACCGACGACGGCATCGTCCACGCCGTGCGGGGCGTCAGCTATACCCTCGAGCCGGGGCAGGTGCTGGGGATCGTCGGCGAGTCGGGCTCCGGCAAGAGCGTGACCTCCCTGGCGGTCATGGGCCTGCTTCCCCGCTCGGCCCGCGTCCGCGGCGAGGTCAACTTCCGCGGCCGCAACCTGCTCAGGCTGACCGACAAGGAGCAGACCAGAATCAGGGGCAAGCAGATCGCCATGATCTTCCAGGACCCCATGACCAGCCTGAACCCCGTGTACGCGGTCGGCTGGCAGCTCCAGGAGGCGATCCTGGCCCACCAGGACATCGGCAAAGCCCAGGCCTGGGCCAGGGCCGTGGAGCTGCTCGACCTGGTCGGCATCCCCAACGCCGCCGACCGGGCCAGGAACTACCCGCACGAGTTCTCCGGCGGGATGCGGCAGCGGGCCGTCATCGCCATGGCGATGACCAACGACCCGGACGTGATCATCGCCGACGAGCCGACCACCGCCCTGGACGTGACCGTCCAGGCGCAGGTCCTGGACACCCTGCGGCGCGTGCAGGAGAGCACCTCGGCGGCGATCGTGCTGATCACCCACGACCTCGGGGTGGTGGCCGGGATGGCCGACCGGGTGCTGATCATGTACGCCGGCAAGCCGGTTGAGGTCGGCGAGACCGACGCCATCTACTACAACCCGAGGATGCCGTACACGCTGGGGCTGCTCGGCAGCCTCCCGCGGCTGGACGCCAAGGGTGACGAGGCGCTCACCCCCATCAGGGGGGCGCCGCCGTCGCTGATCAACCTCCCCCCGGGCTGCCCCTTCTCGCCCCGCTGCCCGATGAGCCGGCCCGACTGCGACACCGACGAGCCGGCGCTGCGGCCGGTGGCCGGGATCGACCACGTCGCCGCCTGCCACTACGCCGAGGAGCTGGCCGGGGAAGTGGCCGCCGCCGAGGTGTTCCAGACCTCCGAAGCCGACTTGAGGGCGCTCGAGGAGCTCAAGGAGCTCGGTAGGCTCCAGCAGGCGACGCCCGAGGTGGAGGACCGCGCATGACCCAGACCAGTTCCCAGCCGACTGGGACCAGGAAGGACGGCGTCGCCCCGATCCTCGAGGTCAAGGACCTGGTCAAGCACTACTCGCTGACCGGCGGCCGGGTGATCCGCCGTCGGGCCGGGGAGGTGCACGCGACCTGCGGCGTCTCCTTCGACCTGTACCCGGGAGAGACCATCGGGCTGGTGGGCGAGTCGGGCTGCGGCAAGTCCACCACCGGCAAGACCATCCTGCAGCTCCAGCCGGCCACCTCCGGGTCGGTGAAGTTCCAGGGCGAGGAACTGGTCGGCAAGACCCGCAAGCAGATGCGCCCGATTCGGAGGAACCTGCAGGTGGTCTTCCAGGACCCCTACGCCTCCCTGAACCCCCGCATCCCCGTCAACGACATCGTCGCCGAGCCCGTCCAGATCCACCACCTGTACGGCAAGCAGGGCAAGGAGCGCGTCAGGGAGCTACTGACCGTGGTCGGCCTCAACCCCGAGCACGGCAACCGGTACGCCCACGAGTTCTCCGGCGGCCAGCGACAGCGCATCGGCATCGCCAGGGCGCTGGCGCTCGAGCCCAAGGTGCTGATCCTCGACGAGCCGGTGTCCGCGCTGGACGTGTCCATCCAGGCGGGAGTCGTGAACCTGCTCGAGGAGCTGCAGGACCGACTCGAGCTCGCCTACCTGTTCATCGCTCACGACCTGTCGGTGGTCCGCCACATCTCGGACCGGGTGGCCGTGATGTACCTCGGCAAGATCGTGGAGATCGGCTCGCGCGAGGCGATCTACGAGCGCGCCTCGCACCCCTACACGCAGGCGCTGCTGTCCGCCGTGCCGATCCCCGACCCAAGGCTGGAGCGCAAGCGCAAGCGCATCGTCCTGGAAGGCGACGTGCCGAGCCCGGTGAACCCGCCGTCGGGCTGCCGCTTCCGCACCCGTTGCTGGAAGGCGCAGGAGATCTGCGCCAAGGAGGAGCCCGCGCTGATCGACCGTGGCCAGGGGCACCCGGTCGCCTGCCATTTCGCGGAGCCCCGCGGGCTGCTCTGATCCCGCTGGCCGGCACCGGCCGCCAGGGCCCGTGCCTGGACTTCCGGTCGTGCCGGGCCCGCCGGTGGCCGCTGGAACAGAAGTGGCCTGAATCGCTCGATTCGGGCGGGGACACTTCAGCTCCTTCGGGTATGACCTGTACGATCGAAGGCACGCCACGGTCACTGCCGGCCGGTGGCCAGGGTGGGAACGGGAGCCATGCGACGACGGGTCTGGGCCGTGTTGCCAGCGCTTGCGCTGCTGGCGGCAGCGTGCCAGGCCCGTGCCACCAGCCCGCCGCAGGACGAGCCCAAGGGCGTGCGGCACGGCACGCTGCGGGTGCTCGACCAGGCGGACGTCGAGGCGCTGGACCCCGGAGTCGCCTACGGCGCCGCCGATCTGGCGCTGCTCCGTGGCATGGTCCGCACGCTGTACTCGTTCGACTCCTCCCGGCAGGACTCCAGCGCGCTGGACCCGGTCCCGGATCTGGCGAGCGAGCCGTACCAGCTCTCGGCCGACCGGCGGACCTACACCTTCACCATCCGCAAGGGCATCAAATACGCCCCGCCGTACGACGCCACGGTGCAGGCGCAGGACTTCATCTACGCGATCGAGCGCGAGTTCGACCCACGCCAGAAGGTCCACTCGCCGAACCCCTACGCCAGCCTCATCAAGGGCGTCGCCGAGTACGCCGCCGGCAAGGCCAAGACCATCTCAGGCATGCAGGCCATCGGCGACAGCGTCCTGAAGATCACCCTGCGGCAGCCGGCCAGCGACTTCCCCAGCATCCTGACGATGCCGTTCTTCTCGCCGGTGCCCGAGCGGTACGCCTCGCACTACCAGCTCGGCGTGGACTACGCCGAGCACCTGATCGCCTCGGGTCCCTACGCGCTCGCCAGGTACTCGCCCCGCGAGCGCATCGAGCTGGTCCGCAACCAGAACTGGGACCCGCAGAGCGACCCGCTGCGCAAGGCCTGGGTGGACAGGGTCGAGGTCACCATCGGCGCCAACGAGTCGGCCATCCAGGACGCCATCGAGCAGGGCGACGCCGACCTGAACCTCGACCTGACGCCGCCGCCCAACGCCGATCTCCAGCGGCTCGGCAAGGGCGGGGACCTGCAGGGCCAGTCGGGCATCAAGACCACCGGCTGCGTGCGCTACCTGACGCTGCAGACCGACAGCGGCCCGACCATGAACCCGCTGGTGCGCAAGGCGATCAACCTGGCGGTCGACAAGCGCGCGCTGGTGCTGGAGCTCGGCGGGGCGTTCGCCGGGGAGCCGGCCTCCACGGTGCTCAGCCCCACCCTCGGCGGCTACGAGAAGTACCCCGACCCCTACGGCACCACCGACTCCCGCGGCGACCCGGTGGCGGCCAGGGCGCTGCTCAGCCAGGCGGGCTACCCGAACGGGCTCACGCTCAACTACGTCGGGCCGTCGACCGGCAAGGGACCCGAGGCGCTGAGCGTGCTGCAGATGTCGCTGTCGCATGCGGGGATCCGGCTGAACCCCAAGTTCTACGAAGGCTACACGGTCTACACCGACTCCCTGCAGCTCCAGTCGAAGAAGGACGAGCACCAGATCGGCCTGGCGCGCTGGTGCCCCGACATTCCCGGCAACGGCGCCCGCTCGTTCATCGGCGTGCTGCTGGACGGGCGCAAGATCACCGCCAAGGCCAACAACAACTACGGCGACTACAACAACCCGGCGGTCAACGCCATGATCGACCAGGCCTACGCGACCGAGGACCCCGCCCGCCGCAACAGCCTGTGGGGCCAGATCGACCGCAAGATCATGGAGGACGCCCCCTGGGTGCCGCTGATCTACGAGCGGCAGACCTACTTCTGGTCGTCCCGGGTCAAGCAGTGGCGGTTCTCGCCCTGGATCTCCAACCCGGACATCACCAATCTCTGGCTCGACCCCAACACGCCGTAGCCAGCCGAACGGACCGCCTTAGGTGCCGGCTCCCGCGTCAGCTAGGCGGAAATTCCCTTTTATCTGCCTACCTTAGGCTGGCAGCATGACTACTCCATGTCCAAGAACCCACCCAACGGGGGAATACTCCGCCGCGGCCTGATCGTGATGTGGCGCCAGGTCCGCCTCCGGCCGGTCCCGTTCGCGATCGCCGTGGCCGGCGCGATGGTGTACGCGCTCGGCATCGTCGGCCAGTCGTGGGTGCTCGGGCGGGTGGTCGACAGGGTCGTGGCGCCGCGCTTCGAGAGCGGGCACTTCAGCGCCGGCGCCGCGATCGCGGCGGCCTGCGCCATCGTCGGGGTCGGCATCCTGCGGACCGCCGGGATCATCTGCCGCCGGGTGGCCGCCAGCATCGCCGGCGCCAGGTCCAGCGCCATCCTGCGCGAGCGCCTGGCCGAGCAGTACCACTGGCTGCCGCTGCGCTACCACCACCGCCACTCCGCCGGCGAGCTGCTCTCGCACGCGGAGGGCGACGTCCGCGCGGCCAGCGAGGTGATGCACCCGCTGCCGTTCGCCACCGGCGTGGTGACCCTGCTGGTGCTGGCGGCCACCTGGCTGATCCTGACCGACCCCTACCTGGCGGCCGTCGGCCTCACGGTCATGCCGCTGACCATGGCGGTCAACCTCCTCTACCAGCGCAGGGTCGAGTGGTGGACCACCCTGGTCCAGCAGCGTCTCGGCACGGTCTCGTCGATCGCCCACGAGAGCTTCGACGGCGTCCTGGTGGTCAAGGCGCTGGGCGCCGAGCACGCCGAGGGCGACCGCTTCGCCGCCGGGGCCGAGCAGCTCAGGGAGGCGCGGGTGGTGACGGCGCGCACGCGCGCCACCTTCGACGCCGTCCTGGACGCCATCCCCGGGCTGGCCACCATGGTGCTGCTGGTGCTGGGCGCCTGGCGCATCCAGAACGGCCAGCTCACCGCCGGGACCCTGATCGCTCTGGTCAACCTGTTCGCCCTGATGGCCTGGCCGCTTCGGGTGATCACCTACGTGCTCGGCGACATGCCGCCGGCGGTGGCCGGCTACCAGCGCGTCGACGCGGTCCTGGGCGAGCCCCGGCCGCGCCTTCCCGCCGGCGGGCAGCCGCTGCCAGCCGGGCCGCTGGCCCTGGAGGTCGAGCACCTGCGCTTCGGCTACCGACCTGGCGCCGACGCCGTCCAGGACGTCACCTTCCGGCTCGAGCCCGGCGAGACGGTCGCCCTGGTCGGCCCGACAGGGTCGGGCAAGTCAACGCTCGCGCTGCTGCTGGCCAGGCTGCTGGAGCCCGACGGCGGCGCCGTCCGCCTCGGCGGCGTCGACCTGGCCGGCATGACCGACGAGCAGCTCGGCGCCACGGTGGCGCTGGCCTTCCAGGAGTCGTTCCTGTTCTCGACGTCGATCGAGGACAACGTCGATCTCGAGGGCGTGCCCACGCCTCCAGGGGCGGCCCGGCAGGCGAGCCGGCTCGCGCAGGTCGACGAGTTCGCGCACCGCCTGCCCGACGGCTACGCCACGGTGGTGGGTGAGCGTGGCGCCACCCTGTCGGGCGGCCAGCGCCAGCGGGTCGCGCTCGCCAGGGCGCTCGCCCGCCGGCCGTGGCTGCTGGTCCTGGACGAGGCGACCTCCAGCGTCGACCCGGTCACCGAGGCGGCGATCCTCGCCGGCCTGGAGCGCTCCCTGCCCGGGACGACCACGGTGATCGTGGCCTCGCGCCTGGCCACGATCGCGCTGGCCGACCGGGTGCTGTACCTGGAGGCTGGCCGGCTGGCCGCCCAGGGCAGCCACCAGGAGCTGGTCGCCACGGTACCCGGCTACGCGCGCCTGGCCCGCGCCTACCAGCGCGCCGAAGCCGCCGACCACAGCGAGGAGATGCCGGCGTGACCGCCGAACCGGTCCAGGAGCCGCTGCGCCGCGGGCGTCGCGCCCGCGTGCGGGGTCCCGGCGTGCTGCGGCGCGGCCTGGCCGTCACACCCGAGCTGCGGGAGGGCCTCCGCCTCACCGTGGTGCTGGCGCTGCTGGCCGGCGCCGGCCGCATGGTCACGCCCGTGCTCGTCCAGCAGGTGGTCGACCATCACCTGTCCGGCGGCGGGCTGAGCGGGATCCTGCGGATGGCCAGCGCCGGCGCGGTGGTCGTGGTGCTGACCGCCCTGTGCTCGCGGGCGACCGGGCGGCGCCTCGCCGGCGCGGCCGAGCGCGGCCTGGCGGCGCTGCGCACCCGCACCTTCCGCCACATCCACGCGCTGAGCATCGCCCACCACCACGAGGAACGCAGAGGCAACCTGGTGAGCCGGGTCGTCTCGGACGTCGAGACGCTGAGCGACTTCTTCCGCTGGGGCGGGGTCAACTTCATCGTCGACGGGTCGCTCATGCTGGTCGCGCTGACCACGATGGCCATCTACGACTGGCGGCTGACGCTGGTCGCGCTGGCCACCATGCTCCCGATCATCCCGCTGCTGCGCTACATGCAGCACAAGCTGGTGCGCGCCTGGGACGCGGTGCGGGTGCGCGTCGGCGAGATGCTCAGCGCCCTGTCCGAGTCGATCATGGGCGCCGCCGTGATCCGCGCCTACCAGTCGCAGGGGGCCGCCCAGCGGCGCATCGCCACCACCATCGACCGGCGCGCCAGGGCCGAAATCCGCGCGGGCAGCATCGGCGCCATCCTCTTCCCGATCAGCGACGTGTTCTCAGCGCTCGCCATCGCGGTCACGCTGGTGGTGGGCATGGCCCTGGGGCCAGGCGGGGACATGTCCACCGGCAAGCTGGTGGCGTTCGCGTTCCTGGTCTCGATCTTCCTGGAGCCGATCGCCAACCTCACCGAGCTGCTGGACTACACGCAGCAGGCGCTGGCCGGCTGGCGCCGCGTGCTGGACGTGCTCGACACGCCGATCGAGGTGCTCGAGCCCGACCCGGGCATGGAGCTGCCCCGCGGCGCGCTGCAGGTCGAGCTCGATCACGTCTGGTTCGCCTACCACGGCGGGTCGCCGGTGCTACGGGACGTGAGCTGCAGCATCCCGGCGGGCACGCGCGTGGCCGTGGTCGGCGCCACCGGCTCCGGCAAGACGACCATGGCCAAGCTGCTCATCCGCCTGGCCGACCCGACCTCTGGCGCGATCAGCGTCGGTGGGCTCGACCTCCGCCGGGTCACCACCAGCTCGCTGCGGTCCTCGATGGTGCTGGTGCCCCAGGACGGCTTCCTGTTCGACACCACCGTGGCGGCCAACATCCAGCTCGGCCGGCCCGAGGCCAGCGACGCGGAGATCCGCGCCGCACTCGACGACCTGGGCCTGTGTCCCTGGGTCGACAGTCTGCCCGAGGGGATCGACACCCCGGTCGGCCAGCGCGGCGAGCGCCTGTCCGTGGGCGAGCGGCAGCTCGTAGCGCTCACGCGCGGGTACCTGGCGAACCCTGGCTGCCTGATCCTGGACGAGGCGACCTCGGCGGTGGACCCGGCCACCGAGGTGCGCCTGCGCAACGCCATCGACCGGCTCACCGCCGGGCGGACGGCCATCACCGTGGCGCACCGGCTCGCCGCGGCCGAGCACGCCGAGGTCGTGCTGGTGATGCAGGGCGGCCGGCTGGTCGAGCAGGGCAGCCACGAAGCGCTCCTGCGGGCGGGCGGCACCTACGCGAACCTGTATTCGAGCTGGCGTGCCAGCCTGGAGCAAACTGATGATCCGGATTCGGCCAAGATATGGTAGGTTTGTGCGATATGCGAGCTACAGATCTCTCCCTCATGCGCATCCCCGGTGCGCCCACGCTGACTCCTGACGGCCGGCTGGTCGCCGTCACGGTCACCCGTATCGACCTCGACGACAACCTCTACCACAGCGACATCTGGGTCATGCCCACCGACGGCTCGGCCGCCCCGAGCCGTTTCACCAACGGGCCCAGGGACTTCTGGCCGCGCTTCTCGCCCGACGGGCGCTGGCTGGCCTTCCTGCGCGCCGGCGAGGGCGACGATAGCAAACCGCAGCTCCACGTCATGCCCGTCTCGGGCGGCGAGCCGCGGCGGCTCTTCGAGCACCCGCTCGGCGTCGAGCGGTTCTCATGGAGCCCCGACTCGACCCGGCTCGCCTACGTGGCCAGGGTCCCAGAGCCAGGGCGCTACGGCACCGACGAGGATGTGCCCCCGAGCAAGGAGCCACCGCGGCGCATCACCACGATGCACTTCCGCCTGGACAACATGGGCTTCACGTTCGACCGGCGGCCGCACGTTTTCGTGATCGACGCCATCCGCCAGGACGCCGATCCGCTGCAGATCACCCGCGGCGATTACGATCACGGCGAGCCGGCCTGGAGCCCCGACGGCTCGTCGGTCGCCTTCGTGTCCGCCAGGCACCCCAATCGTGAGTACGACCAGCTCAGCGACGTCTTCGTTGCGCCGGCCGGCGGCGGCGACGCGGTGCAGGTGACCCGCACGACCATCCCGGTCAGCCGTCCCGCGTTCTCCCCCGACGGCGGCACCATCTGGTTCTGCGCGCCATCGGACGCCGAGGCCGGCCGCAACACCGGCCTGTGGTCGGTGCCCTCGGACGCCTCCACCGAGCCGCGCCGGCTCACCGAGGCGGAGCGCTGGGACGTCGACAACTTCGGCGCCGGCCCCTTGGAGCTGGACGTCGAACAGGACGCCGTGACCACCGTCGTGCTCGACCGCGGCGCGGTGCACCTCTACCGGTTCCCGACCGGCGGCGGCGAGCCGCTCTGCCTGATCGGCGGCCGCCGCCAGGTCCTGGAGCACGTGCGCGCCGGCGACGTCACCGCGGCGGTGGTCGGCGACGACCTGTCCATGGGCGAGGTCGTGGCCGTCCGCGACGGGCAGGAGAAGCTCCTCAGCGACTTCGGTGGGCAGCTCGCCCGCGATGTCTCGCTGCGACCCATGAGCGAGCTCACCGCCAAGGCCCCGGACGGCTACCCGGTGCACGGCTGGGTGGTCAAGCCCGCCGGCACCCCGCCGTTCCCGGTGTTGCTGATGATCCACGGCGGGCCCTTCACCCAGTACGGCTACCGGCTGTTCGACGAGGCGCAGGTCTACGCCGGCGCCGGCTACGCGGTGGTGATGGGCAACCCGCGCGGCTCCTGCGGCTACGGCGAGGCGCACGGGCGGGCGATCTGCTTCGACTACGGCAACCTCGACTCGGCGGACCTGCTCGCGCTGCTCGAGGGGGCCCTGGACGACCCGGACCTGGACGGCGAGCGCATCGGCGTGCTGGGCGGCTCCTACGGCGGCTTCATGACCACCTGGCTGGTCGGCCACACCAACCGCTTCACGGCGGCGATCAGCGAGCGGGCGTGCAACGCCTTCGACAGCTTCGAGGGCTCCAGCGACATCGGCTGGGACTTCCTGCGCGTCTACATCGGCGACGACCCGGAGCGCGTGAAGGCGCAGAGCCCGCTCACCTACGCGGACCGGATCGAGACGCCGATGCTGCTGATCCATTCCGAGGAGGACTGGCGTTGCCCGATCGAGCAGGCGCAGCGATTGTTCGTGGCGCTCAAGCGCCGCCGCGCGGAGGTCGAGATGCTGGTCTTCCCCGCCGAGGGCCACGAGCTCTCCCGCTCGGGGCTGCCGAGCCACCGCCTCGCCCGCTTCGAGGCCATCCTCGAATGGTGGGAGCGCCACCTCAAGCCCCGCGACGCGTGAGGCCGGGCTGCGCTAGGCTGCGGCACTGGTTCCAGGCAGGAGGTTCGGGCGGTGGTCATCCTCAAGTCGCGTGACGAGATCGAGGTCATGCGGGAAGCGGGTCGCGTGGTCGCCCACGCGCTCGAAGCCGTCACGGCGGCGGTGCGTCCCGGGGCGTCGCTCAGCGAGCTGGACGTGCTGGGGGAGGAGACCATCCGGGGGGAGGGCGCCACGCCGTCGTTCCTGGGCTATCACCCGCACTTCGCGCCTGGACCGTTCCCGGGCACGCTCTGCCTGTCGCCGAACAACGTGATCGTCCACGGGATCCCCGACCGGTACCGGCTGCGCGAGGGCGACCTGCTGTCGATCGACTGCGGCGCGATCGTCGACGGCTACCACGGCGACGCCGCCGTGACCGTGCCGGTGGGCGAGGTCGACGAGGCGGCCAGGCGCCTGCTCGCCACTACCCGGCGGGGGCTCGAGACCGGCATCCAGCAGGCCTGGCCGGGTCGGCGGCTGTCCGACATCAGCCACGCCGTCGGCCAGGTGGCGCACGCGGCCGGTTACGGGATCGTGCCCGACTTCGGCGGCCATGGCATCGGCCGGGTCATGCACGAGGACCCCAGCGTGCTCAACGACGGCCGTCCCGGCAGGGGCCTGCGGCTGCGCGAGGGCCTGGTGCTCGCCATCGAGCCCATGTTCAACGAGGGGGGCGGCGCCTACACCGTCAAGCCCGACGGCTGGGCCCTGATCACCCGCGACGGCTCCCGCTCCGCACACTTCGAGCACACCGTGGCCATCACCGCCACCGGCCCCCGCATCCTCACCCTCCCCTAACCCCCCGCCGGGGGCCTGGCCCGGCCCCTCCGCCGCCGCCTCCGCTCCCGGCGGTCCCGCAGCCCTCCGCGCCAGGCGGTGCCCCCCTCCGCGCTCAGCCCGCGGTCCCGCGCCGGGCAGTGCCCGCCGCGCCCCGCCCGCGCGGCCCCGCTGCGCCTTCGGCGCTTCCCAAAGGCCTTGAACGGGCGTAAAGGGTCCGTGGCTCTGCGAGTTTCTACGTAGAAAAACCTGGCGAATGTACTGACTGGACGCCATGCGCGTCTTGTGCTGGGAGAGAGTGATCTCTATCATAACCCGCAGCCTGATCCTCCAACAGCAAGGGGGCGCTGCATGCGTAGGACCACACGCTCGACGGCCCGCAGGGGCCGGACCCTCTCCCTGATGGTCGCCATCGGCCTGGCCGCGCTGCTGGTCGGGGCATGGGCGGGCCCCGCCGCCGCGCACGAGGGCAAGCAGGTCGGCCGCTACCGGCTCACGGTCGGCTTCGGCGACGAGCCCGCCTACGCCGGCCAGAAGAACAGCGTGCAGTTGCTCCTGAGCACCGCCGCCGGCAAGCCGGTCACCGACCTCGGCGACACCCTGAAGGTCATGGTGATGGCGGGCAACCAGACCCAGGATCTCTCGCTGGAGCCGTTCTTCGAGATCGGCGAGTTCGGCACTCCCGGCGACTATCGCGCGTTCTTCATCCCGAGCACGCCCGGCAGCTTCACCTTCCACTTCCACGGCTCCATCAAGGGCCAGAAGGTCGAGCAGGACTTCACCTCCGGCCCGAACACCTTCAGCAACGTCCAGGACCCCGTCCAGGCGGCCTTCCCCAAGCTGAGCCAGCCCTCGACCGCGCAGATCGCCCAGCGGCTCGACCGCGAGACCGCCAGGCTGGACGGCGCGGCCAACCTCAGTGACCACCGCGCCCGCCAGACAGCCAGCCGGGTGACGATCCTGTCGATCCTCGGGCCCTTCGGCCTGGTCCTCGGGCTCATCGGCATGGTGATGACCGGGATCGCCCTGCGGACCGCGCGCCGGGCCCTTGCCGCGGCCTCTTCGCGCCCACCCGTGCCGTTCCACGAGGAAGCGCTGCGGAGCCGAGCGGAGGTCTGAGCCATGTGGCGCCGAGCCGCCCTGGCTGCCGTCCTGGCCGGCCTCTGGCTGGTGACCACGGGTCCGGCGGCGAGTGCACACGCCATGCTGCGCGGCTCCGACCCTGCGGCTGGGGCCTCGCTCGACCGGGCGCCGGGCCGGGTGACCCTCACCTTCACCGAAGCGCCCGACCTGGCCCTGTCCGTGGTCCACGTGCTCGACACCTCGGGCCGCGAGGTCTCGGCCGGGCCGGCGGCCCCGGTCGCCGGCAGCCAGCTCCAGCTCCGCGCTGGGCTGCGCGCGCTCGGCGCCGGAACCTACACGGTCACCTGGCGTGCCGTGTCCCGCGTGGACGGGCACGTCTCTCAAGGCGCGTTCGCGTTCGGGGTCGGCCTGCCCGCCATGGCGACGCCTTCCCCGAACGCGGGCGCCTCCGTCGACGTCCTCCAGGGGCCCGGGCCGCTGGCGGTGGCCGCGCGCTGGGCCTTCTATTGGGGATTCGCGCTGCTGCTCGGGGCTGCCGCGACCGGCCTGCTGGTGTTCGAGCGTCGCCTGCCGGCGCGAGCCGGGCTACTGCTGGGCGCCGCGCTGGCGCTGGCCGGAGGCGGCCTGGCGGCCATGACGATCGCGGGCTGGTCGAGCGCCGCCGTGCCGCTGGGCACCTTCCTGGGGTCGAGCACCGGTCGCTGGCTCGAGGCCCGCGGAGGCGCTGTCGTGCTGGCCGCCGCGGCCGTGGGCGGCCTGCTCCTTGCCGGCTCGGGTCGTGCTGAGGCGGCGCGGCCCGAGCCGGCGAGCCGCGCCGACGCCAAGGCGCCCCCGGCGGCGAGCCGCGCAGAGGCCAAGGCGCCCCCACCCGGGCCGGCGGCGAGCCGGGCGCGTGCGACAGGTTGGCTTGTCGCCCTGGGGGTGGCGGCGTGCGGCGGGTTGCTGGTGCACGCGCTCGCCGGGCACGCGGCGGCGCCGGGACCGCTCTTGCTGGTCAACCTGTTGTCGCAATGGGCTCACCTGCTGGGCGTCGCCGTCTGGATCGGCGGGCTGGCGTGGCTGCTGGCGGGCATCGCTGGCAGGCCTCGCGCGGAGCTGCGCGGAGTGGCCGCGCGCTTCTCGCTCCTGGCCACCTGGAGCCTGGTGGTGGTGGCGCTCAGCGGGCTCGAGCGCGCCAGCCAGGAGCTGGGCGGCTGGGGTCATCTCCTGTCGACCTCCTTCGGCCGTACGCTCGACGTGAAGCTGGGGCTGTTCGCCCTGCTGGCGGTGCTGGGGGCGGTCAACCGCTTCCGGGTCGTGCCGGCGCTGGCAGCGGGCAACGGCCGGCTGGCGTGGCTGCGCCGCACCGTCAGGGGCGAGCTGGTGGTGGCCGGCGGGATCCTGCTCGCGGCCGCTCTCCTGACCCAGTTGCCCCCTGGCGCCGATGCGAGCGGCGCGCGGCCGGCGACGCCGCCCTCGCCGGCCGCCGTACGGGCCAGCGGCGCCGACTACACCACCTCCGTTCGCGTCATCCTCCAGGTGAGCCCAGGCTCCGCCGGGCCCAACCGTTTCGTCGCCACGCTGGCCGATTACGACACCGGCAGACCGCTGGTCGCCGACCACGTCCGGCTGAGCGCCTCGCTGCCGGCGCGGCCCGACGTTGCCGCCGCACAGCTCGATCTGACCCGCGCCGCCGATGGCAGCTGGCAGGGGCGGGGCTCGGTCCTCACCATCGCCGGGACCTGGGCGATCACCACGCTGGTCGAGCGGCCGGACGGCGGGGTCACGGTCCCGATCGAGCTGCGCGTCCGCGCCGCGCCACCGAACTGAGACGGCCATCTCGTAGGGTGAAAGCCGGGCGTTCGGCCACAGGCGCCGCTAATGCATCGGTAACCGGCGCCTTTACAATCCCCCGCATATTCCGCATACACTTCCTGAGGACGAAGCAGGCAGGACCGCCCAACAAGACGACCGTCGGAACCGCCGCGCGGCGAGCGCCACCCAGCCGAACCCGCCGCCGCACGGAGGCGCCCGGGGAACCCCAAGGTGGGGGCCCCGGCCGATCACGGAGGGGTCCGGGGAACCGCAAGGGGTGCCCCGGGTGGATCGAGGTGCAGTCGGAATGGCCATTGCGGTGGTCTTCAGCGCAGAAGCGCTCGGCAACCGGTCCAGGTCCCATCATGCCCGCGGTGGTGAGACCGCATGAGCGAGCGGATCGACTTCCTGATCCTCGGCCCTCTCGAGGCGCGCCGCGACGGCCGCCCGTTGAAGCTTGGCAGCATCAAGCACCGCATGCTGCTGGCCAAGCTGCTGCTGCACGCCAACCAGGTGATCTCGACCGATGAGCTGATCGACACCGTCTGGGGTGAGCGGCCGCCGCCGACCGTGCGGCAGTCCCTGCAGAACCACGTCGCCGCGCTGCGCCGCGTGATCGAGCAGGCCGACACCCCGGCGGGCCAGCCCCGCGCGCTGCTCACGCGCGACCCTGGCTACCTGCTCCAGGTCGGCCCCGACCAGATCGACCTGCACCGCTTCCGGCGCATGGTCGACCAGGGCCGTGCGGCGCTGGAGGGCAGCGAGCCCTGGACGGCCACCAAGCTGCTGCACGAGGCGGTGGCGCTCTGGCGCGGCCCGGTACTGGCCGACGTGGTGGCTGCCGGGGTGAGCTGGCCCGAGCTGGCCGGGATCGACGAACTGGAAATCGGCGCCGTCGAGACGCGGATCGAGGCCGACCTGATCGCCGGCCGGCACGCCGAGCTGGTCGGCGAGCTGGAGGCGCTGATCCGGCTGCACCCGCTGCGTGAGCACCTGCACGGCCAGATGATGCTGGCGCTGTACCGGTCCGGCAGGCAGGCTGACGCGCTCAGGGCCTACCGCTATGCGCGCCGGACGCTGGTCGAGGAACTGGGCATCGAGCCGAGCGTCCGGCTCCAGCGGCTGGAGCAGGCGATCCTGGCGCAGGACCCGGCGCTGGAGCTGCTGGGGCCGGCCCGCTCCGGCGACGAGGCCGGTGTGGCGCGGCCCAGCGAGGCGCCCGCCCCGGCCGAGGCCCCACGGCAGGGCGCCGACTCCGGCGCGGCCGAGCGCAAGCTGGTGACCGTGCTGTTCGCCGAGGTCGACGAGCCTGCCGGCGAGGCGGACGAGCGCGACCCCGAGGACGTCTCCACCATGCTGGACCGCAACCTCGAGCGGATGCGCGCCGAGATCTCCAGCTTCGGCGGCTGCGTGGAGCACGCCATCGGCGGCACCATCATGGCCGTGTTCGGCGTCCCCCAGACCCGGGAGGACGACCCCGAGCGCGCGGTCCGAACCGCCCTGGCCATCCGGGACGCGCTCAGCGGCGACGTCGAGCTGCGCATCGCGGTCGCCACCGGCGAGGCGCTGGTCACTCCCGGCGGCAGCCCTACTCGCGTCGCCGGCGACCTGGTGGCCGCCTGCGCGCGGCTCCAGCAGGCGGCGCCGCCGGGTTCGGTGCTGGTCTCGGAGGCGACCGAGCGGGCCACCTCCCGGGTGATCAGCTACGGGCCGGCGAGTCTGCTGGCCATTGCCGGCCGGGCCAAGCCGGTGACGGTGTGGAGCGCGCTGGAGCCGCGGAACCGCACCGGCATCGACGCGATCACCGCCGCGCGCCTCGTGCCGCTGGTGGGCCGCGACCGGGAGCTCAGCAGGCTGCTGGACGCCCTCGAACGTGCCCGCCTCACCCGCAGGCCACAGATGGTCACGCTGGTCGGCCAGGCGGGCATCGGCAAGAGCCGGCTGGTGGTCGAGCTGTGGCACGCCGCGGAGGCCGACCGCGAGCTGATCGCCTGGCGCCAGGGCCGCTCGACCCCCTACGGCGAGGGCGTCACCTTCAGCGCGCTCGGCGAGATCATCAAGGCGGAGGCCGGCATCCTCGAGACCGACACCGCGGACCGGGTCGACCGCAAGATCACCCAGGCAACCGAGTACGCCCTCGGCGGCGACCACGGCGCCGCCGCCTGGGTGAGCGCGCACCTGCGCCTGCTGCTCGGAGCCGGCGACGAGCGCTCCGTCCAGCCGGGCCGCCAGGACGAGGCGTTCGCCGCCTGGCGTCGGTTCCTGCAATCGCTGGCGGCCCGGCGGCCGCTGGTGCTTGTGATCGAGGACCTGCACTGCGCCGACGACGCCCTGCTGACCTTCCTCCAGAGCCTGCTGGAGCGCTCCGGCGGCCCGGTCGGCGACGTCTCCATGCTGGTGGTCGCCACCGCCCGGCCCGAGCTGCTCGAGCGGCGGCCCGACTGGGCCCGCAACGGCAACGGCCGCACCACCGTGCACCTCGACCCACTGTCGGCCGACGACACCACACGGCTGCTCGGCTCCCTGCTTGCCCATCACCGCTTCCCCGCGGCGATCGGCTCGCAGCTTGCCGCCACCGCCGGGGGCAACCCACTGTTCGCCGAGGAGTACGTGCGCATGCTGCGGGACCGCGGGCTGCGCGCCTCCAACCTCGAGGAGCGCGAGACGGCCGCGCCGGCGCTGGGGACGCCGCCAGGACAGGAGCGCCCGCACCCTGAGCTGCCGATGCCCGAGACCGTCCACGCCATCATCGCCGCCCGCCTCGATGCCCTGGCGCCCGCCGAGAAGGCGGTGCTGCACGACGCGGCGGTGCTCGGCCGCGTCGGCTGGATCGGCGGCCTCCAGGCCATCGGCGGCCACGACCGCACGGCCCTCGAGCGCTGCCTCCAGCGCCTGGAGACCAGGGACTTCATCTACCGCGCCAGCCGCTCCTCCATGGCCGGCGAGCGGGAGTATGGCTTCCGGCACGTGCTCATCCGCGACGTGGCCTATGGGCAGATCCCCCGCGCCGAGCGGTCCCACAAGCACCGCCGGGCCGCCGCCTGGCTCGAGTCGCTGTCGGCGAACCGGGCTCCCGAGCGGCCGGAGCGGTATGCCGCCAACCTCGCCGAGCTGCTGGCCCACCACTACGGCCGCGCGCTCTCCTTCGCCAGGGCCGCCGGACGCGCCGACGAGGACCTCGCGCGCCGCACCCGCGTTGCCCTGCGGGACGCCGGCGACCGGGTGACCGCGCTGGGCGTGCACGCCACCGCCGCCCGCTACTACGCCCGGGCGCTGGAGCTGTGGCCGGCCAAGGATCCGGACCGGCCGGAGCTCGAGTTCCGCGCCGGGCGCGCCCGCTGCCACAGCGAGGGGACCGGCGCGGAACTGATCGCCGGGGCCCGGGACGGCCTGCTGGCGGCGGGAAGGCGCGAGCGGGCGGCCGAGGCTGAGATCCTGCTCTGCCAGCTCGCCAGGGACCACGGCCGGAGCGGCCGCGCCGCCCACGTCGAGCGGGCGCTGGAGCTGGTGGCCGGCTCGCCGCCGTCCCGCTCCAAGGCCGTGGTGCTGCGCGGCTGCATGATGCACTCGATGCTGATGGAGCGGTACGGCGACACCATCGCGCTGGCCCGCGAGTTGCTGCCGATGACCGTCAAGCTGGGCCTGCGCGAGGTGGAGGCGCTCGCCTTCGAGAGCATGGGCATGGTCAAGGTGCTGATGAGCGGCAGCCACGACGGGCTCGCCGACCTGGAGCGAGGCATCGCCATCGCCGAAGAGGCCGGCTCGATCAACCCGGCGAGCATGTACGCCAACCTGGCCGCGATGCTGGTGATCCTGGGCGACCTGCCGCGCTGCTTCACTACCTGGGCCGCTGCCGCGCGAGTGGCGGAGCGGTTCAACGCGCCGCGGTGGCTGCGCCTGATCGAGGGGGACCGTGTCGCCGAGCACTACTGGACAGGCCGCTGGGACGAGGTCGTCCGCCAGGTCGACGCGCTGGTGGTCGAGGCCGCTGTCGGCGGAGGCGACGCCCAGGAGTGCGAGTGCCGCATCTGGCGCGGCCGCGTCCGGCTGGCGCGTGGGCAGTCGGCGGCGGCGCTCGCCGACTCGACCGCGGCGCTGGAGCTGGCCCGGGCATCCGGCGAACCGCAGCATCTCGACCCGGCGCTCGCCTTCCACGCGCGCTGCCTGCTGGCGGTCGGCCGCCCCGACGAGGCCGCCGAGCTCGTCGACGAGCTGCTGAAATGCCTCGACCGCCGGCTGCTCAAGGCCGAGGTGGGCATCGATCTGGCCATTGCCCTGACCGAGCTCGGCTACCCCGTCCAGGTGCTGGACAGCGCGCTGGACTCGCGCTGGCTGGAGGCGACCCGCGCGTTCGTCGCCGGCGACCCGCGCCGCGCCGCCGCGCTCTACGAGGCGATCGGCTCCCGGCCCGACGCCGCCACCGCGCACCTGCTGGCCGCCCGCGAGCTGCTGGCTGGAGGCGGAGGGGCCGACGCCAAGGCGGAACTGGCCGCCGCCGTCGCCTTCTACCGCGAGGTGGGCGCCAGCGCCGACCTCCACGAGGCCGAGGAGCTGGTCTTCTCGCTCGCGTAGCCCCCGGCGGCTTCGCAGCTGCGGGGGGCTCGATGGGGCTCGATGGGGGACAAAAGATAGAGCGTTCTACTGAGGTGCCACTCCTCCCTCGCCGGAGTACAACTATGAGTGAGAGTGTTCCCTCTCGTCCATGAGAGGCGGGGTTCGGCTTGAACAGCACCACCCAGACACCGCGCGAGCGGCTCCTCAACACGGCGACTGCGCTCCTCGACAAGGAGGGCATCCAATCCGTTGGCATCAACCGGCTCATTGCGGAGGCCGGAGTGGCACTCATGACCCTCTACCGGCAATTCGGGGACAAGGACACGCTCGTGGCCGCTTCACTGGAGCACTGGAGCACCGACTGGCTCCAGTGGCTGACCGACCAACTGGACCGTCACGGCAAGGACCCTGAGGCTCGCTTCAACGGCCTGTTCGACGCGCTCGGCGACTGGTTCACCAGCGACCGCTTCCACGGATCGTTCATCGCCAGCGCGGCGACCGAGCTGCGGGGCGAGCCTGACCACCCGGCCCACCGGGTAATCGAGGGTCACCGCCTGGCCGTGCGCCAGCTCCTGGAGGACCTCGCCAAGGCGGCGGGCTCCCGCACCCCGTCCGAGCTGGCCACACAGCTTCAGGTCCTGATGGACGGCGCCATCGCCATGGCGGCGTTCGACCGCAGCCGCGCCCCGGCAGAAGGCGCCAGGAGTCTGGCGCTCGCCGCCAAGGCCGCGTCCGCGGCGGCCTGATTCAGCGGGCCCCGGGCCCCGGCGGCAGGCCGCGGGGGCGGGTGCTGGCCGCCAGTGCGACCAGCGCCAGTTGCCGCGCGGCCCGGGCCACCTGTGGCTGTCCGTCGATGAGCGCGCCGACCACCGCCCCCTCGAACAGCATCTGGAGCTGGGACGCCAGCTCGGTCGGATCGGGCGCCCCGACCTCCTCTGCCAGATCCTCGAGCAGCCGCCGCAGCCTCTGGCGGTTGGCCGCCACCGCCGCGTGCGCCGGATGCCCGGGGCCGGGAAGGTCGGCTCCCCCGATGAGGCTGTCCGCCACGCGTCCTTGGAAGTCGTCGCTGGAGAACCACTCTTCGAGCACGTCCCAGAGCACCATCAGCCGCGGCCCGGCCGCGCTCTTACGCCGAGCGAGCTCGCCGCTCAGCCAGTCGAGCCAGCGCTCGGCGGCTCCGTTTCGTCTCTCGTCCCCGTTCACGTCCCGCCTGCTGGTATTCGCGTCAGTGATGAACCGGTCGCTTCCTGCAAAAGACTCAACCATCGCCTCATCCTCGTATTTCAGGAGGTGCGAGCGCAAGCCCCCCGCATCGCGGCGAAGGGCCCTCGCCGGCCGCCGAGATGCGCCCTTCCTCCGAGCCGCCCATCTTGCGCAAATCTGGGCAGACGCGCGCGACGGAATTTTTCTCTCAGTAGGTGAGATTAGGTCTTGATTAGATAGAGAGAGATCTTTATCATCACCTTACGTCCGCAGGGTGCCCCAGGCCGCGGGGGTACTGGGGACAGGCGGAGAGGAAGGGAGGCCCCATGATGCTTGCGGTGCTCCGCCCGATTCTGGTCACGCTCGCCGCCGCCGTCCGCCACGTGGCAGGGCTCGGGAGCCCGCGGCGACTCGCCGAGCACACGATCTACCGGTCCAAGCACTGGCCGAGCGACGGCGGCATCCGCCAGGTGTACCTGGCCGCCGCCTCGATCGCCGCCGTGGCCCTGCTCGCCGCCGCAACGCTCAGCCCGGCCAAGATGGTCTGGGCCACACTCAGCCCGCTCGGGATGCACTGGAGCTGATCTTCACCGCTTCCAGCCCTCCAGCCACCTCCGGCGGCGCGCTCCACCAGCGCGCCGCCGGCGCATTTTCGGGCGCAACCCGGCCGTGAAGCGGTTACCCTTGAGGCGACCGAGTCGGTTGGAGCGTTGGAGTTTTTGGAGCATCCGGAGCCGTCCGATGGCTGATCCCGCCGTGCCCGGCGGCGCCGCCCAGCGCCAGGCCGAGCGCAAGCTCGTCACCGTGCTCCTCGCCGAGGTCGACGAGGCCGTCACCGCCTGGACCGACCTCGACCCCGAGGACGTCGAGCGCAGCGTGGCCACTGACGTGGCGCGGGTGCAGGCCGAGGTGGAGCGGTACGGCGGCGTGGTCGAGCAACGGGTGGGCGGCAGGGCCATGGCCGTGTTCGGCCTGCCGCGCACCCACGACGACGACCCGGAGCGTGCGGTGCGGGCCGCCATCGCCATCCGCCAGGCCGTCGGCGCCGCCAGGGCCGGAGCCCGGACCCGGGTGGCGATCGCCACCGGCAGGGCCCTGGTCCGGCTCGGGGCCCGTGGCGCGGCCGGCCAGCGGGTGCTCGGCGACCCGATCACCACCTGCGCGCGGCTGCTCGAGGTCGCGCCCCCTGGCGCGATCCTGGTGGCCGAGTCGACCGTGCGCGCCAGCGAGCGGGCGGTGGCGTACGGGCCCGCCGGCATGGTGGCGCTGCGCAGCGGCGAGCCGGCGGCGGTGTGGAGCCCGCTCGGCCCCGAGGGCGCGCCCGGCCCCGGCCTCCAGGGCCGGCGCTCGCCGCCGCTGGTCGCTCGGGGCCCCGAGCTGGGCGCGCTGCTGGACGAGGTGGCGCAGGTGGTGGCGACCGGCACGCCGCGACTGGTGGCCGTGCTCGGCGAGCCGGGCGTCGGCAAGAGCCGCCTGCTTGCCGAGCTGGCCACCACGGTCGAGACGGGCGCCCGCCCGCTGGCGTGGCGGCAGGGCCGCTCGCCGCCCTACGGCGCCATGGCATTCCTGCCGCTGGCCCAGGTGGTCAGGGCGGAGGCCGCCATCCTGGAGACCGATACCACCGACCAGGCGGAGCGCAAGCTGGGTCGCACGGTGGAGGCCGTCCTGGGCGACGAGGGACCGGAGACTGTCGGGTGGGTCGCCGGGCAGCTTCTGCGGCTGGTCGGCGGCGCGTCCCCGGCGGGGGCGCCCCGCACGCTGGAGGACGGCGATTCGAGCGAGGAGATGCTCGGGGTCTGGCGCGGCTTCCTGTACGCGCTGGCCGGCAAGCGACCCCTGGTGCTGGCCGTCGAGGACGTGCAATGGGCCGACCCGGCGCTGCTTGACTTCCTGGAGAGCCTGGCCGACCCCCACCAGGCGCCGGCGGCCGGCTCGGCCCCGCTCCTGGTGATCGTCACCGCCCGGCCAGAGCTGGCCGAGCGCCGCCCGCGCCTTGGCGGCCGCCAGCGCGCGGCCGGCATCACCATCCGGCTCCAACCGCTGTCCGACGCCGACACCGCGACCTTGCTGGCCGGCCTGCTCGACCACCATGGCCTGACGCCAGAGGTGGCCCCCGAGCTGCTGGCCAGGGCTGGCGGCAACCCGCTGTTCGCCGAGGAGTACGTGCGCATGGTCAGGGACCGGGGCATGAGCCTCCAGGCCCCTGGCGGTTCGACCCTGCCGGTGCCCGAGACGGTCCACGGGATCGTCGCCGCCCGTCTGGACGCGTTGCCAGCGGCGGAGAAGGCGGTGCTGCAGGAGGCGGCGGTGCTCGGGCCGGTGGGCTGGGTGGGCGCGCTCGCCGAGATCGGCGGCCGCGACCCCGCCGACCTCGACAACCGCCTGCGGCGGCTGGAGGCCAGGGAGCTGCTGCAGCTCGATCTCCAGGCGGCCGCGGCCGGCCACGCCGGCTATGCCTTCCGCCACGTGGTCGTGCGGGACGTCGCCTACAACCAGATCCTGCGCGCCGAGCGCATGGACAAGCACCTGGCGGCGGCCGCCTGGCTGGAGCGGCTCGGCGCCGACCGCGCCGCCGAGCGCGCGGACCTGCTCGCCTACCACTACCGGTCGGCGCTGGAGCTGTCCCATGCCGTGGGTCAGCAGGTCGCTGGCCTGGAGGAGCTGGCGCGAGCCGCGTTGCGCGACGCCGGCGACCGCGCCGCCGCGCTGGGGCTGTACGCGGCGGCTGCCCGCTCCTACGGGGAGGCGCTCCAGCTCTGCCCCCAGGAGGATCCGCAGCGGGCCGAGCTGCTGCTGCGTCTCGGCCGGGCGCGCTGCCGCGGCGAGGGCGCCGGCGAGGAGGCGCTGCTGGCCGCGCGCAACGCCTTCGGCGCCCGCGGCGAGCGGGAACCGGCCGCCGAGGCGGAGCTGCTGCTCGGCGAGCTGGCCTTCCTCGGCGGTCGTGGCGGCGAGCGGGCGTCCCATCTCGAACGGGCGCGCGCGCTGGTCGCCGACGCCCCTCCCTCGCCGGTCAAGGCCGCGGTCGCCAGGGGGCGCATGGCGCACCTGGCCATGGCCAACCGCCACGCGGAGGCTCGCGAGGCCGCCGCTGAGGTGCTGGCCATGGCCCGCGATCTGGGGCTGCGCGAGCTGGAGGCCGACGCGCTCGGCACCATCGGGCTGGCGAGGGTGGACGCTGGCGACGCGGGCGGCCTCGGCGACCTGGAGGCGGCCATCGCCACCTTCGAGCGGGAGGGCACGCCCGGGATCTCCTGGCATCTCAACCTCGCCTACGCCCTGGCGGCCCTCGGCGACCTGGCCAGGTGCTTCCAGACCTGGGAGGCGGCGGCGCGGCTGGCCGAGCGGTTCGGGTCCATGCGGGCGCTGCGGTCGATCCAGCTCCAGCGGGTCGCGGAGCACTGGTGGACCGGGCGCTGGGACCAGGCGGTCGCGGTGGTCGACGCGCTGGTCGCCTCCCCCGGCGGCGAGGGGCACTACCTGGAATGGGAGTGCCGCGTGTGGCGGGGGCGGATCCGCCTGGCCCGCGGCGACCTGGACGGGGCGCTGGCCGATTCGGCCGCGGCACTGGAGCTGGCGCGGCGCACCGCCGACCCGATGGCGCTCAACCCGGCCTGCGCCTTCCGCGCCTGCGCCCTGCTCGCCGCCGGCAGGGAGGGAGCCGCCAGGGCGATGACGGGCGAGCTGCTGGCCGGTCTCGGCGGCAGCCTGCCCGGCGCGGAGCTGAGCGCCGATCTCGGCACCGCGCTGGCGTCGCTGGGGCACCCGCTCGCGCTGCTGGACCGCTGCGGCCTGCCCCCGTCGCCATGGCTCGGCGCCGCGCGGGCCCTGATCGTCGGAGAGCCGGGCCGCGCCGCCGACCTCTACGCGCGGATCGGCGCCCGACCTGAGGAGGCGGGCGCGCGGCTCGCCGCCGCCCGGCTCGCTCTGGCCGCCGGCCATCCCACCCAGGCCGAGGCCGACCTGGACGCCGCCGCCCGCTTCTACCGCGAGGTCGGAGCCCACGCCCGCCTCGCCGAGGCCAAGGCCCTCGGCCTGGCCTGACGCCCCCGGGGGCGCCGACCCGGCCCGATCCCGCACGGTCCATCCCGCAGGGGTGGAGACCATTAGAGATGCATTAGGCGCGCCTGCGAAGGTGCTGGCATGCGCTTCTCGACCCGCTACCCGAGGCACCTGTCGGCTCGCTCGCCACGCGAGCGGGGCGCGGTGCTCGGCCAATTCCTGTTGATCGCGATCACCATCGTCATCGGTGGGCTGCTCGCCATGGCCGTCACGCGGCACGGCGAGCCCGCGGCCACGGAGACCCCGGTTGCTCCGGAGGCCCAATCGAAGCCCACGAGTCCGCCGCCCACGGCGGGAACCCCCGCCACGGCGTCGGCGGCGAGCGCGCCCGCCGAGGGCACGCCCGCATCGTCCGGCACGCCCGCCGTGGGCGGCGGCAATCTCCTGGCCAACCCGGGCTTCGAAGAGGGCCTGGACGGCTGGACCGCGATCGGTGGCGCCAAGCTGGACCTGGCCGGCGAGTCGCGCGAAGGGAGCCTGGCGCTCAGCCTGACGGCCGGCAGCGGCCGCGCACCCGGGGTGAGCGCCAGACACGTGACCGAGTCCGAGGCGCACCGGTCCTACGTTGCCACCGCCTGGGTCCGGGCCAGCCGCCCGGGCACCGCCGCCGAGCTGAACCTCGTCGAATACGTCGGCGAGCGGCGCCTATCCACCGACACCTCCGGCGTGGTCCTGCCCGGCGGCGACTGGCAGCACCTCGAAGTCACCCACGTGACCCACCGGCCGGGCTCCGAGCTGTCCGTGGAGGTTGTCGTCCCCGACCTGGCCCAGCGGGCCGGCGTGGCGCTCGACGACCTCCAGGTCCGGCTCGGCTCGACGACCAAAGCCTTCGTCCCGGAGACGACCAGCCGATGACCCCGACTCCCCCACTGACCCTCCTCGGAGGCCGACAAAGGAAGGCAGGACGACAATGCGACCGCTCAGGTTCCTGCTCGCCGGCGGCACCGCGGCGCTGCTGCTGCTGCCGACGGCGGCGCTGGCGCAGACGCCGCGCGCCGCGCTGCAGGACATGACCTGCAACGGCATCGACGCGGCCGGCACGGACATGCCGAAGAGCGCGACCCTGCGCCTGGAGCTCGTCGACGAGGACAACAACACCACCCTGGCCCGCCAGAACGTGACCACCTCGCCAGCCGGGACCTTCAAGACCACGGTCCGAGCCCAGCTCAACCAGGTCGCCAGCATCCGCCTGACCGTGGCCGGCCCGAACGGCCAGCAACTGGCCTTCGCCGACCACGCCATGGACGAGACGATGCCGATGTGCAGCCTGCCCTTCACCGGGGCGGGCGACTCGACGCCGCTACTGTACGGCGGTGTCGGGCTGATGGCGCTCGGCGCGCTCGCCTTCGGCCTGGCGGCCTGGCGACTCCGCAAATCCGCGCCCGGCCAGGACCGGGCCTGACCGATCCAGCCGATCCATCGGCCGCTGGAATGCTCGAAAGAAAGGGATGCGCAGATGGCCGCCGCATTGCCGCAATGGTCACCGCAGCCGGTCCCGGCAACCACCCCCCTCGGCCCGGCACCCGATGCGGGACCGCGTTGGCCAGGCAGCCTGCGACGGCAGGCGGCGGCCATCCGCGCATCCCTGCGGCGTGACAGCAGGCTGGACCCCGGCCTCGCGGGCGGCACCCCCACGCCGTCCGCGAGGCCGGCGGGCCAGGCCACCGCGGCCGCCGAGATGAATCCCGAGATGTCTGGGCCGGCGGGGCTTCCTCCGCCCCCGCAGTCCCGCCGGCCCAGCAATCAGCCGTTCACCTGGGACGAGGCCGAGCAGCGTGACGGCGAGCGGCTCGCCGCGATCGCTCACGAGCTCCGTACCCCCCTGACCAGCATCATGGCAATGCTGCGGACCGTCGAGCAGCGCGGCTCGCAGCTCGGCCTCGGCCAGGTGATCGACTACGCCAGAACCGGCCTCCAGCAGGCCACGCGACTCAACAACATGATCGACCAGCTCCTCGCCGGCGCCGAGCCGAGGCGGGCCACGCTCCAGCCCGACCCGGCGGAGCGCGAGCTGGTCGACGCCGCCGACCTCGCCCGCCAGGCGGGGCATGTGGCCAGCCTGACCTACCCGGGCAGGCCCATCGCGGTCGAGGTCGGCGGCCCCTTGCTGGTCCAGGTCGACTCGGACCAGATCCTCGAGATCCTCGACAACCTGCTCGGCAACGCCGACAAGTACACGCCGCCCAGCACCGAGATCTGGGTGGAGGCAAGGCGTGTCGGCCGCACCGCCGTACTGGCCGTCGAGGATGCGGGGCCGGGCGTGCCCGCCAGGGAGCGCGAGCGGATCTTCGAGCAGTTCACCCGCCTGGACGATCGCCCGCTCAGGGAGCCGCGCGGCCTTGGCCTGGGTCTGACCATCGCTCGTCAGCTCGCCCACGCTCAGGGTGGCGAGCTGGTCGCCGTCGACCCCGCGCGCCCGGCCACAGGCGCCCGCTTCGAGCTTCGCCTGCCGCTGGCGCCGAGCCGCCGTCCCCGGACCGGCATCACCGGGGCGGTCATCCCTCGCCCCTGACCCGACGCCAGCCCAGGCCAGGCCGGGCGTGCCGCAACCCCCGCCGCCGGCACGCCCGGCCAATCCCGTTGGCGCTAGCCCATCTTGGCGCGACGGCGGAACGCCAGCGCTGTCAGGACGAACGTGACCGCGCAGAAGCCCACACAGGCGGCCAGCCCCTTCAGCAGCACCGGCCCGTTGAACCCGAAGATGAAGCTGCGGGCGGCCTCCAGGATGTAGGTGACCGGGTTGATGGCGACGGCCGTCTTGAACCATCCGGTCATCTGGTCCCGCGGCAGCGTCCCCGGTGTCAGGAACAGCAGCGGGAAGAAGATGACGAAGGTCGTCTGGGTCGCGCGCACGGAGCCGGTCGCCAGCGCGACCGCCACGCTGATGGCGGCGAAGCCCACCCCGAACAGGACCGTCAGTCCCAGCAGACCGACCGCGCCCAGGACCTCGCCGCCGGCGAAGCGCACGCCGATGACGAACCCGAAGCCGATCAGCAGGATGCTGTACCCGACCACGGCGAACATCTCGCCGATCAGGGCGCCGATCACCAGCGCCGAGCGGTGGACCGGGGTGAGGCTCAGCTTGTCCCAGTAGCCGTTGGCGATGTCGAGCACCAGAGCGTTGCCGCCGGAGGTGTTGGCCGCGGCGAACAGCACCGCCACGGGGAGCTGGAAAGCCGCGTAGTTGGAGATCCCGAACGCCCGCTCGGCAACCTTGCCGAGGGCGCCGACCTGCACCACGAAGAAGAACAGCGGGATGATCAGGGCCGGGATGAAGGACTCGGGCTCGCGCAGCAGACCGCGGATCGAGCGGCCGGCCATGGCGGCCACGTCCGACAGGTAGCCAGTCGGCGCCGCCAGGGTGCGCGGTCCAGAGCCGTCGATCGGGCCGCCCCGACCGGGCTCGCCGAAGCGTTCGGTCGCGGCGGTCATCGGCCCGCCCCCGTCTCGGTCGCGGTCATCGGCCCGCCCCCTGACCGGTCGGCACGCGCTGGCCGTCCTGGCTGGGCTGCGTCTCGCCGGAGGCCTGGAGGCGGCCGCCGGTCGCCGCCAGGAAGACGTCGTCGAGGGATGGCCTCGACACGCTGATCGGCCCGGTGCTGACCCCCGCCCGGTCCAGTCCGCGCACCAGCGCGGCGATGTTGCTGGCGCCGTCGGGCACGAACAAGGTGTAGCCCGACTCGGTGCCCCTGAGCTCGCCCTCGGGGAGCTCGCCGCTGGACTGCATCTCGCGGATCGCGACCCGCGCGGCGCCCGACTCGTGGTCGCTCACCGAGATATCGATCACGTCGGCGCCCACCTCGGCCTTCAGCGCCGCGGGCGTGCCCTCGCGCACGATCAGGCCGCGGTTGATGATCGCGACCCGGTCGGCGAGATGGTCAGCCTCCTCCAGGTACTGGGTGGTCAGGAAGATGGTGGCGCCGAACTGCTCGCGCAGCTGGCGCACCCGCTCCCAGATCAGCGTCCGCGAGGTCGGGTCCAGCCCGGTGGTGGGCTCGTCCAGGAACAGCACCCGTGGGCGGTGCAGCAGCGACGAAGCCAGGTCGAGACGCCGCTTCATGCCGCCCGAATACCCCTGGATCCGCCGGTCGAGGGCATCGGCGAGGCCGACCAGCTCGGTCACCTCCTGGATCTGCTCGCTGAGCACGCTGCCCCGCAGCCCGTACAGGCGCGCCTGGAGGGTGAGCAGCTCGCGGCCGGTCTGCTTGGGGTCCAGACCGGCCTCCTGCAGGGCGACGCCGATCAGGCGCCGCACGGTGGTCCGCTCTCTGACGACGTCGTGGCCGAGCACGGAGCCGGAGCCGGACGTCGGTTCGAGCAGGGTGGTCAGGATGCGGACGATGGTTGATTTGCCGGCGCCGTTGGGGCCGAGGAAGCCGTAGATCTCGCCTTCCTCCACGTCCAGACTGACGCCGCGGACGGCTTCGACCTCGTCGAATCTCCGCACGAGGTCCTTGGCATGGATAGCTACAGACATGCGGTCGAGTTTAGAGGAGCGATGCGACATCGCCACGGATTTACAGTTTGCCCTGGTCAGGAGGCGGTGGCGGGGGCTGGACCAGCCCCGGGCGCGGTGGCGATGAAGCGGAGGCGGTCGTCGCGGGTGTCGACGAGGGGGTCGGCGAAGCCGGCGGCGCTCAGGCGGGCGGGCAGCTCCGCGGGCGGGACGGGCAGGAACACGTCGCCTGCGTGGAGCTCGCGCCGTCCGGGCGTGTCGGTGCCGTCGGTGCCGACCAGCACGCCGCCCGGCCGCAGGACCCTGCGCAGCTCGGCGAGCATGCGGTCCTGTATCGGCAGGCTGGGCACGTGGTGGAGCATGGTGAAGCAGGCGACCGCCGAGAAGCTGGCGCTCCGGAAGGGAAGCGCGCTCGCGTCGGCGGTCACGACCTCGACGTTCCCACCTTCCAGGCGGCGACCGAGCGCCGCGGCCAGCGGCTCGTCCAGCTCGACCGCGACCACCCACGGCGCCCGCCGGCGCAGCACGTCGGTCACCAGGCCCGGGCCGGCGCCGACCTCCAGGACCCGGTCCCCGAGGTCGCGCCCCTCCAGGACCCAGGGGCCGAGCACCCGCTCGACGAGCTCGCCCCACTCGGCGCTCGCGCACAGTCTCACATGCTCCGGGGTCACCTCTGGAGTCTAACTCCCGGCCCTACCGGCCGGCGGCGTAGCCCTGGCGGCCGCGCGGGTTGGCGGCGGCCATGAGGAACCCGGTTTCCGGGTCCCGCCCGACCGCGCACAGGCGGCCGAGCGCCCACGAACCGGAGCGCTCCACCCGGTGGCCGCGCTCCCGCAGGTCGTCGATCACCTCGGCTCCGAGCCGGTCCTCCACCGCCAGCACGCCCGGCCTGGACTCGCGCGGATAGAACGAGCTGGGGAAGTGCTCGCTGTGGAAGTTCGGCGCGTCGATCGCGAGCTGCAGGTCCATGCCGAAGTGCAGGTGGTTCAGGAACCAGGTGAGGGTCCACTGGTCCTGCTGGTCGCCGCCTGGGGTCCCGAAGGCGAGCCAGGGCTTGCCGTCGCGGAGGGCGAGGCTCGGAGTCAGGGTCGTGCGCGGCCGCTTGCCGCCCTCCAGCGAGCCGGGCACTCCCTCGGCCAGCCAGAACATCTGCCCGCGCGTGCCCAGGCAGAACCCAAGTTCCGGGATCACCGGCGAGCTGTGCAGCCAGCCGCCGCTGGGTGTGCAGGCGACCATGTTCCCGAACCGGTCCGCCACGTCGACGTGGCAGGTGTCGTTGGCGTCGGGATTGTCCCTGGCCAGGGTGGGCTCGCCGACGCCCATGCCGGCGGCCGGCCCGGCTGGCTGGCGACCTTCGGCCTCCAGGACCTGCGGCGGGAGCTGGGGCTTGCGCCCGCCGGGAGACCCGGGCCGGAGCTCCAGAGAGGCGTCGTCGCCGACGAGCGCGCGGCGCTGGCCGGCGTAGGCGGGGTCCAGCAGCTCGCCGATGGGGACCTCCACGAAATCCGGGTCGCCGTACCAGGCCTCGCGGTCGGCGAAGGCCAGCTTGGAGCACTCGGCGACGGTGTGGACGAAGTCGGCGCTGCCAGGGCCCGTCGCCGCCAGGCCGAACCCGTCCAGCAGGCGGAGCTGCTGGAGGAAGACCGGCCCCTGGCCCCACGGCCCGGTCTTGCAGACCTGGACGCCGTGGTAGTCGACGGACAGCGGCTGCTCGACCCTGGCGTGCCACGAGGCCATGTCCTGGCCGGTGAGCAGGCCGTGGTGGCGGCGCCCGGTGGAGTCCGTCGTCGGGGTCGAAGCCACGAAGCGGTCCACCGCCTCGGCGACGAAGCCCTGGTAGAAGGCGACCCTGGCCGCCTCGATCTGGGCGTCGCGGTCCCTGGAGGCCGCCTCGGCCTCGGCCAGCAGCCGGCGCCAGGTCGCGGCCAGGGTGGGGTTGCGGAACGAGCTCCCCGGCCGGGGTACGGCGCCACCGGGCAGGTACAGCTCGGCCGAGCCGGTCCACTCGTCGCGGAAGACCTGCTCCATGCTGGCGATGGAGTCGGCGATCCGCGGCACGAGCGGGTAGCCGCCCTCCGCGTAGCCAATGGCGTACTCGAGCACGTCGCGGAGCCGCATGGTGCCGAGCTGGCCGAGCAGCTCGAGCCAGCCGCCGACCGCGCCGGGCACGCAGGCCGGCAGCAGGCCGCTGCCGGGGATCAGGTCCAGGCCGAGGTCGCGGAAGTGCGCGATGGTCGCCGACCGGGGCGCCACGCCCTGGCCGCAGATCACCTGCACGCCGTCACGCGCGGCGCTGTAGGCGAGGATGGGGACCTCGCCGCCGGGGCCGTTGAGGTGCGGCTCGACCACCTGGAGCACGAAACCGGCGGCGGCAGCCGCGTCGAAGGCGTTCCCGCCCCGCTCCAGCACGGCCATGGCGCTCGCGGAAGCGAGCCAGTGGGTCGAGGACACCATCCCGAAGGTTCCCCGGAGCTCCGGTCTTGTCCCGATCACTCGCAGTCGGCTCCTTTACCTCTTTGATCACCTATAGCTGGCTATTACAGAAAGCACCTACTTACCGAACCTCTTGGTAGATCGTTCGCAGTGCAACTGTATGCCCCGATCACCGGATCAAGGGAGCGGGCGGATGAAGCGGTGGGCTTGGTGGGCCGCGCGGGCCGCTGCGGGGCAATTCGCTTGACCGGCGCTGAGCGCTCCCCGACCATCGGGTCGTGCTGGCGGCGCCACGGCGCCGTCACGTCTACCCTGATCGGGAACCCCACGAACCCAGGAACGATCCGTCATGCTCCGCGCGACTGACCTCACCGTCGAGATCGGCCCCCGCCTACTGGTGGCCGATGCGAGCTTCACCGTCAGCCCGGGTGACGTGGTCGGCCTGGTCGGGCCCAACGGCGCGGGCAAGACCACGCTGCTCGGCACCCTGGCCGGCGCCGCCCACGCGGCCGGCGCCCTGCGCGGGGCCGACCCCGGAGACGAGGACGCCCACCAGCAGTGCAACCCGGGGGTCGCCTTCACCGGGACGCTGGCCTGGCTGCCGCAGGAGTCGCCGCCGACGACCTCCTCCACCGGGCTGCAACGGCTGCTGTCGGCCCGCGGGCTCGACCACGCCAAGGCGAGGCTCGAGGAGGCGCGGCACCGCATCGACGCCAGCCCCGACGCGCGCTCGCGCGACCGCGCCATCAAGCGCTTCTCCAACCAGCAGGAGCGCTTCGAGATGGACGGTGGCTACCGCGCCGAGTCCGAGGCCAGGCGCATCGCCGCCGGTCTCGGCGTGCCGGCCGGCGGCTTGGACCGGCCGCTCGCCGGTCTGTCCGGCGGCGAGCGCCGCCGGGTGGAGCTGGCCAGGGTGCTGCTCAGCCAGGCCACCACGCTGCTGCTGGACGAGCCCACGAACCATCTGGACGCCGACGCCAAGCAGTGGCTGGCGGGGTTCCTGGCCGACTTCTCCGGCGGCATCCTGGTGGTCTCGCACGACCTGCCGCTGCTGGACTCCGACATCACCGCGGTGCTGGCGCTCGACCCGCTGACCGCGTCGCTGGAGGGCTACCGCGGCACGTACACCCAGTACCTGAAGGAGCGCGAGGTCCGCGCCGCCTCGGAGGCGCGGCAGCGCAAGGTGCTGGAGCGCGACATCAAGCGGCTGAGCGCCTTCGTCGAGAAATACCGCCACAGCAACGAGGACATGGCGCGCCGGGCGATCGTCACCGAGCGCCGGGTCGAGCGCATGAAGGCGTCGCTGACACCCCAGCGGCGCGCGGGCCGCAGGGTGGCGGTGCGCTTCCCCGACCCGCCGCCGGTCTCCAGGATCGCGGTGGAGGCCACCGACCTGGCGCGCTCCTACGGCGGCCCGCCGGTGTTCAAGCAGCTCGGGGTGGACCTGGAGCGGGGCGAGCGGCTGCTGGTGCTGGGCCTCAACGGGGCCGGGAAGACCTCTCTGCTGCGCATCCTGGCCGGCGTCGACAGTCCCGACGCCGGCGAGGTCCACTACGGCCACGGCGCCGCGATCGGCTACTACGCCCAGGAGCACGAGGGCCTGGACCTGGACTCGACCGCCATGGAGGTGATGCGAGCGACCGCCGCCACCACCGACGACGTGCTGCGCGGCGTGCTCGGCCACTTCCTGCTCGGCGGCGAGCAGGCCAACCAGCGGGTCGTCACCCTCTCCGGCGGCGAGAAGACCAAGCTGGCGCTGGCCCGGCTGGTGGTGGGGCGCCACAACGTGCTGCTGCTCGACGAGCCCACCAACAACCTGGACGTCCAGGCGGTCGAGGCGGTCCGCTCGGCGCTGGAGTCCTATGGCGGGGCGGTGGTGCTGGTGAGCCACGACACCCCGTTCGTGCGCAGCTTCGAGCCGGACCGCGTGCTGTTCATGCCGGAGGGCAGCACCGACGTCTGGGACGAGCAGTACCTCGACCTGGTCGCCCTGGATTAGGCAGATGCGGGGCACCCGCCGGGAAACCCGCCCCCACCCCGGTGTTCAGGGCCCGCGATGCGCTACCCTCGGCAGGTCAACAGACTTCATCGAGGCGCGGGCGCCCGCGGGCGCCCCGCCTGCTGCCGCAGCTTGCTGCCCCGGAGGTTTCCCCACATGGCCGACGCCAACCTGGTGCCGATCGTCATCGAGCAGACCAGCCGTGGCGAGCGATCGTTCGACATCTACTCACGGCTGCTGAAGGACCGGATCATCTTCCTCGGCACCCCGATCGACGACACCATCGCCAACCTGGTCATGGCCCAGCTCCTCCATCTGGAGGCCGAGGACCCGGACAAGGACATCAATCTCTACATCAACTCCCCAGGCGGCTCCATCACCGACCTGCTGGCGATCTACGACACCATGCAGTACGTCAAACCGGACATCTCGACGATCTGCATGGGCATGGCCGCCTCGGCGGCCGCGGTGATCCTGTCCGCCGGGACCAAGGGCAAGCGCTTCGCCCTGCCGCACTCGACCATCCTGATCCACCAGCCGTCGGGTGGCGCGCGCGGCCAGTCCGTCGACATCGAGATCCAGGCGCGCGAGATCCTGCGCCTGCGGCGCGTGCTCGACGAGATCATGGCCGAGCACACCGGGCAGACCGTCGAGAAGATCTCCAAGGACACCGACCGGGACTTCATCATGAGTGCCGACCAGGCGCTGGAGTACGGGATGGTCGACGAGATCATCACCACCCGCCAGGTGGTCCCGGTGATCGCCTCCTCGACCGCTCCCGCCGGGGTCTCGCGGCCGGCCGGGGACGGCGACGGGCCGGAGCCGACCGCGGCGCCGCCGGCCTCCTGAGCTGGCGATGCCGCTGGCGCGGCACGTCGTCTTCGACCTGGACGGAGTCATCGTCGACTCCGAGCCCATCCACGAGCAGGCCACCGACGAGTACCTGGCCAGCCTGGGCATCCCCGACGACGAGGCCCTGCGCCAGGACATGATGGGCCGCCGGGTCCGCGAGCTGACCGACGTGCTCGCCAAGCGGCTCGGGCGGCCGCCCCAGGAGGTGTCCGCCGAGCGCGAGGCGATCTTCTGGCGGCTGCTGGAGCGCGACGGCCCGCGACCGATGCCGGGCCTCGATGCGGCGATCGCCAGGCTCTCGCGAGCTGGCCTGGAGCTGGCGGTGGCGACCTCTGGCACGCGCGCGTACGTGGGGTTCGTGCTGGAGCGGCTCGGCGTCCGCGCGGCCTTCAAGGCGGTCGTCTCCGGCGACGACGTCACCCTCGGCAAGCCTGATCCGGAGACCTACCTGCTGACCGCCGAGCTGCTCGGCGCCGACCCGGCCGACTGCGTCGCGCTGGAGGACACCTTCCACGGGGTGACCGCCGCGCGGTCCGCCGGCATGCACGCCGTTGCGGTTCCCAATGCGCTGACCGCCGGCATGGACTTCAGCGCCGCGGACGCGGTGGTGGCCGACCTGGAGGCCGCCGCCGAGTACGTGCTGGCGCCGTCATCCTAGAGGACGACCCGCCAATCCTCTCGCGGCAGGATGCCTCCGGACGCACCCGTTGCTACCTTCGCGCCATGAGCGAATGGCGGTCCCTGGTCGAGCGCGCGCGCCGGTTCAACCCCACCGTGGCCGACGCGCTGCTGGGCGCGTTCCTGCTGGTGGTCGCGCTGCCGCAGCTCTTCATCGATGACCCTACCTACCGCCACCTGGGCATCACCTTCCGGGCGGGCAGCGTGATCGGGGTGCTGCTGCTGGCCGCGGAGACGCTGCCGCTCACCTGGCGCCGGCGCTCTCCGAGGGCTGTGCTGGCCGTGCTCACCACCAGCGCCGTGGTGCCGCTGCTGGCCGGCTTCCGGCCGACCGTGGCCGACCTGGGCCTGGTGGTTGCCGTCTACTCGGTGGCCGGGCACTCCAGCCGCCGCTCGGCGGTGATCTCCGGGCTGGCGTTCCTGGTGGCGCTGGCCGCGCTGATGGTGATCGCGGACGTCAAGTACCCGCAGGAGCAGACCCAGGCGCAGCAGTACATCGTCAACTTCGCCACCTTCGCGTTCGCCTGGTTCCTGGGCGTGCTGCAGCGCAACCGCCGCGAGCACACCGCCAAGCTGGAGGCCCTCAACCGCCAGCTCGCCGAGGAGCGCGAGAGCCGCGCCCGATGGGCGGTGTCGGAGGAGCGCTCGCGCATCGCCAGGGAGCTGCACGACGTGATCGCGCACGCGGTCAGCGTGATGGTGGTGCAGGCGGGCGCCGCGCGGCGCGTCGCTGACACCAGGCCCGAGCAGGCACGGGACGCGATGACCTCGATCGAGTCCACCGGCAGGCAGGCGCTCGGCGAGATGCGCCGACTGGTCGGCGTGCTGCGCCACGGCGACGAGCCGACCAGCCTGGACCCGCAGCCGAGCTTGGCCGACGTTCCCGCGCTGGTCGAGCAGGCGCGCAAGGCGGGCTTGCAGGTCGAGCTGGACGTCAAGGGCGAGCCGCGGCCGCTGGCGGCCGGTGTCGACCTGTCCGCCTACCGGATCGTGCAGGAGGCGCTCACCAACGTCCGCAAGCACGCCGGGCCCGCGACCGTCGAGGTGCGGGTGCGCTACGGGCCGCACTCGCTCCACATCGAGGTGACCGACGACGGGCGCATCCTGTCCAAGCTGAACCTGCGTGACCGCGTGCAGGCGGTGGTGCTGGCCTACGAGACCGGCATCGTCCAGCCCGGCATCGGCTGACGCGCGGCGGCTCCGAGCTGGCGCCGAGCGGGGCGGGCTGGCGCCGGGGCGGCGCGGGCCGGGGCGCCGGGCGGGGTGGGCCCGCGGCTCCGGGCGGGGCGGTCCGAAGCTACTGGGAGCGGTCCTCGATGCGCTCGACCGTGACGCCTCTGGCCTGGAGCCAGGCCTCCGCGCGTTCGACCTCCTCGGGCGGGCCCGACAGCTCCAGCAGGTACCAGGCGACGCCGGCCTCGACGTCGACGTTGGCGCGGTGGACGTTGACCACCGCCCCGCTGGCGTGCGAGAGCCCGTGGAGCACGGGACGGCTCACCAGCTCGGGCGGCAGCGAGCAGTGCACCAGGCGCCTGACCTCGGTCACGACCGCACCCCGGCGTTCATGCTCCCCGAGCGGAAGCCCTCCAGGTCCAGCGTCACGTAGGCGAAGCCCAGCTCGCGCAGCCCCTCCACCAGGCGCTCGCGCGCGTCCTCCCGCACCAGCAGGGGCAGCGCGTCGACCGGCACCTCCACGCGCGCCAGGTCGCCGTGGTCGCGGACCCGCAGCTGCGCGAGGCCGAACGACCGCACCAGCGCCTCGGCGCGCTCGACCCTGGAGAGGCGCGCCGGGGTCACCTGGATGCCGTAGGCGACCCGAGAGGCCAGGCAGGCGGCGGCGGGCTTGTCGTGGGTGCGAAGGCCCATCCGCCGGGACGCCTCGCGCACGTCCCGCTTGGTGAACCCGGCCGCCACCAGGGGCGTGCGCACGCCGCGCTCGGAGGCGGCACGCTGGCCAGGCCGCCAGTCGCCCAGGTCGTCGGCGTTGGTGCCGACCGCCAGCGCCAGGCCCTCGGCCTCCGCCAGCGGTGCCAGCACCTCGAACAGCTCCGCCTTGCAGAAGTAGCAGCGGTCCGGGCCGTTGACGAGGTAGCCGGGACGGTCCTGCTCGTGCGTGGGGACCACCACGTGGCGCACGCCCAGCTCGGCGGCGAACGCCCGGGCGTCCTGCAGTTCGCGCTCGGCCAGGCTCGGCGACACCCCGGTCGCCGCCACGGCACGGGGGCCGAGCGCCTCGACGGCGGCCGCCAGCAGCAGGCCGGAGTCGACGCCGCCCGAGAACGCCACCATCAGGCCGCCGGCCGACTCCAGGTCGCGCCGCAGGGCCAGGCGCTTGCGCTCCAGGTCGTCCATGCTCGCCATTTTGACATCCTCCCCGTCCTGAACGGCGGGGATTCCCCAGGGCGCTCATGCGGCAGCATCCTTAAGGGGTTCACGCATGCGGCTCCTTGCAGGCCTTGCCACCTTCCGATGACTGCGCGTGCTGCTACCCGCCTGTCCGGCGGCAATCCGTTCGATGTTGCGGGCGGCATTCAGGTCAGCATGAGCCTGATGGCCGCAGGTGGTGCAGGCGAACACCCGCCCGCAGCCCTGCCGGGACTCCGGATCGCGCGTCCCGCAGGCCGAGCAGGTCTGCGACGTGCCAGACGGCGGAACAAGCCGCAGCTCGGACCCGTGCCGTGACGCCTTGTAGGCGAGCTGGCGGCGACGCTCCCCGGGGCTGTTGTCGAGGATGCTCCGATTCAATCCCGCCTTCTGGCGGACGTTGCGACCCGGGGCCTCAGCGGTGCCCCGGACAGAGCGGGTCATGCTCTTCACCTGAAGGTCCTCGATCCCGACCCAGCCGTGGCGTTTGGCGAGGTCAGTGGTGAGCTTGTGGGTGAAGTCCAGCCGCCGCCTGGCCTGCCGTGCCTTCAGCTTGGCGATCTCGGCGATCGTGCGGCGCAGCCGGTTCGAGTACCGCCCGCCGTGGTGGCGCTTGGCCCAGCGGACCTGCCGGGCCTTGCGAAGCTCCAAGCCGAGCAGACGCCGCTGCTCCCCTGGTGTGAGGGACGGCCGCATCAGGCGAGGCTCGGGCTCGTCGGAGACGAACGCCGAGCAGGCCACCCCGAAGTCCACCCCGCAGCCTGGCAGGCCGTTCGGCGCTGCCGGCTTGGCACCGGTCGCCACGCCGAAGGCGATGTGCCAGCCGAGCCCGTCGCGGCTGATCGTGGCGTTGCGCACGGTCCCACCGAGGGGGCGCGACAGCCGAAACCGCACGCAGCCGACCTTCGGCAATCGCACCTCCGCCCAGCGGCGCGACAGCTTGCAGACTTCGACCGTCTGCCCAGGGAACGGCACCGACAGGCCAGCACCGCGCTTGCGGAATGCGGGCGGCCCGGCCGGATGGTCGTGGTTCCACCAGTTGCCGTAGGCGCAGTCGAGCTGGCGGAGGACCTGCTGGGCGGACTGCGCGGGCAGGTCGGCCAGCCACGGCAGGTCCGCGCGGGCCTGGGTCAGGTCGCGGCACTGCCCGATGGCGCGGAGCGTCACCCCGCGCTGGCGCCAGGCGAACTGCCGCTGCGCCAGCGCTAGGTTCCACACAGCACGGCACGAGTGGCCCCACCCGGTCAGGCGCTCGGCCTGCTCGGGGGTCGGGTGGGCGCGGTAGCGGCGGCCAGCATCAGCACTCATACCTCAGCATACTTGGCCTATGAGACAAAATAGTGTCTCCTCACGCAGGCTCCGCCAGGAGTTCCTCGTTATCGCCCGCCACTACTGGCAGGGTCGGCTGTGGTCCGCCTCCTACTCCGCCGGCTCGATCGGCGGCGCCCCAGACGTGCTGTGGGCCTACATCCAGCAGCAGAACGCCCGACCTGAACCGCGCCGCGACCGGCAGGCCGTCCCTTCACCCACCATCCTGAAGGACGGCGCACTGAGACGGAAATTGGTAGCAGCGAACGGGCGGGCCCCACCGGGGGCCCGCCCGTTCGTGCAGCGCGATGCCGGCTTGGCCGAGACTCAGAAGTCCATGTCGCCGCCGCCGGCGGGGGCGGCGGGCGCCTTCTCCTTCTCGGGCTTGTCGGCGACGACCGCCTCGGTGGTGAGGAACAGCCCGGCGATCGAGGCCGCGTTCTGGAGCGCGGACCTGGTCACCTTGGCCGGGTCGATGATCCCCGCCTTGAGCAGGTCGACGTACTCGCCGGTGGCCGCGTTGAGGCCCCAGCTCGCCTCCATGCCGCGGACCCGCTCGACCACCACGCCGCCCTCCAGGCCGGCGTTGATGGCGATCTGCTTCAGCGGCTCCTCGAGCGCACGGCGCACGATCACCGCGCCGGTCGCCTCGTCACCGACCAGGTCGACCTTGGTGAGCGAGTCCTGCGCCCGCAGCAGGGTCACGCCACCGCCGGGGACGATCCCCTCCTCCACCGCCGCGCGGGCGTTGGAGACGGCGTCCTCGATGCGGTGCTTCTTCTCCTTGAGCTCCACCTCGGTGGCCGCGCCGACCTTGATCACGCCCACGCCACCGGCCAGCTTTGCGAGCCGCTCCTGGAGCTTCTCGCGGTCGTAGTCGGAGTCGGTGTTCTCGATCTCGGCCTTGATCTGGTTGATACGGCCCTTGATGTCCTCTTCGCTGCCGGCGCCCTCGACGATGGTGGTCTCGTCCTTGGTGACGACCACCCTGCGGGCACGGCCCGGCAGGTCCAGGGACACGTTCTCCAGCTTGAGGCCGACCTCCTCGCTGATGACCTGGCCGCCGGTGAGGGTGGCGATGTCGCCCAGCATGGCCTTGCGGCGGTCGCCGAACCCGGGGGCCTTGACCGCGACCGACTTGAAGGTCCCGCGGATCTTGTTGACCACCAGGGTCGCCAGCGCCTCGCCCTCGACGTCCTCGGCGATGATCACCAGCGGCTTGCCGGTCTGCATGACCTTCTCCAGCACCGGCAGCAGGTCCTTGACCGCGCTGATCTTCTGGTTGGCGATCAGGATGTAGGGGTCCTCCAGGACCGCCTCCATGCGCTCGGGGTCGGTCACGAAGTAGGCGGAGATGAGGCCCTTGTCGAAGCGCATCCCTTCGACCGTCTCCAGCTCGATCCCGAAGGTGTTGGACTCCTCGACCTGGATCACGCCCTCCTTGCCGACGGTGTCCATCGCCTTGGCGATGACCTCGCCGATCTCGGGGTCGCCAGCCGAGACGGTGGCGGTGTGGGCGATCTCGTCGCGGGTCTCGATGTCCTTGGCCTGGTTCTTGATGGACTCGACGGCAACCTCGACGGCCTTCTCGATGCCGCGCTTGAGGCTCATCGGGTTGGCGCCCGCGGCCACGTTGCGCAGGCCCTCGCGGACCAGCGCCTGCGCCAGCACGGTGGCGGTGGTGGTCCCGTCACCGGCGATGTCGTCGGTCTTCTTGGCTACTTCCTTGACCAGCTCGGCGCCGATCTTCTCGTAGGGCTCCTCGAGCTCGATCTCCTTGGCGATCGAGACGCCATCGTTGGTGATGGTGGGAGCGCCCCACTTCTTCTCGAGCACGACGTTGCGGCCCTTGGGGCCCAACGTCACCCTCACAGCATCGGCAAGCTGGTTCATGCCCCGTTCGAGCGCCCTGCGGGCGTCCTCGTCGAAGGCGATGATCTTCGGCATGCGCGGCTACCTCCCTCACGGTGGGCCTGCCTGATTCGCGTCACTCCTGGGTCCGGCCCTCGGCCGCGCAGCATGTTAGCACTCATGCCAGTCGAGTGCTAAGGGTGTTCTTCGGCGAAGGCGCGCAGTGCCTCCAGCGCCCGGTCGCGGAGGCCGGACGGGCGCTCTCCGGGACGGACCAGCTCCGCGACCAGGTCCCGCAGGGGCTCGAGCAGACGTGTGTCGGCGCCGACCGATTCGAGGTCGGCCACCAGCGCCGCCACCTTCACGGCCAGAGCGGCCAGGCGGGTGCCGAGCGACGGCTCCGCCACGGCCTCCAGCTCCCGCGCCAGCTCGCCGGCGCGGCGGCGGTAGGCGTCCAGGCCGGTGAAGGCGGCCGCCTCCTCCGAACCGGGTCCCGAGCTGGCCGGCCCCACCTGGATGGGCGACCTCACCTGGGTGGGCGGCCCCGCCTGGGTGGGCGGCCCCGCCTGGGTGGGCGGCCCCGCCTGGGCGGGCGGGCCGGCCCGGGCGGGCAGGGAGCGCCAGAAGCGGCGCCCCTGGCCGGCTCTGGCGGCCGGTGGCACCGGCGGCACTCGTCGCTCGGGCAGCTCAGCCTCGGGGCGCAGGTGGGGCCGGGATGCGGGCAGCGGCATCGTGCGGTGGGACGAGGGGTCCTCGACCTCCAGGAGCCCACCGCGGCCGGCGACGAACGGGAGGGGCACGAACGCCGGCTCCGCGCCGGGCGGCTCCCAACCCTGTGGGACGTCCACGGGCTGGGTGACGCGGTGCAGGCGGCCGTCGCGGTTGACCACCACGGTGTCCAGCGCGACGAACGCCGTGAAGCGCGACAGCACGCCGAAGTCCAGCGAGGTGCGCACGATGCGACGCTCCAGGTCGGCGTCGTGGGTCGTGCCGGTCGCGTAGCGGTCCTCCAGGTCGCGGACGTGGGCGCGCGCCCACACCTTTGCGACCGCGGCGTCCGCGGCCGGCACCACCGGGACGCTCGCGCTCCAGCGCTCCGCATCCGCCGTCCGGCCCCTGAGCACGAGCGCTCCGCCCGGCCGGCCCCGGTAGCGCCCGCAGACCACCAGCGGCGCGCCGGCAAGGAGCGCCGGGAGGCGGGGCGGCGTGACCGATCCCGGCTCCATGCCGAGGCCTTCGGCGTCCAGCTCCAGGTCGGTCACCACGGGGGTGCCGATCCGCTGCCGGACGCGGTCCAGCGCCTCGTCCAAGCGGTCCTCGGACTCGACCAGCTCGCAGGCGCCCCCGCCCGCGATCGCCAGCCGGCGCAGGAAGCCTTCGTTCACCGCGGTGTCGATGCCGACCGCGTAGACGCGGACGCCGCCGAGCCGAGGGGCCAGCAGCCGCAGGATCTGGTCCTCGTTGCCCACCTGCCCGTCGGTGACCAGGACCAGGACCCGGTCCCGGCCAGGGTCGCCGGGCGCGCCCGGGGTCGTGGGGGTGCCCCGGTCCGGCATGGGGACGGAGGGGACGGAGCCGGCGTCGTGCTGACCGGTGAGCTGGTCCAGCGCCTCGATCAGCGGGGCCGCCATCTCGGTGCCGCCGCGGGCGCCGAGCCCGGCCAGGAACTCCACGGCGCGGAACCGCTCGCGGTCGGTTGCTGGCCGCGGGGCGCCGTCCTCCAGCCCCGGCGGACGCTGGACGTCCCCGGCGAACGCCAGCAGCGTGAGTCGGTCGCGATCGGACAGGCTGTCCACCAGGCGCGCGGCCGCCCGGCGCGCCGCCACCATCTTCCAGCCCGCCATGCTGCCCGAGCGGTCCAGCACCAGCGCCACGTCCCTGGGCCGCGCCGCCTCCGCCGGCGGCGGCACCACGGTGAGCACGAAGGTGCCGCCCTCGCCCCGCTCGTCGGACGCAGCCAGCGCCGAGGTGTCCAGTGCGCCGGAGCCGATCCGCAGGCGCAGCACGAAGTCGCGGTCGGGCCGCTCCCCCGGCTCGGCCTGGACGACCCGTACGCGCCCGCCGGGCCCTTCGCGCTCCGAGATCACGATCGCGTGCAGGCTGGAGCGGATCTCGCCGAGGGGAAGGCCGGCAGGGTCGATCTCGGCCTCCAGGTCGAGGTGCACCGGGCTGGGGAATCCGGGCAGCAGCACCGGCGGCGTGATCCGCGAGGCGTCGGGCACCGCGTCGGTGTCCCGCTGGACGCCGTCGCCGGCCGGCGGCCAGCCCAGCGGCGTTCCGGGGATGTAGCGCGGCGCCACCACCAGGGGGAAGCGAAAGGTGGCCTCGCCCTGGTCATAGGGCAGCGGGCCGAGCATCGACAGCCGCACGCTGGCGCGCTCGCCTGGTGGCAGGTTGCCGACCCGCATGGTGAAGACGCCCGGCCGCTCCTCTTCGGCGATGGCCGCCATCCTGCCGCCGGCGATGGCCTGCTCGTAGGCGGCGCGGGCCTCGGCGCGCTCGCGCAGGGCGCCCTCGACCACCCGGTCGCCGGTCTCCATGCGGAACCCGGTGACCGCGGCGCGGTCCGGCAGCGGGAACACATAGGTCGCCTGCAGCGGCAGGTCGAAGCTGTTGACGAACGTCTGTGTGAGGACCACCTCGGCGAGCAGGCCGGTGATGCGGGCGTGGACACCCACGGCCTCCAGCGGGAGGTTGCCCCGCTCGGTGACCAGCGTCCCGGCGCCCGGCTCGTCGCCCGCCGGCCGCCAGCGCGCGATCTCCTCGTCGCCGAGCATGGGCAGGGCCTCTCCTGTACCGGCGTCCTTCATGATCGCTCCCTTCCGCGGCGCACCAGGTCGAGCAGGGGTCCCGCCGCCGCCCGGATCGCCGCCACCTCATCAGCGCCCAGCGCTCGCTCCCCCTCCACCAGCAACGTCACCCCGTCCCCCAGCCGCACCCCTTGCATCACCACCGCCGCCACGGCGGGGCTGGGCCCCGCGGGGGTCGGGGCAGGCGGGGCCTCCGGGGCGGTGGCGGTAGCCGCCGCGGGGGCCAGGGCCTCCCGCGCCCCAGCCTCGTCTGCCGCCGTGGGTGCGGCGGTAGCCGCCCCGGGGGTCGGGGCCTCGGCCGCTGGGGCTTCCCGCGCCCCGGCTTCGTGTGCGGCCGCCGCGGGGGTGGCGGGCGGTTCGGCTCCGGCTGTCGCGGTCTTGAAGCCGGGGGGGGACCCTACCCCGCCTTGAGAGGCGCGCTTCCAGAAGGCCGGGCGGGGGGTGGGCAGCGCCGCTGCCGCGGGCGCGGCGGCGGGGGTCAACGCTGCCTCCGGCGCGGTGCCGGCGGGCTCTTCCAAGGGCGGGACGCGGGCCACGCGCTCCAGTTGGGCGTCGGTGGCGCCGGCGAGCTCGCGCTGGATCCGGGCGAGCGTCAGGCCGCCCGCCTGCAGGCGCTTGATGGCGACGAGCTGGAGCAGATGCCTGCGCACGTACAGGGCGGTGCGGCCACGCATGGCCGCGGGCCGGTCGACCAGCCCGATGGTGGTGTAGTAGCGGATCGCCCGCTGATCGGGGACCTCGCGGACGCGGCCGCTCGCCTGCCCGTCGTAGTCCACCGAGAGCGCCGCCCCGACCCGCTCCGCGAGCTGGTCCAGGGTCCATTCGGTCACCGGCCATGCTGTCATGCGAGTCATAGTGACAGTGATATATAACAGTGTCAATGACCCATGCCCACATCCCCGCGCCTCGTCCTTTCTCCGCCCTTACGCCCGGCTCACGGCAGGTTCAAGCTGGTTGCCTAGGATCCTGCGCGCCATGAATTCACCGATCGTGCGCACCTGGGCCCTTGCCCGGACCTACCGGCGAGGGCATGTGCCCGTCCCGGTCCTGCACGGCCTCGATCTCGAAGTGAACCCCGGCGAGTGGGTCGCCATCCTGGGGCCGTCCGGATCCGGCAAGAGCACCCTGCTGAACATCCTGGGTCTGCTCGACCAGCCCGACGCCGGCGTCTACCAGCTCGCGGACATCGACGTGAGCGACCTCGGCGACGGCCGCCGCGCGGAGATCCGCAACCGCTACATCGGTTTCGTCTTCCAGCGGTTCAACCTGCTCGCCCGGACCACCGCGCTGGACAACGTGGCCGCGCCGCTGCTCTACCGGAGGACCCGCCGCTCGGAGCGGATGGCGCGCGCCCGCGCCTCGCTCGAGCAGGTCGGATTGGGCGCCCGCGCCGACCACGATCCCGGCGAGCTGTCCGGCGGCGAGGTGCAACGGGTGGCGATCGCCCGCGCGCTGGTCACCGAGCCAGCCGTGGTCCTGGCCGACGAGCCGACCGGCAACCTCGACGCCACTTCGGGCGCCGAGATCCTCGACCTCTTCGGCCGGCTGCATGCGGCCGGCCGCACCCTGCTGATGATCACCCACGACCCCAACGTGGCCTCCCGCGCCGAGCGCCGCCTGATGCTCTCCGGCGGCGGTCTCGTGCCGGTCTGACCCCGAACCACCCAGCCCTCCTCACATCGGAGCGCCGCTATGAGCGACAGCCAGCAGCCGCACGAGCCTCCCAGCCCCTGGCAGGCGGGCGGCCCTCCCGCGCACGCATCCCAGCCCCAGGGGCCGGCCGACCAGTTCCCCACCGCGCCCATCCCGGCGGCCCAACCGCCCGTACAGAATGCCGGCCAACCGCCGGTCCAGAGTGCCGGCCAACCGCCGCCGCCGTTCCAGGGGGAAGTGCCGACCTACGACCGTGGCGAGCCGGGTGGCGGCCGGCGCACCGTGGCGCTCGCCGCGGTGATCGCCCTGGTCGTCGGGCTCGGGGCCGGTTTCGCGGTGGGCCGCCAGACGGCACCAGAGGGCGCGACCTCGCTGGCGCAGGCGATCCAGCTCTCCAGCGCCGGCAAGCTCCCCACCGGCGACCTCAGCTCCGTCCGCGGCAACCTCGGCGGCACCTTCCGTCGGGGCAGCCAGGGAGGCAACGGGCAGGCGGCACCGGGAGCCGGCGGCCAGGGCAACGGCGGCGCAACCGGCAACGGCGGCGCAACCGGCAACGGCGGCTTCCTGTTCGGCGGCGGCCAGCGCAACCGGGGCATCCAGGCGACCGTGAACTCGATCTCCGGCGACACGCTCACCCTGGACACGCCAGCCGGCCAACTCCGCGTGCGCATCGGGCCGAACACCAAGATCCAGAAGGCAACCACCGGGACAAGGTCGGACATCACCCAGGGCAGCCGCGTGGTGGTCAACTTCGACCTCGGCGGCGCGACCAACAACGACGGCTCGGTGTCGGCCTCCAGCATCCTGGCCGAAGGCCAATCGCAATGAGGACGGAGCAGCCAGGCGGCCCGCACGGACCCGCGGGTCGCCCAGATCGCCGCTGGGAGGCCGGTCGCCGCTGGGAGGCCGGTCGCCCCTGGGAGGCCGGTCGCCCCTGGGAGGCCGGTCGCACCGGTCGCCCGGATCGCCCTTGGAGCGCCGGCCTCCCCCATCGCCTCCGTCGCCGCTGGGAGGCGGGGCGGTGAGTGCGCGACGCAGGCGGGGTCGCGGGCTGCTGGCGGCGGGACTCGCGGTGGTCGTGGTGGCTGGAGGTGGGGCCGCCTACCTGCTCTCCCGCGGCTCTGGCGGTGACGGCACCGCGCAGCCGCAGTTGCAGACCGCCGTGGCGCGCAGGACCGAACTGCGCCAGACGGTCGACGCCCAGTTCACGATGTCCCGGAGCCAGTCGTTCTCGCTCAAGGCGCCCTCCGCGGGCACCGTCACCAGGATCCACCTCACCGAGGGCGAGCCGCTGCCGAGCCTGGAGCCGCTGGTCGAGATCAACGGCGAGGCGTTCTACGGCATCCCGAGCGCCACCCCGTTCTACCGGGACCTCTCCGAGGGCGACAGCGGCGACGACGTCAAGGCGCTCCAGGCCGCGCTGCGGAGCGCCGGCCACGACCCCGGCGATGCCGACGGCGACTTCGGCAACCAGACCGCGACCGCCCTCGAGGACTGGCAGGGGGCCAAGGGCCTCGACGAGACCGGCCAGCTCTCCCTCAGCCGGTTCGTTTCCTTCCCGCCCGGCTCGATCGTGCTGGACCTGCCGATCGCGGTCGGCGACCGCCTCGGGACGGGCGGCAGCCTCGCCACCGTCGGCGGGGCACGCGCCATGGTCGCCCAAGCCGACGTCGGCCAGCAGGACGTGGTCCAGCTCAAGACCGGGCAGCAGGCCGAGCTGACCTTCAACGCCATGCCGAGCGACCAGGTCGCCGCCAAGGTCACCACCATCGCGCTGGACGCCGAGACGCAGTCGTCCAGCGCCGGCAGCAGCAACCCCGTGGAGTACTCGGTGGAGCTGCAACCGACCAGGCTGCCCTCCACCGTCCGGGCGGGCATGACCGGGCAGGTCAGCGTGATCGTGGTCGACCTGCGCAACGTGGTGGTCGTGCCGACCGCCGCGGTCGGTGGCACCGGCGGCCAGCCCACCGTCCAGGTCCTCGAGAACGGATTGACCAGGGTCCTTCCCGTGGTCGTCGGCCTGTCCACCTCCAGCGGCGTCCAGATCCTCGCCGGGCTCCAGGCTGGCCAGACCGTGGTCACCGGCGTGGTCGGCTCCGACGCGGCCGCCTCTCCGCAGGCGAACCAGGGCAGGGGCGCCGGCCTGTTCGGTGGTGGAGCCGGACCCGGCGGCGCCTTCTTCGGTGGCGGTGGCGGCGGGGGCGCAGGCGGGGGGGCGAGCGGCGGCGGCACGGGTCGCGGTACCACCGGCAAGGCCGGCGGCCAGGGCTCAGGTGGGCCATGATCCTGATCGCGTCGGCGCGCCTGGCGCTGGAGCGGCTCCGGGCCAACGCGGCCCGCTCGGCGCTCACCGTGCTCGGCATCGTGATCGGCGTCGGCTCGGTGGTCACCCTGGTGGCGGTGGGCAACGGCTCAGCGGCCCAGGTCAACAGCCAGTTCAGCGGGCTCGGCGCCAACACGCTCACGGTCACCAGCGGCCGCGGGTTCGGCGGCGGGCTGCGCGGAGCCGCCGGCAGCGGCACCCCACTGACCCTCCAGGACGTCGATGCCGTCCAGCGCGCCCCGGGGATCGCCTCGGTCGCGCCGATCGTGCAGGCGCAGGCCAACATCACCGTCGGCGACACCACCGTGCAGAGCCCGGTCGTCGGCACCACGCCCTCCTATGTCAAGGTCAACGGCCTGCGGTTGGCCAGCGGCAGCTTCTTCAGCGACTTCGCCGACGCCCGGCGCCTGCAGGTGGCGGTGCTGGGCGCCACCCTCACCAGCGATCTCGGCCTGGCGCCGCGCCAGGCGGTCGGCAGCACCGTGGACGTCCGCGGCCTGCCGTACACGGTCATCGGCGTCCTCCAGTCCCAGGGCGGCGCCGGGTTCGTCAACCCGGACGACAACCTGGTGGTGCCGCTGGCCACCATGACCGGCCGGGTCACCACGGCCGACCCGGACGTCAGCCAGATCCGCGTGGCCGCCGCCCCGGACGCGGTCTCCACCTTCGGGAACTCGGTGACCGCCGCGCTGCGCGACTCGCACAGGCTGGCAGCCGACCAGGACAACGACTTCCTGGTCATCAACCCCAACAGCCTGATCCAGGCGCAGCAGGCGTCGTCCGACAACTTCACCAGGCTGATCACCGCGATCGCCGCCATCAGCCTGGTGGTCGGCGGGATCGGCATCGCCAACGTGATGCTGGTGGCCGTTCGCGAGCGCACGCAGGAGATCGGCATCCGCCGCGCGATCGGCGCCAAGCGGCGCGACATCGTCGCGCAGTTCCTGACCGAGGCGACCGTACTGAGCCTCCTCGGCGGCCTGCTGGGCATGGCCGCCGGGCTCGGGCTCGCCTACGCCCTGCCGCACCTCGCCGACCAGCGGACGATCGTCTCCTATCCCGCCGGGGCGCTGGCCCTCGGCATCTCCGCCGTCGTCGGCATCATCGCCGGCCTCGGACCCGCCAACCAGGCAGCCTCGCTCGACCCCGCCGAAGCCCTGCGCTACGAGTGAGCTGAGGTGCGGGCGGACCGGTCGCGGCGCCGGGCCGCGGATGGCAGCGCCCGCCTACACCGCGATGACCCGGATCCCGAGCTTCGGCGCCCTGGCGAGGCGAAGATCGGCGGTCAGCAGCGGCACGTCGAACGCCCTCGCGGTGATGACGTAGCAGGCATCGCGGGGTGACACGTTGTGCCGCAACCTCCAGACCGCCTCGACCATCAAGGTGGTCGGAACCCGCTCGACCGGCGACGTCTCCAGCTCGGCGACGGCTTTGGCGGCAACCTGCACGGAGATCTCACCAACGCGCTCCAGCCGCCGAAGGATATTGAGCACTTCGGCGTTGATGAGGTCCGGCGCGTACACCGAGTCCACTCCCCCCAAGACCTCCGCCACGGCCTGCCCACGAGGACGGTCGACCAGCAGGTCGGCCAACGCCGAAGCGTCGATGCAGACGGCTCTATTCCTGATCATCGTCGGGGTCCGGCAGCGAGCTGTACCCCATTGCCCGAAGGATCTGGTCCTCGCGCTCCTTCCAGTCCTGGCGGATCATCTCGGCGGTGTCGAAGTCTCCCCTGACCGGCTCCTCTCCGGGCCGCGACCGCACCCTGGCGACCCACTCCTGCACAGTGAGCTTTCCGAGGTCGCGCCTGGCGAGGTCGAGCATGTACTCACTCACGGTCTTTCCCTTCTCCTCGGCCCGTGAGCGGATCGCGTCGTGCAGCTCTTCCGGCACGTTCTTGATCTGGATCGCACCCATGGGCCAACTATAGCCTCACGGGAGGACCCTGGCATGCTGCTGTCATGCTGTGAGCATGCTTCTCGACATTGTGGATAGCCGCCGAAGGCTGCTGCCCGGGCCAAGGACCCGGGCAGCGGCACCTCGGACGGCCGGCTACCCGGCCGGGACGAGCAGCTCAGGGGTCAGCGGGGTCAGCGCCTCCTCCAGGGCGTCGATGTTCGGCCGCACGGTCACGGTGGCGCCGGCGCGGCCCTCCAGGACCTCCCTGGTCTTGAGGCCGTGCCCGGTCACCAGGACCACCACGCGCTCGCCCGGTGCGAAGGCTCCGGCCGCCGCGAGCCTGGCCGTGGTGGCGACGGTCACGCCGGCGGCCGTCTCGCCGAAGACGCCGGTGGTCCGGGCCAGCAACTGGATGGCCTCCACCACGTCGTCGTCGTCGATTGCCTCCACCCGGCCGCCGGTCGAGCGGACCACCTCCAGGGCCTCGAGCCCGTCGGCGGGGTCCCCGATGGCCAGGGACTTGACGATGCCGGTCGGCTTCACCGGGGTCACGTCGCGGCGGCCCTCCGCGAACGCCGCGGCCACCGGCTGGCAGCCGTCCGACTGGGCGCCATGGACCCTGAACGGTGCGTCCTCCACCAGGCCGTGCTCGGCCAGCACCCGGAACCCCTGGTGGACCTTTGTCAGCAGGGCACCGGAGGCGATCGGCACCACCACGTGGTCGGGCAGGGACCAGCCGAGCTGCTCGCCCACCTCCAGCCCGACGGTCTTGGAGCCCTCGGCGTACCAGGGGCGCAGGTTGACGTTGACGAAGCCCCAGCCGAACGCCTCGGCGGCCTGCGCGGCGAGCCGGTTCGCCTGGTCGTAGTTGCCCTCCACGGCCACCACCGTGGCGCCGAAGACGGCCGCCGAGACGATCTTGGCCGGCTCCAGGTCGGCGGGGATCACCACCACGCAGTCCATGCCCTGCGCCGCGGCGGCCGCGGCGGTGGCGCCGGCGAGGTTGCCGGTGGATGCGCAGGCCAGCGTGGTGAGCCCGAAGGCCCTGGCGCGCGCGGCCGCGACCGCGACGACCCGGTCCTTGAAGGAGTTGGTCGGGTTGCGGGTGTCGTCCTTGAGGTAGAGCTCGCCGGGGATGCCGAGCACCTCGGCGAGCCGTGGCGCGGGCACCAGCGGCGTGAAGCCGGGGGCCAGGTCTCCCGGGCCGGGCCGGGCGGGGAGCAGGTCCGCGTACCGCCAGATGGAGCGCGGCCCCGCCTCGATCGCGGCCCGGTCGAGCCTGGCGGGCGGCGCGGCGGGGTCATAGGTGACGTCGAGCGGGCCCAGGCAGTCGGGACAGGCGTACTGGAGCGAGGGCGGGTACTGGGCGCCGCAGCCGCGGCAGCACAGCCCCACGTGATCAGGGATCGAGTCGCCGGACAGAGTCGGTGACCTCCTTCCGAGGGTCATCGGCGAGCGCCGCGCGCCCGGTCACCGACCGCAACGCGCATCTTCCCCCGCGCCTGGCGCGAGGACGGACGTGGCACCTTCCCCGCCCGGGATCAGGCGATCCCGTGTGTTCGGGGGGGTTGCCGGGGCTTCGTCGGGCCGGTCCCTCCACCCCTCTTGATGCGTCGCCGCTTCTTGAGTTGTCACATTCAGATTGCCCTGGCACGCTCCGAATGGTCAACGTGACGGGGGCGGGACCGCATGGGCGAGCCCCCCGGAACCGGAAGGGAGACCGGATTCCGAACCGAATGGAACTCGACCTTCGGGAATGGTTCGGGAAGCGAACCTTCCACTACAGCCAGTTCGAGCCCATCAGCGCGCTGCGCCAGGCCAAGGAGCGCTTGGGGACCTCGGTGTCCGTCTGCATCCCGGCACGCAACGAGGCGGCCACCATCGGCCGGGTGGTGCGGGTGCTGCGTCGCGCGCTCGTCGACCGGTCGAGGCTGGTCGACGAGATCGTCGTCATGGACGGCGACTCCAGCGACGACACCACCGCCATCGCCAGGGCCGAGGGAGCGGTGGTCTACTCGGAGGACGACATCCTGCCGGAGGCCGGCCCCGGCCGGGGCAAGGGCGAAGGCATGTGGAAGAGCTTGTACGTCTGCCAGGGCGACATCATCTGCTGGGTGGACGCGGACATCCAGAACATCCACCCTCGCTTCGTCTACGGGCTGATCGGCCCGCTGCTGGCCGACGAGACCATCCAGTACGTCAAGGCCTTCTACGAGCGCCCCCTCCGCGACCGCGGGACCACCCACCCGACCGGTGGCGGCCGGGTCACCGAGCTGGCCGCCCGGCCGGTGCTGAACCTGTTCTGGCCGGAGCTGGCGGGGATCGTGCAGCCGCTCTCCGGCGAGTACGCCGGCCGCCGCGAACTGCTGGAGCAGGTGCGGTTCTCCTCCGGCTACGGCGTCGAGCTTGGCCTGCTGATCGACATCGCCAGGCACTGCGGGGTGGACGGGATCGCCCAGGTCGACCTCGAAGTGCGCGTGCACCGTAACCAGGACATGCAGGCGCTGTCGAGGATGAGCTTCGGCATCCTGCAGACCGCGCTGACGCGCCTGGAGGAGGAGGGCCGCATGTCGACCGACTCCTACTCGACGACCCTCTACCAGTTCACCAACGGGCAACGCGAGTACGACATGCAGCCCCACCAGATCGTCACCATGGATCGGCCGCCGATCGCCAGCGTCGATGGCTATCGCCGACGCCGCGAGGCCGTGCTGGCGGGCAGGAGGTAGCAGGTGACCGCGCTCCCGCTGGCCGAGGCGGACCGGGTCCTGGCCGCGCTGGACCCGCGGGTCCTGTTCTCGGACGTGGACGGCACCCTGGTCGGCAGGGGCGGGTCGCTGCTCGCCGATATGGACGGCGGGGCATCGCTTCAGGCGGCCGAGGCGCTGGTCGCCGCCAGGCGTTCGGGCCTGGAGATCGTGCTGGTCTCGGGCCGCACTCGCGCCCAGCTCTTCGAGGCCTGCCGGCTGCTGGGACTGCGCGACGCCATTGGCGAGCTGGGCACGGTAGTGCTGCGCGACGGCAAGGCGGAGCTGCGGTGGGGCCAGACCCCCCGCGAGCTCGGCGCCACGCCGGCGGAGGCGCTGGAGCGGTCCGGGGCGCTGGCGACCGTGCTGGACAGGTTCGCCGGCAGGATCGAGCCGCACACCCCCTGGCACCAGGGCCGCCAGGGAACCGCGCTGCTACGTGGCCAGGTCCGGGCGGCCGAGGTCGACGCGGTGCTGCGGGCGCAGGGATTCGGCTGGGCGAACCTGGAGGACAACGGGCGGCTCCGCGGCCCCTACCCGCACCTCGGCGCCGGCGAGACCCACGCCTTCCACCTGCTCCCGGCAGGCGTCGGCAAGGCCGCCACCGCCGCGGCCTACCTGGCCGAGCGAGGATTGGAGGCCGGCAACGCGGCCGCGGTCGGCGACGGCCCCGCCGACCTGGAGATGGCCGGCGCCGTGGGCGCCATGTTCCTGGTCGCCAACGGCGCCTGGGCGGCCGGGCGGGACGCCGCACGCCAGGTGATCGTGACGCCCTCCAGCGCCGGCGACGGCTTCGCGGAGGTGGTCGCAGCCCTGATCAGACGCCTGCAGGTGGAGCGCCCGACCGCCGCCGACCGGTAGCTTGGAGGCCGGCACACAGCCGGCAGGACGCAGTACGAACGAGAGGCGAGGCGGGTTCTCATGGCTGAGCTGGTAGTGGCGTCCAACCGTGGTCCAGTGCAGTTCGAGATCGACGACGACGGCAATCTCTCGGCGGGGCGAGGAGCCGGAGGCATGGTGGCCGCGCTGGGGCCTGCGCTGGCCGGCCAGGGAGGCACCTGGGTGGCGGCGGCGATCAGCGACGGCGACCGGGTGGCGGCCAGACGGGTCGCGCGCTCCGGGAGGCGGCGGCGGATCGACCTGCCGCATGGGCCGGTCCAGCTCCGCAGCCTGGTGATCGACCCCCGCGAGTACCAGAACTACTACAACCGCGTGTCCAACCGGACCCTGTGGTTCCTGCAGCATTACCTGTTCGACGTGCCCAGGCACCCGCGCTTCGATGTGAGCTTCCGCGGCGCCTGGCGCAACTACCGCGACGTCAACCGCGCCTTCGCCGCCGCCTGCGACGACGAGGCCGACCGGGGCGGCGAGGTCTACATCCAGGACTACCACCTGGCGCTGGCGCCGGCGATCCTGCGCGAGCGCCGCTCCGACCTGGGCATCGGGCACTTCACCCACTGCCCCTGGGCGGAGCCCCACTACTTCGAGATGCTGCCTCGGCCGATCCGCGAGGAGCTGCTGGAGGGCATGCTCGGCGCCGACCTCCTGGGGTTCCTGGTGCCGCGCTGGTCCCGCAACTTCCTGCGCTGCTGCGCCGAGGGCGGCTATCGGGTGGACGAGGACACCGGCACGGTGCGCGCTTCTGACGGCCGGCCGGTGCACGTCCGCTCCTATCCGCTGGGCGTGGACGCCGACTACCTGCGCGCCCGCGTCACCGAGCGGGACGTGCAGACGCAGCTCCGCTCCGTGCGCGACCTCGCCCGCGGCCGCAGCATGGTGGTCCGCGTCGACCGCATGGAGCTGTCCAAGAACATCCTCCGCGGCCTGGACGGCTTCGCCACCTTCCTGGAGTCGCAGCCGCGCATGCGCGGCAGGGTGGTGCACTTCGCGCTGGCCTACGCCTCGCGCAGGGACCTGCCCGAGTACCAGGCCTACACCGCCGAGGTGAAGCAGGCCGCCGAGGCGATCAACGAGCGCTTCCGCACCAAGACCTGGGAGCCGGTGCGGCTGGAGCTGCGCGACAACTATCCCCGCGCGCTGGCCGCCATGGCCACGGCCGACGTGCTGGTCGTCAACCCGGTGTGGGACGGCATGAACCTGGTGGCCAAGGAGGGCCCGTCGGTGAGCGAGCGCGACGCGGTGTTGATCCTGTCGCGCAACGCCGGCGCCGCCGACGACCTCGGCGAGGGCGCGATCCTGGTCAACCCGTTCGACACCGTCGAGCTGGCGGAGGCCATCGGCACCTCCCTGGCCATGCCCTCCGAGGAGCGCGCCGTCCGCGCCAAGCGCCTGCGTGAGCAGGCGGCCGCGCTGCCGCCTCAAGACTGGTTCTCGTTGCAGCGACAGGACCTCGAGAATCTCCGTTAGCCGCGATCCATTGTGGGGGGAGCTCGCTCCCCCCACGGCCCCCAAGAGCGCCTGTGCCGTGGTCAATTGGGCGGCCGGATGCTCCGGTAGTTGTCGCCGATGATCACGTGGAGGGCGATCTCGCGGGAGAGGTGGGCCTGCGCCTGGCTGGCGGGGAAGGACTGCTCGAAGGCCGGGAAGCGCTTCTGGAAGGCGTCGGCGTCGGCCTTGTGCCCGTCGGTGTAGTAGATGCGGGACACCTTGTAGCTGCCCAGCGCGGTGTTGGCCGCCACCACCTCGTAGCCGGCGTCGCCGATCATGCCGGCGACCTGGTGGGCCAGGCCGGGGACGAACACCGCGTTGAGGACCTGGACCGTGACCCCCTTGGATGGGCGCAGGGTGGAGCTGGTTGCGGCCGCCGGCTCGCTGGTGCTGGTCGTGGGGGTCGGGGGCGGGGCCGTGGCCGGCGGGCGGGTGCTCGAGGGAAGGCGGATCGTCGGCGGCGTCGTGGACGGCGAGGTAGGGCTGCCGCCGGCCACCGAGGTCCGGTCGGACCGCTGGGCGCTCATGCGGTCCACGACGATGAACAGGGCAAGGAACACCACCAGCACCGCCGCCGCACGAGCGGTCGGACCCGGTCGCAAACTCGACCTCCCTGGAACAGTGGGGACCAATGCAAAACGGCGAAGGCGCGACCGACCCGCCCGAGGCCCGCCGGTCAGCCTCCGCTCGTGTTGCGCACGCCGAGACTACGGGATGCACGGCGCCTGTGCCGTGTTGCGCGCAGACGCCGCAACTGGTCGATCAGGGCAGGATCGGCGTCCAACGCCGCCGGGTCGTCGAGCAGCCTGTTCAGTGCCTGGTAATAGTCGGCTGGGCGGAGTCCCAGCTCACGGCGGATCGCCTCCTCCTTGGCTCCGGCGTGCTGCCACCAGCGACGCTCGAAGTCCAGGATCTCCAGGTCACGAGGTCCCAGGGCGCCCCGGTCCGCCTCGGTAATCGTCCGGGCCTCCGGTACGTACTTGTCAGGGTCCGTCTCCACGCAGTTCTCCGTACCCGCCAACCGGCCCGTCCGTCGAAACGGCCAGCTCCGGAGGTGTCGATGAGCCCAATATCTAGTGGTCAGCGGCACCATAACCCCTAGATATTGTGAAGGCAAGGCGGTGTGGACAACCCTCCGGCGCTGCTGGGGGATACTTGAGCGAACCGCAGGGAGCGAGTAGTGTCCGGCCCGCTTGATCACGGAATGATCACTGACCGGTAACAAGCCGACACCCGCGGACATTTGCGGGCGCAAATGCCGAGCACCGGATGTCGCCGGTGCCCAGGCGGGCCCCTCCGGCCCCCAACGGAGGGGAGGACCGCTTCCCCAAGGTTCCAGGTCCGCCCCGCCTGGCCCACAAGCTCGAGGAAACTCGAGGGAAGGAGGCTGGGCTTGCCGTTCTGCGGCCGACGGTCCTCCCACCGCCGAGCGCATCGCCGCGCGATGCGATTGCTGATCGTCGCAACGCTGTCGCTCCCCCTGGCGATGCTCTCGTTCGCCGAGCAGGGCGGCGCCCAAGCCAGTCCCGTCCGCGTCAACTCACTCCAATCCCAGCTCGAACGGCTCAACCAGCAGGCAGACCAGCTCGTCGAGCAGTACCTCCAGGCGAAGCTCCAGCTCCAGCACACCCAAGGCATGCTCTCGGAGCTGCGCTCCGACGCGCAGCAGGCGGCCCAGGTTCTCCAGGACGCTCAGGGCCGGCTCGGCGCCCGCGCGGCTGCCGCCTACATCCAGGGCCCTGGCGTGGACCTCACCGCGCTGCTGGAGTCCAAGAACCCCAGTGACACCCTCGACCGCGTCCAGGTGCTGGATCTGCTCGCCAGGCAGGACGGCGACCTGATGGACACCCTGAAGGTCGCCGGCGACACCTACCAGCAGCGCAAGCGTGCACTGGAGGCCTCGGAGCGCCAGCAGGCGCAGCAGGTCGCCAGTCTCGACGCCAAGAAGCGCCAGGTCGACCAGACTGTCTCGCGCACCGAGGAGCTGCTGGCGCAGGTGAAGGCCGCCGACCGCGCCAAGCTGCTGGCGGCCGCCAACAACGGCTCCAGCTCAAGCTCCAGCTCTGGCGGCTCGACGCCGGTGTCGTTCCCCAAGGTCGCGGCCAGCGGGGGCGCCGCCAAGGCCGTCGCCTACGCCAAGGCGCAGGTCGGCAAGCCCTACAGCTACGGCGGGACCGGGCCGGGGAGCTTCGACTGCTCGGGCCTGACGATGATGGCGTGGGCGCAGGCCGGGGTCTCGCTGCCCCACTCCTCCTCCGCCCAGTACAGCGCCACCCGCCGCGTCTCCGCGGGCGAGCTGCAGCCCGGCGACCTGATCTTCTACTACAGCCCCATCTCCCACGTGGCCATCTACGTCGGCGGCGGCATGCAGGTGGCGGCCACCCACACCGGCGACTATGTCCGGCTCCAAGCGCTGCACACCGGGATCACCGGCTACGGCCGGCCCGGCGGGTAGCGGTCGCACCCGGGAGCTTCTCCCCCCAGCCTCCCGGATATCCCCCACAGGGAAGGCCCGTGCACCGCACGGGCCTTCCCTGTTGCGGGCAAGGGCGTGGAGGCCATCTACTTGGAGCCGATGACGACCGACGAGGGCTTCCGCCGCGCGCGGCCCGCGCCGAGCGGCCGCTGGGTCAGCGCCACGCTTGCCGGCATGCTGGCGATCGTCGCGCTGACCTGGCTGCTGTCGCTGGTGGTGGTGGGCCCGCTGGCCTATGGGCTCGGCCTCTGGCTGGTCGGCGCCGGCCGCATCCCGCTGGTGCTCGGCGTGCTGTGCTGGACGGCCAGCGCCGGGCTGGTGCTGCTGCGCCCGGTCGAGTCGTGGTTCGCCCGCCTGCTGTTCAAGGTCCGGCGGCCGACCGGGCAGGAGCTGGAGCGGCTGCGGCCGGTGTGGCGCCGGGCCTGCGCCCGCGCCGGCGTCGACCCGGCCGCCTTCACCCTGCGGGTCGAGGACCGCGACGTGCTCAACGCGTTCGCGCTCGGCGCCCACTTCGTGGCCGTCACCAGCCGCGCCCTGGACCTGCCCGACGAGCTGCTGGAGGCTGTCCTGGCCCACGAGCTCGGCCACCACCGCGACCTGCACCCGCTGGCCGCCACCCTGGGCTGGTGGTACCTGCTGCCGTTCTCGTTGCTGTCGCTGCTGCTGCGCCGCGTCCGCGCCGCCACCGGGGCGATCTCGCGGGGGTACTCGGCGCTGCGGCACAGGGTCGGGCAGAACTCGGGCGGGCGGCCGCTGGAGGGCCCGCTCGGCCTGGTCGGGGTGCTGGTGATCCTGGGAGCGCTGGTGGTGGTCGGCGCGGTGCTGCTGGTGCTGCTCTGCGCCCTGTGGCTGCCGCTGTGGCTGGTGACCTCGGCGTCGCGGCTGCTGTCGGCGGCGCTGTCACGGTCCTCGGAGTACGCGGCCGACCGCCACGCCGCCGCGCTCGGCTACGGCGCCGGCCTCATCCGCGTGCTGCAGCTGTTCGAGGCCGACGAGCGGCGCGGTCCGCGCCGCGGCCTGGCCGCGCGGCTGGCCTCCCACCCCACCTGCCGCGCCCGCATCCAGGCGGTGCAGCGACTCGGCGGCTGATCCGCCGGCGCTCGGCTCGGGCCTCCCTCCCCTCACTTGGCAGGCGTTCGCGCTGGACCAAGCGTTACGGCGATTTGGGCACGAATCCGTTGCAATCGCAGCGGCCGAATCGAGGTTATCTGGTTGGCCAGGAAGACCAACCCCAGATCGTTTGGCTAGGAGGCGCAATGCCAGCCTTGGCACGACGAGCCACGCCAGCCGTTCCGCGGCAGTCGGCGCGACCGCTGCGACGCACCAGGCTCGCGCTCGTTCTCGGCGTAACCTCCGCGCTGCTCGCCGTCGGACCCTCAGCGGTCGCCCACCAGGCGGCCCAGGAGCAACGGACCGCCTACCACCAGACCAACCTGGTCTCCGACCTCCCGGGTCGGGCGGCCATCACCGATCCCAACGTGGTGAACCCGTGGGGACTGGTGGCCGGCCCCACCACCCCGCTCTGGTCCAACGACAACGGCACCGGCCTGTCCACGCTCTACTCGGGCGGGGTCAACGGCTCCACGCCGGCGATCGTCCCCGTGGTCGTGCGCGTGGCGGGCGGCCTGGACACCGGCATCGTCTTCAACGGCACCAGTGGCTTCACGGTCAGCGCGGGCGGCGTCACCGCCCCGGCCCGCTTCATCTTCGCCACCCTGGTCGGCACCATCAGCGGCTGGGCGCCGAACGTGCCGCTGAACGGCGACTCCCAGCTCAAGGCGACCGTCCAGGGCGCCGCCTTCACCGGGCTGGCCAACCTCACCACCGATGAGGGGTCGTTCCTGTTCGCCGCCGACTTCGCCGGCGGTCGCATCGACGTGTTCGACTCCAACTGGAACCAGGTGCCCTCCAGCGGCGGCTTCCGCGACCGGCACCTGCCCAGCGGGTACTCGCCCTTCAACATCCAGGCGCTCGGCGGCAAGCTCTACGTCGCCTACGCCAAGGTCGACCCCACCACCGGCCGGGCCGACCGCGACGCCCAGGGCTTCGTGGACGTGTTCGACGCCCATGGGAAGCTGCTGGACCGCCTGATCCGCCGCGACCATCTCCACGCTCCGTGGGGTCTGGTGATCGCCCCTGACGGCTTCGGCCAGTTCAGCGGCGACCTGCTGGTGGGCAACTTCGGCGACGGCCGCATCAACGCTTTCGACGCGCGCGACGGGGACTTCCGTGGCACGGTCCGCGACGAGCACGGTCGCGCGATCGTCAACGACCGGCTGTGGGCGCTGCGGTTCGGCAACGGCGTCTTCGGCGACCCCAACGACCTGGTGTTCAGCGCGGGCATCGAAAACGAGACCCACGGTCTGCTCGGGATCATCGAGCCCGCGGGCGGCTAGCACGACCCGACCCGGACGTCCGGGAGGGTTCGAACGCGGCTGGAGGGCCGGGCCGGCGCGAGGGGCACCGGCCCGGCCCCCGCCGTCTCCCGCCGCGGCATCGCCGTGGCGGCCACGCCGACCCGCGGCCGCACCGTTCGCCCCTTGGGCCGGTACGCGCCGGTTGTGGCCGTCGGCGGCGAGCACTTCGCGCCCCGCCAGGGCCCCTTCCCCCGGTGAGGGCTTGATCCCGTTCCCGCGGCCGCTGTACAGCTATACCCGGGTGGTTCGGCTGCTCAGCGCGATCGTCGCCTAGCTACGTCCTCAGCGTGCTGTCCCCGGCTCGCGGGCGGCCGACTCGACCCGCGACCACTGGTGTCACCGGCTGACACCTGCCGATGGACAGTTGGGAGCGGCCGCTATCGCCGGCCGGCCGCTCCAGCCATGACCGGGGCATCACGAGAAGGGACGCGACATGCTCGAGTTCGGCATCTGCTTCTCGGCCGACCCGCCGCCGACCCGCATGGTCGAGCTGGGCCGCGCGGCCGAGGAGGCGGGCTTCGACTACGTCTGGGCGTGGGACTCCCACGTGCTCTGGCAGGACGTCTACCCGATCTTCGCGCTGCTGGCCGAGGCCACCTCGCGGGTCCGCATGGGCCCCTGCGTGACCAACCCCGCCACCCGTGACCCGACCGTGACCGCCAGCACGCTGGCCACCCTGAACGACATCTCCGGCGACCGCATGGAGATGGGCATCGGCCGCGGCGACAGCGCCAGGCGCGTGATCGGCCAGCCGCCGGTGACGATCGAGCGGTTGGAGTGGGCGGCGCGGCTCATCAAGGACCTCGCGGAGGGCCGGCCGGCCGTCTACGACGGCACCGAGATCCAGCTCAAGTGGGCCAGGGGGACGCTGCCCGTGTGGGTCGCCGCCTACGGGCCGAAGGCGCTGCGGCTGGCGGGGCGCATCGGCGACGGCGTGATCCTGCAGCTGGCCGACCCGCACGTGATCCGGTGGCTGCTGCGCTGGGTGCGCGAGGGCGCGGAGGAGGCCGGCCGGCGCTTCGAGGACGTGAAGGTCATGGCGGCGGCGCCGGCCTACGTCTCCGCCGACCTCGAGCATGCCCGCGAGCAGGTGCGCTGGTTCCCGGCGATGGTCTCCAACCACGTGGTCGACCTGGTCAACCGCTACCCTCGCGAGGAACTGCCGGACGAGCTGACGGCCTACGTCGCCACCAGGGACCATTACGACTACGCCGACCACGGGCGCGTCGGCGCCGAGCACGCCGGGTTCGTCAGCGACGAGGTCGTGGACAGGTTCTGCGTGATCGGCACCCTGGAGGACTGCGAGCGGCGGCTGCGCGAGCTGGAGGCGGTCGGCGTCCACCAGTTCAATAACTACTCGATGGTCGACGACCCCGAGGGCGTGATCCGCAGCTTCGGCAAGGAGCTGATCCCGCTGCTCGGGCGGGACCGAGGAGGGCGGCAATGACCACGATCCGGGCGGCGATCATCCAGGCGAACGCCAACCTGCCGAAGGACGAGGCGATCGACAAGCACGTGGGCCTGATCGCCAAGGCGGCGGCCGATGGCGCGCAGATCACCTGCCTCCAGGAGATCTTCAACGGGCCCTATTTCCCGGCCGAGCAGGACCCCAAGTGGTACGCGACCGCCGAGCCCTCCGACGGGCCGACGGTGACCCGCATGCGCGAGCTGGCCCGCGACCATGGCATGGCCCTGGTCGTGCCGTTCTACGAGGAGGCCCAGCCGGGGGTCTACTACAACTCGGCGGTGGTGATCGAGCGGGACGGCAGCGTGCTGGGCAAGTACCGCAAGACCCACATCCCGCAGGTGGGGCCGTGCTTCTGGGAGAAGTACTACTTCAAGCCGGGGAACCTGGGCTACCCGGTGTTCGAGACCTCGGTCGGGCGCGTGGGGCTGATCATCTGTTACGACCGCCATTTCCCCGAGGTGGCGCGGCAGCTGGGCCTCAAGGGCGCGCAGCTGGTGTTCAACCCCTCCGCCACGGTCGAGTCGCTGTCCCGCTACCTGTGGGAGCTGGAGCAGCCGGCGCACGCGGTCGCCAACGGCTACTGGATCGCCGCCATCAACCGGGTCGGCACCGAGGAGCCGCTGAACTCCAACCGGTTCTACGGGTCGAGCTACTTCTGCGACCCGCGCGGCCAGATCGTGGCCAGGGCCTCCGAGGACTCCGACGAGGTGCTGGTCGCCGACCTGGACCTCGACAGGGCCCGCGAGGTCCGCAACACCTGGCAGTTCCTCCGCGACCGCCGGCCCGAAACCTACCAGGAGCTTACCCAACTGCTGCCGTGAGCCCGGAGGGATCCATGCGCACCTTGATCAAGGGCGGGACCGTCGTGACCGCCGCCGAGACGATGGCCGCCGACGTGCTGGTCGAGGACGAGCGGGTGGCGGCGGTGGGCAGTGACCTCGGCGCCGAGGCCGACCGCATCATCGACGCCAGCCGGCGCCTGGTCATGCCCGGCGGCATCGACGTGCACACGCACATGGAGATGCCGTTCGGCGGGACCTTCTCCTCGGATGACTTCGCCTCCGGCACCGCGGCGGCCGCCTGGGGCGGCACCACCACGATCGTCGACTTCGCCGTGCCCGACTTCGGCGAGTCGCTGCAGACGGCGGCCCAGCGCTGGCACGACAAGGCCGGTCCCAAGGCGCACGTCGACTACGGCTTCCACATGATCGTGCGGGAGGTCAACGACCAGACGCTGGCCGACATGGACAGCCTGGTCGGCCAGGGGATCACCTCGTTCAAGCTGTTCATGGCCTACCCGGGCGTGTTCATGGTCGACGACGCCTCGCTGTTCCGCGCGATGAGCCGCTCCAGCGACAACGGCGCGCTGATCATGCTCCACGCCGAGAACGGCGGGCCGATCGACGTCCTGATCGAGCGCTACCTCGCGCAGGGCCGCACCGCCCCGGTCAACCACGCCCTCACCCGGCCGGCATCGATGGAGGGCGAGGCCACCCACCGCGCCATCAGGCTCGCCGAGCTGGCCGAGGTGGCCGTGTACATCGTCCACCTGTCCTCCACCGACGCGCTGAACGCGGTGCGGGAGGCGCGGGATGCCGGGGCGCCGGCGCTCGCCGAGACCTGCCCGCAGTACCTGTTCCTGTCCGTGGACGACCTCGCCCGGCCCGGCTTCGAGGGCGCCAAGTACGTCTGCTCGCCGCCGCTGCGGCCAAAGCCGCACCAGACCGAGTTGTGGAACGGCCTGCGCTCCGACGACCTGCAGCTCGTCGCCACCGACCATTGCCCCTTCCACTTCAAGGACCAGAAGCAGGCCGGGGTCGGCAACTTCGCCAAGATCCCCAACGGGCTGCCTGGGGTCGAGGACCGCTACACCCTGCTCTACGACGGCGGCGTCCGCGGTGGGCAGATCTCCCTGAACCGCTTCGTCGAGCTGGTGGCCGCCGCCCCGGCCAAGCTGTTCGGCCTGTACCCGCGCAAGGGCACGATCGCGCCAGGCTCCGACGCCGACATCGTGGTCTTCGACGCCGAAACCGAGCGCGTGCTTTCGGCGGCGACGCACCACATGAACGTCGACTACTCCTGCTATGAGGGCCGCTCCGTCCGTGGCGTGCCCGAGGTCGTGATGCAGCGCGGCCAGGTGCTGGTCGACCACGGGAAGTTCCTCGGCCACCCCGGCCAGGGCCAGTTCCTGTCCAGGTCGCGTTCGGGGATGTAGGCCGCCAGCTCCAGGCGGCAGGCCCGGGCGGTTCGACCGCCCGGGCCGGAGTTATTTCCTTGCCAGGCTGGTGTGCATGGGCCACACTATCCGGCCGCGCCATTCGGCGCGATCTCTCAACGCGTGCCGAGGTGGCTGCACGATGCGCCAGGACGACCAGGAAACCGAACTCGACCATGAGCTGCGTGCCGAGCGGAACATGCTCGAGCACGCACGCCGATGCCTGGCCGCCATGCGGCGGCGGGCCGAGTCGCTGACGTCCTCCAGCGGCGGCGACTGGGTCTCCGAGGAGGTGCTGCACTGGCGCATCCAGCAGCGCATCGCCTCGCTCGCCGACGACGGCTCCAGCGGCCTGTTCTTCGGCCGCATCGACTACGACGCCGGCGCGGAGCTGCCCGAGGGGCGCTTCTACCTCGGGCGCAGGCACGTGGTCGACGACCGGGGCGATCCGGTGGTGATCGACTGGCGCGCCCGTCTCGCCCATCCCTTCTACCGCGCGACCCCGCGCAACCGCTTCGGCGTGCGGCTGCGCCGCCGTTTCGGCTACCAGCGCGGAGCGCTGACCTCGTTCCAGGACGAGCCGCTGTACCTGGGAGAGGACGACGGTACCGCCGACCGGCTGCTGGCCGCCGAGATCGAACGGCCGCGCATCGGGCCGATGCGCGACATCGTCGCCACCATCCAGCCGGAGCAGGACGACCTGATCCGCGCACCGCTGGAGGAGACCATTGTGGTGCAGGGCGGGCCAGGCACCGGCAAGACCGCCGTCGGCCTGCACCGCATCGCCTACCTGCTGTACGAGCACCGGGAGCGCCTGGAGCGGGACGGCGTGCTGATGGTCGGGCCCAGCGCCGCCTACCTCGCGTTCATCCACGACGTGCTCCCCGGCCTGGGCGAGGTCCGGGTCGAGCAGCGCTCGCTCGCCGACCTGGTGCCAGGCGTTCGGCCAGAGGGCACCGACCCCCCGAGGATGGCCGAGCTGAAAGCGGATGCGCGCTTGGCGGAGGTGGTCCGGCGCGCGGTCTTCCGCCACGTGCGCTGGCCCACCGAGACGCTGCGGCTGCGCTGGTCGAGCCGGGTCGTGGAGATCCCGGCCTCGGCGCTGCGCCAGGAGGTGGCCGCGCTGCTGGCGCGCGGGGCCCGCTACCACATCGGCCGCGCCCAGCTCCGCCAATGGGTGCTCGACCGCTGCTACCAGCACCTGGTCTCGACCGGCGCGCTGAGCGCCCTCGACAGCGTCCGCGACGTCGAGCGGGCCATCTCCGGCTCGGCCGAGCTGCGCCGCTTCATGGACCGTACCTGGCCGTCGCTGAACCCCTCGCGGGTGGTCTTCCAGCTGCTCGGCGACCGCGCGAGGCTGGCGGCCGCCGCCTCGGGCATCCTCGACGAGGCCGAGGTCTCCCGGCTGGTGCGGGCGCGGCGGCGCGGCGGCTTCCGGCAGGCGTCCTGGTCGATGGAGGACGCCTACCTGGTCGACGAGGCGATCGACGTGATCGACGGCACCCGCACCTACGGTCACGTGGTGGCCGACGAGGCGCAGGACCTCTCGCCGATGCAGCTCCGCGCCGTCGGGCGACGCTGCCGCTACGGGTCGGCGACGGTGCTCGGCGACCTCGCCCAGGGCACCTCGCCGTGGGCCGCGGGCGGCTGGAGCGACGCCCTGCCGCACCTGGGCAAGACCGGCCCGCGCATGGAGGTGCTGCCACGCGCCTTCCGGGTGCCCCTGCAGGTGCTCGACTTCGCCAACCGGCTGCTTCCTTCGATCGCGCCGCAGGTCACGCCGGCCGCGTCGGTCCGGAGCGTGCCCGGCTCGCTGGAGCTGCGGGCCACCACGCCGGAGCGGTTCACGCATCTGTGGCTGGAGGCGCTCGGCGAGGCGCTGGACGCCGACGGTTCGGTGGGCCTCGTCGCCGCCGATCCCAGGGTCCCCGAGCTCCGCGCTGAACTGGAGCGCCAGGGCCTCCAGTTCCGCATGGTGGAGCGCTTCGACCTGGCCACCCGCCTGTCGCTGGTGCCGGCTTCGACCCTCAAGGGCCTGGAGTTCGACCAGGTCGTGCTGGTCGAGCCGGCCGACGTGGTCGACGCCGACCCGCAGGGCCTGCGCCGCCTCTACATCGCCCTGACCCGCGCCGTCAGCCACCTGTGCGTGGTCCACGCGCGCCCGCTGCCCGAACCACTTCGCCCCGGCCAAGTACCCGCTGGGGGGGTTCGGGGGGGAGCCGGCTCGGGCTCCCCCCCGATGCGATCAGGCCGCTGACGCAGTCCCTTTCACGCGACGACTCAACCCATGCCCGGCATGTTGCCCATGTCCATCTCCGAGGCCCTGGCGCGGATCACCAGGAGGGAGACCAGCAGCGCCGCGGCGGCGAAGACCACCGACAGCTCGAAGGCCATCGAGATGCCGTGCGACAGGATGTTGCTGGCGAAGGGCGCCGGGAGCTGGCCGGTCTGCTGGAACTGGGCCCGCATCGCCGGCGTCGCGCTGGAGAGGAACCTGCCGACCTGCTCGGTCGCCTCGTTGCGGCTGGCGGTGCCGAACACCGTCACCAGGATCGACAGCCCCAGCGACCCGCCGACCTGCTGCATGACGTTCAGCAGGCTGGAGGCCGCGCCCGACTCCTCGCGGGAGACCCCCGAGACCGCCACGATCGTCAGCGGCACGAACAGCAGGCCCATCCCCAGCCCGAACACCACCATCGGCCCGAGGATCCCGTCGAGGTAGCCGCTGGTGGCCGACACCTGCGACAGCCAGGCGAGCCCGCCGGCGGCCAGCAGGGCGCCCGTTCCCATCAGGCGCCGCGGCCCGAACCTCGGCAGCGTCTGCGAGGCGATCTGCGAGGTCACGATCAGCGCCCCGGTGACCGGCAGGAACGCCAGCCCGGCGCGCAGCGGGCTGTAGCCCAGCACGTTCTGCACGAACAGGGTCAGGAAGAAGAACATCCCGAACAGCGCCGCTGCCAGCGCGAACATGATCGCGTAGGAGCCGGCCCGGTTGCGGTTGCGGAACATGTGCAGCGGGGTGATCGGCTGCCTGGTCCTGGTCTCGATGGACAGGAACGCCGCCAGCAGCACCACCGCGGCGACGAACGCGCCGATCGTCAGCGTGTCGCTCCAGCCCTCCTGGGCCGCGCGGATGAACCCGTAGACCAGGGCGACCATTCCACCCGTCGAGGTCAGCGCCCCTCCGAGGTCGAACCTGCCGGGCTGGCGCTCCGACTCGGTGATGTACATCGGGGCGACCACCGCGAGCAGGATGCCGATCGGCACGTTGACGAACAGGACCCAGCGCCACGACAGCCACTCGGTGAGGATCCCGCCGGCCAGCAGCCCGATGGCCGCGCCGGACACCGAAACGGCGGCGAACACGCCAAGGGCACGGTTGCGCTCGCGGCCTTCCGCGAAGTTGGTGGTGATCAGCGCCAGCGCGGTCGGCGAGGCGATCGCGCCGCCGACGCCCTGGAGCGCCCGCGCGGCCAGCAGCCAGCCAGACGACGTCGCCAGCCCGCCGAGCAGCGAGGCGAGGCTGAACAGCAGGATGCCGAAGATGAATACCCGGCGCCGCCCGAGGATGTCACCGGCGCGGCCGCCCAGCAGCAGCAACCCGCCGAAGGTGAGCGTGTAGGCGTTGAGGACCCAGGAGAGGCTGGTGGTCGAAAAGTGCAGCGCGCTCTGGATGTGCGGAAGGGCGATGTTCACGATGGTCGCGTCCAGCACCACCATGAGCTGTGACGCGGCGATCACAGTGAGCGTGAGCGCAGGGTGAACGCCGCGGCGAGCCGCCCCGGGTGGTCGCGACCTCACCGACTGCGAGACCGTCATGAGCTGGTTCCCCCTTGGGTAGTGTACGATTTCGTTCACTAGCGAGCGACGGTACACTGACCAAATTGGGAACGCAAGCGTTCCTTAACGAATCCTTAGGAAACAGAGGTCGACCGATGGTCGCTGAGACGGACCGCACCGCGGCGCTGTCCGAGGCGCCCGACGCCCAGACCCGGCGCCGTGGCGAGACGCTCGAGCGCGCCATCTTCGACGCCGTCCTCCACCAGCTCTGCACGGTCGGCTATCCCGCCGTCACGATGGACGGGATCGCCGCCAGCGCCCACACCGGCAAGGCGGCCCTGTACCGGCGCTGGGTCTCCAAGGAGGACCTGATCGTCGACGCGCTGGAGCACTTCCTGCCGTCGCTGACCGACCTGCCCGACCACGGCAACCTGCGCGACGACCTGCTCGACGTGCTGCGGCGGCTCACCTCGCTCATCAATTCGCCGACGGGCGGGGCGCTGAAGTGCCTGCTGGGCGAGAGCGACCGCGACCATCCGTTCGTCAAGCTGGTGCACGAGCGGGTGCTGATGCCGCGCAAGCGCATGTTCCACGACCTGCTGCAGCGCGCGGTCGACCGTGGGGAGGCGCGGCCGGACGCCGTGGAGACGCTCGCCGCGGAGGTCGGCCCGGCCATGGTGGCGCAGCGGTTCCTGGCCGAGGGCCCGCCGGTGCCGGACTCCTATCTCGTCTCGGTCGTCGACGACGTGGTCATGCCGCTGGTGCGCGCGTAGGCGCCACCGGACAGACCGGGGGCGCTCAGCGGGCAGTGGAGGGTGGGCTCCGGGCCACGGGCGGCGTCGGCGGCCGCCGGGTTGCGGATGGTCAGGAACGCCAGCACGCCGCCAGCCGCGACCAGGGCGGCCGAGATCAGCGTCGCCATGCGGAAGCCGTCGGCGAAGACCCCTGGGTCCAGCGCGTCCGCCCCGGCGATGCCGGCGACCACCGGCAGCGTCGCGACCGCCAGCAGCCCGGCGGCGCGCGCCACCGTGTTGTTGACCGCCGAGGCGATCCCGGCGTGCTCCTCGCTGGCGGCCTCCAGCACCGTCGAGGTCAACGGGGCGACCGTCAACGACAGGCCGAGCGCGAACACCAGCACCGCCGGCAGGGTGCTGACCCAGTAGCTCCTGCCCGGGGTGACCAGCACCATCATGGCGAGCCCCGCGGCGCTGACCAGCGGGCCGACGCTCATCGGCAGGCGCGGCCCGATCCGCTGCGCCAAGCGGCCGGCCCTGGCCGAGAGCAGCAGCATGACGATGGTGATCGGCAGCAGCGCGGTGCCGGCCGACAGCGGAGACATGCCGACGACGCGCTGGAGCTGGATCGGCAGCAGGAACAGGGCGCCGCTGAGCGCCCCGTAGATCAGGAACGTCACCACGTTGGCGCTGGTGAACTGGCGCGACTTGAAGAGGTCGAGCGGCAGCAGCGGATGCCTGCGGAAGCGCTCGACGGCAACGAACCCGGCAAGGGCCACCACGCCGCCGGCGGCGGCCACCAGCACGACCGGGGAGGTCCAGCCCGCTCCGGTGCCCTCGGTCAGGGCGTAGGTGATCCCGGCGAGGCCGAGCGCCGCCAGGGCCGCTCCCGCGAGGTCCAGCTCGCGGGCCACGCCGGGGTCGCGGCTTTCCGGGACGTGGCGGACGGCGGCCCACAGCGCGACCGCACTGAGCGGCAGGTTGATGAGGAAGACCAGCCGCCAGGTCACCGCCTGCGTCAGGAACCCGCCGAGCAGCGGCGCCAGTGCCGTGGCCACACCGCCCAGTCCCGTCCAGGCGCCGATCGCGGGGGCGCGGTCGGAGGGCCGGAAGGACGCCTCGATGATGGCGAGGCTGCCCGGGGTCAGCAGCGCCGCGCCCACGCCCTGGAGCGCCCTGGCCGCGATCAGCGACGGTGCGTTCGGCGCGACGCCGCAGAGCAGCGAGGCCACCGCGAACCAGATGATCCCGACGACGAAGATCCGCCGCCTGCCGAAATGGTCACCGAGCGACCCACCCAGCAGCAGCAGGCCGGCAAGGGTCAGGGTGTAGGCGTTGACGGTCCACTGGAGGCTGGCCAGGCCGGTGTGGAAATCGCGCGCGATCGTGGGCAGCGCCACGCTGACCACGCTGGCGTCCAGGAACACCACACCGGAGCCCGAGATGGTGGCGACCAGGACCCAGCGACCCGCGCGAGACCGGTAGCTGATCTCGCCCGCGGCGGGGGCCGTACCGGCCGGCACCGTCCCCTCGGGCACCTGGTTGGCTGCCATGGCAGCGAGCATAGGCGGCAGCCGGCCAGCCCGCCAGGGGGCAGGGCCCCGGGGCGCGGAGGGGGCGGAGCGGCACTGGGCCGGCGGGAGCCCTGGTCAGGTCACGTCCCGGCGGATCGTGGAGAAGGTGCCGAGGGCGGCGGCCACCGCGCTGTATGCCAGCAGCGTGAGCGTTCCACCCCACCAGGACTGCAGGTGCTCGCCGGTGGTGCGGACCATCGCCATGGAAGCCTGCCCGGGCAGGAACTTGGAGACCGAGAACCAGCCGAGCGCGTTCAGCCCGGCCTGGATCAGCGGCTCAGCGATGAAGGTGAAGCCGACCACCACCAGGATCGCGGCGATCTGGTTCTTCAGCAGGGTGCCGACGCCGAGCCCCAGGATGCTCCACACCACCAGGCCGAGCACCATCAGCCACAGCGCCTGCTGGACGTCGCCGCTGCCGAGCCGGGTGGCGAACCCCCTGGCGGAGATGACGATGGCGCCGACCAGCAGGCCGGTGGCGATCATCAGGATCCCGGACAGCCCGCCGACCACCACGATGCTGGCGAGCTTGGCCTCCACCACCCGGTGGCGACGCGGGCTGGCCAGGAACGTCGGCGTGATCGTCTGGTGGCGGAACTCGCCGCAGATCGCGATCACACCGAGGATCAGCGTGAACAGCGAGCCGATCCCGAAGGCCGTGCCGTAGATCGTGCGGACCTGAGCGGGATCGGACAGCGGCGGGGTCGCCGGGCCGTTGTTGCCGTTGCCACTGCCGGCCGTGAGCGCGCTGATCAGCGTGATCACGGCCACCGCGAGCATCCCGCCCAGGGTCAGGCCGAACCACATGCGGGTGGTCGACCACTTGCGCAGCTCCGAGCGGATCAGTCCGGTCACGAGGCCACCTCCCCCGGCGTGCCGTCGCGGCCCGTGCCGGTCAGCTCCAGGAACACGTCCTCGAGGTCGCTGGACTGGCTGGCCAGCTCGTGCAGCTCGATCTCGTTGACGAAGGCGAGGTGGCCGACTGTCTCGGCGGAGGCGCCAGGCACCAGCAGGGCGCCGCCGTCGCCGTCCTCGGCCCGCAGCCCGCTGCGCTCCAGGACCTCGCGCAGCTTGTCGGCCTCCGGAGTGCGCACGCGGATCGCCACGCTCGCGGTGCCGAGCAGGTCCTTCAGCGTGCCCTCACGGACCAGCCGGCCCTGGGCGATGATCACAATGCTGTCGACCGTCTGCTCGACCTCGGACAGGATGTGGCTGGAGACCAGCACCGTCTTGCCCTGCTTGGTCGCCAGGTACCGGAGGAACTCCCTGAGCCAGTTGATGCCGGCCGGGTCCAGGCCGTTGGCCGGCTCGTCCAGGATCAGCACCCTCGGGTCGCCGAGCAGCGTCGCCGCCAGGGCGAGGCGCTGGCGCATGCCCATCGAGAAGCCGCGCACGCGCCGGTTGGCCGCCTCCGCGATGCCCGTCAGCTCCAGCACCTCGTCGGCGCGGGCATCCGGCAGCCGAGCGGCAGCGCAGAGGACCCGCAGGTGGTTCCGCGCGGTCCGGCCCGGATGGAAGCTGGACGCCTCCAGCGCGGCGCCGACCGTGCCGAGCGGGTCGGGCAGGTCGGCGTAGCGCCGACCGCCGATGGTGGCGGTCCCCCTGGTCGGGGTGACCAGGGCGAGCAGGCAGCGCAGGGTGGTGGTCTTGCCGGCGCCGTTGGGCCCCAGGAAGCCGGTGACCGTGCCCGGCTCGACCTCGAAGCTCAGGTCGTCGACCGCGCGGACCTTGCCGAAGAACTTGGTCAGATTCGAGACGACGATGCGGCCGTCGTCGGCCATCGCTCCCTCCCCTTCGGGCGGATACCGGGAGCCCATGGCCCCTCCGGCAGATCCTACCGTTCCGGCAGCATGCGGTGGTGTGCACGCCGGCGAGCGCCGGGGTGGCGGGTCCTCCACCCGCTGGGTCCACCGGTGGTCGGCCGAACCGCGCGCGCTGGCACGATTTCTCCACCTTCTCGATACCGTCTTATGATCTTCGCCCCGGCATGGCCGGCTTATCATCTTTCCGGTTTCGTTCCCGCAGACTGTGCGCCTTCTGGCCCTCCCCCGCTGATGGCGAAGTACGCGGATATTTCACGTCGGGTTCGCGTTGGAGCGGCAAGGAAGGGCAATGGAGGCAGCAGCGACGGGTGGATCGAGGTCTGCTCGGCGGTCGGCGGTCAGGCGCCGCGCGCTCCGGTGGGCCGGCATCGGCGCGGTGGCCGCGCTGCTCGGGCTGTCGTTCCCATCGGTGCGGGCGCAGGTCCAGACCCGCCCACTCCGGGAGCGCGAGTTCGTCGGCGGGGGCGCCTGGTCGTGGTTCGGCGACCCGCGTGCCGTGTACCACCAGGGTGCGCACCGGCGCAGCTACATCGGCTGGGACGCCCCCGACGGCAGCATCCAGGTGGCCAGCTACGACCACGACACCGGCCAGCAGGTGATCGCCACCCTCAAGGCGCGGTTCCAGATCGACGACCACGACAACCCATCGATCCTGCTGCTCGGGGACGGGCGGCTGATGGTGTTCTGGTCGGCGCACGCGGGCCCCAGCATGTTCTACCGGATCTCGTCGCGCCCCGAGGACGTCACCGCCTGGGGGCCTGAGCATACGGTCCCCACCAACACGTCCGGCACCTTGGGCTACACCTATCCCAACCCGGTGCAGCTCTCAGCCGAGCAGAACAAGCTCTACCTGTTCTGGCGGGGTGGGAACTTCAACCCGACGCTGTCGACCACCACCAACCTCGGGGCAACCTGGAGCCCCGCGCGGACGGTCATCTCCGTCCCCGCGCAACGACCCTACGTGAAGTTCGCCAGCAACGGTCGCGACACCATCGCGATGGCCTTCACCGAGGCGCACCCGCGGGCCATGCAGACCAGCATCTACTACGCGGAGTACCGCGCCGGAGCGCTCCATCGGGCGGATGGGTCGACCATCGCCAGCATGGCCAACCTGCCGATCACCCCCGCCATGGCCGAGAAGGTCTACGACGCCCAGGCCAACGGCGCCAAGGCGTGGGTCCACGACGTGGCACTGGACGCCGCCGGGCACCCGGTGATCGTGTACGCGACCTTCCCGACCGACACCGACCATCGCTACCACTACGCCCGCTGGGACGGCACCCGCTGGAACGACATCGAGCTGACCCGTGCCGGCGGGTCGATGAACCTGGACCCCAACGAGCCCAACTACTCGGGTGGGATCAGCCTGGACCACGAGGACCCCTCGACCGTGTATCTGTCCAGGCAGGTCAACGGGGTCTTCGAGGTCGAGCGGTGGACCACCCCGGACAACGGGGCGACCTGGTCGTCGGTGCGGCTGACCTCCGCCTCGGTGCGTGGCAACTACCGCCCCATCTCGCCACGCGGCCAGCGCGGCGAGGACCTGGACGTGGTCTGGATGCACGGCACCTACCCCAGCTACACCAGCTTCCGGACCGGCCTGCGCACCCAGCTGCACAGCCGCGACATCGCCGACCCGTCGGTGGCCTCGTGGGCGCCGCGGCGGCTGGACGTGTTCTCCCGTGACGGGCAGACTGGCGAGCTGCTGCAGAAGTACTACTCCGGCGGCTGGAGCGGCTGGATCAACTTCGGGCTCACGCCCAGCGGGCATCCGTTCGGCCCGCCCGCCGTGGCCTCGTCTGGCAAGCTACGGCTGGACGTGTTCGCCACCGACGCCACCACCGGGCACCTGCTGCAGAAGAGCTTCGCCAGCGGCTGGCGCGGCTGGGTTGATCGTGGCCTGGGGCCGGGTGGTCATCGCGTCAGCTCACCGGCGGCGGTGTCGTGGGGCAGCGGCCGCATCGACGTGGTCGCCCGCGACGAGGTGACCAACGACCTCGTCCATTGGTGGCAGTCCGGCTCGACCTGGACCGGGCCGCAGAGGCTGGCCGCCGGCCCCGGCGGCGCGTTCGTGCCGAGCATCGCGAGCTGGGCCTCGCGCCGGCTGGACATCTTCGCCGTGAACTCCTCCGGGTCGCTGGTGCAGTACTGGTTCGACGGCACCCGCTGGAACGGCTGGAGCAGCAGGGGCAAGGGCCCCGGCGGCCTGACGCTCAGTCCCGGCCAGGCGGCCGCCGACGCCCGCTCGTTCAAGCACCTGGACGTCTTCGCCCTCGCCTCGGCGGGCAAGGTCCTCGGGCACTGGTGGTTCGACGGCGCCTGGCACGGCCCCGAGAACCTGGGCACGGGCCCCGACCGGATCGCCCTCGGCGGTCTCGGCGTGACCTCGTGGGACAGCACCCGCCTGGACGTGTTCTCGATCGACACGACCCAGCACGGCCTGATCCAGGACTACTTCAACGGCCACTGGAACGGGCCGGTCCACCTCGACTTCCCCATGGGCGCCGCGGCCGCGGTCGGCACCCTCGCCGTGACCGCCCCGGTCACGGTCATGGCCGACCCCAACCCCCGCAGCAAGCCGATCCCGGTGGACGAGAAAGCCAAAGCGGCGGACTGAGCCGCGATCCGGCTATGCCCGGTAGCCACCGACGCGTCTACCGGGCGTAGCCGCCGATGACCTGGTCGCCGAAGCGCGCCATCTCCTCGCGCTGGGGGGAGAACTGCAGCAGCATCAGGTCGGCGCCGGCGCGCTCGTAGGCGCGGATGCGCTCGGTGATCTGGGCGGGCGTGCCGACCAGCCCGGCGCGCAGGCCGCGGTTGGAGACCGAGTACTCCTCGAGGCTCACCCGCGACTCGAGCTGCGACCCCGCGATGAAGTCCTGGTACGAGGCGTAGGCGTCGGGGCTCGACCGGACGTCCAGGACCCTGGCGAGCTCGGCCCGCGCCTCCTCTCGGTGTCGCGGCAGATGACGAACCCGCTCACGCCGAAGCCGAGCGGCGGGCCGCCGGCCTTCTCGCGCCGGGCTGCCATGTCGGCGACCTTGGCGGCGATCACCTCGGGCGGGTCGCCGTGCATCACGTAGCCGTTGCCGAGCGCCGCGATCACCTCCTTGGCGCGTGGCGACTCGCCGCCCATCCACACCGTGGGCGGGCGCGACGGCTTCGGCTCCAGGATCGTGCCCTCCAGCCGGTAGTGGGCGCCGTGATGGTCGACCACCGGCTCGCGCAGCAACCGCCCGACCGCCTCGAGCCACTCCTCGGTGCGGGCGTAGCGCGCGTCGTGCACGTCGAACGGCGCGCCGTACTGCGCCGCCTCGTCCTTCCACCAGGAGGAGACGACGTTGAGGCTGACGCGGCCGGGGGCGATCACGTCGAGCGTGGAGATCGCTTTGGCGGTCAGCGCCGGCGCGTGGTAGTTGGGGCGCACGGCGAGCATCAGCTCCAGCCGCTCCGTGACGGCGGCGACCGCGGGCCCCAGCGTCCAGGCGTCCAGCGAGGGGGCGCGGTGGCCCTTGATGTCGTTGAGGTTCAGCTCGGCGATCAGGGTGAGGTCGAAGCCGCTGGCCTCAGACTCGCGCGCGAGCGCGCGCACGTAGTCCCAACCGATGGACATCCCCTCGTCGGGCACGTTGCGCAGCCACCCGCCGAACACCGGCATCCAGTACCCGAAGCGCATCGTCGGCTCTCCTTCCCGCGGTCAGCGGGGGCTCCGCCCCCGCGGGGCTCGTCCCTAGCAGGCGCAGGCGTACGCGCTGCCGTTGAGCTCTCCTGACAGGACGTCGTAGAACGGCTCGGGGTCGTCGGGGTCCAGGACGGCGTCGACCAGGCGGCCGGCGGCGGGCACGCTTCCCCGTACCAGGTCGAGCCACTCGTCCTTGGTCACCTGCTCGTCCGGGACGGTGCCGGCGCGCTCCTTCACCAGGCGCACGTAGTCGCGCAGGAACACCCAGCGCATCCCGTCCCGCTGCGGTGGCGCGTCGAACGGGGAGCCGACGGTGTCGCGGTAGGCGAGCAGCGGCAGGTCCACGCCGGCGGCCACGGGCAGCCCGATCCATTTCCACGGCCTGGGGTTGACGTCGAGCAGCAGGTGCTGGCCGCGCGCCTGGTCCCACACGAACTCCACCTCGCTGATGCCGTGGTAGCCGAGCGAGGCGAGCACCCGGATCCCCGCGTCGGCCAGCTTGGCGTCGAAGCGCGCGTCGGCCAGGCAGGAGGTGCCGAAGCCAGGCGGGTACTGCTCCAGCTTGCGGCCGACGAACACCCCGCGCGCCCGTCCGGCCGCGTCCAGGTAGGAGCAGACGCTGAAGAACCCGCCCGGCGGCGGGGCGACGATCTCCTGCGCGACCATGCGCAGCCCGCGCGCGGCGGTGCCGGCCACCTGCCTGCGCAGCTGCTCGGGCCCGTCGACCATCAGCACCTTGGCCCCGTAGTCGCGGTAGAAGCCGCGGGAGTCGTCGGGCTTGAGCACGCACGGGTAGGGCAGCGCCCCGGCGACCTCGTCCAGCAGCGCCGAGCTTGGCAGCTCTGCCAGCGGCACGCCGTCCAGGTACCACGAGCGCGGCACCGCCACGCCCTCCAGCTCGGCGGCGCGGTACAGGTCGGTCTTGGCGAGCGTGGCCCGCAGCACGGCGGCGCGGGCAAACGGGAAACGATAGGCCGGCTCCAGCAGGTCGCGGTGCTCGGCCAGCGCCAGCACCCAGTCGTCGTTGGTGGGGAACACCACCGGCGGCAGCGGGAACGCGCCGGCCAGCCGCTCGAGGAACTCGGCGAGCGCGCGGCCGCCATCGGTGGTCGGCGAGGGGCAGTGGAGCAGGGCGGTCAGGTGGCGGCTGTGCTGCCCCAGCCCGCCGGGCTCGTCGTCCAAACCGACCACCGGCACACCAGCCCTGCCGAGGCTCCGCGCCACCGCCAGGCCGGTGATGTGGCTGTTCATCACCACCGCGGCTGGCACGTCCGGCGGCAACGCGCCCAGGTCGCCCCGTATGGGCGTGGTATCGGGCTCGGGGACGCTGACCACGCCCCGACGGTGCCGGAGCACCACCGCGATGTCAACCGCCCCGGCCGGCCCGGTGGGGCCACCGCGCCGACGGGCGCGGCCCGGGGCCGCCCTCGGGCGCCCGCGCGCGGCCCCGGCGCCCACGGGCGCATTTCCCCTATGGTGGTCGCTCAGGTGTGCCGGGAAGGCTGGTCGGCGTCCCAACCCCGTCGTTGGTGAAGGAGGCCGCCATGCAGCCAGCCGGCGTCGAGTCGTTCGGCCTGATCGTCCTGGCGGCCGCGCTGGTCGGGTTGGCGGCGGTGACCTCCAACCGGCTCGGCGAGCGGCTGCGGATCCCAGCGCCCGCGATCTTCCTGCTCTCGGCGGCGGTCGCTTCGGACCTGCTGCCTCAGCTGGGCAAGCTCCACGTCGAGACCGTCGAGCGGGTGGTGACCGTCGCCCTGGCGGTGATCCTGTTCGACGGCGGCATGCGCATCGGCTGGCGGCGGTTGCGCCCGGCCGCGGCGGCCACGGTCTGGCTCGGCGTGGCCGGCACCCTGGTGACCGCCGCGGCCCTGGCGCTCTGCGCACACCTGCTGTTCGACATCGAGTGGCGGCCGGCGCTGCTGCTTGGCACCGCATTGGCGCCCACCGACCCGGCGGTGGTGTTCTCGGTACTGGGCCGTCGCGAGATCGCCGGCCGCACGGGCACCCTGCTGGAGGGCGAGTCCGGTGCCAACGACCCCGTCGGCATCGCCCTGCTGGTCGCGCTGCTGGCGGCGGGCGGCTCGGGCCTCGGCACGGCCGGGACGGTCGCCTGGCAGTTCGGGCTCCAGATGGTCGTCGGACTGGCGGTGGGGGTGGTCGGCGGCCGGCTGCTGCTGTGGCTGATGCACCGGGCGCCCCTGCCGGGCGAGGCCCTATACCCGTTGCGGGTGCTGGCCGGGGCGCTGGCGATCTACGGAGCCGCCACCGCCGTCGGGGGATCGGGCTTCCTGGCGGTGCTGGTCGCGGGGATCGTCATCGGCGACGAGCGCGTCCCCTACAAGGGCGAGATCCAGCGCTTCCACTCCGCGCTGGCCAGCCTCGCCGAGATCGTGGCGTTCATCCTGCTCGGCCTGACGGTGCACCTCGGCGGACTAACCGAGGGCAACGCCTGGATGATCGGCCTGGTCCTGGCGGTGCTGCTGGCGCTGGTCATCCGCCCGCTGCTGGTGGGCCTGGTGCTGTGGCCGATCCGCCTGCGGCGAGGCGAGCGGGTCTTCGTGCTCTGGACCGGCCTGAAAGGCGCGGTGCCGATCCTGCTCGGCACCTTCATCCTGGAGGCCGGGGTCGCCGACTCGGGCCGGCTGTACGAGATCATCTTCACCGTGGTGGCGTTCTCGGTGATCGTCCAGGGCGGCCTGGTCCCGACACTGGCCCACCGCCTGAGGGTGCCGCTCCGCACGGTCGAGCCGGAGCCGTGGAGCCTCGGCGTGCGTTTCCGGCACCAGCCCGACTCGTTGCGCCGCTACCGCGTCGCCAGGGGCTCGCCCGCCGACGAGAGCGCCATCGGCGACCTGGCGCTGGACGAGGCTACCTGGGTCAGCCTGGTGATCCGCGAGGGCCACCTGGTCCCGGCCCGCGCGGACACCCACCTGCAGGCCGGCGACGAGGTGCTCACCCTCACCGACCCGGTGACCGGCGACGACGAGAGCAAGCTGTTCGACGCGGACCCGGATCAGCGAGGGGACGGCCGGTAGCGCGCGACCACCTCCGGGCGCGCGGCCGGGCCCTACCCGGAAGGGGATGGCAGCTCGACGATGAACTCGCAGCCGCCGGTGACGTTGGCGACCCCGATGGTGCCGCCGTGCGCCTCGACGAACCCTCGGGCGATCGCCAGCCCCAGGCCGGCGCCACGCGAGGACCGTGCCGGATCGCCGCGCCAGAGGCGGTCGAACACTCTGGCCAGATCCTGCTCGGCGATGCCGCCGCAGCCGTCCCGCACCCGCAGCGTCACCACTTCCCCGTCGGCCCGATGGCCGATGGTCACCAGCAGCCGACCCCCTGGCCCGGTGTGACGGATACCGTTGTGGACCAGATTGGCGAGCACCCGGTTGAGCTGGTCGCGACCGGCCAGGACCAGCGTCCCGCCGGTGCCCACGGCCGTCTCCAGCCGGACCCCGCCCGCCGCGGCCTCCGGCTCGAAGCCTTCCAGCACCTCGGCCACCAGCTCGGGCAGCGAGACCGGCTCCAGCTCGAACGCGAGCGCGCCCGCCTCGACCTGTGACAACTCCAGCAGTGCGTCGACCAGGCCGGTGAGGCGGTCGACGTGGGCCAGCAGCCCGGTCAGGTAGCGGCCGCGGGTGGCGTCGTCGATGGCGACGCCGTCGGCCAGCGCCTCGGCGAGTGCGCGCAGGCTCGCCAGCGGCGTGCGAAGATCGTGCGAGATCCAGGCGATCAGGTCGCGGCGGCTCGCGTCCATCGTCCGCTCCCGCTCCCGGGCCGCCGCCAGGCGTGCCTCGGCCGCGTCGAGCGCCTCGGCGACGGTGGCGACCTCCGCGGTCCCACCCGGCCGCCCGCCGGCGGCGGAAGGCCGAGTCGCGGCCGCCGAGCTCGACGGGCCGGTGCCCGCCTCCGCCGCCCCCCCAGCCCGCGATGGGCCGGCGCCCGCTTCCAGCGCGGCGGCGCGTGCGGCCAGCGCCTCCAGATCGGTCACCATGCCCCGGGAGCTGGTGATCCCGTACGCGATGCCGGCACCGACCGCCACTGGCATACAGACCAGCACCACCGACAGGTCGTGCGCGCTCACCAGCATGGCGGAGCTGGCAGCCTGGATCGCCGCCAGGGCCGCTCCGGCGGTGACCGCGGCGGTGAGTGCGACGTGCCTGGCGACCCCGGCGCGGCGGCGCCGCAGGCCGCCCTGGACCGCGAGTCCGGCCAGCACCACGGCGACGGCGCCGATGGTCGTCAGCCCGAGCAGCAGGGCGAGGTCGTGGGTGGGGATGTCGACAGCCAGCGCGACCGCCACGCTGCCGGTCAGCCCGCCGGCGAGGATCGCCGCGGCGACCACCGACCCTCGCCAATGCCCGTTCAAGCGGGTCGCTCCTGTGGCACGAAGCGATAGCCGACCCCGTAGACCGTCTGGATCCGCTGCGGGTCGGACGGGTTGTCCTCGACCTTCTCGCGCAGGCGCCGGGCGTGCACGGTGACGGTGGAGGTGTCCCCGAGCCAGGTGTACTCCCAGACCTGCTGCAGGAGCTGACCGCGCGTGAATACCTGGCGCGGGTGGCGGACCAGGAACAGCAGCAGGTCGAACTCCCGCGCGGTCAGGGCGACCGGGCGCCCCGCGATCTCGACCTCCCTGGTCGCCGGGTCCATCATCACGTCGCCGACGCGCACGCGGACCTGCTGCGCAGCCGGGTCGCCACGGGCGCGGCGCAGCACGCTGCGCACCCTGGCCACCAGCTCACGCGGGCTGAACGGCTTCACGACGTAGTCGTCCGCGCCCAGCTCCAGCCCGACGATCCGGTCGGCCTCGTGGCCGCGGGCGGTCAGTATCACGATCGGGATGGAGGCGCTGGCGCGGAGCCGCCGGCACACCTCGAGGCCGTCCATGCCCGGAAGCATCAGGTCCAGCACGACCAGGTCCGGAGGGGCATAGGCGGAGAGGGCGAGACGCAGCGCGGCGTGGCCGTCCCCGGCCACGGTCACGCGATAGCCGCTGAGCTCGAGGTAGCGCGAGACCACCTCGCGCACGGTCGGCTCGTCGTCGACCACCAGCACCAGCTCTCCACCCATGCGACCATGCTGCCAGCGGCGGCGACCAGCGCAAGCCGCGCCGCCGCAACCGTACGAAGTTTGTAAGCACGCCAGCCCTTGACCTGGAGATCCCCCGGCGCCAGGCTCCAACGCCATGCGAGTCCTGGTAACCGGAGGGGCCGGGTTCGTCGGCAGCCACGTGGTCGACGCGCTCGCCGAGCGCGGCCACGAGGTGGTGGTCGTCGACCGGCTGCACCCGCGCGCCCATGCCGCACCGCCCGGCTACCTGCGCGAGGACGTCGAGTACCTTTGGGGCGGCCTGGACGCGGACACCCTGGAGGGGGCACTGGCCGGGGTCGACGCGGTCTGCCACCAGGCGGCCATGGTCGGTCTGGGGCGCGGCCTGGTCGACGCCGGCGACTACATCCGCGACAACGACCTGGGCACCGCCGAGCTGCTGGCGGCGATCCACCGCCGGCCGGCGGGCGAACGACCCGGGCGGTTGGTGCTCGCCAGCTCGATGGTGGTGTATGGGGAGGGCGCCTACCGCTGCGCGAGGCACGGCGCCATCCGGCCAGGACCGCGCGAGCGGGCACGGCTGCGGGCCGGCCTGTTCGAGCCGACCTGTCACCGCTGCGGTGGCGAGCTGGCCGCCGTGCCGATCGGCGAAGACTCGCCGCCGGACCCGCGCAACGTGTACGCGGCGACCAAGCTGCACCAGGAGCACCTGGCGCAGGCGAGCATGCGCGAGGGCGGGCCGCCGGTGACCGCGCTGCGCTACCACAACGTCTACGGCCCGCGGATGCCCGCCGACACCCCGTACTCGGGGGTCGCGGCGATCTTCCGGAGCGCGCTGGCGGCCGGCCAGCCGCCCCGGGTGCTGGAGGACGGGGCGCAGCGGCGGGACTTCGTCCACGTGCGGGACGTCGCCAGGGCCAACCTGCTCGCGCTGCTGGCGCCAGAGCCGATTCCGGACGTGTTCAACATCGCCTCGGGCGAGCCGCGCACCATCGGGGAGCTGGCGGCGGCGCTGGCCGCCCGGGCGGGCGGCCCGGCGCCCGAGGTGGTGGGCGGCTGGCGGGCGGGTGACGTGCGGCACGTGGTCGCCTCGCCGGCGCTGGCGGCAGAGCGGCTCGGCTTCCGCGCCGAGGTCTCCTTCACCGCCGGAATGGCCGAGCTGGCGACCGCGCCGCTGCGCGCGCCGGTCGCCGCCGACCCGCCCGCCAACCTCCGCTAGCCCCCTACCAGCGGGTCGCGAACAGCACCTGCACCGCCAGGGTCTGCGCCACCAGTAGCGCGCCCACCACCCGCGGCCGGACGCGCCAGGCGAGCAGTTGCCGCGTCACCGGGACCAGCGCCAGCGGCACCAGGAACTGGAAGATCCGCTCCACCTCGCCCCTGCTGAACCCCCAGCTGGCCGCGGCCAGCAGCGTCGCCAGGGCGGCGGCGTCCACCGACGTCCAGGCGCGCTCGCGGACCACCGCGACCGCTCGCGCCGCCAGCGCCCCGAGCAGCGGGACGCCGAGCATGCCGCCGAAGGCCAGCAGGTCACCGGGGATCCAGGGCAGCGCCGGCCGCCTCGCCGACCCGGGCGCGGCCTGGTAGGCGCGGTGCGCCGCCCGCACGGCGGCCAGGGGGTCGTAGCCCGTGCCGAGCCGCAGGGCCACCGCCAGACCGACGACGACCGCGGCGGTGCCGGCCGCCCACCCAAGCACCCACGCACGCTCCCGCCGCAGGCGTCCGATGGCCCTGACCAGCAGGAACACCACCAGCAGCACCGCGGAGTAGGTCAGCATCGAGCCGGCCCACAGCAGCGCGCCGCCGGTCACGGTCCAGCCCCACGAGCGGCGCGCCAGGCCGCGGTGGGCGGCCAGCGCGGCGAGCCCGAGTACGGTGGCGAACACCGCGTCCGCCGAGGTCGCCACGTAGAGCACGACCCCTGGGCTGAGGGCCCATAGCGCCACGGCCAGGCGGCCGTCGCGCTCGCCCAGCTCGTCGCGGCTGAGCCCGGCCGCCGCGGCCACGCCCAGCGCGCCGGCCGCGACGGTCGCGACGGCGGCCGCCGGCGGGCCGGGACGGAGGCGTGCGACCAGCCCGTAGAACACCATCGCCCCGGCCGGGTGGCCCTGGGCATGGGACGGCAGCTCCGGCAGCAGCGTGGCGAAGCGGCGCAGGAACAGCGGGATCGCGCCGACCAGGTGCGCGCCGGCGGGATACTCGCCGCCGTAGTCGAACGGTGCCCACCAGGCACGCGGCCCGCCACCGAGCGCCGCCACCGCCAGGGCGAGGACGAACAGCGCGCCGGCCGAGGCGGCCAGCAGCAGCGGCCAGCGGATCCGCGAGCCGGCCATGACGATCACCCCGGCGGCCACGGCAAGCGCGACCGGTAGCGCCGCCGCGGCCCACCCCCAGGCGACCATCGGGTGCGGGAACACGTAGAACGGGAAGCAGTGGTACCAGGGCTGGCTCGGCACGCTGAACGGGACGCGCCCCCAGTGGCGGAGCCACAGCCAGCCGAGCGCGCCGCCGGCGACCACCACCACGCAGGCCACCCAGGTCAGCCGGGCGAAGCCCGGCGCGGCGGCCGCCGCGCCCCGCTCCTCCTGGCTGGCGATCTCGGTCTTTGTCTGCACAGGACGAACCGTATGGCACCCTGGGGGACCGACGGGCCGACCGTAGCAGGTTCGTAAGAACCGCGTCGCAAGTCCGTCAGGATCGGGGGGGAGCCTGGCCGGCATGCACAGCGAGCTCGATCTGCGCGCGGTGACGGTGGTGCTGCCCGCCCTGGACGAGGCGGCGGCACTGCCGGCCGCGTTGGCGTCGTTTCCCGTCGGCGTCGACCTGGTGGTGGTGGACAACGGGTCGACCGATGGCACGGCGGAAGTCGCCGCCGCGCTGGGCGCGCGGGTGGTGCCGGAGCCCCGGCGCGGTTTCGGCGCGGCCTGCTGGGCCGGTGTGCAGGCATCACCGCACGCGCGGGTGATCGCCTTCGCCGACGCCGACGGCTCGCTGGACGGCGCGGACCTGGTCGCGGTCGCCGGGCCGGTGCTGCGGCAGGAGGCCGACCTGGTGCTCGGCTCCAGAGTCCGTGGGCATCGCGATCCCGGAGCGCTGTCGGGCCTGGCGCTGGTGGAGAACGTCCTGCTGGGGCTGGCGTGCGGGCCACTGTTCGGCGTGCGCCTCTCCGACCTGGGCCCGTTCCGCGCTATGCGCCGCGACCTGCTGGTGCGCCTCGGCGTCGCCGACCGGGGCCAGGGCTGGCCGCTGGAGATGGTCGGCCGTGCCGCGCTCGCGGGCCTGCGCGTGGTCGAGGTGCCGGTGCGGTACCACCGGCGCGCGGCGGGCCGCAGCAAGGTCGGCGGCTCGCTGACGGGCAGCGTCCGCGCGGCCGCGCACATGACCGCCGTCGCGGGCCGGCTGCTGACCGAGCGGGCGGCCGGATGAGGACCCGCACACTGGCGGTGATCGCCAAGGAGCCGGTCGCCGGGCTGGCCAAGACCCGGCTGGCGCCGGCGCTCGGCGACGGCGGGGCCGCGGCCGTGGCGGCGGCGATGCTCGCCGACACGCTCGCGTTGCTGGCGACGGTCGAGGCGCAGCCCTGGCTGTGCTTCGCGCCAGCCGGCGCGCGGGACCGGATGGCCGCCCTGGCGCCCGGATTCAGGCTCCTGCCGCAGGTGGGCGGTGACCTCGGCGACCGCCTGGCCGCCTGCGCCACGGCGCTGCACTCCTCCGGCGCGACGCGGCTGGCGATCGTCGGCGCCGACACCCCGCACCTGCCGGCCGACTGGTGCCGAGCCGCGTTCGAGCTGCTGGACCGGGTGGACGTGGTGCTCGGCCCGGCGCTGGACGGCGGCTACTACCTGATCGCCATCGACGGCGCCGCCGGACCGCCACCGGCGGAGCTGTTCACCGGCGTGCCGATGGGCAGCGATCAGGTGCTGGAGGAGACCCTGCGCAGGGCACGGCGGCTCGGCCTGCGCACCGGCCTGCTGCCGCCACTCCGCGACCTCGACCGGGTCGAAGACCTCCAGGCGGCGCTGGACGGCGGTGAGCTGGCTTGGAGCCCACGCTCGCTGGAGGTCGTCGAGCGGCTCCTGTCCCAGCACGAGCGGACCTGCCTCGGCCTCTGCACCCGGAGCGCCTGATGCGATTCGTGCCCCGGTTCAGCTTCTCGAGCCCGGCGCGCCACGAGCGTCCCGCGACCATCCTGGGGATCGCGCTGGGTGTCGCCTTCGCAGTCTGCTTCGCCACCGGGCAGCTCTCCCACGCGGCCCAGACGCCGATCCCCTGGTTCCCCTGGCCGGCTGGACCGGCCTGGCTCTACCGGGTCACCCAGGGCGTGCACGTGTTCACCGGCCTGGCGACCATCCCACTGCTGCTCGGCAAGCTGTGGGCCGTCTATCCGCTGCTGTGGCGCTGGCCGCCGGTACGCGGCGTCGCCGAGGCCGTTGAACGGGCCGCGCTGGTCCCGCTGGTTGGCGGCTCGGTCTTCCTGCTGGTCACCGGCGTGACCAACATCGACTACTGGTTCCCGTACCAGTTCTTCTTCAGGATCGCCCACTACTGGGCCGCCTGGATCACGGTCGGCGCTCTGGTCGTCCACGTCGGCGCCACCTCCACCGTGGCCGCCGGCGCCCTGCGCGACCGAGCCGCCACCAGCCCGGCGACCCCCGAGGGGATCGATCGCCGCCGCTTCCTGGTCGCCATCGGCGCCGCCGCCGGCGCGGTCGCGATCACCACCGTCGGGTCGGCGGTCTGGCCCCTGCGGCGGCTCGCGGTGCTGGCTCCCCGCCGCCCCGACATCGGCCCGCAGGGCCTGCCAGTCAACCACCAGGCACGCGACGTCGGCGTCGCCGACGTGGGCGGCGACCCCGCCTACCGGCTCCGCGTCCACGGTCGCGTGGCGCGACCGCTGGAGCTGTCGCTCCAGGACGTGCGGGCCCGGCCGACCCGCGAGGTCCGGCTGCCGATCTCCTGCGTCGAGGGCTGGAGCTACAGCGCGCGCTGGCGCGGCATCCCCCTGCGCGACCTGCTGGAGGAGGCCGGCGCCGACCGGGGGGCCGCGGTGCTGCTCCGCTCGCTGCAGACGCGCGGGCCGTATTCGGCGGCACGGATCAACGCCGAGCACGCCCGCCACCCCGACACCCTGCTGGCACTCCAGGTCAATGGCGAGCCGTTGCACCTGGACCATGGATTCCCGCTGCGGCTCATCGCCCCCGACAACCCCGGGGTCATGCAGACCAAGTGGGTCACCGAGGTGCAGGTGCTGTGACCGGCGCGCCGGCGCCCCCGCCGCGCTACGGGCGGCTGTTCTGGGCGCTGCTCCCGGTCGGCGGCCTGCTGATGGCGTGGGGGCTGGTGGGGCTGTTCCGCGACGCCGTATCCACCGTTCCGGCGAGCTGGCTGCGCTGGTTCCTCGGCGGGCTGCTCGCGCACGACCTGCTGCTCGCCCCGGCGGTGCTCGCCGTCGGGCTGGCGGTCCGCCGCCTGCCCCCGGCGCTGCAAGCGCCCGCACGCGCGGCCCTGATCGTGTCGGGCACGCTGGGCCTGATGAGCGTGCCGCTGCTGCTCGGCTACGGCCGGGCGACCCAGCCGGGCAACGCCTCGCTGCTGCCGGGCGACTACCCCAGGAGCCTTGCGATCACCGCCGGCGCGGTCTGGGCCGCCGCCGCGGCCTGGGCGCTGCTCGGCCTGCTCAGCCGCCGCGGGCGTTGACCCTTGAAGGGGGACGGGGCGGCAGGAGCGCCGCCCCGTCCGCGCCGCGGGCGCTTTAGTTCCAGCCGGTGATGTCGAGGATGGTCCCCGAACCACTGATGTTGTGCTGGACGCTGACGAAGAAGTGCTTGCCGCTGGCGTCGAAGAAGCCGCCGGTCCACTCCGCCGTCAGGTCGTTGAGCGTGCCGATGCGCACGCAGCCGTCGGACTGCAGGTCGGAGTCGGCACCGTCGGGCAGGCAGTCCCAGAGGTCGTTGTTGTGCGGGCCCTGGAGCGCCGTGTTGGTGTCGGCGTCCTCGTGGATGATCCAGTTGCCGCGGCCGGGCTGCCAGGCGATGTTGTCCGGCATGGCGAACGCGGGGCTGCCCTGGACGAGCCGCTGCACCTGCGGCACGGCGGTGTTGGCGCCCGCCTGTTGCAGGCTGCCGTCGCTGATGCAGACCGTCTCGCCCCAGAGCTGCTCGCCCTCGTTGCCGGTGTTGTTGCCGCACATGGACACCTTCGAGTCCGCCTCGGCGCCACGGTCGATCTCCAGGTCCTCCGGCCGGTAGTAGCCGGTCAGGTGCAGCGCCGCCGCTTGCGCCCGAAGGTCGGGGTCCGCCGCGGCCGGGACCGGGACCCAGCTGCCCTGGCCCAGCTCATTGCCCTGGCCGAAGTCGCTGCCGCCGGTGCGCAGGCCGAAGAGCTTGCCGGGGGTGGCGTAGGGCGACTGGTCGAGGCTGGTGACTGGGCCGGCGCCTGGGTCGCGCAGGGTCGCGGGGATGAACTTGAAGTATGCGCCACCGCCCACACCGCCGGTCGGGCGGTTCTCGTCGCCGAAGTAGGTGACGCCGCTGGCGTAGATCGCCAGCCCCTCGAAGGACAGGCGCCCCAGCGCCGACCGGGCCACCAGGTTGCCGGCGCCCGTGCCGCCGGTGAAGGCACCCGTCGCGCGGTCCAGGGTGACGCCGGTGGTGTTCAGGGGGTCGATCAGCTCGTACATGCGGCCGCCGTTCGGGCCGCCCCCGGCCTCCTCGCCGAACAGGATCGTGCCCCAGGGCGTGGCGCGGACCGGGTCGCACGCGGTGGTGCCGGTGACGATGGTGGTCGAGGCGCCGGTGGCCAGGTTGATGCGCACCAGGCCGGGGTTCGCGACACCCTCCTCGTTGCAGGTGATGAGCCACTCGGGGTTCTCTGCGTCCGGCCAGAACGCCGACTGGTCCAGGACGGGCGGCGCCACACCGGCGCTCACCACCCGCACCCGCAGGCTCTTGGCCATGGTCACCAGGTCTCCAGGGTCGGCCTGGGCCTGCTGCGCGGTGATCGAGCGAGTGGACGAAGCCTCCAGCGTGCCACTCACGCCGAAGAGCTTGTTCGACTGGTTCCCCAGCTCGCCCTGCACGAACTGGCCGAAGTCGAAGCCAGCCGCCGCCACGCCCGCAACCAGCGCGACCGCGCTGAAGACAGCGGCGACGACCGCGAGTCGCTTCTTCATGATCTCCCTTTCCTTCTCCAACACCCGGTTTGCGTACCGAGGAGACGCTGGCCCACGCAGATGACAGGCTGGTGAACGCGACCAAGGTCAGGGATGAACTCTCATCTACCGCAGCACGGGCGGTCAAATGAGACATACGAGGTCAGGCGGGGTGTCGCGCGACGTAGGTGCCGTGGGCGGGCGAGCCGGCGATCTGCCCGTCCCGCATGACGACCTCGCCGCGGACGATGGTGGCCACCGGCCAGCCCTTGAGATTCCATCCGTCGTACAGGCCCCAGTCAGCCGCCGACTGCATGTAGTCCGGCGTGACCACGCGCTCCCGCTCGAGGTCGACAAGGGCGAAGTCGGCGTCGGAGCCGACGCGAATGGCGCCCTTGCGCGGGTAGATGCCGTAGACCTGGGCGTTGTTGCGGCACAGCACCCCGGCGAGCTGCTCCAGCGAGATCCGGCCCCGGTGGTAGCCCTCGCTGAGCATGATCGGCAGCAGCATGCCCATCCCGGGGAAGCCGGGGACGGCGTCCCAGATGGACGTGTTGACCTTGTCGGCCTTGGGCACGACCGTCGAGTGGTCCGAACCGAGGCAGGTCACCGTGCCGTCGCGCAGCCCCTCCCACAACAGCCGCTGGCTCTGCTCGTCGCGCAGCGGCGGGTTGACCTTGCCGAGGCTGCCGACCTTGTCGTTGTCGTACTTGCTGAGCACCAGGTAGTGCGGGCAGGTCTCGGCGATCACGTCCACCCCGGCGGCCTGCGCGTCGCGGACCCACTGCACGCCGCGGCCGATGGTCATGTGGACGATGTACAGGCGCGAGCCCGTCTCCTTGCAGTACCAGATGGCCCGCCGGGTCGCCTCCTCCTCGGCCAGGTCCGGCCGCGCGTCGGTCCACGCCTTCAGGTCGTCGCGGCCGGCCTCGATGTAGCGGGCCTTCAGGTTGTGGATGATCGACATGTTCTCGGCGTGCACCATCGCCATCGCCGGCCGCCCGATCTCCCGCACCGTGCGCAGGCCGTCCAGGAACTGGGCGTCGTCGACGGCCAGGATGCCGAAGACGGCGGCCTCGTCCTTGGTGTAGGCCATGTAGAACTTGTAGGAGCAGATGCCGCACTCGCGCGCCATCCGCGGCAGCTCCTCGATCTGCTTGCTGGTGCCGATCACCGCGCCGAAGGCGGCGTCGATCAGCGAGCGCTCCTCGACCGCCCGTTTGGCCCACGGGAAGTAGTCGAGGAACGAGACCGAGGCGTCCTCACGGTTGAGCAGCGTTGGGATCATGGTGGTGACGCCGCCGATGGCCGCGTTGCGGGTCTCGGTCTCGACGTTGACGTCGAACGGGTCCTGGAAGGTCTGCAGGTGCACGTGGGGGTCGACGATCCCGGGGAAGACGTGCAGCCCGTCGGCCTCGATCACGCGGCCCGCGCCGCCGATGGAGCCGGGCGCGCCGATGGCGGCGATCCTGCCGTCGCTGGCCGCGACGTCGGCCTGCACCACGCCGTCCGGGAAGACCACCCGGCCACCTCTGATCACCAGGTCGACGTCACTCAAGGACCCAATCCTCCTGTGTGCGGCGTTCGATGGAGCGCACGGTCAGGCGGCGCGCCCGCTGACCTCGTCCAGTGCCTTGCGGAGCCCATCGGCCAGCTCACCGAGCTCGTCGGTGGTGATCACCAGTGGCGGCGAGACGTGGATGGCGCCGGTCGCCAGCGACCGGGTCATCACCCCGGCCGAGCGGGCGGCCACCACGGCGCGCGCCGGCAGCGTGGCGTCCTGGGCGATCGCCGCCGGATCGATCTGCACGGCGGCGAGCACGCCCTCCGCGACCCTGACCTCGCTGACCAGGTCGTGGGACTCCAGCGGCCGCAGCGCGCCCGCCAGCTCCGTCTCCAGCGACCTGGCCCGCTCGATCAGGCCCTCGCGCTCGATGACGTCGAGGTTGGCCAGCGCGGCGGCGGCCACGGTCGCGTGCCCCGAATAGGTGTAGCCGTGCCGCCACATTCCCACGGTCCCGTCGAAGAAGGGCTCGGCCACCCGCCCGGCGGCGATCACCGCGCCGAGCGGCAGGTACCCAGAGGTGATGCCCTTGGCGCAGACGATCAGGTCGGGTTCCAGGGCGAAGCGCTCGCTGGCGAACCACGAGCCCACCCGCCCGAAGCCGGTCACGACCTCGTCGGCGACCAGCAGCACGCCCGTCTCCCTGCAGAGGTCCCGGACCTTGGCCAGGTAGCCCGGCGGGGCGTGGAACACGCCGCCGGCGCCGATCACCGGCTCGCAGAAGAAGGCGGCCACGCGCTCGGGGCCGACTCGCGCGATCAGCTCGCCGAGGGCCTCCGCCGAGTCCCAGGGCACCGAGTCCACGCCCTGCATCAGCGCGCCGTAGCCCGCCCGGTTCGGCTCGATGCCGGCCAGGCTGGTACCGGCCAGGTGCATGCCGTGGTAGCTGCCGGTCCGGCTGACCACCAGGGTGCGGTCGAGCTCGCCCCTGGCCTGCCAGTAGCGGCGGGCGAGCTTGACGGCGGTGTCGATCGAGTCCGAGCCGCCGCTGGTGAGGAACACCCGCGGGTCCTCGACCGGGGCGTAGCCGGCCACCCGCTCGGCGAGGTCGAGGGCCGGACGGTTGGCGATGTCGCCGAAGGTCGAGTACGTCTCCAGCCGCCGCATCTGCTCGGCGGCGGCGTCGGCGATCTCGCGCCGGCCGTGCCCGACGTTGCAGTACCAGAGGCTGGCGGTCGCGTCCACGTAGCGCCGTCCGTCGGTGTCGAAGACGTGCGATCCCTCGCCCCGATCGATGACCAGCTCACCGCCCGAGGAGATCGCTCGCATGTCCGCGAAGGGGTGCCAGAAGCGCTGTTCGGTCATGCCCCGATCCTGAGAACTTCTCTCACCTGCGTCAATAGAGTTTCATTATGTGGAAACAATGCTCACCTGCCGTTCCAGTGTCCCGACCCGCATCTGGACGCCTATGTCGCATCATGAAATGAAGATTCACCAGGCAAGAATCGCGTGCTAGGCTCCTGCCACCGGCATCGAAAGGACCAGCAATGGAATTCAAGCGCAATGCCCGCATTCGGGCTCCTCTGTCCGACGTGTGGGCGCTGGTCGACGACATTCCCACCGTGGCGGGCTGCATCCCCGGCGTGCACGATCTCGACATGCGGGGCGAGCGGGAGTTCGACTGCGTCGTCAGCCAGCGCGTGGGCTCCGTGAAGTCGAACTTCGCGCTGCACACCGTGGTCGGCGACCTCGAGCCGCGCAAGCGCCTCACCCTGGAGAGCCAGGGGCAGGACCGGGCGCTCGCCTCCAGCGTCAAGGCGAACCTCCAGTTCGGGCTCGCCGACAAGGGCGAGGAGACCGAGGTCGACATCGTGGCCGACTTCCAGGTGACCGGCCGCATCGCCACGTTCGGGCACCGGATCATCTCGGCCAAGGCCGAGCAGGTCGTCATGGAGGCCATCCGCAACGTGGACAAGCTGCTCTCCGAGCGGCGGCCCACGTCCACCGAAGGCTGACCGCCGCCGCCGGCGATCGCGGCCGCACCCGGAGGAGCGCGATGACACAGGTGATCCCGAACCCGACCCCGACCCCGACCTCGACGTCCGGCGGGTTCACGCACGTCGGGGCCGACTACACGGGCCTGACGAACGTCGAGCTGGCGCTCGGCAAGGGGACCTTCGTCAGCGACCTGGAGCTGCCGGGCATGGCGCACGCGGCGATCCTGCGGAGTCCGCACGCGCACGCGCGCATCACCTCGATCGACACCTCGGCGGCCCAGGCGCTGGACGGCGTCGTCGACGTGATGACCGGCGAGGAGGCCCGCTCGGCCATGCGGCCGATCCCGGAGGCCTGGAACACCAGGGAGATCGGGGCCAAGGGCGTCCACTGGTACCCGCTCACGCCGGAGCGCGTCCGCTACGTGGGCGAGGCGATCGCCGCCGTCGTCGCCGAGGACAAGTACACGGCGAACCGGGCCCGCGACCTGATCGAGGTCTCCTACGAGCCGCTGCCGGCCGTCACCGACCCCGAGCGGGCGCTGGAACCCGACTCGCCCCTGGTCGAGCCCGACTGGGGCGACAACCTGCTGATCAGCCGCGACTGGCGCGCCGGGGACGTGGAGGCGGCGCTGGCTGGGGCCAAGCGGGTCGCCAGCGGTGTCGCCCGCTCGCAGCGCATCACCGGCGTGTCGCTGGAGCCGCGCGGCGTGATCGCCTCCTGGGACCACTTCCACCAGCACCTCACCTTCTGGGAGTCCACTCAGAACCCGCACCCGCTGCGGACCTTCCTCGCCGAGACGCTGGGCCTGTCCGAGAACAGCATCCGCGTGATCCAGCCGCGGGTCGGCGGCGCCTTCGGCCTCAAGCAGCCGCCCTTCCAGGAGGAGCCGCTGCTCGCCTACCTGTCGACGAAGCTGCGCCGCCCGGTCAAGTGGATCGAGGAGCGGGACGAGAACTTCCAGGCCACCGGGCACTCGCGCGACGTGAGGTTCGCCTACGAGGTGGCCTTCGGCGACGACGGCGTGGTCGACGCGATCGACATCCGGGTGATCGCCGACGTGGGCGCGCCCACCGCCCTGCTCGGCTGGGGCCAGTCGTTCGTCACCGGCTACTGCCTGCCGACCTGCTACAAGATCCCCAACGCGCGGATCCAGCTGGAGGTGGTGGTCACCAACAAGTGCCCGTGGAACGCCTACCGGGGCTTCGGCAAGGACTCGGCCTCGTTCGTCATGGACAGGGTCATGGACCGGGTCGCGCGCGAGACCGGCGTGGACCGGACCGAGGTGCGCCTGCGCAACTTCATCCCGCCCGACGAGTTCCCCTACCCGCAGCCCACCGGCGCGGTGCTGGACAGCGGCAACTACCACGGCACCATGCGCAAGGTCCTGGAGATGGTGGACTACTCGGGCTTCCCCAGGCTCCAGGCCGAGGCCGCGGCGCGGGGGCGGCGGATCGGGCTCGGCATCGGCCAGGAGCTGACCCCGGAGGGGTGCGCCATGCCTGGCGCGGTGATGATCTCCGCCTACGACGGCGCCACCGTTCGGGTCGCCCCCTCCGGTGAGGTCACCGTGCTCACCGGCATCACCTCGCCGGGCTGCGGCAACGAGACCGCCATGGCGCAGATCGCCGCCGAGCACCTCGGCTGCGAGTTCGAGCGCGTCAGGGTGATCCAGGGCGACACCGACCTCTGCCCCTACGGGCTCGGCAACTACAGCTCCCGCGGCACCATGTACGGCGGCTCCGCCACGCAGAAGGCCTCGGTCGAGCTGCGGGAGAAGCTGTTCCGAGTGGCCAGCAAGATGCTGGAGGCCGACGTCCAGGACATCGACGCCCGCAACGGCCGCATCTTCGTCAAGGGCTCGCCCAGCTCCTCGGTCGCCTTCGACGAGGTGGTGAACCAGATCTACCGGTTCCCGTTCGGCGAGCTGGCCGAAGACGAGGAGCCCGGGCTGGAGGCCACCCGCTACTTCCGGATGGGCAACGTCTACCACCAGCCCGAAAAGCAGGGACGCTTCAGCAACTACCCAGCCTGGCCCAACGGCTCGGCGGCCTGCGTCGTCGAGGTCGACGAGGAGACCGGCCACGTCAAGATCCTGCGCTACTGCCTGGTCGACGACGCCGGGCGGCTGATCAACCCCCTGCTGGTCGCCGCCAACCTGCACGGCGCCATCACCCAGGGCATCGGCGGCGCCATGTTCGAGCAGATCTCCTACGGCGAGGACGGGCAGCTCCACACCGCCACGCTGATGGACTACACCATCCCGACAGCCGTCGAGATGCCCATGTTCGAGCTCGGCCATCAGGAGACCTCCTCGCCGTTCACCCCGCTCGGCATGAAGGGCGTCGGCGAGTCGGGTGTCGGCGCCACCCTCGGCGCCCTGTGCGGCGCCATCGAGAACGCCTTCCCCGAGCTGGACCTCGAACTGGACGAGCTGGTGCTGACGCCGAGCAGAGTCCGGAGAGCGCTGCGCGACGCCCGGGCCAGGAAGGCCGGGGCGGCCTCATGATCTCCAACGAGATCCAGTTCCACGCGCCGGGCTCGCTCGCCGAGGCGCTGGACCTGCTGGCAAGCGAGGGCGAGGACCTGACCGTGCTGTCCGGCGGCATGAGCCTGCTGCCGATGATGAACCTCGGCATCGTCCGGCCCAGCAAGGTGCTCTCGCTCAACCGGGTGAGCGAGCTGGGCCACGTCACCGAGCGGGACGGCCAGATCGTCATCGGCGCGATGGTGCGGCACCAGCGGGTCGCGACCGACCCGCTGATCCAGCGCCACGCCCCGCTGCTGGCCGCCGCCGCCCGGGTGGTCGGCGACGTCCAGGTCCGCAACCGCGGGACCATCGGCGGCAGCGTCGCCCACGCCGACCCCTCCGCCGACTACCTGCCCGCGCTGGCCGCCGCCGGCGGCAGCATCACCCTCTCCAGCGCCCGGGGCGAGCGCACCCTGTCGCCGGACGAGTTCTTCATCGACCTGATGTTCACCAGCCGCGAGCCGGAGGAGATCGTCAGCGCCGTCACGGTCCCCAAGCTGCCGGACGGCTGGCGCAGCGCCTACCAGCGGCTGGCCCGGGTCGAGGGCAGCTTCGCGATCGTCAACGCCGCCGCCGTGCTGGCGGGCGACCGCTCGGTGGCGACCGTCGCCCTCGGCGGCGTCGGCCCGAGGGCGGTGGCCGTCGACGCCACCGAGCAGCTCAGCGACGGCGTCGACGAGCAGGCCCTGGCCCGGGTCGGCGAGGCTGTCTACGAGGCCGCCAGGGACGCCACCGGCGACCTTATGTCGGACGCCACCTACCGCCGCGAGATGGCGGTCGTCTTCGCCAAGCGAGCCCTGCGCCAGGCCGCGGGGCTCGCCGACGCGCGGGTGGGGTCCGGGCCCGCCGGGCCAGGCGCGGGGTCCGGGCCCGCCGGCCAGGACTCCTCGAACGCGGAGGCTCGATCGTGAAGACGACCATCCACGTGCGCGTCAACGGCACCGACCAACAGGTCGAGATCGACACCCGCATGATCGTCGCCGACATGCTGCGCGAGCGGCTGCGCCTCACCGGCGTGCACATCGGCTGTGCCACCGGCAACTGCGGCGCCTGCACCGTGTTCCTGGACGGCGTGACCGTCAAGTCCTGCTGCGTGCTCGCCGCCGACGTCGACGGCGCCGAGATCACCACCGTCGAAGCCCTCAGCTCCGGTCCTGACGACCTGCATCCCATCCAGCAGGCCTTCGTCGACAACCAGGGCCTGCAGTGCGGCTTCTGCACCCCCGGCATGATCCTCTCGACCAAGGCGCTGCTGGAGTCCAACCCCAACCCAACCGAGGACGAGATCCGCCACGGCATCGCCGGCAACCTCTGCCGCTGCACCGGCTACCACTTCATCGTCAAATCCATCCAAGCCGCCGCCGAGCGCCTGAACGGCAGCGCAGCCACGGACTGACGGCAGTCGAGACTCCGGCGGCTAACGCTGTGCGGGTCAGGCCCAGTCCTCCCAACGCAGCCCGGCCACGCGAGAGAACTCCGACACGTTGGCGGTGGCCAGGGTCATCCCGCGTCGCAGCGCCTGGCCGGCAATCAGCAGATCGTAGGCGCCGATCGGCCTCCCCACTGCCTCCAGCGTCGCTCGGATCTCGCCAGCGGCGCGGGCGTCGTCGTCATCGAAGGGCAGGAGCTCCAGCGGACCGGCAAAGAATGTCTCCAGCCGCTGCTCGTTGGCGTCGCGGCGGGCGCTCTTGGCGGCTCCATACCACAGCTCGAATGCCACGACCGTGGAGACGGCGACTGCTTCACCCTGTTTGATCACCTGCTCCAGGCGAGGCCGGACGGTTGCCGGACTGTGGTTGATGAGCGCGATGCAGACGTTGGTATCCAGCAGGTAGCTCAATGGAAGACCACGCGGGCTGGGGTGACGGGCTGATTGCGACCCTCGGGCATGAACGGCTCGCTGTCATAGCGGTCGAGCTCTGAGAACCACTCGGCCACGTCGGTCACAAGCGGCTCCAGCAGGATCCCACGTCCCAGGCGGCGAATACGGACACGGTCCCCGGCGAAGCGGAACTGCTGGGGCAGGCGGACAGCCTGGCTCCTGCCGTTGCGGAACAGTTTGGCGATGGCGGTCTCTGCCATGGGAATCCTCCCGCGACGCGATCAATAAGCTCCCCACCTCGGTATAGACTCCTAGTCTATACCATCATCCTTGGTCAGGTGCTGACCGTAACGTGGTGTCCTGGTCCTGCTGGGCGCCGAGATACCAAGACCCGCGTGCTTCCGTGGCTGATCCTCCGGCTGGCTGGCGGCCTGAACCGGCACAACCGTACCGTGGCGCCGAGGTTGCGGCTTCGGCTGCGGGTCGTCCTGCACGCGGGCGAGGTCGCCAGCGACACGCACGGCCACGCGAGCAAGGATCTCAACCTGGCCTTTCGGCTGCTCGATTCCGATGCGCTCCGCGGCCCGTTGGCGTACGGCCCCATAAGCCTGGTCCTGCTGGTGTCGCAGTCGATCTATGACGACATCGTCCGCCAAGGCTTCCAAACCGGCGGCCCTGCCAGTCCCACACGAACTGCCCGCTGGTGCTCCAGCCGTAGATCGTGATCTTGCGTGGTGGCGTGCTGCAGCGAGATGCGGCTATGCCTGGCTGAGGAGATGGCCCGAGGGGCCGTAGTTGATCTTCCAGTCCGCGTAGACGCCCAGGGTGTTGTCGGTCAGGCAGCGAAGACCGATGCTGATCCAACGCACGTCACCGCCGTCGCGCAACGAGAAGCCCACGGCCACGGCGAACGTGTCCCCTCCGCAGGGACATGCACACTCGCCAGGATCGGCCTCATCCCAGAATTCGGCGCTGTTGGCGGCTGAGCATCCTCGAACCGGACATCTCGGCACTCTGCCAGCCGCTCACAGCGGTCGGCGCCGGCGAGCCTGCCGCGCCAGGGAATGCCTACGCCTCGCTGCTCAGCATCCCCCGTCACCGCAGGTCCTCAACCGACCCTCCAATCAGATCGGTGCGAGGATCGATGACCCAGTGGTTCGCTCGCAGCACTACGCCGGCGAAGACGACCTCCCGTTCTTCGACGAACCTGAAGCCAAGCGAGCGGCAGATCCCGTTCGACGGGGCGTTCGTCACTGCCGGAAACGCGTGCACCAGTCCCCAGCGGTCCTCCTCGCGGGCCATCTCCAGCAACATCCGGACCGCCAACTTGCCCAAGCCGCGTCCCTGGAACTCCGGCAGCACCATCCAGCCGATCTCGGACAACCATTCGCCATCCGTCTCGTGCGACCACAGCGACACGGTTCCAGCCACGACATCGGGCGTGTCCTCGCTGGGAACGATCATCTTGATCCAGGCGGTGCCCGATGCCACGTCCTGAACATCGCTCCGAACCTTCTCCTCGATGCCCTCCCGGGGGCGTGGGCCACCGAGTTCGGCCATCATGACCGGGTCGCACCGCATCCTGACGTACGCGTCGACATCGCCGAGCTCAACATCACGAAGGTGCACCCGAAACTCCCGCCCACACGAACCAACGGCGAGCTGTCACAAGATCAACAAGCCAACTCTATTGAGTTTCGGGGTTGAGGTGACCGGCGGGTAGGTACTGTGTGAGTGGCCTCGCTAGTCTGGGGACCCGCTGGCAAGCAGGGCCGCCATGACTATGACGACGAGGCAGCCGACGCCGCGCCGGTAGCGGTCGGCGTCGAGGATCCCTCAGCCAGCCTCAGCCTGAATCTTCGAGCCCTCACTCTCAGCGTCGGCCAACAGGCTGAGGCCCTTCGCCGCCACGTCCAAGCCGCATTCAATCGTCCGGTCCTGGGCTCGAGCCGCGGGAGTGCCAGGACCCATGGGATTGAGGGTGGCGACGGTGTTGAAGCATTGTGCGGCCTTGTCGGATTGGGCGCACGCCCTCCACCGATCACCAGCCGCGCGGAGGCGTTCTCGTGGTTCGAGGACGAGCGAATAAACCTGCTGGCGACAGCTCACCAGGTGGCTGATGACCCCGCGTCCCTCCCCGAGTTCATCCCACGGGTCGCCGAGGTGATGTACTGGTTCTTTCTGGTGCGCTCGTACTGGCGGGATGCCGAAGAACTCAACCAGCTCGTGCTGCGCGTGGCCAGGCAGCGCGGCGACCGTCATGGACAGGCGGTGGCGCTCAATGATCTCGGCTACACGTACGCGGCATCGGGCCGCCTCGATTGGGCGACGTAGTGCCTCGAAGAGAGCGTCAGGATCTTCGCCGAACTGGAGGACGACCTCTGGGAGTACATCTCGATCGGTGTCCTGGGCGCCGCACTTCGAGAGCAGGGCCGACTCGACCGTGCCATCGGCTGCCTGGACCAGAGCCTGAGGATTTGCCGTGAGAGCGGGAACCTCTTCGGCGAGGCCGTGGCGATCAGCAATCTCGGAGAGGCTTATTACCGGGCGGGCGCACCCGGTGCGGCGATCAAATTCTGCGAGCGGAGCCTGGTGATCCACCGGGAGATGCGTGACAGGTGCCGCGAAGCGGAGACCCTATGGCGACTGGGCTGGGTCAGAGACGCACTCGGGCAACCAGCACAGGCGCGCTCCTGCTGGAACGCCGCCAAGGCGATCTTCAAAGAGTTGGGCATGCCACCTCCAACCGAGAAGGAACTTCAGCGGACGGCGTGGTGGTGAGGATTCAGGCGGCACGCGGAGCGCGTTCCGCGCCGCCCTCTCGGGGAGCGGCGCGGAACAGTGGGGGACCCGGGAGGCTGGCGCCGGGAGGATCAGGAACTCAGGCCGGTGAGGTAGGCCGGGTTGGCCTTGGTCATCTTCTCGAGGTAGTCGGAGGGGACGCCCTCGTCGAGCAATGAGTACAACAGCATCCGGATGCCCTCGGGGTGGGGCGGGCCCGAGCCCTGCCCGAGGTCGGAGCTGAGAATGATATGGTCACCTTTGGTTTCCATGATCCAGCCGGCAAGCTCGTGCGGTGTCTGCTCGTAGAACGTCGCGGAGACGCAGCTGATGGCGACGTACTCCAGGTAGGCGCCCTTGCCGATCAGCTCGCGCTGGAGGTCCAGGTCCTTCTTGCAGAGGGCCCAGTTCACGTGGGTGACGAGAAATCTCTGGACGCCGGCATCGATGGCGGCGTCCTGCAGCAGCCGGACCTCGTCGAGGTCGAGGTGGCCGGTGCACAGGCACGCTCCGGCCTCGGCGACGAGGTCGAGGATGGTGCGGACCTCCGCCTTCAGCTTGCCGTCGGCGTCGAGCACCGTCACGCCGGGCCCGGGGAGCTGTGGCTTGGAGCGCCCGAGCTGGGGGTAGTCGGGCATGCCGAAGTACTCGGCGTGGTGCTTGGCGTGGTTGCTGGGCATCCAGACGACCTTGGCGCCGTACTGCAGGGCGGCCTGGACCACGGCGGGGTCGAGCCCGCCCACGGACCGGTTGAGCACGATGGCGCCGATCGGTTCGAGCCCGGGGAACTGCCGCTTGAGATAGAAGGCGCGGTGGAAGGTGGCGCTGTCGTGGTCCTTCAGGACGAACCCTCGCATGCGGTAGTCGAGGGCGACCTTGGCCAGGTCGGTGTCGTAGAGGGGCCGCGGGAACAGCGCCGGCGCGGTGTGCGCGTGCATGTCGATGGCGCCCTCGAGGAGCTGGAGATCCGGTCGAGTCACCTGGCCCGTCCTTTCCGGTCCCGCCCGCTTGCTTTCACGATGCGAAAGCCGTTGTCGCACAACGACCCAACTATCAGGGCCGGTCCTATGGATGTCAAGGGAGCCGGGTCATGGGAGCTGGATTCGGATGAACTTTCACAATTTGATTAGAGCTTTCGCTGCATGGTCAGATGGCGCTAGACTTTCGCTATCTATCACGACGGGAAGTTGAGCCGTGGACACCCATACCGAACGCAGCGGCGTCAAGGGCCAGCGCGGGAACCGCAAGGTCGACTCCAGCTCGCCGCAGCTCCTGGAGCGCACCTTCGCGGTGCTCGCCCTGTTCACCTCGGAACGCCAGGAGTGGACCACGACCCAGATCGGCCGCGAGTGCGACCTGCCGGTGCCGACCACCTACCGCATCCTGGCCGCGCTGGAGCGCCACCGCTTCGTCGTCCGCGACGAGATCACCAAGCGCTTCCGGCTCGGCCCGGCGGCGCTGGCGCTGGGGCGCAACGCAAAGGCCTCGACCGACCTGCGCGCCGTCAGCATGCCGGTGCTCCAGCGGCTGTCCGCCCAGACGGGTGAGACGACCCTGCTGGTGGTGCCGAGCGAGAACCGCCTGCGTGCCATCTGCCTGGAGCGCGTGGAGAGCCTGCAGTCGCTGCGGCTGTCGGTGGAGCCGGGCCGCCACCTGCCGCTGCACGCCGGCGCCCAGCAGAAGGCGCTGCTGGCGTTCCTCCCCCCCGTCGAGGCCGAGCGGGTGCTCTCCAACCCGCTGGAGAAGCTCTGCAAGTCGACCATCGACGACCCCGTCCAGCTCCGCAGGGAGCTGGACACGATCCGGCACAAGGGCTGGGCGCGGTCGTTCGAGGAGACCAACCTCGGCGTCTGGGGCGTTGCCATGACGCTGCTGGACGAGCAGGGCTACGCGGTGGCCTCGGTCGGCATCGCCGGGCCTCGCGCCCGGCTGGAGCGCACAACCCTCCCGAAGTGGCTGAAGCTGCTGCACACCGGCGTCGAGGAGATCGCGGCGCAGATGAGCCTGCAGTGCTCCTGCCAGGGCAGCGCGCGGCGCCGCGCCGACTGGCCGGACGGCTCGGCCACCCACGGAGACGTCAAGGCTCCCGAGCCCGCCTAGCCGCGGCGGCGCCGCCCACGACCAGCGCCGCCGCTAGCCCGCCGTGGCGCCGCCGGTCAGGTACTCGCCGAGGTCGATCTCGTCGCTGCCTCGGCAGCGCGCCTCCTCGAAGGACGCCCGCTGCTCCTCGCTCAGGTCGCTGCGCAGGGTGCAGTCGACCAGCAGCTTGGAGTTGGGGTACTCGCGGTGGAAGCTGGAGGGGTCGTAGCTGGCGCCCTTGAGGTTCGGCAGCACCAGCAGGCGCTGCTCGCCCGTGGCCGGGTCGACCGCCTGGAAGCGCCGGGCCAGCGCGCCGATCACGGCGGTGTCGTCGTAGATGTCGACGTCGTCGTCGACCGCCACGGCGAGCTTGATCTGCGGCACCGCCCCGACCGCCGCCAGCATGGCGTTGCGCTGCTCGCCGCGCTCGGCTCCCTCGACCGTCGGGACCTTGTGGACGGCCAGGTAGCAGTGGAAGCCGTACCCGCTGGCCGGCACGTGGACGCCGGTCACGCACGAGGTGGCCTGCTGCACCGCGCGCCAGACCGCCACCTCGTGGCAGACGGCGGCCATGTTGGTGGCATCGGGGTGACCGGAGAAGGCCAGCTGCAGGATCGGGCTGTCGCGGTGGGTGATCGCGCGCACCTGGACCAGCGGGCCGCGCTTCTGGCGGCTGTAGGAGCGGGACATGTCAGCGAACGGCGCCTCGGCGTACCGCTCCCCCGGCAGGATGCGGGCCTCGATCACCAGCTCGGCCCGTGCGGGCACCGCGACGTCGATGGTCCTGGCGCGGACCAGCTCCAGCGGCTCACCGGCCAGCGCGCCGGCCAGGGCGACCTCGTCGGTCCCCAGCGGAGCCTTGTAGCTGGCGGCCAGCCCCAGCAGCGGGCTGGAGCCCGGGACGATGGCGATGTCCAGCGGCCTGCCCTTGGCCTCCTGACGGGCGAAGATGTCGGCGATGTTGGAGATCGAGGTGAGCGACGGCACCAGCTCGCGCGGGCCGCGCTGCATGAACCGGTAGACGCCGACGTTGCGGGCGCCGGTCTCCGGGTCGGTGCAGATGGCCACGCCGAACGAGAGGTAGGGGCCGGCGTCGCGCTCGTGGTGGGTGGGGATCGGCAGCGCGTCCAGGGTGGCGTCGTCACCCTCCAGGACGTGCTCGGCCACCGGCCCGTCCGGGACGATCACCGGGTCGATCGGCCGCTCCAGCCGCTGGGCGATCTCCTGGGTGAGGCGGTCGACGGGCACGTCCACCAGCGCGGCGATCGCCTCGCGGCTGGCGAACAGATTGCCGGCGATCGACCAATCGGCAAAGCCCTTTATCGACCGGAACAGCACCGCCGGGAAGCGGCGCTCCCGCTCCAGCCGGTCGAGGACGGCGGTGACCTCCCACGAGCGGTCCACCTCCCGCTCGACCACTGACAGCCCGCCGACCTCGTCGAGTCGGCGCAGCGCGTCCCGAAGGTCTCGTACCGGGACGCTGGCGGCCCCCTCGTGTCTTGCGATGGATGCCTGTCTGGTGTGCCCGGTGTTTGGCGGGTGTGCTCCACTCATCGGCGGGTTGCGCCCCCCGAACCCCCTGTGCGCGGCTCCGCCAGCAGGCCGTACAGCTCCGGCCGGCGGTCCCTGTACATGGTCTGCCTGGTCCGCACGCGCGCGATCTCGTCCAGGTCGATGGTGGCGCCGGCGAGCTGGTCGGGCCCGGCCTCTCCGGCGGCGGCCAGCAGTTCGCCGTTCGGGCCGACCACGCACGACAGGCCGTAGTAGCGCGCCTTGCGGCCCTCGACCTCCTCCTCGCCGGCGCGGTTGGTCGCCACCACATAGAGCAGGTTCTGGGCCGCGCAGGTCCGCATCGAGGGCACGAACAGGTCCGAGACGTCCCCGAGCGAGGCGTTGGGCACGCAGACGACCTCGGCGCCCTGCAGTGCCAGCATCCGCCACGCCTCTGGGAACCAGCGGTCATAGCAGATCAGCACCCCGAGCCGGCCGGCCTCGGTGTCGAAGACAGGGAAGCCGTCTCCTGGCCGGAAGTAGAACTTCTCGTCGTTGACCTGCTGGTCCCAACGGAACGACGAGATCGCGTGCTTGCGGTAGGTCAGCGCGGTCCGCCCGGAGGGCAGGCGGCCCGGCACCAGCTCGCCGGCCCGGTCGATCACGGCGGCGCTGTTGTAGTACTCGCCGGCGGTGGCTCCGCGCTCGAAGAACGGGGCCACGACCACGGCGTGCAGCTCGCGCGCCAGCGCCCGCATGGCGGTCAGGACCGGCCCGCCCAGCCCCTCCGCCCAGGCGAAATACCCCGGGTCGGCGAGGCCGACGCACCAGAACGGGTTGGCGAACAGCTCCGGCAGCACCACCAGGTCGGGCCGCGACCGGGCGCCGGCGACCAGCCGCCGCACGCGATCCAAGTTGGCGGCGACGTCAGCCAGCGCCGGCCCCGTCTGGACGGCCAGCGCGCGGACCATCTGGGGCTCGCTCAAATCCTCCAGCCCGCGTCGACCACGATGTCCTGGCCGGTGATGTTGCGGGCGCCCTCGGAGACCAGGAAGCTCACGGCGCTGGCGACGTCGGACTCGTCGACGAAGCGCCCCAGCGCGGTCTGGCCGGCGAAGTCCGCGTAGACCTCCTCCTGGGTCATGCCCAGCTTGCGGGCCTTCTCGCGCATGATCTTGTCCATCCGGTCGCCGTGGGTGACGTTGGGGCAGACGGCATTGACGGTGATCCCGTAGGGCCCCAGCTCCAGCGCCAGCGTACGGGTCATGCCGCGGACGGCCCACTTCGAGGACGAGTAGCCGACCCGGTTCTTGTAGCCGCGCAGCCCAGAGGTGCCGGCGAGGTTGACGATCCGCCCGCCGCCCTGGCGGATCAGGTGCGGGATGGCGGCCTTGCACGGCAGGAAGGTCCCCAGCACGTTGAGCTCGAGGATCTCGCGGAACCCCTCGAGCGAGACCTCTTGGGCGGGCGTCTCGATCGGCCCCGTCCCGCCGGCGGCGTTGACCAGGATGTCGACCCGCCCGAAGCGGTCGACGGTGGACTGGACCATATCCTGGACGGCCTGCTCGTCCAGCACGCTGCACGCCGCCACCAGGCTCTCGCGGTCGCCGTAGGCCGCGTCGACCTTGGCGCCGTGAGCTCGCAGCGCCGCCTCGTCCCGCCCCACGAGCGTCAGGTGCGCACCCTGCGCGGCGAACGTCTCACTGATGGAAGCGCCCAGCCCCCTGGCCGCGCCGGTGACGATCGCCACCTGGCCGAGCAGTGGACGCTCGACACTCCTCACGTCCAGTTCACTCGCCTGACCTGTCATGTCAGCGGCTCCTTCTCTGCTCGGGCTGGCCTGGCCTCGTGGGCGCCGGTCACTGGGGCTCAAGCGAGTACGTTACCCGTGGTGATTATGTAGCGAAAGCATATTTCGTGGAATGAAATCGCACTCACGGCCACGCCGGACAGCCCTCGGAAGCCGGCAAGCTGCTACATCGTGGCCAGGATCCGCCGTGACCGCTGCCCGCACTGGGCGACGACCTCCTCTTCATCCATCGTCTGGAACTGCCGGTCGCGCAAGACGACCCGGCCGTCCACGACCACGTCGCGCACGTCCTTTCCCACCGCGGCGAACACCAGCACCGGCACGACGTTGCGGTGCGGCTCGGCGGTCAGCACCGGCGCCATCGACGGCGACGCCAGGTCGACGACGATCACGTCGGCCCTGGATCCCGCCTGGAGCCGGCCGACCTGACCGTCGAGGCCGAGCGCCCGGGCGCCGCCGCCGGTCGCCAGGCCGAGCGCCTCGTCGGCGCTCAGGGCCAGCGGGTCCCGCGCCGTGGCCCGGGCGAGGAAGGCCGCGAGGCGCGCCTCTTCGAAGATATCGCACGAGAAGGTCGAATCGGGCCCATCGGTGCCCAGTCCGACCACCACGCCGGCGTCCAGCAGCCGGCGCAGCGGCGCGACGCCGTTGCCGTAGCGGGAGTTGCTCCTGGGGTTGTGGGACACCGAGACGCCGCCGGCCGCCAGTCCGGCGACGTCGCCGTCGGACAGGTGCACGCAGTGGGCAAGGCTGAGCCCCTTGCGCAGCAGCCCGGCGTCGCCCAGGCGGACCAGGTCGCCCGGGGCGAACTCGGCGAAATGGGTGTGGACGCCGGCGCCGAGACGCTGGCTGGCCTCGGCGACCAGGCGCAGCGTGGGCTCGTCGGCGACCTCGGGGACCTCCAGGCCGAACCAGGTCTGGACCCGGTCGGCATGGGCCGTCATCTCCGCCTCGATCCGCTCGATGGTGGCCTCGACGCCCTCGCGCCTGGCGACGTGCGGGATCAGCCGGGCACGGATGCCACTATCGACCGCGGCCTGGACCTCGCTGTCCTCCACCGCCGAGATGCTGGTCATGACCTGCACCGTGGTGATGCCGTTGCGCAGCATCTCCAGGAAAGTATTGGCCGCGCCCCAGTAGGCGTCCGCCGCCGTCATGCCGGCCGAGAACCGATGCACGAAGCGGTCGTGCCAGGCCATCATTCCCAGTCCGTCGCCGAGCCCCCGGAACGGCCGGCAGTGGGCGTGGCAGCTCACCAGCCCGGGCAGCACCGCGCACCCCGACGCGTCGATGCGGGTGACCTCGGCGGCGGGAGCCGGGCCGGCCGGCGTGGCCGGGCCGCCACGGACCGCCGCTGCCCCGCCGGCCGCGGCCGCCTCGCCGACCGCGATGATCCGCTCGCCCCGGATCGCCACCGGGGCGCCCTCCAGCAGCCGCCCGTCGCCAGGCGATGGGATGACCAGCCCGTTCTCGATGACGATCGTGCTCGCTCCGCTGGAGCCCATCGCCCGCCCCTCTCCGGTCCGCCGATCTTGCCTCGACTTTCGCATAGTAGAAGACGCTTTCAAACTATTGAATCTTGGCCTACGATCCGGCAAAGCCAGCCGCCCCTCCCAGTGAGCCGAGGCGATGATTCGAAAAGGCGCAGCCGTGCGTGACGAGGCTCCGGCTCTCGAGCTGCGGGGCGTTGGCAAGTGGTTCGGCAAGGGCGACGGCCGCACGGTCGCGCTGCGGGGCGTCGACCTCGACATGCGCGCCGGCGAGTTCCTGTCGATCGTCGGTCCCTCGGGATGCGGCAAGTCGACCCTGCTGCGCATCGTCGCCGACCTCATCGAGCCGTCGGAGGGCAGCGTCAGGGTCAAGGGCAGGACGGCCCGCCAGGCCAGGGAGAACCGGGACCTCGGCGTGGTCTTCCAGACCCCGGTGCTGTACGAGTGGCGGTCGGTCTCCCGCAACGTCCAGCTCCCCTTGGAGGTGATGGGCTTCGATGCCGCCGAGCGCAGGCGGCGAGTGCGGCGGATGCTGGAGCTGGTCGGCCTGCAGGGGTTCTCCAAGCACGCGGTGTGGCAGCTCTCCGGCGGCATGCAGCAGCGGGTCTCGATCGCCAGGGCGCTGTCGTTCGACCCCTCGCTGCTGCTGATGGACGAGCCGTTCGGGGCGCTGGACGAGATCACCCGCGACCGGATGAACATGGAACTGCAGCGCATCTGGATGGAGACCGACACCAGCGTGCTGTTCATCACGCACTCGATCGCCGAGGCGGTGTTCCTCTCGGACCGGGTGCTGGTGATGAGCTCCCGTCCCGGCTCGATCGACTACCGCTGCGACATCCCCCTGCCGAGGCCTCGCACCGAGGCCACCCGCGAGCAGGACGACTTCTTCCACCTGACCGGGGAGATCCGTGGCCATCTGCGCAGCCCCGACGGGGTGCGCGTGTAACTGGCGAATCGAGAGGAGGGCGGCTTCAGATGCGGGCATCCTTTGCACGAGCGCGGGCGCTGTCGACGGCCGGCGCGTTGTTCCTGGTCCTGGCCCTGGTGGCCACGGCATGCGGCTCCGACAACGGTGGAGGCGGTGGTACTGGCGGCCAGCCCGGCGTGCCCACCAGGATCCGGGTGCAGCTCTCCTGGATCCCCGACGGGCAGTTCGCCGGCTACCTGATGGCGCGGGACAAGGGCTTCTACAAGGCCGAGAACCTCGACGTCCAGCTCCTGCCCGGAGGACCCAACGTCAACGCGGTCCAGCAGGTCGTCACCGGCGCGGCGGACATGACCATCAACAAGGTCTCCGAGCTGTACGCCGCCCGCGACAAGCGCCTCCCGGTCGTCTCGATCGCCCAGTTCGACCAGCGGTCCAGCTTCCCGCTGGTCGCCTTCAAGAGCACCGGCATCAACGGCCCCCAGGACTTCAAGGGCAAAAAGGTCGGCATCTGGTACGGCGGCGACGAGTACGAGTTCTTCGCCCTCATGCGGAAGGTCGGGCTGGACCCCAAGAAGGACATGCAGCTCTTCGAGCAGGGCTTCACCATGGACTCGTTCCTCAAGCACGAGTACCAGGTGGCGATGGTGACCACCTTCAACGAGCTGAACGTCATCCGCCTGAGCGGCGTCAAGGACGACCAGCTCACCATCGTCAACCCGTCCGACTACGGCATCTCGATCCCGCACGGCGCGCTGATCGCCAACCAACCCTGGCTGGACCGGGCCGGCGACAAGGACGCGGCCGCTCGCTTCGTGCGCGCCACCATGAAGGGCTGGGACTACGCCTTCGACCACGTCGACGAGGCGGCGGGCGTGGCCGCCAAGTCGGCGCTGGCGGCCGGCGGCGACGCGGCCACCAAGGACCTGACGCAGCTCCAGACGATGAGCATCAACGCCATCAAGGAACTGCAGTACCCCGCGGGCTTCCCCAAGGACCAGCACGGAAAGATCGACCCCGCGCTGTACCAGAACGTCGCCAACATCGTGAAGCAGTTCGGCTACGTCAAGCAGGACCTGGACGTCACGGCCGCCTACGACCCGAGCATCTGGCAGGCGGCCACGTCGGGAGCCAAGTAGCCGACGATGGCGATCGCGCGGGAGCAGCAGGCGGCCGCCAGGCCGTCGCTCGGCACGCGGGTGCGGGCGGCGGTCCAGCGGCACGCCGCCCTGGGGGCGGCGCTCGGCCTCCTGGCCGCCTGGGAGGCGGCCGCTGCGGCGCTCCACGCCACCGGCACGCCGCTGGCCACCTCCAAGCTGCCCTACCCGCACGCGGTCGCGGCGCGCATGGTCCAGGAGGCGCCACTGCTGGCGGGACGCGCTCTGGACCACCGCGCGAGGAGCGCTGATCGGCCTGCTGGTCGGCATCGTGCTCGGCGTGGCGATCTCGCTGCTGCTGGCCCAGTCCAGGGCGCTGGAGTCGGCCTTCTACCCCTACGTGGTGGGCGGCCAGATGCTGCCCACCATTGCGCTGGCGCCCATCCTGCTGGCCGCGCTCCAGAACGCCACCCTGACGCGCGTCCTGGTGGCCACCTATATCAGCTTCTTCGCGATCACCATCGGCACGCTCAAGGGCCTGAAGAGCGTGCCGAGGGAATCCACCGAGCTGCTGCGGACCTACAACGTCAACCGCTGGCAGCTCTACGCCAAGCTCAAGCTGCCGGCGGCGCTGCCGTTCCTGTTCGCCGGTATGAAGGTGGCGGCGCCGCTCGCGGTGGTCGGTGAGATCGTGGTCGAGCTGACCGGGTCCACCAGCGGGCTCGGCTACCTCATCCTCTCCACCCAGTACTACGGCCCGCAGTACGCGACCCTGTTCTGGGCGACGATGCTGATCACGCTCGCCTTGGGGTACGCCTTCTACCGGGCCGTTGCCGTCATCGAGCGATTCGCGAGCCCGTGGCAGCATGAGTTCCGTACACGCTGAGCCGACCAGCGGGGACCGGGCCGCGGGCGCCGGGCGCGGGCGGGGCGTCCCCGGCCGCAGCCGCGGCGGGCGGGTGGCGCGGGTGGTGCTGCCGGCGATCACCCTGGCGGTGGTGCTGGCCGTCTGGCAGGCCGGGCTGATCCACCGCGCCTTCGGCCTGGAGCCCTACACGCTGGCGTACCCCTCGGACATCGTCGACACGCTGCGGACGGAGTCCGGCACGCTGCTGCCGGCGACCCTGACCACCCTGCTGGAGGCCGTGGCGGGGTTCGGTCTCGGCTCGGCCAGCGGGTTCCTGCTGGCCGTCCTGCTCTGCGAGTTCGGGGTGCTGCGCCGCACCCTGCTGCCGATGCTCAGCGGCCTGGTGTCGATGCCGATCATCGCACTGGCGCCGCTGATGGTGCTGTACTTCGGGCTCGGCATCTCCTCGAAGATCGCGGTCGCCGCCATCATGACCGCCGCGCCCATGGCCGTGACGGCCCACAAGGGCCTCGGCAGCTACGACAGCGACTCGGCCGACCTGCTGCGCTCCTACGCGGCCAGCCGCCGGCGCTTCTGGCGGTCGCTGCGGCTGCCCGTCTCCATGCCGCTGGTCTTCACCGCGCTCAAGCTGAACGTCAACCTGAGCCTGATCGGCGTGATCATCGCGGAGTTCTTCGGCGGGCGGCACGGCCTCGGGCGTGAGATGAAGTACGCCATCGACAGCTTCGACATGCCCGTCGCCTGGACCACCATCGTGATCGCCGCCGTCGTGGGCATCCTCTGGTACCAGCTCGTCGGCGCCATCGAGCGCCTGGCCGTCCCCTGGGACAGCGCCTTCCGCGACCAGTCCGACTGAGCCTGCCAGGACGGGTCACACTGCTCCGCGTGCCTCGCGCCCTGGTTCGTCTACCTCATGGGGTCGTCCCCTGGCAAAGCATTCCGGGGTGTCGGAGTCGCTCTTCGCACCGGAACAGGTGAGGGATAGAGTAATTTGGTGCGGAAGCAGCACCTCGGTGAGATAGGCGTCGCGCTGGTGAACGGCACGGCCGACCCCGGCCGTCGGCGCTTCGACCTGGCGCACGAGTTCGGCCACCACCTGCTCGCGGATGAGTACACCGCCGATTTCGGTCTCGGTACGACACAAGCTGATCGCGAGGCGTTGCTCAACGCGTTCGCTATTCATTTTCTGATGCCTCGTCCTTCGGTCCGCAGACGTTGGCGTCCGCTTCGAGAAGAGCTTCGGCCAATAGCGCTTGCGCCCGCCTATTCCCAAGCGGCAGTGCGGGCATTCCGCCGGGGAGTGATCAGCGCCGACCGAGCCATCGAGCTGTTGCGCAGGACCGTGACCATCGACGACCTGCCCCGGCCCGACGAGATGCCGATCGAGGCCTTGGCCCCTGAGTTCGAGGACCTCGGCTGATCATGTCCAAGGGTGTGCTGGTCTTCGACGCGAGCCCCCTCAACCACTTCGCTCGCGCTACCCAGCCATCCGCGAGGCGATCGATATCGAGTGGATCGCAGTCGTCTCGTGCGACGACCTGGACGAGCTCTACCTATTCGGGCGGTACATGAACCGACTCGGCAACCTTGAACGAAACGCCGGAGAGGCTTCTGTGCTCGCCTGGGCGGAGGCCCATTCGGCTGCCGCATACGTCGACGACCAGGTAGCGTGCAATGTCGGCCGCGGACGCGGAGTCCGAGTTCACCGCACACTTCAGCTTGTCATCGGTGCCTTCCGGGCCAACATCCTGACTGAGTCCAGAGCTCAGGACCTGATCAGGAACCTCGCGGACGCCGACGCTCGTTTCCCCCCACACCGCACGGGAGGACCTGCTCGGGTGGGCTCGATCGCGACACCCCGCCTCTCCTGTAATGAGAGGGGACCTGCCGACCCAGTGGAGCGGCATACTCTCTCACTCAACGAAAGACACTTTCGCAACATGGTGGGCGGCACTAGGATGACCGGGGCAACGCGCAATGTCACGAGGGAGGGGTCGAGGGATGTCACAGTCCACCATTCGGGTCACACCGCTGCACGTGGCCGGGGAGGCGGTGGCCGGCGGGGAGACCATCGACGTCCACTCGCCCTTCGACGACTCGCTCGTGGGAACGGTGCCGGTGGTCGGCGCGGACTCGGCCCGCGTGGCGGTGGACGCGGCCGCGGAGGCGATGGCGGCGGGCCTGCCCTCGCACGAGCGCGCGGCCATCCTGGACCGGGCGGCGGCGATCATGCGCGACCGCCGCCAGGAGCTGGCCCGCACGCTGGCGCTTGAGGCGGGCAAGCCGGTCACGCAGGCGCTGGTCGAGGTCGACCGGGCGGTGCAGACGATCACCTTCTCGGCGGTGGAGGCGCGCACGCTGGCAGGCCGGGGGGTGGTGGTGGACGCGCACCCGGCAGGGGTGGGCCGGCGCGGCTGGACGATCCGCGTCCCGATCGGCGTGGTGGGCGCGATCACGCCGTTCAACTTCCCGCTCAATCTGGCCGCCCACAAGGTCGCGCCGGCGATCGCCGCCGGCTGCGGGGTGGTGCTCAAGCCGCCACGGCAGACCCCGCTCACCGGCATCCAGCTCGCCGAGGTGCTCTACGAGGCGGGCCTTCCCGAACGGTGGCTGTCCGTGATCGTCGGTCCTGCCGCCGAGCTGGTCGACGTCCTGGTCGCCGACCCCCGGGTCGCGATGCTCACCTTCACGGGGTCGAGCGAGGTCGGCTGGGGCCTGGCCGCCAGGGCGCCGCGCAAGCACGTGGCCCTGGAGCTTGGCAACTCCACGCCGCTGATCGTCTGCGCCGACGCCGACCTCGAGGCGGCCGCCCAGACGACCGCCGCCAGCGCCTTCAACTTCGCCGGCCAGTCCTGCATCTCGGTGCAGCGGGTGATCGTGCATGCCAGCGTCCACGACGCCTTCCTCGGCAAGCTGGCGGCGGCTACCCGCTCCAAGCAGGTCGGCGACCCGCTGTCGCCGGACACGGCGGTGGGCCCGCTGATCGACGCCGCGGCCCTGCGGCGGGTGGTGGACTGGGTCGACGAGGCGACCGGCGACGGCTCCCACCGGGTGGTCGGAGACGGCGTGCAGGGGAGCTGCCTGGCCCCCGTCGTGCTGGACGAGGTCGGCACCGCCGCGAAGGTCTGGCGCGACGAGGTCTTCGGCCCGGTCGTCTCGGTGCGCTCGTTCGAGGACGTGGACGAGGCGTTCGACCTCGCCAACGACACCAACTACGGCCTCCAGGCCGGCATCTACACCCGCGACCTGCAGGTCGCGCTGACGGCGGCCGAGCGGCTGCGGTTCGGCGGCGTGACCATCAACGAGACCCCGACCTTCAGGGTGGACCAGATGCCCTACGGCGGGACCAAGGAGTCCGGGAACACCCGCGAGGGCCCCCATTTCACGGTTCGCGAGATGACCGAGGAGCGCATGGTCGTCGTGGGCGGCTGAGCCGCAGCAACGACTCGACAACGGAGCCGTGCGATGCAGGTAGGAGTGCCCAGGGAGCGCAAGCCGGGCGAGTCCGGGGTCGCCCTCAGCCGCCCGGTCTCCGAAGCGCTGGGGCTCGCCGCATGACCTCGGTCGGCCGTGGCCTGCCCGGACGCGCCAACGTCCGGCTGGCGCGGGGCCGCGGCCGCTTCGTGGACGACCTGCGGCTGCCTGGGACCTACCACGTGGCGATCGTTCGGAGCCCACACGCCAACGCCCGGGTCCTCGGCGTCGACCTGACGCACGCGCTGGCGCTGCCCGGCGTGGTCGCCGCGGTGGACGGCGAGGAGATCCGTCGGCGCACCAACCCCATCCCGGAGGGCTGGGACACCTCGGTGATCGGCGCCAGGAGGGTCGACTGGTACGCGCTGGCAGCCGAGCGGGCCCGCTACGTCGGCGAGGCCGTGGCCGCGGTGGTCGCGACCGACGGGCCTACCGCCGTGGCGGCCGCCGAGCTGGTCGAGGTGGACTACCAGGCACTGCCGGCGGCGACCGATGCCCACCAGGCCCTGGGCCCCGGCTCGCCGCTGGTGGAGCCGGCGTGGGGCGACAACCTGCTGCTCACCCAGGAATTCGCCGCCGGCGACGTCGATGACGCCATCGAGCACGCCTTCCAGGTGGTGAGCGGGCGGATCAGCTCGCAGCGGATCACCGGCGTGCCGATCGAGCCACGCGGCATCCTGGCCAGCTACGATCGGAACCAGGGCAGGCTCACCTTCTGGGAGTCCACCCAGCAGCCCCACCAGGTGCGCAGTTACCTGGCCCAAGCGCTGGGGATGCGGGAGGCGGGCATCCGCGTGATCCAGCCCCATGTCGGCGGCGCCTTCGGGCTCAAGCAGCCGACCTCGCAGGAGGAGGTACTGCTCGCCTTCCTCGCCGTCCAGCTCGGCCGGCCGGTCAAGTGGACCGAGCAGCGCTTCGAGAGTCTGACGGCCGGCGGCCACGCGCGCGAGACGAGCTGCGAGTACCAGGCGGCTTTCACGCCCGACGGGCTGGTCACCGCCATGCGCGTGGAGATCGTGGCCGACGTCGGCGCCCCGACCGCCTTCCTCGGCTGGGGCATGTCGCTGGTTACGATGCTCTGCATCCCGACCGTCTACCGGGTCCCAGCCATCAGCGTGCGCCTGCGCTCAGTGGTCACCAACAAGTGCCCGTGGACTCCCTACCGAGGCTTCGGCAAGGACGTGGCCACACTGCTGATGGAGCGCGTCATGGACCACGTCGCCGACCAGCTCGGCGCCGACCGGGTCGGCGTGCGCATGCGCAACCTGATCGGGCCGGACGAGTTCCCCTTCCGGCGCCCCTCCGGCGCCGTGCTCGACAGCGGCGACTATCCGAGAGTGCTTCGCCGCGTGGTGGAGCGCGCCGGAACCTCGAACCTGGAGGCGATGCGCGCGGCCGCCGGGGCGCGCGGGCGGCGGCTCGGGCTCGGCGTCGCCATGGAGCTGACCCCTGAGGGTGTGGCGGTGCACGGCTCGCTCATGAACAACGGCTACGACGGCGCGACCGTCCGCATCTCCCCCACCGGCGGGGTCACCGTACTGGCCGGCGTGACCACCCCGGGAACCGGCAACGAGACGGCCCTGGCCCAGATCGCCGCCGACGCCCTCGGCTGCGCCGACGAACGGGTCCGAGTCGTCCAGGGCGACACTGACGCCTGTCCCTGGGGACTCGGCAACTACAGCTCCCGCAGCATCATCATCGGCGGCTCGGCGGTCGAGCTGGCCGCCGCCGACCTGCGGGCCAAGCTGGTGACGGTGGCCGCCAGCATGCTCGGGACCGCGCCGGACGGGGTGGTCGCCGGGCACGAGCAGTTCTCGGCCGCCTCGCGGCCCGAGCGGGTCGTCGGCTGGGAGCAGGTCGTGCGCGAGGTCTACTGGCATGGATTCGAGGCCCACGCCGAGGGCGTCGAGCCGGCGCTGGAGGCCACGCGCTACTACCGCATCGGCAACATCGACCACCAGCCACGCCCTGGCGAGCGCCCGAGCATGTACCCGACGTGGGCCAGCGGCGCGGTCGCCTGCGTCGTCGAGGTCGATCCCGCCACCGGCGTCGTCGAGCTGGTCGGCCACCACGCGGTCTCCGACGCCGGCAGGATCGTCAACCCGCTGCTGGCCGAGGCCAACCTGCACGGCGCCATCGCCCAGGCGGTCGGCAGCGCTCTGTACGAACGGCTGGCCTACGACCCGAGCGGGCAGTTCCTCACCGGCACCCTGATGGACTACACCATCCCGACCGCGGTGGAGCTGCCCTCCCTGGACGTCGAGCACCAGCAGACCCCGTCGCCGTTCACGCCGCTTGGCACCAAGGGGGTCGGCGAGTCCGGGATGGGCGGGACCCTGGCCGCGATCTGCGCCGGCGTCGAGAGCGCCCTGCCAGAGCTGGAACTGCGGCTCCACGAGCTGCCGCTGACGCCCGCCCGAGTCTGGAGCGCGATCCGGGAGGCCGAGCGACGGAGGGAGGTGCGGACGTGCCCGACGGCTACATCGGCCAGCGTCACCCGGGGCTGAGGAACAGCCAGCTCGCCCAGGGCCGCGGCACCTACGTCGCCGACGTCGAACTGGACGGCATGCTGCACATGGCCGTCCTGCGAAGTCCCCACGCCTCCGCCCGGATCGCCTCCATCGACGGCGCCGCCGCGCTGGCGCTGCCAGGGGTCCGCTACGTGGTCACCGGCTCCGAGATCCGCCGGCACACCCACCCCATCCCGGAGGGCTGGGACACCTCGACCATCAACGCCCGCGGGGTCGTCTGGTACGCCCTCTGTGCCGACCGCGTCCGCTACGTGGGCGAGGCCGTGGCCGCGGTGGTGGCCGAGACCCGCTGGGAGGCCGAGCGCGCCCTCGCCGAGATCGATGTCGTCTACGAGGTCCTCCCGGCGGTGACCGACCCGCTGGCCGCGCTGGAGCCCGGCGCCCCGCTGGTGGAGCCAGAATGGGGCACCAACGTTCGCGTCGCCCGCGAGCTGCGGATCGGCGACGTCGCCGCGGCCCGGCTGGTGGCGGACGGCGTGGTGGAGGGCTCCCTGCGCGTGCATCGCACCACCGGCGTGCCGATCGAGCCCCGCGGCATCGTGGCCTCCTGGGACGAGGACGACCAGCTCCTCACCTTCTGGGACTCCACCCAGAACCCGCATCCGCTGCGCCTCTACCTCTCCCAGACGATCGGCCTGGAGGAATCGAAGATCCGGGTGATCCAGCCGCAGGTCGGCGGGGCTTTCGGCCTCAAGCAGCCGACCTTCCAGGAGGAGCCGCTGATCGCGTACCTCGCGTTGCGGCTCGGCAGGCCGATCCGCTGGATCGAGCAGCGCGACGAGAACTTCCTCTGCACCGGCCACGCCCGCGACATGCGGGTCGGCTACCGGGCCTCCCACCTGGCGGATGGCACGGTGACGGGCCTGGAGCTGGAGATCCTGGCCGACGTGGGCGCGCCGACCTCGCTGGTGGGCTGGGGCATGAGCATCTCGGCCAGCGGCATCGTCCCAGGGCCGTACCGGATCCCCAACACGCTCGTGCGGCTACGCTCGGTGGTCACCAACAAGGGGCCGTGGAACTCCTACCGTGGTTTCGGGCGCGACGCCGCCAACTGGTGGCTGGAGCGGATCCTTGACGAGGTCGCCGGGAAACTCGGCCTGGACAAGGCAGCCGTGCGGTTCAGGAACTTCATCGGCCCCGACGAGTTCCCCTTCTCGCGCGAGGGCGGCGGGATCATCGACAGCGGCGACTACGCTGCTTCGCTGCGCCACGCCCTGGAACTGATCGGCTACCGGGAATTCGGCGAGGAGCGGGCACGCGCCCGCGCCGAGGGCCGCTTCATCGGCATCGGGATCGGCAACGAGCTGGGCTCCGAGGGCTGCGCGATGCCCGGTTCGGCGATGATCTCGGCCTTCGACGGCGCGACCGTGCGGATGAGCCCGAGTGGCGAGGTGACGGTCCTGTCCGGGGTTACCTCGCCGGGCGGCGGCAACGAGACCGGGCTGGCCCAGATCGTCGCCGACACCGTGGGCTGCGAGCTGGAGCGGGTCACGGTGGTCCAGGGCGACACCCAGGTGTGCCCCTGGGGGCTCGGCAACTACAGCTCTCGCAGCATCATCATCGGCGGCTCGGCCGCCGAGCTGGCAGCCGTCGACCTGCGCAACAAGCTGCTCAGCGTGGCGGGCAACATGCTGGAGGCCAGCCCGGAGGACCTGGAGATCGCCCGCGGGCGCGTCGCCGTTCGGGGGGCGCCCCGGCGCTTCGTCTCCGTGGCCGAGGTGGCGATGGAGATCTACACCCGCCCGTACGGCCGGGGCGCCGATGGGATCGAGCCAGGGCTGGAGGCGACTCGCTACTTCCGGGCGCCCAACATCTACCATCAGCCGGCCACGCAGGGCCGCTTCAACGCCTATCCCACCTGGCCGAGCGCGACCGCCGCGTGCGTGGTCGAGGTCGACCCGGACACCGGGCTGGTCCAGATCCTGCGCCACTGCCTGGTCGATGACTCGGGGACGGTGGTCAACCCCACGCTGGTCGAGGCCAACCTGCACGGCGCCACCGCCCAGGCGATCGGCGGCGGCCTGTTCGAGCAGATCGCCTACGACGACTCCGGGCAGCTCCAGACGGCCACCCTGATGGACTACACGATCCCGACCGCGGTGGAGGTGCCGATGATCACGGTGGGGCACGAGCACAGCCCCTCGCCGTTCACGCCGCTCGGCACCAAGGGGGCGGGCGAGTCCGGCATGGGCTCGGCCCTCGGCGCGCTGACCAGCGCGATCGAGGACGCGCTGCCGCACCTCCCGCTGCGCCTGACCGAGCTGCCGCTGACGCCGAGCCGGGTCTGGCACGCCATCCAGCGAGCCAGGGCGGAAGCCAGCACCCCGGCGCTGACCTGATCCCGCACACTCCCAGGGAGGCACGGAAATGGCGCTCGAGGACCTGCGGTCGTTCCTGGCTCACCTCGACGAGCGTGGCGAGCTGGCCACGGTGGACGACGCGGTGGACCGCAGGTATGAGATCGCCGCCTACATCCGGCGGAGCTCCGACGTGCAGGGCCCGGCGTTCCTGTTCAACCACGTCAAGGGCTCTTCGATGCGGGCGGTCGGAGGACTGTTCTGCACGCGCGGCAAGGCTCTGCTGGCACTGGAGGTCGAGCGCCACCAGGACGCCGTCGAGCGCTTCGTGGACGCGATCGCCAACCCGATCGACCCGGTGGTGATGCCCGACGGCCCCTGCAAGGAGGTGGTGCTGACCGGCGACGACGTCGACCTCGGCGAGCTGCCGATCCCGGTCTACTCCGAGCAGGACCCCGGAGCGTTCATCACCGTGGGCGTGCAGGTCACCAAAGATCTGGAGAGCGGCGCCCGCAACGCGGGCATCTACCGGATGCAGCTCTACGGCAGCCGCGAGCTGGGCCTGGCCGCCAGCCCTTACGCCGACTTCGACGCCATGTACAAGCGGGCGGAGGCTGCGGGGCGCCGGCTGGAGCTGGCGGTGGCCATCGGCGTCGACCCGGTGACGCAGCTCGCCACCCAGGCCCGGGTGCCCTACGGGTTCGACGAGCTGACCGTGGCCGGCGCCCTGCACGGCCGCCCACTGGAGCTGGTCCGCTGCGAGACGGTCGACCTCGAGGTGCCGGCGACCGCCGAGATCGTCCTGGAGGGCTTCTTCGAGCCGGGCGAGCGGCGGCCTGAGGGGCCGTTCGGGGAGTTCACCGGCTACGTCGGGCCGGGCGGGAGGGAGCCGGTCTTCCACTGCACCGCCATCACCACGCGGCGCGACCCGATCTTCCAGGCCGGGCTGACCGGCATCCCGATCACCGAGAACCACGTCATGAAGCTGCTGCCGATGGAGGCCAACCTGCTGGCCACTCTGCGGCAGGCCTATCCGGACGTGCGGGCGGTCCACTTCGCGCCGGAGGGCGGCGCGGAGTTCCTGGCGGTCGTGTCGCTGCGCCAGCGCTACGTGAACCAGGCCAAGAACCTGCTGCTGAGCGCGCTCGGCAGCAGCGGCCACCCGAAGATGGCGATCGTGGTCGACGACGACATCGACGTCTACGACCCGGTGAAGGTGTGGTGGGCCGTGCTGACGCGCGCGCAGCCGTCCGACGACGTGATCATCGTCCCCAAGGCGGCCGGAGGGCAGCTCGACCCGTCGGCGCCGAGCCACTTCGCCAGCTCGCTGATGGGCATCGACGCCACCAGGCCGTTCGGCGAGCCCTTCGCCGAGGTCGTCCGCGTGCCCGGTGTCGATGCGGTCCCGGACTGGTCCGACCTGCTCCACCGCTACCGAGGGTGAGCCGTCGCCGCTCGGTCCAGCGCCTGGCGGATGGCGCGGGCGAAGAACACCGGCACCATCTCGCGGCGGTAGCCGGCGCTGGCGGTCGCGTCGGAGGTGGGGTTGACGCTGGCGGCGGCCATCCAGGCCGCTTCGCCGATGGCGGCGGGGCCGGCCGCCAGCAGCGCCGACTCGGCTTGGTGGGGGCGGATCGGCGTGGCGTCGACGCCGAACAGGGCCGTGCGGACCTCGGCGATGGCGCCGGCCTGGTCGAGGCTGACCTGGGCGGCGACGCCCACCACCGCGTAGTCGCCGCTGCGGTAGGCCAGCTCCTGCACGCTGACGCCGGTCCGCGGCGGGGCCACCGGCAGACGCGCCTCCACCGCCAGCTCGACCGGCTGGACGTCGGATTCCAGCGGGCCCAGGAACAGCTCGGAGGCCGGCACCCACCGCTCCCCGCCGCGCCGGACGAGCAGGATCCGGGCGTCGGTGGCCAGCACCACGGCCGGCCACTCGGCGCTGGGATCGGCGTGGACCAGGCTGCCGAGCAGGGTCCCGCGGTTGCGGACGGCGTCGTGGGAGATCCAGCGGGCGGCCGCCGGCAGCAGCGGGGCGGCGGCGGCAAGCTCGGCGGTGGCGCGTTCCAGGTCGGCGTGGCGCACCAGCGCGCCGATCCGGACGGTGCCGTCCTCGATGGCGACGCCGTCCAGGCCGGGGAGGTGGTTGAGGTCGACCAGGTGCTCGGGCGCGAGGAAGCCGGCGTTCATCATCGGGATCAGGCTCTGCCCGCCGGCGAGCGCCTTGGCGTCCAAGCCGTGCTCGTCGAGCAGGGCCAGGGCCTCCTTCAGCCGCTCGGGCCGGTGGTAGCGCGTCCCCGCCACGGTCATGGCCGCTCTGGTCCCGCCGCCGCGGGGCCGCCGCCGGACCGGGTGAGCCGCGCGGCGCGGCGGATGGCGGCCACCACGTTCACGTAGCCGGTGCAGCGGCAGAGGTTGCCGGAGATCGCCTCGCGGACGTCCTCGTCGCGCAGCTCGCCTTCGGCGTCGGCGACCAGCTTGGCCGCCGCCATCAGCAGCCCGGGCGTGCAGTAGCCGCACTGCAGGCCGTGCTCGGCCCAGAAGGCCTCCTGCAGCGAGGTCAGCGGAGCGCCATCGGGCGCCAGGCCCTCGACCGTGGTGACCTTGCGGCCGCCGGCCTGCACAGCGAACATCGTGCAGGCCTTCACCGCGCTGCCGTCCAGCAGCACCGTGCACGCGCCGCAACTGGTCGTGTCGCAGCCGACCCGGGTCCCGGTGAGCCCAGCCTGCCACCGCAGGAAGTGCACCAGCAGCAACCGGGGCTCCACCTCCGCCGCCACCTGCCGCCCGTTCACCTCGACCCGGATCGACCGCCGGGGCACGGGGTTGCCGCCGTCCGTGCTCACGCGGCCTCCGCTCGGGCGTGGGCGAGGCGGAGCGCCCGCTCGGTGACGGCGACCACCACCCGGCGTTTGTAGGCGGCCGAGCCGCGGAGGTCGTCGGCGAGGTCGAGCGCCTCGGCGGCGGCCACGCCGGCCGCCCGGGAACCCCGCTCCGTCAGCGGGCGGCCGGTCAGGACCCGCTCGGCCCGCTCGACCCGCACCGGCGTCGAGCCCACGTTGGTGTAGACCAGCCGCGCGGCGGTGACCGCGCCGCGGGCGACCGTGACGCGAGCCGCCGCGGCGGCGATGGCGAAGTCGCCGGACTGCCGCTCGAACTTGACATAGGCGGCGCCGCTGCCAAGCGGCTGGGCGGGGACGCGGATTTCGGTGAGGACCTCGGTCGGCTCCAGGGCCGTCTCGAACAGGTCGAGGAAGAAGTCCGCGGCCGGCATGCCGCGCTCTCCTCGCGGTCCCCTGGCCACGACCGAGGCCCCCAGCGCGACCATGACCGCCGGGTGGTCGTTGGCGGGGTCGCCGTGGGCGAGGTTGCCGCCGACCGTGGCGAGGTTCCGCACCACCGGGTCGGCGATCACCCGGGTGGCGTCGTGCAGGATCGGGAAGGCTTGCCGCACCGCCGGGTCGGCCTCCAGCTCTGCCTCGCGGGTGAGCGCACCGATGCGCAGCCCTCCCGCCTCCAGCCGCAGGAACCGCAGCGCCTCGATGCGGTTGAGGTCGACCAGGAAATCCGGCCTGGCGAAGCGCAGCCGCATCAGCGGGATCAGGCTCTGTCCTCCCGCCAGCACCTTCACGTCGGCGTCGGCGTGCGCCTCCAGGCACGCCACGGCCTGCTCGACGGTCACCGGCTCGGCGTAGTCGAACCTGGCTGGGTACACGCCCGATGCCCTCCGTCAGCGCCGGCTCCACTGTGTCGGGCCAAGCCTAGCAGCGGCAGCCGTTCAATGAAATTACCTTCCACATGTCGAACATCAGGTGTTGCGCTGCCTGGCGACCGTAGGGGAAGATGAGCCGTTCAGTGAAACTCAATGTCTCATCGTGAAAGGCATCGCCGCTGTGCGCTACCAGGACCTGCGTGGGTTCATGGCGTTGCTCGAGGAGGAGGGCGAGCTGCGCCGGGTCCGCCGCCCGGTCTCGACCAGGTTCGAGATCGCGGCGGGAATCCGCAGAATGGGCGACACGGGCGGTCCGGCGCTGCTGTTCGAGGACGTGCTGGAGCACGACATCCCGGTGGTCGGCGGCCTGTTCAGCACGCGCCGCCGCGCGCTGCTGGCGATGGGCGCCCCCGACCACCAGGAAGGCAACGCCAAGTTCCTGCGGGGGCTCCACGAGCCGATCGCCCCGGTCGCCACCACCGGCGCTCCCTGCCAGGAGGTCGTCCACAGCGGCGGCGACGTCGACCTCGACCGGCTGCCACTGCCCGTCTACAGCGAGAAGGACGGCGGCGCCTACGTGACGGTCGGGCTGACCATCAGCAACGACCCGCTCGACGGGCGCAGGAACGCCTCCGTCTACCGCGAGATGCGGGTGGACCGCCAGCGGCTGGCGGTCATGTCCCACGTGTTCCAGGGCCTGGGGACCCAGATCGCCCGGGCCGCCGAGCTGGGCGTGCCGCTGGAGGTGGCGATCGCCAACGGCGTCCACCCGGTGCTGCTGTACGCCTCGCAGGCCAAGGTGCCACACGGCGTCGACGAGCTGGCGATCGCCGGCGGGATCCTCGGCGAGCCGGTCCGCACGGTCCGCTGCCGGACCGTGGACCTGGAGGTGCCCGCCGACGCGGAGATCGTGATCGAGGGGCGCATCCTGCCCGGCGAGTTCGCGATGGAGGGGCCCTTCGGCGAGTTCAGCGGCTACTACGGGCCGGCCGAGCGCAACCCGGTGATCCAGGTGACCGCGGTCACCCACCGCCGCGACCCGGTCTTCCTCGCCGGGCTCACCGGGGTGCCGACCACCGACAACCACGTGCTCAAGGTGTTCGCCTACGAGAGCAATCTGCTGCAGAACCTGCGCGGCGCCTTCCCGGAGGTGACCGCGGTCTGCTTCCCGGACTGGGGCGGCGTGCAGTACGCCGCCGTGGTCGCGCTCAGGCAGCGGTACAAGGGGCAGGCGCGGCACCTGATCCTCACCGCGCTGGGCGATCCGGCGCGGATCAAGTGGGTGGTGGTGGTCGACGACGACGTCGACGTCTTCGACACCGAGCAGGTCAACTGGGCGATCACCACGCGCAGCCAGCCCGCCGAGGACCTGGTGGTGGTCCCGAGGGTGGCCGGTGGCCCGCTGGACCCCTCGGCGCCGGAGAAGGAGGTCATCTCCGTATGGGGGCTGGACGCGACGCGTCCCTTCGGCGGCGACTTCCCCGAGGTCGTGCGCGTCCCCGGCGCCGACACCTTCGAGATCGAGGACCCGGCGGCGGGCGGCGCCGCCGGTGGCCCGGCGGCGGGCGGCGCGGCGGGCGCATGAGCACGCGGCTGTTCGGGGAGCCACTGCGGCGGGTCGAGGACCCGGAGGTGCTGCGCGGGGCGGCCCGCTTCCTGGACGACCTGCCGGCCGGCGACCCGCTCCACCTCGCCGTGGTGCGCGGCACGGTCGCGCATGGCCGGGTCGAGGTCGTGAACGGGAGCGCGGCGCTGAAGCTGCCGGGGGTCGTGGCGGTGGTGACCGCCGCCGACCTGGGTGGGCGCAACGGGCCCTTCCCCCACCCGACCTGGTTCCCGCCGAGCGACGGGCTGCGGGCCGCCGTCGACCCGCTGCTGCTGCGCCCCGAGTACCTGCGCGTGCTGGCCGATGGGCGGGTCCGCTACGCCGGCGAGCCGATCGCCGCCGTGCTCGCCGGCGATCCCTACATCGCGGCGGACGCGGCCGAACTGGTCGACGTCGACCTGGACCCGTTGGAGGCGGTGGCCGGCGTGGACGCGGCGCTGGGCCCCGGCGCCCCGCTCCTGAACCCCGAGTGGGGCGACAACCTGTCGGCCCACTTCACGGTCCGCAAGGGCGACGCCGGCCAGGCGCTGCGCGAAGCCGCCGTGGTGGTCCGCGAGGTCTTCACCTTCGGCAGGCAGACCGGCGCCCCGCTGGAGCCGCGCGGCGCGCTGGCGGTGCCCGACCCCGAGACGGGCGGGCTGACCGTCTGGTCGTCGACCCAGGCGCCACACTGGCTTCGCAGGGCGCTGGGGACCTTCACCGGCATCCAGGCCGAACGCATCCGCGTGGTCGCTCCGAACGTCGGCGGCGGCTTCGGCATCAAGTCGATGGTCTACCCCGAGGAGTTGCTGGTCGCGCTGCTGGCCCTGCGCCTGGAGCGGCCCGTCAAGTGGGTCGAGACCCGCAGCGAGCACTTCCTCGGCGCGGTCCACTCGCGCGACCAGCGCCACGAGGTGGAGCTGGGACTGGACGCCGACGGCCGCATCACCGGGCTGCGCGACCACTACCTGGTCGACGTCGGCGCCAGCAACGTCGAAGGCCTGGTGGTGCCCTACAACACCGCGGGGCACCTGCAGGGCGCCTACCGGGTCCCCGCGCTGGAGATCGACTGCCGCTGCGTGGTCACCAACAAGACCCCCCTGTCGGCCTACCGCGGCGCCGGGCGGCCGGAGGCGGTCTTCGCCATGGAGCGGATCCTGGACCGTGCCGCGCGCCAGCTGGGGATCGACCCGGTCGAGCTGCGGCGCCGCAACCTCCTGGAGCTCGCCGAGATGCCCTACGACGCCGGCATCCCCTACCGCGACGGCGCCAAGCTGGTGCTGGACGCCGGCGACGTGGCGGGAGGCCTCGACCTCGCCGTCCGCCAGGGCGGCTACGACACCTGGCGCCGCCGCCAGGCCGAGCTGCGCAATGCCGGCCGCTACCTCGGCATCGGGGTCGCCACCTACGTCGAGGGCACCGGCATCGGCCCCGCCGAGATGGCCGAGGTCACGGTCGAGCCCAGCGGCAAGGTCCGGATCGCGGTCGCGCTCCCCTCCCAGGGGCAGGGCCACGCCACCACCCTGGCGCAGATCTGCGCGGACGAGCTGTCGGTCCGGCTCGACGACGTGCGCCTGGTCCAGGGCGACACCGCCGCCATGGCGACCGGCGGCGGCACCATCGCCAGCCGGACCGCGGTCGTGGTCGGCAACGCGGTCGGCGACGCCTCGCGCAACCTCCGCGAGGCGCTGCTGCGCGCGGGCGCCGAGGCGCTGGAGGCGTCCCCCGAGGACCTGGAGCTGCGCGACGGCCGCGTGCGGGTCCGCGGCGCGCCCAGCCGCTCGCTGACGCTGGCCGAGGTCGCGGCCGGCGCCGGCGACGGCACCGGCCTGACCGCAAGCGGCGGCTTCACCCCGCCGGGGGTCACCTTCGCGAGCGGCGCGCACTTCGCGGTGGTCGAGGTGGATCCGTGGACCGGCTCGGTACGGGTGCTCCGCTACCTGGTGGTCCACGACTGCGGCCGGGTGATCAATCCCATGATCGTGGAGGCGCAGGTCGCCGGCGGCGTGGCCCAGGGGATCGGCGGAGCCCTGCTGGAGGAGCTGGTCTACGACCAGGACGGCCAGCTCCTCACCGGCAGCTTCATGGACTACCTGCTGCCCCGCTCGACCGGGCTGCCGGCCATCGAGGTGCTGCACCTGGAGACCCCCTCGCGGCGCAACCCGCTGGGGATCAAGGGCGTCGGCGAGGCCGGCACCATCGGCCCGCCGGCTGCGATCGCGGGCGCCGTGGAGGACGCGCTGGCCCCGTTCGGCGCCAGGGTCACCCGCTGCCCGCTGCCCCCGCACGTGGTCGCCGGCCTCGTCGGGGACCACGCGCTGCTCGGCTCGGGCTGAAGGCCGGGGCGCTGGATCCGGGCCCGCCGATCAGTCCCGCCGAGCGATCGCCCGGTGGACGACCTCCGGGGTCATCGGCAGCCGCGCGACGGTGACGCCGGTGGCGTCGCGGATCGCGTTGGCGATCGCCGGTGCGGTGACGATGATGCTCGGCTCGCCGACCCCCTTGGCCCCGAACGGGCCTGTCGGATCGGGGTGCTCGACGGTGATCGCCTCGATCAGCGGCCCGTCGGCAACCGTCAGCAGCCGGTAATCCATGAAGCTGCCGGTGAGCGTCGCCCCGCTGGAGGGGTCGACCACCAGCGCCTCGGACAGGGCGTAGCCGAGCCCCTGGTGCGCCCCGCCCTGGATCTGGCCCTCGACGATCGTGGGGTTGATGGCCCGGCCGACGTCCTGGACCGCCACCAGCCGCAGCACTCGGACCTGCCCGGTCTCGGTGTCGACCTCCACCTCGGCGAACTGCGCCGCCGAGGTGGGCGCGGCCGTCAGCGGCGTCTGACCGTGGCCATGCAGGTCGCGGCCCTGGAACAGCCCTTGCAGCAGCAGCTTGCGCAGCTCGATGCCCTTGCGCGGGGCGCCACGGACCGCCACCCGCCCGGCGGTCAGCTCCAGGTCGCCGGGCGCCGCCTCGAGCACCTCGCCTGCGTAGGCGAGGATCTTTCCCCTGGCCTGGGCGGCCGCCCGCTGCACGGCCTGGCCGTTGCGGTACAGCGAGCGGCTGGCGAAGGCGCCCGAGTCGAACGGCGTGGTGGCCGTGTCCGGCGCCGACACCCGGACGGCCTCCAGCGGCACCCCGAGCTCCTCGGCGGCGACCTGGGCGAGGGTGGTGCTCACCCCGGTCCCCAGGTCGCAGGCCGCGCTCAGCACGTCGAAGCTGCCGTCGTCGTTGACCAGCACGCTGGCGGCGCTCTGGTCGAGCGCGCCCTGCTTGTCGGCGACCCCGCTCTTCCAGGTGACCACCGCCATGCCCAGCCCGCGCCGCAGCCGGCCGGCGCTGGGACGGTTGCGTCGGGCCGCGTCCCAGCGGCGGGCCGCGTCCCAGCCGATGGCCTCCCGTCCCCGCTCGATGCAGTCGAGCAGGGCGGCGCGCGAGCCTGCCCGGTCCCGCTCGATCGCCCGCAGCATGGCCACCCTGGCGTCCGCCGGGTCGACGCCGGCGGCCCGCGCGCCGAGGTCGACGAGCTGCTCCAGCGGGAAGGCGGCCTGGGGGCCGCCGTAGCCACGGAAGGCCCCGCTGACCGGCGTGTTGGTGAACACCACGTCCACCTCGACGTCCACGTCGGTGAGCGCGTAGGGCGCCACGAGCTGCTTGGCCAGGATGGCGGCGATGCGGGGGCTGTGGCTGCGGTAGGCGCCTGCGTCCAGCAGCGCCCGGGCGCGCAGCGCCACGATGGCGCCGCCAGGCCCGAACCCGGCGGTGATCCGCACGATCGCCGGGTGCCGCGACTCGGTGCCGACGAAGTCGTCGCTGCGCGTGAACCGCAGCTTCACTGGCCGGCGGGTCCGCAGCGCCAGCGCCACCGCGTACGGCTCGGCGGTCAGCGCGTCGCCCTTGCCGAAGGCGCCGCCGATCGCCGGGGAGATCACCCGGACCTGGCTGAGCCGGAGCCCGAAGAGGTGGGCGAGCGTGTGCCTGGCCCGGTGCGGGCTCTGCGCCGGCGCCCAGACGGTCACGCCGCCGTCTGGCGCCGGGTCGGCCACGCAGCAGGTCGGCTCGAGCTGGGCCTGCTTCTGCTTGGAGGTCTCCATGCGCCGCTCGATCACCGTGGCCGCGGCCCGCAGCGCGCCCTCCACGTCGCCGGAGCGCAGCTCGACGCGCGTGGCCAGGTTGCCAGGCGCGTCGGCGTGCACGACCGGCGCCCCCTGGTCCCTGGCCCGCTCCACATCGAAAACCGCCGGCAGGCTCCGGTAGGAGACCTCCAGCAGGCCGGCAGCGCGGCGGGCGGCGGCGTCGCTGGTGGCGGCGACCGCGGCGACAGGCTCGCCGGCGTAGCGGACGACGCCGCTGAACAGGTGGGCGTCGCCCGGCTCGGGGCTGAACGGGTCCTGCCGCTCGAAGTCGTGACAGGCGGGGTCGTAGGAGGGCAGCGGCCCCAGCTGGGCGACCAGGTTGTCGCTGGACAGCACCGCCACGGTCTCGGGCAGCCCCAGCGCCGCCGCCGCGCCGACGCGGACCACCTCGGCGTGCGCCTCGGTGCCGCGGACCAGCCGCGCGTACAGCATCCCGGGCAGGGTCAGGTCGTCGGCGAAGCGGCTGGTGCCGGTGACCTTGGCGATCGCGTCGACCTTGGGCACCCGGCGGCCCACCACGCCCGGCGTCGCCCGGCCGTCCTGGACCGCGGTCATCCTTCCTGGTCCCGCCACCCGCTGGACGCCGCCGCCCGCACCGCGGCGACGACCTTGGTGTAGCCGGTGCAGCGGCAGAGGTTGCCGGCCAGCGCCTCGACGACCTGGCCGTCAGAGGGGCTGGGCGTGCACCGCAGCAGCGCGGTGGCGCTGACCAGCAGGCCGGCGGTGCAGAAGCCGCACTGCACCGCGCCGTGGTCGATGAACGCGCGCTGCAGGGCCGAGAGCTGCCCCCCGGAGGCCAGGCCCTCCACCGTGGTCACCTCGCGGCCGGAGACCTGGGCTGCCAGCAGCAGGCAGGAGCGCACCGGCGCTCCGTCGAGCAGGACGGTGCAGCTCCCGCAGATCCCCTCCCGGCAGCCGACGCGAGTGCCGATCTGGCCGAGCCGCTCCCGCAGACAGTCGCAGAGCAGCTCGTCGTCGGCGACCTCCGCTTCGACGGCGCGCCCGTTCAGGGTGAAGCCGGCGCGCCAGGTCACGCACCGCTCCTCAGCGCCACCAGATGACCTTCTTCTCCAGGAACGCCACCAGACCGTACAGGGCGATCCCCACGGCCCCGACCACCAGCACGGTGGCGAACATCATGTCCTGCCGCAGCGCGAAGCTGAACTGGGTGAGCAGCCGGCCAAGTCCAGACCGCGCGGTGATGAACTCGCCGACCAGCGCCCCGATCAGCGACAGGGTGGCGGCGGTCTTGAAGGCCGCGAACACGTACGGCAGCGCGGTCGGCAGGGTCAGCTTGAAGAACGTCTGCCGCCGCGAGGCGCACATCGACCGCATCAGCAGGCGCGAGTTCTCCGGCACCGACGCAAGGCCCGACAGGGTGTTGACCAGGATGACGAAGAACGCGGTGGACACCGCCACGACGATCTTGGAGGAGATGCCGAACCCGAACCAGACGATGAAGATCGGCGCCAGCACCACCGACGGCATCACCTGGAGCACCACCACGTACGGGTAGCCGACCCTCCGGATCAGGCGGATCTGGTCCATGAGCACGGCCACCGTCACCGCCAGCAACGCCGCGATCAGGAACCCGGCGATCGCCTCCAGCAGCGTGGTCCAGAGGTTGCCCGGGAACCACGGAGCGGTCAGCAGCACCCGCAGCGCGCGCCCCACCGCCAGCGGGCTCGGCAGCAGCACGGGCGCCACCAGCCCCGTCCGGGTCACCAGGTCCCACAGGTAGACCAGCAGGACCAGCGCCAGCGGCGCGAGCACCAGCTCGGGCCGGTCGCGGACCAGGTACCGCAGCGCCCGCGCGTACCACGGGGACGCCGCCGCGGCCTTGGCCGGCCGCTTCGGCTCGGCCTGCCGCTCATCGGAGGTCCTGACCACCGCCACCTCGTCACCCGCCTCCCTGGATCACAGCCCCAGCATGCCTCGGACCGCGAAGACGCAGTCGGTGAACGCCTGCTCGCGCATCATCTGCTGGCTCCGTGGACGCTGGCGGCCGAGCGGCACCTCCACCACCTCGAGGACCCGGCCGGGGCCGGTCCCCATCACCACCACCCGGTCCGACAGGAAGACCGCCTCGTTGATGTTGTGGGTCACGAACACGATCGTCTTGCGGGCGTCCTCCCAGATCCGCAACAGCTCGACGTTGAGCCGCTCGCGGGAGAACTCGTCCAGCGCCCCGAACGGCTCGTCCATCAGCACCACGCTGGGGTCGGAGACCAGCACGCGGCACAGGGCGACCCGCTGCTGCATCCCGCCGGAAAGCTCCCTGGGCAGGGCCGACCGGAAGCCCTGCAGCCCCACCATCTCCAGCAGCTCCAGCGCCCGCTTGCGGTGGAACTCCCGCTCGTGCCGGAAGATCTCGATCGGCAGCAGCACGTTCTTGAGCACCGTGCGCCACGGGAACAGCTCGGGCGTCTGGAACATCATCCCGACCGAACGGCGCGGCTGCTCGACCGGCACGCCGTCGACGGCGATCGTGCCGGAGGTTGGCTCCAGCAGACCGGCGATCATCTTCAGCAGGGTCGACTTGCCGCAGCCGCTGGGTCCGACCAGCGACACGAACTCCCCAGGGCGGACGTCGATCGAAATCGAGCGCAGCGCCTCGATCGCCGCCCCGGTCCCGCGACTGGGGGTGAAGACCTTGTCGACCTCCCGGATCTCGATCCGGCCGGCCGCCGCCTCGGCTCCCGCCGCGCTCTCGGTGGTCATGATGGTCCGCGCCATGTGCAGCCCTCCGGGCTCAGCCGCCGTTCCCCGCGGACTCGGCGTCCGCCCAGGCGCGGACCTGCTCGCGGAGCACCCCGAAGCTGCGCATCAACCCGCTGGCCTGCCCGCTCGCCGAGGTGACGTCGCGCGACTGGAGCGTGACCACGTACTTGGCGATGCGCTCGGCGAGGTCGCCGGCCCCCTCCCGCAGCTCCGGGGGCCACGGGGTCAGCTCGGCCGCGCGGCGGGCCTCCTGGTAGCAGGGGATGGCCACGTCCAGCCCCACGCCCGGGCTGCCCCAGCGCAGCTTGTAGACGCTGCCCTTGTAGAGCTGCAGGTCGATGTCGAGCACGGCGAGCCAGAGCCGGTTGTGGAGCGTCTGCCGCTCCAGGGGGGTCATCGCCACCCCTCGACGTACTCGGAGAGGTCCATCGACTCCCAGACCTCGCGGGGCACGTCCGCGCGCTCCTCGAAGGGAGCCTCGACCGGCTTGGTCGCGTCGATCGCCCATTTGGTGTTCATGGTGTCCTTCTCCCACCGGCTCCAGATCGAGTACGAGGCCGGGTCCAGCCGCGAGGTGGCGGACTCGGGGACGAAGAAGGTGTCGCGGTCGGGCTGGGTCCGCGTGGCGATGGCCCACAGGACCTCCGCATCGCTGTGGATGTCGACGTCCTCGTCGACCACCACGGCCAGTTTCACGAACGGGTCCGAGGCCAGCGCCGCCAGCGCGGCGATCTTGCCGGCGCCGTCGTACTCCTTCCTGATCTGCACGTAGGCGTGGAACCGGCAGATGCCCGACATCGGCATGTGCACGTCCTTGACGCCGGGCATGGCCGCCCGCACCCGCTTGTACAGCACCGACTCGCGCCCCAGCCGCCCGGTGAGGTTGTGCTCGGGGTGCGCCGCGAACAGGTGGTGGTAGATGGCGTCGTGCCGGTGGGTGATGGCGGTGACCTCCATCACCGGGCTCGGCCGCTCCAGCCCGTAATACCAGGTGAACTCACCATAGGGGCCCTCCGGGAGCCGCTCGCCCGGCAGAATCCTGCCCTCGAAGACGACCTCGGCCGATGCCGGCACCATCACGTCGACGGTCCTGGCCTTGACGACCTCGACCGGCTCCTGCAGCAGGCCGCCCATGACCTCGTACTCGTCCTCGCCGTAGGGGATCTTGGACTGGCAGCCGAGCAGCGTGGCCGGGTGGTGGCCCACCCAGATGGCGCAGTCGACCGGCTCGCCACACGCCTCGGCGGCGCGGTGCACCGTGCCGATGTGGGTGTGCTTCTCGTAGCTCATCCCGAGCCGGTTGCGCGAGTGGATCTGCGCGCGGTAGATGCCGGAGTTGTGGTTGCCGGCCTCGGGCACCCGCACGGTGGTCACCCCGGCGCTGATGAACTGGCCGGAGTCCTTGCCGCAGTTCACCACGATCGGCATCTCGTGGAGGTTGACGTCGTCGCCGCCGATCACCACCTCCTGCGACGGCGCCTCCGATACCTCCTTGACCGCCATGCGGGCGTCCTCGCGCTCGATGTAGGTCCGGGTCAGCTCCTCCGGCGTGGTCTCCAGCGCCTCGGCGAGCAGGCGCGTGTTGCCCAGCAGGTTGCTGATGACCCGCAGCTTCTTGTCCTGGATCCGCTCGAAGACCACCGCCGGGTAGCGCTGCTCGGACTGGAGCTTGCGGAGCACACCGGTCAGCTCCAGGTCCACGCTGATCGGCCGCTTCACGCGCAGCAGCTGGTCAGGCGCCCGTTCTTCGAGCCGTCGCAGGAACGTCCGCAGGTCCTTTGCCATCCGCTGGGCCCTCCATCAGGTCTTGGCGTTCCTGGCGTCCTGGACCACCGCTTCGTGGTCGAACTGGTTGTAGGCGGGGACCAGGTCGTTGTTGACAAAAGCGCCGAGATCGATCTTGGCGGTCAGCCCGGCCGGGATCCCCGGCGTCAGCAGCAGGTCCATGGAGCGCTGGTAGACGGCCGGGTCCTGCCAGCCGTACTGGTTGTTGGGCTGCCGCGGCTTCATGATGTCGACCGCCTTGGTGAAGTAGGCCTTAGCGAACTCGGCGTTGACCTGCTCCTCGGGGTTGACCTTCTTCATGACCGCCAGCGCGGCGTCGGGGTTGGTGGCGCCGAACAGCGACCCCTGCGCGATCGCGCGCCCCAGCTTGGTGACCGTGTCCTTGTACTTGGCCAGGAAGTCCTTGCTGACGATCAGCGACTCGGCGGCCGACGTCTCGGTTTCGGCGCAGGTGACGCAGCGGAGCTGCTTGCCCTGGTCCTTGAGGGCCTGGTCGACGCCGACCAGGCTGTTCCAGGAGATCTCCATGGCGGCGGCCTTGTTGGTCGCCAGCATGTTGGCTGCGACCGAGGCGTTCTCGCCGAACTGCTGGTACTGGACGTCGGCCCCCGGCTTGAGGCCGGCCTTCTCGAGCTGGACGTTCAGCCGCGGGATCTCGCCGCCGGCCTGGTCCTTGATGGCGATCGACGAGCCCTTGGGGAGGTCGCCGATCTTCTGCACGGGGCTTCCGTCCAGCACCCACAGGTCGAAGGCGTTGCCCGTCAGGAAGTCGTAGACCGAGACGAAGTCGCCGTTCTGCTCGTAGCCGAGCATCGCCGGCTCGGTCACGGCGATGCCCACCTGCGCCTTGCCGGCCGCGACCTGCTGCACCACGAAGGAGCTGCCGTCGGTCTCCTCCGAGGTGACGTCAAGCCCGGCCGCTTTGAAGTAGCCCTGTTCCTCGGCGACGTGGACCGGCCAGAAGGCGATCGACCGCTGGAACGGGAGCAGGATGGTGATCTTGCCGGGGTTTGCGCTGCCAGAGGAGGCCTGTTGGGCGTCGTTGCCGCCGCCGCATGCCGCGACGGCCAGGGCCAGGGGGAGGGCCAGCGCGACCAGCTTCGCCCACCGGCGGCTGCGCCCAAATCGGATAGCGGCCATGGCTGTGGCCTTCCTCTCTCGAGGTGCGCTCGCGACGCAGCAGTCCAAGGCCGTGGTCGATGCGACACGGCCTGGCCGCCGCGCGGAGGCGACGGGATGGAGGTTCGGCGCGGAGCAGCTCCAAGGCACGGCGTGCCGGCGAAGTATCTCATCGAAGGACACGTAGCGAAAGCACTTTTCATATCGTGGACTGTCGCTGGCTGCCGGGGTATGGTGTCGCCATGCGCGCACGTGGGGTCCCGCGGCGGTGAGACCGTTCGGCTTCCAGGCACCGACCAGCGTGGAGGAGACGCTGCGGCTGCTTGGCGAGTACGGCTCGGAGGCGACCCTGCTCGCGGGTGGACAGTCGCTGATGATCCTTCTACGGCAGGGACTGGTCGTTCCCGAGCTGCTGATCGGCCTCAAGCGTGTTGAGGAGCTGCGGACCGTCGAGCCCCGCGGCGGCGGGCTGCGCCTCGGCAGCATGGTGACCTACCGGACGGCCGCCGCCGACCCCCGGATCGCCGGCAGCCTGCCGCCACTGGGTGCGGCCGCCCGGTCGGTCGGCTCGGTGCACATCCGCAACCTCGGCACGATCGGCGGGAGCCTCTGCCATGCCGACCCGGCCGGCGACGTCCCCACCGTGCTGCTGGCGCTGGACGCCACGCTCCACACCGCCAGCCCTGGCGGCGCCGCCGCCAGCCACGCGGTCGACGGCTTCTTCCGGGGGCTGTTCGAGACCAGCCTGGACACCGGCGAGCTGCTGGTGGCGGTCGACCTGCCCGCGCAGCCGCCCGGCGCCAGCTTCGGCTACCGCCGCTTCTCCTTCCGCCACGGCGAGTACCCGATGGCCGTGGCAGCCTGCCGCCTGGGCTTCCAGGACGGCCGCTGCACCGGCGCCAGGGTCGCGATCGGCGGCGGCGGCGCGTATCCCGCCCGCCTGAAGGCACTCGAGGACCTGCTGGAGGGCACCAGCGCCGGCGACGCGCTGGCGGCCGCCGCGACCGAGGTCCCCTTCGAGTCGCTGCAGCCGATCGCCGACGTCCGCGGCGGCGAGGCCTGGAAGCGACGCGTGGTCACCAACCTTGTCCGGCAGACGGTCGCCGACGCCGTCGGGAAGGGAGGCTGAGGTGTCCGAGCATCCCGTCATCCTCACCGTCAACGGCCGCACCGTGACCCGGACGGTCGCGGACCAGCGCCTGCTGCGCGACTTCCTCCGCGACGAGCTCGGCCTCACCGGCACCAAGGGCGCCTGCGAGGACGGCATGTGCGGCAGCTGCTCGGTCCATCTCGACGGCCGCGTGGTCAAATCCTGCCTGCTGCTGGCGGTGGAGGCCGACGGGCAGGCGGTGACCACCATCGAGGGGCTGGCGCCCAGCGGCGGCCTGCACCCGGTGCAGCAGGCGCTGATCGACAACTTCGGGTTCCAGTGCGGCTTCTGCACCCCGGGCTTCGCCATGACCATGGCCAACCTGGTCGAGGAGCATCCCGACCTGGATGCCGAGGCGGCCCGCGAAGCGCTGGTCGGCAACATCTGCCGCTGTACCGGCTACGTCAGGATCGTGGCCGCGCTGCTGGACGCCGGCCGGCGGGTGCGCGAGGGGCCGGACCACGCCGAGGCCTCGGCCCCGCCCGTGGCCCTGCAGACCCCCGGGGATGCCGATGGCCGCTGACGGGCCCCTGCTCGGGCGCTCGATCCCCAACGTGGACGGCGTGGCGCTGGTCACCGGCCAGGCCAGGTACACCGGCGACTTGCGGCCGCACCGGATGGCCCACGGCCGCATCGTCCGCAGCCCTTACGCGCACGCGCTCATCCTCTCGGTCGACGCCTCGGCCGCGCTGGCCATGGATGGCGTGCTGGACGTGATCGTCCCCGACGACGTCGCCGGGCTGCCGCTGGTGTCCACCGGCCCGCTGGCCGACATGCCGTTGCTGGCCAGGGGCAAGGTCCGCTACGCGGGCGAGCCGGTGGCGGCGGTGATCGCCGAATCCGAGGAGATCGCCGAGCAGGCGCTGGAACTCGTCCAGGTCGACTACCAGGACCTGCCCGTGCTGCTGGACCCGGAGGCGGCCCTGCTGCCGGACGCGCCACTGCTGCACGAGGGCCTGGACGGGGTCGAGGGCAACGCCTGCTGGCGGCAGGTCACCAGCGCCGGCGACATCGAGGCCGCCTTCCGGAGCGCCGACCTGGTCCTCAGAGAACGGTTCCGGACCAGCAAGGCGCACGCGATGCCGATGGAGACCCACGCCGCCGTCGCCGAATGGGACCCGCTGGACGGCCCGACGCTGTGGACCTCGACGCAGCAGCCCCACGTGGTGCGCAACGTCATCGCACACGTATTCGGGCTGCCGCAGAGCAAGGTGCGAGTGTGCAAGCCGTTCGTGGGCGGGGCCTTCGGCCACAAGGAGGGCCTGCACACCCACGAGGCCATGGCCCTGCTCGGCGCTCGCCGCCTGGGCCGCCCGGTGCGCTTCGTGCTGACCCGCACCGAGGAATTCAGCGCCACCGTCAGCCGCAACCCGCAGATCCGCGACGTCGAGATCGCGCTGCGCGGCGACGGCACCGTGCTCGGCTGGCGGGAGCGCATCGTCCAGGACGTCGGCGCCTACTCCGGGCTGGGGCCGTCGGTGCTGGCCCTGTCCGAGTGGGTGACGGTCGGCCCGTACCGCACGCCGGCGCTCGACATCGAGGGCGTCTGCGTCTACACCACCAAGCCGCCGGCCAGCGCCTTCCGCGGCTTCGGCAACCCGCAGGCGACCTTCGCCCGCGAGGTGATGTTCGACATCGCCGCCAGGGCGCTGGGCATCGACCCGTTCGAGCTGCGGCGGCGCAACGTCATCCGCCAGCGCGACCTGCCGACCCGCACGGCCAACGGGCTGAAGCTGGACACGCTGCCGATCGAGGAGGCCATGGCGGTGGCGGCCGCCGAGATCGGCCTGGAGGCGCTCCGCGCGCGGCTGCGGCCGTTCCAGGGCATCGGCGTCGCCAACATGATCGAGTGGGGCGGCGGCTGCCGCTGGCTCGACGACTGGGACGCCGACGTCGGCTCGGTCACGGTCACCCTGCACCTCGACGGTAGCGCGGTGGTCGCCTCGGACGCGGCCGACTCCGGCCAGGGGCACGCCACCCTGTTCACCCAGATCGCCGCCGACGTGCTCGGCGTCGAGCCGGCCAGGATCTCGGTGGTGCGCGGCGACACCGAGCGGTCGCCCTACGGGCTCGGCACCTTCGGCAGCCGCACCTCGGTGGTGCAGGCCAGCGCCCTGCATCGCGCCTGCGCCGAGCTGCGCGAGCGGCTCCTGGAGGTCGCCGCGAACGCGCTGGAGGCCGACGCCGAGGATCTCGCGGTCGAGGCGGGGCGGATCGTGGTGCGGGGAACCAGGCGCGGCATCGACGTTGGCCGGGTCGCCGCGATGGTCCACGAGGACCGCAAGTCGCTGCCGCCGGGCATGGAGGCTGGCGCGCTGGTCGCCACCGCCAGCTACGACACCCCCTCCGAGGTGCCGGACGCCAACGGCTACGGGAACTTCGCCGCCAACTACACCTGCTCGGCGACCATCGCGGTCGTCGAGGTCGACCCGGCCACCGGCAAGATCCGCGTGCTGGACTGGTCGGCGGCCGAGGACGCCGGCCGCACGCTCCACCCGGACCTGCTCAAGGGCCAGGTCCAGGGAGGCATCGCCCAGGGCATCGGCTACGCGCTCGGCGAGGACCTGCTGTTCGACCCCTCCGGCACCATGCTCAACCCGAGCATGGTCGACTACCAGGTCCCGACCGCGCCCGAGGTTCCGCTGATCGAGGACAAGCTGCGCACCCTGCACAGCGACGACCCCGCGCACCCGCTGCGCAACAAGGGCATCGGCGAGAGCGGCGTCACCCCGGCCGCCGCCGCCATCGCCAACGCGGTGCACGACGCCATCGGCGTCCCCATCACCAGCCTCCCCCTCACCCCCGAAAAGGTCCTGGACGCGATCGACCGGAGCCGGGCTCAAGCGCGGTAAGGGCCGCGCCGAGGCGCGGTAGGGCCAGGCCCCGGCCGGGCGCCGCGGCAGGACCGGCGCCGCGGCTCCCGGCTCCCTCAGGCGCTGTAATCGGCGCCGAGGCCGAGGGCGGCGAGCTGGCGGCGGTAGGCGATGGTCATCCGGTCCGACTGCACGTGCAGCTCGGCGGACAGGTCGAGCGGCAGCTCCTCGGGGCGCTGGCCCTCGACGATCGCCTTGTCCTCGTTCATAACCTTGCCCTCCCAGTCCATGATTTCGTGGGCGGGCACGTCGAAGTCGAAGTTGCGGCAGACGAAGAAGAACGCGCGCACCTTGCGGGCCGACACCGGCGAGGCGACATTGAAGACCACGTGGTAGGCCTCGCCCTTGGCCGGGAAGCGCTCCCACAGCCGCACCGCGAATGGCAGGGTCACGTGGTAGGAGGTCTCCCACACCAGCGTGTCGCCACCGTTCATGGGCGACTGGTCAGGGTTGTTGGCATTGAAGTTGTAGTCGTAGGTGAGCCCGTAGTCGGTGGTGCGGACCGGGATCTCGGGGATCTCGGGCTCGGCCGCGTTGCCGAACGTCTCGCGGTGCACGAACGGGAAGTGGCTGACGTCGAGGAAGTTGTCGACCTGCCGCGCTGCGGAGGTGTTCCAGTCCAGCGGGGGCAGGCTCAGCCAGCGGTAGCCGGGGTCCTCGGCCTCCGGGAAGTCCGGCAGGCCCCGGCGCGGCTCGCCGGACAGGCAGGTCCACACCAGCCCGTAGCGCTCCTGGACGGGATAGGTGAGCAGCCGGATGGTCGGTGAGATGCGCCGGCTCGCCGGCTGCGCCGGGATGCGCGTGCACCGGCCGTCGGGCCCGTAGCGCCAGCCGTGGTAGGCGCAGACGAGCTCGTCGCCGTCCAACCGACCCTGGGTGAGCTCGGAGCCGCGGTGCAGGCAGAGGTTGCGCGCCACCATCACGCCCTGGGACGTCCGCCAGACGACCAGGTCCATGTCGAGCAGGCGGGCATGCGCCGGGGCGGAGCCGACCTCGTGGCTGAACGCGACCGGGTGCCAGTAGTCGGCGAGGACCCGCCAGTCCGGTTCCGTGAAGGTGCAGCCCCGTGGCAGCGGGTGGGCGTCGGCCGGCTGCGCCCGGGTGATCGTCATCGCGTGGTTCTCCTCTCGACCACACCCCGCCAGGGCTCGATCAGGAGCTCAAGGAATGCAGCCGCGCCTCCTGCTCGAGCTCCTCGTTCTCCCGGGTGGCCAGCCGGGCCTCGGCCTGGACGTCGAGGTTCCGGCAGAGCAGATAGTAGAGGACCGCGGAGACCGGGAAGCCGATGAACGGCGACAGATCTCCCCCGCCGATCGCGCTGGCCACGGGCCCGGTGTAGATGGTGGTGCTGAAGAACGGGATCATCGCCGCCAGGCCGACCAGGTACGACACCAGGCCGCGCCATCCCCAGCGGCCGTAGATCCCGTTCGGGGTGAAGATCTGCTTGATGCTGTACTGGCCCTTGCGCACCAGGAAGAAGTCGACCAGGTTGACGGCCGTCCATGGGATCAGGAAGTAGAGCGCGAGGAGCAGGAAGGCGTTGTAGCTCGACAGGAAGTCCTCGGGGATCAGCAGCGTGACGCCCAGCATCACCACCGCCACGCAGCACATCGCGACCACTCTGGTCGCCGCCCCGGATCTGACGCGCTTGACGACGTCGACCGCCGCCAGGCTGGAGAGCCCGGCGGTGTAGATGCCGAGCGTCGCCGCGGCGATCAGCGTCGGCGCCATCAGGATCACGGTCCAGGCGCCCCAGCCCTGGAACAGCGTATCCGCGACGGTCTTGATGGCCTGGACCGGCGAGAGGTCGGGGTGGGCGGCGCCGACGAACGCCCCGATGGTTGCCGGCCAGATCGTGCCGATGGCCGCGCCCCAGTAGGTCCAGGTGAAGGTCGAGCTGGTCGGGGTGTCGGCCGGCAGGTAGCGCGAGTAGTCGGAGACATAGGGCGCCCAGGTGAGGTTGTAGCTCATCAGCGCGCCCAGCACGATCAGGAAGGGGCCCCACTGGAAACTGGCGCCGGAAAGGCTGAACTGATCCGACGCCAGGTGCGTGTTGGCCAGGGCGATCGCGGTGAACAGGCCGAAATTGACGATGTAGAGCAGCGATGCCCAGCGGCTGAAGCGGTGGATCATCTGGTAGCCGAAGACGGTCAGCAGCAGCGCCAGCACCGCGAACAGCACGTAGGAGCTCTTGGTGCTCGTCCGGATGGTGGCGTTGAAGACCTCGCCGCCGAGCACGGTATCGAACACGCCGTAGCCGATGGTCACGAACAGCACCGCGACGATCGGCAGCAGGGCGCCGTAGTAGCCGAACTGGGCACGCGACTGGATCATCTGCGAGAGGCCGAGCTTGGGGCCCTGCGCGGAGTGGAACGCCATGAACAAGGTGCCGAGCAGGGTGCCGAGCACGATCGCGACCGCGGTCCACGCGAAGTTGAGGCCGAGGCTGATGCCGATGGGACCGGTCGCGAAGCTGACCAGCTCGGCATTGCCCACGAACCAGACCGCGCCGAGGTGCCACGCCTTGCCGTGGCGCTCGCTGCGCGGCACGTAGTCGATGGAGCGGACTTCGACGTTGAGTGGCGCCGCTGCGCTGGCGTCGACGGGCGGGACTCCTGCATGAGCCATCGGCACGCCTCCTGGGACGCGACGGGACTGGACACGGCGGCGCCCGGCGTTGAGCGGGGCCTACCGTAGCATTGGGCGTCGTTGCGCGAAAGGTGCTTTTGCCATGCGAAAAGTCTCCGGTCAAACGCCCCGGATGGACGGCCAGCCGCGGTCGGGGAAACCCGCCAGCCGGGCGGCCGCCGCGATCCGTTCGGAGGCCGCCTGCGCCCTGGCCAGCAGCTGGGCCTCCTCGCCCTCGGCCATGGCCGGCATCCGCCGGCCCTCGAGCAGGACCCGGCCGTCGACCACCACGGTGTCGACCTCTGTCCCGTTGGCCTGGTAGACCAGCACCGAGGCGACGCTGTGGCAGGGCACCAGGTTGGCGTGGGCCAGGTCCAGCAGGACCAGGTCCGCCTTCTTTCCGGGCTCCAGCGAGCCGATCTGGTCGTTGAGCCCGACCGCCCTGGCCCCGTCGATGGTCGCCATCTCGAGGACTTTCTCGGCGGTGATCGCGGCGGCGCTGCGGTAACGGCCCTTCTGCGCGAGCGCCGCGAATTTCATGTCGGCGACGATGTTGACGCTGTTGTTGCAATTGCCGTCGTCGGTGCCAAGCCCGACGGTGATACCGGCCGCCTGCATCTCCGCGATCGGCGCGATCCCGGAGGCCAGCAGCAAATTGCTGACCGGGTTATTGGCCACCTTGACGTCGAATGCTCGCAGCGTACGGATGTCGTTGGCATCGGTCTGCACGCAGTGGCCGGCCAGCACGTCCGGTCCCAGGAAGCCGATCGAGCCCAGGTACTGGACGCTCGGCAGCCCGCACTGGTGGCGGTCGAGCGGGGCCTCGGCGAGGTGCAGCGTGACCATGGTGCCGAATCGCCTGGCCAGGTCCCGCGCGCCCAGCAGGCCCTGGGGGGTGCAGAAGCGGGCGACCCCGGGCGACGGCCACACCTGGACGCGGCCATCGGCGCTGCCGTGGTGGCGGCGCATCAACCGCTCGATGGAGGCCAGCGCCTCGGCGGTCGGCTCCAGGTCGCCGGGGTCGTGGCGGACCTCCGGCTCCTTGGCCTGGATCGCCTCGATGACCGGCACGAAGTCGTCGGGCGTGTGGTCGTAGAACATGCGCGCGAACATCACCCGCAGGCCGGCGTCGCGGTAGACGCCGATGGCGGTGTCGGCGGCCATATCCCAGCGCTCGGTCGGGAACTCCACGTTGTCGACGAAGGTGGTCACGCCGGAGCGCAGCGCCTCCAGGCAGTAGAGCTTCGCCGCCACCTCGACGTCTTCCCGGCCGTACGCCCGCAGACCGGGCAGGACGACGTTGAAGAGCCAGTCGTACAGCGCCCGGTCGTCCGAAAGGCCGCCACGCATGAGGATGTGGATGGCGTGCGTGTGGGCGTTGACGAAGCCCGGCAGCAACGCCTTGCCGGTGGCATCGATGACCCGCTCCGCGCGGTCGTGCGGGCAGTCGGCGTCCGGTCCCACCCCGATGATCCGGTCGTCGGCGACCGCCAGGTAGCCGGGCGAGAGCACGCGCCGGTCGGCGTCCACGGTCACCACCCGTGCGTTGCGCACGAGCAGTGATGGGGCCACCGTCCGCCGGGTCATGCCGCCAAGCCTACCGAGATACCATCACTCATTGGAATGATCTTTCATGATCTGGAAACGATGCCCGCCGACGCGAAATGGACGTCGGTCACCGCCGCCGGTGTGGTCGTGCTCAGCTTCGAGGGCGTGATCCTCCGGCTCCTGGACCTCAGCCAGTGGACGATACTGCTGGTGCGCGGGCCGCTGATGGCGGTCGGGCTGGGGGTCGTCTTCTGGCTGGGCTGGGGGCGCGACGGCGGGCTCCTGCGCGGCCTGCGCGCGACCGGCGGCTGGGGCCTGCTGGCCGCGGCGCTGTTCGCCTGCGACAACGTGCTGTTCGTCGTGGCCCTGCGGAGCACGTCGGTCGCCAACACCCTGCTGCTGCTGAGCACCGCGCCGGTGTTCGCCGGGGCCCTTGGCCGCCCGGTGCTCGGTGAGCGGGTGCCGGCGCGCACCTGGGTCGTGACCGCGACGGTCCTGTTCGGGGTGGCGGTCATCTTCGCGGGCGGCTTCGGCCGTGGCCACCTGTCCGGTGACCTGGCGGCGCTGGGGGCCGCCGTATCGATCGCCGGGACGCTGGTGGTGATCCGGAGGGCCCGCTCGGTGGTGATGCTGCCCTCGATGGCGCTCGGCGCGCTGGCCGCGGCGCTGGTGGCCGCCCCGCTGGCCGATCCCGGCTCGGTGACCGGCCCGGATGCGCTGCTGCTGGCCCTGGTCGGGCTGGTGATCGCGCCGGTCGCCTTCGGGCCCATCTCCATCGGCCCTCGCCACCTGCCCGCGCAGGAGGTCAGCCTGCTGATGCTGCTGGAGACGGTCCTCGGCCCGGTGTGGGCCTGGCTGATCCTCGGGCAGTCCCCCGGCCGGTCGACGCTGGTCGGCGGGGCGCTGATCGTCGGTGCGCTGGTCACGCACGCGGCGATCGGGCTGCGGCGCCCGGTGCCAGCGCCGCCGCCGCGGTGAAGGGCCGGCGGCCGGCGCCGACCCCGACGGGCCGATCGCGGCAGAAGGGCCGGCGGCGAGCGAGTGGGGGGCAACTTCGCTCGCCGCCGAGCCCGCCCAGGCCAGGCTGCAAGCGCCTCGTGGCCCGTCAAGCCGGCATGCGGTCCGGCCGGGCAAGCGGTCATGGTGGCGCAATCCCGATCCGGACGCTTCCCGCAGCGGCCGTAGAGCCCTACGAAGCCTGTCGTAGGGTTACGGCCGATCACCGGCGTGGCGGGCGCGGCTACCCTTGCACGCGTGGACTTCACGAGCGCTGCCGGGTCGTCGCCACAGACCAGGACCCGCACGGGCCACTTCGACGTGGGTGTGCCGGACTTCGTGTACCTGCCGGTCCAGGTCCCGAGCGGGGTGCGCCAGCTCGACGTCACCTACAGCTACGACCGGCCGCCCACCCCCCCGGGAGTGCTCGGCAACGCCATGGACATCGGCATCTTCGACGAGCGCGGCCACCAGCTGGGTGCGGGTGCCGGCTTCCGTGGCTGGTCGGGTGGGTCCCGCGACGGCTTCAGCATCAGCAATCCGGAGGCCACACCCGGCTACCTGCCCGGCCCGATCCGGCCGGGGACCTGGCACGTGGTGCTCGGCCCGTACACGGTCGCGCCGGCCGGGCTGAACTGGACGGTCCAGGTCACCCTGACCTTCGCGGAGCCGGGCCCGGCGTTCGTGCCCGACTACCCGCCGCCCCGCGCCAGGGGCCGCGGGCGCGCCTGGTACCGCGGCGACTGCCACCTGCACACAGTCCACTCGGACGGCCGGCGGTCGCCGGCCGAGGCCGCCGCCGGCGCCCGCGTGCGCAAGCTGGACTTCATCGTCTCCACGGAACACAACACCTCGGCCTCGCACGGGGTCTGGGGGCAGCTCGCGGGCGACGACCTGCTGATCGTCACCGGCGAGGAGATCACCACCCGCAACGGCCATTTCGTGGCCGCGGGACTGCCGCCCGGGACCTGGATCGACTGGCGTTACCGCGCCCGGGACGGCGAGCTGCCCCGCTTCCTGCGCGACATCCACCGCGGCGGCGCGATCGCGGTGGCCGCCCACCCGTTCTCGCCCTGCCTGGGGTGCGCGTGGAAGTTCGGCTACGCCGGCATGGACGCCGTCGAGGTCTGGAACGGGCCCTGGACGCTGGACGACGAGGTCGCGGTGCAACTCTGGAACGGCATGCTGGTGGAAGCCGGCCGCGGCGGGCCATGGCTGCCCGCCATGGGCAACAGCGACGCGCATACCGAGCAGCACGTGATCGGCCTGCCCCACAACGTGGTCCTGGCCGACGACCTCATCCGAGGCGACGTCCTGGACGGGCTCCGGGCCGGGCGCACCTGGATCGCGGAGTCCGCCGACGTGGACCTGGCCTTCACCGTCACCGCCGGCGAAGGCGCAGCGGGTGGGACCACAGCGGACGAAGGCGCAGCGGGCGAGGGCACCGCCGAAGGGGGCCGCTCGGCGGGCATTGGGGAGCGGCTCCGGGTCGCCCCCAACGTGGCGGTCACCGCCATCCTGCAGGTCAGCGGCGTGCCGAACGGCACCGTCCTGTTCATCAGCGACGAGGGCCAGACCATGGGGCGGGCGCTCCCCGCCGGCGGGGCCGGGACCGTGCGCTGGCGGACCACCCCGGCCGCCTCCGCCTACGTCCGCGCCGAGGTCCGCCATCCCTCCAGCGACCCCTCGGGGCTCATCCCCGGCGCGATGGCCGCCCTCACCAACCCCATCTTCCTCGGGCCGCCCTCGACCGCGTAGCGTCAAGCGGGCGCCGCGGTACCCGGCGGCAGGACCGACGATCAGAACCAGTCGCGGAGCTTCTTGCGGTCCAATCGGTCCCAGGCCGCCTCCCACTCGGTGCGGGCGCGCGCGGCCGCGTCACGCTCGACCGCGATCAGCAGGCCGGCGGTCATGGCAGCGCGGCCGGGAGCGTCCGCGGCGGCCCTCCGTAGCCAGTCCTGGGCGACCACCGCGTCGTGCTGACCCCCGAGGACCTCCTGGACGGCCTCGACCGCCGCGGCGAACCGGGCCGCCGTCTTCCCCGCCACCGGAGTGACCGCCTCGGCCGCGTAGCGGCAGCGCTTGGCGCGGATCCGGATCTGGTGGAGCTGCGAGTCCGAGGGCTCCGGGCCGGCCTGGCGGACCTCGTCGGCCAGCTTGCGCCAGGTGCTGGCCACGCGCGGGAGCAGCACCTTGGCGGCGGGCTGGCCGCCGTCCAGGACCATCGGGCTGTTGGCGGCGGCGATCAGCTCGTCGAGCAACTGGACGTAGGAGCTCTCGCGCATGGCGGCCAGCAGCGCCGCCCGCGCCGCGTCCCGCTCACGGTCCAGTCGCTTCAGCAGCCAGTCGCCACCCTCGGCGTCAGGCTCCCCGAGCTCCTCCAGGTGCCCGCGCAGCCGCGCCTGCAGCACGTCGGCATCCCTGGCCGCGCCGAGCCGGTCGGCCAGCCACTTCGCCTGCTCGCGCAGGCGCATGGTCCAGCCCTCCTCCAGCGTGGGGCGGAAGGTCCGCAGGGACGACCGGAACCGGCGGGTCGCCACCCGAGCCTGGTGGACCCCTTCGGGATCGGCGCCCAGCCGTACGATCGGGTCGTGGCGGAACAGCCGCAGGACCGCGGCGCCGAGGTCGTGGCGCACCAGTTCCTCGACGGTGGCGTGGCCGTCCAGGCCCTGCAGCACCATCTCGGCCGGGCCTGGGTCCGGGTTGCCGAGCGCCTGCAGGTACTTGGAGGCGACCTGGACGGGCTCGGCCCCGACGGCGCGCAGCCGCTTGATCACGCTGTCCAGCGCGTCGTCGGGAGCCTCGGCGCTCAGCTCGATCTCGATCTCGCGGAAGCGGCGGCTGACCCGGCGCCCGTCCATCACCGCCACCCGATCGTCGGTCACCTCGCCCAGCGACCGGCCGTCCTGGTCGCGCAGCTCGATCGGACGGCGGGTGGTCCGCAGCCGCGCCACTGGGCCGAGCGTGGAGTCGCGCACGAACGCCCGGACCAGGTCGAGCGCCTCGGAGGGCGGCTGGTTCGCCGGCGCCTGGAAGACCAGCTCTTCCCGCACCAGCATGGGTCCCTGGCCCTCGCCCTCCAGCTTGACGGTCCAGCCCTCGCCGGTCCGGTAGCGCATGCTGAGGCCCCAGCGGGCCAGCCGTAGGTCGGGCGTGTCGTAATAGGTGGTCGAGAACTGCCTGGTCTCCAGCGGCTCGGCCACCAAGCCGCCGGCGGGGTCGGCCAGGTCCGGAAGCGTGAAGTCCGGCGGTGCCGAGAGCTTGGCCTCGCGTTCCTGCATGCCAGACCCTCCTTTTCGCGGCGCGGACCGGACGCGTCCCGGTCCTTCGCCCAGCGTAACCGCTGGATCGCGGGACCGGGAATGGATGCTTGCTTCGGATATCGTCAGGCGCCCGCCCCCATGCGGTCGCCGCGAAGCTGACATCGGGCCCGGCGGGCTCCGTCGCTCACCACTCGACCAGCTTCCAGATGGCCGGCTGGAGGCGGTCGGGCTCGCCGACCTCGGCGAAGATGGCCACCGCCTGCTTGAGGTGGGTCATCGCCTCGTCGTGGCGGCCGTCGGTATGGAGCAGGTCGGCGAGGTTGTTGTGCAGCGCGGCCTGGCGGTGCCGGTCGCCCTGGGCGGCGCACAGGTCCAGGGCGGCGGCGGTCAGCTCCAGCGCCAGGTCGAGGCGGCCGGCGCCGCGGTGCACGAGGGCGAGGTTGTTGAGCGCGGCGACCCGCGCGCCAGGGTCGTGGAGCTTGCCGGCGTGCGCGAGGCTCTGCTCCAGGTGCTCCAGGGCCCGCTGGTGGTCGCCGGCGCTGGTGGCGAGCATGCCGACCAGGTTGTGGCACTGCGCCAGCGCCGCCTCCTCACCGGCGGCCTCCGCCAGGTCGAGCGCCTGCGCGGCCAGCTCCTCGGCCCGGTCGGGCCGGCCGCGGCGGTGCGCGACCAGGCTGCGGTCGGCGACCAGCCTGGCGCGCTCCGCCAGCGGGTCCGCCTGGCCCGCGCCACGCGCGGCCACCCCAGGCGGCGCGGCCGCCCTCCCGGTGGGCAGGGCGGCCAGCGCCGCCTCCAGGTGCGCCTCGGCGGCCTCCCAGTCGCCGCGGCGGTGGTGGAGGCTGCCGAGCTTGTGCTCGACGACGGCCAGGTCTTCCGGGTCGCAGTGGGCGGCGGCCGACTCGTAGGCCGCGAGGGCGTCGCCGTAGGAGCCGAGCAGCGTGTGGAGGTCGCCGAGGGCGAGCTGCAGGCGCGCCGCGTCGGGGTGGCCGAGCGCCAGCGCAGCCTGGTAGTGGGCGACGGCCTCGCGGTTGGCGTACAGCGCGGCCGCGCGGCCACCGGCCCGCGCGAACCACTCGGCCGCCTCGGCATCGCGCCCGGCGAGCTGGAAGTGGCGCGAAATCGACGCCGCCTGGGAGGCCGTGGCCTCGCCGCGGACCCTGCCGATCAGGGCCTGCGCCACGCGCCCGTGCAGCAGCCGGCGGCGCGCCAGGCCGGCCTGCTCGTCGACCAGCAGGCGGACCTGCTCGTGGCCGAAGTCGTAGCTGGTGGCCGGCCCGTCGACCTCGTGGATCAGGCCCAGCCGCACCAGTTCCTCGATCGCGCCGATCGCCTCGTCGTCGCTGCGGCCACTGGCCTCGCGGACGGTGTCGACGTCGAAGGACCTGCCGATCACCGCCGCGGCGGTGAGGAGCTGCCAGGCCGGCGCCGAGACCCGCTCCAGCCTGGCCTGCAGCAGCTCCCGCGCGCCGCTGGGCAGCGGCGGCAGGGGCCCGTCGTCGCCGTCGAGGGCGGCCAGGTACTCGACCAGCAGCAGCGGCAGGCCCTCGGTCCGCCGGTACAGCTCGTCGGCGGCCGGCTCGCGGTCGGGCGCGACCGCCCGAACCAGCTCAGCGACGGACGAACGGTCCAATCGCGCCAGCGGCAGGCTGGTCGCGGTCCCGGCTCGCTGCGTCTCGGCGACCAGGCTGCGCAGGCGGTGCCCGCGCGGCACGTGCTCGCCACGCCAGGCGGCCAGCACCAGCACCGGCGCCCTGTCCAGGCGGCGGGCCAGGTAACCGATGGCGTCCAGGCTGGCGTCGTCGGCCCACTGCAGGTCGTCGAGCACCAGCAGCCCCGGCTGGGCGCCGCGCACCGCCGCCAGCAACGCACGGCACAGACCCTCCAGGAAGCGCCCCTGCGCCCCAGGACCGTCGGGCGACTCAAGGATGGTGCTCGACGGCACCAGCGAGCTCAGCTCGGGGAGCAGGCGGGCGGCCTCGGCGAGCCAGTGCGCCTCCAGCTCCTTGGCCCAGCCCTCGCCGTCGGGCCCCGCCATGGCGGCGCGAAGCCCGTCGGCCAGCGGCCCGTAGGCCACGCGCTCGCCCTCGTAGCAGCGGCAGAGCAGTGCCTTGCCGCGGGCCTGCCTGACGTGGGCCGCGAAGTCCTCGGCGAGCCGCGTCTTGCCGATGCCGGCCTCGCCGGTGAGCACCACCAGCCGGCCCTTGCCGCTGCGCCGCACGCCGGCCCAGGCCTCCAGCAGCCCGGCCCACTGCCGCTGGCGCCCGACCAGCGGGACCGGCGCCGGGCCCTCCGGGAGGTCCGGCTCCTCGGAGGCCGCGGCCCCGGCCGGCGGCGGGGTACCGGCGGCCACAGCCGCACCGGCGCCCACGGCCGCGGCGGCGGTGGTCTCGGCGGCCGGCGGGGGCTCCACGCGGCCCTCGATGACGCACTGGTACAGGGCGGTGGTCTCCTCCAGGGGCGGCACGCCCAGCTCCTGGTCGAGCACGCGCACGCAGGCGCGGTACTGGCGTACGGCGGCGCCACGCTGGCCGCTCCACGCGTAGAGGCGCATGAGCCGGCGGTGGGCGGGCTCGTGCAGCGAGTCCAGTGCCAGCCACCGCTGCGCGCCGGCGATCGCCGCCTGCCAGCGGCCCAGGATGGCGTGCGCGTCGACCAGCCGTTGCAGCGCGCCCGCCTGCTCTCTGCGGAGCGCCTCGGCCTCGGCGAGCTGCCAGTCCTCGAATTCTGGAGCGTCGCGCAGGACGAAGCCGGCCATGAAGTCGCCGCGGTGCAGGGCGACCGCGTCCTGCAGCGGCTCGGCGCAGGCGGCGCAGGCCCGCTCGGGGCCGTGGCCGTGGGCGTCGCAGGCGGCCAACAGCTCGCGGAAGCGGCGCACGTCCAGGTCCATTGCTGGCGCGACCAGCTCCAGGCCGGCGCGGTCCCCGCCCACCCGGGCGGCCGCGCCGAGCGCATGGTTCAGCGCCGACAGGGTGCGGCGCAGTGCGGCGCGGGCGTGGGCGTCGTCGGCGTCGGGCCACAGCAGCGCGGCGAGCTGGTCGCGCCCGTGACGCCGGCCGCTGCACGCCAGGTAGGCTAGCAGCGCGACCGCCTTGCGGGTGTCGACCCGCAGTGGGACCCCGCCGATTTCGACCTTCGGCGGTCCCAGCACCGCCAACTTCAGCAGGCCCTGGTCCATACGGGGGGAGCCCGCTCCCCCCGCATCCCCCAAGGTCAAGATCGCTCCCTGCTCGATCGCTGCCTGCTCGATCGCTCCATGCTCCGCGGCCCGACCATTGCCCCTGCATAGCGCGGCTGCCATGCTGCCCGCAACCCGGAACCGGACCAAGCCGCTCGCCGTAACGCTGAGCCGTAACGTTACCGGAACGATCCTCCGTTACAACAGGGCCGGAGGTTGCGATGTCAAGACGGATGAAGAGGGACAGGTGGTGGCGGGCGCCCCAGTCGGAGCCGACCGACCGGGGGGCGGCCGGGTCGCTGGAGCGCCCGCCCGCCAGCATGGCCGAGCCGGAGATCGCCCCCAACGACCCGCTGCTGGCCTACTTCTCCAGCGCCCACTCCACGGTCGACCTGGACACGCTCGACCTGGACTCTCCGGCGCTGGAGGCGCTGCGAGCCGAGGGCACGCGCCTGGTCGTCCCGCTGGTCAGCCAGGGTGAGCTCATCGGCCTGCTGCGGCTCGGGCCGCGCCGCAGCGAGCAGGACTACTCCCATGACGACCGCAAGCTGCTGGACGACCTGGCCGCCCACGCGGCGCCGGCCGTGCGGGTCGCGCAGCTCGTGCGCCAGCAGCAGGCCGAGATCCGCGACCGGGAGCGGATCGAGCAGGAGCTCAAGGTCGCGCAGCTCATCCAGCAGCAGTTCCTGCCGCGCGAGCTGCCCGACCTGCCCGGCTGGCACGTTGCCGCCTACTATCGGCCGGCTCGCGCTGTCGGCGGTGATTTCTACGACTTCATCGAGCTGCCCGACGGCAAGGTCGGGATCGTGGTCGGCGACGTCACCGACAAGGGCGTGCCCGCGGCACTGGTGATGGCGACCACCCACACGGTCCTGCGGGGCGAGGCGCTGCGGCTGGTCGCCCCCGGCGAGGTGCTCAAGCGCGCCAACGAGCTGCTGCTCGACGAGATGCCTCCGAACATGTTCGTCACCTGCCTGTACGCGGTCCTCGACCCGACCGCCGGCCGGCTCCGCTTTGCCAACGCCGGACACAACCTGCCAAACCTGCGCAGCGAGGACGGCGTCACCGAGCTGCGCGCGGCCGGCATGCCGCTGGGGTTGCTGCCCGACATGGACTACGAGGAGCACGAGGCCACGCTCCGGCCCGGCGACAGCCTGCTGTTGCACTCCGACGGGCTGGCCGAGGCCCATTCCCCCGACGGGGAGATGTTCGGCTTCCCTCGGCTGGCCAAGCTGTGCGGCGAGCGCGACGGCGGCGAGGCCCTGATCGACCTGCTGCTCGCCGAGCTGGCCTCGTTCACCGGGCAGGATTGGGAGCAGGAGGACGACATCACCCTGGTGACCCTGCAACGCCGCGCCGGCGTTGCCGTCGCCGAACCCGTCGCCGAGGCCGCCGCGGTCACGGCCGCCATGGCCGACGACCGGGTCCTCGACGAGTTCGAGGTGCCAAGCGAGATCGGCGCCGAGCGCGCCCCCGCCGAGCGGGTGGCGCGGGCGGTGGCCCCGTTGGACCTGCCGGCCTCCCGGATGGAGCAGCTCAAGACCGCCGTCGCGGAGACGATCATGAACGCCGTCGAGCACGGCAACAGCGGCCGCCCGGAGCTGCCGGTGGCGATCCGCGTGACCGCGTCCGAGACCGACCTGGAGGTGGCCATCACCGACCAGGGCGGGGACCGCCCGATCGCGGAGTCGGTCGATCCCGACCTGGATGCCAAGCTCACCGGCGAGCAAGGGCCCAGGGGCTGGGGGCTGTTCCTGATCCGAAACATGGTGGACGACCTGCGCATCTCGAGCGACCGGCTGCACCACACGGTCCACCTGGTCATGCACCTGCATGACGGTAACGCCAGAAGGAAGGTGGCAGATGACAGCGAATGAGCCGAAGGTGGCGGTCCGCCGCCGGGGCGACGTCGCGGTCCTCGACATCGTCGGCGACATCGACCGTACCGTCGATGCGCCGCTGCAGCAGGCCTACGACCAGGCGGTCACCGACGGCGGCCAGGCCGTGCTGCTGAACTTCGGCGAGGTCGGCTACATCAACTCGACCGGCATCGCGGTGATCGTCAGCCTGCTCGCGCGCGCCCGCAAGGAGCGCCGCGTGATCAGCGCCTACGGACTGACCGAGCACTACCGGCACATCTTCAGCATCACCCGACTGTCCGACTTCATCGGCATCTACCAGGACGAGGACACCGCGATGGGCTCCGCCGGCGCCAACGGGGCGCCCGCGGCGCGAGGAGGGGCGCAGTGAACCAGAGGATCCAGAAGAACGCGACCATGGACGTTCGCCAAGTGAACGGCGCGGTCAGCGTGGTCGACATCCGGGGCGACGTCACCGCCGCCAGCGAGACGGCGCTGGGTGAGGCCTACGCCGCGGCCAGCACGCCGACCACCGCGGCCGTCGTCCTCAACTTCACCGGGCTCGAGTACATGAATTCGGGTGGCATCGGGATGCTGGTGACCCTGCTGGTCCGGGCCAACCGCCAGCGCCAGCGCCTGCTGGCCTACGGCCTCAACCAGCACTACCGGCAGATCTTCGAGCTGACCCGCCTGGACGAGGCGATCGGCATCCACGACAGCGAGGACGCGGCGGTGGCCGCCGTCGACGCCCGGTGATCCGAGAGGAGCTCCAGATGACCACCCAACCGGCGCAGCCGGGCAACGGTGAGCAGGCCGACCTGAGCCCGCGCGACGCCGCCAACTGGGCCAAGCACGTGACCACCCTGAAGCTCGGCGAGGTGCCGGCCGAGGCCATCAACCTGAACGTCACCGGCAAGCGGGTGGTCGGGCCGATCCAGGGCTTCGGCAAGCTCTGGCAGAAGACCTACCGCGTCGAGCTGACCGGCCTCCAGACCACCCCCGCCGAGGTCATCGCCACCTGGAAGCAGGCGTTCGGCAGCTTCTGGCCCAAGTCCGGCCGCTTCTACGGGCCGCTCACCAGCATCGCCCCTGGCGACGTCGCGCTGCTGAACCTCGACGTCGGGGGCGGCGCCAAGCTGTCCACCGGGATCCTGGTCCTGTACGCCGACGACGAGTCGTTCACCTTCATGACCCCGCAGGGGCACGTCTTCGCCGGCTGGATCACCTTCAGCGCGGCCCAGAGCGAGCCGGACGGGGCTACCGCCGCGCAGGTGCAGCTCCTGCTGCGCACCAACGACCCCATCTACGAGCTGGGGATGCCGATTGCGATTTCCCGGAAGGAAGACCGCTTCTGGCAGGACACGCTCGCCAACCTGGCGCGCCACCTCGGCCAGGCCGACCCGGTGGTGACCAGCCTGGCGGTCTGCGTCGACCGGAAGCGCCAGTGGTCCAACGCGCGCAACGTCTGGCACAACGCCGGCGTCCGCACGGCGCTGTACATGCTGGGCGCACCACTGCGGGCCTTCCGCCGAGCCCCGAGCGGCGGGCGGGACGAGCCGCGTGGGCGGGAATGACCTCGACGCGGTGGTCGTCGGCGCCGGCCCCAACGGGCTGGCCGCCGCGATCACCCTGGCCGGCGCCGGACGCTCGGTGCTGGTCCTGGAGGCCGGCGCCACCCCAGGCGGGGGCAGCCGCACCGCCGAGCTGACCCTGGCCGGGTTCCACCACGACGTCTGCTCGGCGGTCCACCCGCTGGCGCTGGCCTCGCCGTTCCTGCGTGACCTGTCGCTGGAGCGGCACGGCCTGGAGATGGTGCAGCCGCCGGCTGCGCTGGCCCACCCGCTCGACGACGGTTCCGCCGCGGTGCTGGAGCGCTCGCTGGAGGCCACCGCCAGCTCCCTCGGCGAGGACGGCGCCGCCTGGCAGCGGCTGGTGGGACCGCTCGCCCGCCACGGGATCGATCTGGCCGAAGCGGTCCTCGACCCGCTGCGGGTGCCGCGCCACCCCCTGGCGCTGGCCAACTTCGGCCGCAACGCCATCCGCGCGGCCGCGCCGCTGGCCAGGGCGCGCTTCCGCGGACAGCGGGCGCGCGGGCTGCTGGGCGGAGTCGCCGCCCACTCGATGCTGCCACTGGAGCGCATGACGACCGCCGGGTACGGGCTGCTGATCGCCGCGCTCGGGCACACCGTCGGCTGGCCGCTGCCGCGTGGCGGGTCCCAGGCGATCATCGACGCGCTCGTCGCCCACCTGCGCGAGCTCGGTGGCGAGGTGGTCTGCGGGCACCAGGTGCGCTCGCTGCCGGAGCTGCCGGCCGCCCGGGCCGTCGTGCTGGACGTGACTCCCCGCCAGCTTCTGCGGATTGCCGGCGACCGGCTCCCCGCCGGCTACCGGCGCCGCCTGGAGCGCTACCGGTACGGGCCCGGCGTGGTCAAGGTCGACTGGGCCCTGGACGCGCCGGTCCCGTGGAAGGCCTCCGGCTGCGACCAGGCCGGGACGGTCCACCTCGGCGGGACCCTGCCGGAGGTCGCGGCGGCGGAGGCGGCGGTCGCCCGCGGCGAGCACCCGGAGCGCCCGTTCGTGCTGCTCGCGCAGCCGAGCCGCTTCGACCCGACCAGGGCGCCGGAGGGCCGGCACACCGTCTGGGCGTACTGCCACGTGCCGCACGGCTCCACGCTCGACCCGGAGATCACCGCCGGCCGGATCGAGGCGCAGGTCGAGCGGTTCGCTCCCGGCTTCCGCGAGCGGGTGCTCGCGCGCCACGTGCTCGGCCCCGCCGCGCTGGAGCGCTACAACGCCAACTACGTCGGCGGCGACATCAACGGCGGCCTCCAGGACCTGCGCCAGCTCGTGACCCGCCCGGTCGCGAGCCTGGTCCCCTGGGCCACGCCGCTGGACGGCGTGTACCTGTGCTCCTCGTCCACGCCGCCGGGCGGCGGCGTCCACGGCATGTGCGGCCACCTCGCCGCCCGAGCTGTCCTGCGACGATGGCGGCGATGAGCCTACGGCCCAGCCCGGTCCGTGCCGCCTGGTCGCTGTGCGCCCTGGCGATCGCGATGGCGGTCGCCAGCATGGTGCTGGCGGGCGTCAACGGCGAGTCGCCGAACGGGTACGTCACCAGCCACCACGCCGTCGGCACCGTCGCCGCCCTCTTCTTCACGCCCGTCGGCGCACTGATCGTGACCCGCGACCGGCGCAACCTGCTCGGTTGGATCCTGTGCGTCGACGGCGCCTTCCTCGGGATCTACAACATCGCGCAGCAGTACGCGCCGATGGCGCTCGGCCTCACCGAGGACCGGTACTCCCTGCCGGGCGGCGAGGTGGCGAGCTGGCTGGGTTCCTGGACGAACGTGCCCGGGATCGTGCTGACGACCGTCTTCCTGCCGTTGCTGTTCCCCGACGGCCACGTCGCCTCACGCCGCTGGCGGCCGGTCGCCTGGCTCGGCGCCGCGGTCGCGGTCGTCCCGATGGCCATCCTCGCGGTGGCCTACTGGCCGGACCGCGGACCGAACCTGGTCAACGAGACCGGCGAGCAGTCGGCGCTGGTCAGCAACGCGTTCGCGGTCGCGTTCTCGGGCGCGCTGCTGCTGACCGCCGCCGCGGTGGTCTCGCTGGTCCTGCGCTACCGCCGCTCCCGGGCGATCCAGCGCCAGCAGATCAAGTGGTTCGCCTTCGGCGCGGCGCTGAGTCTGCCGCTGGGCATGTTCGCGATGAGCGGCGAGGTCGGCGCGTACCTGGAGCTCGCCGAGACGCCGGTCCTGCTGACCGGGCTCGGCATCGGCATCTTCCGCTACCGGCTGTGGGACGTCGACCGGCTGCTCAACCGCACCCTGGTCTATGGCCTGCTCACCGCGATCCTCGGCGGCACCTACGCGGTCGGGGTCCTGGTGATCGGCCAGCGGCTGAGCCCCGGCGACAACCCCTCCAGCCTGGTGGTGGCCGCCAGCACGCTGGCGGTCGCCGCGCTGTTCCAACCGCTGCGCCGCGCCATCCAGCGGACGGTGGACCGCCGCTTCAACCGGCGCCGCTACGACGCCGCCAAGACCATTGACGCCTTCGCGGCGCGGCTGCGCCAGCAGGTCGACCTGCACGCCCTGACCGCCGAGCTGCTGGCGGTGGTCGACCACACCATGCAACCGACCGGTGCGTCGCTCTGGCTGCGCCCACAGGGGTCGCCGCCGTCGGGTTCCGGCGGCGGACCGGCCGCCGCCGGACGCCGGCCGCCTCCGTCCTGAGCGTTCGGCTACCGTGGGGGGCCACCGCACGCTCGAAACGCCTGGAGTCGGTCATGGACTATTGGACCCCTGAAAGCGCGCTGGTCGTGGTCGCGCATCCCGACGACATCGAGTTCAGTTGCGCCGGCACCGTGGCGCGCTGGGCGCACGAGGGCGCCCGCGTGACCTACGCGCTGCTCACCAACGGCGCGGCCGGGTCCTCCGACCCGGAGATGACCCGCGAGCGGCTGGCGTCGCTGCGCGAGGCCGAGCAGCGCGCGGCGGCCAAGGTCGTCGGCGTCGACCGGGTGGAGTTCCTGGGCTACGAGGACGGGCTGCTGGAGCCGAACCTGGAGGTCCGCGAGCGGGTCGTCCGTCTGATCCGCACGGTGCGCCCCGAGGTGGTGGTCACCACCGACCCCACCACCCGCTACTTCAGCGAGCAGTACATCAACCATCCCGACCACCGGGCGGCCGGTGAGGCGACCCTGGCGGCCGTGATTCCCGGGTCCGACACCCGGCTCGCCTACCCGGAGTTGCTCGACGAGGGCCTGGAGCCGGTCAAGCTCACCGCCGTCTGGCTGATGATGAACGCCGAGCCCAACATGGTCGTCGACGTCACCGACTTCATGGACAGGAAGATCGAGAGCCTGCGCTGCCACGTCTCCCAGGTCGGCGAGCATCCCTCGAGCGAGGACGTCGGCTGGGTGTGGGGCATGGCCGAGTGGCAGGCCTCCGCCCAGCCGTTCCGCTACGGCGAGGCCTTCAGGGTCTTCCGCTTCGACCAGCCGTTCGAGCTGCCCCCGCCGGAGGCGGAGGGCCAGGCCGCCCAGGGATGACCGGAAGCCCGGCCGGGCGGCCGGTAGCTAGCGGCGGTCGTCCTCGACGTGGATGCCGGGGTCGGGCTCGGGAGGGGGCTCGTCGCCGTCCTCTTCGTCGGCGAGCTGCTCCTCGGGCGTGATGTCGGGGTCGTCGAGCACCTCGTAGGGGTGGCTCGCCGAGGCCAGCCCCGCAGCCTCGTCTCCCTCGTCGGTCTCGCCTGCCTCGACCGCGGTCGCCTCCTCCACCGTGAGCTCGGCCAGCGGGTCGGCCTCCAGCCGCTCGTCGGGGATCGGCCGGCCGCTGCGCACCGATCGGCCGTAGTCGCCCGTGGCGAGCCGGGCCTGCGCCCGCTGCAGCGCCGCCCAGCGGTCGCGCACGAGCTGGTCGACCGCCACGCCGGTCTCCTCGGCGTTAGCACCTCCTGCCCGCCCGGCAGCAGCCGCCGGAGCCGGGCACGCTCCTCGTCGAGCAGCGCCTGTGCACGCGCCTGGTCCATCGTTGCCTCCTTGGCCGCCGGGTGTTCTTTCCACATTGTCGGCACTTTTGCCCGGCGCTTCACGCGTGGGGGCGAGGACCGCTTCACGCATGGAGGCCAATTTGGGTCCACCTGCTGGCTGTGACGTCGCATCCCATGGGGCAGCGGGTGGCCCAGCAGGTGGACGCTGTCGTAGGCCCGGTGCGCGGGTCGGTGCCACGACCCGCAAGGTAGCGCGTTCTTCCTGGTCAGGCACGCGCTGCTGGGACCAAGAGGTATTCCCGTCGCCTTCTGGCGCGTCGGCTGTGCGGCTGTGACCTGCGGCAACGTCGCAGCGCGATCCGGCACCGAGGCCGCGGGAATGTCCGGGCCTATGCTGAGGGCGGGACGACGGTCATGGTGAGCTGGTCCACCAAAGCGCGGATGCTGGACTCCGGGTAGCGGCGATGACCACCAAGGGTCCGCGCATACGGCAGCTTGCCGTCCTTGGCCCAGCGGGCCACGGTCTTGGCGGAGACCTGCAACAGCTCGGCGACCTCGGCACCACGCAGGTACCGCTCCGGTGCGCCGGATGACTGGCCCGCGGCCGGCACGGGACCCGTGGCCATGCGTTGGTCCTTCTCGTTTGGGCTTCTCTGCCGCTATCGTACGCTTCGCGTTGAACCAACGCCCGTTCAGATGGCCACTGGAGCCCGTCGGCCGTTTCCCGTCCGATGCCCTGTGGGTGTGCTTCAGCGATGACGTGGTGGTTCTGTGAGGCAGGATCGTCGCTCGAGGCGTGTCTGTGAACGACACTCGCGCGCGAGTTCCTGAGGATGCGGGGCGATGCCCTGATGCTGGGCGTCAGGGGAGGGCGCGGGCGAGCTCCCGGTAGCCGGGCATGGGATCCTCGCCGGGTGCGGTGAGGACTTGGACGGCGACGTGATTGGCGCCGGCGTCGAGGTGCTCGGCGAGGCGGTCGTGTAGCCGAGGGCTTCAGCCTCAACGACGAACTCGGTGCGAGCCGCGTCGTCATAGACGGGGTTGAACCAGGCGCCGAAGGTTCCGAGCTGCAGGGTCATCGGGCGCCTCACCGGCAACTTCCCCGGCGGAACGGTCGACCTGAAGCACCGTTTCACCCTCGCCGGCGACCGGATCAGCCGTCTGGAAATCGCCCTAGCTGGCATGGCCCACGAGTGACCGCGCGGTGTACTCGGGCGATCACCGTGAAGGAGTGCCGATGAGTTACGTGCAGAACTTCAGGGAGGCCGCTCAGGACCGCGGCGTGGGCTGGGCGGTGGTCGTCGTGGGCTGGGCGCCTCCGGGTGCCGCGACGGGCTCCGCCTCCCGCGCCCTGGCGGCGGACAGCAGGCGCAAGATCAGCGCGGCGCTGGTGGTGGCGGCGCCGGCCACGGCCAGGCGGACCAGGGGCCGCGGGACGCGCAGGCCGAGGGCGGCGTTCAGGCTGTAGCGCCCGGGGCCGGCGGCGGCCAGGACGGCGGCGGCGGCCATGTTGGTGAGCGGCAGCTCCCAACCGCCCTTGGCATTGAAGGGGCCGCTGCCGCGGTGGGTCGCGCTGGCGACGGCCATGGTGGAGGCGACCGCCAGCGGCCCGACCGGGTCAGCCAGGCCGGCGACGGTGAGCACCCCGCCGACCAGCTCCGAGGTCCCGGCGAGCTTGGCCAGCGGCCGCCCGGGACGCAGCCCGACCCGATCGAATCCAGCGCCGGACGCTTCCAGCCCGTGCCCACCGAAGGCGCCGAACAGCTTCTGGGCTCCGTGCGCGGCCAGGTAGCTCCCCAGCGTCAGCCGCAGGCCCAGAAGCGCCGCGTTCCGCATGATGCCGACTCCCCTCTCGTCGCTCGACAACGAATCGGAGGCTACCCTCCACTATCGGCGATCGCAAGCCGGCGGCGCTCACGCGGTCTGGGTGCTGGAGGCCGCGGTGAGGTCGTAGACGGTGGTCCCGCCGACGGTGGTGGCGCTGAAGTTCTGCTCGACCCAGCTGGCGATCTCGCTGGCGGTGGAGGACCCGCCGCCGCCGAACCCGCCGCCGCCGCCGCCGCGGCCCAGCCCGCCGCCCGCGATGAAGTAGTGGATCTTGCCCTCGCTGACGTACTGCTGGAACTGCTGGAGCGTGGGTGCGGGGTCGCTGCCGTTGAACCCGCCGACGGCCATGATCGGGTCGCCGGTGGCGAGCTGGATCCCGGCCGCGGAGTTCGAGCCGACGGCGGCCGCGACCCAGGTGTAGGCCTGGCCGTCCCGTTGGAGCAGCTCGACCAGCGCGGCGCTGGGCGTGCCGGCGTCGAGCAGCCCACCGAGGCCGCCGCGGGCGCCTGGCCCTGCCTGCCCGCCGAGCCCGCCGGCGCCTCCACCGAAGCCGCCGCCTCCGCCGAACCCGCCACCGCCTCCGCCGCCGAAGGGAGGCCCGAACTGGCCGCCGAAGCCGCCGCGCCCGCCGCCACCAGGACCGAAGCCGACCGTGACCGTCGGCCCGGCGGAGGGGATCGCGCCGCGGTGCGGGGTTGCCGCGGTGTCGAGGGCGTAGGCGGCGGGGCCGATGAGGGCCACCAGCAGGCCGGCGGTCACCACCGCCGCCACCTCGGCGCGACGCAGGCCCGGCAGGGCGCCGAGCAGCGCGGCCACCGCGAGCCCGGCGATCAGCACCAGCGGGCCGAGCCACGGGTGCCAGTCCGGGGTGCGCTGCAGCAGCGCGAACGACCACACGCCGGTGAGGGCCACCGCCCCGGCGAGTGTCAGCCGCGCCCAGGCCTGCTGCCGGTGCCGCCACAGGGTCGCGGCGCCCATGCCGACCAGCGCCCCGATCGCCGGGGCCAGCGCCACCGTGTAGTAGGGGTGGAAGATGCCCTGCATGAAGCTGAAGACCAGGCCGGTGACCAGCAGCCAGCCGCCCCACAGCAGGAACGCGGCCCGGGTCCGGTCGGTGCGGTGCGCGCGCCTGGTGATCCACAGCCCGACCGCCAGCAGCAGCAGCGCGGCGGGCAGCAGCCAGGCCACCTGCCCGCCGATGTCGGACTCGAACATCCGGGTCCAGCCGGTTGGGCCCCAGCCGTGGCCGCCCCCGACGCTGCCGGTCTCGTTGCCGGTGATGCGGCCGAAGCCGTTGTAGCCGAAGATCAGGTCCAGCACGCTGTTGTTCTGCGACCCGCCGATGTAGGGCCGGTCGGCGGCGGGGATCAGCTGGACGATCGCCACCCACCAGCCCGCCGAGACGACCAGGGCCGCTCCTGCCGCCACCAGCTGGCCGATACGGCGCCGCAGCGACACCGGCGCCGCCACCAGGTAGACCAGCGCGAACGCCGGCACCACCAGCAGCGCCTGCAGCATCTTGGCGAGGAAACCGAAGCCGACGCAGGTGCCGGCCAGCACCAGCCAGGCGGTGCGGCCCCGCTCCAGCGCCCGCACGGTGGCGTACGCGCCCAGCGCCAGCAGCAGGGTGAGCAGCGCGTCGGGGTTGTTGAACCGGAACATCAGCGTCGCCACCGGGGTGAGCGCCAGGACCGCGCCCGCCAGCAGCGCGGCCGCCGGCGAGAACCAGCGCCGGACGGTGGCGTAGAGCACCCCGACCGTGGCCACGCCGGCCAGCGCCTGCGGCACCAGCAGGGTCCAGGCGTTGACCCCGAAGACGCGGGCCGCCAGCACCGAGGGCCACAGCGAGACCGGCGGCTTGTCCACGGTGATGAAGCTGGACGCGTCCGAGGAGCCGAAGAACATCGCCTTCCAGCTCCTGGTTCCGGCCTGGACCGCAGCCGAGTAGAACGAGTTGGCGTAGCCCGAGGCGCCGAGGCCCCACAGGTACAGCAGCGCGGTGGCCGCCAGCAGCGCCAGCAGCGCGGGCCGCACCCAGCCCGGATCGGCCTCCCGCCCGCGCAGCAGGCGCCGCCAGCGTTCGGCGGCCATGGTCGAGCCGCGCCCCTGCTGCCAGACGCGATCGATCGGGTTGGGGATGGTGGTGGTCATCGTGTACTCCTGGTGGGTTGGATGGCGGTGGTGGCGGTCGCCGACGTGCTGGTGGGGCGCGACGGGTGGAACACCCAGTCGCGCAGCAGCAGGAAACGCAAGAAGGCCGCCACGAGGTTGGCCGCGACCAGTACCGCGACCTCGATCGACCGGGACGCGCGCGGCGCGGCCGCGTGCATCAGGCCGAGGGCGCCGGCGGTCAGGGCGAGCGCGAAGGCGAACACGGCGAGCCCCTGGAGCTGGTGGCGGAGCGCGCCCACGGCGCCGCGGACCGCGAAGGTCCAGCGACGGTTCGCGGCGGTGTTGGCGATCGCTGTCGCCAGCAGCGCGGCCCCGTTGGCGCCCTGGGCGCCCAGGGGCGGGCGCAACGCCAGGTACAGCACCAGATAGGCGAGCGTGCTGGCCACGCCGACCAGCGCGAACCGCACCAGGTCGCGGCTGAGCCGGGCGACGCCGCGCAGGTCCGCGAGGGCGGTGGCCAGCAGGTCGACCCGCGAGTCCGGGTCGTCGACCCAGTCGACCGGCACCTCGTGGATGCGCAGGCCGGACCGTTCGGCCAGAACCAAAAGCTCTGTGTCGAAGAACCAGCCGTCGTCGCGGACCTGGGGCAGCAGCCGGCGGGCCGCGTCGGCGCGGATGGCCTTGAAGCCGCACTGGGCGTCCGAGAAGCGGGTGCCGAGCGTGGCGTGCAGCAGCAGGTTGTAGCAGCGCGAGATGAGCTCGCGCTTGGGCCCGCGGACCACCCGGGCGCCACGCGAGAGGCGGGTGCCGATCGCCAGGTCGCTGTGGCCGCTGACCAGCGGCGCGACCAGCGGCAGCAGCGCCTCCAGCCCGGTGGACAGGTCGACGTCCATGTAGGCCAGGACCGCGGCCGGGCTGGCGCCCCAGACCGCCCGCAGCGCCCGGCCACGGCCCTTCTGGTCCAGGCGGACGGCCCGGACGTGCTCCAGCTCGCCGGCCAGCCGCAGCGCCAGCGGCCAGGTGGCGTCGGTGCTGGCGTTGTCGGCGATGGTGACCCGGTAGTCGAACGGGAACGAGCTGCACAGGTAGGCGTGGAGCTGGCGGACGCACCGCTCGAGATCGCGCTCCTCGTTGTGGACCGGCACCACCACCTCGACGGTCGGCCGGTCAGCGTGCGGCATCATGACTCCATCTCCCTGCGCAAGGCTGTCGTCGATCCGTTCGCGCTCAGCTGGTCGAGCCACCGGCCCGGAGCTGCGCCACGATCGTCATGGCCTTGTCGATGGGGATCGCGAAGCCGATGTTCTCGGCGGTGGTGGTCTGGCTGGACGCCGCTACCGCGGTGTTGATGCCGATCACCTGGCCGGCCGCGTTGACCAGCGGACCGCCGGAGTTCCCGGAGCTGATCGAGGCGTCCGTCTGGATGAGGCCGCTCATCTCGCCGCTGTTGGTGCCAAGGTCGCGGTTGAGCGCCGAGATGATCCCCTTGGTCACCGTCGGGCCACCCTGCAGCGCCAGCGCGTTGCCGATGGCCACGGCGTCGTCGCCAACGGCCACGTCCGAGGACTTGCCGAGCGACACGGTGGGCAGGTTGCTGGCGCCGTTGATCTTCAGCAGCGCGAGGTCGTTGCTGGTGTCGATGCCGACCAGGGTGGCCGCCCTGGCCTGCGACTGACCGTTGAGGGTGACGGTGATGCTGCTGGCGCCGTTCACCACGTGGGCGTTGGTGAGCACCTCGCCGTCAGACGTGAGGATGATGCCGCTGCCGGCCGCGGTGCCCGAGAACGGGCCCTGGTTGGTGGACGCCTGGATGCTGACGACCGCGGGCTCGACCTTGGCGACCACCTGGGCGACGTCCAGCGAGTCGCCGGCGAGCTGCGGTGAGGCGGCGGCCGTCCGCACCACTGTCGTGGTCGGGGTCGGGGACGGCTCCAGCTCCCGCGTCACGACCCCTCCGGCCGAACCGGCGACCAGGGCGACCCCGAGGAACGCCGCCGCGATCCGCCACGGCCTGCGCGGGGGCGGTGGCGGTGGCGGCGTGGTCTGCTCGGGCGGGGTCCAGCTCGGCGGTGCGCCGGGCGCCCATGATTCTGGCTCCTCGACGGCCGGTGGGTCGAGCACCGAGGACTGATCGACTGTTGGCATGGCGGGCCTCCGGATCGCTTGGTTCCCGTGTCGAACCAGATGCTCGCAACCTGGGGTAAGGCCGCCTCATGAGCCGTTCGAGAAGCAGTCAAGAATCCGCGGGCCCGAGCCCCGCGGGCCCGAGCCCGGGCCCAGCGGGCCCAAGGGGCTCGGCGGGCTCGGCGGGCGCCGCCGGAAGCTCCACGGTGAAGACGGCACCGCCGTCGGGGTGGTTGGCGGCGGTCGCGCTGCCGCCGGCGTCCTCGACGATCTGGCGCACGATCGCCAGCCCGAGGCCCGAGCCGGGCAGGCTCCGCGCCTCCACCGCCCGGTGGAAGCGGTCGAAGACGCGCGGGAGGTCGTCCGCGCCGATCCCCGGGCCGTGGTCGCGGACCTGGATCTGGCCGGACCGGACGGTCACCTCGATAGGGCTGCCGTCAGGGCTGAACTTGACGGCGTTGTCCAACAGGTTGCCGACGGCGCGCAGGAGCCGCTGCGGCTTGGCCGTCACCGTCGCCGGCTGGGCGTCGACCAGGATGGTCCGGCCGCCGCGGCGCCGCGCCCGGTCGACGGCGCGCTCGACGAGCTGGTCGAGCGCGACGGTCCGCTCGGGCTCGTCGTCATGGCCGTCGATGGCCAGTGCCACCAGCTCCTCGACCAGCGAGGAAAGCTCCCGCAGCTCGCTGTCGAGGTCGGCGAGCACGCGACCACGCGGCGCGCTGGCCAGGTCGGGATGGCGTCGCAGCGTGTCGATGTTGGCGCGCAGGCTGGTCAGCGGGGTGCGCAGCTCATGGCCGGCGTCCTGGACCAGGCGTTGCTGCTGGTCCCGCGAGCGGGTCAGCGCGGCGAGCATGGAGGCGAACGCCCTGGACAACCTGCCGATCTCGTCGCGCCCGCCGGGCGGGACCTCGATGTCCAGCCGGCCGCTGGCCGCGATCGTGTCGGCCGCGGCGCCCAGGCGCGTCACCGGCCCAGTCGTGCGCCTGGCGATGAGCACGCCGGCCGCGGCGGCCAGCACGATAATGACCAGCCCGACCAGGATCGAGCGGTTGCGGACGGAGTCGAGCACGCGGTTGGTCTCGGCCAGGCTGCGTCCCAGGATGATCTGGCCGCCGGGACGCGGCAGGGCCACGACCCTGTACGGCTGCCCGCTGAACGTCTGCGTCCACGGCCCCACGACGTACCCGGGGCCGTGGGGGCCCTGCCTGGCGTCCTGGCCGGCCGGGGTGCTGGGGCGCCGGGTGACGTCGACGCCGGGATGGTTCAGGGGCAGGCCTTGCGGTCCCAGGGCCACGACCACCTGCCCGCTGGAGTCCAGGCACTGGACGATCAGGCCGCGCAGGCCGGCGAGCGGGCCGCCCAGCTCGTGGATGGCACCCTCGTCGCTCTGGGCCACGAGCTGGGCGCAGACGTCGTCGTCGCCGGGAAGCTGCCGCGCCGCGCTGACCAGGCTGGTGTCGACCTGCTCGCGAAGGCCCTGGTCGGTGGCGGCGTAGCTGATCACCGCCACGGCGACGACCGAGATCGCCGCCAGCACCGCCAGCGCGATCGCAAGGCGGGCCCGGAGCGTCATGGCGCCCGAACGGTGTAGCCGACGCCGCGGACGGTGTGCAGCAGCCGGGCCTCGCCGCCCGCCTCGGTCTTGCGGCGCAGGTAGCCGACGTACACCGACAGCGCCTTGGAGTCGGGCCCGAAATCGTAGTTCCAGATGCGCTCGTAGATGGTGGAGTGGCTGAGCACGATCCCGGCGTTGCGCACCAGGAGCTGCAGCAGGTCGAACTCGGTCTTGGTCAGCTCCAGCTCGCGGTCGCCGCGCCAGGCGCGCCGTGCTGCCTCGTCCATGCGCAGGTCGGCCACGCGCAGCACCTGCTCCGGCTCGTCGTAGCTGGCCCGCCGCAGCAGCGCCCGGACCCTGGCGAGCAGCTCGTCGAGCGCGAACGGCTTGGGCAGGTAGTCGTCGGCGCCGGCGTCCAGCCCGGCGACCCGGTCCGACACCTCGGTGCGGGCGGTCACGATCAGGATCGGGGTCCGGTCGTTGCGCGCCCGCAGCCGCTGGCACACGGTGAGCCCGCCGACGTGGGGCATCATCAGGTCCAGCACCAGCACGTCGGCCGGCTCCTCGGCGATCGCGTCGAACACGGCCGACCCGTCGGCGACGGCCCGGAGCTGGTAGCCCTCCAATTCGAGCGCGCGCGTCAGCGCCTCGCGCGTGGCGCGGTCGTCTTCGGCGAGCAGGACGCGGCCGGGCATGGAGCCCACGATATCGCCGGGCGCCGTGATGAGTGCCGGCAGCTCGTGCATCGGTCTCCTCCTCCTCGGATACGCGCAGATCGTGCGCCGCCGAGGTGAGGAAACGGTAAGAGCCGTCCGAGAGACGTTCGAGAACCGTGGCCGGCGCGGCCGCGGCCCCGCCGATCAGGGCTCCAGGACGACCTTCTCGCAGCCCTCCCGCTTGGAGCGGAGCAGCTCGTAGGCGCGCGGGGCGTCCTGGAGCGCCATCCGGTGGGTGATCACGAAGCTGGGGTCGATCTCGCCCGCGCGGATCCGCCGCAGCAACGGCGCCATGTAGCGGTGCACGTGGCACTGCCCGCTGCGCATCCGCAGGGACCTGTTCATGAAGGAGCCCATCGGGAACTTGTCCATCAGCCCGGCGTAGACCCCGATGACCGACACCACGCCGCCGTTGGCGCAGGCCAGGATGGCCTCGCGCAGGGCGTGCGGCTGGTCGGTCTCGACGTGGGAGATCTGCTTGGCCCTGTCGTAGGCCTGCAGCGGGCGCACGTCGATGTGCGACTCCATGCCGACGGCGTCGATGCAGGCGTCGGGCCCCCGTCCGGCGGTCAGCTCGTCGAGGGTCTCCAGGACCGGAGCCTGCTGGTAGTCGATGACCTCCGTCGCACCCGCCCGCTCTTTGGCCATCTGCAGCCGGTACGGGAGCCGGTCGATGGCGATCACCCGCTCGGCGCCGAGGAGGCGCGCGCTGGCGATGGCGAACTGGCCGACCGGCCCCGCTCCCCAGACCGCCACCACGTCACCGGGAGTGATGTCGCACATGTCGGCGCCCATGTAGCCGGTCGGCAGGATGTCGGAGAGGAACAGGACCTGCTCGTCGGGGATGCCGTCCTCGATCTTCAGCGGACCGACGTCGGCGAACGGCACTCGCGCGTACTCGGCCTGCCCGCCGGGGTAGCCGCCGAGCATGTGCGAGTAGCCGTAGATCCCACCCGGCGACCGGCCCATGAACGTCTCGGCGACCTTCGCGTTCGGGTTGGAGTTCTCGCACAGCGAGGTCAGGCCGCGTTCGCAGGCCCCGCAATTGCCACAGGCAATGGGGAACGGCACGACCACCCGGTCGCCGACCCGCAACCTGGTCACCGCGGGCCCGGTCTCGACGACTTCGCCCATGAACTCGTGCCCGAGGACGTCGCCCTTTCGCATGGTCGGGATGTCGCGATCCTGTACACTCGCTCCTTCCCCCCAGACTCCGGAATTCTCCACGGCTACCCGTCGGGCCGCCCCTGAAACGGCGGTGGGATGCGCTGGTGAGATGTGGTGCGCGGGCCTATCGTGTTGGGCCTACTGGGCGACAGCAAAGAGCGTGCCATGGACTACGAGGAGTTCATCTCGATCGTCAAGCAGTGGGCGGACCTCCCAGATGAGGAGGCTGAGCGCGCCATCCGCGTGGTTCTGCAGACGCTCGCCGAGCGGATCTCCACGGGAGAGGCGCGGGACCTGGTCTCGCAGCTGCCGGCCGAGCTCGGGCCCTGGCTGCTGACGGAGCATGGTGGCCAGCGCTTCGACGTCGACGAGTTCCTCCGCCGAGTGGCCGAGCGCGAGGAGACCGACATCGCCACCGCCGAGCGGCACGTCCGAGCGGTCCTGGCGGCCCTGTCCGGCGCGCTGGACAGCGACGAGTTCGCCGACCTCGAGGCCCAGCTCCCCAAGGACTACTTCTACCTGCTTCCCAGAGGACCAGACGTCGAGGTCTGGCCGGTCGAGGAGCTGCTCGACAAGGTCTCGCGGCGCGCCGGCCTGGACCGCGACGGCGCGCTGCGGGCCACCGAAGCCGTGCTGGCCGCGATCGCGGAGCGGATCGCCCCCGGCGAGGTGGACGACCTCATCAGCGTGCTGCCGGTCCCCCTGCACGCCGCGCTGAAGCGCGGCAAGACGGCAAACCCCGGGACGGCCCTGCACACGCCGCTCGACAAGTTCCTCAGCCGCGTTGCGGAGCTGGAGGGATCGAGCCCCGAGCAGGCCCGCGACCATGCCAACGCCGTCTTCCTCACCTTGCGCGAGGCGCTGGGCAACGAGGAGTTCTTCGACGTCACCGTCCAGTTCCCGCCCGAGTACGCCGTGCTCTGGATGCGCCGGGGAGGTGGAGGCCAAGGTGAGCGGTAAGCCACCCCCCGCTGAGCGCCCCGCCGCCGAGATCGTCGTCTGCCCCAACTGCGGCAAGCGCAACCGGGTGCCGGCCACAGCGGCCGGAGTGCCGCGCTGCGCGGCCTGCCACACCCCGCTGCCATGGCTGACCGCCGCCGGCGATGGCGACTTCGACCAGGTGGTCAGCGCTTCGACCCTGCCGGTGCTGGTCGACCTGTGGGCACCGTGGTGCGGTCCGTGCCGGATCATCGCCCCTGGAGTCGAGCAGGCCGCTCAGCGGCTCGCTGGGCGCCTCAAGGCGGTGAAGGTCAACGTCGACGAGGCGCCGAGGGTGGCCGACCGCCTCGGCGTCCAGGGCATCCCGACCGTCGTGCTGCTGCGCGGTGGCCAGGAGGTCGCCAGGCAGGTCGGGGCGGTCCCGCCACCGGCGCTGCTCCGCTGGACGGAGGAGGCGCTCTCCAAGCCGGCGTCATGACCTCCGGCGCCGCTGGTCACGTCGACGACGACACGGACCGATGAGCAGATCCAGCGGGATGTGCTGGAAGAGATGAAATGGGACGCCCGCGTCCAGCCCAACGAGATCGGCATCGCCGTCAAGGACGGCGTGGTGACCCTCACGGGCTGGGTCGACAGCTTCAGCGGGCTGGGTCACGCTCCGCGGCGAGGTCGAATGGCAGTACGAGAAGCGCGACGCCGAGGACGCGGTTCGCCGGTTGTCGGGCGTCCGTGGGGTGACCAACCTCATCACGGTCAGGCCGCGCGTCAGGACCTCGCCCGAGGAGCTGCAGCGCAGGATCGAGGAAGCCCTGGTGCGCAGCGCGGAGACCGACGCCGAGCGGATCGTCACCGAGGTGGACGGTGACAAGGTGATCCTCAAGGGCACCGTCCGCTCGTGGGCCGAGCGGAGGAGGCGGAGCGGGTCGCCTGGTCCGCGCCGGGCGTGGCCGAGGTCGAGAACCGCATCATGATCCAGGCCTGAGCGCTTCCAGGCCTGAGCGGCTTCCGGGGGTGGAGGCCTCCTGGCTACGGCGACGTGGTGGCGGCGATGCGCGAGGCGGCCCGGCCGACCGAGCGGGCCCGGAACGCCAGGAAAATCTCCATGATCCCGAACACCAGGAGCCACACGCCCAGCACGATCGCCAGCGCCAGCAGCGAGATGCCGGGATAGACCAGCGCCACCACACCCGCCACGATGCTGAGCAGCCCCATGAAGATCATCCAGCCGCGGCTGGGCATCGCCCGGTGCGAGAGCGCCGTGAACAGCTCGATGGCGCCGTTGACGATCCAGAAGATCCCTAGAAGCAGCGCCAGCGCGACGATGCTGACCAGGATGTGACGCAGCGCGTACAGCCCGACGATGAACGACAGCACGCCGAGCAACGCCAGCAGCACCCTGGTCGTGCCACTCTCGTCGTCGGCCGCCAGAGCCATCACGAACCGGAAGATCCCGGCCAGGACCAGTTGGATGCCGAACAGCACGGCGAGGGCCACGACGGTGCGGTCTGGCCAGATAAGGACGAGGACTCCGACGACCAGGGTGACGATCCCGAAGGCGAGCACCCAGCCCCACTGCCGCCCGATTCGGGCCAGTACGTCGGCGACGTCCCCACGGACCTCCCTGTCCATCGAAGCCTCCCTGCAGCGGTCACGGGCCGCTGGCGCGTGGATGCCGACGGCAGCGCCGGGGAATCCCGGCGGCCATGGCATGGACGATCTGGACAAGCTGACCTTAGCAAGCCGACGACCCCTGTCAAGGGAGGCGGTCGTGCCCCTCCGCCGACGGCCAGCTCACCCAAGGCTGGGAGGACGCGGCCGGGTCGCAACCGCGGCGGCGTCCTCCCTTGGGGTGGTGCCTGGGGCACCTACTTTTGGATGCTGATGGTCTTGCTATCTGTCTCGTTCCCGCAGACGGAGAAGTTCTGGTTGCAGCCGAAGATGTCCGCGGTCGCGACGGCGGTGCCCTGCTTGAAGGTCTTGCCGAAGCCGGACGCCTGGACGCGGACGAGGATCTGCTGACCGGAACCGGTGCAGCCGACGCTGGTGAAGCCCGAGCCCTGAGCGACGCCCGACCCGGACTTCTGAGTGACGGTGACCTGGACGGATGACGTGCCGGGCCTGGCGTTGCAGGTGACCTCCAGCGGTACGTCCACCGCGGCGCCCCGCGCCACCAGCGTTGCCGGAGACTCGACCTGGACGTCGAGGAACAGCCCTCCGGAGAAGAACGCGACCGCTGGACCGGAGGTGGCGAACAGTGCGAGCAGGCCGCCCGCGACGATCGCCACCACCACGGCGGCAAGCTTTCTCTTACTACCTGGCTTGATTCTCATCGGCCTCCCTTGCTCGATGGGTGACGGCCCGCTTGCGGGCCTCGGTACCGGCGTCTTCAGGCGCCGGCAGGACCGCGCCGACCAGCAGCGTCACGGCGACCACCACCGCTGGCAGGTGCCAGACGAAGTCGAAGCCGCTGTGCACCGCGAAGGCCACCGTCGCCGCGACCACACCCGCCCACGCCGCCTCCGACGGGGTGGTGGAACGCGCGCGCCACAACGCCCGGGCGATCGCCACCAGCAGGACCACCAGCAGCGCAAGCCCTGAAAGACCCAGCTCCGCCGCGACCTGGGCGTACTCGTTGTGGGCGTAGGCGAAGAACTGGATGCCACCGCCGGGCTGGTTCCAGCGCAGGTCGGCGTGCCCCGGACCCGCGCCGGCCAAGGGATGCGCCGCGATGACCCGTAGGGCGGCACGCAGCGCGCCGCCACGGTCCGGCGAGACCAGGTTGACCCGTGCCTCGGCGACCGTCCGGACCGCCTGGCCCGTCCCCGCGCCGCCGATGGCCACCAGTATGAGCGCTGCCGCCAGCGCAGCGGCCACGAGCAGCGCGACCGCCGGCCGTCGCCGCGGCCGTGCCACCAGCGCGGCAACCGTCAGACCGGCGCACAGACCGACGGCGGCCAGCAGCGGCCGCGGCGGGCTGGCCACGGGCATCGATGGCACCAGCCATCCCAGCGCCAGCACCGCGCCCACGGACGGGCCGGCGACGGCCCGAGCGGTCGCGCGCGGCCCGCGCAGCCCTGCGAGCACGAGCAGGCCCACGACCAGCGCGAGCGCACCCGCCCGGCTCGCGGTCGCGCCCAGCCCGACGAGCAGGCCGGTGGCCGCCGCCACCAGCGGCAGGGAGCGCGGCGCCCCGACCAGTCGCCCGAGCACCAGCAAGGCCACGGGCACCAGCACCGCCGCGGTCGCGTTGGGGTAGCTCAACGTCGACGAGGCGCGCCAGAGACCCTGCGCCTGGAACGCCCACGGGTCGATGCGGCCGGCAACCCCCAGCCAGCCGGCCAGTGCCACCACCAGCCCGATCCCGGTGACCCCGGTGAACAGGACCTCCCGGTCCTCCGGCCGTAGGCGACGGCAGACCAGCAGCACCGCGACAACCGCAAGGAGCAGCAGCACCAGCCCGGCACTGGCCGCCGGGGTGCCGTGCAGCGCGGCGTCAAGGCCTGCCCATGCCGCCAGGGCCAGCGCGGGCACCATCGGCACGAACCGGCCCTCGGCCCGGATCGGAGGCCACACGGCCAGCGACAGCACGGTCGCGACGGCGACGAGCACTCCGACAGGCCGCTGCACCGGCGGGTAGTAGGCGCCCTGGCCGAACAACCCGACGGCGACGGCCACCAGCAGGGCGAGCCCGGCCCATCCGGTGGCTCTGGACAGGAGCGCCTCGCCCGAAGTGGCGTTGGAGGATTCGCGTCCAGTGCAGGGCGGCTCATGCTCGGCGCCTCGCCACCCCAGCGGCCTGAGTCGCTTCACGGCCACCACCACGTGGCTTCGGCGTCGACTCGCCCCTGCGACGAACATGCCCCCTGAGCGCGCATCAGCTCGTCCCGGTCCGTCCGACCAGCGACCCTTCCGTGACGCCGAAGTAACATAGCCTCCTGGATGGTTTGAAACAAGGCCTATTGCGCAGCTGGCGCGAGAAGCGCTCGAACGCCGATCACCCTGACATGCCCGACACCGTGGGACAGCCCAGAGCGGCTTGTGGGACCGGCCGCGATGAGCCGCCCCCGGTTCCCGACCGCCACGTCCGCGTTTGCGGGACGGGCCGCCGTCCAGTTTCCTGGCGGCGGACCCGCCTCTCACACCCAGGAGGTCCCGGTGACCCAGACACCCGCGCCAGCGGAGCCGTTCGCCCAGCACCCGAGGCTGTCGGAGGTGGTCAACGGCCTCCGGTTCGAGCGTTACCCCCTGTTCCTGAGCGGGCTCGTCTACAAAGAGCCGGGCGGCCCATTGCGCGAGGCCATAGTGGTCGGCACTCGCGAGGGCGACCTGGTCGCCGTCGAGCGGGGCGAAGTCTTCAGGTACGCCGGGCGGGTCCCGACGTCCCGGCTGCTGGACGACGAGGACTTCGCCGGGCAGCCCGAGAGCGCTCGCCGTGAGGCCCTGGCGGAGCTCAACGAGGCGTTCTTCGCGCGCGACGTGGCGGCGTGGACCGGGGGGCGGCGCAGCATCAACGAGGTCGGCATCAGGGTGCTGCGGCACTGGTTCGCGCCACAGAACGTGCCGATCGCCATCGCCGCCTCGGAGGTGCTGGGGATCGTCCCGCTGGAGGCCACCAACGCACTGCTCGACACGCTGCGAGAGCTGGCCGACCACCACGACCGAGGCTTCATGGTCGAGGAGGTCATGCAACTGGTCGTCTGAGGGACTCGCCCGACCGACCGTCGCGGGGTTGAGGCGCTGCCGAGGGTGGAAGTATGGACAGCTCAGACGCTCGACCGGGAGCACCGCCACGCCGCTACTACGTCTACGTCATCGAACTGGACGACACGGTGGGCGACCGTCGCGACCCGAAGCATCCCTCCGTCTACGTCGGCCAGAGTGCGGTCCCGCCGGCGGAACGCTTTCGCCAGCACAAAGAGGGCTACCGGTCCTCCCGGCATGTGAGAAAGCATGGGAAGCATCTGCGCCCAGGCCTGTATCGCCACTTCAACCCAATGGCCACGCGCGAGGAGGCCGTCGCGATGGAGCGCGAGCTCGCCAGGCGCCTCCGCAACCGCGGCTACACCGTCTACGGGGGCCACTGAGCCCCGGTCGGTCCGCGCTGCCGGCGGGCGAGGGAATCCAGGTGCGGACGTGGACAAGCCCACTCCGTTCGTGAACGATGCTGGCCGTGGCGGACGGAGACGATGACGAGCGCCAAGGCCGATCCCGGATCGCGGCGCTGCTCGCCTACGGCGAGCTGGTGCTCGAGACGGCCGTGGCGTTCGCGCTCGGCGCGGGCGGGGTCATCCTGCTCGGCTGGGTCGTGTACGACTTTGCGCGCGGCCTCGGCGAAGAACCCGTGCTCGACCTGGTGCTCCGCCTGCTGAGCGGCCTGCTGCTGGTGTTCATCTTCACCGAGCTGATCAACACGATCCGCGTCGTCATCGCCCGCCGCGCGCTGGAGGTCGAGCCGTTCCTGATCGTCGGGATCGTGGCCGCGATCCGGCGCCTGATCGTCGTCAGCGCGGAGGCCGAGAATCTGCTCGGCACCTCCCGATTCCGGGACGTGATGCTGGAAATCGGCGTCCTGGCTGGTGCGGCGCTGGTTCTCGGGACGACCGTCCTGCTGCTACGGATCGCCCGCCGGTGGGACTGAGCCACCTGTACGCGGTCTCTCCGCTCCACGGCGAGTCCGTTGACAGCCTCCTGGGCAGGTGGAACGCTCGCTGTCGGGGCGCTCTCTTGCCCCGGCCCGTGCCCATGCGGTGACCTCCAAGGACGGAGGAGATGCACATGACCAGCGAGGCAGCCGACGACCGGCTCCAGAGCTTCGATTCCAACGCGATGCCCTGGGGTGAGCTGTACATCGATCAGCTCAAGCTGGGCGTGCCGCTCAAGGCGTTCGTCTCCGACCCCGACACGGGCATGTCGGTCCAGATCATCCGGTACGCGGCCGGGTTCACCAACCCGTGGCACCGCCACAACTGCGCCCACGGGATCTATGTGCTCGAGGGCACCCTGAAGACCCACGCGGGAACATTCGGCCCAGGCAACTTCGTCTGGTTCCCTGAGGGCATGCTCATGGAGCACGGCGCGACCGAGGACGGCGACGTGACCACGCTGTTCATCACCAACAAGCCGTTCGACATCCACTACGCCTTCGAGGACGAGCAGGACAGCTCGACCGGCTAGACCTCGTCGGCGAGGCTGGCCAGCTCCGCGGCGAGGTGGTCTCTCGGGTGAGCGCGCTGCCGGCCACCAGGGTCAGCTCTCCAGCAGCCGCTGAGCGGCGGTCGGGTCGTGCGCGGGCAGGATGACCAGCCCAGGCATGGTTTCCCTGAGCGCGAGCACCTTCCGGGTGGTCGCGACCAGCTGCCTGCGGGTGCCCACGCCCGCGACCTGCCCGCGCAGGAGCAGCTCGGCCCCGTAACTGAGGTCGCCGACCAGCAGCAACGGGGCACGCTGGCGTCGCCGGATCAGCAGGGACATCGATCCCGCCGTGTGGCCCGGCGTCGGGAGCAGGACGAGCGAGCCGTCTCCGATGAGGTCCCGCGACCGGGTGAACGGCGCCAGTGCCCGGTCGGCCGTCGGCTGCAGCTCGATCTGGTGCCACCGCAGCCCCGGGATCGTGATGTGCTTGCGGAGGAACCCTCGCAGCTCGAGGCCGAACCCCGAGAGCTGCTCCCATTCCGCGGCCGTGACCAGCAGGTCCGCCGCGCCCAGCTCCGGGAGCCCGCCGATATGGTCCTCGTGGAGGTGGGAGAGGATCGCCGTACCGACGTCGCCCGGCGCGTACCCGAGCGAGGCGAGCCGCGGTGAGCGTGTCTTCCTGGCCGATGTGGAACCGGGCCAACCGACCGTAGAGATAGCCCGTCAACCCGGCCGGAAGTGTGTGCCTCCCGCCTCCCTGGTTGCTTGTCGCCCGGACGGTCGGGCTCGACGGGACTGGCGTGCGACCGCTCGATCCAGTGCCGAACGCCACGGCGAGGCAACGGCGGACTCGTCGTGCTTGCTCGCTACAGCTCCACCGGCTTCCCGTCGTCCATCACCCGCACCGTTGTGCTCCCCCTCGCCCCGAGCTGCTCGAGCTGCCGGTAGTACAGCGACATCCCGACCGCGGAGAGCGTCCGCTCGTGCACCGGCACGGCCATCCTGGGGCCGACCTCGCGGAGGTAGTCGATCGACTCCGACACCTTCAGCCATGGCGCGCCGATCGGCACCGCCAGCACCTCAGTCGGCTGGCCGGGCAGGGTGAACGAATCACCCGGGTGGAACAGCCGCCCGCCGAGCAGGTACCCGACGTTGGGGATCACCGGGACGTCCGGGTGGATGACCGCGTGATCGCGCCCGACGACGCGCACACTCACCCCGCCGATATCCAGCTCGTCCCCGTCGTGCACAACCTCGACCTCCGCCCCGGCCTCTCCCAGCGCCTTGGCACTGCCCTCGTCGCTGACGACCCGGACTCCCGGGTTGCGGCCCAGCAGCCCGGGCAGCCGCGCCGGGTCGAGATGGTCGGCGTGCTGGTGGGTGTACAGGATCGCGGTCAGCCCCTGCAGCTCCTCGAATCCGTCGGAGAGCGTGCCCGGGTCCAACAGCATCCTGGCTCCCTGCTCCTCCACCAGCAGGCATGAGTGCCCGAACTTGGTCAGCCGCATGACGCCTCCTTGTGGGTCGCTGGTCCTGTCCCCTTGCTACCACGCCAGCCGCTGGTGCAGCCCGCCGGTCGGACGACGCGGCACGGCGAGTTCCCCGGTGCGCGGCCTGACAGGCCCCCAGGGATGGGTCGCGGGCTCGGGCATCGAGTGACACGCCGTGCTTACGAGATACCCCACTCCCGCGATGTCAGCGTGAAGTGTCCCAACCTGTTGTCCGACCATCGGACCGACCCGTGAAGGACCGTCCGGAACTGGCCGCCCGATCCGATGGGCGCCGTCGGCGTCACGGCCTGCACGAACGACCTCGTCCCCGAGTTGATGGTGGCGGTGGTCGCTTGCTCGGTCCACAAGCCGGTCTGGGGGTCCTGCTTTTGGAGAACGAGGTTGTCGATCTGCACCCGAAGCGCGCGCGACACCTTGACGATCTTGCCGACCGCCCGCTGCTTATCGATCTCCTGGTCCGGGTCGGAGGATGAATCGATCTGGTCGGCCCATGTGGCAGCGCGGATCTGACCAAGTGAGCAGTTGTTGAGGTGGCAGTAGGTCTTGTCGACTCGTCCGACGTTGGAGTTGTTGATCGTGTCGGCGTAGGCGGTGGCCGTGAGCGCCATGAAGGCGACCAGTGCCAACGGCACCACCAGGAGCTTCTTCAAATCTCTCACCCGCCTCCAGCTGGACTGCCCGTCGGTGATCGTTCAATCGCCGACTCCTTGTCCACCAGGCATCACCCCTTGGGGAAGTCTTGCGCCGGCTCTGGCCAACGCCTGCTCGCCTCCGGAATGGGCGAAGCGATCCGGCACCGCCGGGTGGCGCGACCGCCGAGCCATCTTGATCCACCTCATCGATGGAGGCCAGCGCCCAGGTGGCACTGGACGGCTCTGAAAAGAATTCAAGCGCGCAAGGCTTCTGTCACACGCGCTGGCACGCTCACGGTTGATTCATGGCCGTGAACAATCCTCCAATGCAGACACCGCTTCCCTGGTCGTCTGATCGATTTCCTCTGTCACGGCAATGACCTTTCTGACTTCGGCGGAACTTGTCGAACGGCTCATACGTCACGAATGGCCCAGAGCTTCGCGTGCGTTGGCTCATCGAGAGCGCCCCGGCCCGACGCGGGCACGGGCAGCCTCCCGCGTGAGGCCTTTCAGACGGATCGTCACACGGCCGCTGAAACCAGCTCCATAATCGGTGGAGCGGAGGAAGGTCCCAGGCTGGTGCAATTCGGTGCAACCTGGCGGGGGCTTGCCGCGTCTAGCTGTCATGACGGGCCGAGACCGTAAGCGCGAACGGGAATTCGTCGACTTCTTCGCCGGCGAGTACTGGCCGTTGCGGCGGGTCGGATTCTTCCTCACCGGGAGCTGGCACGAGGCCGACGAGCTGGCGCAGGACGCGTTCGCGCGGACCTATGCCGCCTGGGGGCGGCTGCGGCGGGCGGACAGGGCGGCTGCCTACGCCCGCAAGATCCTGGTCAACCGGCACCGCTCGCTGCTCCGGCGCGCCGTGGTCGAGGCCCGCTACGCCCTCACCCAGCGTGGCGAGGTCCCCTACGAGCCCGACTTCAGTGGCGACGACCAGGTGCTCTGGCAGGCGCTCCGGCAGCTCCCCACGCGCCAGCGCAGCGCGCTGGTGCTCCGCTTCTACCTCGACCTGCCCGAAGCCGAGGTGGCTCGCCTGCTTGGCGTCCCGATCGGGACAGTGAAGTCGTGGGTGCACCGCGGGTTGACCCGCATGCGCGCTCGGCTCGGCCCCGATTTCCAGACTGAGCCACTGCATGACACGGAGATACGACCATGAGTGTTGAGGACCGGGTCCGACGCATGCTCAACAGCGCGGTTATCACCGAGCCGCCGCCGGCGCGCGCTCCCCTCGAACAGGTCTTCCGCCGCCGCAGGCGCCGGGCGCTGGTTGCTGCCACGATCCCGCTCGCGCTCCTCCTCTCCACCGTTGTCGTGGTCAGTGGGATCCATGAACGCGCCACCCAACCCTCCAGCCCACTCACGAACCCCGTGCCGAAGGGCTGGAAGGAATACCGCGACGAACGAGAAAACTACAGGTTCCGCTATCCCCCGGGCTGGGTGGTCAAGCCCAACGGGCTGTTCCAGGGCCAGGCCCTGATCCTTCCGCCCGAATCCGCCGCCGTCCCGCTCCCGGTGAAGAACGA
>WNGJ01000018.1_pt1 | contig 232375 bp, 204 predicted proteins | sample 5400611 | NCBI WGS metagenome assembly WNGJ01 (sample SAMN13153375, study PRJNA577476) | soil metagenome | isolation source: 40 cm soil or saprolite under Garry oak tree replicate 1 | place: USA:California | collected 2016-06-15 | reverse complement strand
CCGTCGCTGCGCCGCAGCCAGCGATTCCTCGGAGATGTCGATGGAGGTGAAGGCCGCCTGCGGGCTGTTGCGGGCCAGGATGACCGTCTGCGCACCCACCCCGCAGCCCGCCTCCAGCACCAGGCTGCCAGGCGGATAGAGGGTATCGGCGTGCAGTAGCTCGGTCAGGGTGGTGGCTTGATCGGTGAGCCGGCTGTTCTCTTTGGCCGAATATCCGTGGACGTAGTCCAGATTCATCGAATGTTCTCCCAGATTCTGCCACGCCAGTTCATCGAGTGTGGCTGAACAGCTTGTGCCTGGACAACGCAATTGCGGCTGGCACAGGATGAGCTGCTGGCTGACCCGGACGGCGGAGGAGGGTCGATCGGACGGTGCGTGCTGCTACCCGAGTTGACGGCGGGCTCCCGGTATCGGGGCCGGCACATCCGCTGCGGCGGCTCAGCGCGGACGAGATCCGCCTGGCGAGGACGGTGCTGGAGAGGCACGGGCTGGTGGGCGAGCACACCCGCTTCACCTACCTCGGGCTCGAGGAGCCGCCGAAGGAAGCGGTGCTGGGCTTCCGGCCAGGGACCGCGATCGACCGGCGGGTGCGCGCGATCCTGCTCGACGCGGCCACCGGCGCGGCGACCGACGTAGTGGCGTCGCTCAGCCGCGGAGCCGTCGACTCGCTCGTCGAGCTGGACACGGCGCGGGACGGGCAGCCGCCGATCATACTGGGGGACCTGGAGGCGGTCGACGAGATCGTCAAGGCGGACAGCGGCTGGCGGGCGGCCATGGCGCGCCGTGGGGTCACCGACCTCGACCTGGTCCGCCCGTGCCCGCTGTCGGCCGGGTCGTTCGGCCTGCCGGGCGAGCAGGGCCGTCGCATGCTGCGCGTGCTGTCGTTCGTGCAGCACCACCAGAAGGACCACCCCTGGGCGCATCCGGTCGACGGGCTGGTGGCCTACGTCGACCTGGTGGAGCGCCGTGTCGTCGAGCTGGTCGACGAGGCGCTGCTGCCCATCCCACGGGAGGAGGGCAACTTCGACGACCCCGCCGCCGTCGGCCCTGCGCGGACCTCGCTGAAGCCCATCGAGATCAGCCAGCCGGAGGGCCCCAGTTTCTCCGTCGATGGCGACGAGGTGACCTGGGAGGGATGGCGGCTGCGGATCGGGTTCGACGCGCGCGAAGCGCTGACGCTGCACCAGATCTCGCTGTGGGACCGGCCGCTGGTCTACCGCGCCTCCATCGCCGAGATGGTCGTCCCCTACGCCGACCCGAGCCCGGCGAGGTTCTGGCAGAACTACTTCGACGCCGGCGAGTACCTGCTGGGCCAGCAGGTCAACCCGCTGATGCTCGGCTGTGACTGCCTGGGGGAGATCCGCTACTTCGACGTGGTCCTGCCCACCGAGGACGGCCAGCCGCGCGAGGTGCCCAACGCCATCTGCATACACGAAGAGGACGTCGGCGTGGCCTGGAAGCACACCGACCTGTTCACCGGCTCCGCCGAGACGCGCCGCCAGCGGCGCCTGGTCATCTCGACGTTCCTGGCGATCGGCAACTACGACTACGGCTTCTACTGGTACCTCTACCTGGACGGCACCATCGAGCTGGAGGTGAAGGCCACCGGCGTGGTGTTCACCTCCTCCTACGTCGAGGGCAGCCGCTTTGCGACCCAGGTCGCTGGAGGCCTGGGCGCCCCCTACCACCAGCACATGTTCAGCGCCAGGCTCGACATGACGGTCGACGGCGTCCAGAACGCGGTCGACGAGGTGCAGCTCGAGCGCCTGCCCGCGGGCCCGGACAACCCGCACGGCAACGCCTTCACCAGGCGTGTCACGAGGCTGGCGCGCGAGTCCGAAGGCGCGCGCACGGCGGACGCGTCGGTCGGCAGGGCCTGGCACGTGGTCAACGACAGCAGCACCAACCGGTTCGGCCAGCCGGTCGCCTACGCGCTGTACCCGCAGGCCGCGCCGCTGCTCGCCGCGGACGACGGCGCGGCGATCACCCGGCGCGCGGCCTTCGCCACCAAGCACCTCTGGGTCACCCGCTACGACCCGGCGCAGCGCTACGCCGCCGGCGACCTGCCCAACCAGCACCCCGGCGGAGCTGGGCTGCCCGACTACGTCGCCGCCGACCGCGGCATCGACGGCTGCGACATCGTCCTGTGGCACACCTTCGGGATGACGCACTTCCCCCGGCCCGAGGACTGGCCGGTGATGCCCGTCGCCCACTGCGGCTTCGCGCTGCGGCCGGTCGGCTTCTTCGACCGGAACCCGATCCTCGACCTCCCGAGGTGACCTCCAGCCCCCTTTGGCGAGCGGGCCGAGCCGGCGGACGCCGGACCCTGACCGGACGCCGTGTCGAGAACCGGCTTCTCGGGTTCGATATCCCTATGAGAGGCGCCCACCGGGACGCAGAGGGATCGACGATCGCACTGACCGAGGAGGTCGCGATGCGCAAGCTGGTAGCTGGGCTCGCCATGTCGCTGGACGGGGTGGTGGACTCGCCCTCGAACTGGATCGCCTTCGACGACGAGATGGGTGCGGTGATCGGCGCCGGGATCGCGCGGAGCGACGCCGTGCTGCTGGGCCGGCGCACCTACCTGGAGTTCGCCGACCTGTGGCCGAAGCAGGGCAACGACGTGCCGATGGCCAAATTCCTGAACAACACGCCCAAGTACATCGCGTCCAGCACCCTGGACAGCCTCGAATGGGCCAACTCGAGCCTGGTCACCGGCGACCTCGTCGAGGAGGTCACCAGGCTCAAGCAGCGGCCCGGCAAGAACATCCTGATGCCCGGCAGCCCCAGGCTGGTGCGGTCGATGCTGCGAGAGGGCCTGCTGGACGAGCTCAGCCTGATGATCGCCCCGGTCGTGGTCGGCTCCGGCGCGCGCCTGTTCGACGAGCTGACCGAGCGGGTGCCGCTCGAGCTCACGGAGTCGGCGACCCTCAGCACCGGCGTCCTGTCCGTCTCGTACCGTCCGGTGAGCGCGTAGCGGTGAGCCGGGGAGAGAAGGCGCAGGTTGTCCGACGAGCCGCGGCCTTTTCGCGTGGGGCGGCGACGCCGCCGACGCCTTCCACCTGGTGTGCCCGTCGCTTCCCGGGTACGGCTTCAGCGACAAGCCCGCGCGGCGGGGCTGGGGCGTCGAGCGGATCGCCGGGGCCTGGATCCGCCTGATGGATCGGCCCGGCTACCACCGCTTCGGCGCCCAGGGTGGCGACTGGGGCACCAGCATCACCACCAGCATGGGACAGCAGGGCCCCGAGCACCTCGTCGGGATCCATCTGACCCCACCGATCGCGGCACCCGACCCGGCCACCTTCGACGACCTCACCGGCGAGGAGCGGGCGGCGCTGGAGTCGCTGGAGGACGCCAAGGAGTGGGGCTCGGGGTATTCCGCGGAGCAGTCGACCCGCCCGCAGACGCTGGGGTATGGGCTGGTGGACTCGCCCGCCGCTCTGTGTGCCTGGATCGTCGAGAAGTTCTGGTCGTGGACCGACTGCGACGGCCACCTGGAGAACGTGCTCAGCCGCGACGAACTGCTGGACAACCTGATGCTCTACTGGTTCCCCGGAACCGGCGCGTCGTCGGTGCGGTTGTACTGGGAGAGCTTCAGGCAAGTCTCGGAATGGTTCACGCGGTCGACCGCGGACACCGTCGGCGTGCCGGCGGGGTGCTCGATCTTCCCCAAGGAGGTGCCACGCCCGTCGCGGCGCTGGGCGGCCAGGCGCTACACGGACATCCGCTACTGGAGCGAGCTCGAAAAGGGTGGCCATTTCGCTGCGTTCGAGCAGCCTGAAACCTTCGTGAACGAAGTTCGCTCATTCTTCCGCCTGGTCCGCTGATCGATACTGTGACCAGCGAGTACCGATCCCCCGACCTCGTCTCCGTCGGGCACGAGACAAGGAGTGCGCACATGACCGACTCGATCATGACGTCAGCCGTCCGGATCGAGGGAGCTGGCGGCGACCGGGTCGAGGCGTACCTGGCCAGGCCCGCGGAGCACGGCGCACGGGGCGGCGTGGTGCTGGTCCACCACATGCCGGGCTATGACCGCTGGAGCAAGGAGGTGGCCCGCCGGTTCGCCACCGACGGCTACGACGTGCTGCTGCCCAACCTGTACTCCCGCGAAGCCCCGGGAGCCGAGCCCGACGACGCCGCCGCGGTCGCCCGGGCCAGCGGCGGGGTGCCGGACGACCGGCTGGTGGGCGACGTCGCCGGCGCGGCCGCCCACCTGCGGGCGCTGGACTCCTCCAACGGCAAGGTCGGCGTCATCGGGCACTGCTCCGGAGGCCGGCAGGCCGTGCTGGCCGCCTGCAACCTCGACCTCGACGCGGCCGTGGACTGCTACGGCGCCTACGTGGTCGGCAGCCCGCCGGAGACCCACCCGATGCACCCGCTGAAGATCCGGGGATTCGAGGACCAGCTCCCCAAGCTCGGCTGCCCGCTGCTCGGCCTGTTCGGCAACCAGGACGCGCACCCGTCGCCGGACGAGGTCGCCGAGCTGGACCGGCTGCTGACCGAGTACGGCAAGGAGCACGAGTTCCACGGCTACGACGGTGCCGGCCACGGCTTCTTCGGCGCCGACCGGCCGTCCTACCGGGTCGAGGCCGCGCTGGACGGCTATCGCAGGATCGGCGACTTCTTCGCCCGGCATCTCGGCTGAACTGGGGGACCCATGTGCACCTACAGCACCGAGCACGTCCAGCTCGCCGGCAGCGCCAAGGGAGGGCCCGGCGGCTGGCGCGGCCTGGGCTCCACGACCGTCTACTTCGACCACCCCGTCCACGCCCCGGCGCTCCACACCCTGAACATCGATTTCGGCGACCCGGCGGGGGAGCCGTCCGGGCGGATCGCCCTGGAGCTGACCGCCGAGTCGGCGCGTGAGCTGGTCTCGGCGATCCAGCGGGCGCTTGGCGGCGTTCCGCCCGAGCTGCTGGTCTGAGTAGACGGGTCGGCCCGGCCGGGTGGACCGGGCCCGCCTGGCCTGCTGGTGATCGTGCTGCCCTGGTCCCGCGGGTCCCAGACCGCAAGGGAACCTGGTGGTGTCGCCCGCCGTCCGTGGCGGGCGCGCGCCGCATGACGGCTTCGTGACACTCCCGTGACAGAGCCGTCATTTGGCATCGGCACCAACCCCGCTGGCACATGCTCGGCCGTGCTGTCGCCACGACACACGGTCAAGCCAGCCCGCCTGGAAGGTGGAATCGATGCGCGGAGACGGGTCGAGCCGCAGGACGACTTGGGGACATTGGGGTTCGGTGCCACGACGTCTCAGGCGCCGCCCGGGGCTCGCCCGGGCGGCGGTCGCCGTATTCGTCGCGGGCCTCCTGCCCGGGCTGCTGTCGCTGAGCGCCGCTCGGGCGCCTCGCGCCGAGGCGGCACCGGCGACGTGCGGGGCCGGCGGCTGCGCGGTCACCGTGGACGCGCGCGACTTCACCTCGGGCGATCCGCTGGCCAGCTTCAGCTACATCGTCAACGTCGACAATACCAAGCTGCCGAACGATCCGCTGGCGCTGAACACCGAGAGCAACAGCCCGATCGTGCGAGTGGGCGACCAGGACCGCCGGACGGTCAACCTGCCGGACGGACGATACCTGATCTCGGTCCGCTCGCTGGATCACAAGATGTGGGGTGCGCACATCACCCTGCCACGCGACGCCGCGGATGACGGCACGCCGCGCATGAACGGTTGATGACAATCGCGCGCCGCGGGCGCTGAGCCGCTTGGGGGCCTGGCGGCTGGCGCGAGGGAGCGGTCCTGCCGGGCGGGCGCCAGCGCGGCCGGCACCGGCGCGGTCGCCGGGACGTACGGAACCAATGGATCGAGATACTTAAATGGGAGCTGCTACAATAATCGCCGCAGTTGGCGGTCCCCCTTGGTCTGGTGAGGAGACGTGGATGAGCGATTCTTCACGTCGGCAGGCGGACTTCAAGAAACTCCTCACCGTCTTCAACGCCGAGCTGTCGTTGCTGCTCACCGCGCAGTCACCCAGGGGCGCCAGGGGCAACGACTGGTCGATGCGGATCGTCCGCTGGCAGGAGGGTGCCAACAACGTGCGTGGCATCGAGGTGCGCTGCGCGCCATGGCTGTTCACCCAATTCGGCGAACATCTGGAAAGCCGCGGCGACGTCGTCTTCTACCGCTCCCACCCCTCCGGCGCCAAGCCGCCCTTCAGCCTCAGGCGCCGCAAGGCGCTGTTCATCCGCCCGCCCTACGAGCGGCACAGAGGCTTCCTGCCGAGCTAACGCACCTTGCCGCCGGCAGCGGTGAGGCGGGCCGGGCGTCGCGCCGGGGGGCGGGTCGACAGCCACGAGCCAGCGATGATCAGCAGGAACCCGGCGACGATCGCCACCGTGAGCGGCTCCCCGAGGATGGCCACGCCGAGGGCCACCGCCACGGCCGGGTTCAGGTAGGTGATCACCGCCGCCCGGCTCGGGCCTGCCTCCACGATCAGCGTGAAGAACATCGTCAGGGCCGCGGCGGTGCACAGCACGCCCAGCGCCACCAGTGCGAGGGTCACCTGCAGGCTCGGCATCCGCGGCGGCGTGAGGGCCACCGCGAACGGTGCCAGCAGCACGGTGGCGATCATGGTCGCGGCGGTGACCACCCCGAGGATCGGCGCGTCGCTGAAAGCGCGCTTGACCACCATCGTGGAGGCCGCGTAGCAGCAGGTCGCCAGCAGCACCATGGCGGCGCCGAAGAGCCGCGTCGGGTCACCGCCGATGTCGACCCCCAGCAGCGCGGCGACCCCGCCGATGCCGACCGCCAGGCCCAGCAGCCGCAGCCCGCCGACCCGCTCGGCGGCGTCGAAGCGCAGCGCCAGCAGCGCGACGAACAGCGGCATCGAGGCGATCAGCAGCCCGGTCAGGGAGGAGGTGATGTGCTGCTCGCCGATGCTGATCAGCAGGAACGGGGTCGCGATCTCCAGCAGCGCCAGCACCACGAGCTGGGGGAGGCGGCCGCGCAGCCCCCGGAGCGCCCCGCGACGCACCGCCACCGGCCACAGCACCAGGGCGGCCAGGGCGACGCGGCCGAACACCACGGTCACCGGTGGCAGCTCGGCGACCGCGACCTTGATGAACAGGTAGGGGACGCCCCACAGCAGCGAGACCGCGGCGAACAGCAGCCAGGCCCGACGCGTCATGCCCCGATGGTAGCGGGAGTCCCCGACACGGCAGCGCGGCGCCGGCGCCGCCCCTGGTCGGCGGTTGGCGGGCGCGGCTACCGGGCAGCGGCTACCGGGCAGCGGCTACCGGGCAGCGGCTACCGGGCAGCGGCTACCGGGCAGCGGCTACCGGGCTCCCCGGGCGGCGGCTACCGCTGCTCCTGGAAGGCGGCTACCGCGCCCCCTGGGCGGTGAGCGACTGCGGGGAGCGGAAGACGTTGTCGGGGTCGTATCGCCGCTTGACCCGCCGCAAGCGGCCGTCATTGGCCCCGTAGTAGGCGTGGGCCCAGCCGTCCAGGTCCGGGTCGGGGAAGTTCGGGTACACGCCCCCGGACCCCCACGGATGCACGGCCGCCCACGAACTGGCCAGCCAGCGCCTGGACGCCCGCCGCTCGGCAGGCGAGGCGCCAGGACCGACCACGACGGCGTGCTTGAGGAGGAAACGGGCGTCGCGGTGGACGAAGGCGGTGGCGTCGGCGCGCACGCGGTTGTATGCGCCTCCCCACGGCGTGAAGTCCAGCTCGCGCGACTGACCCTGGACCCGGAGCTCGGACAGGTTGTCGACCACGGCGGCGACCGCCTCGCTGGGCAGCGGCCGTCCGAAGAACTCGGACTTGCTGAAGAGCTGGCCCAGCGGCCGATCGTCGCCGGGGCCGTGCTCGGCCAGATACCGCTTGGCATCCCGGAACGGGAGGTGCTCCAGGGCCGCCGAGGCTGGATCCGCGCCCACCCGGACGACCAGCTCGTCGAGCAGCTTCTCGGTGTCGGGCCCGGCGCCGAGCATGGCGCCGAACAGGTGGACCGCGGGCGGCCGGCCGAGGTCGGCGGGGGCGGTCACCAGCAGGCTGGCGGCGAGCTCGTCGGGCGCGGCGGGCGCCCAGGACTGCCAGGCGTCGATCGCCGGGACGGCCCGGCCGTGCGGCCAGACCAGGTGGAAGCTGGTGACGGCCGGCGCGGGGACCGTGCCGAAGACCAGCGACGTGACCACCCCGAAGCCGCCGGCGCCGGCGCCGCGCAGCGCCCAGAGCAGGTCCTGGTCATGGTGATCGTCGCAGTCGACGACGCGTCCGTCCGCGAGGACCGCCTGCGCCGCCCTCAGGTGATCAGAGGTCAGCCCGTAGCTGCGGCCGAGGATCCCGAGCCCGCCGCCGAGGGTGAGGCCCGCGATCCCGACGGATGGGCCGCAGCCGGCGGGGATGGTGCGGCCGAGCGCCGCCAGCGAGTCGTACAGCTCGCCGAGCCGCGCGCCGGCGCCCACCGTGGCCACGCCGCCCTCGACCGACACCGAACGCATCGGCGTGACGTCGATGACGACCCCTCGCGTCGACGAGTGCCCGGCGAAGCAGTGCCCGCCGCTGCGGGTCGCCATCGGCAGTCCGGCCCGCCGTGCCAGCCGGACCGTCGCGCCGACGTCGGCAGGGGTCGCGCAGCGCACGACCGCGGCGGGCAGCACGTCGTGGAAGCGGGCGATGGGCGGCTTGCGCGCCAGTTCGTAGCCGGGCGAGCCGGGCAGGATGACCTCCCCCGCGATCGCGCCCCGCAGCGCGTCCCAGTCGGGCGCCGCGCCGCTCATCCCGTGTCCCTGGAGAAGTCGGTCATGGGCCTCGGCATCCCTGCTCCTCTCGCTCTTGCCCGCCGTTTCGGCGTCCCATCCTGTGCTACCCAGCGGCCAGCCGGCCATGTCCAGGCCCCGCCCACCGGTTTGACTCGGCGGGCGGGGTGGCGCGTTGGAGCTTCAGAGGTTGCGGTACCGGAGCATCGTGAGGGGCGCGAAGATGGCGGTGAGCGCGGCGGAGGCCAGCAGCGCCCAGCCGACCTGGCCGGCGGTGGCGGTGCCGGCCATCAGGCCGCGCGCGGCGGTCACCAGGTGGCTGATCGGGTTGACGTCGACGAATGCCTGCAGCCATCCCGGCATGGTCCGCGGGTCCGCGAAGACGTTGCTGGCCAGGGTCAGGGGGAACATCACCAGCAACGACACGTTGCTGACCGCCTGCGGCGCCCGCAGGACCAGGCCGAGCGTGGTCCAGATCCATGACAGGCCGAACGCGAACGCCAGGACGAGCGCCACCGCGGCGAGCACGCCGACCACGCCGCCGTCGGGGCGGAAGCCCAGCGCCAGGCCGAGCGCGATGACGATGGTCGACGCGAGCAGGTAGCGGCCGACGTCCCCGAGCAGGGCGCCGACGATCGGCGCCGGCCGCCAGATCGGCAGCGACCGGAAGCGGTCGAAGGTCCCCTTGGTGAGGTCGGTGTTGAGCGTGACCCCGCTGTAGGTGGTGACCAGCACCACGGCCATGACCAGGCTGCCCGGCAGCAGGAAGCGCAGGTAGCTGCCGGTCGACCCGGCCAGCGCGCCGCCGAACAGGTAGGTGAACATCAGCGTGAAGATGATCGGGATCCCGATGACGTCGATCAGCTGTTCGGGGACGTGCTTGATCTTCAGCAGCGCCCGCCACCCGAACGTGAGCGTCGCGGACAGGGCGCCGGCGCGCGGCGGGCGGGCGCCGCCCGGCAGCACCGCGCGGAGGGCCTGGCCGGCTGGAGTCGCCGGGGATGCGGTCTGGGCGCTCATGCGGCGTCCTCCTCGGTGGTGTCGTGGTCGGTGGCTGGGTCGGCGGTGGCCGGGCGTCCGGTCAGCGCGAGGAAGACCTCGTCCAGGCTCGGCTGGCCGAGCGTGAAGTCGGTGACGGCGATGCCCGAGCGGGACAGCTCCGCCAGTGCGTGGCCGACCAGCTCGCCGGCGCTCTCCACGTCGAGCGCAGCGGGCATCCGGGTGGTGAGCGCCGCCGGGTCAGTCCCTGGCAGCACGGGGACCTCCAGCGCACTGGCCAGCATCCGCGCGGCCTCGGGCAGGTCGCCGGGGTCGCGCAGGCGCACGTGGAGCGCACCGGCCCCGACCGACGCCTTGAGCTGTGCGCTGGTGCCCTCGGCGATGACCCTGCCGCGGTCGATGACGGCGATACGGTCGGCGAGCTGGTCGGCCTCGTCGAGATACTGGGTGGTGAGCAGGACCGTCGTCCCGTCGGCGACGATCGCGCGGACCATCTCCCAGACCTGGTTGCGGCTGCGCGGGTCCAGCCCGGTGGTCGGCTCGTCGAGGAACAGGAGGTCGGGCCTGACGACGACGCTGGCGGCGACGTCCAGCCGGCGGCGCATCCCGCCTGAGTACTTCTTCACCAGGCGGCCGGCCGCCTCGGCCAGGTCGAACGCCTCCAGCAGCTCGCCCGCCCGCCGCCTGGCCCGCGCGCGGGAATGGCCGAGCAGCCGTGCCAGCAGCACCAGGTTCTCCGTGCCGGTGAGGTCCTCGTCGACCGAGGCGAACTGCCCGGTCAGACTGACCCGTGCGCGGACCATCTCGGCCTGGTGGACGATGTCGTGCCCGAACACGCGCGCTGTGCCGGCGTCGGGCCGTAGCAGCGTGGCGAGGATGCGGATGGTGGTGGTCTTGCCGGCGCCGTTGGGCCCCAGGAAGCCGTAGACCGAGCCGGGGGGCACGGCCAGGTCGACGCCGTCGACCGCGCGGGTCGCACCGAACGCCTTGACCAGGCCAGCGGCCTCGATGGCCAGCGGGGGATGGGAATGCAAGGTTTGCCTCCTTGTCGGCTGAGCAGGTCGGCTGTTGCGGTTCGATGCTCGCTCCCCGCGGCCGGCGCGTCGTCGGCTCCCGGACGGCAGTCGCTCGGTCGCTCGGCGACACCGCCGGCGGCGGCCGGTACGCAAGCGCGCGGCGCCACCGCCGGGCCGGGCCGCCCGGGCGCGTAGGCGGGGGCGGCCCGCCTACGCGCGCGGTCGTAGGCGGTCCGCGCTCCCCGGCGGATCCGGGACGGTGGCGCGCTGGTTACGATGGGGGCATGGATCGCATCGCGGCACGGCTTCGACTGCCCACCTGGGCGCAGGACACCGTGTTCGCGCTCTTCGTCGCCTTCTTCCAGGTCGCGGGGACGCGTCATGTCGCCCCCAGCCACGAGGTGGCACGGCTCGCGCACCCGGCCGACCTGGGATACCTCCTGCTGGCTGTGGCCGGCCTGGCGCTGCTGGCCCGGCGTCGCTGGCCGATGGGCGTGTTTGCCACCACGGCGGCGATCAGCCTGGTCTACTACACCGCCGGATACCCCGACGGGCCCGGGTGGATCGCGCTGTTCATCGCCGCCTACACGGTGACCGCGCGGGGCGACGGGCAGCGCTCGGTGCAGATCGTCGGCGCCACGATCGTGCTGCTCACCGTGGTGTGGCTGCTCACGGCGGACCTGACGCCGATCGACGCCGCCGGGTGGGTCTTCTTCCGGATCGGCACGGCGATCACGGCGGTGGTGCTCGGCGACATGCTCCGCGCCAGGCGGGTGGTCGCGGCCGAGGCGCTGGAGCGGGCGGAACGGGCCGAGCGCACCAGGGAGGAGGAGGCGCGGCGGCGCGTGGACGCCGAGCGGCTGCGGATCGCCCGCGAGGTCCACGACACCGTGGCCCATGCGATCGCCGTCATCAACGTGCAGGCGGGAGTCACCGCCCACGTGCTCGACCGGCGGCCCGAGCGGGCGCGCGAGACGCTGGTCACGATCGAGCAGACCAGCGCGCGTGCGCTGAGCGAGCTGCGCGCCACCCTCGGGGTGCTCCGTGACGCCCCCGACGGGAGCGCGCCGGCCCCAGGGCTCGCCCAGGTCGAGGAGCTGGTCGGGCTGGCGTGCGAGGCCGGACTCGACGTCAAGGTCGAGGCCGCCTCCCTCGCCGTGGAGCTGCACACCGCCGTGGACCAGGCCGCCTACCGGATCGTGCAGGAGTCGCTCACCAACGCGATCCGCCATGCGGGCCCGGCGAGGGTCACCGTCTCCATCAGCTACGGCCTGAGCGACCTGGAGGTGCGGGTGAGCGACGACGGCTGCGGTGTCTGCCAGGGAGCCCGGCCGGCCGCCGGCGGCCGGGGGATCGTCGGCATGCGGGAGCGCGCCGCGCTGCTTGGCGGCGAGCTGGCCGCCGGGCCGGGGCCGGACGGCGGCTTCCAGGTGTGGGCGCGCCTGCCGCTGGAGCCGCGGGGGCCGGCGCGCCGGTGATCCAGCCGGGGGCAAGCACGGAGCCGGGGCGCGACGCGCCGATCAGGGTCCTGCTCGCCGACGACCAGGCGCTGGTGCGTGCCGGCTTCAAGGTGCTGCTCGACGTCGAGGACAACATCTCCGTGGTCGGCGAGGCCGCCGACGGCGCCCAGGCGGTCTCGCTGGCCCGCGCCACGCGTCCCGACGTGGTGCTCATGGACATCCGCATGCCGGTGCTGGACGGCATCCAGGCCACCAGGGAGATCGCGGCCACCCGCGGCCTGGAACGGGTGCGGGTGCTGATCCTGACCACCTACGACACCGACGCCTACGTCTTCGAGGCGCTCCAGGCCGGGGCCAGCGGCTTCCTGCTGAAGGACGGCGGCCCGGCCGAGCTGCTGCAGGCCATCCGGGTGGTGGCCGCCGGCGAGGCGCTGCTGGCGCCGAGGATCACCCGCCGCCTGATCGCGCAGTTCACCGCCGTGCGTGGCGCCCACCGAGCGGGCGAGGAGCGCCTGGCGGTGCTCACCCAGCGCGAGCGGGAGGTGCTCACCCTGGTCGGCCACGGGCTCAGCAACCACGAGATCGCCGCCGAGCTGACCCTCAGCCCGGCCACCGCGCGGACCCACGTCAGCCGCGCCATGGTCAAGCTCCGGGCCCGCGATCGCGCCCAGCTCGTGGTGATCGCCTACCAGTCCGGCCTGGTCAGCCCAACCCCGCCAGCCTGACTGGGGCGCCGCAGTGCGAGGGTTGCGGCAACCGCACCCAGGCCGGCCCGCTCGCCCACGACGCCGGTATCGCCGGCCGCTGAGCGCGCGGGCTGGCGGCCCGGGCCGCCACGCGGGCGGCCCTCACTCGTAGGGGTCCTCGGGGGCGCGGATCTCGACGACGTTGCTGGCCGCCAGCAGGGGGATCTCGCCCCCGCCGGGCTGGAAGTTCCCGGTGATGCGGACCCACTGGTCGCGGGCTGGGACGCTACGGGCCCCGACGACCCGCAGCACCACCGGCGCCGCGTCGGCCGCGCAGCAGGCGATCTGGTAGCGGGCGAGCCGGAAGCCGCCCGGCTCCGTGCCCGCCACGAACCCGGTGAGCTGGACTGCCGCGCCGTTGAAGCTGGCACCGTCGTGGTCGAATGCCCGCTGGCCGTACTCCAGCAGGGTCATGGCGATCGGCCTGGGGCCGGGGTGGAGCGGGGGGAGGACTGCGCCGCCGGCGCGGATGTTGACCTGGGTGCCCCGGTCGACCCCGAAGCTGCCCAGCGTGGGCGGCGCCACCAGCAGCAGCGCGGCGATCGGCGCCAGCAGCAGCCAGCCCATCCTGCTGTCGCCGTGGTGCCCATCACCGTCGGCCCCATCCACCTGGGCACCCGCCGGGACGCCCCCCTCGAGTACCGCGGACCCCTCCCCGGACCCCTCTGGATCCACCGGGCCGCCCCCTTGGGATTCCCCGGTCCCCTCCCGATCCACCGGGGCACCCCCCTGGGGTCCCGCGGACCGGACCAGCGTCACCAGCCCGAGCGCGATCACCGCCACTCCGGCGACCGCCAGCCACGGGCCCATCCCGACGCGGACGTAACGGCCGTAGGTGCCGGTGACCACCAGCCGGAGCAGCACCGTGCCGACCAGCAGACTGATCAGCCCGCCGGCGGCGCTCACAGCAGCCACCGCCCGACCAGGGCGCTGCAGACCAGCGCGACCACCAGCGTCAGCGGCGCGAACCGCACCGCGAAGCGGCGGCCGAAGGTGCCCGCCTGCAGGGCGACCAGCTTCACGTCGACCATCGGGCCGACCACCATGAACCCCAGGCGGGCGGTCAGCGAGAACTGTGTGAGGCTGGCGGCCACGAAGGCGTCGGCCTCCGAGCAGATCGCCATCACCACCGCCAGGCCGGCCAGGGCCAGCAGCGCCAGCGGCCCGGCGCCGGCAACCGCGTCGATGATGCCGCGGGGCACGACCGTCTGCAGGGTGGCGGCGGTGGCCGCCCCGACGATCAGGAACCCGCCGGCCTGCAGCAGGTCGTGCTGGGCGGTCGACAGCAGCACGGCCAGCGGCGGTCCCTCGGCGCCGCGGTGCCGGTATGCGCGCTCGAGCAGCTCGTCGCGGCCGGTGCGCGCCCACACCAGGCCGACGACCGTGGAGGTGAGCAGGCTGGCCAGCAGGCGCGCGACCACCACCGCCGGCCGGCCGGGGAACGCCACCGCCGTGGCCGTCAGCACCACCGGGTTGATCGCCGGCGCCGACAGCAGGAAGGCGAGCGCCGCGGCGGGCAGGGCGCCGCGGGCGATCAGCCGTCCGGCGATCGGCACGGACCCGCACTCGCAGCCCGGCAGCGCGGCGCCGGCGGCGGCCGCCAGCGGGACCGCCAGCGCCGGCCGGCGGGGCAGCGCCCTCGGCAGGAAGCCGGCGGGCACGAATGCCGCCACCGCCGCGCTGATCACCACGCCCAGCACCAGGAACGGCATCGCCTGCACGGTGATCGCCACGAACACGGTCGCCCAGTGGGCGACCGCCGGCCGGTCCAGGAGGTGGTCCAGCAGCGGGCGCAGCGCGGCGGCGGCCACCACCACCAGGGCGACGAGGGCGATGCCGGCGTCGACCGGGCGGGCGGCGCGCCGGTGGCGGGGCTGCTCGCGCCGGTCCCGCCGCTCGGCTTGCATTCGCCTGCTCTCGACCGGCGTCGCCTCGTTCACCTCCCTTGAGCTGCTTCTCACCGGTATGTAACCATCGGTTCTCATGAACATGGAACCATGAGGCCGTTGGTGCGGCGGATGGCGATCGCGGGAGGAGCAGATGAAGCGACCCTCGCTTCGGAGCTGGGCAGGCCAGGCGATGGTGGCGGCGGTCGCGGTCGGCGTGGTGGTCGCCGCGCCGCTCGCCGCCCGGAACCAGGCGCCGCCGGACGGCGTGACCATCTCGGGCGCCCGGTCGCTCTCCGACCAGGTGTCGGTGAGCTACCGCGCGGCGGACAGCCAGCCCACCACCGACGTTCACCTGCTCGCCTTCAACGACCTCCACGGCAACCTGGAGGCGGCCTCCCTCAACATCTACGGCAAGTTCGCCGGCGGCGCCGCCTACCTGGCCAAGGCGGTGAAAGACCGCCAGGCCCGCTACGGGGACCAGCAGGCGACCATCTTCGCCGGTGACAACATCGGGGCGAGCCCGCTGGCCAACGGGCTGTTCTTCGAGGAGCCGGTCACCATCGCCTCCAACCTCATGCACGTCGACTTCGCCTCGGTCGGCAATCACGAGTTCGACAAGGGCAAGGACGAGCTGCTCCGCATCCAGAACGGCGGCTGCCGCCCAGTCGGTGGCTGCACCGCCGCCCCCTACCGGTTGGCCAACGGCACGACCACCAACGTCTACCCGGGGGCGGACTTCCAGTATCTGTCCGCCAACGTCGTGGTCGACGCCACCGGCAAGACGCTGTTCCCCGCCTTTGGGACCAAGACGTTCACGACCGACGATGGTGCGCGCAACCTGAAGGTTGGGTTCATCGGCGAGGTGCTGGAGGCCACGCCGACGATCGTCACCCCCACCGGGGTGGCCGGCCTGACCTTCCAGGATGAGGCGGCCGCCGCCAACCGGGCCGTGCGGCAGTTGCGGCAGGCGGGCGTCCAGACGTCGGTGCTGGTGATCCACGAGGGCGGCTTCCAGGACGGCACCAGCGTCCTCAACGGCTGTCAGGGCAACCTGGCGGGCAGCCCGATCGCCGACATCGCCAGCCGGCTCGACCCGGGGATCAAGGTGATCATCTCGGCCCACACCCACGCCGAGTACCGCTGCACCGTGACCACCAAGGGCATCACCCGCCTGATCACCAGCGCCTCCTCGTTCGGGCGGATCCTCTCCGACATCACGCTGACGCTCGACACGACCGGCAGGCTGGTGCGGTCGAGCGCCGACAACGTGATCGTCGAGAACGCCCTCAACGCACCGGGCCCGGGCGTCAGCCGCGTCGCCGACCCGTCCAGGGAGGACCCGGAGGTCCAAGCGGTCGTCAACCAGTACGTGACCGCGTCGGCTCCGCTGGCCAACCAGGTCATCGGCAGCATCCAGGGTGACCTTACGCGCACCGGCTCGCCGGGCGGCGAGTCGACGCTCGGCGACGTGATCGCCGACGCGCAGCTGGCGGCCACCCAGCCGGACAACCTCGGCGGGGCGAAGCTCGCCTTCATGAACCCGGGCGGCATCCGCGCCGACCTGCTGGTCAACCAGATCTCCTCGGGCGGCGAGGCGCCTGGGCAGGTCACCTACGGCGAGGCGTTCACGGTCCAGCCGTTCGGCAACAGCCTGGTCACCAAGACCATGACCGGCGACATGCTCCGCCGCCTGCTCCAGCAGCAGTTCCCCAACTGCGGCGGCCAGACCACCAAGCGGATCCTGCAGATCTCCAGCACATTCCGCTACGAGCAGGACCCGTCGGCGGCGACCTGTGAAGGCCGCATCGGCCGGATGTTCGTCAACGGGACCGAGGTGGGCCCGGCCGACTCCTTCCGGGTCACGATGAACAACTTCCTCGCCACCGGCGGGGACGGCTTTACGGTCTTCAAGGAGGGCACCAACGACCTCGGCGGCGCTCAGGACATCGACGCCCTGGTGGCGGCGTTCACCGCGGCCGGGAGCGCCGGCATCGCGGTGCCGCCCCTGGACAGGATCGTGCCGCCCGCGGCCTGACGGGAGCAGCCCGCGGCGGTCAGGCCAGTCCACGCTTCCGCGCAGCGCCGTCCAGTGCAGTCATTGACCCTGGACGGCATGGAACCCCTGTGGTAGGGGGCCGCCGGATGCGTGGCGAGCGGTGCCTCCCCGGACTCTCGCGGGCCCGGGTGGCGGCCGGGTCACACCACCGCTCCCGGCGCTGCTTCCTCCCTCGGCTGCGGCCATTCCTGCCCGAGGAGCGGCCTGGGAGACCACCGCCGAACTGCGGAGTTTTTCTCGAGAGCAGCTAAAGGTGACGCGGGAGGCGTTATGGTGCATCGTCTCTCCAACACGCAGGATCATGGAGGTGGGACATGGGTGCATTGACACGGTTTCGTGGGGCGCTGGCCATCCTGGTGATGGCGGTCGCCCTGGTTGCGGCCGGTTGCGGCAGCAACAACAACAGCCAGAGCTCCGGCAGCACGGCCGCCGGCGGACTCAAGGACCTGGTGACCAGCGGCACGCTGACGGTCGGGACGGAGTTGCCGGCGCCGCCGTTCTGGATCGGCAACGACTACGACTCGATCACCGGCGGGTACGAGGTCGACCTGGCCAAGCAGATCGCGCAGCGGCTCAACATCCCCAACGTGAAGTTCGTCGAGATGCCCTTTGCCGGGCTGGTCGCCGGGCAGAAGTGCAAGTGCGACATCGACTTCAGCCAGGTCACCATCACAGACGAACGGGCCAAGGTGGTCCAGTTCACCGCACCGTACTTCGAGGCCAACCAGGGCATCCTGGCGAAGAAGGGCACCACGGTCTCCAGCATGGCCGACGCCAAGCGGCTCCGCTGGGGCGCGCAGACCAACACCACCGGGGCCGCTTACATCGCCGACAACATCAAGCCGTCCTCGGAGGCCAAGGTCTACAACACCACCACCGACGCCTTCACCGCCCTGAACGCCGGGCAGATCGACGCGGTGCTGCTGGACACGCCGATCGTGCTGGGAGCGGTCAAGGCTGGCCAGGTCAAGGACGGCGCGGTCGTCGCCCAGTTCAAGACCGGCGAGCAGTACGGCGCCGTGCTGAACAAGGGCTCGCCGAACCTGGACGCGATCAACAAGGTCATCAACAGCCTGAAGTCGGAGGGGTTCACGGACCAGCTCTTCAAGAAGTACTTCGGCGCCGACCCGACCTCGGTGCCGACCATCTCCTGACAGCGGACGGCCGCCAGTGCAGCAGTTCATCCACACCTTCCTGAACTGGGACGCGTTCAGAGAGAGCCTGCCCCAGGTCCTGAAGGGGTTCTCCACCAACCTGTCACTGATGGTGGTGGCCGAGCTGTGCGTGCTGGTCTGGGGGCTGGTGCTGGCGCTGCTGCGGTCGAGCCAGAGCAGAGCGACGGCACCGGCCCGCTGGCTGGCGGTCGGCTACATCGACCTCTTCCGGGCGCTGCCAGGGCTGATCGTCATCTACATGGTCGGCTTCGGCATGCCGATCGCCGGGGTCCCGTGGATCAGCGACTGGTCGCTGTTCGAGCTCGCCGTGCTGGCGCTGACGCTGGTGTACGGCGCCTACGTGGCGGAGGTGTACCGGGCGGGGATCGAGAGCGTCCACCGCAGCCAGACCGCCGCCGCCCGCTCCCTGGGGCTCTCGCAGGCCAAGACGATGCGCTTCGTGGTGCTGCCGCAGGCGATCCGCCGGGTGGTCCCGCCACTGCTCAACGACTTCATCGGGCTGCAGAAGGACACCGCCTTCATCGGCATCATCGGCGTGCTCGACGGCTTCCGCCGGGCGCAGATCTTCGCGGGGACCAAGTTCAACCTGTCGTCGTTCACCGGGTTGGCGCTTTGCTTCGTGGTGATCACCATCCCTATGACCCGCTTCACGGATTACCTGCTCAAGCGCGACCAGCAGCGCATCATGGCGGGAAGGAGGTGAGCACCACTGCCTGCACCAATCCTTGACACCGACGGGCAGGCCCCGTTCCTGCGCCTGAGCGGGGTCACCAAGCGCTTCGGCGACACCGAGGTGCTGCGCGGCGTCGACCTGGACGTGGGCGAGCACGAGGTGGTGAGCCTGATCGGGGCATCCGGGTCCGGCAAATCGACGCTGCTGCGCTGCGTCAACGCCCTGGAGCCGATCGAGGGCGGCAGCATCGCCATGCAGGGCAGTCTGGTGTCGGGGCCGGGCATCGACCTGGACAGCCATCGTCGCGCCGTCGGCATCGTCTTCCAGAGCTTCAACCTGTTCCCGCACATGACGGTGCTGCGCAACATCACCCTGGCACCGCGGCAGGTGCTGCGCCTGTCGCGCAAGGAGGCGGTGGAGCGCGCGGACGCGCTGCTGGAGCGGGTGGGGCTGAGCGCCAAGCGCTCCGACTACCCCGACAGCCTCTCCGGCGGCCAGCAGCAGCGCGTGGCGATCGTGCGGGCCCTGGCGATGCAGCCGCGGCTGCTGCTGCTGGACGAGGTGACCAGCGCGCTGGACCCCGAACTGGTCGCCGAGGTGCTGAACATCATCCGCCAGCTGGCCCACGAGGGCATGACCATGCTGCTGGCCACCCACGAGATGTCGTTCGCCAGGGAGGTCTCCAGCCGGGTCTGCTTCCTGGACGACGGCGTGATCTGCGAGCAGGGCGACCCGGAGCAGATGTTCACCGAGCCCACCAACCCGCGCACGCAGGCGTTCCTCAAGCGGATCATCGCGGCCGGGCGGCTGTGAAGGTGCACAGCCCCGCCGCCAGACGGCCTGTCAAGCCGCTCCGCCGGGAGAGCCGGGGCCCGGGGTGCCCGTGGCGCTGGGGGATCGGCCGGGGCCGTTGGGAGAGGGCGAGGGTGTCCCCCCGGTCCCCTCGCGGGCCTGGTGGAGGCGCTCGCCCGCCGTCGCGGCAGCCCGCTCGACGCCGCTGCCGACTCGGTCACGGCCCTTGGCGACGGTCTCCTGGACCTGCGGGCGCTGCCAGAGCCGCCGCGCCTGCTCCACGATCTGCCGGTAGCGCTCACGGCCGGCCCTGGTGCCGAGCACGTAGCCCGCGCCGGCGCCCACGATCACCCCGAGGTTGCCCGCCATCCGCCGCGACCTGCGCCGCCGCCGCGCCGGCCTGGGCATCGACGGCATCGACACCGAGGGCATCGACGGCCTGGGGACCGAGGGCATCGACACCGAGGGCATCGAGGGCATCGAAGGCGCCCGCCCGCGCATCCACCTCTGCCGCCGGCGGCGGCGCCTGGCCGCCTTCGGCGCGTCCAGCAGCCCGGTGCGGCTCCGGCCCCAGGGCAGGCGGGCGGACAGCCCGGTGCGGCGGGCCCAGGGCAGGCGGGCGGACAGGCCGGTCCGGCGGGCCCCGGGCAGGCGGTCCCGGATGGGCCTGGGCGCCCATGCGCGGGCGGTCTCGATCGACGGTCGCGCCATGATGCCTCCTCGAACGGTGCTGGTCAGGCGCTTGTCAGATAGCCCGCGAAGGCGGCCCCGAAACCGCGAAGGGGCCCGCGCCGGATGGGCGACCGTGTCGCGCCAGCGCTCAGGGCGCCCGCGTGAGCGCGGCGGCACCCGGCAGCCAGTGCTCCAGGTACGCCTGGAGGCCGTCCAGGTCCGTGCCGGCGGCGCGGTAGCCGATGTGGCCGTCCGGCCTGACCAGGTACTGGGCGGTGCCGGCCACGCCGAGGCGCCGCAGCAGGGTCCCGTCGTCGTGCAGCACGCCAGGGCCCGCCCTGGGGGCGAGCCGGTGGACGCCGACCAGGCCGCCCCAGCGGCTGCCGAGGGCCTGGAGCCCGGCTCCGTCCCAGGCCTCCGCCGGGCCGCAGAGCAGCAGGTGGAAGCCCGGGCCGCCCAGCGACTCGTGCAGCCAGCGTGGCCGCCTGTCGCGGGCCAGCGGACCGTCCGGCAGCCGGTCGCCGGCCCTCGGCCCGCCGTGGGGTGACGGCCGGCCCTCCTGGACCGCGGAGCTCCCGCGGTAGCGCACCCCGAGCTGGGAGATGGCCCGGAAGCCCAGCGCGCGGCCCGGGCCGAAGCGCGCCGCCAGCGGCGCCAGGCTCGGCGCCACCCGGGTGCGGACCACGCGGGCCAGCGGCCCGCTGGAGGTGGCGAGAGTGAAGGCGCGGTCGGTGAAGCGCAGCACGAAGCGGCCGACCGGCCAGCGCTCAGCGTGGTAGCTGTCCAGCAGGGCCTCAGCGGCCAGGCCCCGGGCGACCAGGGCGAGCTTCCAGCCGAGGTTCCAGGCGTCCTGGATGCCGGTGTTCATGCCCTGGGCGCCGGCCGGGCTGTGGACGTGGGCGGCGTCGCCCGCCAGGAACACCCTGCCCGCCCGGTAGCGCGCCGCCTGGCGGTGCTGGAGCTGGAAGGTGGTGAGCCAAACCGGGTCGCGCAGGCTGACCGACCCGCCGGTGAACCGGTCGGCCAGCGCCTGCACGTCGCGCAGGGACGGGTCGGCCGCCCGGCGCCCCGATCCGTCGCCGCCAGGGCCCGGGCGCACGGCCGCCGCGCCGCCATCCGGGGCCATCCCGAGCAGCCGCCAGGTCGCCGGGCTGCCGAGCGGGAACAGGAACAGCATCCCCGCCTCGCGCACGTAGATGTGGACGGTGTCGCGCTGCACGTCCCCGTCCGCCTCCAGGTCGGCCAGCACGAACGTCTGCGGGTAGGAGCCGCCGGCGAAGCCGATGCCGGCCAGGTCCCGGACGGTCGAGCGGGCGCCGTCGCAGCCGACCAGGTAGCGGGCGCTGGCCTGCTCGGTGCGGCCGTCGTGGTGGCGCAGCGTGCAGGTGACCTGGTGCTGGCCGGCGGTGAACGCGGCCAGCTCGACCCGCCGCTCGACGGCGACGCCGGCCGCGGCCAGGTGGTCGAGCAGGACCCGCTCGGTCTCGGCCTGCGAGAGGAACAGCAGGAACGGATAGGCGGTGTCCTGGATGCCGATGTCGAACAGCCCGGCCCGCACGGTGCGCGTGCCCAGGTGCAGGCGCATCTGCACCGCCTGGTTGCCCCGCTCCAGCAGGGTCCTGGAGATCCCCAGGCCGCTCAGGACCTCCAGGGTGCGGGGTTGGATCGCCAGCGCTCGGGACTCGTGCACCCTGTCCGCCTGGCGGTCGACCACGCGGACGCCGGCGCCGTGGGCGCGAAGCTGCGCCGCCAGCGCCAGGCCGGTCGGGCCGGCGCCGACGACCAGCACGTCCAGCGGCGCCTCGGCGCCCGTCACCGGGTCCGTCTGCGGAGGTTCCATCCGCTCAAGCATCACACGGTGGCCGTGCTTGCGCAGGCCGCCCGGCCTTCCCGGTCAGGGATGATTTTCGCGCCAAATCGCGTTGCAAGCATCGCCGAAACGTGTTTCGAGGAGGACGATGGCGAATTGCGTGACGTGCGGTCGGGAATTACATCCCGAACGTGCCCAGAAGTACGACTACTGCACCGACCCACAGTGCCAGAAGAAAAATGCCAAGGGCCTGACAATCCTCGCCCTTGGGGTGAATAAGGCGGCCGACCATTACCAGGTGCTCGACGAGCGGACCAGCGACAGGGTGGCCTCCGGCGCCTGGGTCGAGGAGGCCGCCGGCGGCAAGGAGCTCGCCGCGCGCCAGGCGTCGCGTCCCAGGCGCGACAGGGGCCGTGGCGGTCTTGGCGGCAAGTCCGGCGCCGGTGGCCGTGGCGGCGGTTCCGGTGGCCGTGACCGCGGTTCCACTGGCCGTGACCGTGGTTCCGGGGACCGTGGCCGGCCGACCACGGGCGACGGCCCTCGCCGCGCCGGCTCCAGCGCCCGCCGGCCGTGGACCCAGGCGCAGCAGGACCTCGCGCTGATCTACAACCAGCAAGGGATGCGCCCTGACGAGATCGCCGCAAAGCTCGGGCTGACCACCTACACGGTCACGCAGATGATCCTGGCCGGCCGTAACCGCCCCAAGCCCTGACTGTTTTCGGTCCCAGCCCTGACCGTTTCAGCCCGGCCGGCCATATGGCCGGCCGGCGTTTAGCGGGTTGTCCAGGTGGTACGTGCTCTTTTTCTGCCGCCGGCTCCGTCGGGCCATGACAAGGGGGACCCAAATGGCCAAAGCCGTGGGCATCGACCTCGGCACGACCAACTCGGTGATCGCGGCGATGGAGGGCGGCGAGCCCACGGTCATCGTCAACGCGGAGGGATCCCGCACCACCCCCTCGGTGGTCGCCTTCACCGAAAGCGGCGAGCGGCTGGTCGGCCAGCTCGCCCGACGCCAGGCGATCCTGAACCCGAAGGGGACGATCTACTCGGCCAAGCGGTTCATCGGCCGCCGCTACGAAGAGGTCACCGACGAGATCAAAGCGGTCGGCTTCGACGTGGTGGAGGGTCCCGAGGGGATGGTCCGCTTCAACGTGCGCGGCAAGCTGTACTCGCCCGAGGAGATCAGCGCCCTGATACTGCGAAAGCTGGCGGAGGACGCCTCCAAGTACCTCGGCGAGCGGGTCCGGCAGGCGGTGATCACCGTCCCGGCGTACTTCAACGACGCGCAGCGCACCGCCACCAAGGATGCCGGCCGGATCGCCGGGCTCGAGGTGCTGCGGATCATCAACGAGCCGACCGCGGCGGCGCTGGCCTACGGCCTCGACAAGCGGGAGCACGAGACCGTGCTGGTGTTCGACCTGGGTGGCGGCACCTTCGACGTGAGCATCCTGGACGTCGGTGAGGGCGTGGTCGAGGTGCGCGCCACCGCCGGCGACACCCACCTCGGCGGCGACGACTTCGACCGCCGGCTGGTCGACTATCTGGCCGACGAGTTCAAGCGCGACCAGGGCATCGACCTGCGCAACGACCCGCAGGCGCTGCAACGGCTGTTCGAGGCGGCCGAGAAGGCCAAGGTGGAGCTGAGCTCGGTGACCCAGACGCAGGTGAACCTGCCGTTCGTCACCGCGGACGCCTCCGGTCCCAAGCACCTGACCACCACGATCATGCGCTCGACCTTCGAGCAGATCACCGCCGACCTGGTGGAGCGCTGCCTCGGCCCGGTGCGGCAGGCGATGAGCGACGCCAAGGTCACCGAGGCCGACCTCGACGAGGTGATCCTGGTCGGCGGCTCGACCCGCATCCCGGCGGTGCAGGCGCTGGTGCGGCGGCTGACCGGCGGCAAGGACCCCAACATGAGCGTCAACCCGGACGAGGTCGTGGCCATGGGCGCCGCCATCCAGGCGGCGGTGCTGACCGGCGAGGGCCCGGACGTGCTGCTGCTGGACGTCACTCCGCTGTCGCTGGGGCTGGAGACGCTCGGCGGGGTCATGACCAAGGTGATCGAGCGCAACACCACCATCCCGGCTCGCCGCACGGAGGTCTTCTCCACCGCCGAGGACAACCAGACCGCCGTCGACATCGTGGTGCTCCAGGGCGAGCGCGAGCGCGCCGCCGACAACCGCGTGCTGGGGCGCTTCCGGCTGGAGAACATCCGCCCGGCTCCGCGGGGCGTGCCGCAGATCGAGGTCACCTTCGACATCGACGCCAACGGCATCCTCAACGTCTCGGCGCGCGACCGCGACACCGGGGCGGAGCAGGCGATCACCATCACAGAGACCAGCAACCTGGACCGCGCCGAGGTGGAGCGGATGGTCGCCGAGGCGGAGCGCAACCGCGACGAGGACGCTCGCATCCGCCAGCTCATCGACGCCCGCAACGAGCTGGACGGGGTCGCCTACCAGGTCTCGCGCACGCTGGAGGAACTGGGGGACCGGGCGCCGTCGCACGAGCGGGCCAGGGCGGAGATGCTGGTCGCCGACGCCCGTCAGGCGATCAAGGAGGAGGCGCCGCTCGAGCGCCTGCGCTCGCTCAGCGGCGAGCTGCTGCAGGTGCAGCAGGCGCTGCGGGCGCGCGCCGGCCAGCCTGGCGAGGGACCGGCGGGACCGCAGGGCGGCCCGGCCCCAGGCGGCCAGGAGGGCCGCCGTCCGGGCGACGACGACGTGATCGACGCCGACTTCACCAGGGAGTAGGGCTCGTGGCGCCCCAGCAACAGCCGGGCCGGCCCGGTGCCGCGGCGGGGGTCGAGCCGACCGCGCCGGGCCAGCCGGCGGACACGGCCGCCGGACCGGACCGCGCCGAGCTGGGCCGCCCTGAGCAGGGCCGCGCTGAGCCGGGCCGGGCCGAGCGCGAGGCGCCGGACCGCGCCGAGGCGGCCCCGCCGGAGGCGGCGGAGGCGGAGCTGGCCGAGCTGGAGGACCGCTGGCGGCGGGCGCTGGCCGACCTCGACAACCTGCGCAAGCGGTACGCGCGGGAGCTGGCCCGCGAGCGGGAGGCCGAGCGCGCGCGGGTGGCCGCGGCATGGCTGCCGGTGCTCGACAACCTCGAGCGGGCGCTGGAGCACGCCTCCGGCGACCAGGGAGCCCTGGTGGAGGGGCTGCGGTCGGTCCGCGACCAGGCGGTGGCCGTGCTGGCTTCGCTCGGCTACCCGCGCCAGGACCAGGCTGGCGTGCCCTTCGACCCCGCCAGGCACGAGGCGGTCACCGTCGTCCAGGACACCGAGGCGGCGCCGGGCACGGTCGTTCGGGTGGTGCGTCCCGGCTACGGCGAGGGCGAGCGGCAGCTCCGGCCGGCGGCCGTGGCCGTCAGCGGCCAGCGGGAGTGAGGCGGGATGGCGCGCGACTACTACGAGGTGCTCGGGGTGCCGCGGAACGCCAGCCAGGAGGAGCTGCAGGCCGCCTACCGCCGGTTGTCCCGCAGCCTGCACCCCGACGTCAACAAGGACCCGAGCGCCGAGGAGCGCTTCAAGGAGGTCGGCGAGGCCTACCACGTGCTCTCTGACCCGGAGGCCCGCGCGCGCTACGACGCCATGCGCTCCCGGGGGGGCGGGCCTGGGCCGCGAGAGCGCGCCGGCAGCGGTGCCAGGGGCGGCCCGGGCCCGGGCTTCGACTTCGGCCGCGGCCCCGGCGGTCGGCGCTCGCGGATGTTCAGCGAAGAGGACCTGGGCAGCGGCATCGACCTGGAGGGCCTGTTCGGCGACATGTTCGGCGGCGCCGGGCCGATTCCGGGCGCCGACCAGGAGGCCGAGCTTCAGCTCACCGTCGAGGAAGCGTATGCGGGCGGGCGGCGCTGGGTCACGCTGGCCGGCCCGCAGGGGTCGCGCAGCTACGAGGTCTCGATCCCGCCGGGCGTGGTCGACGGGCAGCGCATCCGCCTGGCCGGCGAGGGCGGGCGCGGCAGCGGCGACGCCGCCCCCGGGGACCTCTACCTGGTCGTGCGGATCGCGCCCCATCCCCGCTACCGGCTCGAAGGCCGCGACCTGCACGTCGACCTGCCGGTGGCCCCGTGGGAGGCGGCGCTGGGCGCGACCATCCCGGTCGACACCCCCGGCGGCGAGGTCAAGGTGCGGGTCCCGCCGGGGTCGTCGAGCGGCCGGCGGCTCCGCCTGCGCGGCCAGGGGATGCCCAATCCGAGGGGCGCACCGGGGGACCTGTACGCGGAGGTCCGCATCATGGTGCCGTCCCGCCTCCGGCGCCGCGAGCGGCAGCTCTTCGAGGAGCTGTCCCGCGTGTCCAACTTCGACCCCCGCAAGGGTTCGGGGAACCCTGGGGACGAGCCGACGAATCAGGGGAGGGAGCACCGATGAGCCAGGCGAGGCCAACCACACGCCTGCCCGCGCTGCGGCCGCGCCTCACGCTGGAGGGCTTCGCGCGGCGCGCGGGCGTGCACCCCGAACTGATCCGCCGCTTCGTGGTGCTGGGGCTGCTGGAGGCCACCCGCGACGGCGCCGGCCGGCTGTGGCTGGACCCCGCCGAGCTGGGCACGGTCGCGCGGGTGCAGCGGCTGCGGCTCGGACTGAACCTGAACTACGCCTCGATCGGCCTGGTGCTGGACCTGCTGGACCGCATCGACGAGCTGGAGGCCGCGCTGCGGGCGGGCGGGGCCGCTCGTCGGAGCCCGGCGGCCGGAGCGCGCCGGAAGGAGTGACGAACGTTGGACTTGAACCGTCTGACCCAGCGATCCCAGGAGGCCCTGCAGGACGCCCAGACCAGGGCGGTGCGCCTCGGCCACACCGAAGTCGACGGCGAGCACCTGCTGCTGGCCCTGCTGGACCAGTCAGAAGGGATCGTCCCGCGCCTGCTGTCCGTGGCCGGCGCCGACCCGGACGCCCTGCGCACGGACCTGGAGGCCGAGCTGTCGCGCCGCCCGCGGGTGACCGGCCCGGCGGCGGGCCCCGGCCAGGTGATGATCACCCAGCGCCTGGCCCGCACGCTGGACGCCGCCGAGCGCGAGGCCGGCCGGCTGAAGGACGAGTACGTCTCGGTCGAGCACCTGCTGCTGGCCCTGGCCGAGGAGGGCACGGCGACCGCCGCCGGACGGCTGCTCCGCGACCACGGCGTCACCAGGGAGAGCATCCTGTCCGCCCTGACGCAGGTCCGCGGCAACCAGCGGGTCACCTCGGCGACGCCGGAGGGCGCCTACGAGGCCCTGGAGAAGTACGGCCGCGACCTGGTCGCCGACGCGCGGGCCGGCAAGCTCGACCCGGTGATCGGCCGCGACGCCGAGATCCGGCGGGTGATACAGATCCTCTCGCGGCGCACCAAGAACAACCCGGTCCTGGTCGGCGACCCCGGCGTGGGCAAGACCGCCATCGTCGAGGGGCTGGCCCAGCGGATCGTCAACGGCGACGTTCCGGAGGGGCTGCGCAACCGGACGGTCTTCGCGCTCGACATGGGCGCGCTGATCGCCGGCGCCAAGTACCGCGGGGAGTTCGAGGAGCGGCTCAAGGCGGTGCTCGCCGAGGTCCGCGCCGCGGAGGGCCGCATCCTGCTGTTCATCGACGAGCTGCACACGGTCGTCGGCGCGGGCGCCGCCGAGGGCGCCATGGACGCCAGCAATATGCTCAAGCCGATGCTGGCTCGCGGCGAGCTGCACATGATCGGCGCGACCACGCTGGACGAGTACCGCAAGCACATCGAGAAGGACGCCGCCCTGGAGCGGCGCTTCCAGCCGGTGCTGGTCGACGAGCCGAGCGTGGAGGACACCATCTCGATCCTGCGCGGCCTGCGCGAGCGCTTCGAGGTCTTCCACGGGGTCAGGATCCAGGACGGCGCCCTGGTGGCCGCCGCCGTGCTCAGCCACCGCTACATCACCGACCGGTTCCTTCCCGACAAGGCGATCGACCTGGTCGACGAGGCCTGCGCCCGCCTGCGCACCGAGATCGACTCGATGCCGGCGGAGCTGGACGAGCTCACCCGCCGGGTGATGCGCCTGGAGATCGAGGAGGCGGCGCTGGCCAAGGAGACCGACCCGGCCAGCCGGGCCCGCCTGGAGGAGCTGCGCCGCGAGCTGGCCGACCTGCGCGCCGAGGCCGACGCCAAGCGGGCCCAGTGGGAGGCCGAGCGGCAGGCGATCCGGCGCGTCCAGGAGCTGCGCGAGGAGCTCGAGCAGGTGCGCCTGGAGACCGAGGCCGCCGAGCGCGCCTACGACCTGAACCGCGCCGCCGAGCTGCGCTACGGCCGGCTCGCCGAGCTGGAGCGGCGGCTGGCCGCCGAGGAGGAGCAGCTCGCCAGCAAGCAGGGCCAGCACCGGCTGCTGCGCGAGGTGGTCACCGAGGAGGAGATCGCCGAGATCGTCGCCACCTGGACCGGGATCCCGGTCAGCCGGCTGCGCGAGGGCGAGCGGGAGAAGCTGCTGCGCCTGGACGAGATCCTCCACCAGCGGGTGGTCGGCCAGGACGAGGCAGTGAAGCTGGTCGCCGACGCGATCATCCGCGCCCGCTCCGGCATCAGGGACCCGCGGCGGCCGATCGGCTCGTTCATCTTCCTGGGCCCCACCGGCGTGGGCAAGACCGAGCTGGCCCGCGCGCTGGCCGAGGCGCTGTTCGACACCGAGGAGAACATGGTCCGCCTCGACATGAGCGAGTACCAGGAGCGCCACACGGTGAGCCGGCTGGTCGGCGCCCCGCCCGGATACGTCGGCTACGAGGAGGGCGGGCAGCTCACCGAGGCCGTGCGGCGCAAGCCCTACTCGGTGGTGCTGTTCGACGAGATCGAGAAGGCCCACGCGGACGTGTTCAACACGCTCCTGCAGATCCTGGACGACGGCCGCCTGACCGACGCCCAGGGCCGCACCGTGGACTTCCGCAACACGGTGCTGATCATGACCTCCAACATCGGCTCCGACTACCTGCTGGAGGGCGTCACCGCGGACGGCGAGATCAAGCCCGACGCGCGCGAGGGCGTCATGGTCGAGCTGCGCCGCCACTTCCGCCCCGAGTTCCTGAACCGCGTCGACGACATCGTGCTGTTCAAGCGACTGACGCTGCCGCAGATCGAGAAGATCGTGGACCTGCAGATGGACCAGCTCCGCCAGCGCCTCGCCGAACGCCGCACGACCCTGGAGCTGACCGAGGCGGGCCGCCGGCTGATCGCGGCCGAGGGCTTCGACCCGGTATTCGGCGCCCGGCCGCTGCGCCGGTTCATCTCCCACGAGGTCGAGACCCGGATCGGCCGGGCGCTGCTGAGCGGTGACGTCCGCGACGGCGCCACCGTGCGCGTGGACGCCAAGGACGACGAGCTGGTGGTCACCTGGCAGAACCCGCCGGAGTCCCAGGAGGCGGCGTGACCACCGCCGCCACGCTCAGGACGAGACGTGGCGGACGTGGCGGGCCCGGCGGTCCTCGACCGGGTCGTCGATCCGCTGCTCCCCGAGCCGTTGGCGGAACCCGTCGCGATCGCCCACGATCGGCTCGTCGATCTGCTGGCGTCCGAACCGCCCCCGGTACCGCCGCCAGAGGCCGCCCTTCTCCGGCGCCCGCCGGCGGGACCGCCTGCCGCGCCCGCTGGTTCGTCGGGTACGGGGTCGGCGCGATCCTGATGATCGCGGCGGGCCTGGTCGAGATGATCATCGGCGTGGAGGCCGCCGGGCGGGAACTCGAGGATATCGCCGAGCCGCTGTCGGCGCGCGAGGCCAGGCACCAGGATCGGGGCGAGAGCCAGGACGAGTTCACCTACGACCGGGAGCACCGCCGCGTGCTGACCGGGACGCACGTCTGACCGAGCGGGCGGATGGGCCCGTTCAGTCACCCAGGAGTGCCGCGGCTGCTGCTCGCCATCGCGGTGGTGGCGGCCGCGCTGGCGCTGCACATCGTCCTCTGGCGGCTGATCCTGCGGGTCATACGCGACCGCGCCTTCGCGGAGGAGCTGCAGCGGTACTGCCGCTGGCCGGCGCGTGCGGTGGTGGTGCTCGGGGCGGTGCTGCTGGTGTTCTCCGCGACCCGGCCCCGGCCGACCGTGCGCGGCGCCGCCTTCGACGCGCTGCTGCTCGCGCTGATCGCGGCCGCCGGATGGCTCACGGTCCGCCTGGTCCGCGTAGCCGAGAACGCGGCCATGCGCCGCTACGACGTGGAGGTGCCGGACAACCTCCGCGCCCGCCGCATACGCACGCAGGTGCGCGTGCTCAGGCGCGTGGTCACGGTCGGGATCATTCTGCTGACGCTGGCCACCATGCTGCTGACCTTCCCGCAGGGGCGTGCCCTTGGCGCGAGCCTGCTCGCCGGGGCCGGGATCTTCGGCGTGATCGCCGGGGTGGCGGCCCGCTCCACCGTCGGCAACCTGATCGCCGGCCTGCAGATCGCCTTCGCCGAGCCGATCGCCTCGGTGACGTGGTGGTCGTGGAGGGTGAGTGAGGCCACGTCGAGGAGATCACGCTCACCTACGTGATCGTGCGGCTCTGGGACCGCCGGCGGCTGGTGCTGCCCTCCAGCTATTTCCTGGAGCGCCCGATCCAGAACTGGACGCGGTACTCGGCGGACATCCTCGGCACCGTCCATCTCTACCTCGACGACACGGTGCAGGTCGACGAGGTCCGCGCAGAGTTCGAGCGGATCGTGAAGGCGTCGGCGCTGTGGGACCGCAACGTCGCCATCCTGCAGGTGGTCGACGCCACCGAGCGGACCGTCGTGCTGCGGGCGCTGGTGAGCGCCAACACCGCCCCCGACGCCTGGGACCTGCGCTGCGAGATCCGCGAGCGGCTGGTGGCCTGGCTGCAGCGCGAGCAGCCCCAGGCGCTGCCACGCCTGCGCGCCGAGCTCCAGAACGGCCCGGATGGCCGGATAGCGCCGCCGCCCACGGGGAACCCATCCCCGCGAGATGGCTGATCAGAAGGACTCCCTGCGGGCATACCGGAGCAAGCGCGACCCGCGGCGCACGCCGGAGCCGAGCGGCGAGCGCCGGCGTCCGAGGCGGGGCCGGCGCGGCCACCCGATCTTCGTGATCCAGAAGCACGACGCCAGCTCGCTGCACTACGACTTCCGCCTGGAGGCCGACGGCGTCCTCAAGTCCTGGGCGGTCCCCAAGGGGCCGTCGACCAACCCCAAGGACAAGCGCCTGGCCGTGCCCACCGAGGACCACCCGCTGGAGTACGCCGACTTCGAGGGCGTGATCCCGGAGGGCGAGTACGGGGCCGGCACGGTGCTGGTCTGGGACACCGGCACCTACCGGAACCTCACCGAGCGGGACGGCAAGGAGGTCCCGGTCGAGCAGGCGATCGAGGAGGGGCACCTGCGCTTCGAGCTGCACGGCTCCAAGCTCCGCGGGCCGTACGCGCTCACCCGCATCGGCGGCCCCGGCCGCCAGCGCTGGCTGCTGGTGAAGATGGCGGGCGAAGGCGCCGACCCCAACCGCGACCCGGTCGGCTCCGAGCCGAACTCGGTCCTGTCCGGCCGCGGCCTCGAGGAGATCGCCGCCGAGGCCGCCGGTCAGGGCGCCAGCCGGTAGCAGCACCAGAAATCGCTCTCGATCGCCGGGACCTCGACCTCGCGGAAGCCGGCAGCAGCCGTCAGGTCCTGGATTTGGCGAGGTCCTTGAGGTGCGCCACCGCCCGGCCCCCGCCGCCGCCTGCCAGCGTCCGGTAGTCGGGGATGGTGTAGAGGTGGACCTTGTTGTCCAGGAAGTCGGAGAACGCCAGGGTGCGCCCGTCGGGGGAGACGTCCAGGCCGGTGGTCTGGTTGCCGCCGACGATCGCGTCCAGCACCTTGCCGCTGGCGGTGTCGATCGCCAGCACCGAGCCCCACTCCGGGCCCGGCGCACAGTAACAGCGGCCGTTGCGGCCCCGGTTCGACACGTAGAGCACGCTGCCGTCTGGGCTCAGGTCGATGGTGTTGGGCATCTTGTCCGTCTTGGCGAGCTGGCGGACCCGCTCACTGGCCAGGTCCACCACGAACGCCTGGCTGGTGGCCATGTCGTCGGCGTACAGCTTGCCGGCCCTGGGGTCGCCGACGAGATGGCGCATGGCCCCGCCGGTGCGGATCAGCACCTTGGAGGCGCCGCTGGCCAGGTCGATGCGCTGGATCTCGCCGTCGGCGTAACCGGCCACGAACAGCCGCTTGCCGTCCGGGGTCGGGTAGAGGCCGCGCGGGGTGCGGACCGTCTTGATGAGCTTGACCTTCCCGCTGGCCAGGTCGATCGCGGAGACGTCGTCGCTCGACCAGTTGGCCGCGTAGAGCGTGCGCTCGTCGGGCGACAGCGCCAGCACCTTGGTCCAGGCCCCCTTGGTGTGGAACTGGCGGCGCACCTTGTGGGTGGCGCGGTCGATCTCGAAGACCGAGGCGCTCTCCATCTGGCTGGCGAACACGGTCCTGCCGTCCCTGGTGAAGATCACCTCGACCGCGCCGTGCTGGCCCAGCTTGATCTGGTCGAGCAGCTTGCGGGTGCGGGCGTCGAACACCTGCACGCCGTGGCCGCCGAGCAGGGTGACCCAGATCTCCCTGCCGTCGGGGGAGAACGCCACCTGCTTGGGGTTCGACCCGGTGTCGAAGGTCCCGATCTGGTGGTGGAGCAGGCCCTTGGGGTCCAGCCACAGGTCCACGGAGCGGTCGCGGTCCAGCAGCACCGGCTGGCTCAGGGTGTTGCTGCCCGCGCTGCTGAGCGTGAGCGTCAGGTGGCCGCCCTTGACGCGGCCCTTGAACGGGGTGCGCGCGACCTGGGCGGCCGCACCGGCGCGCTGGATGCGCAGCGTCGCGCCCTCCGGATGGCTGCTGACCTGCAGGCGGTGCGCCTGCGCGGCCAGCCGCAGCTCGCCGGCGTCGCCGGCGGTGACCGCCGGGACGGTCGTTGCCGCCTGCGCGCCGGGGGGTCGCGCCGTCGACGACCGCCCCCCGTCGCAGGCCGCCACCAGCACGGCCAGCGCCACCCCGACCACCGCGACCAGCAGCCGGCGGCGGCTCCGAACCAATGCTTCCACTGGCATCACGCTCCTGGGAACCCCTCGTTCCGCGCGAAACCGCTCCGGCGTCTCAGTCCGCGCGGACGATCCTAGAGCTTCGGTCAAGTAGCCTGGGCGGTGTCGAGGGACCAGCAGGCCTGCGAGCAGGGACACCATGGGGATCGAGATCGACAGGGAGCGCTTCTCCGACGAGGACTACCGGCGGTTCGCACGGCGGCTGGAGGAGTCGCTGGACGCGCTCGGCCAGATGCTGGCACGCCCGGGCTTCGGGGTGGGGGAGCCGACCATCGGCGCCGAGCTGGAGCTGTTCCTGGTCGACGGGCGCGGCCGCCCGCTGCCCGAGAACACCGCGATCCGCGGCCTGGTCGACGACCCCCGCCTGACCCTGGAGCTGGACCGGTTCAACCTGGAGGTCAACCCCTCCCCGTCCTGCCTGGCGGGCAGGCCCTTCTCGGCGCTCGAGCGCGAGCTGCGCTCGGTGCTGGAGCAGGTGGGGCGCGTCGCCGCCGGCTGCGGCGGCCGGGTGGCGATGATCGGCATCCTGCCGAGCCTGCGGCCGGGCGACCTGCGCCGCGATTCGCTCACCGACTCGCCCCGCTACCGGGCCCTCAACCACAGCATCAAGCGGCTGCGCCGCGAGCCGTTCCGGATCGAGATCCGCGGCACCGACCCGGAACCGGTCCGGATCGTCCGCGACGACCTCGGCCTGGAGGGCGCCAACACCTCTTTCCAGGTCCACCTGCGGGTCGACCCCGGCGACTTCGCGCGGGTGTTCAACGCCGCCCAGCTCGCCACGGCTCCGGTGCTGGCCGCGGCCGGCAACTCGCCGGTGCTGCTCGGCTCGCTGCTGTGGGAGGAGACACGCATCGCGCTGTTCGAGCAGGCCGCCGACGACCGGGACGAGCCGAGCCGCGGCCGGCTGGTGTCGCGGGTGGCGTTCGGCACCGACTGGCTGCGCCACGGCGCCCTGGAGCTGTTCGAGGAGAGCGTCCGCCACCACGAGCCGCTGCTGCCGGTCGTCGGCGACGAGGACCCGCTGGCCAGCCTCGGCCAGGACGGCGTCCCCGGCCTGGAGGAGCTGCGGCTGCACCAGAGCACGGTCTGGCGCTGGAACCGGGCGGTCTACGACGCCGCGCTCGGCGGGCACCTGCGCATCGAGATGCGCGCCCTGCCCGCCGGCCCGACCATGACCGACATGCTGGCCAACGCGGCCTTCCTGCTGGGGCTCACCCTGGCGGTCGCCGGCGGGGACGACCGGGCGTACGACGGCGACTGGACGGGCAGGCTGCTGTTCGCCAGGGCGCACGCCAACTTCTACGAGGCGGCCAGGCGCGGGCTGGACGCCGAACTGGAGTGGCCGGGGCGCGGCCGCCGGCCGCGGCGGGCGGCCGCCGCCGACCTGGTGGCGGAGCTGCTGCCGGCGGCGCGCCGCGGGCTGGACCGCGCGGGCGTGGCGGCCGAGGAGTCCGGGCCGCTGCTGGAGGTCATCGGCGAGCGGGCCGCCAGCCGGCGGACCGGCTCCTGGTGGCAGCGGCGGACGGTGGCGGCGCTGGAGCCCCGGATGGGGCGCTGGAGGGCGCTGGAGCTGATGCTGGAGCGCTATCTGGAGCTCCAGGCCGGTGGCCGGCCGGTGCACACCTGGCCGGTCGAGGGCTGACGTGCAAAGCTCGGGAACCTGATCTCGCCGAAGGAGGGGACGTGGCCGGACTCGATGGGCGTGTGGCGTTCGTGACGGGGGGCGCGAGGGGCATCGGCGCGGCGACCGCCAAGCGGCTGGCGGCCGAGGGCGCAAAGCTGGCCGTGGTGGACCTCGAGGAGGCCGCCTGCAAGGACACGGTCGAGGCGATCGGCTCCGCCGGCGGCACCGCCATCGCGATCGGCTGCGACGTCACCAGGCCGGACCAGGTCGAGGCGGCTGTCGGCCGCGCGGTCGACGAGCTGGGCTGGCTGGACGTGCTGGTCAACAACGCCGGCCTGACCCGCGACAACCTCCTGTTCAAGATGAGCGACGACGACTGGGGCCTGGTGATCGACACCCACCTGCGCGGCAGCTTCAACTGCGCCAGGCAGGCGCAGCGGTACATGGTCGAGCGGCGCTGGGGAAAGATCGTCAACCTCAGCAGCACCTCGGCACTTGGCAACCGCGGCCAGACCAACTACTCGACCGCCAAGGCCGGCCTGCAGGGGATGACCAAGACGCTGGCGATCGAGCTCGGCCCCTTCAACGTCAACGTCAACGCGGTGGCGCCGGGGTTCATCGAGACCGACATGACCAGGGCCACCGCCGCCAGGCTCGGGATGGACTTCGAGAACTTCAAGCAGGCGGCCTCCACCCAGATCCCGCTGCGCCGCACTGGCCGCCCCTCCGACGTCGCCGCCGTCATCTCCTTCCTCTGCGGCGACGACGCCTCCTACGTCTCGGGCCAGGTCATCTACGTGGCTGGCGGGCCGCGCGCCTGAGGGCGCCGATGGGATCGCCGCTGGAGCTGGTCGAGCGGGCCGCGGCCGCGCGGGCCCGGCTCGCCGTCGTCGACCAGCGGGGCAGCTACACCTACGGTGACCTCCTGGCCGGCTCGGGCTCGGTCGCGCGGGCGCTCATCGGGAACGACCGGGACCTGGCCGAGCGGCCGGTCGCCTTCCTCTGCGAACCGGGCTGGCACTACGTCACCACCCAGTGGGGCATCTGGCGTGCCGGCGGGATCGCCGTGCCGCTGGCGGTCTCGCACCCGCGGGCCGAGCTGGACGACGCCCTCGGCCACTGCCGCGCCGCCACGGTGGTGGCTGGCAGGGCGATGCTGGAGCGGGTCGAGCCGATCGCCGCCTCGCGAGGGCTGCGCCTGCTGGAGGCCGAGCGCATCGCCGCCGGGCCCGCGGACGGCCGCGCGCTGCCGGATGTCGACGCCGGCCGCCGCGCGATGGTCTTCTCCACCAGCGGGACCACCGGGCGGCCCAAGGGCGCTGTCTGGACCCACCGGGCGCTGGCCGCGCAGGTGGATGCGCTCAGCCAGGCGTGGGGCTGGAGCGCCGCCGACCGTATCCTGTCGGTGCTGCCCCTGCACCACGTGCACGGCGTGATCAACGTGCTGACCACCGCCCTGTGGAACGGCGCCTGCTGCGAGCTGGCGCCGCGGTTCGATGCGGAGGCGGCCTGGCGCCGGCTGTGCTCCGGCGAGATCAGCGTGTTCATGGCGGTGCCGACCATCTACGTCAGGCTGATCGCCGCCTGGCGGGCGGCGCCGGCCGAACGCCGCCGGGCCATGGCCGCGGCGGCCCGGAGCCTCCGGCTGGTGGTCAGCGGCTCGGCGGCGCTGCCGGTCGAGGTGCTGGAGCGCTGGCGCGAGATCAGCGGGCAGACCCTGCTGGAGCGCTACGGGATGACCGAGGTCGGCATGGCCCTGTCCAACCCGCTGGATGGCCCTCGGGTGCCAGGCGCGGTCGGGCAGCCGCTGCCCGGCGTGGCGGTGCGGCTGGTCGACGAGTCCGGGCGGCCCGTACCCGCCGGAGAGCCCGGCGAGCTGGAGGTCCGCGGGCCTGGGCTGTTCAGCGGCTACTGGGACGACCCGGAGGCGACCAGGGCCGCCTTCCGCGACGGCTGGTTCCGTACCGGCGACGTGGCCGTGCTGGAGCAGGGCTCCTACCGCATCCTCGGGCGGCAGAGCGTCGACATCATCAAGACCGGCGGCTACAAGGTCTCCGCCCTGGAGATCGAGGACGCGCTGCTGGCCAACCCCGACGTCGACGAGTGCGCCGTGGTCGGCGTTCCCGACCCCGAGTGGGGCGAGCGGGTGACCGCCGCGATCGTGCCGCGCCCCGGCGCCGCGCTGACCGCCGAGGCGCTGCGCGTCTGGGCGGGTGAGCGCCTGGCCCCGTACAAGGTGCCCTCCCGCGTCCACTTCGTCGACGAGCTGCCCCGCAACGCCCTCGGCAAGGTCGTCAAGCCCGAGCTACGCGGGCGCCTCGAACGCGCCTGAGCGCCCGGCCGCGGTGGTCACTGCCCGTCGCTGGCGCGGCGCCGGGCGGCGACCTCGCCGGCGCGCGCCTGGGTCGCCGGCACGCCGCCGATGCCCCAGCACTCGGGCGGGATCTCGGTGATGATCGTCCGCACCCGCTCGACCGGCGTCTCCAGGATCTCGGCGACCAGCGCCGAGACCCGGCCGTGCAGCTCCCCGAGCTTCTCCCGCGGCCGTCCCTCCAGCATGTCGATACGCACCAGCGGCATCGCGACCTCCTTGGCTTGGGGATCCTGCACCGAGTATCGCCGAGACCTCAAAGATCAGCCGAGCGCCTGACGGACACCCCGCGCGATCTCCAGGTCCTCGCGGGCGGCCACCACCAGGGTGCGCACGGCCGCGCCGCCGGCGCTCAGGTCCCGGTCGCCGCCGCCGGCCCGGTTGGCGGCCTCGTCGACGCCGACCCCAAGGAAGCCCAGGCCCCCGGCGGCCAGGCGCCGGACCTCCGGCGCGTTCTCGCCGACGCCGCCGGTGAACACCAGCACGTCCAGGCCGCCCGCGGCGGCGGCCATGGCGGCGACCGCCCCACGCAGCCGGTGGACGTAGACGTCGACCGCCAGCCGCGCCGCCGCCTCGCCGGCGGAGGCCGCCTCCAGCACGGCGCGCATGTCCGCGGAGCCGGCCAGGCCGGCGATCCCGGAGCGGTGCTCCAGGGCATCGGAGACCTGGTCGGCGGACAGGCGGGCATGCTGCTGGAGCCAGAGCACCAGCCCGGGGTCCACCGACCCCGACCGGGTGGCCATCACCACCCCCTCCAGCGGCGTGAAGCCCATGGTGGTGTCCACCGACACCCCGCCGCGCACAGCGGCCAGCGAGGCGCCGGCGCCCAGGTGGCAGGTGACGATCCGCAAGGCCTCCACCGGCCGGCCCACCAGCTCGGCCGCCCGGCGCGAGGCGTAGGCGTGGGAGAGGCCGTGGAAGCCGAAGCGCCGGATGTCGAACCGCTCCCGCCACTGCAGCGGCACGGCGTAGGTGGCCGCCGCCTCGGGCATGCGCGCGTGGAAGGCGGTGTCGAAGCAGGCCACCCGGGGCAGGTCGGGCAGCGCGGCGGTGACGGCGTCCAGCGCCGCCAGCGATTTGGGCTGGTGCAGCGGCGCCAGGTCCGTGAGCGCGCGCAGGCGCCGCTCCACCTCCTCGTCGATGCGCACCGGCTCCCAGAACTCGCTGCCGCCGTGGACGATCCGGTGCCCGACCGCGTCCGCCCGCTCGGCCCCCAGCTCCTTCAGGACGTCGCCGAGCGCCGCCTGGTCGGCCTCGCCGTGGGTGGCCGGCACGTCACCGGAGCCCTCCACGCCGTCGTCGGGGTCCAGCAGCCGCAGCTTCAGGCTGCTCGACCCGGCGTTCACCACCAGGACGCGCAGGCCGCCCACCCGCTCGCCGGCCATCAATAGGGCCAGGTCCAGTGCTGGATCTCTGGCGGGTCCTCGCCATGCTCACGGGTGTAGGCGCGGGCGGCGACCCGTCGGTCGGCCATGTCCTGGCGCAGCGCGCCGGCGCGGCTGGCCAGCCCGGGCACGCGGTCGATTACGTCCATCACGAACCGGAACCGGTCGAGGTCGTTCAGCATCACCATGTCGAACGGCGTGGTGGTGGTGCCCTCCTCGTTGTAGCCGCGCACGTGCAGGTTGTCGTGGTTGTTCCGCCGGTAGGTGAGCCGGTGGATCAGCGACGGGTAGCCGTGGTAGGCGAAGATCACCGGCTGGCCGGTGGTGAGCAGGGCGTCGAACTGCTGGTCGCTGAGCCCGTGCGGGTGCGAGCTCTCCGGCTGCAGCCGCATCAGGTCGACCACGTTGACGACCCGGACCCGCAGCTCCGGCAGCTGCTGCCGGAGCAGGTCGACAGCCGCCAGCGTCTCCAGCGTGGGGACGTCGCCGCAGCAGGCCATCACCACGTCGGGCAGGCCGCCCTCGTCGTTGGAGGCCCAGTTCCAGATCCCGATCCCGCGCGTGCAGTGCAGGATCGCATCCTCCATCGACAGGTAATTCAGCGCCGGCTGCTTGCCGGCCACGATCACGTTCACGTAGTGGCGGCTGCGCAGGCAGTGGTCGGCGACCGACAGCAGGCAGTTGGCGTCCGGCGGCAGGTACACGCGGATGATCTCGGCCTTCTTGTTGACCACGTGGTCGATGAAGCCGGGGTCCTGGTGGGTGAAGCCGTTGTGGTCCTGACGCCAGACGTGCGAGGTCAGCAGGTAGTTGAGCGAGGCGATCGGCTGCCGCCAGGGGATCTGCCGCGTCACCTTCAGCCACTTGGCGTGCTGGTTGAACATCGAGTCGACGATGTGGATGAAGGCCTCGTAGCAGTTGAAGAGGCCGTGGCGGCCGGTGAGCAGGTAGCCCTCCAGCCAGCCCTGGCACAGGTGCTCGGAGAGGACCTCGATCACCCGGCCGTGTGGCGCGAGGTGGTCGTCGATCGGGATGCGCTCGGCCTCCCACTGGCGGTCGGTGGCCTGGAACACCGCGTCGAGGCGGTTGGAGACGGTCTCGTCCGGCCCGAACAGCCGGAACCTGTCCGGGTTGCGGCGGATGACGTCGCGGAGCATGGTGCCGAGCACCCGGGTCGCCTCGCTGAAGGTGGTCGCCGGCTTGGGCACCTCGACCGCGTAGGCGCGGAAGTCGGGCATGGCCAGGTCGCGGAGCAGCAGGCCGCCGTTGGCGTTGGGGTTGGCGCTCATCCGCCGGTCGCCGCGCGGCGCCAGCTCCCGCAGCGCCGGCACCGGCGCGCCGCCCTGGTCGAACAGCTCCTCCGCGCGGTAGCCGCGCATCCACGCCTCGAGCTGGGCGAGGTGCGCCGGGTTGGTGCGCACCTCGGCGATGGGGACCTGGTGGGACCGGAAGGTGCCCTCGACCGGCTCGCCGTCGACCTCCTTGGGGCCCGTCCAGCCCTTTGGCGTGCGCAGCACGATCATCGGCCAGGGCGGCGGCGGGACGTCCTCGCCGCCGCTCTGGCGGGCCTGGTGCTGGATGCCGGCGATCTCGTCCAGGACCCGGTCCAGGGTCGCCGCCATCAGCTGGTGCATCGTGGCGGGGTCGTGGCCGGCGACGAAGTAGGGCTGGTAGCCGCAGCCCCGCAGCAGCGACTCCAGCTCGGGCTCGGGGATGCGGGCCAACACCGTGGGGTTGGCGATCTTGTAGCCGTTGAGGTGCAGGATCGGCAGCACGGCGCCGTCGCTGGCGGGGTTCAGGAACCGGGTGCCGTGCCAGCTGGTGGCCAGCGGGCCGGTCTCGGCCTCGCCGTCGCCGACCACGCAGCAGACCACCAGGTCGGGGTTGTCGAACGCGGCGCCGTGGGCGTGCGCGAGCGAGTAGCCCAGCTCACCGCCCTCGTGGATGGAGCCGGGCGTCTCCGGGGCGACGTGGCTCGGCACCCCGCCGGGAAAGGAGAACTGCCGGAACAGCCGGCGCATGCCCTCGGCGTCCAGCGAGACGCTGGGGTAGCGCTCGCTGTAGGTGCCTTCCAGCCACGCGTTGGCGACCAGGCCGGGCCCGCCGTGTCCCGGGCCGATCACGTACATGGCGTCGAGGTCGCGCAGCCGGATGGCCCGGTTCATGTGCACGTACACGAAGTTCAGGCCCGGGGTCGTGCCCCAGTGGCCGAGCAGCCGCGGCTTGATGTGCTCCGGGCGCAGCGGCTCGGTGAGCAGCGGGTTGGCGAGCAGGTAGATCTGCCCGACCGACAGATAGTTGGCGGCGCGCCAGTACGCGTCGATGCCGCGCAGCTCGGCGTCCCCCAGCGGCCCCTCCGCCTGGCCGCCCGGCCCCTCCGCCATCTGGCCGCCCGGCCCACCGGTCGCCGGCGCCACGGGATCGCTGGTCATGGTCCTCCCCGAAGTGTGTGTGCCTGCGGGTACTGGATCGGCACCCAGCCTACCCGCCGTCCCACCTCGAGGTGAGCCCCCGAGCGTCCCGCTCGCGCCTCAATACGTGTCGAAGTAGGACTGGATCTCGTCCGGGTCGCTGGTGCGGTCCAGGGCCAGGGCCAGCAGCAGCCGGGCCTTCCAGGGCTGCAGGTTGTCGGAGGCGACCCAGCCGCGCCTGCGCAGGCATGGGCTGCGCAGCGTGCGGCCGGAGCCGACCCGGGTGCCCTGGCAGACGATCACCCCGGCCTTGGCCGCCCGGTCCAGCGCCTCGATCTCGGCGGGGGTCGGGCGGCCGGCGCCGGTGCCGGCGCTGACGATGCCGCGGGCGCCCGCGGCCACGGCCGCGTCGATCAGCCACCCGTCGGCGCCGATGTAGGAGACCACCACGTCGACCCTCGGCAGCTCGGTGATCTCGCCCGGCTGGAAGACCGTCTGGGTGGTGTGGGGCCTGGACGGCCGGTGGTAGTAGAGCACCCGGCCGTCGCTGTCGGCGTAGCCGAGCGGCCCCAGGTCGCGGCCCTGGAAGGTCTCGACCCGGTAGGTGGCCGTCTTGGTCGCGTCCCTGGCGCTGAGGATGGTGTCGTTGAGCACCACCAGCACGCCTGCCCCTCGCGAGGCCGGCTCGGCGGCGACCCGCACCGCGTTGAGCAGGTTCAGGTCGCCGTCGGCGCTGACCCCCGAGGAGGGGCGCATGGCGCCGACCAGCACCACCGGCCGGTCGGTCTTGAGCGTGAGGTGCAGGAAGTAGGCGGTCTCCTCGAGGGTGTTGGTCCCGTGGGTGATCACCACCCCGTCCACGCGGTCGCCGGCGAACAGATCCTGGATGGTCTTGATCATGTCGAGCCAGTCGGCGGTGGTGATCGACTGGCTGGGCAGGCGCCGGAAGGGGATCTCGGTGACCTCGGCGATCTGGTCGAGCTCCGGCACTCGGGCGACCAGCTCGCCGTCGCCGAGCCGCTTGCCGGCCTCCAGGTACCAGCCCAGGTCGAGACGGTCGGTGCCGACCGAGTCGATGGTCCCTCCGGTGATGATCAGCGCCACGCGCCGGCGAGCCTCCGCCATACAGGTGCCTCGCTTCCTCTTCCCGGCCGGGGGGCCCCGGTCGCCGCCTCGGCCCCAAGTCCTACGGTATACCGTCACATGCTAGGGTACGCGATCAGTCCGGGCCCTGATCGCCTGGTAGATCTGCTCAGCGGTGATCGGCAGCGAGGTGACCCGGGCCCCGATCGCCGCGGCCACGGCGTTGGCGACCGCCGGCGCGACCACCGAGTTGGTGAGCTCGCCGGCCATCTTGGCACCAAAGGCCCCAGGCCCGACCGGCGTGGGGAGCGCCACGATCCGCAGCGGCGGGCAGTCCATGCTGGTGGGCAGCTTGACCTCGCCGAGCGTGCCGCTGGTGACGATGCCGTCCTCGACCCGCAGCTCCTCCATCAGCGCGCCGCCGAGCCCGAACACGAACCCGCCGAGGAGCTGGCCCCGGTGCGCCACCGGGTTGATGATCGTGCCGACGTCGACCACCAGCAGCCCCTCCAGCACGGTCGGCTGTCCCGTGTCGGGGTCGACCTCGACCTCCACCTGGCAGGCGACGAAGTCCCAGTCGCCCGGCTCGCCGGGCCCGTGCGCCGCCTCGTAGGCGCCCTCGACGTCGATTTCGGCGATGCGCTCGGCCACCCGCTCGAAGGGGATCGGCCCCTCGCCGCCGCCGTGGAACCGGTCGTCCGCCAGCTGCAGCGGCCGGCCGTTGCCGAACACCTCGGTGGCGGCCGCCTCCAGCCGGCGCTTCAGCTCCAGCGCCCCGCTCTGGGTGGCGCGGCTTGCCAGGTGGGTGACGCGGCTGCCGCCGACCCCGGGATCGGCCGGCGCGCGGCCGGTGCTGCCCCGCGTCACCACGATCCGCCCGGGCGCGACCTCCAGGCTGGCGGCGGCCACCCGCTGGATGACGGTCAGGGCGCCGCCGCCCTGGTCGGGCAGGCCGGTGAGCACCTCGACCCGGCCGTCGGCGCCGGCGCGCAGGCGCACCGAGGTCTTGCCACCGCCGACATGCCGCACGCCCAGCGCGATCCCGCGGCCGCGGCCCTGGCCGGCGGGGCGCCGCTCCCAGCCGCCGGCCTCGCGCAGCGCCTCCAGCACCGGCACCGCCCTGGCCTGGCGGAACCCCTCGCCGCCGAGGCCCTGGTCGCCGTCGCGCAGCGCGTTGCGCAGCCGCAGCTCCAGCGGGTCGATGCCCAGCTCGGCGGCGATCATGTCGACGTGCGACTCGCCGGCGAACAGCGCCTGCACCTCGCCGGGCGAGCGCATGTGGCCGCACGGGGCGGTGTTGGTGTAGACGCTGGAGACCTCGACGCGAGCGTGCGGCACCCGGTAGGCCGCCAGGGTCGCCGACCCGCCGGCCAGCACCAGGTGCGGCAGCGGCTTGGCGCTGGCGTAGGCGCCGCCGTCGAAGACCACCCGGGCGTCGTGGGCGACGAAGCGGCCCTCCGAGTCCACGCCGGTGCGCAGGCGGATGGTGGCCGCGTGCCTGGGGCTGCCGGCGATCAGCTCGTCGACGTAGCTGGCGACCACCTTGACCGGCCGGCCGGTGGCTCTGGCCAGGAAGTAGCAGGCGTACTCGTCGGCCCAGTAGCCCTTGCCGCCGAAGTCGCCGCCGATGAAGCCGCTGTCGACCTCGATGCACTCGGGCGGCAGGCCCAGCGCGGCGGCCATCTGGCCCCGCAGCGAGAACGGCGACTTGTTGCCGCTGATCACCTGGACCACGCCGTGGTCGTCGATCCAGACCAGCGCGGCGTGTGGCTCCAGGTAGCCCTGGTGCTGGCGGGGCGTGGTGAACTCGTGCTCGAAGACGCGGTCGGCCCGGGCGAGCGCCCGCTCGATGTCGGGGTCGCCCTTGGCCACCACGCGGCGGCCCTGGAGGTTGGGGTGCGGCACCGGCGGGCGGGTGCCTCCGAGGTAGGCGTACTCGGACGCGCGCTCGTGCAGGATCGTGGCCCCGAGGGCCAGCGCCGCCTCGGGGTCCAGCACCGGCGGGAGCTCGTCGTAGTCGACCTCGATGCGCTCCAGGGCCTCCTCGGCCGCTCCAGGGGTGGTGGCGGCGACAGCGGCCACCCGCTCGCCGGCGAAGCGGACCCGGTCGACCGCCAGCACCGGGCGGTCGAGCAGGCGCCGGCCGAAGCGCACCGTGCCGATGTCGCGTCCGGTCAGCACCGCGTGGACGCCGTCCACTTCGGTCGCGGCGCGCACGTCGATCGAGCGGATGCGCGCGTGCGGCACCGGGCTGGTCAGGAACGCCGCCCACAGCATCCCCGGCATCGACGCGTCGGCCGCGTAGCGGGCGGCCCCGGTCGTCTTGAGACGCCCCTCCACCCGCACCTCCGGCTGCCCGAAAAGCAGCTCGTGCCCGGCCGGGCCCACGGCGCCGTCCGTGGGGGCCGGGCCCTCGGCGCTCACCGGGCGGCTCCGTTCGCCATGGCGGCGCGGAGCGCCCGCTCGGTCCAGACGCGAGCCATCTCGCGCTTGTAGGCGGCCGAACCGCGGGCGTCGTCGATCGGGTCGACCTCCTCCCGAACCAGGGCGGCGGCCTCGGCGACCGTCTCGCCGTCGAGGCGCCGGCCGGCCAGCAGCTCCTCGGCGCGCCACGCCCGCAGCGGCACCGCGCCGGCCGCGCCGAGCGCGATCCGGGCCCGCTCGCAGCCGCCGTCCCCGTCGGGCAGCAGCCAGGCCGCCACCGAGATGGTGGCGTAGTCGTCCTGGGTGCGCGGCAGGAACTTCAGGTAGGCGGCGCCGGCGCGCTGCTCCGACGGCGGCAGGCTGACCGCGGTGACGATCTCGTCGAGCTCCAGCGAGGTCTGGAAGAAGCCGACGAACAGCTCGTGCAAGGGGATGCGGCGCTGGCCGCGCGGGCTGGCGGCGACCACCTCCGCACCCAGCGCCAGCAGCATCGGCGGCGGGTCCTGCGCGGGGTCGGCGTGGGCCAGGTTCCCGCCGACCGTCGCCTGGTTGCGGATCCGGATGGTGGCCACCTCGCCGAACGCCGTCCGCAGCGCCGGGCAGTGCGCGGCGACCGTGGGCGACCGCTCGGCCTCGGCGTGGGTGACGGTGGCGCCGATCTCCAGCCCGCCGTCCGGCCGCCGGCGGATCCCGCGCAGCTCCTCGATGCCGCGCAGGCCGATCACGTGGTCCGGCTGGGCGAGGCCCTGCGCCATCAGCAGCACCATGGCGGTGCCACCGGCCAGCAGGTGGGCGTCGTCTCCGTGGCGCTGGAGCAGGTCGAGCGCCTCCTCGAGGGTGTCGGGCTCGTGGTAGTCGAACGGTCGCACCTCGCTCACCCGCTCCGGGCAGCGGCCAGGACGGCTTCGACGATCTGGTAGTACCCGGTGCAGCGGCAGAGGTTGCCCATCAGCCAGCGGCGGATCTCTTCCTCGGTCGGGCTCCGCCGCTCCTCGAGCAGGGCGGTGGCGGCCATAAGCTGCCCGGACGTGCAGATGCCGCACTGGAAGCCGCCGTGGCGGATGAACGCCTCCTGCAGCGGGGTGGGCGTGCCGTCCGGGGCGGCCAGGCCCTCGACCGTGCGGACCTCGGTGCCGTCCAGGTGGACCGCCAGCAGCAGGCAGGCGGACATGGGCCGGCCGCCGACCAGCACCGTGCAGGCGCCGCAGACGCCGACCCCGCAGCCGAGCTTTGTCCCGGTGGCGCCGAGGTCGTCCCGCAGCAGGTCGATCAGCAGCCGCTCGGCGGGCACGGTCACCTCGACCGGCTCGCCGTTGAGCGTGAAGCGCACGCTGTGCAGGGACATGCGGTCTCGCCACCTCGCACCTGGACGCCGGGCCGCCGTGTGGCCTAGTGCATACAGAGGTATGCTCTGGTGCCGGAGCATACCGCGCCCGCCGAGCGGCGGGCAATGTCGTCCCAAGGAGCATCGCATGAAGCTGGGGGTTGGGCTGCCGGGGTATCTCGGCGGGGCGGTCGAGCCGGCGATCGTGATCGAGTGGGCCAGGCGGGCGGACCAGGCCGGGTTCCACGGCGTGGCCGTGCACGACCGCCCCAACCACGACGCCTGGGACCCGCTGGCCACGCTGGCGGCCGCCGCGGCGGTCACCGAGCGGGTGCGGCTGGCGACCATCGTGGTGCTGCTGCCGGCCTACGACGAGACGCTGCTGGCCAGGCAGGCCGCCGTGGTCGACCGCGTCTCCGGCGGGCGTCTGGACCTGGGCGTCGGGCTTGGCGCGCGCGCCGAGGACTACCAGGCGCTCGGCCGGCCCTTCGGCGGGCGCGGCCGAAGGCTGAGCGAGCAACTCCGGCGGCTGCATGCGCTGTGGGTGGCGACGGTCGACCAGGAGGCGACCGGCGGCACGCCGGGGCCGGCTCCGCTGCAGTGTCCACACCCGCCGCTGTGGGTCGGCGGCTACGCCGACGCGGCCGTCCGCCGCGCCGTCACGCTGGGCGACGGCTACCTGTTCGGAGCGGCGGGCGTGGAGGCGATCGCCGCCAAGCTGCCGGCCATCCGGCGCGCCGCCGAGGACGCCGGCCGGGAGCGGTTCCCGGTCGGCGCGCTGGCCTACGTCGCCCTCAGCACCGACCCGGAGGAGCTGGCGGAGGGAGAGCGGCTGCTCACCCACTACTACGGCTCGCTGCGCAAGCCCTTCCATCTGATGGTCCACACCGGCGACGCCGCCGGCGTCGGCGAGGCGCTGGACGCCTACCGGGCGACTGGCCTGGACGTGCTCTACCTGTTCCCGGTGATCCCCACGGTCGCCCAGCTCGACCGCTGGGCTGAGGACCTGCTGCCCCAGGTCGCCGCCCCGGCGCCGCGCTGAGGCTGGGTGGCGCGCCCGGATGGCCCGCGGGCCTTGCCTCCCGGCTCGCCTCGCGGGCCTCGCGGGCCTCGCCGGCCCGGCGCCGCGCTGAGGCGGGCCGGTGCCCCGGGTCGTCCCGCGGGCTGGCCGGCCCGCGCCGCGATGGGCTGCGCACGGCCGGGCGGCGCCGGGGATGGAGCCCCGCTGTGCGCTGTAGTATACATAAATCTATAGCGTCTGCGCCGGGGCCCGTTCACCCCGGCGAGGAGGAGACCATGGGGTCGGGCAGCCGGCAGCGGCGCCGGACATGGAATGACGGGCTCCCGAGCAGCGAGCGGGTCTACCGCCGGCTCAGGGAGATGATCCTGGACGGCGAGCTCCCACCGCAGACCAGGCTGGTCGAGATCCAGCTCGCCGAGCAGTTCGAGGTCAGCCGCACGCCGGTCCGCGAGGCGCTCAAGCGGCTGGCCGCCGAGCAGCTCGTGCTGTCCGACGCGGTCCGCGGGCTGATCGTGCACGCCCCGGAGCCGCACGAGATCGAGGACGTCTACCGCGTCCGCGACGCGCTCGACGCGCTGGCGGTGCGCCTGGCGGCCGTGCGCATCACCCCCGAGGAGGTCCAGCACCTGCGCCTGGTGCTCGGCTCGATGGCCGAGGCGATCGACAACCAGCGCACCGATCTGGTCGTCAACGCCAACATCGCCTTCCACGACGTGATCTACCGCGCCGCCGGCAGCGCCACGCTGTGGCGGCTGGCCAGGGAGCTGAGCGACTTCGTGCGCCGCTTCTCGAGCGGCGCATTCTCCAGCCCCGAGCGCTCCAGCGCGGTGCTCGGCGAGCACGAGGAGATCCTGGACGCGCTGGAGCGCCACGACCCAGACGCCGCCGCCGCGGCCTCCTCCAAGCACCTGCGGACCGCCAGCGCCTACCTCGTCGAGCTGCACCTGCGTGAAACAGTCCACGCCGGCGCCGACGGGAGCCCCGCCGAGACCGCCCCCGGTGCTTGACCCGCCCACGGTGCCTGACCCTCCCCACGGTGCCTGACCCGCCCACGGCGCCCGGCTCCGACCCGGTCGTGGACCCGCCCACGGCCGTCGGACTCCGGCCCGTCGTGGACCCGCCTACGACGCCGACGGTCCGGCTGGCGCACGAGGTGACCGGCAACGGGCCGCCGCGGTACGGGCGACACCCCGGGGCACCCCCGGCGACTACTCCACGCGGCTGTTCGCCGCCGACGCGCTCGCCCTGCTCCGCGAGCTGGGCCTCGGCCCGGCGCACCTGGTCGGCAACTCCATGGGCGGCCGCGTGGCGCAGTGGATGGTGCTGGACGGCCGCGACCTGGTGGACAGCGTCGTGTTCGCGGCCACCGGCCCTGGCCAGTTCCGCCACGACCAGGTGGTGACGCGCGGCATCCCGGTCAAGACCTGCCTGTGGATGGCCGAGCACGGCTACGAGGGCTACCTCCGCCGCCACATCCCCGCGACCTTCTTCACGCCGGAGTTCGCCGCCGCCGAACCCGAGCGGGTCCAGTGGCTGGTGGACGCCTTCTGGGCGCACCGTCCGCCGCCGGAGGACTACCTCAAGCACGTGATCGCCCGCCAGACCCACCAGAGCGCGCACCTGCTGGTACGCATGGACGTGCCGAGCCTGGTGCTGGTCGGCGACCGCGACACCCACCAGGGCGGCACCGGCTCCCACTGGGAGCAGTCGCGCTACCTGGCCGCCCACCTGCCGGACGCCAGTTTCCGCAGCATCCCGGGAGCCGCCCACGGCTACTTCTGGCAGGCGCCGCCGGCACCTGGTGGCGCCACAGGGTGTGGTCGTCGGAGAGGCCGTGGACCAGCACCACCGGGGCGCCCTCACCGGCTGTCCAGTAGTGCAGCCTGGTCCCATCCGCCGCCGTGGCGAAGCTCGAACCGATCACGCGCGCTCCTTGCGGCCGCGGGTTTCCACCGTAATATACTGTTGTATACAACGAGCTCGGGCCACCATGCCAGCGCGCCGGCGTCCAGGAGGGCGCGCGCGATCCCGGGAGGGCTGATGACCGACAACCCGCTCAACCAGAAGTGGCACGTCACCAGCAAGCTGGAGCGCTTCGACTTCTACGGTGACTGGCTGGCCGCCAGCGAGCACAACCAACTGTCGGTCGACCGCTCGCCGGTGGTCGCCCGCGGCCGCGACCTCGAGTGGGTCTCCACCCCCAACGACCACCGGATCGCGATGCTGATCGGACCGCAGGTCGGCTTCCCGACCCAGGGCACCAATCTGTGCAAGGCGATCGTCCCGAGCGGGCAGCACACCGGCAGGCACCGCCACGGCGAGGAGGCCATCCACGTCCTGGCGGGGACCGGGTTCGTCGTGGTCGACGGGCGCCGCTACGACTTCCACGAGGGCACCACCATCCACGTGCCCTACATGTCCGAGCACCAGCTGTTCAACACCGGCGAGGCGGAGGTGGCCTACGTCAGCGGCTCGGCCATGGACCTCGACCTGTTCGTCAAGCTCGGCCGGCTGGAGCAACTGGAAGGCAAGGGGCCGAACGAGGCCGGCTTCGAGGCGCGCTTCCCGGCCGAGGACGGCCAGTTCGACGAGCTCGGCCGCCGCATCGCCCTGCACCTCGAGGACGCTCCCGACGAGCAGAAGCGTCGCGAGGAGGCGCGCAAGGCGGCCGCCGCCGCGGCCGAGCGCTCCGGCCACGATGACGCGGACGGCCACGCTGAGCACGGCGGCCACGGCAATGGCCAGCAGACCGGTGGGGGCCACGCTGGCCACGGTGGCCACGGGCAGGGGCGCCACGGGGACTCGCAGAACCCCCACCGCCACGGCGCCATCTACATCCTGATGGGCGGCGGCGAGAGCCCCAGCGCCGAGCGCAACGGCTTCACGGCGGTCTCGGTGGCGATGACCAACATCTTCGAGGAGGTGCCGCACACCTCGAGCCACTGCCACTCGCACACCGAGGCGGTCCTGTACGTGCTGGAAGGCGTCGGCTTCTCGGAGATCGACTACCAGCACTACGACTGGGAGGCCGGCGACGCCGTGCACGTGCCGCCGAAGATGACCAGGCACGAGCACTTCAACCCGTCCGACAAGCGCACCCGCACGCTGCGGATCGAATTCGGCATCCGCTACTATCTACGAGCCGCTGTGGCAGGGCTACGAGAAGGTCGAGCACCGGGAGACCGCCGTCGCCCGGCCCTGACCGGCGACCCGGTGCTGTCGAGCCAGTCCTACCCGGCGCTCTACGACCTCTTCGTGCGGTCGGTCGCCCGGCAGGCGGGCGACGAGCCGGCACCGCGAGGGCGTCCCCCGCCGCCCGCGGTAGGGCGTTTGGCTCACCAGCCCGAACGGGCCCTTCCCTCGAGCTGCCCGACCCGCTCCAGCAGCCGCCGGCCGAGGATCTCGCGCTCGGCGGGGTTGAGCCGGCGGCGCAGTTCGGGGACCAGCAGCCCCTCGGCGTCGCGGGCGTGCTGGCGGAACACCTGGATGAGGACGCGGACCTTGGCGTCGTAGCGGAGGTCGCTCGGGATCATCCCGCGGAGCTCTACCAGCAGCATGTCCAGCAGGTGGTCCTGCTCGAGCTGCCGCTCGATCTCGGGGTCGTGGCGGGCGGTCTGGGCGCGCAGCGCGGGGTACAGCAGCTCGTCCTCGAGGGCGACGTGGGTGGCCAGGACGGCGCCGATGGCGCGCAGGGCGTGATGCTGGCGGGCGTGGCTGCCCTCGGCGTCCTCGTAGGCGGCGAACTGCCGCTCGACGCGCTCGTGGACGGCCATGAGCATCCGGGGGCCGTCGACCGCGGCGTCGACGTCCACGGGGACCAGCGCGCTGGGGCTCCTGCGCAGGGTGGGTGGGGTGTCGTATGCGTGTGCCTGTGTCATCTGAGGTGCCTTTCGAGCTTGCGGGCCTGGTCTGTCGCCGGCTGGTGGGCCGGCCTGCTGACACCATCGATGGTGCTGGTCAGCGCGCCGTTCGTCGTCGGCTGGGGGAGGGCTTTGGCCGTACGCCGCTCGGCGCAGGCGGGACGCCTTCCACGCTCCGCGAGGCGTAGGCGGATCCTCCGGCCGGCGGACAGGTCCCAGCCTGGAGCTACGGCCCTCTCCATCACGGGTAGTAGCCACGGCGCGCCGCCGCTGAGCCAGGTCCGGTAGCCTGCCAGGTCGGTACCGAGCCTTACGGCCTGGGATGGCGAGGCGGGGGAGACGAGCCCTTGGAGGTTGCGCCGAGCTGGGCTGCTGGAGAGCTGAGAGCGTGGAGGAAACCATGGCGTCGTTCGAGAACACCGTGATCATCCAGCGGCCGGTCGAGGACGTCTTCGCCTTCCTCGCCGACTTCGAGAACGTCCCCAAGTGGAACTACGCGGTCATCGAGACCAGGAAGGTCTCCCCTGGGCCGGTGAGGGTCGGCACGACCTACCGCCAGACGCGTTCGGTACCGAGGAGGAGCCAAGAGGGCTTCGAGGTGACCGTCTTCGAACCGGCTCGCCGGCTCGAGGTGCAGGGTCAGATCGGGCCCTTCAAGGCGAGGATCAGCTATCTGCTGGCTCCGGCGGGCAGCGGGACGCGACTCACCAACGCCGTGGAGCTCGGGTCCTCGGGTCTGCTGGCCGTGGCGGCGCCGCTGGCGACCTCCCGCGTCAAGCGTGCGGTGGCGGCCAACCTCGACACGCTGAGGCGGCTCCTGGAAGGGGCTGGCCAGGGTGACGCCGGATAACGCGCTCACCTAACGGCGACCGTGGAGGCGAGCCCGTCAGGAGGCCCGATGCGCCGAGCGGCCGGCGGGCGGGGCGCTCGAAACCGCGCCACTGGACCGGCTCGACCGGTCCCTCGACCCCACCTGGCCATCAGGCGGGCTCCGTCCACCCACGATTGACCGTCGCGTGCCGTCGCTCGTAAGATACCGTGGCATACAGCGGTACAACGTGGGCCCGGTCATCGCCGTCGGACCCGCCTCCACCAGGGCAGAGCCTGGTTTTCTACGGCGGCCCGGCGGCATGGGAGGGTGCCGATGGTGATCAGAGCGGCTTCCGCGGGCGTGGACGGGCGGCGTCCGTCGCGCTGGCGCGACACGCGCGAGTGGCTCGAGCGCGTCGACGGCATCGGCCAGCTGCGCACCGTGCGGGGCGTGGACTGGGAGCGCGGTATCGGCGAGGTCGCCGAGCTGCTGGACCACGCCGAGGGCTCGCCGGCGGTGCTGTTCGACGAGGTCCCGGGCTACCCGGCCGGCCACCGCGTGCTGGTCAACGCCAGCGGCACGCCGCAGCGCCAGGCGGTGACGTTGGGCCTCCCCCAGGAGATGGCCACCCACCAGGGCCTGGTCGCCTTCTGGCGCAGCATCCTCGACGAACTTCGCCCGATCCCGCCGGTCGAGACCGCCGACGGCCCCGTGCTGGAGAACGTGCTGGAAGGCGACGCGGTCGACCTGAACGCCTTCCCGGTGCCCATCTGGCACCCGCGGGACGGCGGCCGCTTCATCGGCACCGCCAGCCTCAACATCCTGCGCGACCCCGACTCCGACTGGGTCAACGTCGGCACCTACCGCAACCAGATCTTCGAGCGCGACGCCATGGGCATGTACATCAGCCCCGGCAAGCACGGGCTGCTGATGCGCCAGCGCTACCTCGACCGCGGCCGGCGCTGCCCGGTGGTGGTCGTGGTCGGCGCCGACCCGCTGCTGTTCATGGCCGCCTGCGCCGAGGGCATCGCCTACGGGCAGGGCGAGCTGGACTGGACGGGCGGCGTCCGCGGCGAGCCGGTCGAGGTGGTGCGCGGCCGCCACACCGGGCTGCCGATCCCCGCCACCGCCGAGATCGCCATCGAGGGCTGGATCGACCCCGGCGAGCTGCACGACGAGGGACCCTACGGCGAGTGGATGGGCTACTACGCCAGCGGCGCCGGCCGCACCCCGGTGATCCGCGTGGCCGCCGTCTACCACCGCGACCAGCCGATCCTGCTCGGCTGCCCGCAGGGCAAGCCGCCGCACGAGGACAACCGCTTCCTCGCCTACCTCAAGTCCGCGCTGGTCTCCCAGCAGCTCAAGGGCGCCGGCGTGCCCGGGGTCAGCGGCGTGTGGCTGCCGCCGGAGGCCGGCAACCGGATGATGACCATCGTGGCGGTCGAGCAGGCCTACCCCGGCCACGCCACCCAGGCGCTGCACGTGGCCGGGCAGGTCGGGGCGTCGGCCTACGCCGGCCGCATGGTGGTGGTGGTCGACCCCGACGTCGACATCTACAGCATCGACGACGTGCTCTGGGCAATGCTGACCCGGGTCGACCCGGAGCGCGACGTCAGCGTAGTCCGCCGCGCCTGGAGCGGGCCGCTGGACCCGGCGATCCATCCCGACGAGCGCGGCTTCAACTCACGCCTGCTGATCGACGCCACCAAGCCGTGGGAGTGGCGCGACCGCTTCTCCGACCCGGTGGTGACCCCCGAGATGGCCAGCGCCGCCCGCGGGCGGTGGGGCTGGATCCTCGACCCCGACGCGCCCGACCCCCGCGCGCCCGCCCCCGGCACCCCAGACCCGGGCGCGCCCGACCCGGGCACCCGGGCCGACCCCCCTACCCGAAGGGAGACAGAGCCGACGTGACCAACAGTGTCGACCTGATCGTCAAGAACGGCACCGTCGTGACCAGCGACGCCACCTTCCCCGCCGACGTCGCCATCGACGGCGGCCAGATCGTGGCGATCGGCCAGCCAGGCGAGCTCGGCCTGCAGGCAACCGAGGTCTACGACGCTGCCGGCAAGCACGTCCTGCCCGGCGTGATCGACGGGCACGTCCACTTCCGCGAGCCGGGCCTGGAATACAAGGAGGACTTCGGCACGGGCTCCCGCGCCGCCGTGATGGGCGGCGTCACTCTGGTCCTGGACATGCCCAACACCAAGCCGCCGACCGACACCCCCGAGCACGTCGAGCTGAAGCGGCGGCTCGCCGAGGAGAAGTCCTGGTGCGACTTCGGAATCCTCGGCCTGCTGGTGCAGGAGAACGTCGACCAGATCCAGCCGATGGCCAGGGCCGGCGTCGCCGGCTACAAGTGCTTCCTTGGCGAGACCGTCGGCAACATCCCCGCCCCCGACGACGGCATGCTCCTCGACGGGCTGCGCGAGGTGGCGGCGACCGGGCTGCGGATCGGCTTCCACGCCGAGAACAACGACATCATGCAGCACCTCATCCGCAAGGCGAAGGCCAGCGGCCGCACCGACGCGCTGGCGCACGTCGACACCCGCCCGGCGCTGGCCGAGGTCGAGTCGATCCAGCGGATGGGCCTGTTCGCGCGGCACACCGGCACCAGGATCCACATCTTCCACCTGTCCTCCAGGGACGGCCTGGAGATGATCGACGAGTGGCGTGCCAAGGGCGTCGACATCACCACCGAGACCAGCGCGCACTACAGCTTCCTCACCTCCGACGACATGCGCACGCTCGGCTCGATGCTGCGCATGAACCCGCCGGTGCGCGAGCCCGGCCACGGCGACGCGCTGGTGCAGGGCCTGGTGGAGGGGCGCGTCAACGCCATCGCCACCGACCACTCCCCCCACACCAAGGAAGAGAAGCTCAACGACGACATCTGGAAGGCGATCTCCGGGTTCGCCGGGGTGGAGATCAGCGTCCGCCTGTTCCTCACCTACGCGGTCAACGCCGGGCGCATGACCCTGCAGCAGTTCGTGCGGGCCAGCTCCGAGGGGCCGGCGAGGACCTGGAGCCTGTACCCCCGCAAGGGCGCCATCCGGCTGGGCTCCGACGGCGACCTGACCATCGTCGACCTGGACAGGGAAGGCGTGATCCGCGAGGCCGACCTGCACGGCAAGAACAACCCCACCCCCTTCGACGGGCACAAGACGCGCGGCCTGGCGGTGGCCACGATCGTGCGCGGCCGCATCGTGATGCGCGACGGGGAGCTGATCGGCGCGCCCAGCGGCCGCATCGTCAGCCCGGCGTCGGCCGAGGGCATGCCGGAGGCGCCGGAGCTGGCGGGCAGCACCGCCTGATCCGAGCTTCCGTCCGCGGGGTGGCGCTGGCCAAAGCGCAGGCCAAAGCGCAGGCCAAAGCGCAGGCCAAAGCGCAGGCCAAAGCGCAGGCCAAAGCGCAGGCCAAAGCGCCACCCCGCGCCCCGTTCAGTCGCGTTGACACCCACCATTGTCGGCAATGGAATCCCGCTGCATACACTGGAATGGACCGGCCCGAACGCGAGAGGAGCTGCCACAGCGTGACCGCCCCCCTTGCCTTCTATCAGCCACGGTCCGTGGACGAAGCGGTGAGCGTGCTCGACCGCCTCGGCGACGGGGCCAAGGTCGTGGCCGGCGGCACGGCACTGACGATCATGCTCCGCCAGCAGCTCATCGCCCCCGACGCGCTGGTGAGCATCGGCGGCATCCCCGGGCTCGACACCATCGCGCGCTCCGACGGGGAGCTGCTGCTCGGCGCCCTGGTCACCCACCGGCAGGTGGAGACCAGCCCGGTGGTCCGCGAGCACCTGCCGACCCTGGCCGACACCTTCGGCAAGGTCGCCAACATCCGCGTCCGCAACGCCGCCACGGTCGGCGGCGTGATGGCCGAGTCCGACTACGCCTCCGACCCGCCCACCGTGTTCCTGGCGCTGGACGCGAAGGTCGAGGCGAGCGGGCCCGCCGGGACCCGGACCATCCCCTGCGGCGAGTTCTTCCTGGCCTTCTACGAGACGGCGCTGCAGCCCGACGAGGTCCTCACCGGCGTGCGCGTCCCCCTCCCGCCAGCCGGCGCCGGGACGTCCTACATCAAGTACGTGACGCGCTCCTCCGAGGACCGCCCCTGCGTCGGCGTGGCCGCACTGGTGCGGCTGCAGGAGGGCGGCGACCGCTGCGCCGAGCTGCGCGTGGCGGTCGGCGCGGCCGCGGAGGTCCCCCAGCGCCTGCCGCAGGTCGAGGCCATGGCCGCCGGCCAGGACCTGGACACCGGGCTGCTCGGCTCGGTCGCCGACCGCTACGCCGACGCCATCGACACCCTGGACGACATGCGCGGGTCGGCCTGGTACCGCACCGAGATGGTGCGCGTCTGGGTCCGCCGCGCGGTCGAGCGGGCCAGGGACGACGCCTTGGCGCGGCGGGTGCGGCGAGCGGCCGGAGGGCCCCGGTGAGCGTCCCGCGGCGCGCGGACGGCGCGGGCTTTTCGGGCATGGTCGACGCGCTGGCCCGCGTCACCGGCCGCGTCGGCTACACGATCGACCTGGAGCTGCCCGGCATGCTCCACGCCAAGCTCCTGCGCAGCGTCGCCGCCCACGCCCGGATCGCGCGCATCGACGCCTCCCGGGCGCGCCGCCTGCCCGGGGTGGTCGCGGTGGTGACCGGCGAGGACCTGGCCGGCCGTTCGGATCTGTTCCCCTGGTTCGGGCCGATCTTCCGCGACCAGCCGATCGTGGCCATCGACAAGGTCCGCTTCGTCGGCGAGCCGGTCGCCGCGGTGGCCGCGGTCGACCTGGACACCGCCCAGGAGGCACTGGGCCTGATCGAGGTCGAGTACGAGGAGCTTCCAGCGGTCTTCACGCTCGACGAGGCGCTCGCCGAGGACGCTCCGCTGCTCCACGAGGGCCCGCCGCGGCTCGGCCAGACCTTCCCCGACGTGATCGTCAACCCGGAGGGCGGCAACGTCTGCAACCACTTCAAGCTGCGCAAGGGCGACGTGGACGCCGGCTTCGCCCAGGCGGACCACGTCTTCGAGGACGTCTTCACCAGCCCGGCCACCCAGCACGTGCCGCTGGAGACCCACGCCTGCGTCGCTGCGGTCGCCGACGGCCAGATCACCGTCTGGGCCGGAACGCAGATCCCCTTCGTGGTGCGCAGCCAGCTCGCCGAGATCTTCAAGCTCCCGCTCAGCCGCGTCCGGGTGATCGTGCCGACCCTCGGCGGGGGCTACGGCGCCAAGTGCTACCCGAAGATCGAGCCGGTCGCGGCGCTGCTGGCCTCGGTCGCGCGCCGCCCGGTCAAGCTCCACCTCACCAGGGAGGAGGAGTTCGTCACCATCACCAAGCACGCCATGCGCATCCGCATGCGCACCGGCCTGCTGCGGGACGGCACCATCGTGGCGCGCCAGAGCACCTGCCACTTCAACACCGGCGCCTACGCCGACATCGGCCCCCGGCTCATCAAGAACGGCGGCTACGGCACCGGCGGCCCGCACGCGATCCCCAACCTCCGGGTCGACTCCTACGCCGTCTACACCAACCTGCCGCCGGCCGGCGCGTTCCGCGGCTACGGGATCAACCAGGCGGCCTGGGCCTACGAGACCCAGATGGACATGATCGCCGAGCGCATCGGCATGGACCCCTACGAGCTGCGCATGCGCAATTTCCTGAACGACGGCGACACGGTCATGACCGGCGAGCCGATGACCGACTCGCACTTCCACGAGCTACTGGACAGCGTCTCCAGCAAGATCGGCTGGGACTTCCGCGGCTGGGACGCCGAGCCGGAGCGGCGAGGGAGCAAGGTCCGCGCCAAGGGCCTGTCCTGCATCATCAAGGGGACGGTCACGCCCTCGACGTCGACCGCCTCGGCCAGGCTCAACGACGACGGCAGCCTGGACGTGCTGACCAGCGCGGTGGAGATGGGCCAGGGGCTGAAGACGGCGCTGGCGATCCTGGCGGGCGAGCGCCTGAGCCTGCCGGTGCGGATGGTGGCGGTCTCCGAGCCGGACACCGCCGTCACCCCCTACGACCAGCAGACCAGCTCCAGCCGCTCGTCGTTCTCGATGGGCGGCGCGGTGACCATCGCGGTCGAAGACGTCCGCCGCCAGCTCCTGGAGCACGCGGCCGAGCTGCTGGAGGTGGCGGTCGAGGACCTGGAGCTGGAGGACGGCACCGTGCGGGTCGCCGGCGCCCCCGACCGCGCCATCGGCTACGGCCAGGTGATCCAGCGCAGCCGCGCCGGCAACCTGCTCGGCTCGGGGACCTTCCAAGACCCAGGGCGGCCTGGACCCCGAGACCGGCCAGGGGATCGGCAGCGTCCACTGGCACCAGGCGGCCGGCGCCGCCGAGGTCGAGGTGGACCTGGAGACCGGCCGGGTGGAGCTGCTCCGCTACCACGCGGGCGTGTACGCCGGCAGGATCATCAACCCGGTCCAGGCCGAGCTGCAGACCGAGGGGAACGTCGCCTTCGGGGTCGGCCAGGCGCTGTTCGAGGAGATGGTCTACGACCACGGCCAGCTCCAGAACGGCAACCTCGGCGACTACATGATCGCCAGCATCAAGGACATGCCGGCCCAGCTCGACCTGACCATCCTGGAGCACCCGGAGCCGACCGAGATCCACGGGATCGGCGAGACCAGCCTGCCGCCGGTCATGCCGGCGATCGGCAACGCCGTCTACCGGGCCACCGGCGTGCGCGTCACCGACCTGCCGATCACCCCGGAGAAGGTCCTGCGGGGCCTGCGCGAGCGCCACGGGCGGGAGACGCCCGCCGCGGGCGCCGTCGCCGACACAGGTGCGCCGTGACCGCGCCGCCGGCCAGCAACGGCCAGCCCCTCCAGGCCCGCGCGGTCGACGACGAGGGCAGGCTGGTGCTGACCCTGCGGGTCAACGGTCAGCAGCACCGGGTCAGGGCGCGCACCCACCACACCCTGTTGGAGGTGCTCCGCGACCAGCTCCGGCTGGTCGGGACGCGCGAGGGCTGCGGCGTCGGCATGTGCGGCGCCTGCACCGTGCTGGTCGACGGCAACCCGGTGTCGAGCTGCCTGCTGCTGGCGGCGCTCTGCGAGGGCAGGGAGCTGGTCACGGTCGAGGGCCTGCAGGCGGACGACGGCGGGCTCGACCCCGTCCAGGAGGCGTTCGTCGACCACACGGCATTCCAGTGCTCCTACTGCACCCCAGGCTTCCTGCTGGCCGCCAAGGCCCTGCTTGCCGAGGCTCCGGACCCCTCGGCCGAGGAGGTGAAGGAGTACCTGGCCGGCAACCTCTGCCGGTGCGGCAGCTACGTGAAGATCCTCGACGCGGTGCTGGACGCAAAGCAGCGCCTTTCCCAACAGCCGTAGCAACCTTCGGGGTCCCTACGTCATCTGGGGCTGTCCACCGAGTTTGCCGGCAGGCACAATCGGCGTGCTGCTGCGGTGTTGAAACCTTTGGGCCTCCTCGGGCGTGGTAGGAGTCGATGGCGATCGCGGCGGGTCATGGCGGGCCATGTGGACGACAGGGATCTCGAGTTTCGGGAGTTCTTCGCCAGCCAGGACGGGCGGCTGTGCTGGCTGGGCTTCCTGCTGACCGGCGACCGTGCCAAGTCCGAAGACCTGGCGCAGGAGGCGCTGGTACGAACGTTCCGGATGTGGCCAAGGGTCCGCCGCTACGACCGGCCCGAGGACTACGCGCGCAAAGTGCTCGTCAACCGGCACCGTCGTTGCTGCGACGGTCGCTGCTGGAGGCGCGTCACGCCTGGCGCGCCGGAGCGGAGGAAGGCTACCTGGCTGATCACGGCGAGGACCGTATGGTGCTCTGGGCTGCCGTCCGGCGCTTGTCCCGCCCGCCGGGCAAGCCCCGGCCAGGACGGTAACGGCGGGAGTCATGACCAGCCGGAGGCGCTCACCGCGGTGGCGGGGCGGCCTGGTCATCCGGCGAGAGGAGCACGTCATCGGCGTGTGCGGCGAATTCCTCGGAGCGCACCTCGGCGGCCTGCTCATACCTGGTGATGCGGTCCTCCCAGGCGGCTTCGATGCCGAACGCCAATCGTGCAAAGCCCGTTGACCGGATGGCTTCGCCCAAGGTCGCGGGGTCGGTGGCCGGGTGCACGCGGACGGGGTCGCCGACGGCGATCATGTTCGGCGGGACGAAGAACTCGTCCGGGAGGACTGTGCCGCCGTGGACCAGCGCGCCCACCGCCACCGAACCACCGGCGCCGATATGGGCGGCGTGCAGCACGGTCGCGCCGGTGGCCACGTATGCGCAGCGGTCGACGCGACAGCCCAGCAGCGTGGCGTGCGGTCCGACGAAGACGTGGTCGGCGACCACGACCGGGCGGGAGGTCCCGCCGGCGGCGGTGGCCCGCAGGACAGCATGCTCGCAGACGATCGCGCACTCGCCCACCTCGATCCGTGACCCCTCGGCGTCCAGGACGGCGCCGTACATGACGCGGGCACGTGGGCCGACGCGCACGTCACCGACGAGCGTGGCCGTCGGGGCGACGAACGCGGACGGGTCGATGACCGGCTCGTGACCGCGGTGGCGGAGCAGCATCGAAGACTCCCTTCGTCGCGCTGAACTGAGGCATCTGCAAGCGTGCTCCTTGAGCGGCGGAATCAGGTAACGGGCAGTCACGACCGGTTTGACGTGTAGCATCCGTGGGCCTTCTGGAGCAAGGAGCGACGAAGATGCGCGAGCGCTACAGCCAATTCGTTCGCCGCGCCTTCGACGAGAAGGTGCGTGAGGACGAAGAACAGTTTCGTGCCGCGCAAGTTCCTCATGACGCCGGGACCGGCGATGGCGCTGCGCATCCAGGCGCGACAGATCGAGCGGGCGATTCTTCCGATGGTCGGCCGGGCCGATGCTCCCTGAGTTCGGGTCGCGTCAGGCGCCGGCGGCGGGCCAGCGGCCGGCCACCTCGACGGCCTGGCGGACGACCCGCTCGGGGTCGAGCATGGCGATCTCGCGGTTGCGCTCGATGTCGAGGCTGTCGTGCCCGAGCACCTGGAAGCCCTCCTCCTCGAGCAGGGCCACCCGCTTGGCGGTCTGGGCGAGCGGGTAGGGGCTGGCGATCGCCACGCTGCCGGCGCCGACCGCCCGCAGCGCCTCGAGCTCGGCCTGGAGCGAGGTGACGAAAGGCCGGGTCACGATCCGGCCGATCCACCAGGTCACCGTGCACCTCCGATGCCGAGGTCCCGGCTCCGCAGCAGCGCCCGGTAGGGGACGCCGGCCGCCGCCAAGCGCTCGGAACCCCTCTCCTCGCGGTCCACCACGGCCAGCACCGTGGTGACCGTCGCCCCGGCCGCGCGCAGCGCCTCGCAGGCGGCCAGCGCGGCCGACCCGGTGGTCACCACGTCCTCCAGCAGGACCACCCGCGCGCCGGGCGGAAGGCTGCCCTCGACGGCGCGGGCCGGGCCGTGGTCGCGGCCCTCCGGCCGGACCAGCACGGCCGGCAGGTCGCGCGCCAGCGAGACGGCCACCGCCAGCGGGACCGCCCCCAGCGCGGTCCCGGCCACGTACTGGGTGTCCTCCGGCAGCTCGTCCGCCAGCGCTTCGGCGACCCGCCGCAGCAGCGCCGGCCTGGTGCCGAACTGGTACTTGTCGATGTAGTAGTCGCTGGTCCCGCCGGAGCGGAGCTGGAACCTCCCCCGCAGCACCGCCGCCTCCGCCAGGTCTTCGAGGGGGGAGCTTCGCTCCCCCCTCGAGGCTCCCCCCTCGGCGTAGCGGGGGTGCTCCTTCAGGGCGGCGGGGGGAGGCAAGCTCCCCCCTTGGCCAGTTGGGGGCGTCTGGGCGCGCTGCCGGAACGGCGGGGAGCCCTCGGAGCGCTCGACCTGGCGGATCAGGCGCCGGATGCGGGCGCCGCGCGCTGGGCCCAGCGCGTAGCCCGGCAGCGGGGCCAGCCATGCCTCGCTGCCCAGGCTGACGGCGTCGGCGCCCGCCCAGAGGAACTCGCGGCAGTCGTCGAAGGTGCGGATGCCCGCCGTGGCGATGATCGGCACCCGCAGCCCGGCGTCGCGCAGCTCGGCGACCACCCGCAGCCCGATGGGCTTGATGGCCCGCCCCGAAAGGCTGCCGAACCGGTTCTTCAGCAACGGTTCCCCGGTGCGCGGGTCCAGCCGCAGCGCCTTGACCGCGTTGATGGCGGTCACCGCGGCGGCGCCGTTGCGCTCCGCCACCTTGGCCGCGGCCAGGTAGTCGGTGTCGGGGGAGAGCTTGACGATCACCGGGTGGCGGCTGGCAGGGATCGCGCGCCGCAGCACCTCGTCGAGGATGTCCTCGAACGGGAAGTTCACGTTGTGGCAGGAGACGTTGAACTCCACCGCCGCGACCGCGCCGGCCGGGGCCCGCTGGTTGACCGTCTCGACCAGCTCGCAGAACTCGTCCGCCGAGAAGCCGCCCAGCGAGACGATCCGGTTCAGGTGGTGGGTGCGCGGAAAGTACTCGGCGAAGTAGCGCTCGATGCCGATGTTGCACCAGCCGAAGGCGTTGATCCAGCCGGCGTCGACCCGGCGCAGCGCCCCCGAGTAGCGCCGCAGCAGCTCCGGGTACTCGCGGGCCCTCCAGTCCTCGCGCAGGGTGAAGTGGCCCTCGCGGGGCTGCGTGGTGACGGTGCGGGTGGTCACGGCGCCGAAGCGCTCCAGCGGCACCCACTGCGCGATCGGGCTCAGTCCGTAGAGGATCAGCCGCCGCGGCGAGGCGCCGTAGCCGAGCAGGCTCGCCGAGGTGACCAGGCGGTTGCGCAGGCGGATGCCGTTCAGCTCGAGCATGGCCACCACCCTCCGGGTGGGTCGGGCGCGGGCCGCGCGGGCCGCGGCGTCGGGGGGCTCACGGGGCGCGGAGCTCCGTGGAGACGTTGCGGGCGAACTGCTCCATGATCTGGCTGGCCTTGCGGTGCACCACCGCCTGGCCGAACTCACCGAGCTTGCCGAGGATAGCGGCGTCGGTATGGACCGCCATCGCGGTGGTGCCGTCGCCGCCCGACTCCAGCCGCATCGACATCTTGGCGTTGACCGCTCCGCGGATGCGGCGGTCGGCGGCCTCCACGTTCATCCTCGCCAGCAGCGCGTCGCGGTTGCGCTCGGCGATCCAGACCCTGCCGGCCAGCCGCACCGCGACCGGCCCGACGTGCGCCCGCACGGAGCCGACGTAGGTGTCCTCGTCGAGCTGGTCGATGCCCTCGAACCCGGGCACGCAGCGAGCGATGCCCGGCAGGTCCATGGTGAACTGCCAGACCCGTTCGGTCGGCGCGCGGATGACGAGCTGCTGCTGGATGATCATGCCTTCGCACTCCTCGGGCCACTACCGTATACAACAGTGCCCTGACGGCTTGCGCCGGTCGTTGGCGGGTCCTTAGAATACAACTGCATACGGACGTGTGACGAGACGAGAGGAACGACCGCTCGACGTGCACGGGAAGGTCTTGGCGCTGATGACCGCGATCTGCTTCGGCCTCAACCCGGTCCTGCTGAAGCTGGGCTTCGCGCGCAAGGGCCGCAGCGACGTCGCGGTGGTGATCGGCCTGGCGATCACGGTCCCGTGCTACCTGCTGATCTGATGCTGCGCAATACCGAACGGCTCACCTGGCGGATCGTGGTCGGCGCCGTCGCCATCACCGCCGGCGTGATCGTGCTCTAGTCCCGACAAGGAGCGATGCTCATGCCACAGGACCTCCGCACCTATCTCGACCAGTTGCTCGCCAAGCATCCCGAGCAGCTCAAGATCGTCGAGGACGAGATCGACCCGGAGTTCGAGGCGACCGCGATCGTCGACAAGATCTCCAACGACCCCAACTACCCCGGGTTCCCGGCGGTCCTGTTCAAGAACATCAAGGGCTCCCGCATCCCGCTGCTGCTGAACCTGCACGGCGCCTACGACCGCATCGCGATGGCCATCGGCAGCGACGTCCACGGCATGGTCGAGGAGTACGCCAAGCGCGAGGGCAACGGCATCCCCACCACCGAGGTCAGCTCCGAGCGGGCGCCGGTCCACGAGGTGGTACTCACCGGCGACGACGTCGACATCGGCGAGCTGCCGTTCCTGGTCCACCAGGAGCTGGACGCCGGCAAGTACATCACCTCGGCGGCCACCATCTCGCGCGACCCCGACAGCGGCCGCCTCAACGCCGGCATCTTCCGCCACCAGGTGCAGGGCTCCAAGCAGGTCGGCTTCATGACCAACCCCGCCCACCACACCTCGTACATCCTGCGGAACCTGCGCGACCAGGGCCGCAAGATGGAGGTCGCGCTGGTGATCGGGTACCACCCGGCGATGCTGATGGGCGCCGTCTCCAAGCTGCCCGGCATCGGCGGCGAGCTGGAGGCCATGGGCGGCCTGCTCGGCGAGTCGGTCGAGGTGGTCAAGTGCAAGACCGTCGACCTCCAGGTGCCGGCCCGCGCCGAGATCGTCATCGAGGGCATCGTCGACACCGACCCCTCCAAGGTCGAGCACGAGGGCCCCTTCGGCGAGTACCCGCTGTACTACACGCGCATCGGGCCGATGCCGTGGGTCCAGGTCACCGCCATCACCATGCGCCACGACCCCATCTACGTGGACGTGTTCAACGCCCACAGCGAGCACCTGGTGCTCGGCGCGCTGCCGCGGATGGGCAGCATCTACCGGCGCGTCCGCGAGGCGATGCCCACCGTCAACGCGGTCAACCTGCCGCTGTACGGCATCCGCAGCGCGCTGTTCATCAGCATGAAGAAGAAGGTCGACGGCGAGCCGAAGATCGCCGCCTGCGCGGCCTTCGCGGTGGACCCGATCCTCAAGCACATCTGGGTGGTGGACGAGGACATCGACGTCTTCAACCAGGACCAGGTGCTGTGGGCCATGACCACGCGCTTCCAGGCCGACCGCGACCTGGTGATCATGCCCAACTTCCTGGGAGGCCACCTGAACCCGGTGACCTACGGCTTCCACCGGGAGGAGAAGGGCCCGATGGAGACCAAGCTCATCTTCGACTGCACCCTGCCGGCGCCACCCGAGCACTTCCCGCAGAAGTGCCGGGTCCCGCCAGAGGTGGTGGAGCGCGTGCAGCCGAACCAGGTCCTGCGCGACTACCAGCCCGGCGCCAAGCTGACGAATTCCTGAGCCACCGGACGTGGCGGGCGCTCGGGCCTGGCTGGTGAAGCCACCCTGGCCAGGCCCGGCGCCGCTGCGGAGCAGCACGGAGGGTCCGAGGTGCCATCGCCAGGCTCCAACCTGCGCGCCGGCTACGGCAACGCGCTCAACGCCCGCCGCGCCGTGCGCGCCTTCGAGCGTGCGGGCGCCTACGCCGAAGCCGGCGCCGACCTGGTGTTCGTGGAGGCTCCCACGACCCTGGAGGCGCTCGCCGAACGCTACGCACCCCAGACCATGGAGGCGATACGCGATGCCTGACACCCGGCGCCTGCGTTGCTCGATCCTGCGCGGCGGCACCAGCCGCGGCGTCTTCTTCCACATGGAGGACCTGCCGCCCGACCGCGGCGCCGTCGAGGCGCTGCTGCTGAACGTGTTCGGCAGCCCTGACGTGCGCCAGATCAGCGGGCTCGGCGGGGCTACGTCGCAGACCAGCAAGGCGGCGATGATCGCGCCGCCGAGCCGCCCGGACGCCGATGTCGACTACACCTTCGCGCAGGTGAGCGTCGGCACGCCGCTGGTGGACTGGGGCGGCAACTGCGGCAACCTCTCCTCGGCCGTCGGGCCCTTCGCCGTCGACCACGGGCTGGTGGCCGCGCGCGAGGGCGTGACCACCGTGCGCATCCACAACACCAACATCAGCAAGCTGATCATCGCCGAGGTGCCGGTCCGCGACGGCCGCGCCGTGGTGGAGGGCGACTACGCGATCCCGGGAGTCCCAGGCACCGGCGCGCGGATCGATCTGGAGTTCGTGGAACCCGGCGGCTCGGTGACCGGCTCGCTGCTGCCGACCGGGCGGCCAAACGACCAGGTGAAGCTGGCCGACGGCCGTGAGATCCGCGTCTCGGTGGTCGACGCCGCCAACCCGGTGGTGTTCGTTCCCGCCTCGGAGCTGGGCATGCGCGGCACCGAGTCGCCGGCCGAGATCGAGCGGCGCACGGACGTGACCGGGGCGCTGGAGGAGGTCCGGGGGATCGTCGCCGAGTGGCTCGGGATCGTCGCGGGGGCGGCCGAGGCGACCGTCAAGAGCCCGGGGCTGCCCAAGGTGGGGATGGTGGCGCCGCCGGGCGAGTACCGCACCAGCCTCGGCGAGACCATCGCGGCCGACGGCATGGACCTCTGCGGGCGGCTGATGTCGATGCAGACCGCCCACCGCTCCTACATGGTCACCGGCGCGATCTGCACCGGCGCGGCCGCCCGGATCGAGGGCACCGTCGTCCACCAGGTCGTGCGGCGGGCCGGCGGGTCGGGCCGGCTGCGGATCGCCCATCCCTACGGGGTCATGGACGTCCGCGTCCGCGCCGAGGGCGCCGGCCCGGTCCCGGTCGTGACCGGGGTGAGCGTCGGCCGCACCGCCCGTCACATCCTCGACGGCGAGGTCTTCGTCCCCGCCCGCCTCCTCGACCCCGGCCCGGTGGTCGCCGCCACCGCCTGAAAGCCGCGCTCCAGCCTCGTCCCGGCTTCGACCGTGGCGTTTCCCAATCTCCACGGAACGCTCCAGCCTCGGCCCCGCTCGGGACCGTGGCGTTTCCCAGCCTCCCACGGAATCGGTGTATGCAGGAGTATTCTCGTGGCGGGCGGGGCAGCGCGTACCGCGCCGCGGAGTACAGTGACGTGCTGTCCGATCAGTGCTGGATGCTGATGGAAGCGTAAGTTGCCTGGAAAGCGCGGATCGGGTCAGCCACTGGTATGCTTCCGAATACCCAGATTGCGTCCCCGAGTCCGGGCCGTCGCCGACTGGCGGGCCCGACACCAGCAGACCGCTACCCAAGAGGGAGACGATCATGCGGTCGAGCAGCCGCAACAGCAAGAGCGCCGGCGGCAGTGGCAGGCGCTCGAGCGGGACCTGGAGCGACGGGCTTCCCAGCAGCGAGCGAGTCTACCGGCAGCTCCGCCAGATGATCCTCTCGGGTGAGCTGCCGCCCGGGACCCGCCTGGTGGAGATCCACCTCGGCGAGCAGTTCGGGGTGAGCCGGACCCCGGTCCGTGAGGCGCTCAAGCGCCTCACCGCCGAGAAGCTGGTCCTCGGCGACCCGGTGCGCGGCCTGGTCGTGCACGCGCCGCAGCCGCACGAGGTCAGCGAGGTTTACCTGGTGCGCGAGGCGCTGGAGTCGCTGGCCGTGCGCCTGGCCGCCCAGCGCATCACCGACGACGAGCTGCGCCAGCTCCGGGTGATCCTGCAGTCGATGCGCGACGCGGTCGCCAAGGAGCGGACCGATCTGATGGTCAGCGCCAACATCGCCTTCCACGACGTCATCTACCGCGCCGCCGGCAACGACACCCTGTTCCGGCTCGCCAAGGACCTGAGCGACTTCGTGCGGCGGTTCAGTGCCGAGGCGTTCGCCAACCCGGACCGCGCCAGCGCCGTGGTCGAGGAGCACGAGCGCGTGCTGGCCGCCCTGGAGGCCCACGATCCCGAAGCCGCCGCCGCCGCGTCCTCCTCGCACCTCCAGGCCGCCAGCGCCTACCTGGTCCAGCTCCACCTGAACCAGTCCGTCGGCACCCAGTCCACTCCGATCGGCTGACGCCCACTGCCGGCCCGCGGCACCCGGCCCCGCGGGCCCGGTGGCAATGAGGTGACGCGGTCCGCCCGGCGTCGCCTCCGCCGCGCGGACAAAATAGTTCACAGCTCGAAGATCGACTTGGAATACGATCCGTAGGCCAATCGTTGGCCCGGGCATGAGCGCGCGGGTGGCGGAGGAGCGGGTGCAGGCCCGGCCGGCGGGGGGAGCACCGGCCGGGTCGCTGCTTGGAGCCTACGGGTTCCGGCGGCTGCTCATCGGCCAGTCGGTCTCCTCGCTCGGCGACTGGGTCGCCACCCTGGCGTTCATCGCCGCGGCCTTCGCGCTGACCAACGGCGACCAGGCCGCCATCGCCGTGGTGCTGGTCCTGCGGCTGGTTCCGCCGATCTTCGCGGCGCCGCTCGGTGGCGTGCTGGCCGACCGGGTGTCGCGCCGCACCATCATGGTCGCCGCCGACCTGGTCCGCGCGGTCCTCATCCTGCTGGTCCCCTTCATGGGAATCGTCGGCCTGTACGTGCTGGCCTTCGTGCACGAGTGCGTCTCGCTGTTCTTCCTGCCGTCGCGCGACGCCAGCATCCCCGGCCTGGTGCCCGCGCGGAAGCTGGAGCAGGCCAACGGCCTGATGCTGGCGGCGTCCTACGGCTCCATCCCGGTCGCGGCGGCGTTGTTCGGCGGCCTGCGGGTCGCGCCCGCCTACCTGCCCCTCCCCTCCTGGTTCCGGTCGCACCCCACTGCGCTCGCCTTCGTCTTCGACTCCGCCACCTTCCTGTTCTCCGCGGCGGTGAACGCCCGACTTCCCTTGGGCAGGGGGGCGCGGGACGGCGAGCTGCAACTGTTCCGGGACCTGCTGGAGGGCGTGCGCTACATCGTTCGCCACCCGGCGCTGCGCTCGCTCTCCTACGGCCTGGTGGTGTCGATGTTCGGCGGCGGGGTGCTGTTCGCTGTCGGCATCGGCTACGTGCACCAGACGCTCGGCGGCTCGGACGCCGCCTTCGGCTGGCTGGCCGCCCTCTGGGGCGCGGGCATGGCGCTCGGGCTCGGCGTGGTGCGCCTGCTGCCGGGCGGCCGCCGGCCACGCGAGTTCCTGGCCGCCGTGGTCGCCTGCGGCCTGGTGCTCGGGCTGATGGCGATCGCGCCGGTGCTGTGGATGGCGTTCGTGGCCGCGGTGATCTTCGGGACGGCGTTCGCCATCGCCATCGTGCTGGCGCTGACCATGGCGCAGGAGCAGGCCGACAACCGGGTGCGCGGCAGGGTGATGGGTGGCGTGCAGATGCTGTTCCGGGCCGGGCTCGGACTGGGCGCGCTCGGCATCGGCTGGCTCGCCCACGCGGCCGGCGAGGTGTCGCTGCCGCTGGCGGTCGACGGCAACCAGGTCGGCCTGCTGGCGGGCGCCGTCCTCATCCTGCTCGGCGCGGGCGCGGCCGGCGGAGTGCTCCGCCAATGGCCCTCCTGATGCCCGCTCCGGCCGGCCCCGCCGGCGCCTGACGGCTTTCTGACGCCCGCCCCCAGACGAAGCGGCACAATTCCGCTGATCCGAGCGATGGGTTTGGCGCTTTCCTAAAGCTACATAGACAGGGTAGAAAATACTCAGCACAAGCGGCGAAGTGTGCTGAGATATTTTCTTTGCCGCCTTGGGCGCGTTTGCTTCTGCAACCGTCTGCGAGCGAGACTAGCAAGATGGCGGGCAGGCTCAGAACGTACCAGATCGTCGTGACGACGGTCGGCCTCGCTCTTCTCGTCCTGCTCGCGACCATGGTCGACGTCGAGCGCGCCCGCGCCGAGTGGCCGGTCCTGGTGACCCTGGTCGCGTTCCTGTTCGTCGGCCAGTTCTTCGCCATCCCGCTGAGCGGTCCGGGCGGACCGAGGGTCCTGATCAACTCGCCGTTCGCCTTCGCGCTGATGCTCTACGCCGGGGTCGGGGACGCCGTCCTGCTCCAGGCCGCCGCCCTGCTGGTGGGCGATCTGATGGCGCGGAAGCCGGTCCGCACGATCGGGTTCAACGCGGCGATGCACACCATCGGCATCGCCGCCGGCGCCGCCACGTGGATGGGGCTCGGCGGCGTGCGGCCGCCCAACGTCGCCACCCTGGGAGCGATCCTGATCGGAACGGCGGTCTTCGTGAGCGTCAAGGCCGCCCTGTTCGCCGCCAAGGTCCATCTCGACGACGCGATCCCGTTCGGTCCGCGCCGCCTGCTGCTGCTGTCGCTCGGCAAGGTGGTGATGACCCAGGCGGTGGTCCTGGTGGTGGTGCTGTCGGCCGAGCGGATCGGCGTCCTGCTGCTGGCGCTGGGGCTCCCGACGATCGGCACCTACGTCCTGCTGCGCAGCGAGGTCCGCGCCAACGTCGGGCGCAGCGAGGCCGAGGAGCAGGCCCGCCGCCAGGGGGAGCTGCGCCGCCAGGAGCACGACCTGCGCGTCCAGCAGCAGGAGGTGACGCGCAAGCTCCAGCAGACCGACAGGATGAAGGACGACCTGCTCGCGATGGTCTCCCACGAACTGCGCAACCCGCTGGCGACCGTGCTCGGCGTGCTGCGGCTGCTCTCCAGCGGCGCGCTGCTCAGCCCCGACGAGCGGCAGGAGATGCTGGAGATGGGCGACCGCCAGGCCCGCCGGCTGCGGAGCCTGATCGAGCAGCTGCTGCTGGCCGCCCGCTTCGACCGCGGCGAGGCCGAGTACCCCTCCAGCGGCGCCGAGCTGGTCGAGGCGGACGCGGCCGAGCTGGTCTTCCAGGCGGCGACCGAAGCGCAGGCGGGCCACCGCGACCATTCCATCCGGGTGGAGTGCGACGGCAGCCTGCCGGTGCGGGTCGCGCCCGACGCGATCCTGCAGATCCTCGGCAACCTGCTCGACAACGCCTGCAAGTACTCGCCGGACGAGCGCCTGGTGCGGCTGATCGCCGAGCGCAACGGCGTCAATGCGGTGCTGGCCGTCGAGGACGACGGCGCCGGGATCGTCCCGGAGGAGCGCGGGCGCATCTTCGAGCGGTTCACGCAGCTCGGCAACGGCCGCAGCGGGCTGGGGCTCGGCCTCTACATCGCCAAGCAGCTCGCCGAGGCTCAGGGCGCCGAGCTGGTGCTCACCGACGCGCACCACGCCGGCGGCGCCCGCTTCGAGCTGCGGATCCCCCTGCGCGAGCGGATCAGCCAGCCGCTGCCCTCCTCCAGGGGCGGCGAGCCGGTGGTTCGGGCGGTCGGGCAGCACCACTGAGCCCGGCGCCTCGTCAGTGGGCGGGGACGGGCGCGAGCTGGCCCAGCCCCTCGGCGACGCCACCAACGCGGAGTATGCGTCCCACGCCGACGGTGCCGAGCAGCCGGCGGACCTCCGCGGCGGCTCGGGTCACCCGCCGCGGCACGGGCCGCGGCTCGGGGGCGATGTAGCCGAGCCGCGGGTAGCGTTCCAGCCGCTCCAGCTCGGCCACCAGGCGGGCGGCGAAGGCCGGCCGTGTGCCCTCGGCGAAATCGGGCATCTGGCCCGCTGGCGGGCAGCAGATGGTCTCGACCCGTGGATGCCACAGCCGGAAGGTGGCGGCGCAGCGGCGCATGCAGAACGGCTTGGCCACCAGCAGGGCGCGCCGCGCTCGCACGCCCGCCCGCGCCAGCGCCCGCATGCCGAACCTGACGTTCTCGCCGGTGTTGCTGGCCCGGTCCTCGGTCACGATCGCCGCGGAGGGCACGCCCAGCCAGCGGAGGTGCCTGGCGAACACCTCCGCCTCGCTGGCCGCGAACAGCTGGGCCGCGCGACAGCCGGCGCCGCCGCTGACAAGGACGCGCGATGCCCAGCCGTCGAGCTGGAGGTTGGCGGCCCGCTGCGGCACGCGCAGGTCCCCGCAGCCGAAGGTGAAGATCACCTCGCCAGGCACGGGCTCCTCGGACACCACCAGGTAGGACCACAGCGGCTCCAGCAGCTCGACGTAGGCCTGCCCGCGCAGCTCGCCGATGGGCGCGTGGTCCGGCTGGGTCACGGCTGTAGGCGGAACGGGGGGTACCGGTCGGTGACCAGGATGAGCGCATAGCCGATGACCCGGTTGTGCCACCGGTACACGCCCTCCACGAAGTCGAACAGCCCGCGGGGGTACCTGCCGGTGAACAGGATCGCGAACCAGGCCACCACCACCGCGACCAGCACGCCGATGTCCAGGAAGACCAGCACGATGTAGTGGGGGATGGCGAGCAGCCACTTGACCAGCGGCAGCCAGCGGTTCAGGAGCCGGGCGTCGGGATAGGGGATCTCCAGGTGGACCGCCTGCTGCTCGTCGGTCGACGGGTAGCGGTCGTCCATCAGCGCGAGATAGACGGCGACCCGGTTGCTGATGCGCAGCAGCTCGAGGTTCCAGTTGAACCACCAGCGCGGGTACTTCTGGCGGAACAGGATCAGCAGCAGCGGCCCCAGGAACAGCAGGCCGCCCGCTGCGGCGGTCCTGCCGCCGCCGCCGTTGTTGGAGGCGGACCAGGCTCCACCGGAGACCACCGCGAGCACGATCAGGATCGGGATCGCCACGATCAGCCGGAAGGCTGTGGTCAGGCGGTCCAGCGACCGCTCGGGGTAGTCGACCGAGTACTCGACCGGGTATGTGTCGTTCATCATCGGCCGTGCCTTTCCTTTGCGTTTGTCTTCTGCGCGCACACTAAGGGAAGACGGGCTGTGCCGTCGATCTTGTCGGCGCGTGCACCGGTAGACTCAAGCCTGGCCATGACTGACTTGCACGCGGGTCCCCAGCAGGGAGGGCGGGCCTCCGAGCGGGTCCACCTGCCGCGGATGCAGGCCGGGGCGCAACCCCAGCACCTGCTGATCACGCTGCTGGAGGACTACTGGTTCGGACGCCGGGAGCACCTCCCCTCGGCCGCGCTGGTGCGGCTGCTGGCGGAGTTCGGGGTCACGCCGGTGGGCGCCAGGGCTGCCCTCAGCCGGCTGGCGCGCCGCGGGCTGCTGGAGTCCTCCAAGGTCGGCCGGCGCACCTACTACGGGCTCACCGGGCGCGCCGCCGCGGTGATCGCCGACGGCGCCCGCCGGATCTTCTCCTTCGGGACCAGCTCGCGCTCCTGGTCGGGGCAGTGGACGGTGGCGGCGTTCTCCATCCCCGAGGAGCAGCGCGACCTCCGCCACGCGCTGCGCTCGCGACTGCGCTGGCTCGGGTTCGCGCCGCTGTACGACGGCGTCTGGGTGACCGCCGGCGACGAGGCGGCGGCCGTCACCGCCGCGCTCAAGGAGCTGGAGATCGGCATGGCCACGGTGATGACCGCGGTGGTCGCCCCTGGCAGCCCGCTCAGCGGCGACCCGCTCGCCGCCTGGGACCTGGGCGGGCTGCGCCGGCGCTACCAGGAGTTCGTGGGCAGGTACGGGCCGCTGCTGGAGCGCATCGGCGCCGGCGAGGTCGGCTCGTCCGAGGCGCTGGTGGCGCGGACCGCCGTCATGCACGAGTGGCGGAACTTCCCCAACCTCGATCCCGACCTGCCGCCCGAGCTGCTGCCGCAGCCGTGGCCGCGCGCCGAGGCCCGCAGGATCTTCGCCGAGGACTACAACGGCCTCGGCCCGCTGGCGCTGGTGCGCGTCCGCCAGGTGCTGGCCGAGCAGTCCCCGGAGCTGGCGGAGCTGGCCCGCTTCCACACCACGAGCTTCTCCGGATGAGCCCCGCCGGCCCACGCGCAGCCGGGCGGCGGCCATCGGCTTCCGACGGCGACGGTAGACAGTAGCCTTGGCGATCGTTCTATGGATAGCCTAGTCTTTATGTCGACATGTGGTCCTTCCGCGACGCGGGTGGGGGGAGGTTGACCTGGTGAGCGGCCAGCCGGTGCTCGTCGTCGGGGCTGGCCCCGTGGGGCTGGCCGCCGCGCTGGCGCTGCGGGCTCGCGGCCTGCCGGCGACCGTGGTCGAGGCCGACCCCCAGGACCGGCCGCGGCCGGGCAGCCGCGCGATCTTCGTGCACCGCGAGTCGCTGGAGCTGCTGGAGGCAATCCGCCCGGGCCTCGGCTGGGAGCTGGCCGCCGAGGGCCTGGTCTGGTCGACCAAGCGGACCTTTTGGGGCAACCGCGAGGTCTACGCGCGCACCTACCCTCCCGGCGACCCCGCGGCACTGCCGCATTCCACCAACCTGCCGCAGGTCGTCACCGAGCGGTTGCTGCAGGACGCGTGCAAAGCCGCCGGGGTGGAGTTTCTGTGGGACGCCGCCGTGACCGGCGTGCAGGCGACCCCGGACGGTGTCGAGCTGACCACCGCCCCCGGCGACCGCCTCCGGGCACCGTACGTGATCGGTGCGGACGGGGCGCGTTCGGCGGTGCGGCGGGAGATCGGCGTCACGCTGGAGGGCAGCCGCTCGCGGAACTCGTTCGTGATCGTCGACGTGGAGGAATGCCCCGACGACCCGCTGCCGCTGGAGCGCCGCTTCTACTATGGCCATCCCGCGGTGGGACGGCGCAACGTCCTGCTGGTGCCCTTCGCCGGCCACTGGCGGGTCGACCTGCAGTGCCACCAGCGCGACGACCCCGAGCGCTTCAGCGACCCGGAGGGCGTCCGCCGGTGGCTCGGGCAGGTCATGCCCGCCCGCTACCCCGACCGGGTGCGGTGGGTCTCGACGTACCAGTTTCTCCAGGTGGTCGCCTCCGATCTCGCCGATCCGGCGCGGCGCGTCCTGCTGGTCGGGGAGGCGGCGCACCTGTTCGCCCCGTTCGGCGCCCGCGGGATGAACTCGGGGTTCGTCGACGCCACCGCCGCGGCCGCCGCGGTCGAGGCCGCGCTGGGAGCCGGGGAGGGGGCCGGCGCGGCGGCGGCGATCGACGAGTTCGCCGCCCAGCGGCGGGTCGCCGCCGTGCACAACCGCGACGCGGCCGGGGCGGCGCTCGCCCACATGCAGGCCCGCGACCCGCTGACCAGGGCCAAGCGCCGCCTGGCCGCGGAGCTGGCCAGAGTGTCCGGGCGGGCCGGCGCCTGGCTGGACTCGGCTCCCTACGGCCCCAGCGGCGGCCCCCGCGACCAGCAGGGCGGCCGGTACTGAACGCCGTCGGGGAGCCGGACCGGCTCCCCGACGACCCTGCCCGCCATCCCGACCCGGGTGGTCCGGCCGGGGCGGCGCCTGCCCCGGACCCCAGCGGTGCCGCCGGCGGCCGCGCCACGGGGGGGACGTGGACACGGCCGCCGACGAGCACGCGCCAGCCGCGGCGGTAGGGGGGTTCGGCGCGGCTGGCGGCGGGCACGCGACGACCTTGCCATCGTCCGCATGAGACGACGCTAAGCGACAGTAAGAGGACCCTCAGCCGCGGGGGAGGCGCACCACCAGCCTGGCGCCGGCGTCCCCGTCCCCGCCCGCGACCCAGATCGCGCCGCCGTGCGCCCGCACCACCTGGCGGGCGATCGCCAGGCCGAGCCCCGCCCCGCCGCGGTCGCGGCCGCGTGCCTCGTCCAGCCTAGTGAAGCGCTCGAAGACGCGCTCGCGGTCGGCCGCCGGGATCCCCGGCCCGTCGTCGGCCACCACCAGCTCGGCCTCGCCGTCGAGGGTGCGAAGCTCCAGGCACACCTCGCCGGCGGCGTGGCGCTCGGCGTTGGCGACCAGGTTGCGCACCACCCGCGAGAGCTGGTCGCGGTCGCCGCTGACCCGCGCGCCGGAGACCTGGCTGGCGTCCACGGCCACGCGGCCACGGTCGTGCAGCCGCCTGGCCTCGGTGAGCACCAGCTCGTCCAGGTCGACCTGCTCCCGCCGCGGCGGCACGGCATCCTCGTCCATCTGCGCCAGCAACAGCATGTCCTCGACCACGCGCTGCATCCTGCCGGTCTCCCGCGCGATCTCGCGCGCGGTGCCCTCCCAGTCCGTCGCGCCGGGGTGGGCGAGCGCGACCTCGAGCTGGGTCTGGATGGTCGCCAGGGGGCTGCGCAGCTCGTGGGACGCGTCGGCCACGAAGTGGCGCTGGCGCACCGCCGAGGCGTCCAGCCGGTCCAGCAGCTCGTTCATGGTGCCCGCCAGCCGGGCGGTGTCGCCCTGGGCGAGCTTGCCCTCCAGCCGCCGGCCGAGGCGGCGGCGGACGATCTCGGCGGTCTCCGCCCGGACCGCCTCCACCGGCAGCAGCGACCTGCTGGTCAGCAGCCAGGCCATCGACCCCACCAGCACGGCGAAGGCCGGCAGGCCGAACCCGACGCCGGTCCGCATACCGGACAGCGGCGCCTCGGCGCCGCCCAGTGGGCCGAGCACGTGCACGGTCCACGCCCCCCGCGGCGTGCCAGCGTGGGTGGTCACCAGCAGGTACGGGCCAGCGTCCTGGCGCGACGGCTCCCCGGGGCCGGCCGCCGCGGCGCCTGCGCCCACCCCGTCCGGCAGGCGCGCCAGGCGGGCGACCCACACGCTCGGATCGGTCCGGCTCGGCCGCCCTTGCGGCAGCGCCCGGGCTCCAGCCAGCCCCGGGCTGGCGGCCACCACCGTCCCCCAGTCGTCCACCACCTGCGTGTGGGACACGCCCGAGCTCAGCGGCAGGTCCCGCGGCAGCTCGCCGTCGCGCACCAGCGAGGCGATGCGCAGCGCGTCGGCGCGCTCGACGGTCATCAAGCCGTCGTCGAGCCAGCGCCGCTCCGCGTCCAGCAGCCCTACCGCCGCCGGTGCCAGCACGATCGCCACCGCCGCCGCCGCGGTCAGCGCCGCCTTCATCGGCGCCGACCGCGCGGCCGGCCACAGCCAGCTAGCCACCGGCGGCGGCCATGCGGTAGCCGACCCCGCGGACGGTCTGGATCGCCCGGCGGCCGAACGGCAGGTCGACCTTGCGGCGCAGGTACCCCACGTAGACCTCCACGATGTTGGAGTCGCTGTCGAACCCGAAGTCCCAGACCTCGTCGAGGATCTCGCGCCTGGTCAGCACCTCGCCCCGGCGGCGCATGAGCAGCTCCAGCAGCGCGAACTCGCGGGCGGTCAGGTCGATCTCGGCGCTCCCGCGCCAGGCTCGGTGGCCGGCCGGGTCCAGCTTGAGGTCACCGGCCTCCAGCACGGTCGGGCGCGCCTGCCGGCCCCGCCGCGCCAGCGCCCGCAGCCGCGCCACCAGCACCACGAACGAGAACGGCTTGGACAGGAAGTCGTCGGCGCCGGTGTCGAGCGCCTCCGCTTCGTCCAGTTCACCATCCTTGGCGGTGAGCATCAGCACGGGCGTCCAGTTGTCCGCCTCGCGCATGGCGGCGCAGACGCGTTAGCCGTTCATGCCAGGGAGCATGATGTCGAGCATCACGGCGTCGTAGGGCCGGTCGTTGGCCAGCCGTAGCCCCTCTCGGCCGTCGCTGGCCAGCTCGACCACGAAGCCCTCGGCCTCCAGGCCCCTACGCACCGCGCGGGCGAACGGCCGCTCGTCCTCGACCAGCAGGATCCGCATGCTCGCTGCCCCTCGGCTGCTCAGCCCATTGCTGCCCGTGCCGCGCCGACGGCCGCGGGGAGGTTCTCCCCGATCGCGTTTCCCATGTCGCCGATGGTCGGGCCTGCCGGGGTGATGGCGAATCACCCGATCAGGGTGAGGACCGATCACCCGGAGGGCGGCGATGCTCGGGGCGTCAGGCTGTCGGCCACGACGACGGGGGAGGATCGTGCGCGACGTCTCGGACCTGGAGACCGACTCGACCGAGGAGGCCGTGACCGGGGAGGGGCGGCTCCAGGTCGCGCGGGAGCTGGGCCGGAGCTGGTGGGCGTTCCTGGTGCTGGGCATCGTCTGGGTGCTGTTCGGCATGTTCGTGCTGTCCTACCGGGTCGGCAGCCTGCTGGCGCTGGCGGTCCTGGCGGGGGTGGTGTTCATCCTCAGCGGCGTGGCCGAGCTGGGCGCGGCCAGCCGCGCGACGAGCTGGCGATGGCTGTACGTGGTGAGCGGCGTCCTGTCGGTCATCGCCGGGGTGATCGCGTTCATCTGGCCCGGCATCACCCTGTTCGTCCTTTCGGTCGTGCTGAGCTGGTTCCTGGTGGTCATGGGCGTGATCCACGTCGTCGGCGCGCTGGCGGGGCCCAAGCGCGACTGGTGGTGGACCACCCTGCTGCTCGGCGCCGCCGAGTTCCTGCTCGGCGCGTGGGCGGCCGGCTACCCGGGGCGCTCGCTGCTGGTGTTCGTCAACCTGGTCGGCATCTACGCGCTGATCCACGGGTTCACCGAGATCTTCGGCGCCTTCACCCTGCGGGAGCTGGCCAGGCACCCCGACCGCGCCTCCGCCGCTTAGAGCAGCCGGAGCTCGCGGGCTCTGCGGACGGCGTCGCGGCGGCCGGTCGTGTCGAGCTTGCGGTAGATGCTCTTGATGTGCGTCTTCACGGTGTTCACCGACACGTACAGCTCGCCGGCGATCTCGACGTTGGACAGCGCGCTGGTGAGGTAGCGCAGCACGATCCGCTCGCGATCGCTGAGCGGCTCGATCAGCGTCTCCTGCGCTGGCGACCGGACGGACGGCTCCGGACCGGGCGCCGGGCGGCACGCCTCCAGCAGCTCGGCGACCAGCGGCCCGTGGGCCGTCGGGCTGTCGAGGTGGGCGCCGAGCAGCTCGCGCACCTGGCCGCGGCCGCCGAGAAACGGCAGCCGGAAGCCCTCGCGATCGGACAGGTGCAGCGCGCGCTCCAGCGACCGGAAGCCGCGCTCGGGGTCGCCGGCCGCCCGCGCGGCCAGCGCGTCCACCAGCCAGGCCTCGACCAGCAGGGTGAGCGAGGGCGTGGTCGCCGAGCCGTTGAGCCACGGCGCCAGCGTCGCGGAGGCGGCCTTGGCGTCGCCCTGCTCCAGCTCCAGGCGCGCGCGCACCACGGCCACTGCCGGGCCCGGCCGCTCGGGCACGTCGGCCGCCTCCAGCGCCGCCCTTGCGCCCACCTCGTCGCCCGCGGCGATGCGCAGCTCGGCCTCCCTGACCGCCAGCGGGCGCTCCAGGTAGATCGCCGGCCTGCAGGCAGCCAGGTCCCGCCGCGCGCCGGCGATCGCCTCCAGGCCGCCCGGCAGGTCCCCGCGGGCCTGGAGCACCCAGGCCCGTACTGCGGCCACCTCGGCCACCACCGCCGGCGCGCTCTCCGCCCGGGCGGCGGCCGTGGCCTGCTCGAGGTGGTGCTCGGCCGCCGGCAGGTCGTTCCACTGCCCGTAGGCCACGCTCAGCGCCAGGTGCGCGGCGATCGTCTGGGGGTCCTTGGCGCAGCCCTGGCGCTCCGCCAGTTCCAGCGCCTGCAGGGCGGAGCGCTCGGCCGCCCGCAGCCGTCCGCGCGTCGCCTCCAGCAGGGCGAGCTGGCTGGTGCAGTCCACCAGCGGCCGCTCGAGGCCGGCCTGGCCCGCCACCGCCAGGCCCTCCCGCAGGGTGGCCTCGGCCGCCTCCAGGTCGCCGGTGCATCGCTCGGCCACCGCCAGGGCGCTCAGCGCGAACGCCCGCGCCGCGTCGTGGCCGCTCTCGCCGCCGCCAGCTGCGGGCTCGCCGAGCAGGGCGAGCATCTCCAGCGCGGCGACCGCGACCACGTCGAGGTCGCCGGCGCGCCACGCCTCGCCGAGCCGCAGCGCCGCCACCAGCAGCGGCAGCCTGCGCCGGCGGATCTCCGCGAACCGCTGGTTGGCCGGCAGTCGGGCGCCCACCTGGTCGGCCGCCGCCCCCAGCGCCAGCTCCGGGTCCGGGCCGGCCAGCTCCGCGGGCAGCAGGCCGAGCAGCTCCCGCAGGATGACCGGGTCGCCGAGCACCAGCTTGTGCCAGTGCTCCAGCACCACGGTGGTGGCCAGCCGCCAGTCCCCGGCGGTCAGCGCGTGGCGCGCCGCCTCCGCCGGGAAGCCGTTCGCCCCCAACCAGCCGGCGGCGCGCCGGTGCAGCTCGGGGATCCGCTCGGGCGCCTCGTGGCGCAACTCGACCCGCAGCAGCTCGGCGAAGAGCTGGTGGTAGCGGTACCAGCCGTGCCGGCGCTCGAGCGGCACCACGAAGGCGCCCGCCCGCTCCAGCTCGGCCAGCATGGGCTCGCCGTCGTCGCGGCCGGTGAGCGCGTCCGCCAGCTCGCCGTTGAGCCGGTCCAGGATCGAGGTGCGCAGCAGCATCGCGCGGACCGCCGGCGACTGGCGCGCCAGCACCTCGCCGGTCAGGTAGTCGGCCACGCTGCGGTCGTCGCCGGCGAACTCCGCGATGAACCGTCCGGGGTCGGGATGGCCGCGGAGCGTCAGCGCGGCCAGCCGCAGGCCCGCCGCCCAGCCCTCGGTGTGGGCGTGGAGCAGGGCCACCTCGCCTGACCGCAGGGCCACACCCTGGCCCCCCATGAGCTCGGCGGCCTCCTCCAGGGTGAAGGCCAGCTCGGCGACGCGGATCTCGGTCAGCTTGCCGCTGGTGCGGAGCTTGTGCAGCTCCAGCCGCGGGTCCGCGCGCGCCGAGATCACCAGCCGCAGCGTCGGCGGGCAGTGGCGGACCAGGAACTGCATCCCGCGCAGGATGCTCTCCTCGCCGATCTCGTGGAAGTCGTCGAGCACCAGCACCGCCGGCGGCTGGATTCGCTCCAGCGCGTTGAGCAGCGGCGCCAGCTCGATCTGGCCCTCCCCCCGGGAGGCGGCCACAGCGGCGGCGCCGGCCGGCAGGGCGCCGGAGCGCTCCAGGGCGGCGCTCACGTACGCCCAGAACCGGCTGGCGTCGTTGTCGTCGGCCTCCAGTGACAGCCACGCCACCGGGCCGTCGAGCCGCCCGCTGGAGGCCCACGAGCGCAGCAGCACCGTCTTGCCGAACCCCGCCGGCGCACCGAGCAGCGTCAGGCCGCCGCCCCTGCCCGCGCTCAGCAGCCCCAGCAGCCGCGGGCGCAGGATCAGGCCGGCGGGCAGATCCGGCATGACCACCTTGGAACCCAGGAGCGGTGTGGGCGCCGCCGGGCCAGGCGGGTGCCAGGCCGTGTTCCTCGAGGACGCGTCAGTCCGCCGCGACAACTCCCCCGGCCCCCTTGTCCCCCCTTTTGCTCGTCGTTAACTACTCGGCGGATCGGGCGCATCACCAAAGGGATCGATCGCCGGCAACGCTCACCCAGGGTGAGCCGGGTTCACCCCGATCGGGTGAGCAAGCCGCGGCCTAGGGCCCGTGGGCGGGGCCGCCGGCCAGCCGGCGGACCTCCACGAGCTCCAGCCCGAGCGCCGCGATCCGGTCGAGCAGGCCGTGCAGGGCAGCCTGGTCGAGTACCTGACCGTGCAGGACCGTCTCCACCGGCTCGGTGGAGACCTGGAACTCCTCGAACGCGGTCTGCATGGACTCGCTCAGGCGTCCCCTGATGCGGATCTCGTAGCCCGCTGCCGCCACCGCCCCACCTCTCGACCTCGACCCGCCGCCACGACGGCCGATGGGTCGAAGGCTCCGCCGCGCCGGGGTGAGCTGTCATCATCCGCGCCAGGTGAGTCCTGGCGCGGGGCGCTCACCCGCCAGCGAGGATGGTCCATGATGGTCGGCAGTCAGCGGACGGCGCCGTCGAGGGGGCGAGCATGCGAACGCTCGGGTCCACCGGCCTACCGGTCACGCCGGTGGGGGTCGGGCTGGCGGCGGTGGGCCGGCCCGCCTACATCACGCTGGGCCGCGGGGAGGACCTCGGGCCCAACCGTGGCGTCGACGACCTGCGCCGGCGGGCCCACGAGCTGCTGGACGCCGCCTACGACGCCGGCGTGCGCTACCTGGACGCCGCGCGGTCCTACGGCCGGGCCGAGGAGTTCCTGGCCCAGTGGCTGCAGCGGCGCGGTCTGGAGCCGGGCGCGGTGACGGTCGGGTCCAAGTGGGGCTACACCTACACCGGCGACTGGCGGCTCGACGCCGAGGTCCAGGAGGTCAAGGACCACTCCCTGGCCACACTGCGGCGGCAGCTCGGCGAGAGCCGCCAGCTTCTGGGCGACCATCTGCGGCTGTACCAGATCCACTCGGCCACGCTGGAGAGCGGCGTGCTGGAGGACCGCGCCGTCCTCCGCGAGCTGGCCGGCCTGCGGGACCAGGGCCTGGCGGTCGGGCTGACCACCAGCGGGCCGGGCCAGCGCGACACCGTGCTGCGGGCGCTGGAGGTCGAGGTCGACGGCGTCAACCCCTTCGGGACCGTGCAGGCGACCTGGAACCTGCTGGAGCCGTCCGCCGGCCCCGCGCTCGAGCAGGCGCACGAGCGCGGTTGGGGAGTGATCGTCAAGGAGGCGGTCGCCAACGGCCGGCTCACCCCCCACGGGCTCGGGGCAGAGCGGCGCGTCCTGCAGCGCATCGCCGACCGCCACGGCACCGGCGTCGACGCGGTGGCGATCGCCGCGGTGCTGGCCAACCCGTGGGTGGACGTGGTGCTGTCCGGAGCGGTCAACCCTGGGCAGCTCGCCAGCAACCTGGCCGGCGAGCGGCTTCGCCTCGGTGCCGGAGACCTGGCCGAGCTGGCCGGCCTGGCCCTGCCGCCCGAGCGGTACTGGGCCGAGCGCGGCGAGCTGCCCTGGGTCTGACTACCCGAGGGCCTGGCTGAGCGTGCGGCCCGCCAGGGCGACGTCCTCCGGGGTGGCGCCCACCGGCAGGTTGAAGATCAGGCCGTCCAGACCAGCGTCGACGAACTCCCGCGCCTGCCCGGCGACCGTCTCGGGGTCGCCCCAGATCAGCACGCTCCGCCGCCGCTCGTCCGGCATGTCCAGGGCTGCCACGCGCTGCTTGGCCTCGTCCATGGTGGGGGCGACCAGCAGTGTCCCCAGGCACGTCTTGACGATCTCGGCGGGGTCGCGGCCGGCGTCGCGACAGTGGCCGTCGAGGACCTCCAGCTTGTGGCGGATCGTGGGCAGGTCGCCGAAGCCGTTCCACATGTCGGCGTAGCGGGCGACCAGCCGCAGGGTCCGCCGCTCGCCGCCGCCGCCCACCAGGATCGGCGGGCCGCCCGGACGCACCGGCTGGGGGATGTTGAGCGCGCCGCGGACGTGGTGGTGGATGCCCTCCACGGTGGACCGCTCCTGGGTGAACATGGCCCTGCAGATGCGCAGTGCGTCCTCGAGACGCTCCATGCGCTCGCGGGTGGACGGCCACTGGTAGCCGTACGCCTCGGCCTCGCCCTGGTTCCAGGCCGCCCCGATGCCCAGGATCGCCCTCCCCGAGGAGACCACGTCCAGCGTGGTGACCACCTTGGCCAGGAACGCCGGGTTGCGGTACACGACCCCGGTCACCAGGGCGCCGAGCGAGATCCGCGACGTGCGCGCGGCAACGCCCGCCAGCAGCGTGTACGCCTCCAGCATCGGGTCCGTCTCCGGACCGACCGTGGCGATCTGGTGGTAGTGGTCCATCACCCAGAACGAGTCGAACCCCGATTCCTCGGCGGCCTGCGCCTCCTCGGCGACGCGTTCGAACATCCGCGAGGTCGGCACGCCCTCGAACGTGAAGCTGGGAAGCTGCAACCCAAGATGGGTCACGAAGCGGTCACCTCCTTGACGACTCAACGACAGGACGGTACTCGCCAACCACCGCCGCCGGCATGTTCGGTGAGAAGATACCGATATGCCCGATCCGCTTTGCCGACATCCGTGGCATCGCCGACCGCTTCGCCGAGCGCCGAGCGGGGCTGGCGGTCGGCCCCCTCACGCACTCCGGCGCGCGGCGGCGCGGCGGGTATCGCCGGCGGCTCCGGAGGAGCGGGCGTGGGCCGGGCGAGGGCGGTGGCCCGGATGGATGAGCCGCGCGGTCAGGCGGCCGTGGATCCGCCCCAGCTCGACCGGGGGCAGCCACCACGAGACGATCTTGCCGAGCACGGCGCCGTAGACCCAGTGCCCGGCATAGGCGCCGGCGGTGGTCACGGGGGTCAGCGGGAAGAAGTGCACCTGCGCCACCGGGAAGAAGAACAGCAGGGCGACCAGGCCGGTGCAGATCAGCGTGCCGTAGGCGACGCCGGTGCGGGTCCCGCGCCACGGCAGCATGGTGTAGGCGATGCCCATGCCGCCGCCGTTGCCGGCGAACCTCCAGAAGTAGCCCCAGGCGAAGTTCGCGTGCGGGTCGGCGAACACCAGGCGGCCGATCCCGGGGATGGGGTCGCCCCAGATGCCCACCTTGACCAGGGACAGCCGCAGGCAGTCGTAGATCACGGTCGCGATCACCCCGGCGAGCCAGCCGACCAGCGCGCGCCTGCCCCAGTCGGGGTGGCGCATGCCCATGTTGAAGATGACGCCCGCGGCGGGGATGACGACCAGGCTGGCGGTGATCGGCAGCGGGATCGCCTCGGCGTAGGCGGCCGCCAGCGAGGTGATCGCCGCGTAGCCCACCACCAGGAAGACCAGCCGCGGGTACAGCGACGGGACGGCCTTGAGCCGCTGCATGAGGTCGTGGAGGAAGGCCAGCAGCTTGGCGTCCTCGACCGCCGCGACCCGGGCGGCCGGCGTGACGTTGCGCTCCCAGGTCTGGGTGCCCTGCCGCCCGGGGGGCTCGCCGCCCTGCCGCCCGGGCTCCTGGCCCGCGGCCGTCTCGGGCCGGATCCGCGTGACCGGCTCCGGGTCGCGCTCCCGCCGGTCGGATCGCGCGGGCCGGTCGGATCGCGCGGGCCGCTGCGGCGCCACGCCCGCGCCGGCGTCGTAGGCCGGGCCTGGTGCCGGAGCCGGTCGCGGTGGCTCGCGGTGGCCAGCGGACTGGGGGCCCGGGCCGCGGGACACGTCGTCGCCGTGGGCATCACAGCCGGGAGCGGCGCCGAGGCCGGGCGGCGGGTACGGACCCGGGCCAGCGTAGGCCGTGCTGTCAGGGTCGGCTCCGCCCTGCCATCCCTGGCTCGCGCCGCGTCCCGGCCCACCGTAGCTGGGGTCCGGCCCGCCGAAGCCCGGGTCGCGGTGATGGCCGCCGTGGCCGGGGTCGTGCCCGCCGAAGGTGGGGTCGCACCCGGGGTCGGGCCAGGCGGGGCTGGCGCCGGGGTCTGGTGAGGCGCCTTCGTGGAAGTCCTCGAGGCCGAGGTCGCCGCGGCGGAAGCCGGGGTCGGTCGGCCAGTCGTCGCCGCGGTACCTGCCCCCGACCTGGTAGAGCGGCGGGCGGCCGCCGTGCCGCGGGCCGGGGTCGCCCGGCGGCGGCCCGCCGAACCGCTCGTACAGCGCCGGCCGCTCGTAGAGCGGCGTCGAGCCGTCGCCCACGGCACCCGTGAACGGCGGGACCGCCATGTGCTCCGTGCCAGCGGATCCCTGGTCCGAGGCCCAGTGCTGGTCGCGCCCGGCGGGCGAGCCCGGGCCGTGGCCGCCGGCGGGCGCGGGCCGCGCGTGCCCGCCGGCGCCGGGCTTGTCGGGCCCGGTCGTGGACGCGGGGCGGCGGCCGTTGCCGGAGAGCCTGCCGTTGGCGTTGGCGGGGGCGGGCCCGTGGCCGTTGGGGGAGGGGCCCGCGCCGCCGGAGGAGCCGGTGTTCAGGGCGCCGTCGCTGGAGTGGACGTAGGTCCGCCCGAGCGGCCACACCCCCAGCGACGGAGGCAGTTGCGGTCCGTCCTGGTACCACCCGTCCTCATAGGACCCGTCGTCGTTCCCAGCCTGGTTCATGGGCGGTCTCAGCTTTCTCAACCAGCATGCGAGTCGGATGCCCAAGGGGAATCCCTCCGCGTGACCGGTGATTCCCGGCAACCCGCCGATCGGCGACTTCGCCGTCGCCAGCACCGGCGGCTGGCGGTCCTGGCGGACCGTGCCGGCCAACATCAGCGCGGTGACCGGCGTCCACGACGTGTTCCTGACGTTCGCCAGCGGCCAGCCGGCCGACTTCGTCAACGTCAACTGGTTCACCTTCGGGCACCGAGACCGGAGCGCGAGCGGGTGGCCCGGCGGCATTGCGGCGGTGGGTATGGTGGTCTGGAGCGAAGTGGAGCGCCGGCGGGGCCGGCGTGACCTGAAAGGATCACCATGCCCGAGGCCGTCATCGTCGCCGCCGCCCGTTCGCCGATCGGTCGCGCCTACAAGGGGTCGCTCAAGGACCTGCGGCCCGACGACCTGGCCGCGCGGATCGTCCAGGCCGCCCTGGACCAGGTGCCACAGCTCGACCCGGGCCGGCTCGACGACCTGATGCTCGGCTGCGGGGTGCCAGGGGGCGAGCAGGGGTTCAACATGGCCCGGGTGGTCGCGGTGCTCCTCGGCCACGACGATCTCCCGGGGACCACCGTGACCCGCTACTGCGCGTCGAGCCTGCAGACCACCAGGATGGCCTTCCACGCGATCAGGGCGGGGGAGGGCGAGGCGTTCGTCTCGGCCGGGGTCGAGTGCGTCTCCCGCTACCTCAAGGGCAACGCCGACACCCCGCCGCCGCGGCCCGGCGCGGACCCGCGCGACAAGCTGGGCAACCCGTGGGTCAACCAGGCCTTCGCCCAGGCGCAGCAGCGCACCGGCCGCCGCGCGCAGGGCGGCGAGCGGTCCTGGCACGACCCGCGCGAGGACGGCACCCTGCCGGACGTCTACATCGCCATGGGCCAGACGGCCGAGAACGTCGCCGAGCTGCGCGGCATCACCCGCGAGGACCAGGACGAGTTCGGCGCGATGTCGCAGAACCGGGCGGAGAAGGCCATCGCCGAGGGCTTCTTCGAGCGCGAGATCACGCCGGTCACCTTGCCGGACGGCCGGCTCGTCAGCGGCGACGACGGCCCCCGGCCCGGCACCACCGTCGAGGTGCTCGCTGGCCTGAAGCCGGTGTTCCGCCCGGACGGCACTGTCACAGCCGGCAACTGCTGCCCGCTGAACGACGGCGCCGCAGCGGTGGTGGTGATGTCCGACGAGCTGGCCAGGAAGCTCGGCATCACGCCGCTGGCGCGGATCGTGGCCACCGGCGTGACCGCGCTGTCGCCGGAGATCATGGGGCTCGGTCCGGTGGACGCCTCGCGCCGCGCGCTGGCGCGGGCCGGCATGACCATCGGCGACATGGACCTGGTGGAGATCAACGAGGCCTTCGCCGCACAGGTGATCCCCAGCTACCGCGACCTCGGCATCGACGTGGAGAAGCTCAACGTCCACGGCGGCGCGATCGCGGTCGGCCACCCGTTCGGCATGACCGGCGCCCGGATCACCTGCACCCTCCTGAACGGCCTGCGCTCCCGTGACGCCACCCTGGGCCTGGAAACCATGTGCGTCGGCGGCGGCCAGGGCATGGCGATGATCCTCGAGCGCCTGGCGTAGCCGCCGCCTGGCATAGTCCCCGGGCGCCTGGCGTAGCCACCGGGCGCCTGGCGCAGCCACCGGGCGCCTGGCGCAGCCCTGGGTGGCGCCGCGCATCTTCGCAGGTCAGGGCTGGTTTTCACGTACTGGAAGTCGGCTTGACCGGGCATTTCCTATAGTCTAGAGTATGCCCATGTATACCGACGGGAAGTACCCATCCCCGCGCTGGCCCGGCTACATCAAGCAGGCGCGGGCGCGGTCGGTCGAGGAGCTGCTGCCGGTGGCGCGCGTGCACACCAAGCGCGAGTACGCATTCCCGGCGCTCGGCCCGGTCGACAAGGGCGACCGCGTGCTGGTCATGACCTACACGAGCCAGGACCCCCTCGTCTACGACACCCTGGTCGCGGCGCTCCGAGAGGCCGGCGCCGAGCGCTGGTGCTCGGAGCATGTGCCGGCTCCTCCAACAGCGGGTCGACCAAGGGCGGCAAGAAGACCATCTCGGTGGCCTTCGGGCTGGCGCTGGGCAACCCCTCCAACCCGTTCGCCTGGATCGGCAAGGAGCTCGGCTACTTCGACCAGGAGGGCATCGACCCCAATATCATCAGCCTCGGCGGCGACTCCGCCAGGGGCAACGCCATGCTGGCCAGCGGCCAGCTCGACGTCGGCATCTTCGGCCTCGAGGACGTCCTGCGCGGCGCGGCGGGCGGCCGGACGATCAAGGCGCACGCCGTCTACAACGTGCAGAGCCGCTCCCAGTACGAGGGCGTGGTCATGCCCGGCTCGGGGATCAGCAGGCTCACCGACCTCAAGGGCAAGAAGGTCGGCATCCCGCAGCTCGGCGCGACCCTGGAGACCTACGTCAACGCGGTGCTCGCCGACGGCGGCCTCTCGAGCTCCGACGTCAAGTACGTGGCCACCGGGATCGGCGCGCCCATGGGCGAGGCGCTGCGCAAGGGCCAGGTCGATGCGGCCTTCGCCACCCGCGGCCAGCTCGGCACACTGCTGACCGGCGGCTACAAGCTGCGGTTCCTGCCACGGCCCGCGTTCGCGGAGAACTTCATCACCGGTAACATCGTGGCGCAGGACAACCTGGCGGCCTCCAAGATGCAGGCGCTCAAGGGCTATCTCCGCGCCTACACCAAGGCGATCGTCTTCTCCAAGGCCAATCCCCGCGCCGCCATGCTCATCAACTGGCACATGTACCCCGACGCGGTTCCCAAGAACGTGCCGTTCGAGCAGGCCCTGAACTCGGCCATCAGCACCTACACGGCATATCTCAGCTACATCACCGAACGCGACGGAAAATGGGGCTACATGCCGCCGGACCTCATGCAGAACTACGCCAAGTTCCTCGGCATCGACGGCAAGGTCGATATCACCAGGTACTACACCAACGACCTGATCGCCTACGCCAACGATTTCGACCAGCAGGCCGTGATCAATCAGGCCAAGAACTACAAGGCACCGACACCATGACAGCGCTGCGCTCGCAAGACACCATCCCCGTCCCAGAGCCCTCCGACGCGGAACGCGCCATCGCGCGCCTCCAGGCGGAGCGGGCGGCCACCCTGCGCATGCTCCTGCGCCTGCCCGACGAGGACTGCTCCCGCAAGGTCTCCTGGTGGGGCAGGGAGCAATCCATCAACCAGCGCCTGCGGGCGTTCACGTCGCACGCGCTCGACCATTTCCAGCACCTGCACCGCCTCCTCCAGGCCCGCGGCCGGCCCTTCACCGAGGCCCAGCTCCTGCTCATGAAGGCGCACGCCGCCCAGGCCGAATTCGAGGCGATGGTGCTGGCCCTGACCGACGAGGAATTCGCGGCCGGAGGGCCCGTCGAGGGCGACTGGAGCGCCAGGCAGGTCGTCGAGCACATGGTCGACACCGAACGCGAGTATCGTGAGAACATCGCCCTCGCCCTGCCGGACCGCGCCGCGCTGGAGCGCCGATGAGCCGATGATCGGGACCCGCGCGCGCGGGCGGACGCAAGGAAGCCGATGACAGAGCAAGCCGGAGGCTGGCAGCTGCCAGACACCAGCGGGCGGGCGCGGCGGCGCCCGGAGAGCCTCGTCGACTACGCGGTCCAGGCCGTGCGCAACGAGCTGCTCACCGGCCTGCTGCGGCCTGGGGAGCGGCTGACGGAGGAGGCGACCGCCCAGCGCCTCGGCATCAGCCACATCCCCGTCCGCGAGGCCTTCCGGTTCCTGGAGGCGGAAGGCCACGTGGTGCGGGACGCGCGCCGAGGGCTGCGGGTCGCGCAGCTCTCGGCCGCCGAGGCACAGGACATCTACCGGACCCGCGCGCTGCTGGAGGCCGAGGCCAACCGCCTCGGCGTGCCAGAGCTGACGGCCGACGACGACCGGCGCCTGGAGACCCTGGCCGGCCAGATGGAGGAGGCCGCCGCGGGCGGCGACCTCGGGTCCTACCGCCGGCACAACCGCGCCTTCCACTTCGTGGCCTTCGAGCGGTCGGGCCGGCCCTGGCTGGTGCGCTTCCTGACCAACCTGTGGGACGCCGCCGCGCGCTACCAGACGCCGCTGTTCTCCGGGGGCGCGTGGCAGGCCCCGCACCTGGCCCACCACCGCGGCCTGCTCCAGGCCCTGCGGGACCGCGACGCCGAGCGGGTGAACGAGCTGATGCACGACCACCGCAAGTGGTTGCTGTCCACCGTCCACGCCCGCTCGGCCAGCCTCTCCGGCCCGCCGGCCGGGCCCGGGCCCGGGGCCGGGGTCGGGGTCCACCCCCACCCCGACCGCCGCGACTAACCGACCTCGGGACGCAGGTCGACCCGGCGCAGGAGCTGGGCGTTCAGCGCGACCACGATGGTGGACAGGCTCATCAGCACGGCCCCGACCGCCGGCGCCAGGGAAATCCCGGCCCAGGCCAGCGCCCCGGCCGCCAGCGGGATAGCGATGGCGTTGTACCCGGTGGCCCAGGCGAGGTTCTGGAGCATCTTCCGGTAGCTGGCCCGCGACAGGCGGATCACGCTGAGGACGCCACGCGGGTCATCGGACGCCAGCACGACCCCGGCGGACTCGATGGCGACGTCGGTGCCGGCGCCGATGGCGATGCCCACGTCGGCGCGAGCCAGGGCGGGAGCGTCGTTGACGCCGTCGCCGACCATGGCGACGGCCAGGCCGCGCCGCTGCAGGTCGGCGACGATGGCGTCCTTGTCCTGGGGCAGGACCTCGGCGAAGGTCTCGTCGATGCCGAGCCGCTCGGCCACGGATTCGGCGACCTGCCTGGCGTCGCCGGTGATCATCATCACGCGCCTGCCGAGGCGGTGCAGGCCGTCGATGGCCTGCCGGGACTCGGGCCGCAGCTCGTCCTCGAGCGCGAGCGCGCCGACCACCTTGCCGGCGTGGACCACGTAGAGCACGGCCGCGCCGCGCCGCCGCCACCTGTTCGTCTCGCCCTCCAGCGCCTGCGGCTCCTCGAGCCCCAGCTCGCGCAGGAGGGCCGGGCCGCCCACCGCGGCGGGGGCGCCGCCGACAGTCGCCTGGACGCCCCGGCCGGTCATCGAGCGGAAGTCGCCGGCGCGGTCGGGACCGCCGTGCGGCTGGGCGGCGGCCACGATGGCGCGGGCGAGGGGGTGCTCGCTGTCGGCCTCGACCGCGCCGGCCAGCCGCAGCAGCGCGGCGTCGTCGCCGTCGAGCGCGGCGACGCCGGTGACCGCGGGGCGACCCCTGGTGAGGGTGCCGGTCTTGTCGAACAGCACGGCGTCGACGGTGCGCATGCGCTCCAGGGCGAGCCGGTCCTTGATCAGGATCCCGCTGCGCGCGCTGAGCGCGGTGGAGATGGCGATCACCAGCGGAATGGCCAGCCCGAGGGCGTGGGGACAGGCGATCACCAGCACCGTCACGGTGCGCTCGACGGCCTGGCCCGGGTTGCCGAGCGCCAGCCACACCACCAGGGTGATCAGGCCGGCGCCGAGCGCGAACCAGAACAGCATGGCGGCGGCTCGGTCGGCCAGGGCCTGCGCGCGGGAGCGGGAGGCCTGCGCCTGCTCGACGAGCCGGCGGATGCCCGCCAGGGCGGTGTGCTCGCCGACCGCCTCGACGCGCACGCGGATGGCGGAGTCGGTGGCGACGGTGCCGGCCACGACGCGGTCGCCCTGCCGCCGTGGGACCGTGCGCGACTCGCCGGTGATCATCGACTCGTCGAGCTCGGCCTGGCCGTCGACGATCACGCCGTCGGCGGGGACGCGGCCGCCGGGGCGCACCAGCACGACGTCGCCGGGCCGCAGCTCGCCGGCGGGCACGGTGCGGACGCCCGAGTCCTCGACCCGTTCGGCCTCGTCGGGGAGCAGCGACGCCAGGGCGTCCAGGGCGCCGGAGGCCTGCCCGAGGGCGCGCATCTCCAGCCAGTGGCCGAGCAGCATGACGTCGATCAGCAGCGCCAGCTCCCACCAGAAGTCGAGGTCGAAGGCGCCCAGGGCGGTGGCGGCGCTGGCGGCGAAGGCGACCGTGATGGCCAGGGCGATCAGCAGCATCATGCCGGGCTGCCGCGCGCGGGCCTCTTCGATGCCGCCGCGCAGGAACGGCCAGCCGCCGTAGGCGAACACCGCGGTCCCAAGGGCTGGCGCAATCCAGCCGGAGCCGGGGAAGGTGGGGGCGGTGAAGCCGAGCCACCGCTGGATCATCTCGCTGTAGAGCACCACCGGCACGCTCAGCAGGACGCTGAGCCAGAAGCGGTCGCGGAACTGCGCGGCGTGGTCGCCGTGGCCGCCGGTGTGCCCGCCGTGCCCCGCGGCGTGATTGGCGTGCCCGGTGGCGTGCCCGGTGGCGTGCCCCGCGCCCTGCCCCGCGGCGTGGCCGGGGTGCCCGGCGGCGTGATCTGTTTCCATGTCGCGCAATTGCCTCTCCTGGCCGGTCCTGTGGAGCGCTCGCAGCGCCACCGTATACCCCCATGGGGTACTTGCCAAGGGCCTCCGGAAATGGGTTACCGGCCGGCGGTCCGGGTACGCAGCCCCGGGTTACACCGCGGCCTGCCTCGTGTGTTACTGTCCGTAGCGGTATGAGCGCGCCGCTGCCTCCGACAACGCCGTCAACCCCGTTCCCCGATGGCGAGCGCCGCCGCCCCGCGGGTGTCGTGATCCTGAACTGGCGCGACACGACCAACCCGGAGGGCGGCGGCTCCGAGCTGTACGTCGAGCGGGTGGCCGCCGGGCTGGCGGCCGGCGGCCGGCCGGTCACGCTGGTCTGCGCGGCCCACCCGGGCGCTCCCGCCGAGGAGGTCGCCGGTGGCGTGCGGGTGCTGCGGCGCGGCTCGCCGCGCACCGTGTACCTGAGGGCCTTCCTGCTGCACGCCGCCGGCAAGCTCGGCGAGCACCAGGCGGTGGTCGACGTCCAGAACGGGATGCCCTTCCTGTCGGCGCTGTGGTGCCGGCGCCCGGTGGTGGTGCTGGTGCACCACGTCCACCGCGAGCAATGGGGGGTGGTGCTTCCCCGGCCCCTGGCGCGGCTGGGCTGGTGGCTGGAGTCCACGGTGGCGCCGCGGGCCTACCGGCGGGCGCGCTACGTGGCCGTCTCCGAGAGCACGCGCCAGGAGCTGGCCGGCCTCGGCGTGCGCGCGGCGGCGATCACCGTGGTCCACAACGGCGCCGGGCCGCTCCCGGCCACGCCCCCCGCGCCCAGGGCCGCCGTGCCGACGGTGTGCGTGCTCGGCCGCCTGGTGCCGCACAAGCGCGTCGAGTTCGCGCTGGAGGCGGTCGCCCGCATCCGCCGGCGGCTGCCCTCGCTGCGCCTGGACGTGGTCGGCCGCGGCTGGTGGGAGCCGCGCCTGCGCGAGACGGCCGAGCGGCTGGGCCTGGGCGACGCGGTGCGCTTCCACGGCTTCGTCGGCGAGGTGACCAAGCGCGAGCTGCTGGCCTCCGCCTGGGTGCTGGCGATGCCATCCCTCAAGGAGGGCTGGGGGCTGGCGGTGATGGAGGCCGCCGCGCACGGCACGCCGGCGGTCGGACTGCGCTCGGCCGGGGGGCTGGGCGAGTCGATCCTGGACGGCGAGACCGGGCTGCTGGCCGAGGGAGCGGAGGAGTTCACCGCCCGGATCGAGCAGGTGCTGACCGACGACGGGCTGCGCCGGTCACTCGGGGAGGCCGCCCGGCTGCGCTGCGCCACCTTCACCTGGGAGCGGGCGGCCGACGAGTTCGCGGCCGTGCTGGACGCCGCGGTGGATCAGCGAGAGCCGTAGACTTCCAGCGGCCGGTTCGAGGTGGTCTCGCTGCTGGAGGCGGTCACCAGCGTCAGCGAGGCTGCGAACGCCAGCAGCAGCGCGCCCACGACCAGGGCGATGAAGACCCGGGCGGTCGGATTCATCGATGGCTCCCTTCTCCGGCTCGGACGAACAATAACAGCCCGCGGCGCCGGAGGGCTACTCGCGGTAGCACCCCCAGGACCGCCCAGGCGGCGACGGCCAGCGCGAGCAGGTCGCCGGCCACCACCGGCGCCGCCGGCGGCGCGGCGAACCGCACCGCCACGGCCGGGCCGGGGACCTGGTAGAGCGCCAGGTCGGCGCCGTCGAGCAGCGGCCGCGCGCCGGTCAGGCGCGGGGTGGACCGGGCCCACTCGGCCACCTTGAGGACCAGCACGTAGCGGATCCCCTGGCCCGGCAGCGCCGGGGCGAGCGGCGCCGTGCCGCGCACCAGCGGGCCGAGGCGGCCGCCGTAGGGGTCCTCGCCTGGCACGGTGACGCGCTCCAGCTCCAGGTCGTCGTTGCCCACGGCGCGGCGGGTGAAATACCGCTGCGCCGGGTCGAGCACCACCCGGTCGCCGTTCCACGGGAACCCGAAATAGAGGTGCCAGGGGAGCACCAGCACGGCGCCGGCCTGTGGGTCGGCCGCCATCAGCTGGCGGGCCTGCCGCCAGTCGGGCGGGTAGGCGGCGGTGCCGAGCCGCCCGGCGGCGCCCCAGGCCAGCCCCGGCTCCAGCAGCAGCGGCGCCGCGACCAGCGCGGCCGCGGCCATCACCCGCCAGCGGGAAGGGGCCAGCTTGGCCAGCACCCGCTCCACGCCGGCGCCGAAGCCGATCGCCTCCACCAGCGCCAGCGGGGCGACGAACTTCTGCGCGTCGCGGACCATCCCGCCGCCGGGCACGTGCGCGACCACGAAGTCGACCGCGCCGCGCAGGCCCGGCAGCGCGTAGGCGCCCGCCAGCGCCAGCCCGACCGCCGCGGCGACCAGCAGCCCCAACGCCGCGCGGCGGTCCCAGCGGGCCACGACCACTCGCCAGCCGATCAGCGCCACGGCGAGCACCGCCGCGAACCCTGGCCACCATGCCCAGCCGCCGTGCCCTGGCGGGACGACCAGTGCGTTCCAGATGCCGCCGAGCCCCAGCAGGCTCCCCAGCGTGCCGAGCGGCCCGTCCGGCCTGGAGGCGAACGCGGCGGCGCCGGCCGGCCGCACCGGTACCCCGCCGGGGTGCAGGACGCTCGGCAGCAGCCAGGGGAGGTTGACGGCCAGCGCGGCCGCCAGCACCGTCCCGGCCCGCCGCCAGGGCCGCCCGGCCCCCACGGCCAGCGCGGTGCCGGCCGCGATCACCGCGCCGGGCGGGCTGCCGCACGCCGCCACCGCCAGCGCGGCCACCAGCCGGTGGGCCCGCGCCCTGCCGGCCCGGTAGTCCAGCGCAGCCGCCACCACCCATGGCAGTGCCGCGTAGGAGACCAGCAGCGCCCAGTGCCCCATCAGCAGCCGCTCGTAGACGTGCGCGTTCCAGACGAACAGCCCGGCGGCGGCCGCGGCGCCGGCCGCGGTCGCCACCGGCGCCAGGCGCGCGGCGCCCCAGCCGCCGAACACGAAGACCGCCACCAGGACCAGCTTCTGCACCAGCTCGGCCGGAACGGCCCGCGAGGCCAGCGCGACCAGCAGGTCGCTCGGCACGGCGCGGGCCACCGAGGTGCCGAGCCCCAGCAGGTCGCGCCCCAGCGGCATGCGCGGCACGAACACCATGTCGTAGGCGAGCACATACCCGCGCGCCAGCAGCGGGGCCAGCGCCAGCGCGGCCAGTGCGGCCGCGGCCCAGAGGCCGGCGCGGTCCTTCGTCCTGCTCAGGGGGCGTCGGCCTGCGGCTGCGGCGCCATCTCCTCAGTCTGGCCGCTGACGTGCCTGCCGCCGGAGTTGCGGCCGAGCAGCGCCACGCCGGCCGCGATCAGCACGATCCCCAGGACCAGCGCGGCGATCGGCAGCGTCCACTGGATTATGCGGAGCTGGCTGGCGGCGGTCCTGGCGTCGTCGACGTTGCCGCTGACGGTGTTCGCGTCGTAGACGAGCTGGCCCTTGAAGGCGGTCAGGACCGCCACGCCCGCGTCGGTCTGCAGGATCTCGGTGACGTCCTGGCCGGCCTTGACGATGATGCCGGTGCGCGGCTCGACCCACAGCGTCTTGACGTTGCTGTACATGATCGTGGCGGGCACGGTGGCCAGAGCCGGCTGGCCGGCCTGCGCGCCGCTGACCTCCAGGGTGTCGAGCCGCACGTCGCCGAAGCGCTGCTCGAAGCGGTAGACCTCCAGGCCCTGGATCCGCTCGCTGCCGGCGTAGGTGGCCGGGAACGCCTGCTCGGCGGTGGTGTCCCAGAACGAATACGTGCGCTTCTGGGTGTTGAAGGGGAACTTGAAGGTCAGCCCGCTGTGGGGTGGCTGATCGCCGCAGCAGTGCTTGGACTCGCCGGTGACGCGGTCCATGGCGACGCGCTCCTGGCGCGCGTCGATCACGCCGTTGTCACGGGCGTCCTTGGTGACCGTGAAGCTGTCCCACACCGCCGTGGTGGAGTTGCCCGCCTTGGCGTCGCCCTTGACCGTGCGGATGTTCTGGACCGGCGCGGTCACCTCTCTGAGCTGCGCCTTGTTGAAGTAGGTCGCGGTCCCCATGGCGACCGGTGTCGAGTACTGGTTGAGCGGGGCCTTCTGGATCCGCGGGTACGCGTAGAAGCGCACCGACAGCGCGGTGAACAGCAGGAAGAACCCCACGAACACCAGCACGTATCCCACCCGACGACCCACAGCGGCCTCCCGCAGCAGCACGGCTTCCTGGCGGAAGCCTACACAAACATTTGTGCCGAAAATAGCCTGCTGTTACCAGCCGTTGCACGATAGGCTCTCGCCGCCGGAACAGGCAACAGGGTGAGAAGGGGAGCGATGCGGCTCGACGCGTTCCGGAAGGAGCTGCCCGAGGTGTTCGAGGTCGTGCCGATGGTCTTCCGCCGCGTCCCGGGGTGTGGCTGATTGGCCAGGGCGCTGGACCCCGGCGCGCCCGCACCGCCGGCGGCGGGGCCGTCGCTGCCCCGCGCCGGCCTGATGATCGCGCCGGCCATGGCGGTGGGCAACGGGCTGAACTACGCCTTCAACCTGGTGATGCTGCGGATGCTGGAGCCCGCGGCCTACGGGGCGCTCGGCGCGCTGCTGGCGGTGATCCTCATCGGGACCGTGCCCGGCCTGGCGCTGCAGGTGGTGGTCGCGCGCCACACCGCGCTGCGGGCCGGCGACCGCCAGGCCGTGACCGAGCTGTGGTCGCGTACGCTGGCGGCGGTGTCGTGGGTGAGCCTGGGGCTCGGGCTGGCGGCGGCGGTGGCCGCGCCGGTGCTGGCCGCGTTCCTGCATCTCGGCTCGATCGTGCCGGCGCTGTGGCTGGCCGCCAACCTCCTGCCGCTGCCGATCGTCTCCGCCCTGCAGGGCATGCTGCTGGGCGCGCAGCGCTTCGGCGCACTGGCCGCCTCGATGCTGCTCAACGCCGCCGCCCGCCTGGCGGTCGGGGTCGGCCTGGTGGCCGCCGGCTACGGGGTCGACGGCGCCCTGGCCGCCTCGGTGGCCGGCTCCGTCCTGGCCATGCTGCCGCCCCTGGCCCTGCTCCGCCCAGCCCTGGCGGGGATGTTCCGCCGGCCCCGCCCACACGGCTGGCGCACGGCCCCGATTGGCGCCGAGCCGGTGGGTAGGCTGCTGTCGCCCGGGACGGCGGCGCTGGGGCGCGAGGTCGGGGCGGCGGCGCTGGCGTTCCTGGGGCTGCTGCTGCTGACCAACGTGGACCTGCTGCTGGCCCGCCACTACCTGGCGGCCGAGGCGTCAGGCCTGTACGCGGCCGGCGCGGTGGTCGCCAAGATCGCCTTCTGGGCGCCGCAGTTCGTGGCCACGATCGTGTTCCCGCGCCTGGCGACCGAGGCTGCCGCCCGGCGCCGGCTGCTGGCCAGGGCGGCCGCCGTGGTCGCCGCGCCCGGAGCCGCGCTGCTGGTCGCCGTGGTGGCCGCGCCGGAGGTGGCGGTGGTGCTGCCGTTCGGCGCCGCCTACCGGGACGTGGAGCCGGACCTGCCGCTGTTCGCCGCGCTCGGCACCGCCCTGGCGCTGGTCCAGCTCCTGCTGTTCTCGGGCATCGCCGCCGGCGACCGCAAGGTCCACCGGCTGCTGGGCGCCACGGTCGCGGTCGAGGTGGCGGTGATCGCGCTCGGCCCGCACCACTCGGTCGCCGGCATCGCCGGGGCGGCGCTGGCGGCGGTGGGCGCGCTGCTCGCCGCCAGCTGGGTGCTCGACCGCCGCCGCGTCCCCGCGGAGGCCGCCCGGTGAAGCGCCGGGCCGGCCCGCCGCGGCGTCCCAGCCTCCGGACCGCCGGCGGGTGGCTGGCGCTGGCGGCCGTGCTGACACTCCTGGGTGGCCGAGCGGGCCTCGTACTGGCCGCGCTGATCGTGCTCTGGGACCTGCTGCTGGCCCCCGCGCCCCGCGCGCTCCTGCTGGCGGCGCTGCTCGGCTTCCTGGCGGTGCCGGTGACGATCCTCCTCCGCGGCCTGCCGACCGGGGCCACGCTGAGCCCCGACTTCGCCGCCGGCAGCCTGCTGCCGCACCTGCTCGCCGGGACCAGCCTGGCGCTGCTGGTCCTCGGGATCCTCCGTGACGTTCGCGCCGGCCTCGCGCGTGGAGCGGGCCACCCCGAGCTGGACGCGCCCGCCGCCGGTGCCGACCGTGCCCTGCTCCCGCCGCGGCCGGGGGAGCGGCCGCCCGACAGCCAGGAGCCGCCATGAGCGCGCCGCTGGTGTCGGTGGTGGTCCCCACCCGCAACGCCGCCCACACGGTGCGGCGATGCCTGGAGTCGGTGCGGGCGCAGACCCACCCGGTCGCCGAGCTGATCGTGGTCGACAACTGGAGCGACGACGGCACCTGGGAACTGGCGTCGCCGCTCGCCGACCTGGCGCTGCGCGCCGGGCCCGAGCGCAGCGAGCAGCGCAACCTCGGCATCGCCAAGGCGCGGGGCGAGTGGGTGCTCTGGCTCGACGCCGACATGGAGCTGGCCGTCGACTCGGTCGAGCGTGCCCTGCACGCCGCCTCGGCCCGTGGCGCGACCGGGGTGTTCCTGCCGGAGGTGACCGCCGGCGGCGGTTTCTGGACGGGCTGCCGCACTCTGGAGCGGCGCTGCTACCACGGCGAGCCCCGCATCGAGTCGCCGAGGCTGCTCCGCACCGCCTGGCTGCGGGAAACCGGCGGGTTCGCCGACGTGACCGGCACCGAGGACGCGGACGTCCGCAACCGGCTGCTGGCCGCCCGGGCCACGCTGGCATGGGCCGACACGCTGGTGGTCCACCACGAGGGCCGCCTCACCCTCGGGAAGCTGGCTCGCAAGCGCTTCTATTACGGCAAGAGCCTCCCGGTCTACCGGCGCCGGTACCCGGGCGCGGTGTCCGGACAGGTCGGCGCCACCGTCGGCGCCCTCTGGCGCCACCGCCGGCTGCTGCTGGCCGACCCCGGGCACGCCGCCGGCCTGCTGCTCATGCGCGCCTGCGAGGCCGCCGCCTACCTGGCCGGCGCGCTCAGCGCCAAGCGGAGGTGACCCGGTGACGCAACCGCCGCCCGCCGAGGCGGCGCCGGCCGCGCCGGCACGCCGGATCGCCTACCAGCCCGCCCTCGACGGGCTGCGGGCGCTGGCGATCCTCAGCGTCATGCTCTACCACGCGCAGGTCTCCTGGCCGCGCGGGGGATACCTGGGCGTCGACCTCTTCTTCGTGCTGTCCGGCTACCTGATCACCACCCTGCTGCTGGAGGAGTGGGGCGGGCGCGGGGCGATCGACCTCAAGCGGTTCTGGTCCCGCCGGGCCAGGCGGCTGCTGCCGGCGCTGTTCCTCATGCTCGCCGGGGTCGCCGCGTACGCGGCCCTGCTGGCGCCCCCCAGCGGGCTCGCCCGCCTGCGCGGGGACGCGCTGGCGACGCTGCTGTACGTGGCCAACTGGCGCTTCGCCTTCACCCACCTGTCGTACTTCGAGCAGTTCGGCGACTCCTCGCCGCTCACGCACATGTGGTCGCTTGGCATCGAGGAGCAGTACTACCTGCTGTGGCCCCTGGCCCTGCTCGCCGGGCTGCGCCTGGCCAAGGGCCGCCTGCGGCCGCTGCTGGCCGGCTCGCTGCTGGCCGCGCTGGCCTCGGCGCTGACCATGGCCGCGCTGTACCGTCCGGGTGGCGACCCCTCCCGGCTCTACTACGGCACCGACACGCGCGCGCAGGCGCTGCTGCTCGGCGGCGCCCTGGCGGTGGTGCTGGCGCTCGGGGAGCACCGGCCGCTGCCACGCGCGGTCGTCCAGGCAGCCGGGGTCGCGGGCCTCGGCTGCTTCCTGGCGATGCTGCTGCTGGTCCCCGACACCGCCCGGTGGCTGTACCTGGGCGGCTTCACCCTGGCCGCTGCCGCGTGCGGCCTGACGGTCGTGGTGGCCGCTCAGCCTGGCGGCTGGCTGCGACGGGTCTTCTCGACGCAGCCGCTGCCGGCGATCGGGCGGATCTCGTACGGGCTGTACCTGTGGCACTGGCCGCTGTTCGTGGCGATCTCCCCTGACCGGTCCCACCTCCACGGCGGGTCGCTGGTCGCGCTGCGCATGGCCGCCACCTTCGTGGCCGCCGTCCTGTCCTACCAGCTGGTCGAGCTGCCGATCCGCAGCGGCGCGCTGCGTCGCCGGCGCCTGGCGCGGCCGCTCACCGCCGGGGCGGCCGCGGCCGTCGTCGCCCTGCTGCTGGTGACCACCGCGCCGGAGCGCGTGCCGGCCGCGGAGACCGTGGCGCTCAGCCGGGACACCGGCTCGGCGGGCCTGGCCACGGTCACCCCATCGCCCACCGTGGGGCTCCCATCGAAGGGGCAGCCGGTCCGTGGGGCGGGTGGCGGCCACGGCTTCCGGGTCTATCTGGTCGGCGACTCGGTCGGCTTCGCGCTCGGCTACAACTACCCGAAGGGGACCGTCCGCGGCATGACCCTCGGCGGCGACACCCAGCTCGGCTGCGGCCTGGCCCGCGCTCCCGTCGTGCTCGCCGGCGCCGAGCAGCCGCTCGACCCCAGGTGCACCACCTGGCCGAAGCGATGGGGCGGCGGGGCGGCGGCCTTCCGGCCCGACGTCACGCTGCTGGTCATCGGCGCCTGGGAGGTGCTCGATCACCAGGTCGGCGGCCACGCGCTGCAGGCCGCCACCCCCGAGTACGAGCGCTACCTGGACGCCGAGCTGCAGCTCGCCGATGACCTGGTGGCCCGCTCGAGCGGGCGCGTCGCGGTCCTGAACGTGCCCTGCTACCACCAGCCGGACACCGGCCTGGACAAGTCACTGGCGGCCACGCGCGACGATCCCGCCAGGGGCGTGTGGCTGAACCAGGTCCTCGGCCGCTTCGTCGCGGCCCACCGGGACCACATGGTCCTGCTCGACCTCAAGAGCTTCCTGTGCCCCGGCGGGCGCTACGTCGACCGGATGGACGGCGTGCGGGTGCGCTACGACGGCGTGCACTTCAGCAAGGCCGGGGCCAGGCTGGTCTGGCAGTGGCTGGGCCCGCGGCTCCGCCGACTGGCCGCGGGATAGGGCCCGCGCCGCGTCAAGGCGCCTGGCGCCCGGCCGCCCCCGGCTCTCTAGCGCTCGCCGAAGCGGCGGAACACCTCGCCGAGGCGCTGGCACTGGCGGTCGAGCTGGTGCCGCTCCAGCACGAGCTGGCGGTTGGCCGCGCCCGCACGGGCGCGGCGGTCCGGGTCGCCGAGGAACGCCAGCAGCGCCTCCGCCAGCGCCTCGGCGTCGTCGGGGACGCGCAGGTTCGGCTCCCGCACGGCCTCGTGGTTGGAGCCGCACACGGTGGTGACCACCGGCAGCCCACTGGCCATGGCCTCCACGTAGGCGAGGCCGAACTGCTCGTTCCAGACCGGCGTCGGCCGCGGCGCGGTCACGAACACGGCCGCCCGCCGCAGCGTCTCGGCCACCAGGCCGCGGTCGCCGGCGCCGAGGAAGCGCACGCCGCTGCCCGGCCGCTCCGCCTGGAGGCGCACCAGCCGCTCCAGCGGGCCGCGGCCGAGCACCTCCAGCCGCGCCTCAGGGAGCCTCCGCCGGACCAGCCGGTGCGCCTCCAGCACGCGGTCGATGCCTTTGTTGCCGGCCAGCGGCGAGGCGAACAGCGCCACCGGCTCGGCCACCGGCTCGGCGGGCGGGTGGAACAGCTCGGTGTCCACGCCGGGCAGCACCACCGCGCAGCGCTCCGCCTCCAGGCCGAGCGCCAGGCAGTGCTGGCGCGCCGCCTCGACGAAGCACAGGAACAGGTCGGCGGAGCGGGCCCGCCGCAGCGCCTGCCGGTACGGCGGCAGCCGGTACAGCGGGATGGTGGGGTCGTTGGCCCACACCAGCACGGCCTGGCGCTGCCCGCCGCGGCGCGCCAGCGCGCTCACCTGCCCGGTCACCAGCGAGCACAGCTCCAGCGACGCCAGCCAGCCCGGCGCCAGCGGCACGGAATCCAGGCCGCGCAGCCAGCCCAGCGCCCCCGCCTCGACGAACCGCCTGGTCAGCTGGCGGTAGGGGCGGGCGACGAACGCCACGTCCTCGGGCGGCCTCGGGCCGCCCACAGCGGTGATCCCGGCGCCGGGCATGCGCGAGAGCCAGTGGAGCTCCCGGAATGGCCGCTGCCCGGGAAGCATGAACCAGGTGAGCTGGAGATCCACGGAGGTACCCACTCCAGTTGACTTCGCCGTCCAGAGCAGCCGAGAGTAGCCCGCTACTACCATTTTTGCTGATATGCGTGAGTTCCGGGGAACCCCGAGCGTGCCCGGGTGGATCCGGAGGGAGCGCCTCCTCACGGCACGCGCCGGGCGCCGGCGTCGAGCGCCTCGCGCAGCAGCTCGGCGAGGTGCAGCGCGGGACGGCCGGCGAGCTGCTCGATCTGGGCCCGGCAGCTGAAGCCGTCGGCGAGCACCACCGTGCCGGGCGGCTCGGCCCGCAGGGCCGGCAGCAGGGCCAGCTCGGCGACCGCGACCGAGGTCCGGTAGTGGCCGGCCTCGAAACCGAAGTTGCCGGCCATGCCGCAGCAGCCGGCGTCCAGCCGCTGGGCCTGGACGCCCAGGCGCTCCAGCACCCGGTCGTCGGCGGCGCTGCCGAGCACCGCGTGCTGGTGACAGTGGGTCTGCGTGACGACCCGGCGGTCCAGCGGTCCGGGCCGCCAGTCCGGCGCGCGGCGCTCCAGCAGCTCGGCCAGGGTGTGGGTGGCGCCAACCAGCCGGCGCACCCGCTCGTCCTCGCCCAGCAGCGAGCGGACGTCGTCGCGGAGCACGGCCGCACAGCTCGGCTCCAGCACCACCAGCGGCGTCCCCGCCCGCAGGGCCGGCTCCAGGGTGTCCAGGGTGTGGCGCAGCCGGCGCCGCGCGCCGCCGAGCTGCCCGGTCGACAGCCAGGTGAGCCCGCAGCACAGCGGCCGGTCCGGGAGCCGGACCCGGAACCCGGCGGCCTCCAGCACCGCCACGGCCGCCTGGCCGACCCGCGGCGTGAAGTGCTCGGTGAAGGTGTCGACCCACAGCAGCACCTCCTGGCCGCCACCGGCATGCTCCGAGTCCCGCCACCAGGCGCGCAGCGTCCGCGGCGCGAAGCGCGGCAGCGGCCGCGCCGGCGCGATCCCGCCGAGCCGCCGCAGCGCCGCGCCGCTCGGCCGGCCACCCGTCAACCGGTTGGCCAGCGCCGGGGCGAGCGAGGCCAGCCGCGCCCACAGCGGCAGCCAGCCGAGCGCGTAGTGGGCGGCGGGCCGCGGCCGCCGCCGGTAGTGCTGGTAGAGGAACTCGCTCTTGTAGGTGGCCATGTCCACTTCGACCGGGCAGTCGCGCTTGCACCCCTTGCACGACAGGCAGAGGTCCAGCGCGTCGCGGACCGCGGTGGACCGCCAGCCGTCGGCGACCACCCCGCCGGCGAGCATCTCCTGGAGCGTCCGGGCGCGCCCGCGGGTGGAGTCGCGCTCGTCCCCGGTCGCGCGGAAGCTGGGGCACATCACCCCGCCGGCCGCGGCGCGGCATTTGCCGACGCCGACGCAGCGGCGCAGCGCCAGCCCCAGGTCGCCGCCATCGTGGGGATAGCGCAGCGCCACCGGCAGCGACCGGCTGGGCGCTGCGGGGCGCAGGTCCTGGTCGACCGGGTCCGGGCGGACCAGCACCCCGGGGTTGAGAACGTCAGCGGGGTCCCAGATTGCCTTGAAGCGCTCGAACAGGCTGATGACTTCCGGTCCGTACATGCGCGGGAGCAGCTCGGAGCGGGCCCGGCCGTCGCCGTGCTCGCCAGACAGCGAGCCACCGTGCGCCGCGACCAGGTCGGCGGCCTCCTCCACGAACCTCCGGTAGCGGGCCGGCCCGCCCTCCAGGTGCAGGTCGAAGTCGATCCGGACGTGCACGCAGCCCTCGCCGAAGTGACCGTAGAGCACGCCGTGGCGCCGGTGGCGGTCCAGCAGCGCCCGGAAGCCGCGCAGGTAGTCGCCGAGCCGCTCCGGCGGCACGGCGGCGTCCTCCCACCCCGGCCAGGCCTCGCGTCCATCCGGCAGGCGGGTCGCCAGGCCGGCGCCGTCCTCGCGGATCCGCCACAGCGCCCGCTGCGCCCCAGCGTCGGGGACCGCCAGCGTGCCCCGCACGCCCGGCGTCCCGGCCAGCTGGCGCGCCACCCGGTCGGCCCTGGCGCGCGCCTCGTCCGGCTCGGCGCCGCCGACCTCCACGTACAACCAGGCCCGACCGTCGGGCAGCGTCGGGACGCCGCCGCCGCGCCGCCGCACGATGTCGAGGATCTCCACGTCGATGCCCTCGCACGCCAGCGGCCCGAGCTCCAGGATCGCCGGGGCCTGGTCGGCCGCGGCGGGCAGGTCGTCGAAGCCCACCAGCACCAGGCCGCGGGCGGCGGGCGGCGCGACCAGGGCGACGCTGGCCTCCAGCACCACCGCGCAGGTGCCCTCGCTGCCCACCAGCGCGCGGGCCAGGTGAAAGCCCCGCTCTGGCAGGAGCTGCTCCAGCGCGTAGCCGGACACCTGCCGCGGGAAGCGCCCGAGCGAGCCGCGGATGGTCTCCCGCCCGGCCAGCGCCAGCTCGCGCAGGGCGGCGTGCAGCTCGCCGATACGGCCGCCGGCCGCGATCGCGCGCTCTGCCGCCTCGGCCGAGGTCGCGCCGGCGGTCATGCGGGTGCCGTCGTCCAGCAGCAGTTCCAGCGCGACCACGCTCTCGGCCGTCCGGCCCCAGGCGACCGAGTGCGAGCCGCAGGAGTTGTTGCCGATCATGCCGCCGAGCGTGCAGCGGCTGTGGGTGGACGGGTCCGGCCCCACGTCCAGGCCATGGACGGCGGCGGCGCGGCGCAGGTCGTCGAGGACCACCCCCGGCTGGGCCCGGGCGACGCGCCGCTCCGGGTCGACCTCGACGATCCGGTCCAGATGGCGGGAGCAGTCGACCACCACGCCGCGGCCGACCGCCTGCCCCGAGATGCTGGTCCCGCCGCCGCGGAAGGTCAGCGGCACGCCCGCCTGGCGGCAGGTCGCCAGCGTGGCCTCGACGTCGGCGGCGTCGCGAGGGAAGACGACGCCCAGCGGCACGCAGCGGTACAGCGAGGCGTCGCCGGAATACTCCGCCCGCCGGCCCGCACCGAAGTCCACCTCGCCGCCGACCGCCGCGCGCAGCGCCGCCGCCAGCTCACCACCCTGGTCCTCCCGCGGCATCGGCCCTCCTGGCCTCGTCCGGCCGCCGCTGCGCCTCACGACCGGGCCGCTGTGAACACCATGCCCGTCCCGGCGCCAGGCGTCCGCGACCGGGTCCCTCCCCAGACCAGCGCCGCGCCGGAGTTCCCGGCGCGCCGCACCCACCGACAGTGTCGCATCAACTCGCGCTCCCGACCGGTTAGGTGGGGCCGATAGGGTCGGCGTCCAGCCGCAGCGGCCGGCCTCCAGCCGTCCTCACCAGCCGACCGGAGCCGTCCCATGTCACGAGGCGATCGCCTGACCCGCCGCCAGGTGCTGAGGCGCGGCGGGATCGCGCTGCTGGGGATGGCCGGCGGCGCCACGGGTGCGCGGCTGGCGGCCGCCGGCGGCGCATCCAGCAGGTCCCCGGCCGGTCCGAGGCCGGGGCGCGGCGGGCCGGCGGCAGAGCCGGTCGCCGGCCCGCCCACCGCCGGCCCGGCGGCGGCGGGGACGGCCGCCGCAGGGCCGCGAACCCGCCTGGCCACGCTGACGGCCGCCGAGACCGAGCTGGACCTCGGCGGGCGCGTGGTTCGGACCTGGGCGTACGGCGACCAGCTTCCCGGACCGCTGCTGCGCGGCACCGCCGGCGACGTGTTCGAGGTGCGGCTGCGCAACCGCCTCCCGGACCCGACCACGATCCACTGGCACGGCATGGCCGTGCCCTGGGACCAGGACGGCGTTCCGGGCCTGCCGGCGCCGGCGATCGCGCCGGGCCGCGACGGCGGCTACCGGTTCACGCTCCGCGACCCGGGCACCTACTGGTACCACCCGCACGTGGGCGTCCAGCTCGACCGGGGCCTGCACGGCGTGGTGATCGTCGACGACCCACGGGAGGCGGGCCGCTACGACGTCGAGCTGGTGGTGGTCCTGGACGACTGGCTGGACGGGACCGGCCGCACGCCCGACCAGGTGCTGCGAACCCTCGGCGCCGGCATGTCCGGCATGGGCGGCATGGACGCGGGCGCCGGCGTGGGCCACGCTGGCCCGGGAACCCACCGCATGAGCCCGGGCAGCGGCACGGGAGCGACCGCCAGCGCGGCGATGCCCGCCTTCCGGTCCGCGCTGCTCGGCGGCGACGCCGGTGACGTCGCCTATCCGCACTACCTGGTCAACGGGCGGACGCCGGCGGCACCGGCGACGCTGCGGGCGCGTCCCGGGCAGCGCGCACGCATCCGCCTGGTCAACGTGGCCGCCGACACCGCCTTCCGGGTCGCGCTCGGCGGGCACCGGCTGACGGTGACCCACAGCGACGGCTTCCCGGTGGACCCGGTCACCGTGGACGCCGTGCTGCTGGCGATGGGGGAGCGCTACGACCTGGAGGTCACCCTCGGCGACGGGGCGTTCCCGCTGGTCGCCGTCGCCGAGGGCAAGGGCGGCCAGGGGTTGGCGGTCGTGCGCACCGCCGCCGGCGCCACCCCGCCCGCCAGCCGCCGCCCCGGCGAGCTGGCCCGCCGGCTGCTGCGCACCAGGGACCTGCGCGCGGCCGACGCGGTCCTGGTGGCCGACCGGCCCCCCGACCGCAGCCACGACGTGGTGCTGGAGGGCGACATGATGCGGTGGCGCTGGACCATCAACGGGCACGGCGGCGGCGAGATGGCCGAGCTGCCGGCGGCGCGCGGGGAGCGGGTGCGCCTGCGGTTCGTGAACCTCTCGTCCATGTTCCACCCGATGCACGTCCACGGGCACACCTTCCAGGTCCGCCACGGCAGCCTGTCGGGCCCGCGCAAGGACACCGTCATCGTGCTGCCGCTCGAGACGGTGGTCGCCGACCTGGAGGCCGACAACCCCGGCCGCTGGCTCACCCACTGCCACAACCTGTACCACTCCGAAAGCGGCATGATGGCCGTGCTCGACTACCCCGCCTGAGCCGCGACCGTGGCGGCCACTCCGCCGGCGTCGCCACGCCAGCCACCGACGTGTAGCCGGGCGTCAGTGCCGGTAGTCTTGGCGCATGGATCCCGGCGTGACCCTCGGCCTGCTGGTGGCGACCTTCACCGCGTCGTTCGTGGAGTTCGTCGAGGCGCTCACGATCGTGCTGGCGATGGGCGCCACCCGGAGCTGGCGCTCGGCCCTGTCCGGGGTGGTGGCCGCGGTGGTCGCGCTGGCCGGCTTCACCGCGGCGGCCGGCTACGCGCTGACCACCTGGCTGCCCGAGGCGCTGCTGCAGCTCGTGGTGGGCAGCCTGCTGCTGGTCTTCGGGCTCCAGTGGCTGCGCAAGGCGATCCTGCGCTCGTCCGGCCTGCTGGCGTCCCACGACGAGGAGGCGGCGTTCGCCTCCCAGACGGCCGCCGCCGCGGCCGCGGGCTCCGGGACGCGGCTCGGCCTCGACTGGTTCTCGTTCGTGGTGTCCTTCAAGGGCGTGTTCCTGGAGGGCGTCGAGGTGGTCTTCATCGTGATCACCTTCGGGCTGAACGCCGGCAGCGTGCCGGTCGCGGCGGTCGGCGCCGCCGCGGCCGGCGTGGCGGTGGTCGCGCTCGGCGCCGCCGCCCACCGCCCGCTGGCGCGCGTCCCCGAGAACACCCTGAAGTACGGGGTCGGTCTCATGCTGGCCAGCTTCGGCACCTTCTGGTCTGTCGAGGGCCTCGGCGTCGTGCGTGGCGGCGACCAGAGCCTGCGCTGGCCTGGCGGCACGCTGGCCATCCTCGGCCTGCTGGTGGCCTGGCTGCTGCTCAGCCGCGGGCTGGTGCGCGTGCTGCCCCGCCTGCGTGGCGGGCGCGCCAGCACGCCGCCCGTCCCGGAGGAGGCGTCGCCGTGAGCCTGCTCAGGGGCTTCGCCCGCTTCTGGTACGACTTCGTGATCGGCGACGACTGGAAGATCGCCGCCGCCGTTGCGGCGGTGCTGCTGGCCGGCGCCGTGCTGGTCGCCGCCGCCGCGCTCCCCCAGGGGGCCATCGCCGCCCTGATCGGGGTTGCCCTGCTCGGCGCCTTCTCCGTCGTCATGGCGATCGACGTCCGCCGCCGCTGACGCGCTCGGGCCGCCGGACGGGCGCGCTATTGCGGCAGGCCGCCGGCCTGGGTCCCCAGCACGTCGAGCAGCAGCGCGGCGGTCCAGCTGAAGTCGTGGCTGCCGTAGCCCTGGGCGCCGAAGGGATCGTAGTACTCCCGGAAGCCGGAGTGTTCGACCAGCCCGATGATGCTCGCCTCGACCTCGCCCGCCAGCTCCGTCTCGCCGTGTTGCCGCAGCCCGCGCCAGACCAGCCAGTCGGTGTTGATCCACACCGGCCCGCGCCAGTAGCGGCGCCGGTCGAAGCCGCGGCCGCGCAGGTCGTAGCTGGGGATCAGGAAGTTCATCAGGCCGCCGGGCGGGTCGAAATGCGGGGAGCGCAGCTCCACCGCGATCGCCGCCACCATGGGGTCCGGCAGCTCCGGGTCCAGCAGCGGCATGGCGCCGTCGATGGCCGCCCTTTCGATGCGGTGCTGGGTGCGCACGTTGTAGGCGAGGAAGCGCCGGTGCTCCGGGTCCCAGAGGCGCCGGAGGATGCCGTGGCGGATGCGCGCCGCGGCGGCGACGTGCGGGCCCTCCTCGGCGCCGACCAGCTTGGCGATCTCCGCCAGCGCCAGCTCCGACCAGAGGTAGATGGCGTTGAACAGCGGCGGCTCGACGCAGAACAGCCGCTGGGAGATCATCGCCCGGTCGTCGTAGCCGTGCTCCCTGAAGGTCACCGCCAGGTAGACGTAGCGGTCGTAGTCCGCGTCGGTGGGGCGGTCGGCGGGGTCGGCGTGGCGCTTGTCGTAGCGCTGGTAGGGAGGCAGCGTGCCGGGCGGGATCTCCAAGTGCTCCAGCACGCCGTCCCACAGCGGCGAGTTGTCCTCGCCCGACTCCCACGGATGGACGATCGCGGCCAGCCCGCGGCCGTCGGGGTCGCGCCAGCGGGCCATGTGCGCGTGCTGGGCGGCCAGCTTGGGGTACAACCGCCGCAGGAAGGCGAGCGCCTCGGCGCGGTCGCCGGCGTGCCGCCAGACCTCCAGCGCCGCGCGCGCGTGCAGCGGCGGCTGGGTGATACCGGAGGTCGGCACGCCGCGTGGTGCGGCGGGGGAACGGTCCGACTGCCAGAAGCCGGGGCTCGGGAAGTAGGCGTCGTCGGGGACCTCGGGGTCGAACCTGATGTGCGGCAGCATGCCGGTGGACCACTGGGCCTCGAAGATCGACTCCAGCTCGCGCTGGGCCCGGTCCTGCTCCACCCAGGAGCGGCCGATGGCGATGAAGGCCGCGTCCCAGCTCCACTGGTGCGGGTAGAGCGAGCGCGACGGCACGGTCCAGCGGCCGCGCCAGTTGGCGTCCAGCACCGCCCGCGCCCTGGCCACCAGGTCCCGCCGCTGCGTCTCCGACGGCGCCCTCGGCCCCGGCCGCCCCGCCACCGACTCGCGCATACCCGCCCCCTCGTGCTCAACGGCCATCGGCCCTTCGGCCCGGCCGGCCTCCAGTCCGAGTGGCGGGACCCACCCGGCCACGTGCCCGCCGCCAATCATCCTCCCGATCCCGCCACGTGGGCGACGCCCTCCGCTGCCGGCCTGCTCGACCGGGACGGCTACCCCGTCACGCCGGCGCAGTACGATCACACCGAGGGGCGGCCGTGGCTGCCCCGGGGATGCGGCGGGCGACCAGAACGGCCCCGGCGGCCACCACCGGAGGCCCGACGACCAGCCGCGGGCGGAGGTGAGCAGCCTGGGCCGCACGAGCGCCGGCCGGCGCACCAATCTGGGCCTGCTCGGCGGCCTGCTGCTGGCGCTCGGTACGGGAGGGCTCGCCTTCGGGGTCGGCACCGGCTGGGCCCGCTGGGTGGCCGGCGTGCACGCCGCGGCCGGCCTCGCCCTGCTGCTGCTGGGGCCGTGGAAGTCGGTGATCGTGCGCCGCGCGCTGGCGAGGCGGCCGCCGCGGCGGGGCAGGATCGTGGGGCTCGGGCTCGCCGGGCTGGTGGCGGTCGCGCTGGCGACCGGGTTCGGGCACTCGACCGGGCTGCTGCGGTCGCTCGGGCCGGTGACCGCCATGCAGGTCCACGTTGGCGCCGCGCTCGCCACCCTGCCGCTGGCGCTGTGGCACGTGCTGGGCCGCCCGCAGCGGCCGCACCGCACCGACCTCGGCCGCCGCGGGTTGCTGCGCGCCGGCGCGCTGGCCGGCGCCGCCGGGCTGGCATGGGCGGCGGCCGAGGGCCTGGAGCGCCTCGCCGGCCTGCCGGGCGGCCGCCGCCGCTTCACCGGCTCGTACGCCGCCGGCTCCATGGACCCCGCGGCGATGCCGGTGACGCAGTGGCTCGACGACCCGGTGCCCGAGCTGGAGGCCGGGCGCTGGCGGCTGCGGGTGCGGGCCGGCGGGCGCGTGCGCGACTGGTCGTACGGGGAGCTGGCCGCCTTCTCGGACCGGCTACGGGCCACCGTCGACTGCACCGGCGGCTGGTACGCCGAGCAGGACTGGGAGGGCGCCTGGCTGGACCGGCTCCTCCCGGAGGGTGCCTCGCCGGACCGGCTCCTGCCGCCGCCACGGGGACCCGGGGAGCGTGGCCCGGTGGAGCGGGTGGACCGTGAGGCGGCGGCCGGCGGGCGGGGGAGCGTGGTGGTCACCTCGACCACCGGCTACCGGCGGCGCTTCCCGGTGAGCCAGCGACGGCGCCTGCTGGTGGCCACCCGCGTCGGCGGCCGGCCGCTGGCCCCTGGCCACGGCTTCCCCGCCAGGATCGTCGCCCCTGGCCGGCGAGGCTTCTGGTGGGTGAAGTGGGTCGACCAGATCGAGGTCAGCGCCGACCCGCCATGGTGGCAACCGCCGTTCCCGCTCACGTAGCCTTCGCCGCGTACCGGACGGGCGAGGATGAGTGGTGACGTCGTGCTGATCGGGATCGGAGTGCCGATATCGGGCTCGTGGGCGACACCGGCCAACCAGCTCCGGCTGGTGCGCCGCGCTGAGGAGCTGGGCTACCACTCGGCGTGGACGTTCCAGCGGCTGCTGGTGCCCGAGCGGCCCGGCGAGCGCGCCGGGATCGAAGCCTACCGCAGTGTCCACGACGCGATCGTGCCGCTGGCGTTCGTGGCCGGCCACACCACCAGGATCCGGCTGGGCGTGTCCGTGCTGAACATCCCCTTCTTCTCGCCGGCGCTGATGGCCAAGCAGTTGGCGACGCTGGACGCGGTCTGCGGCGGGCGGCTGGACGTCGGGCTCGGGATCGGCTGGATGCGCGAGGAGTACGCCGCCGTCGGCGTGCCCTACCGGCGGCGCGGCCGGCGCGCCGAGGAGTTCCTGGCCGCCCTGCGCGCGCTGTGGACCGAGGAGATCGTCGAGTTCCACGGCGAGTTCTACGAGATCCCGCGCTCGCGTATGGAGCCCAAGCCGGTGCAGCGCCCGCACCCGCCGCTGATCCTCGGCGGCGGCGCGCGGCCGGCGCTGGAGCGGGCCGGGCGGCTCGCCGACGGGTGGGCGGCCAGCAGCGGCGCGGACCTTCACCGCATCGGGGAGGCCATCGGGGTCGTGCGGCAGGCCGCCGCCGAGGCCGGCCGCGACCCGGACACCCTGCGGTTCATCTGCCGCGGCCCCCTCCGGGTGCGCCCGGGCGGCGGCGGCGCGGGCCGCCTGCCGCTCACGGGCTCGCTGGAGGAGGTCCGCAAGGACCTCGACAGCCTGCGCGACCAGGGTGTCACCGAGGTCTTCCTGGACATGAACTACGACCCGGAGATCGGCTCCCCCGACGCCGACCCCGACCAGGCCCTCCACCGCGCCGAAACCGCCCTGGACGCCCTGGCCCCCTGGCCCCGCCGCCCCTCACCAAGCGTCGCTAGCCGCGGACGCCGCGGCGGGCTTCATCGGTGAGCTGGCTCAGCCGGCCGAGATCGGTGTCGCGGCCGAGGCCGAGGCCGGTGGTGGCGCCGTCCTGGAACGAGCAGAGGCTGCCGAGCGAGCCGCTGGAGCAGTCGTAGCGCACGCCGTTGCGGGTGAACGCCTTCGGCTCGGAGAAGTCGCCGCCGAGGCTGCCGCGGATGGCGTCGACCATCGTCCCGGCGATCCCGCCCGCCGACGAGGCGTCCCTGGCCTTGACGACCAGCAGCACGAACCGCGGGTCGTCGGAGCTGGGGCCGTACGCCCCCAGGCCCCAGCCGTCGAGCGCGCCGCTGCCGGCCAGCAGGTCGAGCAGGCCCTGTTGACCGTCGAGCAGCGAGGGGTCGCCCAGGGGGATGCGGGCCAGCCCGCCGACCTGGCCGGGGAGGCGCAGCGAGCCGGCGTCGAGAGTGCCGCTCCCGCCGCCACCCGGGGTGCCGCCGCTGCCGCCCCCGCCGGGGGTGCCGGTGCCGGCGCCCGGGGAAAACGGCGCGGTGGTGCCTGGGCTCGCCGTCGGCTGGCCACCCGAGTCGCGCAGGCCGAGGATTGCCGCCACCGCGACCACCAGCAGCACCGCGACGCCCGCTCCCACCAGCAGCGGCGTGCGGCGTGTCGACCGCGCCGGCGCCGGCGGCTCCCCCCAGCCCCGTGACCCGGCCGGCGCCGGCTGTTCGGGCACCCAGGCCACCGTTGGCTCCTGCCCCCACCCGGGCTGCCCGCCCGGAGCGGGTTGTTCGGGTCCAGGGCGGTCCGTGGGAGGGGCCCACTCCTGGGTGGATTCGGAGCCGGGACGCGCCCAGACGGAGTCCGGCTGGGACGGTGGGCGCTCGGCCGGCCCGGACGGCGGCGGGGCTGTCGGGTCGGCCTGCGGGTCGGGCGGTTCGGGCCGGTCGGGCAGGCCCCAGCCTGGGTAGCGGGATTCGCTGATGCTGGCGCTCCTCGCGTCGGCACGGTCCGGGCAGGTCGTCGCGTGCGCGATGCCACCTTACCGGGCGCCCGGCGCCAAGGTGGGTGCTCGACACGCCGTCGGCCCGTGTGGTTTGATGAAAGTGGACTAGGCCACATGACCACATCAGGGGTGCCCGCGCGGCGCCCTGGCGAGAGCGAGGTTCGAGCATGCACTCGCACGACGGGGAGCCTCGCTCTGGAGACGGCCGTGTGGTCCTTGCCGGAGCGCGCGTGGTGACGCCGGCGGGCACGCTGCACTCCGGCTGGGTGGCCGTCCACGGCGGGCTGATCACGGGCGTCGGGCGGGGCCTGCCCGCCACGGACGGCGCGCCCGTCCACGACCTGGGCGGCGCCTGGCTCGTGCCGGGCTTCGTCGACATGCACGTGCACGGCGGCGGCGGCGCCTGGCTCTCCAGCGCCGACCCGGAGGAGGTGGGCCGGGCCCTGCGCTTCCACCTGGGCCACGGCACCACCAGCATGCTCGCCAGCATCGCCACCTCGCCGCTGGACAGCATGCTGGCCAGCGCCGCGGCGGTGGCCAGCGCCGCCGCCGGCCCGCTGGCGCCGGCGCTGGCCGGCATCCACCTGGAAGGGCCGTTCATCAGCCGCGAGCGCAGCGGCGCCCAGGACCCCGACGCCATCCGCGACCCCGACCCGGCGGCCATGGAGCGGCTGCTGGAGGCCTGCCGCGGCTGGGCCAGGATGGTCACGGTCGCGCCGGAGCGGCCCGGCGGCCTGGACCTCGTCCGGCTGATCGCCCGCTCGGGGGCCGTGCCGGCCATCGGCCACACCCAGGCCGGCTACGAGCAGGCCACCGCCGCCGTCGACGCGGGCGCGCGGGTCATCACCCACCTGTTCAACGCCATGCCCGGCCTCCACCACCGAGACCTCGGCACGGTCGGCGTGGCGCTGAGCCGCGAGGAGGTCGTCTGCGAGCTGGTGAACGACGGCGTCCACCTGCGGCCCGAGGTCGTCCGGCTGGTCTTCCAGGCGGCCGGCGCCCGGCGGGTCGCCCTGGTCACCGATGCTATCGCCGCGGCCGGGATGGCCGACGGCGACTACCACTTCGGCCGCGTGCCGCTGCGGGTGCGCGGCGGTGTGGCGCGGCTGGTGAACGGCCGCACCATCGCCGGCTCCACGCTGACCATGGACGCGGCCCTGCGCCGCGCGGTCCAGGAGGTCGGCATCCGCATGGAGGACGCGGTCGCCGCCGCCTCGTCCACGCCGGCGCGGGCGATCGGCGCCGGCGAGCGCACCGGCTCGATCGAGCAGGGCAAGGCCGCCGACCTGGTGGTGCTCGACGACGACCTGGAGGTCGTCGCGGTCATGGCCGCCGGCCGCTGGGTGCAGCGGCGGGTCCCGGCGGAGCGGCTGCGCGCCGGCGCGCGGACGTCCTCTGCCTGCGTAGCCCGCCCGAGCGGCGCCGGGTCACAATCTGCGTAGCCTTTTCTCGTCTGCTCCTGCGTTTTGACCCGACCAGCGTCACGAAGTCTGCCAAAATTCATCGCCCGGTTTTTCAAGGGCGGCCAGCGCTGCGATAGAGTCCGATTTCACGCGGTGGCCGGGGGCGCCACCGGGAGGGGTGGGCATGGCGGGGATGTACGCGACGCTTGGCGGAAGGCCGGCGTTCGACGCGGCGGTGGAGGATTTCTACCGGCGAGTTGTGCGCGATCCGCAGCTACGCCCGTATTTCGCGGCGATCGATCTGGAGCGGCTCAAGGCCCACCAGCAGTCGTTCCTGGCGATGGCGCTGGGCGGCCCGCGCACCTATCTCGGCCGCACCATGGCCTCCGCGCATTCCACCCTGGCCATCACCGACGAGGCGTTCGACCGCGTCCTTGACCACCTGGTCTCCACGCTGGCGGGCCTCGGCGTGCCGGGCGAGCTGATCCGCGAGATCGTCACCGGGCTGCTGGCCCTGCGCCACGACATCGTGCGGGTCCAGGGCACCGAGCGCGACCGCCCGGGCGCGTGGAAGCCGCCGGGCGCCACCACCGGCCCGGCCTTCCGCCCCGGTCAGGTTCCCGCCGGTACGACCGTGCCGCCGGGCCCCGTCCCAGATTGGGACGAGCGGATCCGGCCCGCGGGGCGGCCCGGGCCCGCCCCCGCCGCGCCGGGCTGGCTGTTCGAGCCGGACCCGGAGAACCCGGCCGCCCGCTCCACCGGGGCGCCCCCTCGGGGTTCCCCGGACCCCTCCGCTCACGACCAGCCGGTCAGCCGTCGACGACCAATCTGGCGGTGACCATCCGGTACTGGGCGGCGATCCAGCGGTAGCGCGTCTGGAAGTCCTCGGCCATCCAGCGCCGCGCGCTGCCGCGCACCTCGTCGACCAGCATCAGCGAGGTGACGAAGATCACCCGCGCGATCTCGTGGTGTCCGGCGCCGGCGAAGTCCACCCCGCAGCGGCCGAACAGCTCGCGCCGGGTCGCCATGCGATGCTCCTGGGCGCTGGCAAGGCTCGGATCGCGCTCCATGCGCAACTGCCCTCTGGAGGCCTCTTCGCGGGAGCGCCACAGCAGGTCGAGGCGGTAGGGGAAGGACCGCTGGCGGGCCAGGGCCGCGCCCGTCCCCAGGTCCCACGATTCGAACAGCGCGTCCGGCCGCTCGCCCATGGCTTCGTCGTCGCGGACCAGCAGCGCGCCGAAGCCCTCGGTCCAGTCGACGGCCGTCTCCTGGAACGCGCGCTCGGCCGCTGGGCCATCCGAGGAGCGCTCGCGCACCTCCTCGTCGAAGGTCCGCGCCGTGAGGAACGCCACGTCGCGCAGCGGGCGGTAGACGAAGGTGTCGAGGCGGCCGAGCCCCTGGACCGCCGGAGCCAACACGACGCCCAGCTCGCGATATGCCTGCCGCCAGCTTGCCAGCGCGCCGCGGGAATCCGCCGGCGTCGAATTGCCACCCGCCTTGTCGGTGAGCAGCTCCGTTCGCGCCATTTGCCGGACGAGCTCGTGCCCGCCCGGCTGTCCTTTCCGAGGGTCCTGATCAATTTTCGTCGGCGCCGGCCTTGCCGCGCCGAGGCGGAATTGTGCCATGCATTGCCCCCTCGCCCGTGGTGTCGCCGGCGCATAGTACCGCCGTCCTGGGCGTGCAATGCGCTGACGGTCAGGGGCGCGCGCCGGAGGCGGCCAGGATGGCGTGGGCCGTGCGGCGTGCCAGCGCCTGGCAGGTGACCATCGGGTTGACGCCCACGGCGGTGGGGAAGGCGCTGGTGTCGCCGATCCAGACGCCTGAGGTGTCGTGGAGCTCGCCGAGCGGGTTGGCCGCGCTGGTGGCCGGGTCGGTCCCCATACGGGCGGTGCCCATCTGGTGCGCACTGAACACCGCCTGGCCGCCGGCGCCGAGCGGCACCGCGGTCAGCCGCTCGATCCAGGCGTCGAGATCGTCACCCCGCCGCCAGGGCAGCACGCTGGGATGCAGGCCGATGATCTCGGCGGCCGACGCGGCGGCCTGTTCAACGCCGACCAGCTCGCGCTCTCGGAGCAGATGATCGGCTACTGGAGCCGGTTCGCCGCCACCGGCGACCCCAACTGGGCGCGCGCGCCCCGTTGGCCCCGTTACACCACCCGCTCCGACCAGATGCAGTCTCTCGCGCCCGCCGCCACCGGACCGATCGCCACCTTCGCCGCCGACCACCGCTGCGCCCTCTGGGCCTCCCTGGCCGCCTGACGGATCCCGGCCCGGCCGGCGGGAACGGGGCCGCCGGCCGGCCCGGCTCAGCGGAGCGCCCGTTTGAGCACTTTGCCCTGTGACGACATCGGCAGCTCCGCCACGAACCGCACGCTGGCCGGCACCTTGTAGCGCGCCAGCCGCGCCCGCAGAACCCCAGCAGCTCCCCCTCGGTGGGCGCGCCGTCGGCAGCGCCGGGAGCCTGGGATGATGTGGCGGCTCGGCCCGAGGCGCGTCCGGGAGAGCGGTGGACCACGAACGCGCGGCCGACCTCGCTCCAGCGCTCGTCGGGCACGCCGACGACGGCGCACATCAGCACGCGGGGATGCTGCTCGCGAACCGCATGGTCAGGCGCTACGCCGCTTGCAGGTGGGGGAGCAGCAGCTCCATGAACGCCTCGGGCCGCTCGACGTGGGGCGAGTGGCCGCAGACGTCGAGCACGGCCTCGCGGTAGGCGCCGCCGCGGTCGCGGTAGGCGTCCAGCACCGCGCGCGTCTGCGCAAGCATCGGCTGCGACGGGTAGACGCCGTCGCCCGGCCAGCCCGGCACCGCACCCAGCTTGCCGAGGTAGCCGAAGTCGAACATGGAGGTGTCCGAGACCACCTGGTCGTCGGCGCCGCGGATCCAGAGCACCGGCGGCCTCGGGTCGATGGCCGCGAACCCGCTGAGGTCACAGTACTTGGGCGACAGGGCGTTGTTCACACCGCGGCTTCCCGGCGCCACGCCCGGCCAGTTGGGCGAGGTCGCCATGTCGCCGGGGTAGTTGTCGTCGCCGACCGCGGTCTCGAGCACCGCGTCCAGATAGACCTCCTCACGGTCCGGCTCGGGCCGGAACGGCGGCCGGAAGTAATAGGTGTTCATCACCTGCCTGGGGGAGAGCGGAGCGTCGCTCCGGTCGTGCTCGCCGAGCATGCGGACGTAGTCGGGGTTGGCGGTGCCTGCTCCCGAGCCGGCGAAGTCCGGCCAGCAAGGGGTGCCCTTCTCGTCGCGGGTGCCGCCGAAGCCGTACGGCGACATCGGCGCCACCAGCACCAGGGACGCAACCGCCCGCGGATGGTCGATCGCGTAGCGCATGACCACGGAGCCGCCCACCGACCAGCCGACCAGATGCACCTGGCGGCCCTACAGCCCCAGCTCCGGGGCCTCCAGCAGCGCGTGGAGGTCGTCGGCGAAGTCGCGCATCCCCCCGATGGCGTCCACCGGCCTGGCCTCGGTACGGCCGAAGCCTCGCAGGTCCAGCGCCAGCCCCTGGACCGAGCGGGGCAGCGCCGCCAGGGTCCCGTCCCAGAACCGCGAGGTGGACAGGTTGCCGTGCACGAAGACCACGGGCGTCGCGCCCGCGTCACCCGCGCGGCGAACCTGGGTCGCCAGCCGCTTGGTGCTCATCGTCAGTGCCTGCACGTCGACTCCCTTCGATGCCGTGGTGGATGAGCGCCGTCATCGTGGCGATCACGTGCGCCGGCGGGTCGCGCTCCTCCCAGAGGACCCAACGCATGCCGAGGAAGTCGCCGATACCCATCAAGCAGTACGCCAGTGTCTCTGCGTCCAGTCGCGACACCTGGCCGGCGCGCATGGCGGCCTCCAGGCCACCCGCGTACCCGGCCGCCAGCCGCCGGTAGTAGCCGCGGTACAGCTCCTCGTCCACGAACTCCGCCTGGCGGACGATCCGGTAGAGGTTGCGGTGGGCGCCGATGAACTGGAAGAAGGCGCGGAACCCAGCCCGCTCGACCGCCAGGCGGTCGCTCTGCCCCTCCACCGCCTCAGCGATGTGGCGGCGCAGGTCGTGACCGAGCTCGGTGACCAGCTCGGTGAAGATCGCCTGCTTGTCCGGGAAGTAGACGTAGAAGGTCCCCTGGGCCACGCCCGCTCCCCGGGTGACGTCCACGATCGAGGCACGCTCGAAACCCTTGGTGCCGAACACCTCCTCCGCGGCGTTCAGCAGCCGCCGACGCGTCGCCTGCCCCCGCGCCGTCACCGGCACCGCCGGATACCCCGTCCTCCCCATCGTCCTCTCGTCGCCCACCCGTCGGAATGTCCAAGTTCACCTATTGTCGTCCCGCCATGTCACCCTGCCGACCCGCCGCTGTGTCGCCGAATCGCTGTGTCGCCATGTTGCGGTGCAGCCGAGTCATCGCGCTGTGGTATCTCTTTATCGACTTATTGATTTATCTATGCGTTGACCTCTCGTCATTCCCCTACCTCAACCACGTCTCGACCTGGGCCATGGCGGGCTGGGCCCAGCCGAGTTCGAGGTGGTTGACGGTCGAAAGCAGCACGTTGCTGCCGACGTTGCCGATCGACCTGGTCGAACTGCAGTTCCTGATGAAGACCACGTCGTCGCTGGATGGGGCCGCGCTCGTGTCCTCCGCCGGACTCTGATGAAAGCTGAATCACTTGTCAACTTGGCGAGGTGGTGGCGATGGGCCAGGGGGGTGGAGGCGGAGTGTGGACTTGGGGGTGGAGGCGAGGTGGGGGATTGGGCCCGAGGTCGAGGCGGGTCGGGGCTGGGTGGAGACGAGACCTCAGGCTGAGCTCGACGCTGAGATAGGATCGGCGGGATGCGCGATGGCTGATCCTCCGACGCGGGAGCGTGCCCGGGCGTTCTGGGTGTTCGACCGGCCGCTGCACCGCGACTGGTTGTTCCTGGCCGGCCTGGCGGCGGGGCTCGCGTTCGCCGTGTTCGCGGTGGCTGGGCCCGGCCGGCCCTCCGCGCTGGTGCTGGCCTACGAGCTGTTCTGGGCGCTTCCAGGTGGCGTGATGGCGGCCGGCGTGGTGGGCGGGACCATCAGGGAGCTGTTCCGCATGCTCCGGCGCGGGGCGCGATAGCCCTGCGCCCCGGCCGCGCCCGTCGCTGCACCGCCACGGGTGCTTGCCGGCTCGGGCGGTGACGGCGGGTCGGCGGTGGGAGATGATGCTCGGCGAGGGTGAGGATGAGCGGAGGAGCGAGCGGGATCGGGTGGTGGCGGCGGCCGGGATGGGCGCGGCCCCTGCCGCCGCTGGTGGTGGACGGGCTGTTGGCGGGCGGGCTGGGACTGCTGTCGGTGACGAGCGCGCTCAGTGACCGCCGCCGCGGCGCGAACATCCCGACGCTCGGCCTGGTCCTCCTGGTCGCCCTGGTACCGGCGCTGCTGGTCCGGCGACGCCTGCCGGGCACGACGCTGGCGGCGGTCGCGGGACTCCAGGTGGGGATGCTGGCGCTGGGCATGCCGCCGAGCGCCAACTTCGCGGCCGAGCTGGTGGCTCCCTACAGCGTGGCGGCGCACGGCAGCCGCCGGGTGCGGCTGGCGGCCGCGGCGGCGGCGGGGGTGGCGCTGGTGGCCATCGCCCTGCTGCCCTCTGGCCGCTGGAGCCGCGGGGACGCGCTGGCGCTGATGATCGCGGGCGCGGGGGCGTGGCTGCTCGGGAGTGTGCTGCGCGACCGCCGCGCCGGCGTCGCGGAGCTCGCCGAGCGGACGGCCCGCCTGGAGCGCGAGCGGGAGCTGGAGGCGCGCCGGGCGGCCGCCGAGGAACGCCTGCGGATCGCGCGCGAGCTGCACGACGTGGTCGCGCACAACCTGAGCGTGGTGGTCGTCCAGGCCCAGGCGGCACAGCGGATCCTCGACCGCGACACCGACCGCGCCCGCGGAGTGGTCGTCTCGATCGAGCGGACCGGCCGCGAGGCGCTCGACGAGATGCGGCGCCTGCTCGGCGTGCTGCGGGCCGGCGAGCCGCCCGCCGAGGCAGACGGCGACGCAGACGGGCTGTTCGGCCCGCAGCCGGGGCTGGCGCGCATCGGCGAGCTGGTGGAGCAGGTCCGCGGCGCCGGCCTGCCGGTGACCGTGCGGGTCGAGGGCGCCGAGCGGCCGCTGACCGCAGCCGTCGACCTCTCCGCCTACCGGATCGTGCAGGAGGCGCTCACCAACTCGCTCAAGCACGCCGGACCGGCAAGCGCCGAGGTGGTCCTGCGCTACCGCGCCGCCGACCTGGAGCTGACCGTCTCCGACGACGGTCGCGGCGGCGCCGCCCGCCGGGACGGCGGCTCCGCGCCGGGGTCGGGCCACGGCCTGGTCGGCATGCGGGAGCGGGTGGAGCTGTTCGGCGGCGACCTGGCCGCTGGGCCCCGGCCGGGCGGCGGCTACCAGGTGCGCGCCCGGCTGCCGCTGGAGGTCGCGCCGGCATGAGCATCCGGGTCCTGCTCGCCGACGACCAGCCGCTGCTGCGGACCGGCTTCCGGATGATCCTCGAGGCTGAACCGGACATCGAGGTGGTCGGCGAGGCGGGGGACGGCGAGTCGGCGGTGCGGCTGGCGCGGCGCGAGCGGCCGGACGTGGTGCTGATGGACATACGCATGCCGGTGATGGACGGCGTCCGCGCGACCCGCGAGCTCGCCCGCGAGGACGGCGTGCGGGTGCTGATCCTGACCACCTTCCACCTCGACGAGTACGTGGTCGAGGCGCTTCGCGCCGGCGCCAGCGGCTTCCTGCTGAAGGACGTGCCGGCCACCGAGCTGACCGGCGCCATCCGGGTGGTGGCCGCCGGCGACGCGGTGGTCGCGCCGGCGGTGACGCGCCGGCTGCTGGACCGCTTCGCCCACCGCCTGCCCTCGGCGCAGGCGGGGGAGGGGGCGCCGGCACCGAGCGCGCTGGAGGCCCTGACCGACCGGGAGCTGGGAGTGCTCCGGCTGGTCGCCCGCGGCCTCTCCAACGCCGAGGTCGCGGCGGAGCTGGTGGTCACGGAGACCACCGTCAAGACCCACGTGCACCACCTGCTCACCAAGCTCGGCCTCCGCGACCGCGTGCAGCTGGTGGTGGTGGCCTACGAGGCGGGTCTGGTCCTCCCCGGCTCGACGTCCTGAGGCTCGACGTCCTGAGCGCTGCGCCTCCATCCCAGGATGGAGACCGCCTCCGCCTCGATCTCGCGATGCACCCCAAGGACCGATCGCGCGGTCGACGACGGCGCGCACCGCCGGCCGTAGCGTCGCTCCATCGGACGAGCCGCCTCCAGGAGCGACCAGATGCCACCGCAAGCCGCCACACCCGCCACCCTCCGCGCCGCCGCGCCACGACCGGCGGCGCGCGCCGTCGCTGTGACCAAGGTCTACCGCGCCGGCGCGACCACCGTCACCGCGCTGGACGACGTCACCATCGAACTGCCCAGCGCGACCTTCACCGCCATCATGGGCCCCTCGGGGTCCGGCAAGTCCACCCTGCTGCACTGCCTGGCCGGCCTGGACACGGTCACCGCCGGCCAGGTCTGGATCGGCGAGGTCGAGATCGGCCGCCTCAGCGACAAGCACCTCACCAGCTTGCGCCGCGACCGGGTCGGCTTCGTGTTCCAGGCCTTCAACCTGCTGCCCGCGCTGAGCGCCGCCGCCAACATCACCCTGCCGCTGGACATCGCCGGCCGGCGCGCGGACAGGGACTGGCTGGCGGGCATCGTCGACACGGTCGGGCTCGCGGACCGGCTGGGGCACCGGCCGGCCGAGCTGTCCGGCGGGCAGCAGCAGCGGGCGGCCGTCGCCCGCGCGCTGGCGACCCGCCCGGAGATCGTCTTCGCCGACGAGCCGACCGGCAACCTCGACTCCCGTGCCAGCGCCGAGCTGCTGGACTTGTTGCGCCGCTCGGTCCGCGAGCTCGGCCAGACCGTGGTCATGGTCACCCACGACCCGGTCGCGGCGAGCTACGCCAACCGGGTCGTCTTCCTCGCCGACGGGCGAATCGTCGGCGAGCTCGCCGACCCCACCCCCGACCGCGTGCTCGACCGGATGAAGCGACTGGGAGGCTGACGATGCTCCGGGCAACTCTCCAGAGCCTGCTCGCGCACCGCGTGCGGCTGCTGCTCAGCGCCTGCGCGACCGCGCTGGGCGTGGCCTTCGTGGCCGGGACCCTGATCTTCACCGCCACCGTCCAGCACGGCCTCGGCCGCCTGTTCGACACCGCCACCGCCGGCACCGACGTGGTGGTCCGCCACGCCGCGCCCGCCGCGGGCGCGGGGGGCAACGCCGGCCGCCGGCCGATCCCGGCGAGCCTCCTCGACCGCGTCCGCTCGGTCCCAGGGGTGGCCGTTGCCGAGGGAGCCGTCAGCGACCGGGCCGGCATCGTCGGCCGCGACGGCCGCATCGTCTCCGGCAGGGCGGGCGTGGCGGCGAGCTGGCCGGCGGACTCCGCGCTGGCCAGCGCCTACACGCTGCGCGAGGGGCATCCGCCCGCCGGGCTGGGCGAGATGGCCGTCGACGCGGCCACCGCGCGCGGCCAGCGCCTGCACGTCGGCGACCGGGTCCGCGTGGTCGCCGGCGGTGCGGCGCGGCCGTTCACCGTCAGCGCCATCACCGGGTTCGGCAATGGCGACGGACCTGGAGTGGCGAGCCTGGCGCTGTTCGATACGAAGACGGCGCAGCGCCTGTTCGGCAAGCAGGGCCGCTTCGACGAGATCGACCTCCGCGCCGCCGCCGGCGTCAGCGCCACGGTCCTGCGTGACCGGGTCGCCGCCGTGCTGCCCGGCGGGGTCGAAGCGGTCACCGCCGCCTCGGCGGCGGCCGCGCAGGCCTCCCAGCTCGAGCAGTCGCTCGGCTTCCTCACCAACGCCCTGCTGGCCTTCGCGCTGGTCTCGCTGTTCGTCGCCTCCTTCATCATCTGGAACACCTTCTCGATCCTGGTCGCGCAGCGGACCCGGGAGCTGGCCCTGCTGCGCGCGCTCGGCGCCAGCCGTGGCCAGGTGCTGCGCTCGGTGCTGGTGGAGGCGCTGGCCGTCGGCACGGTCGCCTCGCTGACCGGCCTGGCGCTGGGCGTCCTTGCGGCCAGAGGGCTCGGCGCCCTGCTCGGCGGCGCCGGCATCGACCTGCCCACCAGCGACCTCCAGTTGCGCGCCAGCGCCGCCGCGATCGCGGTGGGACTGGGCGTCGCCGTCACCGTCGCGGCGGCCGTCGCGCCCGCCCGCAGGGCGACCCGCGTCGCCTCGCTCGCCGCGCTGCGCGACGCCGCGGCCACGCCGTCGCCCTTCTCCAGGCGGCGCCTGGCGGTCGGGGCCGGGGTCCTGGCGCTCGGCGCCGGCTCGCTGGCCGCCGGCCTACTCGGGCACCTCGGCGCCGGCCTCGCGCTGGCCGGCGGGGGCGCGCTGGCGGTCTTCCTCGGCGTGACCACGCTGGGGCCGCTGGTCGCCCGCCCGCTCTCCTGGGGCGTCGGGGCGCCGCTGTGCAGGCTCCGCGGCAGCTCCGGGCGGCTCGCCCGCGAGAACGCGATGCGCAACCCCAAGCGGACCGCGGTCACGGCCGCCGCGCTGATGGTCGGCCTCGCGCTGGTCGCCTCGACCGCCGTGCTGACCGCATCGGTCAAGCGCACCGCCGAGGTGGCCATCGACCGCGGCAGCCGCGCCGACCTGTACGTCCAACCGGGCGGCGAGGACGGAGCGCTCAGCCCGGAGCTGGCTCGCGCCGTCGCCGCGCAGCCGGGCGTCGCCGCGGTCCTGCGGGTCCGCGCCACCGACGCCACCGTCGCCGGCACCGCCTTCCAGAAGGTCGACGGCGTCGACCCGGCCGCCATGGCCAGCCTCGCCGACCTCGACGTCCGCGCCGGCAGCCTCGACGCGCTGGCGGGCGGCGGCCTGCTGGTCTCCACCACCGCGGCCGCCGCGCACCACTGGACGCTCGGCAGCCGCGTCCCGATCGGGTTCGGGCAGGCCGGGGAGACCACCTTCCGCGTCGCCGGCACCTACGCCAGCAAGGGCGCCTTCGGCGACTACCTGCTCGGCCTGGACGCGTTCTCGCGGGCCACCGGCGCGGCCGCGGACAGCCTGCTCATGGTCAGGGCGACGCCCGGCGCACCGCCGGCCCCGCTGCGGGCGCGCATCGCCGGCCTGCTCGGCCCCTACCCCGGCGCCAGGGTGCTGGACGCCGGCGGCTTCAAGCGCGCCAACGGCGCCACGCTGGACGCCATCCTCAACCTGATCACCGCCCTGCTGGCGCTGGCGGTGCTGATCGCGCTGCTCGGCATCGTCAACACCCTGGCGCTGTCGATCGTGGAGCGCACCCGCGAGCTGGGCCTGCTGCGGGCCATCGGCATGCGCCGCTCCCAGGTCGCCGCGATGATCGCCGGGGAGGCGGTGATCATCGCGGTGGTCGGCGCGGTGCTGGGGACCGGGCTGGGCATCGGTCTGGGCGGTGCGCTGGCCGCGGCGATCACCGCCGGGCAGGGCGGCAGCCCAGTGGTCGTCCTGCCCGGCGGCCAGCTCCTCCTCTACGTCGCGCTGGCCGCCGCCGCCGGCGTGCTGGCCGCGATCGCGCCGGCCCGCCGAGCCGCCCGCCTGGACGTCCTGGCCGCGATCGCCACGGAGTAGGGCGCGACCGGGTCGCCGATCAGCGCCGACCCGCGTCGCCGGACGCGCCTGCCGGAGCCTCCGCCGGCAGGCGCCTCACCGGATGCCGTCGGCGGTAAGTCAGGGGGTCGCCGGAGCCTCCGCCGGCAGGCGCATCACCAGGCGGGCGCCGGGGGCGCCGTCCTCGGCGGTCAGCTCGCCGCCATGGGCGCGGACGATCTCGCGGGCGATCGCCAGCCCCAGGCCGGCGCCGCCGTGCTCGCGGCTGCGGGAGTCGTCCAGGCGGGTGAACCGCTCGAAGACGCGCTCGCGGTCGCCGGCGGGAATGCCGGGACCGTCGTCGGTGACGGCCAGCACGGCCAGGCCGCCCTCGGAGCCGACCGACACTTCCACCCGGCTGGCGGCGTGGCGCACGGCATTGTCCAGCAGGTTCTGGACCGCGCGGCCCAGGGCCTGCCGGTCGCCCCGCACCCGCGCGCCGCCGTCCAGGTCGACGGTCACTTGGGCGCCCGCCGCGGGGAGGCGGCCGGCCACCTCGCGGGCGACGTCGCCGAGCTCCAGCTCCCGCGACTGGACGGCCCCCGGGCTCTCGTCCAGCCGCGCCAGCGCCAGCAGGTCCTCGACCATCCGGCCGAGCCGCAGCGTGTCGGCGAGCACGCCCTTCGACAGGCGCTGCCAGTCGGCCAGCTCCGGGTGCTCGCTGGCGACCTCGAGCTGGGCCCGCATGCTGGTCAGCGGGCTGCGTAGCTCGTGGGCCGCGTCGGCGACGAAGCCGCGCTGGCGGCGCCCTGCCTCCTCGAGCCGGTCGAGCATGCGGTTCAGGGTGACGCCGAGCCGGTGGATCTCGTCCTGGGCGTCCGGCAGCGGCAAGCGCCTGGACTGGCCGGTGCCGGTGATCTCCTCGGCGCCGCGGCGCAGGCCCGCCACCGGCCGCAGCGCGCGGCCGACCGCGATCCAGGCCATGCCGGCGAACAGCGCCAGCAGCAGCGGCCCACCCAGCAGCAGCCCGACCTCGACGATGCGCAGGCTGCCGGCGACGCTGGTGCTCGACGCCGCGGCGATCACGGTCAGCGGGTCGCTGGGCGTCCCGGCCGGCCAGGCGATCACGCGCAGGGGGTCCCGCTCGCCGAGGCGGCTGCCGTCCAGGAACCGCGGGCGGCGGTCGCGCGCGGTCTCCAGCTCGGCGGGGCCCAGCAGCGGCACCGCGCGGTCGCTGCCGACCGAGGCGGCCCGCACCCGCCCTCGCGAGTCGACCACCTGGACCTGCACGGTGCCGGCGCCGGCGACCGGGATAGCGTCGGGCAGGCGGTCGGAGTCGGCGAGCGCGGCGACGTCCTGCGCCCGCTGCCTGGCGGTGGTGTCCAGCGCGTCCACCAGCGACCGCTGGAGGCTGGCGAGCAGCAGCAGCGAGCCCGCCACCAGCCCGGCCGCCACCACCAGGCTCGCGAGCATGGTGAGCCGCGCCTGCAGGCCGCGCCGCCGCCACCACCCCCGCCACCGCGGCCAGACCGCGAGGGACGGCGGGCCCGCCACCGGGCGGGTGGCCCCGGCCATGTCAGCCTCCGTCGCCGGTGAGGCGGTAGCCGGCGCCGCGGATGGTCTGCAGGCTGTGGCGGCCGAACGGGGCGTCGACCTTGCGCCGCAGGTAGCCGACGTAGACCTCGACGACATTGGGGTCGCCGTCGTAGTGGGCGTCCCAGACGTGCTCCAGGATGTCCTGCTTGGCGACGACCTCGTCGCGGCGGCGCATCAGGTACTCCAGCAGGGCGAACTCGCGAGGCGTCAGCTCGATCGGCTGGCCGCCCCGGCGCACCTCGTGCTTGGCGGGGTCCAGGCCGAGGTCCCCGGCCAGCAGCACCGCCGGGCGCGCCGGCGCCCCCCTGCGGATCAGCGCCCGCAGCCGCGCCACCAGCACGACATAGGAGAAGGGCTTGACCATGTAGTCGTCGGCGCCCACGTCCAGCCCCTCGGCCTGGTCGTACTCGCCGTCCTTGGCCGACAGCATCAGCACCGGCACCCAGTTGCCCGCGGCCCGCAGCCGCTGGCACACCCGGTAGCCGTTCAGCTTGGGCAGCATCACGTCCAGGACCACGGCGTCGTAGGGACGCTCGACCGCCAGGTGCAGCCCCTGCTCGCCGTCGTGGGCCACGTCCGCCGTGAAGCCCTCGGCCTGCAGGCCCATCTGGAGCGCCTCGGCCAGCCGGACCTCGTCCTCCACCACCAACACGCGCACTCGCGTCCCCCGCGTCCTGCTTGCTGAGAGCCCTCTCAGCTCGTCTCAGCGATCCCACAGCGGGGCCCGGGCAGGCTGGGCCCCGACAATCCTCAGAGAGAAGGTATGGCATGAGCCTCTTGTCCGCTCGTCGAGGGATGCTCCGCTTCCTCGCGCCCCTGGCGGTGGTGGCGGTGGTGGCCGGCGGCGTCGCCTTCGCGTCGGCGTCGCGCTCCAACAGCGCCACCCCGTCGCTGCCGCCACGCACCGCCGAGCAGCTCCTGGCCGACGTGAGCCAGGCCAAGGTCCCCGGCCTGTCCGGCACGGTGGTCTCCACGACCCGGCTCGGCCTGCCCGAACTGCCCGGCCTGGCCGGCCGCGGCGGCGTCTCGCTGAGCGACCTGCTGGCCGGCTCGCACACGGTTCGCGTGTGGCTCAAGGGCGAGGGCAGGTCCCGCGTGGCGGTCACCGGCTCGCTGGCCGAGTCCGACGCGATCCACAACGGCAAGGACCTGTGGTTCTACTCGAGCGGGGACAACAGCGTCGTCCACTACCGCCTGACCGGCCGGAGCGAGGCAGCACCGCCGCCGGGGACCGGGACCCTGCCCACCCCGCAGGAGCTGGCCCGCCAATTGCTGGCGGCCCTGAGCCCGAGCACCCAGATCTCGGTGGAGCGCAACCTGCGCGTGGCCGGCCGGGACGCCTACCAGCTGCGGCTGCGGCCGAAGGCGCCGGAGTCGCTGATCGACTCGGCGGTACTGGCGGTGGACGGGCAGACCAAGGTCCCGCTGCGGGTGCAGGTGCTCGCCAAGGGCAAGCAGGACCCGGCCGTCGAGGTCGGCTTCACCCAGGTGCAGTTCCGCGCGCCGGCCGACGGCGTGTTCCAGTTCACCCCGCCACCCGGCGCCAAGGTCACCGAGAAGCAGCCGCCGAGCGGCGGCGGCCACGGCGGCGGCAACGGCAAGCCGCCGGCGGCCTCCAGCGACCTGGCCGTGCTCGGGTCGAGCTGGACCTCGGTGCTGGTGGCCCGCAACGTCGACCTCGGCTCCGGCGGCTCGGGCGCTGACGCCGGGATGCTGCGGGAGCTGCTGCGGGCCGCCACACCGGTGCAGGGCGCCTTCGGCCACGGCCGGCTGCTGCGCACCACGCTGTTGACCGTGCTGCTGACCGACGACGGCCGGGCCTACGCCGGCGCGGTCACCCCGGCGGCGGTCCAGGCGGCCGCCGCCAGGCCACTGTCGGAGGCCAAGCCGCTGGGCGGCGGGCGGTGAGCGCACCGGCGCTGCAGACCAGCGGCCTGACCAAGCGGTTCCGCGGCGGCCAGCTCGCCGTCGCGGACCTGGACCTGAGCGTGCCGGCCGGCAGCGTGTTCGGGTTTCTCGGCCCCAACGGCTCCGGCAAGACCACCACCATCCGCATGCTGGTCGGGCTGGTGATGCCGACCCGGGGCACCTGGGAGGTGCTCGGCGCGCCCATGCCGGCGGGTGCCTCCGCGGTGCTCCGGCGGGTGGGCTCGCTGATCGAGGGGCCGGCCTTCCATCCGTACCTGAGCGGCTGGGCCAACCTGGAGCGCCTCGACGCCGCCGACAGCCTGGCCAACCCGCGCAGCACCCGGCAGCGCATCGGCGTCGCGCTGGAGCGGGTCGGGCTGACCGCTGCCGCCCGCAAGCGCTACCGCGCCTACTCGCTCGGCATGCGCCAGCGGCTGGCGCTGGCCGCCGCGCTGCTGCAGCCCCGCGAGCTGCTGCTGCTGGACGAGCCCACCAACGGGCTCGACCCGCAGGGCACCAGGGAGGTACGCGCCCTGGTGCGCTCGCTGGCCGACGAGGGGGCCACGGTGTTCCTGTCGTCGCACCTGCTCAGCGAGGTCGAGCAGGTCTGCAGTCACGCCGGCATCATGCGCGGCGGCTCGCTGGTCGCCCACGGGACCCTGGCGGAGCTGGGCGCCGGCTCGCAGCCGCTGCTGCGCGTGGAGACGCCCGAGCCCGAGCGCGCCGCCGCTGTGCTGGAGCAGCTCGGCCTCCACGGCGCCGGCTCCAGCGGCCAGATGGCCGAGGCGGTCCTCGACGGGATCCTGCCCGAGCGCGCCACCGTCGCGCTGGTCGAGGCCGGCGTGCCGGTGCGGGGCCTGAACGTGCAGCGCCCGTCGCTGGAGGAGACCTACGTGGCACTGACCGGGGAGGGGTTCGATGTCGACCAGTAGCCCGCCGCTGGACCGCCCGGTCACCGCGGCCGAGATCCCGGTGCCGGCGACCGCCGGGCGCCGGACGGTCGGGCGGCTGCTGCGCTCGGAGCTCGGCATGATCTTCCGGCGCCGGCGCAACCTGGTGCTGCTGGCGGTGCTCGCGCTGATCCCGGTGCTGATCGGCACCGCCATCAAGCTGGCGTCCAGCTCGCCCAATCCGGGTGAGGGGCCGCAGTTCATCGACCGGATCGCCGGCAACGGGCTGTTCCTGTCGCTGACCGCCATGGTGGTGGTGCTGCCGCTGTTCCTGCCGATGGCGGTCTCGGTGGTGGCGGGCGACTCGATCGCGGGGGAGGCCAGCCTCGGCACCCTGCGCTACCTGCTGGTCGCTCCGGTGCGCCGTGGGCGGCTGCTGGCCGTCAAGTACACGGCCGTGCTCGCGTTCTGCCTGGTGGCGGTGCTGGTGGTCGCGGCCGCCGGGGTGATCACCGGGGCGGCGCTGTTCCCGATCGGTCGCGTCACGCTGCTGTCGGGGACCACCATCGCGCTGTCCGAGGCGATGGTGCGCACCCTCCTGGTCGCCCTGTACGTGGGCGTGTCGATGGCCGGGCTGGCGGCCATCGGGCTGCTGGCCTCGACGCTCACCGAGGTCCCGGTCGGCGCCATGGCCGCGACTCTGACGCTCAGCATCATCAGCCAGGTGCTGGACTCGATCCCGCAGGTCAGCGCGATCCATCCCTACCTGTTCACGCACCGCTGGCTGGCCTTCGGCGACCTGCTGCGCGACCCCGTCGCCACCGGCGACCTGTGGCTCGGCATCGCCACGCAGGCGGTCTGGGCCGCGGTCTGCGCCAGCCTGGCCTGGGCGCGCTTCAGCACCAGCGACGTCTCGTCCTGACCGGTCGCGGTGGCGGCGGGCGCGGCCGCGCCGGCACGCCGCCGACCGTGGCCGTGGCGGTGGCCACCGCGAGGCGCTGCTTCCCATCGGGCACCGTGCGGCGAAGACTACATGCCGGCGGTGCGTGCACCGCGCCAGCCCAAGTACACCAGCAGCGCGACGCCCGATCAAGGAGAGGACCCGATGGCTGACAGCTTCGACGCGATCGTGATCGGCATGGGGCCAGGTGGCGAGGTGGTCGCCACCAGGCTGCTGGACGCCGGCAAGCGGATCGCGGTGGTCGAGCGGGAGCTGATCGGCGGCGAGTGCGGCTACTGGGCGTGCGTGCCGTCCAAGACGCTGCTGCGCCCGCCGGAGACGCGCGCGGAGGCCGGCAAGGCCAAGGGCGTTGGCGTGCCCGCGCTCGACTGGCCCGCCGCGGCCGCCTGGCGCGACGAGATGACCCGCTACCTCGACGACGCCAAGCAGGTCAAGGAGTACCAGGACCGGGGCGCCGAGGTGCTGCGCGGCAGCGGGCGGCTGGCGGGCCCCGGCCGGGTGGAGGTCGGCGACCGCACGCTGAGGGCTCCGGACGTCGTCGTGGCCACCGGCTCGGACCCGGTGGTCCCGGCTTCGCTGGCGGGCCTCGGCCGCGAAGCGGTGTGGACCAACCGCGAGGCCACCCAGCTCCACGAGATCCCCGAGCGGGCCGTGGTGCTCGGCGGCGGCCCGGTCGGGCTGGAGCTGGGCCAGTTCCTGGCCCGCTACGGCTGCAGCGTGACCCTGGTGCAGGCCGCCGACCGGCTCATCAACCGCGAGGACCCGCGCGTCGGCGAGCTGGTGCAGGGGGCGCTGGAGCGCGAGGGCGTGCGGGTGCGCGCCGGCCGGCGGGTGGTGGGCGCCTCGGGGCGCGATGGCGACCGCTCGGTGGAGCTCGACGACGGCTCCCGGATCGCCACCGACGTGGTGGTGGTCGGCGCCGGGCGGACGCCCCGCGCCGCCGGTCTCGGCCTGGAGACCGTCGGCGTCGAGCCCGGGAAGCGGGGGGTCGCGGTCGACCAGCACTGCCGGGTCGCCGACGGGCTCTGGGGGGTCGGCGACGTGACCGGCGTGGCGCTGTTCACCCACGTCGCCAAGTACCAGGGCAGGGTGGTCGCCGCCAACCTGCTGGGCGGGTCGCGGGTGGCCAGCTACCACGGTGTGCCGCGAGTGGTGTTCACCGACCCGGAGCTGGCCGCGGTGGGCCTGACCGAGGCGCAGGCGCGCGACCAGGGCCACGACGTGGTCACCGCGACCGTCGACCTGGCCGCCGAGATCACCAGGCCGTGGACCTACGAGCACGAGCCGGCCGGCGAGCTGGGGCTGGTCGCCGACCGGCGCCGGCGGGTGCTGCTCGGCGCCTGGGCGGTCGCGCCGCTGGCCGCCGAGTGGATCCACCAGGCCGCCATGGCCGTGCGCGCGGAGATCCCCATCGACGTGCTGCTCGACGGCGTCGCCCAGTTCCCGACCTGGTCCGAGGGCCATCTGGTGGCCCTGGAGCGCCTGCAGCTGGCCTGAGCCGGTTCCCAGCACCCGTCGCGGTCCGGCGCCCGGGCTGTGGGAGCGCTCCCAGGACGGCTGTCGGAAATCGACCGGTACCCAGCCAGAACGTGCGCGGCGTCGTTGACATTCGCAGCGCCGGAATGCTACTCATCCATGACGACCAGAGCGTGGGAGCGCTCTCACAGATCGCTGAAGGAGCGGAATGAGCTCCAGCACCCCGCCGACCGACGGGAAGGCCAGGCTCGAGGACGTGGCCAGGCTGGCGCGCGTCTCGCGCTCCACCGCCTCGCGCGCGATCACCGGCGCTCCGGGGGTGAGCGAGGAGGCGCGCGCCGCCGTGGAGCGCGCGGCCCGGCGCCTCAACTACAGCCCCAACCGGGCCGCCCGCAGCCTGGTCACGCGCCGCAGCGACCTCATCGGCCTGGTGATCCCGGAGCCGACTAGCCGGCTGTTCGGCGACCCGCATTTTCCGCGCCTGATCCGCGGGGTCAACGAGGAGCTGGCCTGCAGGGACCGCCAGCTCGTGCTGTTCACTCCCCAGTCGGACACCGACGAGCAGCGGCTGGAGGGGCACCTGGCCAGCGGCCAGATCGTCGACGGGGTGCTGTTCGTGTCGCTGCACGGAGCCGACCCGCTGCCGGCGCGCCTGGCCGGCCAGGGCGTCCCGGTGGTGGTCAGCGGCCGGCCGCCCGGCTCGGTCGAGGTCACCTACGTCGACGTCGACAACCTGCGCGGCGGGGCGATCGCCACCCGCCACCTGCTCGCGGCCGGATGCCGTTCGGTCGCCACCATCACCGGCCCCCAGGACATGGTCGCCGGCCAGGATCGGCTCGCCGGCTACCGCCAGGCCATGACCGAGGCCGGCCTGCTGGAGCACGCGCTGGAGGAGGCCGGGGACTTCACCCAGGAGAGCGGGCACGCCGCCATGCGGGCGCTGCTGGAGCGCCGGCCCGGCCTCGACGCGGTCTTCGCCGCCTCGGACCTGATGGCGCTCGGCGCCATGCGCGCGCTGCGCGAGGCCGACCGCCGCGTGCCCGAGGACGTCGCCGTGGTCGGGTTCGACGACTCGCCGGCCGCCGCCTCGGCCGAGCCGCCGCTGTCCAGCGTGCGCTGGCCGCTCGACGAAATGGCCCGCGAGATGACCCGCCTGCTGCTGCGCGCCATCGACGACCGCTCCCTGCCGCCCCGTGGCGTGCTGCTGGCCACCCGCCTGGTCGTCCGCGCCTCCTCCGGTGCCACCGCCTCCTGAGCGCGTGTCACCGCGGCGCGGCGCGGGACAGCGCGGCCAAGGGGTCCGGCGCGGTGCGGGAGCTGGTTTCGAGGGGCACGTGCCGGAACCGCACAAGGTCACGCAAGGCGCATCTCCCGCCCTTGGTGGACTCGCCCCGAACTCGCCCTGCTGGAGCCATTGACAGGGAAAGTGGACTATGCCAGTCTGTGCGCGGTCGGGAGACGTGGCGCCAATTCCGGCCGAATATCTCTCTACGACCAGGTTTCCACCGGCCGTCCCGTAGGGGTCGGGGAGCCCCGTGCTGTCACCGGCAATCCTCGGATCTGGGGTGGTCCCGGCACGGGACGTTCCCGGCCGGGGGCGCCCTGGTAGGTGACGGCCCGGGCCGCCCCCGGCGAATGGGCCTTTGAGGAGGACTCCGTGAAACGACGCTACGTTGCCGCGATCGCGGTGATCGCGGCGCTGATCATCGCCGGCTGCTCCAGCTCCGGCGGTGGTTCGAACAAGCAGGCAAGCAGTGGTGGGAGCAAGACCCTCACGGTGTGGCTGATGGACGGCTCCGCACCCAAGCAGCTGGTCGCGGACCTGAACGCCGAGTTCCAGTCCAGCCACCCCGGCGTGACGGTCAACTACCAGGTCCAGCAGTGGAACGGGATCCAGGACAAGCTCACCACCGCGCTGGCCGGCAACTCCACCCCCGACGTGATCGAGCTGGGCAACACCCAGAGCGCGAAGTTCGCCGCCTCCGGTGGCCTGCTGGACCTCTCCGGCAAGGTCGCCGACCTCGGCAACCAGAACTGGCTCAAGGGCATGACCGAGTCCGGTCAGTGGGACGGCAAGCAGTTCGCGGTGCCGTTCTACTCCGCCAACCGCTTCGTGGTGTACCGCACCGACCTGTTCAAGGCCGCCGGCATCAACCAGCCGCCGACGTCGATCGACGAGTGGATCCAGGACGGCCAGAAGCTCGCGGCCGCCAACAAGGGCAACGCCAAGTTCAGCGCGCTGTACCTGCCGGGCCAGGCCTGGTACGTGCTGGCCTCGATGATCTGGGACAACGGCGGCCAGCTCGCCGTCAAGAGCGGCGACAAGTGGCAGGGCGCGCTCGACACCCCCCAGGCGCAGGCGGGCATCCGCTCCTACGAGCAGATCTACAAGGCCATGTCCAAGGCTCCGGCCGACACCGACGAGGCGACCCCGCAGCAGAGCGAGGTCTTCGCCAAGGGTGACGTGGGCATGATGATCGCCCTGCCATGGGAGGCCAACAGCGCGCTGGCCGCCAACAAGAAGCTGACCGGCAAGATCGGCACCTTCCCGATCCCCAGCCACACCGCCGGCCAGACCGCCCCGGTGTTCCTCGGCGGCTCGGACCTGGCGATCCCCGCCGGCAGCGCCAACAAGGACCTGGCCTACGACTGGGTCAAGCTGATGCTGAGCGAGAAGTACCAGACGCGGCTCGCCAAGGAGAACGGTGCCATCCCGGCGTCCGCCAACCTCGGCCAGAGCGTGCTCGGCAACGATCCGCTGCTGGGCTCCATGGTGAAGTCGTCGTCCAACGGCGAGATCACCCCCAACGACCCGACCTGGGCCGCTGTGGAGGCGGAACCCAACCCGCTCAAGGACATGCTGACCAAGATCCTGTCCGGCAAGGCCAGCGTCGACCAGGCCGCCAAGGAGGCCAGCGGGCTCATCACCCAGAAGATGGCCTCCTCCTCGTAGCCGGTTCGAGGCGGCTCGAAGGAGTCCTGTGTCCATCGGCAACGAAGACCTGCTCGCCGGCGCTGGGGCGGCGCCGGCGGCAGGCCCCGCGAAGGTCGCGCCCGGCGCGGGGTCCAGGGCGGCGGGGCCCGGGCGTCGTGCCCGGGTCCTTCCGTACCTGCTGATCCTTCCCAGCGTCGTCGCCTTCGTCGCGCTGCTCGGCTACCCGCTCTACCAGGTCGTGCGGATCTCGCTGCTGAAGCTGGACCTCGCCGAGCTGATCCAGCGCACCACCGTGTTCGTCGGGCTGGCCAACTACCGGGCGATCTTCACCGACCCGTTCTTCTGGTCGGTCACCGTCCGCACGGTGGTGTTCACCGCCGCCTGCGTCACGCTGACGATGGTGCTGGCCACGCTGCTGGCGCTGCTGCTGGAGCGGCTCGGCAAGGGGATGCGGCTGGCGCTGTCGATCGCGCTGGTGCTGGCCTGGGCGACCCCGCCGCTGACCGCCACGGTCGTCTGGCAGTGGCTGTTCGACACCCAGTTCGGCGTCGTCAACTGGGTGCTGAGCGCGGCGGGCCTCGGCGACTTCTCCAACCACAGCTGGTTCGACACCGGCCTGTCGACCTTCGCGATCATCACCCTGATCATCATCTGGCAGGCGATCCCGTTCGTCGCCCTGACGCTGTACGCCGGGCTCACGGCGATCCCGCGCGAGCTCTACGAGGCCATCCGCGTGGACGGCGCCGGTGCCTGGCAGACCTTCCGGTCGCTGATCCTGCCGGTGCTCCGCCCGCTGTTCCTGATCACCGCGTTCCTGTCCATCATCTGGGACTTCAAGGTCTTCACACAGGTCTTCCTGGTGCGCCACGGCGGCCCCGACCGCCAGACCATCACCCTGTCGCTGTACGCCTACCAGCAGGGCATCGCGGCCAGCCACTTCGGCAAGGCGGCGGCGATCTCCATGGTGATGGTGGTCCTGCTGGTGCTGGCCCTCACCTTCTACATCCGCTACATGCTCCGTACACAGGAGGACCTGTGAGTCGCCGGAAGCGTCCGGGGAACCCCAAGGGGGTGCCGGGTTGAGACCACGGGGCACCGCACGCCTGCTGACCAACCTGGCCGGAGTGGTGGCGCTGGTGTTCTTCGCCTTCCCCGTCTACTGGATGTTCGCCACGGCCTTCAAGCCGACCAACGACATCCTCAGCTACACGCCGCACTGGCTGCCGGTGCCGTTCACGCTGGAGCACTTCAGCGCCGCGATCCACCGCCCCAACTTCGGCTACTACCTGCGCAACAGCCTGCTGGTGACGCTGTCGGCGGTGCTGCTGTCGCTGCTGTTCGCGGTGCTGGCGGCGCTGGCGGTGGGCCGCTTCGACTTCCGCGGCCGCAAGGCCTACATGCTGATGGTGCTGATCGTGCAGACGGCCCCGTTCGAGGCGCTGCTGATCCCGTACTTCATCATGCTGCGCAGCCTCAACTTGCTGAACCAGCTGCCGGCGCTGATCCTCATCTACTTCATCTTCACCATGCCGTTCACCATCTGGACGCTGCGGGGCTTCGTGATGGCGATCCCCCGCGAGCTGGAGGAGGCGGCGATGGTGGACGGCGCCTCCCGGCTGCAGGCCTTCATGCGCGTAGTGTTCCCGCTGCTGGCGCCCGGGATGGTGGCGACCTCGATCTTCGCCTTCGTGACCGCGTGGAACGAGTTCCTGTACGCGTTCGTGATAATGCGCGACGCGACCCGGTACACCCTGCCGATCTGGCTCAGCACCTTCCAGACGGTTTTCGGCACCGACTGGGGCGGGACGATGGCGGCCTCGAGCCTGTTCACCCTGCCGGTGGTGGTGTTCTTCCTGATCGTCCAGCGCCGGCTGGTCTCCGGCCTGACCGCCGGCGCCGTCAAGGGCTGAGCGGGCACCGCCCGTAGCGTCACCGACGGTCCCGGCGCGCCATCCCGCGGAGCCCGGCGCGTCACCACGGCGCCACCCCGCGGCAGCAGCCAGGCCATCTCAAGGCCTCGAGCGCTTCGCCCGATGTAGGCCTGTCGATTCTATTGGGCGAGTCCTGAGGGGGTGGGAGTGCTGCGCAGAGCGATCCATGCTGGGGTTTTGTCTGCTCTGCTCCCAGGTGCGGGCCAGCTCTACCTTGGGCACAGGCGCCGTGGGCTGGTGCTGCTGGGGCTTGGGCTGCTGCCGCTGGTGTTCCTGGGTACGCTGCTGGCACGCGAGGGCGGATCGATGGTCGGTCTGGTGCTGCGGCCATCGGTGCTGGGCGCGCTGCTGGTCGGTAACGGCCTGGTGGCCGCCTTCCGGCTGTTCGGGGTGTTCGACGCCTACCAGCTCGGCAGGGAGGGAGAGGCCTCGGGGCTTCCCGCCTGGCTGCGGGTGCCGATCGCCTGCGCCGTGCTGCTCGGCCTGGCGGCCATCACGGTCGCGCCCCACGCTATCGCCGGCTACTACAACGCCCAGGCCTACCAGACGGTCACCTCGCTCTTCGGTGGAGATGGAGGCCTCGCCAACCAGCTCCCCGGCTGGTCGGACACCAAGGCGAACGCCGCCCCCGGGCCGGCGGCCTGGCCAGGCCGGCTCACCGTGCTGCTGCTCGGCGGCGACGCCGGCGCCGGCCGGGTGGGCCTGCGCACCGACACCATGATCATGGCCAGCCTCGACCCGGCGGCCAAGCGGGTGGCGCTGATCGGCCTGCCGCGCAACCTCACCCGCGTGCCGCTGGCGGCCGCAGCGGCCGCCGCCTTCCCCTGCCACTGCTTCCCCGACCTGCTGAACGCCCTGTACCGCTACGCCGAGGCCAACCCGAGGTACTTCCCGGAGGGCCCCGACCGCGGCGCCATGGCGGTCACCAGGGCGGCGGAGAACCTCACCGGCCTGAAGATCGACTACTACGCGCTGGTCGACCTCGAAGGCTTCGTCGACGTGGTCAACGCCCTCGGCGGGGTCAACGTGCAGGTCACCGAGCACGTCAGGGACACCGTCTCGTCACCGGAGGACGGCCAGCGCTGGCCGAGCGTGGACGTCGGCCCCGGCAGCTACCACTTCGACGGCCGCCGCGCGCTCGCCTACGTCCGCTCCCGCAGCGCCGACGACGACTACCACCGCATGCGCAGGCAGCGCTGCCTGCTGGCCGGCCTGGCCTCGCAGGCGAACCTGCCGATCCTGGCGCGGGCGCTGCCGCGCCTGCTCCAGGTCGCCCGCAGGAGCGTGTCCACCAATATCCGCTCCAGCGAGCTGCCGTGGCTCGCCAGCCTGGCGACGCGGATGCGCGGCGCCCGCGTCACCACGCTCGGGCTCGGCCCGCCGCGCTACTCGGGCCGCGACGCCAAGGGCTACCCGATACCCAAGATCGCCCAGATCCGCGCGGGCGTCCAGCAGGCGCTGCACCCGGTCGACAGGGCACCCTCGCCGCAGGACGGCGCCGTGGTCCAGGGCAGGTCGTGCGTCTGAAGGCCCCACAGCGCCGCAGCGGGCCGCCCACCGCCGTGGGCAGCCCGCATGCTCAGGCGGCGGCCTCCAGGGCGAGCAGCGTCCGCTTGGCCTGCGGCCCGCCGGCGTAGCCGCCGATGGTCCCGTCCGACCGCACCACCCGATGGCACGGGACGACGATCGGCAGTGGGTTGGTCGCGCAGGCCGTTCCCACGGCCCGTACCGCCCTGGGGTTGCCTGCCCCGGCGGCCACCGTCGCGTAGCTGGCCGTGTGCCCGTAGCCGATCCGTGGCAGGTAGGCGAGCACCCGGCGGCGGAAGCCGTGCGACAGGCGCCAGTCCAGCGGCAGGTCGAAGCTGTCGCGACGGCCGGCGAAGTATTCGTCGAGCTCGAGCGCGACCGCGTCGAGCCGTCGTGGCGCCAGCAGGATGCGCGGGCTGACCCGCTCGGCCAGCTTCGCCAGCACCCGCTCGTGGCCCTGGCCGGGGTAGGCGACCCGCACCAGGCCCTCCTCGGTCGCCGCCAGCAGCAGCGACCCCACCGGGGTATCGATCGTCCGGTAGGCCACGTCGAGGATGCCGCCGGCGTCGGCGGCATCGACCAGGCGCCGGTGCAGCCGCCGGTTGGCCTCCTCGTCGAGCGGCAGCGCCTGGAACAGGTCCTCGACGCCTGGCTGCTGCTGGTTGGTGTTCATCGGAACGCTCCTTGCCGGTAGATGGCGCGCAGGGTCCTGATGCCATCCGCGGCGGCCCTGCGGGCGGCGGTCTCGCTGTTGCCGAGGAGCGGGGCGATCAGGGCGTACGGCATGCCCCCCAGGTAGTGGTAGGCGATGGCCTGGCGTTGCTTTGGCGGCAGCGACGCGAGCGCGTCCCACAGCTCGGTGTCCCTGGAGCCGGGCACGCCCTCGCCGCTTGGCCGCTCGGGCAGGGCTTGGACGGCGACCGGGTTGCGAGCCCGGGCGCGGTGCTGGTCCAGCGCCTTGCGGTGGGCGATGGTGACCAGCCAGGCCTCCACGTTGCTGTCCGGCCCCAGCCCCGGGTAGGCGCGCAGGGCCGCCAGGAACGTCTCCGACCAGGCGTCGTCGGCCTCCACCGGGCCGAGCACGGCGCGGCAGACCCGCAGCACGGTCGGCCCGTGCTCGGCCACGACCTCTTCGAATGGCTTGGACATCACACCATGTGGACGCTGGAGTCCCGCCAAACGTGAGATCGGGTCTCGAGGCGGGCGCGCGATCCGCGGGGGCCGGCGGCTGGTAGGGTACGCCAATGGATTCCAAGCTCGCCCAGCTCTGCGACGCGTACTTCCGCTCGTGGATGGCGGCGGACCCATTCAGCGCCACCGAGTTCGGCGTGGCCGGCTACGACGCCGAGGTGCCCGACCCGAGCCGCGACGCCGACCGCGCGCGCATGGCCGAGCTGGCGCGCCTTGGCGCCGAGGCGGCCCGGATCGACCCGGCGGTGCTGGCCCCCGACGAGCGCGTGAGCCGTTCGATGCTGCTGCGCCTGGCCGCCGACGAACGCGAGGAGCTGGCCGGCCGCCTCGACGAGCTGGCGGTCACGGCGACCCAGGCCGGCGCGCAGACCCGCATCCTGGCGCTGGTGCCCCGCGCCCCGCTGACCGACGCGCAGCGCGCCCGTGACTACCTGGAGCGCTGCCGCAAGCTCGGCCGCTACCTGGACGGCGTGCTCGCCAGGCACCTGGAGGCCGGGCGCGAGGGCCGCTTCCCGACCGCCAGAGGGGTGGCCCAGGCGGTCGCCCAGCTCGACGAGTACCTCGCCTCCGACCTGAAGGCCGACCCGTTGCTGCGCCCCGAGCCGCCCGGCGGCGTGGACGCCGACGCGTGGCGGTCCGAGGCGGCCGAAATCGTGCGGGCGGTGGTGCGGCCGGCGATGGCCCGCTACCGCACGGCGATCGCCGAACGGCTGGCGCCGGTCGCGCGCGACGACGATCACGCCGGCGTCGGCGACGTCGAGGGCGGCGCGGCCGCCTACGACGCCGCGGTGCGCGCCCACACCACCACCGACCTGGCGCCGGAGGTGATCCACCGGATCGGCCTGGACCTGCTCGCCGGCCTGCACGGGGAGTTCGCCGACCTCGGCGGCCGCGCGCTGGGCACCCGCGGCGTGCCCGAGCTGCTCGGCCGCCTGCGCGACGACCCGGCGCTGCGCTTCGGCACGGCGGAGGAGATCCTGGCCGCCGCCGGCGACGCGCTGGCGCGCGCCGAGCTGGCCCTGCCGGAAGCCTTCCTCGCCTACGACCTCGTACCCTGCAGGGTCGAGGAGATCGACCCGGTCGAGGCGAAGGACTCGGTGCTCGGCTACTACCTGCCGCCGAGCGCGGACGGCGTCCGGCCGGGGACCTTCGAGGTCAACACCTACGCACCGGCCACCCGTACGCGCTTCGAGTACGACGCCCTCAGCTTCCACGAGAGCGTCCCAGGCCACCACCTGCAGTTCGCGCTCGCGCAGCGCCTGCGGGGCATCCCGGAGTTCCGGCGCTTCGCGTACGTGACCAGCTACTGCGAGGGCTGGGCACTGTACTGCGAGCGGCTCGCCGACGAGCTCGGCCTGTACGGGGGCGACCTGGAGCGGCTCGGCATGGTCTCGTTCGACGCCTGGCGCGCCTGCCGGCTGGTGGTCGACACCGGCATGCACGCGCTCGGCTGGAGCAGGGACCGGGCGGTCGGCTTCATGCGCGACAACACCGCCCTGTCGGAGAGCAACATCGCCAACGAGGTCGACCGCTACATCGCCTGGCCGGGGCAGGCGACCGCCTACATGATCGGCCGGCTGCGCATCCGCTCGCTCCGCGACCAGGCGCGCGACCGCCTCGGCGCCGCCTTCGACCTGCGCGCCTTCCACGACGCGGTGCTGTCCAGCGGGCCCGTGCCGCTGGATACCCTCGACGAGATCGCCGGCGGCGCCTGAGCGGAGCAGCGATGGTCGACGTCGGCGCGTACCTGGAGCGGATCGGCTTCGACGGCGAGCCCGAGCCGGACGCCGGCGCGCTGCGCGAGTTGCACCGGGCCCACCTGCTGACGGTGCCGTTCGAGAACCTCGACATCCACCTGGGCCGGCGCATCGTGCTGGACGTCGCCGCCCTGGAGCGCAAGGTCGTCTCCGAGCGCCGCGGCGGGTTCTGCTACGAGCTGAACGGGGCGTTCTCGACGCTGCTGCGCGCGATCGGCTTCCAGGTGTCGCTGCTGGAGGCCCGCGTGCGCAAGGGTGACGGCTCCGGCTTCGGGCCGCCCTTCGACCACCTCCTCCTGCGCGTGCGCTGCCCGGACAGCCCGGACCAGTGGCTGGCCGACGTCGGCTTCGGCGATTCCTACCTGGAACCGCTGCGGTTCCAGGTAGGCCTCCAGCAGGCCGACCCGACCGGCAGCTACCGGATCGAGCCGGCCGGCGGCGTCCTGGAGCTGCTGCGCCGCTCCGCCGACGGCGGCGGCTGGGACGCCGAGCACCGGTTCAGCACCGACCCGCACGAGCTGGCGAGCTTCCAGGCCATGTGCCACTACCACCAGACGTCGCCGCACTCGCCGTTCACCCAGCGGCGCGTGTGCAGCCTGGCCACGCCGACTGGCCGCCTCACCCTGCGGGACGACCGGCTGATCGTCACCGACGGCGGCCACCGCTCCGAGCGCCCCATCGACGGCGAGCCAGCCTTTCTTGAGGCCCTCCTGGAGCATTTCGGCGTGCGGCTGCCAGAGCCGCCCTGAGTCCCCGTTCCATGTGGGGAGGAGCTCGCTCCCCCCCACACCCCCCAAGAGCGCCTGTGCCATGGTGCCGGCGGCTCCGGCCCGTCACTCAACTCCAGCGGACGCGGACGGAGGTGCGCCACAGATCGAGCAGGGCCGGGTCGCCCTGGACCTGGAGCCCGTGGGTGCCACGGCGGTTCCACAGCAGCAGGTACAGGTCGGAGGCCGGGCCGGCCACCGACCAGTCGGCGTCGCCGGCCTCGCGCGAGACGGCGATCCGGTCGGGCTCGACGCGCACCAGCCAGTCGGCGCCCGTGTCGGTGGCGTGCAGGCGCAGCGTACGCGGCGGGTCCGCGCGCAACTTGCCCTTGCGCCTGCTGGCGAAGCCCCACAGCAGCTCGTCCAGTCCGTCGGCGGCGAATGGCGGCGCGAACGGGGTGACCGTGCCTCCCGCGCCCTGCGCGTCGGCGCGGTGGATGGCCGTCTCGTGCGCCTGCCTCCTGGCCCAGAAGGCCAGCGGCGACGGCGCCGGCAGGAAGCTCCAGGTGTCCAGGTCCGGCGGCGCCGCCTCCAGCGTCTTGACCAGGTTCGCATGCCCTTCCCGGAACCAGGCGATCAGCGCGCCGTCGCCGGACGGCGGGGCCATGATCCGTCGCGTCTCCTCGTCCTCCATCGGCCGAGGCCGGGCAGCGCCCACGTACGCCGCCGCCCAGCGGTGCACCCCGCCGATGTGCCGCAACAGGTCGCGCACTGTCCAGTTCGGGCAGTGGGGGATGGGCGCGTCCAGCTCGACCGCCGACGCCGCCTCCGCCAGGAGGGCGCCGTCGCGGCGCAGCGCCTCGACGTGCTCGACGACCTCCATGAACACGCTCCTCTCGACCCGCCCGCTCCGGATCCGGCCGGCCCCGGATCCCGCCGCGATCCCGCCGCGCTCCCGGATCCGCCCGCTCGCCCCGGGCCCCCCCGCCGCCGGCTTTGCCGCAGGATCCTACGCGACCGGTGTGACAACCCCGGCGGCCGCCGGCCCCACGGCTTCAGAACGGCAGGTCGAACGGCTCGTAGCCATCCGCCGCCGGCGGCCAGGGTCGGGCGCGCTGCCAGTCCTCGCCGAGGTCGAGCAGCAGGTCGTCGCGGAAGCGGGGGCCGGTGAGCTGCAGGCCGAAGCACACCCCGGAGGCGAAGCGGCCGGCCGGCAGCGACAGCGAGGGGTGGCCGGTGACGTTGGCCGGGGCGGTGTTGTAGACCTCGTCAGGGACACCGAGGTGCCGGGTGCCCGGCATCTTGCCCTCGGCCAGCCACCCGGCCGCGGCGAGCGTCGGGGTGGCGATCACGCCGTCCGGGCCGAGCAGCTCGTCCAGCTCGCGGACGTACTCGAAGCGGCGCCGCCTGGCGGCCAGGTACTCCTCGATGGGGGTGCGCAGCCCGTGCTCCAGGAAGGCCCTGGCGGCGGGGTGCAGCAGGTGCCTGCCGGCCTCGATGGTGTGGCGGCCGAGCTTGTGGGCGTGCTCGGCGGAGCTCAGCGTGAGCCAGTCGGCGTCCAGGTTGCCGGCGCGGAAGATCCGCTCCGGCTCGATCGGCTCGACCGCCAGTCCGAGGTCGCGCTCCAGCGCCAGCAGTGCGGCGTCGAACAGCTCGGCCACCTCGGCGGGCAGGGGGCTCCAGGGGACGAAGCGCGGCGCGGCCAGCAGCTTTCCGGCCCGGGCCGGCCGCTCGCCCCGCACCAGGCTGGGCGGCGCCGGCAGCGCGGTGGGGTCGCCGGCCACCGGCCCCGCCTCGATCTCCAGCAGCAGGCGCAGATCCTCGACCGAGGTGGCCAGCGGCCCGTCGGTCGACAGGTCGATCCAGTCGGGGATCGGGCGGCGGCCGATCAGCCCGCCGGACGGCTTGATGCCGGCCAGCCCGCACAGCGCCGCCGGGATCCGGATTGAGCCGCCGCCGTCGGTGGCGGTGGCCAGCGGCGCCATGCCGGCCGCCAGCGCCGCGCCCGAGCCGCCGCTGGAGCCGCCCGGCGACCACCGGAGCGCCCACGGGTTGCGGGTGACGCCGAACAGGCTGTTGGCGGTGTAGCCCTCGGCGGCGAACTCCGGCAGGTTGGTCTTGCCGACCACGATCGCGCCGGCCGCCCGCAGGCGCCCGGTGACCAGGCCGTCAGCGGCGGCTGGCGGCGCGTTCTTGAACAGCAGTGAGCCGAAGGTGGTCGGCATGCCCGCCACGTCCTCGATGTCCTTGACCAGCAGGGGAGCGCCCGCCAGCGGCCCGAGCGGCGCGCCGTCCGCGAGCCGCCGGTCCAGCGCGGCCGCCTCCTCCAGCGCCGGCTCCGCGCGCAGCGCCACCACGGCGTTGAGGTCGCCGTCCAGGCGTTCGATGCGCTCCAGCGACCGCCGAACCAGCTCCACCGCGGACACCCGCCGCTCCCTGACCGCACGACCGATCCGCTCCAGCCCCACGCCGCCTCCTCCTCGACCGTGACGTGCCGCCGTGGCGATACTCGACCATGATCCGCCGGAGGACGGCGGACCCGAAGCGACACAGGCAGGAGGCCACGGATGCTGCCACCCTCGCCGCGCTACACCGGCTACAAGTCGTTCGAGTACCTGGAGCCCGGACGGGACTACAAGGAGTTCAAGCTCGCGCCGGAGATCGGGCGGGTGCCCGCCCACCAGCTCGACCTGACCCAAGCGCAGCGCCGGCGCGCCGACCGCCTGCTGGCCGACAGCATCGTCATCTCGCTGCACGAGCACCCGACGGTCTTCCCGGACGACATCACCGAGACCTTCGACCTGATCCGCACCGGCCGCCACCGCACCGGCTTCCAGGCGCTCGCCCGCTCGGGGCTGACCGCGCTGTTCGACAATTTCATGGACGGCACCTCGTGCATCACCAGCCAGGCCGGCTGGAAGTGGGACGACACCGTCTACGACCTCGGCCACCGCTTCTGCGACATCGCGCACCAGGACTTCGTGTTCCGCGCCGAGTCGGTGGCCGACATCCGGCAGGCGCACGACACCAGCCGGCTCGCGCTGGTGGCGGGGCTGGAGGCGGCTACGCCGATCGAGAATGAGCTCGACCGCATCGACGTTCTGTACGGCCTCGGCGTGCGGCAGATGGGCATCGCCTACAGCGAGGCGAACGCGCTCGGGTCGGGACTTCGGGAGCGGCGCGACGGCGGCCTGACCGCCTTCGGCGAGCGGGCGGTCGAGCGCATGAACCGGCTCGGGATCGCCATCGACGTGTCCCATTCCGGCGACCAGACCAGCCTGGACGTGATCGAGGCCAGCCGCGCTCCGGTGCTGATCACCCACGCGGGCGCGCGGGCGGTCTGGGACTCGCGGCGGATGAAGCCGGACAGCGTGATCCGGGCGTGCGCCGAGCGCGGCGGGATCATCGGCGTCGAGGCCGCGCCGCACACCACGCTGTCGGCCGCCCACCCCCACCACAGCCTCGACTCGGTGATGGACCACTTCACCTACTGCGTCGACCTGGTCGGCGTCGAGCACGTGACCTTCGGTCCCGATACGCTGTTCGGCGACCACGTCGGCCTGCACGAGGCGTTCGCCGAGCACCTCTCGATCAGCCAGGCGCGCGGCGACCTCGAGTTCCCGAGGGTTGCCTACGTCGACGGGCTGGAGAACCCGGGGGAGTGCTTCGGCAACATCATCGGCTGGCTGGTGGCGCACGACTGGTCCGACGACGAGATCCGCGCGGTCGTCGGCGGCAACACCCTCCGTGTCCTCGAAGCGGTCTGGGGCTGACGGGGCCCGCCCGCCGGCCCGGCCCGCCTGGCCTGACCCGCTCCGCCGGCCCGGCCTCGCCCGGCCCGGGTTCCCGCGGCCGGGTGGGCCGGCCGAGGGGTGCGCGACGGATCGGACATGCGGCGCGTCCGGGTAGCGCCGTAGGATGAAACCGACATAAGGGGGCCAGCGTAGATGGCGAGCATCGAGGAGGTGGCGCGCGAGGCGGGCGTGTCGATCACCACCGTCTCGCACGTCTTCTCCGGCAAGCGTCCGGTCGCGCCGGACACCCGCCGGCGGGTGGTCGCGGTCGCCGAGCGCCTCGACTACCGCCCGCACCGCGCCGCCAGGGGCCTGGCGACCGGCAGGACCATGACCATCGGCCTGCATTTCCCGTTCGAGGGCGACTCCCTGGTGCTGAACCCCTCCTTCCCCGAGCTGCTGGAGGGCCTGTCGGCGGCGGCGGCCGAGGCCGGCTACGGGTTCCTGCTGATCCCAGCGTCGCTGGAGGCCAGGTTCCCCCTCGAGCTGGCGCTCAAGGAGGGCCGCTTCGACGGGGTGATCGTGGCCGACCCGACCCAGGACAACGCGCTCATCCCCGCACTGCTGCGGCGCGGGGTCCCGCTGGTCACCACCGGCGGTCGCTACCTGGGGTCGCCGCGGGTGCCGTGGGTCGACGACGACCGCCGCGGCGGGCTCGTCCAGCTCATGGCGCACCTGGAGGGGCAGGGCTACCGGCGGCCGGCGCTGCTGTCGATCAAGGGCGGCTTCTCGTCCGTCCAGGACGTGGAGGAGACCTTCGAGAAGGAGCTGCGGGCGCGCGGCGGCGAGGTGACGGTGGTGCGCGCCGACAGCCTCTCCGAGGAGCAGGCGTTCGTGCATGCCCTGCGGCTGCTGAGCCAGTCGCCGCCCCCGGACGCGATCGTGGCCGCCGTCGACCGCCAGGCGCTCGGGGTGCTGCGCGCCGCCCGCGAGCTCGGCCTGCGCGTGCCCCGCGACCTCGGCGTCGCCGGCGGGGGCGATACCGCGCTGGCGCGCCACTCCCACCCGCCCCTGACCAGCATCCGCGTGCGCCCGCGCGTGCTCGGCGAGGCCGCCATCCGGTCGCTGCTGGCCATCGTCGAGCGCTCCATCATTCCGGAGAATCGCGTCCTGTCCGCCGAGCTGGTCGCCCGCGCCTCCACCCGCCGGATCCGGTCCCGCCGCAGCGTCCCGTAGCCGCCGCGGCGGGAGACCGCCAACCGCGCCGGGCGGTGGTGGATTTCCCGGCTCAGTCGGGCACCAGCCAAACTCCGCCGCGCATGAGCTCGCGGCCCTCGAGCTCGTTGGCTTCGCGCCAGGCCTGGAGCCGCCGGGGGTGAATCCGGAAGTAGAGATAGGGATTGCTGAGCTGGCGCGGGTCGAAGCCGGTCTTGGCCGCGAAGGCGTCGCCGACCTCGTTGGGGACCTCGCTGGCCGCCAGCGCCTCCGCGGTTCCCTCGACGAGGACGACATCGCGCGTCGGGCCGACCCCGAGGCGGATCTTCTCGGTGGCCTGCAGGTTGCGCGCGGTCGGGCTGGAGGACGGCGTGGCGATCAGCAAGGTGACGCCGTCCCAGAGGAAGGACAACGGGACCAGATAGGGGGTCCCGCTTCCCTCGTCTGCCGTGGCCACCCATGCGTCGACGTCACGCTCCAGCCGCTCGAGCGCGTCCTGCTTGCGTTGTTGCCGGCTGCGGGGTGGCGGGGTCATCGCGGGGGGAGCCTCCTCATTGCGGATCCAGATCGGCGCCGATCACGTTCCTCCCAGGCCGGGGCGGCTCGGCGCCGATCGGGCTGGTTGCAAGGCGCTTTGCGAGCCAGCGGGCGGCCTGCTCGCACTGTCGGGGTGGGGCCCGTAGGCTCGGTCCCACCGCCGGCCGCACCCGGCCGGCGGCCGTAGGCGACGCTTGGGAGGGCTCATGGCTGGACCGGTGGCCGCGGTCGTGTTCGACCTGGACGGCGTGCTGATCGACTCCGAGCCGGTGTGGGAGGCGGTGCGGCGCGACTACGTCGCCGAGCACGGCGGGCGCTGGCAGCCCGACAGCCAGCAACGCCTGATGGGCATGAGCACCGCCGAGTGGGCGGGGTACCTGTCCCGGGAGCTTGGCGTGGACCGGCCGCCCGAGGTGGTCGCCGCCGAGGTGCTCGACCGGATGGCGGAGCGCTACCGGCAGGGGCCGCCGCTGCTCGACGGCGCCGTCGCCGCCGTGGAGCGGCTGGCCGAGCGCTGGCCGCTGGGGCTGGCCAGCTCCTCCTCCCGCCGGCTCATCGACCCGGTGCTGGAGGCCAGCGGCCTGGCCGGCCGGTTCGCCGCCATCGTCTCCACCGAGGAGGTCGCCCACGGCAAGCCCGCGCCCGACGCCTACCTGGAGGTCGCCGCCCGGCTCGGCGTCGACCGCCACGCCTGCGTGGCCGTCGAGGACTCCAGCAACGGCGTGCGCTCCGCCGCGGCGGCCGGCATGCGCGTGATCGCCATCCCCTCCCCGCGCTATCCGCTCGACGACGACGCCGCCGCCGAGGCAGCCATCATCCTCGGCCACCTCGACGAGCTCACCCCCGCCACCGTCGAGCAGCTCCCGTGAGCGCGGCGACGGCGGGCGCGCTACCGTTGTGCCCATGTACCAGCCAACCACCATCGGCTCGCTCGCCTGAAGCGTAGGCCAACAGGAGCGCCTGCGGGTCTCGCAGCGAAGAGAGCAGCTCCTGCGGGAGCTGGACCGGCCAGGAGCCTGGGCCCGCTGGCGCGCGTGGCTGCGCACCCATCTCGCCCGGCCCCCAGCGCCGGCCGGCAGCCTGCCCGCGGGTCCGGCGCCCGAGGGGACCGGGAACCTGCCCGTGGCGCGGGTCCTGCCCACTACGAGGCGGGGCTGACCGAGCTCATGTTGAAGTCGGCGACGCGGAGCGGCGGCATCTCGGCACGGCTGAAGTAGTCGCCGAACTCGCGCGGCAGGGCCGGCTCGCTCGGGCCGATCGCCTCCAGGCGGCCGAGCAGGTCCACGGGGCTGTCGTTGAAGCGGAAGTTGTTGACCGCGCCGACCACCTCGCCCCCCTCGACCATGAAGACCCCGTCCCGGGTCAGGCCGGTGAGCAGCAGCGTCTCCGGGTCGACCTCGCGGACGTACCACAGGCAGGTCAGCAGCAGGCCCCGCTCGGTGCCGGCGACGATGCTGTCGATGCCGCCGCCGTTGGACGGCCCGCTGAGCTGCAGGTTGTCCACGAACGGGTGGGGGTCGAGCCCGGTCACGCCGGCGGCGTGCCTGGTGCCCACCAGCGCGGTGAGCTGCCCCTCGCGGATCCAGTCGGTCGGGGCCAGTGGCATGCCGTTGTCGAAGATCGAGGCGTGCCGGCTGGAGAAGCCGGTGGCCACGAACGGCGAGCACTCCAGTCCCGGCAGGCCAGGGTCGCTGCGCAGCGTCACCGGCAGGTCGGAGATCCGCTCACCGACCCGGGTGCCGCCACCGGGCCGGCTGAACACGGTGCGGCCCTCGTGGGCGTCCAGCGCCACCGCCGTCCAGTACAGGTAGACCATCAGGTCGGCGACGGCCGAGGGAGGCAGGATCGTCGGGTAGCGCCCGGCTGGCAGGTCGATCCGGCGCTTGGCCCAGTCCATCCGCTGCGACACGGCGGTGTCCAGCTCGTGGGCGTACACGTCGCCGAAGTCGCGGGCCGAGCGGCCGGCCCACGCGGAGCGGCTGCCGTCGGCCGACCGCCCGGTCAGCTCGATCCTGGCGGCCGGCTGGTCGTGCCGCAGCCGGATCCCGGTCGAGGTCCCCAGATACGTGGTGGTGACGTCGTGCTCGGCGTAGCCGTAGAGGATGCGCCCGGCGGCGGAAGCCGACTGGAACAGGTCACCCAGCTCCGGCGCGATGGCGGCGAACGCCTGGATCGATGTGGTGCCGGGAGGAGCCTCCCAGTCGGGCGCCACAGCGCCGCCCAGCAGCGGCTCCGCGTCGGCGGCCGGCGGCAGGGAGCGGGCCTTGGCGTCGGCCGCCTCCACCATGTCCCCGACGCCGTCGAGGGTGACGCCGCTGCGGCTGACCACCCCCGCGGAGGTCCCGTCGGCGCCGGAGACCACCGCGATCACGGTGAGGTCGCGGGTGCGCGCGACGCCGTTGGTAGTCAGCGTGTTGTTGGCCCAGCGAAGGTTGGCCGTGCTCGACTCCTGCGCCAGCACGATGCAGCCGTCGCTGCGGGAGCGCTGCAGCGCGCGCTCGACGAGTTCCTGCGGGGTCACCGGCCACCCTCCTTGACGGTGTTGAGGATGCGAACGCCGCGGAACAGCGCCGCCGGCGCGCCGTGGCTCACCGGCGCGCCCTGGCCCGGCTGGCCCTTGCCGCAGGTGAACGTCCCGCCGAGCAGGTAGGTCTGGGGCCCTCCGACCGCCTCCATGGAGCCCCAGAATTCGGTGGTGGTGGCCTGGTAGGCGACGTCGCGCAGCATGCCGGCCAGGCGGCCGCCCTCGATCCGGTAGAACCGCTGCCCGGTGAACTGGAAGTTGTAGCGCTGCATGTCGATCGACCAGGACTTGTCGCCGAGCACGTAGATGCCACGCTCGACTCCGCCGATCAGCTCTTCGGTGGAGGGCCCGCCGGCGGCGGGCTGCAGCGACACGTTGGCCATGCGCTGGATCGGGAAATGGGAGGGGGAGTCCGCGAAGGCGCAGCCGTTGGAGCGCCCGAGCCCTTTCAGCCGCGCGATGCGGCGGTCGAGCTGGTAGCCGACCAGCACGCCGTCGCGGATCAGGTCCCACCGCTGGGTGGCCACGCCTTCGTCGTCGTAGCCGATGCTGGCCAGGCCGTGGTCGGCGAGACGGTCGCCGGTCACGTGCATGACCGGGGAGCCGTAGCGCAGGGCGCCGAGCTTGTCGAAGGTCGCGAACGAGGTGCCGGCGTAGTTGGCCTCGTAGCCGAGCGCGCGGTCGAGCTCGGTGGCGTGGCCGACCGACTCGTGGATGGTGAGCCACAGGTTGGACGGGTCGACCACCAGGTCGTAGGTGCCGGCCTCCACCGAGGGCGCCCTGGTCTTCTCCAGCAGCAGCTCCGGGAGCCGCTCCAGCTCCTGCTCCCAGTCCCAGCCGGTGCCGTCGAGGTACTCGTAGCCGCGGCCGGCCGGCGGCCCCAGCGTGCGCATGGAGTCGAAGCGGCCGCCCTCGGGGTCGACCCAGACCGCGGTCAGCTCCGGGGCGATGCGCACGCGCTGCTGCGTGGTGACGGTGCCGGCCAGGTCGGCGTAGAACTTGTTCTCCTGGACCGCCAGCAACTCGGCGTCGACGTGGCTGATCCCCTCGGCGGCCAGCAGGCGGGCGCTCCACTCGCGCAGCCGCTCCTGCTTGTCGCTTTCCGGCACGTCGAAGGGGTTGACCTCGTAGGACGAGACCCAGGTGGCGTCCTGGTAGGCGGGCTCGCCGGCCAGTTCCACCGGCTCGGAGTTGATCGCCCGGCTGGTGCGCGCGACCTCGACGGCCTGCTCGGCCACCCGCGCCACCTCGTCGGTGGTCAGCTCGACGCCGGCGGCGAAGCCCCAGCTCCCGTCGGCCACGACGCGCACCGCGAAGCCGCTGGTCTCGCCCTCGCCGGAGGACTCGAGCTGGCCGTCGCGCAGGCGCATTGCCTGGTCGCGCAGCAGTTCCAGGCGGAAGTCGGCGTGACGGGCGCCCAGCGCCTCGGCTCGCGTCAGTGCCACGTCCGCCAGCCGCTCGCGCGGCAGCGATAGGAATCGTTCGTCGATCGGTCCAGACACCATCGCCTCGCTCTCGTTGCCGCCCGAGCGCATCCCATCCGTACGCTCGGGACCCGGTTGGTTCTACACCTGCCCGCCTACCCGCGCGAGCGCGCCACCAGCGGTGCCGACCCGCAGTTTTCAGCGGACGCCGGCCGCTCTGCGCGAGCGGATCAGCCGGCCGACCTCGGCGCGCAGTTTTCAGCGGACGCCGGCCGCTCTGCGCGAGCGGATCAGCCGGCCGACCTCGGCGCGCAGTCTCACGAAGGCGTCCAGCTCCTTGGTGGCGATCTGGTCGCGCGGGTGGGGCAGAGCGACGGGGATCTCGGCCACCAGCCTAGCGGGCGCCCGCGACAGCACCAGCACGCGGTCGCCGAGGTAGACGCTCTCGTCGATGTCGTGGGTCACGAACAGGACGGTCATCTGGAAGCGGTCGCGGACCTCCAGCACCAGGTCCTCGAGGTCGGCCCGGGTCTGGGCGTCGACCGAGGCGAACGGCTCGTCCATCAGCAGCAGGCGGGGCCGGTAGGCCAGCGCCCTGGCGATCGCCACGCGCTGCTGCATCCCTCCGGAGAGCTGCCAGGGATAGCGGTCGGCGACCTCCTCCAGCCCCACGGCGGCCAGGCTCCCGCGCACCCGGTCGGCGCGCTCCCGCTTGCCGAGCCCTCGCCGCGCCAGCGGGAAGTCGACGTTGCGCCCGACGCGCAGCCAGGGGAACAGCGAGCGGCTGTAGTCCTGGAACACCATGGCGATGTCGTCCGGCACGCCGCTGACCTGCTCGCCGGCCAGCACCACCGTGCCGGCCCGCGGCGGCAGCAGCCCGGCCACGCAGCGCAGCAGCGTGGTCTTGCCGCAGCCGGAGGGCCCCACGATGCACACCAGCTCGGCGGCCCGCACCGAGAAGCCCAGGCCCTCGATCACGGCGGGGGCGTCCGGCTGCCCGTAGCGGTGGCCGAGGTCGACCACCTCCAGCAGCGGGCGCGACGAGGCTGCCGCGGGGACCTCCGCGTGATCGGCGATGCTCATGCGCTCTCCTGTGTGCCACGGGCGCCACGGTGCCAGGCGAGCACCCGCCGCTCCACCAGCAGCAACAGGCTGTTGAGCAGGTAGCCGAGCACCCCGAGCAGCAGGATACCCGCCCACATCTGGGTGATCGCGAAGCTCCGCTCGGCCTGCACGATGGTGAAGCCGATCCCGCCGCTGGCGGCCACCATCTCGGAGATCACCATCAGGATGAGCGCCAGCGACAGGCTGACCCGCAGGCCGGCGAAGATCCTCGGCGAGGCCGAGGGCAGCACGATCAGGCCCAGCCGCCGCAGGCGCCCGGTGCGGAACGTGCGGCCGGTGTCCACCAGCACCGGGTCGACCGATCGCACCCCGTCGATGGTGTTGAGCAGGATCGGCCACACCACCCCGACCGCGATCAGCGCGATCTTCATGTCGGAGCCGATCCCCAGGACCACCAGGAACGGCGGGATCATCGCCGGCGGCGGGATGGCGCGCACGAACTCGATCACCGGGTCGAGGTAATCGGCGAGGTTGCGCACCAGGCCGACGGCCGTGCCGACCGACACCCCGGCGACCACCGCCAGCAGCCAGCCGCCCAGCAGGCGGCCGAGGCTCGGCACCACGTCGCTGGCCACCGCGGGGGTCAGGAACGCGTGCGAGGCGGGGCCGGACAGCCAGGCGCTGCGCGCCTGGCGCAGGACCTCGGTCAGCGGCGGGAAGAAGACCGACCGCCCGCCCATGGTGGCCAGCTGCCAGGCGACCGCCACCACCAGCAGCACCAGCCAGCGCAGCGCCAGCCCGACCGGGTCGGCGGGGCGCCAGCGGGCCCGTCGGCCCGGCCCGGGGGCCGGCCGCCGCCCGGGAGCCTGGCCCCGCGCGTCGCCCTGGACCGCCTGGCCGCTCACCGGGCCGTCCCCGATCCCTGCTGCCAGGCGAGCGCCCTGCGCTCCACCAGCAGCAGCGCCCAGTTGAGCACCAGGCCGAGCACCCCGGTCATGGCCGTGGCCGCGTAGACCAGGTCGGCGTTGGCGCCGCCGGAGCTGGCGCGCAGGATGAAGCTGCCGATGCCGCCGGCGGCGCCGGCCAGCAGCTCGGTGGAGATGGCCAGGATCAGCGCGATCGCCGAGGCCACGCGCACGCCGGTGGCGATGAACGGCGAGGCCGCCGGCAGCGTCACCCGGCCGAGGATCGCGAGCCGTCCGAAGCCGAAGGAGCGGGCGGTATCCTTGGCGATCGGGTCCACGTCCTGGACGCCGTAGACGGTGTTGAACAGCACCGGCCAGATGCAGGCGTAGACGATCAGCGACGTCTTGAGCTGCAGCCCCTGGCCGAACAGCAGGATGGCCAGCGGGATCAGCGCGACCGACGGGATCGGCCGCAGGAACTCGACCAGCGCCCTGGTGGCCTGGTAGCAGCGGCGCGAGGATCCCAGCAGGATGCCGGCGGGCACCGCCACGGCGACCGCGATGGCCAGGCCGATCGCCCACGCCTGGAGCGTGGCGGCCACGGCGGTCAGGAACTCGGCCTGCCCGAGGAGCCCCACCAACCGCGCCAGAACGGTCGACGCCCGCGGGAGGTAGCGGGGGTCGACCAGTTCCAGCCGGGTGATGGCCTCGGCCAGGGCGAAGCACGCGACGGCGCCCACCAGCCCCCTGACGAGCCGGCGGGTTCGCACACCCCGCCGCCGCCGCGCCCTCCGCGCGGCGGCGGCGGCCACCACGGCCATGGGCTACCCGCTGCTACGGGTGAACGAGGCCACGTCCAGGCGCTGGCTCAGGTTGCCGAACTGCTGCATGAGGTCGGCCACCCGCTGCAGTTCCAGGGCGTTGGGGGTGGCGCTGTAGATCGGCAGGGTCACCTTGGAGGCCGTGGCCGCATCGATCTTGATGTAGGTCGGCACCACCTCGTCGACCTTGCTGCGGTCGGCGTTGGAGTCGGCCACAGCCTTGTCGAGCGCGCGGGCGAAGGCCGCCACGGTCTTGGGGTTCTTGTCGGCGAATTGCTTGGTGACCGCGTAGCCCCCGACCGGCAGCGCGGCCGTCGGGCCGGAGAACGGGTCGATGATCGGCCTGGCGTTCAGGGTCGCCTTGACCGCGGAGGTGAACGGCTCCACCACCCAGACGGCGTCCACGTCGCCGCGCTGCAGGGTGGCGCCCATATCGGGGAAGCCCACCTCGACGAACTTGATGGTCTTGGGGTCCACGCCCTGCGACTTCAGCACCGCGCTGATCACCAGGCCGCCGACGTTGTTCAGCGTGTTCACCGCGATTTTCTTGCCGGCCAGGTCGGCGGGGGTCTTGATGGGGGAGTTGGGCATGACGAACACGCCGCTGAAGCCCGGCTTGGCCTTGTCGCCGTCGGCGATCAGGGTCAGGTCGATGCCGTGGCTCTTGGCCAGGAACAGCGACACCCAGTTGGAGAAGGCGACCTGGATGTCCCCGCTGACCAGCGAGGGGATCAGGGCGGCGCCGCCCTGGGCCTGCTGGAACTTGACGGTCAGGCCCTCCTGTTTGAAGTAGCCGGCCTTTTCCGCCACGTATGCCGGCGCGGCGTCGACCACCGGCAGCGAGCCGATGGTGATGGAGGAGATCTCCGGGCCGCCGGAGGAGCCGGAGGAGCCGGTGTCGCTCCCGCCGGAGCAGGCGGCGGCCAGCAGGCCGAGCGCGGCAACCAGAAGCAACGGAGCCCGAATGCCACGTCGGACGTCGTAGCGCATGGCAGTCCCTTCGTCCGGGGCGGATTGGCGAGGGTCGCTGCCGGAGCGGGCTCCGGCGCTCGCAATGGCGTCGTTATAGGGCAAATGTGTTGCGGCCGTCAATAGATTGCTGAACGTCAGATCGACGCATCGGAGCGCGACGTTCCCTGTTGCATCTCGATGCATTCCGATATATCGTTAACTCTGTCAGAAGAACCGACCAAGGAAGGACGAGGTGATGACCATGCGTCGTCAACCGTTCACGTTCGGGGGGCCCGGCCGGCCCGGCTTCGGCCGCTGGCAGCCTCCCTTCGGGCCCTGGGGCGGGCCGTTCGGGCCGGGCGGCCCGGGCTTCGGCCCAGGATTCGGTCGCCATCACCGTGGCGGCCGCGCCCGGCGCGGCAACGTCCGCGCCGCCATCCTGGCACTGCTGGCCGAGCGCCCCATGCACGGCTACGAGATGATCCAGGAACTCACCAACCGCACCGGCGGGGTGTGGCGGCCGAGCCCCGGCTCGGTCTACCCGGCCCTGCAGATGCTCGAGGACGAGGGCCTGATCTCCAGCCAGGAGGCCGAGGGCAAGCGGCTGTTCTCGCTCACCGAGGCCGGCCGCGCCGAGGCCGAGCGGGGCCCGTCGCAGGCCCCCTGGGACGAGGTCGCCGAGGGCGTCGACCCGACCAACCTGAAGCTGCGGGACACCGCCTTCCAGGTGGGCGGCGCCGTCATGCAGGTGGCCACCGCCGGCAGCGAGGCCCAGAAGGCCAAGGCGCTGGAGGTCCTCACCGAGGCCCGGCGCCGGATCTACTCGATCCTCGCAGAGGACGAGTGAGCCTCCAAACGCCCGCGCGCCTCAGCTCGGGGCGCGCGGGCGTCTTGGCTGCGCTGCCTGTTCGGAGGCCTGCAGGACGTACTGCTGCACGGCGGTGACGTGCTCGGCCGCGGCGGCGGAGGCGGCCTCCGGGTCGTGGGAGCGCAACGCCTCGAGGATGCGGCGGTGGCCGGCGATCGAGGCGACCCGGCGCTCCGGGCTCTGCAGGGTGTCGCTGCGGCTCAGCGCGGTCATCGGGTTGACCGCCTCCAGCACCCTGGCCAGGAGCTGGTTGTGGGTGCAGCGCGCGATCGCCTGGTGGAAGGCGAGGTCCAGGGAGGCGTAGCCCTCCGCGTCGAGGCCGGGCGACATCGTCTCGACCAGCTTCTGCAGGTGGGCGAGGTCGCGGACGGTGGCGCGCAGGGCGGCGCGGGCGGTCATCGGCGGCTCGATGATCGAGCGGACCTCCATGACCTCCAGCAGGTCGCGGGTGCGCGGCTGCAGCTCCCGCAGCAGCGCCCTGCCAATGCCCGAGCTGGGCCGGTCGGCGACGATCGTCCCGCGGCCGGGCGTGCGCTCCAGCAGGCCGCGCATCTCCAGGTCCCTCAGGGCGTCGCGGATCGACGCGCGGGACACCCCGAGCGTGGTCGCCAGCTCGCGTTCCGGCGGGAGCTTGGCGCCCGGCGGCAGCTCGCCGGCCAGGATCAGCCGCTCGATGTCGGTCGCCAGCTCGGCTGGCAGCGACAGGCTCGTCGGTGCCAGCTCGGACCACTCAACCACCTGGCACGCCCTCTGTTGGTCTGATCAGCCGACCATATGGTGCGGCGGTCCCGCCAGGCAAGGGGCGCCGTTGCCGGTCATGGTGGCCAGCCAGCGGCCGTCGTGGCGGCGGACCTCGACGCCCAGGCCGAAGCAGGCGGAGACCGCCTCGCCGGTGAGCGCGGCGTCGACCTGGCCGGCGGCCACCACCGCGCCGCCGGCCAGCAGCAGGGCGTGGGTGGTGTGCGGCGGCAGGTCCTCGAGATGGTGGGAAACCACCACGGTGGCCAGGTCCGGCTCGAAGGCGGCCAGCTCACCGAGGGCCGCCAGCAGCAGCTCGCGGGCGGCCAGGTCCAGCCCGCTGGCCGGCTCGTCGAGCAGCAGCAGCCGCGGCGAGGGCATGAGCGCCCTGGCGATGCGAACGCGGCCGCGCTCGCCCTGCGAGCAGGTCCCGACCCGCCTGGCGGCCAGGTGCGCGCAGCCCATCAGCTCCAGCAGCTCGCCCGCCCGCGCCCGCTCGGCGGCCCTGTAGCAGTCCCAGAGCGGCTGGATGCTGCCGCTCGCCCCGGTCAGCACCACCGCCTCGGCGGTCAGCTCGTCCGGCATGCGCAGCGCCTGGTCGACCACGCCGATCAGGCGGCGCAGCTCGCGCATGTCCACTTTGCCGAGGCGCTGGCCGAGCACGCGGACCGCCCCGGCGCTGGGGTGGCGCCTGGCGCCGGCCATCGACAGCAGGGTGGTCTTGCCGGCGCCGTTGGGCCCCAGCAGCGCCCAGTGCTCGCCCGGCCGGACTCGCCAGGTGACCTCCCGGAGCAGGTCGCTGCGGTCGGGCGCCCAGACCCGTACGCCGTCCAGCTCGACGTAGGCCCGAGCCGGCTCGCGCGCCTGGTCCATCGGCTCCACCCCTTGATTGCGGCCGCCCGGGCGGCGGCCTCGGCCGTCGCCGATAGGAGCACGGCGCCCGCTCCCCGCGCAAACCCGACCGGTCGCGCCCCGGGTGTGGTGGTGGATGCCGGGGTTCCCCGCCGGTGGGGTGGTGGGCGCCAGGGGTTCCCCGCCGGGCGCCGGTGCTTGACGCTTGGGCCCGCGGCCCGGAGGCTTCGCGCATGGACGGAGCGCCGCGGCGCTGGTACGCCGAGCTGGCATGGCTCGGCGGGGCGCGCGAGACGGTTGACGAGCGCGTGCTGATCACCACTGCGGGGGACAGGGTGGTGGCCGTCGAGCCGGGCCGGGACCCGCCGCCGGACGCGCGCCGGCTCCCCGGCCTGGTGCTCCCGGCCCTGGCCAACGCCCACTCGCACGCCTTCCACCGCGCCCTGCGCGGCCGCGCGCAGGGCGGCGCCGGCGACTTCTGGTCGTGGCGAGAGCGGATGTACGCGCTGGCGGCCAGGATCGAGCCGGACAGCTACCTGGAGCTGGCCCGCGCCACCTACGCGGAGATGGCGCTGGCCGGCATCGCCGCCGTCGGCGAGTTCCACTACCTGCACCACCCGCCGAGCGGCGGCCGCTACGCCGACCCCAACGCGATGGCGCTGGCGCTGCTGCGCGCCGCGGCCGAGGCGGGCGTGCGCATCACCCTGCTGGACACCTGCTACCTCCAGGCCGACGCCGACGGCACACCGCTGGAGGGCGTGCAGCGCCGCTTCGGCGACGGCGACGCCGCGGGGTGGGCGCAGCGGGCCGAGCGCCTGGCGCCGGCGGCGACCGCCGCCGGCGCGCTGCTCGGCGCGGCCATCCACTCGGTGCGCGCGGTGCCGCCGGCGGCCATGGCCGAGGTGGCCGTCTGGGCGGCGGAGCGCCGGGCACCTCTGCACCTGCACCTGTCCGAGCAGCCCCGCGAGAACCAGGCCTGCCTGGAGGCCACCGGCCGCACGCCCGCGGCGCTGGCCGCCGACCTGGGCGTGCTCGGCGAGCGCACCACGGTGGTGCACGCCACCCATGTGACCGCCGGCGACGTCGAGCTGCTCGGCGCCGCCGGCACCACCGCGTGTCTGTGCCCGACCACCGAGCGCGACCTCGCCGACGGCATCGGCCCGGCGCGGCCCCTGGCGCAGGCGGGCTGCCCGCTGGCGCTCGGCAGCGACAGCCACGCGGTCATCGACCTGTTCGAGGAGGCCAGGGCGGTCGAGCTGGACGAGCGCCTGCTGACCGGGCGGCGCGGCCAGCACCGGCCGGTCGACCTGCTGCGCGCCGCCACCATTGGCGGCATGCGCAGCCTCGGCTGGGACGCCGGCTCGATCGAGCCGGGCCGGCTGGCCGACCTGGTCGCGCTGCGGCTGGACTCGCCGCGCCTGGCGGGAGCGCCGCCCGAGGACCTGCTGGCTGCCGCCGTGTTCGCCGCCACCGCCGCCGACGTCGCCGACCTGGTCGTCGGCGGCCGCGAGGTGGTCGCAGGCGGCCGGCACCTGCTGGTGGAGGACGTCCCCGGGGCCCTGTGGAAATCCATCGCCGCGTTGTCGCCCCCCTGAGGGACACTCACGGGCGAGGCGACGCTGACCTTGCTCCGCTCCCGCCCGGCACGCCGTCCGATGGTCCCCTCCGGCGGGCGATCCACCAGAGCCATCCTCCAGGAATCTGAAAGAATCGAAAAACTAGATTGACAATCGTGAAGGTTTGAGTTTCTATTCACCCGGCGCTGCCCGCCCGTGGCCATCCGCGGAGCCGCGGGGTCGGGCGGACCGGCCGGCAGCCAGCCGGCCCCGGTGCCGCCGGACGAGCGCCGATCCAACCAAACCCTGATCGACCACCGACCACGAAGGTCTTCTTCGGCATGAGCAATTTCCTCCAGACGCGCCCCAGCGCCGGCACCGCCCCCGGCTCGGCGCCGTCACCGGCCATCGAGGTCCAGGATCTGGTCAAGACCTATCCCGGCGGCGTCCGCGCGCTGCGTGGCCTGGGTTTCACCGTCGAGCCCGGGACGGTCTTCGGGCTGCTCGGCCCCAACGGCGCCGGCAAATCCACCACCGTCAAGATCCTCACCACGCTGAGCCGCCCCGACTCGGGCAGCGCCCGCGTCGCCGGCATCGACGTGGTGCGGCGACCCGACCGCGTGCGCCGGGCGATCGGCTGCGTGGCGCAGCGGTCGGGGGTCGACCTGGAGGCGACCGGCCACGAGAACCTCGCCCTCCAGGGGCGCCTGTACGGCATCGGCGGCCGAGCGCTGAAGTCGCGGGTCGGCGGGCTGCTCGAGCGCTTCGGCCTCGGCGAGGCCGCCGACCGTATCACCAAGACCTATTCGGGCGGCATGCGGCGAAAGCTCGACGTGGCGCTCGGCCTGGTCCACCGGCCCGAGGTGCTGTTCCTGGACGAGCCCACCACGGGTCTTGATCCGGAGGCACGTGCCGATATGTGGAACGAGATCACTCGTTTGTCCAGCGAGGAGGGCATCACCGTCCTGCTGACCACGCACTACCTCGAGGAGGCGGACCGGCTGGCCCGCCGGCTGGCGATCGTCGACAGCGGCCGCGTGGTCGCCGCCGGCACGCCAGACGAGCTCAAGGCCGAGCTGCGCGGCGACGCCATCCACGTCGAGCTGGGCGCGCCGGAGCCGCACGCCCTCGTCCGCGACGCCCTCGTCCGCGACGCCCTCGACCGGCTGCAGGGCGTCCACGAGGTGGTCCTGGACGGCCGGCTGGTGCGCGCCCGGGTCGACAGCGGCGCCACGGCCGTGCCGGCCGTGCTGGGCGCGCTCGAGTCGCGCGGGCTGGCCGTGGCCGCCGTCACCATCGCCCGTCCCTCCCTGGACGACGTCTACCTGCGCTACGCCGGCCGCGCCTTCAGCCAGGCCGACGTGGCGCACGAGACCGGAGGCCCACGATGACCACCGCCGTCGCGCACTCCTGGTACATGACCGTCCGCCACCTGCGCTTCCTGTCGCGCCAGCCGTGGCTGATCTCGATCAGCCTGGTGCAGCCGGTCGTCTGGCTGCTGCTGTTCGGCCAGCTCTTCAAGCGGATCGTCGAGATCCCCGGCTTCGCCTCCGGCTCCTACATCACCTTCCTGACACCCGGTGTCGTGGTGATGACCGCGATGTTCTCGGGCGGCTGGGCCGGCATGGGGGTGATCAGCGACCTCGACCGCGGCGTCACCGACCGGTTCCTGGTCTCGCCGGTCCGGCGCGGCGCGCTCACCAGCGGGATGCTCGCCTACCAGGCGCTGGTGTCCATCGGGCAGTCGCTGATCATCGTCGCGCTCGGCCTGGTCGCCGGGGCGCGCTTCTCCAACGGCGCCGCCGGGGTGGCCGTGCTGGTCGTCGCCGCGATGCTGGTGAACCTGGCGTTCGCGTCGCTGTCGATCGCGCTCAGCCTGGTCATCCGCAAGGAAGAGTCGGTCATCGCCGCGGTGCAGTTCGTCGCGCTGCCGCTCACCTTCCTCGGCGCCGGCTTCATGGCCGAGGGCCTGATGCCCTCGTGGATCCGCGCCGTCGCCCACTACAACCCCGTCAACTGGGCCGTGGAGGCGGGCCGCGGGGCGCTGGAGCCGAGTCCCCACTGGGGCTTCGTGCTGGCGCGCGGCGGCTGGCTGCTGGCGCTCGCGATCGCCTGCGGGCTGCTGGCGACCATCGCCTTCCGTTCCTACCAGCGCTCCGTGTGACCGACCTCCTGGTTGCGTTCGGCGTCCTGCTGGATACGCTGATCGTGCGCTCGGTGCTGGTGCCAGCGCTCACGTTCGACCTCGACCGCCGCATGTGGTGGCCGAGCCGTCTTCCAGCGCCAGCAGCCTCCGATCCCAGAGCCCGCGCCCCCCGTGGCGGGCAGCGCGCCGAGGCGCGGTGGCGGGTCACGCCTGATCAGGCGAGCCCGACCGGAGGCGGCCGGGCGCGGCGACGCGCACGAGCCCGGGCCCCGGACCGGGCTCGTGCGCTGCTTCTCGGGGCCCTGGCGTCGGGCGACGCCGCGGACTCACCGGGGCACCCCTCGCGGTTCCAGGACCCCTCCGGGTCAGGGGAGCAGGCCCCGCTCGGCCAGCAATCCCTCCAGCGCCTCCAGCCAGGCGGCGTAATACGAGGTGGCCGGCGAGGCCTCGGGGTCGCCGGGCTGCCGCTGGATCGCGGCCACCAGGTGGCGCCGGAACTCGGCCCATGAGCTGCCGGTGCGCTCCAGCGCCACCACGCCCATGCCCAGCGCCCGCGCCTGCCAAGGCTCCTCGAAGACCAGCTCGCCGTTGTCGCGTGGCAGCGGCGCCCGGCCGGCGAGCGCGGCGTCGACCCGCTCCAGGCGAGGGACCTCGGTCACGGGGCGGTGTCCACGCTCGGCACGGCCGTGCCGATCATGCAGTCGCGCGTGACGATGCCGGCCAGCCGCTCCTGGTCCCAGCCCTCGGTGCCGGGCGGTCGCATCGGCAGCACCAGGTAGCGCACCTCGGCGCTGGAATCCCACACGCGGACCTCCACCTCGGCGGGCAGCTCCAGCCCGAACTCCTGGAGCACCGCCCGCGGTTCCGCGACCATGCGAGCCCGATAGGGCAGGCTCTTGTACCAGGCCGGGGGCAGGCCGAGCACCGGCCACGGGTAACAGGAGCAGAGCGTGCAGACCACCGCGTTGTGCACGGTCGGGGTATTGGCCACCACCACCATGTTGTCGCCCTCGGCGCCGCCGTAGCCCAGCTCGGCGATCGCGGCGGTCCCGTCGGCCAGCAGGCGCTGGCGGTAGGCGGGGTCGAGCCAGGCGCGAGCCACCACCTTCGCGCCGTTCCGCGGTCCGACGTCGTGCTCGTAGTAGGAGATGACCCGCTCGATCGCGTCAGTGGTGACCAGACCCTTGGCGACCAGCAGCGCCTCCAGCGCGCGGGCGCGCAGCTCGACGCCGGTCGCGGGCCGCGGGCGGTGCGCGCCGTGGTCGTGGTCGCCGTGGTCGTGGTCGCCGGCTTGGCCGGGACTGGGGCGCGGCTCAGCGGCTCCGGGGTCGCTCACGCGCTCGGTGCCTCCTCGAGGTAGTGCTCCCACAGGTCGACGACGACGGTCCAGGGCGGCCGGCCGTCGTCGCCCCACAGCTCAGGGGAGTCGAAGGCGACGGCGTAGACCGGCTCGGGCGTGGCCGGCTCGCCGTAGGCGGCCAGCTCCGGCAGGCCATCCAGGCCCTGCACGCGCTCGACCCGGCCGCTGGCGCCGCGCACGTAGCGCGGGCAGCGGGTGTGCCGTGCCGGTCGCATGCGCCGCACCCGCACCCGGTCGCCGACGGCGAAGCGCGCCCCGCTGGCCGGGGCCATCGGCGCGGCGCGTCGGACCTCGGCCACGGCGCTGGCGGCCAGCGCCGGGTCGTCCCGCCGCGGGTCCGGCTCGCCGGCGCACAGGCGCTCCATCATGCGCTCGACCTCGCCCGGCTGGATCAGCCCCTTGCGCTCCAGGAGGCGCTCAGCACTCCACAGCCAGCGCTGGTAGTACGAGGCGGCGAGGTAGTCGGCCGCTGGCATCTCCTCGCGCGTCGGCCGCCCGTCCGGGCCACCGCCGAGGCCCTGGATGCCGACGAGCATGTGGAGCGCGAACACGCGCGCCTCCCACGGCTCCTGGTAGGCGACGTCGCCGCCCGGCACCACCACCGCACCGAAGCCCTGCATGCCGCCCACGTCGTGCGCTCCGTCCATGCCCAGGGCGTAACACGCCGGCGCGCCACAGGGCAAGCCCGGCAGCGCGCCCGGTCAGCCGCCGCGATGGCCTGGGCTGGCCCGGGCGGCGGGAGTGGCCGCGGCCTGGGCAGCCGACGGAGCCCGGGCGGCGACCAGGGCGTCGCGGCCGGCGGCGAGCCCGGCGAGCAGGATGGCGACGGTGGTCGCGGCGAGGGCCGCCAGCGGCACGGTCCAGGCGCCGGTCAGGTCGTGCGCGAGGCCGAGCAGGGTCGGCCCGGTGGCCGCCAGCAGGTAGCCGACGGTCTGCGCCATGCCGGACAGCTCGGCCGCGTGGCGGGCGTCCGGCGCCCGCAGCGCGAACATCGTCAGCGCAAGGCTGAACAGCGCGCCCTGCCCGAGACCGATCAGCACGCACCACAACGGCAGCAGCCTGCCCCCCGAGAGCAGCAGCCCGCTGTAGCCGGCCAGCGACAGCAGGGCGGAGAAGGTGGCATGGACGCGCTGGCTCGCCCGCCTGGTCGCGATCGGCGGCACGGCCAGCGAGGTCACCAGCCCGGAGAACTGTGCCACCGACACCAGCCAGCCTGCTGCCGACGACGAAAGGCCCCGGTCGCGCAGGATCTCCGCCAGCCACGCGATCGTCGAGTAGAACACCAGCGACTGCAGCCCCATGAAAATCGTGACCTGCCACGCCAGCCCGGACCGCCACAGGCTCGGCACCGACCCCGACGACCCTGCCACCACCGCCGCGTCGCCCGCCCCGCGCGCGTTGCCTGCCGCTGGCACGTCGCCCGCCGCGGCATCTACCGCCTGAGCGGTCGAGGCTGGCGCGTCGCGTGGCACCCGGCGGTTCCTCGCTGGTGTGTCGCGTGGCACCCGGCGGTTCCTCGCTGGCGTGTCGCGTGGCACCTGGCTGTTCCCGGCTGGCGCGTCGTCCGCTCCCCGGGCGATGCCTGGCGGCGGTGACGTCGGCCGGGTGCTCCGGCGCGCCAGCGGCAACCAGACCAGCGCGGCGACGGCCGCCGGCGCGGCCCAGTAGGCCAGCGACCCGCGCCAGCCGAGGCCGGCGCGATCGGCGACCGGGACGGCCAGCGCAACGGCGACCGTGGCCGTCACGCCCATCGCTCCGCTGTAGAGCCCCGTCATCCACCCGGTCCGGTCGGGGAAGTCGCGCTTGATGAGGCCCGGCAGGAGCACGTTGCCCGCGGCGATCGCCAGCCCGAGCAGCGCGGTGCCGCCGAACAGCGCGGCCAACGGCCCGCTGGAGCGCAGCAGGATGCCCACGACCAGCACCACCATGCTCGCCAGCAGCGTCCGCTCGATGCCGAAGCGGCGGGCGATCCGCGGTGCCAGCGACGACAGCGCGGCGAAGGCGAGTAGCGGCAGCGTCGTGATCAGGCCCGCAAGCCCGTGGGAGATGCCCTCGTCGGCGCGGATCTCGCCGACCAGGGGGCCCACCACTGTGATCGCCGCGCGGAGGTTGCTGGCCAGCAGCAGGATCGCGGCCGCGAGGAGGCCGGCTCGCACCCGCGACTGGAATGACGGTGAACCCACCCCTCGATGGTAGCCATGACCGAGCGCTCCCAGCCCGATGGTCGCCATGACCGGGCGGTCCCAGCCGTCGCTCGGAGCCGGAGGCGAGTCCTGGCCCAGAGCCGGGCGCGCGGCGCTGCCCGGGCCTCCGGCTCAGTCGTCCAGTTCCTCGCTGAGGATCTCGACGCAGAGGTCGAGGCACTCCACGCAGATCTGTGGCGGCGCGCTCTCGCGGCGCCTCGCGCCGGGCTTGACGGCCACACGGCGCCCGCCGTACTTGGCGAGGACCACCCTGCGGTCGGGAGCCACGGCCAGGCCGGTCACCTGATCGCGTCGCTTGCCGCAGAAGTTGCAGCGGGCTTTGGGCTCGGAGGGCTCGATCGCCACCAGCCGCGCCAGGCCGGGCGTTGAGGCCGTCCCGCCGTTGAGCGCCTCCAGCGCCAGGTCCACGCAGCCATTGCAAATCATCACCCCGGGGCCGGCGATGATCTTGCCCACTTCGGCCCGGGACCGGCCGCAGAACGAGCAGGTCATGCGGACGTGACCGGTTGCCTTGAGCGACCCCTTGCCGGCGCTGACGTCGACGATCTGGTGCACCCGCTGGTAGCTGAGCCCCAGTGCGTCGGCGATCTCTCGAAGCGAGCCGCCGCTCGCGTGCAGCCGCCGGATCGCGTGCTGGTAGCCGACGCGCGCGAGGTCCGCCTCGCGCGCGAACTTGATCAGCCGGTCCCGCGCCTCACGAGCCTCCCGCAGGATCGCCTCGTCCAGAGCCGCCATGGTGTCTATCTTGATAGACGCCGGAGACCCGGTCAAGACGCACGCGGCGGGCGGAGGCCCGAACGGGCGGCCCGGCGGGGGAGCGGGCTGTCTCGCGGGGTGGCCGCGGGGCCCGGATGGGCGGCCCGGCGGGGGAGCGGGCGGTGTCAGGGCAGGTGGGCCGCCTGCCCTGGCCGGGCGGGTGGCCGGGGCAGTGAGCGGGCAACGTCAGGGGAGGTGGCCGGCCAGGACGGTCCGGACGGCGCGGCGGGCGTACTCGTCGACGTCGGGGGGCAGGCCGACGGCAGCGAGTGCGGCGGGCTCGGCCAGCAGCGACAGGAAGGCGTACTGGAGGCAGGCGCCGAGCAGGGCGGCGGCGATGAAGGGAGGATCGGCCTCGCGCCCGAGGCGCCCGGCCTCGCGCTCGGCCTCGAGATAGGCGATCAGGGCCGCGTGGCCCTGAATCGGGCCGCCGTCCCGCTCCGGCATCCTGCGCCGTAGCCAGGCGCTCACGTCGTGGTCGGCGAGCGCAGACCCGGTCATCGGCAGCAGTTCCCCGTAAAAGCGGATCGCGGTGGCGGCCAGGCGTTCGAGGTTGCCCTCGACCGTGCCGCTGCCGACGCTGTCGGCGGCTTCGCGCATGGCCCCGCGGATTCCGCCGGTGACTGCACCGAAAGCCGCGCCGAACAGGGCGGTTTTGTTCTCGAAGTGGTTGTAGATGCTGCCTTCGGAGACCTTGGCCGCGCGGGCGATCTCTCTGGTGGTCGCGTGGGTGACGCCGCGCTCGCGGATCACCTGGATTGCGGCGGCGACAATCCGCTCGCGCATCGACTGGTCACTGGGTCGGGCCGGCATCTCGCCTCCGGGCTGCAGCTGGCGGTCAGGGCTGGACGCTATCACTACTTGACTTCTGAGTGAGGGCTCACCCATTATGAGTGAGTACGCACTCAGACACAAGCGAGTGGCGATAGTCGCCGAAGGGCCGGGTTCGCACAGACAAGTCTGCGGATGGACGAGTCGACGAATCGACAGAGCCACAGGTGGACAAGTCGATGTGGAGACGGGAGGCACCGACATGAACCTGAAGATCGTCAACCCTCGGCCCAAGTACGGCCGTGTCCGGCTCATCGAGCCGCCGGGGCTCGGCTACATCCACGTGTCGGCGGCGGTGGAGCCGCCGGCGCGGGGGCCGCTGCCCGGCAGGAGCGCGGCGAAGCTGGCGCTCCTGGCCAACCTGAAGTCGCTGGCCAGCCAGCTCGAGCGCCTGGACACAGTCGAGAAGGCCACGGTCTACCGCGCGATCCTGGTGCCGCCGCCGGCCGGCTACGCGAAGGAGAAGGCGTCCCACATGGCCCGCTACGACGTGGTGGTCCTGATCGAGACCACTTCGCCGGAGGTGATCGACGAGGTTCAGCGCGCTGAGCCCTACAAGCTGCTGCTCGACGCGGTGACCGACGCCGCCAGCGACCTGCACGTGATGGCCGCCCGCTGCGTCCGGCGGATCGGCGACGTCGACAAGACCAGGCAGGGGCTGTTCCTGTTCAACTACTTCGTCGCCGACGATCCCGAGGTGGCGCTGGAGCTGTGGGACTACCTCGCCGACTGGTACGTGGTCGAGACCGGGCTGCGCAACTCCACGCTGCTGGCCCCGATCGGCGACGCTGACTACGTCTTCGTCAACCACGCCCGCTGGGACGAGAGCCTGCCGCGCTTCATGGTCCGGCAGATGGCAAAGCCCAGCTTCTTCACCTACGTGCTCGCCAACATGCGGGCGAACCGGGTCGGCGCGATGCCCCTGCTGTACCGGCTCGCCTGAGCGCCCCGGACCGCTCGGCCGGCCTGGTGCAGAATTGACCGCATGAGCGCAGCGATTACCCCCGGCCTGCACGCCAGCTTCGCCTACACGGTGACCGACGCCGATACCGCCGCCGCGCTGGAGAGCGGGCTGGTGCCCGTGCTCTCCACGCCGCGGGTGCTCGCGCTGGCGGAGCGCGCGACGGTCGAGGCGCTGCAGGGCGCCCTGGAGGAGGGCGCCACCACCGTCGGCGCCAAGGTCGAGCTGGAGCACCTGCTGGCCACCCCGGTCGGCGCTCCGGTCGAGGTCGGCGCCACCTTGGAGCGGGTCGAGGGCCGCCGCCTGGTGTTCTCCGTCCAGGTCACCGACGCCGGGCGAGTCGCCGCCAGGGGCCGCGTCACCCGCGTGTTGGTGGACCTGGAGCGATTCCTGGCCAGCGTGGCCGCGCGGCGGTAGGCCATGGCCGGCGATCTAGGCGATCTACTGGAGCGCGCGAACGCGCTACTGGCCAGCAGCCCTGTTGTCGACGGGCACAACGACCTGGCGTGGGCGATCCGCGAGCTTGCCGGCTACGACCTCGACGAAGTCGACGTCGCGGTCGCCCAGCCGCGGCTGCAGACGGACATCCCGCGGCTGCGCGCCGGAGGCGTGGGTGCCCAATTCTGGTCGGTGTACGTGCCCTCCAAGCTCCAGGGCGACCACGCGGTCAGCGCGACGCTGGAGCAGATCGACGCCGTGCGCGCGATGGTGGCCCGCTATCCCGACGATCTCGCGCTGGCCAGGACCGTAGACGAGGTCGAGCGTGCGGTGGCCTCCGGTCGGATCGCTTCGCTGCTGGGCGCCGAGGGCGGCCATTCGATCGACGCCTCGCTCGGCACGCTGCGCATGCTGTTCGAGCTGGGCGTGCGCTACCTCACCCTCACCCACAACGACAACCTTCCCTGGGCGGACTCGGCGACCGACGAGCCGGGCTGCGGCGGCCTGACGCGCTTCGGCGAGGAGGTCGTGGCGGAGATGAACCGGCTCGGCATGCTGGTGGACCTGAGCCACGTCGCGGAGACGACCATGCGGGCTGCCGTCGACGTGAGCCGGGCGCCGGTGATCTTTTCGCATTCCTCGGCCCGAGCGCTCTGCGACGTCCCGCGCAACGTCCCCGACGAGGTGCTCGGGCGGCTGGCGGGCAACGGCGGGATGTGCATGGTGACCTTCGTGCCGATGTTCGTCTCGCCCCGCTGCGCCGAGTGGTGGGCGCTGGCCCGCGAGCACGTCGCCGCCCAGGGCCTCGATCCCGGCGACGTCTCCGCCGCCCGACCGGTGGTCTCCGAGTGGAGGCGGGACCACCCGCCGCCACTCGTCAGCCTCGCAGAGGTGGCCGATCACCTGGACCACGTCCGCGAGGTCGCCGGTGTGGAGCACGTCGGCCTCGGCGGCGACTACGACGGCGTCGACTTCCAGCCGGAGGGGCTCGAGGACGTCAGCGGCTACCCACGGCTGCTGGCCGAGTTGCTCGGGCGCGGTTGGTCCGAAGCGGAGGTGGCCAAGCTCACCTGGGGCAACGCGCTGCGCGTCCTGCGTGACGCCGAGTCGGTCGCCCAAGAGCTCTCCGCGCGCCGGGCACCCTCGCTGGCGACCATGGGCGCGCTCGACGGCGCCTGATTCGCCGCGCCGCTGGCGCCCGAACGCGCCGCTGAGATCACCGTCCAGTTGGGGACCGGCGGGTGCCGGCGCGGAGGTCCCGCCCGGCGCCGGCGAGCAGCTCCAGCACCAGGGCTTGCCACTGTGCACCGGTGGGCGAGGCCGCCAGCGCGGTGGGGTCCAGGCCGGCGGCCACCAGGACCCGGCACAGGCTCCGGTGCGAGCGTTGCGCGCCGGGTCGCGTCCCGCGGGCCACGGCGAGCATCGGCTGCCGCGGATGGGCGAACGCGGCGCGCAGCAGCGAGCGCAGCAGCCGCTGGCCGCGCGGATCGCCGGCCAGGGCGCGCGGCCGGACGGACAGGTGGGCCGCGTCGACCAGCGGTGGCGGGCGGAAGCAGGCGGCAGGGACTCGCCGCTGCAGCCGCAGGTCGAAGCGTGCGACCCACCAGGCGGTGGCGAGGTCGCGTGGTCGCGCCGCGGCCAGGCGCCGCGCCATGCCCCATTCCACCAGCAGGTCCGCGCTGGCCAGCGCGCTCAGGGGATCGTCCAGCAGGCGGCGCAGCAGCGCGGCGGTGATCGCGAACGGGATGCTTGCCACCACGCGGTAGGGGCGGCGGGGGAGTGGCACCTGGCGCGCGTCGCCGTGGACCACCGTGACCTGGCCGGCGGTGAAGCGCCGCTCGAGGCGGCACGTCAGCCGAGCGTCACGCTCGATGGCGATGACCCGCGCGCCAGCGGCGGCCAGCGGCACCGTGATCGCGCCGTCACCGGCGCCGAGGTCGAGCACGAGGTCGCCTGGACCGACCCCGGCGCGCCGGACCAGCTCAGCGGCGACACCGCGGTCGCGGAGGAAGTGGGCTCCGGCGCGATTGGGCGCCGAGCGGGCGCGACCGACCACGGAAGACCATGACCATCACGATGATCGCTCCTCCTCGACGCCGGTGGTCCGAACCAGGGGCAGCATGCCCGCGCGTGGCCCGCCCGGCAACCGATTTTCGCCCGGGCGTCGCGCTGGCGCGACCCCGCAGGCGATACGGCGACTGGTGGCTATGCCCGTTGGACGGTAGAGCGATAAACCGACAAATTGGCAATGCGAAATAGGGCGGATCAAGGACCAGCTCGTCGCGATCGACCAGCGGGTCAGACTCGATGGCGCCCGGTCCGGGACGGCGGGTGTGGCCGAGCAGGCCGAGCTCAAGGCCGCGGCCGGCGCGCTGCTGACCTACCACTTGGGTGGCCGGCGGACCGACGACGCGCTGCTGGGCCAGATCCAGGCTGCCTGGGTGGAGTACGAGGCCCTCCGGCAGGAGCAGCAGGAGCGCGTGCTGCTGCAGTCGGGCGTGGCAGGCAAGCGGTGCGGGGGAGTTCAGTCGCCAGGAGTGGGTGGGACTCGGTCGCCGGCTGCAGGCGGCGATGGACCGCCACCTTGCCGGCTGGCGTTCCTGGTTTGACCGGCACGCCGGGCAGGACGCTCCACCAGACCGTGTCGACCGACGCTTGAGGTTGCGGCTCGGAGCGTCGAACCGAGCCCGCGGGTCCAGACGGAGGTGGAGGTCGCCGCTGTCGAACCGGCCCATACTGTTTGGGTTGATGTCGCCGGAATCGGGCGGTGAGAGGGTGCTCACGGACTTCTATGTCACGTTCGCGACGGTGTGCTTCACGCTGCTTGGCCTCTGGATCATCGTCGTCCAGACCCGGCATGCCGAATGGCGGCGACTCTCGGTTCATCGGCGGCGGGCCTACGGCGTGGCGTTGCATTTCTCGCTGCCGGGCTTGATGGGACTGCTCTCGCTGATCGATCCAGCCAGCACGCGGCTCTGGCGGATCTCGTTCGCAGTCGCTGCGGGCGGTGGCGCGGTCGTCCTGGCCCTCGTGCGCGGTCCAGCAGCCACCTGGCTCGGCACGGCAGCGTACGTGGCGGCCGTCCTCCTTCGTTGCCGACGTCGGCATTTCGGCCCGACCACTGCGCGTCGAGGCGGTCCTGCTCACGGTCCTGGTGTTCCTCGGCGTGAACGTCGCCTGGCTCTTGCTCTTCGACGAGACGTCCTCCGCCCGCGACTGACGACCCGCCGCAGGCCGTCTCGCTCCGAATGGCGCCTGGCCAAGGGCACTATGGCGCCTGACCGGAGCATCATGCTCGATAATCGAAAACTTATGTTGCATCCAGGGCAACCGGGGGAACCCCAAGGACCCAAGGGGCCTGAGGCCGTCAGGACCCCGGGTTCGTGAGCTGGGCGGCGCGGGACTCGAGGTAGCGCTGCTCGGGGATGCTGAGGGTGCGGCGGGCGGCGAGGCGGTAGTGGACGCGGGCGGCGTCCCGGTCGCCGGCGAGGTCGAGCAGGTGGGCGCGGACGGCGTCCACCCGGTGGTGGCCGGCCAGCGCGGGGTCGGCCTCGGCCGCGGCGAGCTGCTCCAGACCGGCCTGGGGGCCGTGGACCATGGCGACGGCGACGATCCGGTTGAGGGTGACCATCGGCCCGGGCGCGACGGTGGCGAGCAGGTCGTACAGCCCCAGGATCTGCTGCCAGTCGGTGTCCTCGAACCGCTCGGCCTCGTCGTGGACGGCGGCGATCGCGGCCTGGAGCTGGTAGGGGCCGATGGGCGCACTGGCCAGCGTCTGGGTGATCAGGCCGACGCCCTCGGCGATGGCGCTGGCGTCCCAGCGGCCGCGGTCCTGCTCGGCGAGCGGGACCAGCCCGCCGTCCGCGCGCGTCCGCGCCGGACGGCGGGCATCCGTGAGCAGCATCAGCGCCAGCAGTCCGGCGACCTCGCCGTCCTCCGGCAGGCGCTCGCGGAGCTGCCGGGTCAGGCGGATCGCCTCAGCGGTCAGCTCGACGCGCTGCAGCGCCGGCCCGGAGCTGGCGGTGTAGCCCTCGTTGAAGATGAGGTACAGCACCTGCAGCACCGCGACCATCCGCTCGGAGCGCTCGGCCCGCGGGGGCATGGCGAACTCGGCGCCGCTGGCCCTGATCCGCTGCTTGGCGCGGCTGATGCGCTGGGCGACGGTGGCCTCGGGGACCAGGAACGCGCGGGCGATCTCCGCCGTGGTCAGCCCGCCGACGGCGCGCAGCGTCAAGGCGACCTGGGAGGGAGGAGTCAGCGACGGGTGGCAGCACAGCAGCAGCAGGGTGAGGGTGTCGTCGACGGCCGGTGCCAGCTGGGGCTCCGGCGCCGCCATCGCGGCGGCGGTCTCCTCACGCCGCCGGCGGGCGGTCTCGTTGCGCCACAGCTCGGTCCGCCGGCGGGAGGCCACGGTGATCAGCCAGCCCGTCGGGTTGGCGGGCACGCCCTCGGCCGGCCACTGCGTCGCCGCTCCCAGCAGCGCCTCCTGCACGGCGTCCTCGCAGGTGTCGAAGCCGCCGTAGCGCCGGACCAGCACGCCCAGGACCCGTGGCGCCAGCTCGCGCAGCAGCTCCTCGACCCGGGTGGGGGCGCTCACAACGCTCACAACTCCAGCCAGGGCCGTACGTCCATGACGGGCCGCACCTCGACCTCGTTGTAGAAGGCGTCGGGGACCCGCGCGGCGAGCTCGACCGCACGCTCCTGGCTCTGGCACTCGATCAGGTAGAAGCCGGCCAGATGCTCCTTCACCTCGGCGAACGGCCCATCGGAGGTCAACGTCCGCCCCTCGCGCACAGAGACGCGCTTGGCCAGCGACGGATCGGCCAGCCCCTCCGACGCCACCAGCTCCCCGGACGCGGCCAGCTCCTCCCTGAAGGCGCCATGGCCGCGCCCGAACTCCACCCGCTGGACCTCGGACAGCTCCTCCCAGACCGCCCGCGACCTGGGGTTGCTGTAGATCAGGATCAGGTACTTCATCGGTGCCTCCACCAATCTCGATACGACGCTCTGTCACTGTGTCGACACCAGCACCGCGGGCTTCGACATCCCTGGAGAGCGGCTGCCGCGGGCGGTCAGGGGCCGGCGCCGGGCGAACCGGGCCCGGGCGGTGCCTGGGCCTGGCCGAGGGTGATGCCGGAGAGACGCTCCAAGGCTTTGACGAGCGCGTGGTTGCCCTCGCCGCCGAGGCCGCCGCGTTGCAGGCTGCGGTACAGCTGGAAGACCGTGCTGGTGGCCAGCACCGGCGCGCCGGTCTCGTCGGCGGCCTCGATCACCAGCCGGAGATCCTTCTGCTGGAGGTCGATGGTGAAGCCGGGCCGCCAGTCGCGGTGGACGGCCTGCGGCCCGCGGTTGGAGAGCATCCAGCTCCCGCCGGCGCCGCCGGCGACGGCCTCGATGGTGCGGTCGAGGTCCAGCCCGGCGGCCTGCGCGAACACCAGCGCCTCGCTGGCGGCGAGCATGTTCACCACCACCAGGATCTGGTTGACCAGCTTGCAGCTCTGCCCGGCGCCGATCGGCCCGACGTGGGTGATGGTGGAACCCATCGCCTCCAGGTACGGCCTGGCCCGTTCCAGGTCGGCCTCCTCGCCCCCGACCATGATGCTCAGCGTGCCCTTGGCGGCGCCCTCGCTGCCGCCCGACACCGGAGCGTCGAGCATGGCCACGCCCGCCTCGGCCAGGCGCTCGGCGATGCGTCGGGTGGCTTGCGGGCTGATTGTCGACATGTCGACCACCAGCGAGCCGGGTCTGGCGCCGTGGATCACGCCCTCCGGCTCCAGCAGCACGGCTTCGACGTCTGGAGTGTCGCTGACGCAGACGAACACCACGTCGGTGGCGGCGGCCAGCCTGGCCGGGCTGGCCGCGGTGGCGGCCCCGGCGTCGGCCAGCGGCTGCATCCGCTCGGGAGTGCGGTTGTAGACGGTGAGGTCGACGCCGGCTCTCAGCAGGTTGTGGGTCATGCCGCTGCCCATGATCCCAAGCCCGATGAAGCCGATGCGGTCAGGCATGATCCTCCTCTGGCTCGGCGTGTGGCGCTCCAGCCCCGCAGCGCATCGTACCGGCCCGGCTCACAGGCCGGTGGTGGCGCGGGGGTATGCCACCTCCGGGTCGGTCACGACGTTGACCAGGTAGGGGACACCGGCGTCGAAGGCGCGGCGCAGCGCCGGGGCGATGCCGTCAGGGGTGGTGACCAGCTCGCCGGCGCCGCCCAGCGCGCGCACGACCTCGTCGTAGCGGCAGCCGGGCTGCAGGTCGGCGGCGACGTCGTAGCCGTAGAGCGCGCGCATCGGGTGCTTCTCCAGGCCCCAGGCGCCGTTGTTGCCGCAGACGATCGCCACCGGCAGGCGGTGGCGGACCAGGGTGTCGACGTCCATCAGCGACAGGCCGGCCGCGCCGTCGCCCAGCAGCAGGACCACCTGCGCCGCCGGCCGGGCCATGCGCGCGGCGATGGCGTAGCCGAGCCCGGTGCCCAGGCACCCGTACGGGCCCGGGTCCAGCCACGACCCGGGCCGGGCGGGCTCGACGTAGCGGCCGGCGAAGGAGACGAAGTCGCCGCCGTCGCCGATCACCACCGCGTCGTCGGCCAGCAGCCCGCGCAGCTCGCCGTAGATCCTGGCCGGGTGGATGGGCTCGGCGTCGCTGGCGAGTACCTGCTGGTCCTTGCGCCGCGCCTCGGCGGCGGCCTCCCGCAACCGCGCGAGCCATTGCGCCCTGGCGGCGCGGCCGTCCCCCCCGCCGGCGGCGGCGACCAGGCCGTCCAGCGCCGAGGCGAGGCTGCCGGCGACGCCCTCGGCGAGCTCCACGTGGGTTGCGAGCTGCTCCGGGCTGTCGGCGAGCTGGACCACCTTGGCGGGCTGGTCGGAGTCGGCGCCGAAGGCGCCGTAGCCCAACCGGAAGTCCAGCGGCGCGCCGGCCACGATCACCAGGTCGGCGGCGCCGAAGGCCAGCGAGCGGGCGCGGGTGACCAGCAGCTCGTGGCCGGCCGGAAGCACTCCGCGGCCCATGCCGTTGGCGATCACCGGCAGGCCCAGCGCTTCGGCGGCGCGGCGCGCGGCCTGCTCGCCGTGGTCGGCCCACACGTCCGAGCCGAGTACCAGCACGGGGCGCTGCGCGCGGCCCAGCAGGGCGGCCGTTCTGGCCAGCGCGCCGGCGTCGGGCTCCCGCGCCGGCGGGGCGGGGGCCTCCGGCAGGGTTACCGTGGCGCTCGAGAAGAGCTGCTCGATCGGGACGTCCAGGAAGACCGGTCCGCGGTGAGGCCGGTCCGCCAGCGCCAGCGCGGCGTCGACCTCGGCGGCGATATCGCCGACCTGGTGGACGGTGGCGGCGCGCTTGGTGACCGGGGCCAGCAGTGGTGGATGGTCGAGCTCCTGGAGGCTGCCCCACCCCCAGCGGGCGGTCGGGGCGCGCCCGCCGAGCAGCAGCAGCGGCGAGCCGTTGAACCAGGCGGTGGTCACCGCGCTCAGGCTGTTGGTCACGCCCGGCCCCGCGGTCACCACCGCGAGGCCGGGAGTGCGGGTGAGCTTGGCGAGGCCCTCGGCGGCGAACACCGCCGTCTGCTCGTGACGGACGTCGATCAGCGGCATCGGCGGCTCCGCCTTGACCGCGCCGTCGTACATGGGGAACACGTGCCCACCCGACAGCGTGAACATCGCGCTGACGCCGCGGAGCCTGGCGACCGCCACCGCCAGCGCGCCCCCGTGCCCCTCCAGCTTCGCCTGCCGCCCGGTCTCGGTCGTTTCGGTCATGATCCCGCTCCATCGCCTCGCTCGGACCGTTCCAGGGTCCCCTGGGCCCGTCTGGAGACCTATGCTCGCACCGAGGGTCGCAATCCAGGAAGGAGCGGGCGTGGCGGAGGGGTCGACCTACCCGGTCTGGGGGTGGGGGCTGCCGGGGGAGGAACCCGGCGCGGAGGCGCTGGCGGCGCTCGGCCCGGCGGTGCGGTCGATGCTCGGCTTCGACGCGCAGGCGCCGGAGCGTCCCGCGTCGCTGGCCGAGCTGCCGGTGCCGCGGCCGCGCCCGCCGGCCGCGCTGGCGGCGATCGCCTCCGACGCGGCGCCGGACCGCGCCCGCCACGGGCTCGGCCGCTCCTACCGCGACCTGATCAGGGGCCTGCGCGGCCGCATCGACCACCCGCCTGACCTGGTGCTTCGCCCCCGCGACCAGGGCGAGGTCGCTGCCGTGCTCGACTGGTGCGGCGATGCCGGCGTGGCGGTGGTGCCGTTCGGCGGCGGCACCAGCGTGGTCGGCGGGGTGGAACCGGACGTCGGCGACGGCTGGGCGGGCGCGGTCTCGCTGGACCTCGGGCAGCTCGCCGGGGTCGTGGAGGTCGACCCGTGCACACGCGCCGCGCGGGTGCTGGCGGGCACTCTGGGGCCCGCGCTCGAGGAGGGGCTGCGGCCCCACGGGCTCACGCTGCGCTTCTTCCCGCAGTCGTTCCAGCGCTCGACCATCGGCGGCTGGCTGGCCACCCGCGCCGCCGGCCACTACGCCACCGGCCCGACCCACGTCGACGACCTGGTCGAATCGATCACCATGGTGACCCCGGTCGGGGTGCAGCGCTCCCGCCGCCTGCCCGGCTCCGGCGCCGGCCCGAGCCCCGACCGGCTGGCGCTCGGCAGCGAGGGCACGCTCGGCGTGATCACCGAGGCATGGCTGCGCGTGGTCCCCCGCCCCCTCCACCGCGCCGGCGCGCTGCTGGCCTTCGACGGCTTCGAGGCGGCCGCCGCCGCGGTCCGCCGGCTCGTCCAGGCCGGCCTGGCGCCCGCGTCCTGCCGGGTGCTGGACGCCACCGAGGCCGCTCTGGCCGGCACGCTGGCGCCCGGCGGCGGCCAGGCCGCGCTGGTGCTGGCCTTCGAGTCGGCCAGCCACCCGGTCGGCGCCGAGCTGGAGCTCGCCGTGGAGCTGTGCGCCGCCGCCGGCGGCCAGGTGCTGGAGCGGGGCGAGCGGGCCGGCGGCGCCTGGCGCTCCAGCTTCCGGCAGGCTCCCTACCTGCGCGACCAGCTGGTGCTGCTGGGGGTGCTGGCGGAGACCTTCGAGACCGCCTGTACCTGGGAGCGGCTGGACGAGCTGGTCGCCGGCGTGCGCGAGGCGGTCGGCGCGGCGCTGCGGGCCGCCTGCGGCGGCGGCCTGGTCGCCTGCCGGCTGACCCACGCCTATCCCGACGGGGCGGCGCCGTACTTCACCGTGCTGGCGCCGGCGCGGCGCGGCAGCGAGCTGGCGCAGTGGGCGGACGTGAAGGCGGCGGCGGCCGAGACGGTGCTGGCCGCCGGCGGTACCATCACCCACCACCACGCCGTCGGCCGCGATCACCGGCGCTGGTACGACCGCCAGCGGCCCGAGCCGTTCGCGCTCGCCCTGCGGGCGGCCAAGGCAGCCGTCGATCCGGCCGGCGTCCTGAACCCGGGGGTGCTGCTGGACAGCGTTCGCGCCACCGAAGGCGCGAGCGCGGGAGAGATAGTGCGGGAGAGATGAGGTGACGTGGACCGCTACGACCTGGTGGTGATCGGCGGCGGGATCCTGGGGCTGGCGACGGCCCGCGCGCTGCGCAACCGGTTCCCGGGCGCGTCGGTGGCGGTGCTGGAGCGCGAGCGGGGCTGGGCGGCGCACCAGAGCGGGCACAACAGCGGCGTGATCCACTCGGGGATCTACTACGCGCCGGGCAGCCTCAAGGCGCGGCTGTGCCGAGCCGGCAACGCCAGCATGGTGGCGTTCTGCAAGGCGGAGGGCGTGCCCTTCGAGGTCTGCGGCAAGCTGGTCGTGGCCACCGGGGAGCGCGAGCTGCCGCGCCTGGAGGCGTTGCTGGAGCGCGGCCTGGCCAACGGGCTGGAGGTCCGCCGCGCCAGCCCCGAGGAGGTGGCCGAGCGGGAGCCGCACGTGCGCGCGCTGGCCGCGATCCACGTGCCGAGCACCGGCATCGTGGACTTCCGCCAGGTCTGCGCCGCGCTTGCGCGCCAGCTCGGGGACGACGGCGTCGAGCTGCGGCTGGGCACGGGGGTGCGGCGGCTGGAGCGCTCCAACGGCGACCACCGGCTGGCCACCGACGCCGGCGAGGTCCGCGCCGGCTGGCTGGTGAACTGCGCCGGCGCCGCCAGCGACCGGCTGGCCCGTGCCGCCGGCGCCGACCCCGGCGCGCGCATCGTGCCGTTCCGCGGCGAGTACTACGAGCTGGCGGCGCCGCGCCGGGGTCTGGTCCACGGGCTGGTCTACCCGGTGCCCGACCCGGCCCTGCCGTTCCTCGGCGTCCACCTGACCCGCATGATCGACGGCAGCGTGCACGTCGGCCCCAACGCCGTCCCGGCGGGCAGCCGCGACGGCTATCGGTGGTCCAAGCTCAGCGGCCGCGACCTGGCCGCCACCGCCATCTGGCCGGGCTGGTGGCGGCTGGCCCGCCGCTACTGGCGCACCGGCTCGCGGGAGATCTGGCGGTCGCTGTCCAAGCCGGCGTTCGTCGCCGAGGTGCGGCGCATGCTGCCGGAGGTGGCCGCCGGCGACCTGCTGCGCGCCGGCGCGGGCGTGCGCGCCCAGGCGCTGGGACGCGACGGCCGGCTGGTCGACGACTTCCTGATCGTGGAGAGCCGGCGCGCCACGCACGTCTGCAACGCGCCTTCGCCGGCGGCCACCGCCTCCCTGGAGATCGCCGCCCACATCGTCGGCCGCCTGCCAGCGACCGCGGCCGACCGTCCCTGAGGAGCCCGCCGTGATCCCGTCCGCTCCCCTGCCGGTGCCGCGCATCACGGTTCGGCCCGACGCCCCGGCGCTCGACACCCCGCTGGAGATCCGCCTGGAGTCGTTCCCGCCGGGCGCCGCCGTCACCGTCCGCACCGGCATGCGCGACCTGCAGGGCCGGCGCTGGGCCGCGCGAGCCAGCTTCGTGGTCGGCGACGACGGCTGCGTGGAGCTGGCCACCCAGGCGCCGGTCGGCGGCTCCTACCGCGGCGCCGACGCGATGGGGCTGATCTGGTCGATGGCGGAGGACATCAGCGGCGGCGTGTCGAGGCTGGCCGGGGCGGACCCGCTCCCGGCGGCGCCGCTGACCATCTCGGCGCAGGCCGAGGCGCTGCCGGTGATCGAGATGGTGGTCGACCGCCTGCGCCTGCCGATCGGGGTCCAGCGGACGGTGGTGCGCGAGCGCGGGCTGGTGGGCACGCTGTTCGCGCCGGCGCGCGGCGGGCCCCATCCGGGGGTGATCCTGCTGGGCGGGTCCGAGGGCGGCCTGCACGAGGTGGACGCGGCGCTGCTGGCGGGCCATGGCTTCGCGGTGCTGGCGCTGGCCTATTTCGGCGTGGAGGGCGTGCCGCCGGCGCTGGTGGAGCTGCCGCTTGAGTACTTCGCCACGGCCTCCTCGTTCATGGAGGCGCACCGGCGGGTGCGGGGCGACCGGCTGGCGGTGATGGGCGGCTCCCGCGGCGGCGAGGCCGCGCTGCTGGCCGGCGCGACCGACCGGCGGATCCGGGCGGTGGTCAGCACCGTGGGCGCCGGGGTGATGACCCAGGGGATCCCGCGCGCCGACACCCTGCTGGAGATCCTGACCACCCGCGTGCCCTCCTGGTCGCTGGACGGCCGCCCGCTGCCGTACCTGCCGTGCTCGGTGCCGCCGGAGCTGGCCTCCCAGGTCGCCTCCGGCGAGCCGGTGGAGCTGGGCCTGGCCTTCCTGGAGGGCCTGGCCGACGCCGAAGCGGTGGCGGCGGCGGCGATCCCGGTCGAGCGCATCCAGGGTCCCGTCCTGCTGGTCTCCGCCGGTCAGGACAAGGGCTGGCCGTCGCGGGCGCTGAGCGAGATCGCCGTGGACCGCCTGCGGCGGGCGGGCCACCCCTACCCGGTCGAGCACCTGGTCTACGAGGCGGCCGGCCATCCCATCGCGCCGCCGCCGTTCGGCCCCGCGACCGAGCTGGCCTCCCAGGGCCCCGGCGTCCTGCTGGCCTCCGGCGGCACGCCCGAGGCCAACGCCAGTGCCCGCGCCGACGCCTGGCTGCGGACCCGCCAGTTCCTCAGCCAGCACCTGGGCGGCTGAGGGGCCGGCCCGAGGCACCTCGGAACGCCCAGGCGCTCAGAGCGCGGCGACGGCGCAGGCGAAGCGGTGCTCGGCGTCGGTGTGCCACGAGCCCAGGCGCAGGCCGGCGGCGGCCAGCTCGCGCTCGATGCCCTCGCGCGTGAACTTGCAGGAGATCTCGGTGCGCAGCTCCTCACCGGCGGCGAAGGAGACCTCCAGGTCCAGGGTGGGGAAGCTGACCTCCAGGTCCCGCAGGGCGCGCAGGCGCATCTCGATCCTGGCCAGCTCCCGGTCGTAGACGGCCACGTGCTGGAAGGCGTCCACCGGGATGTCGGCGTGCAGCTCGCGGTTCAGGACGCGCAGCACGTTGCGGTTGAACTCGGCGGTCACCCCGGCGGCGTCGTCGTAGGCGGCCCGGAGCACCGCCGGGTCCTTCACCAGGTCCACGCCCAGCAGGAAGCGGTCTTCCGGGCGCAGCGCCACCACCACCGCGCCGAGCAGGGCGGCCCGCTCGTCCGGCTCGAGGTTGCCGATGGTGGAGCCGAGGAAGGCCAGCAGCCGCCGCCCGCGCCGCGGCACCCTCGGCAGGTCCGCGGTGAAGTCGCCAACGAACCCGTCGAACTCGAGCCATGGGTAGCTGGCGGTCAGCGCCGCCGCGGCCCCCTGGAGGGCGTCGGCGCTGACGTCCAGCGGGGCATAGCGGCGGCCGCCGCGGTGTCGGTGCATCGCCTCCAGCAGCAGCCGCGTCTTGCGGGAGGACCCGGAGCCCAGCTCGACCAGCTCGCCGGGGCGCAGCCGCTCGGCCAGCCCGTCGGTGATCGCCTCCAGGATCTCGCTTTCGGCGCGCGTCAGGTAGTACTCGGGCAGGCGGGTGATCTCCTCGAACAGCTCCGAGCCGCGGGCGTCGTAGAACCACTTGGGCGGCAGCCATTTGGGGGTGGCCGCCAAGCCCCGGCGGACGTCGTCGGCGAGCTGCTCCATCCGGTGGGCCTGCGGGGAGAGCCTTGTCATCGTCGGCAAGGTGAGCACGGTCATGTCCTGGGATGCCCCTTCAGTAAAGCGGCCGGGTCGAGGTCCCGTCCGCGTCCAGCTCGACCAGGTGGAGGTCGGGGACCTCCACCCAGCCGGGGTCGTCGTCCAGCGGCTCGGAGGCGGCCAGCGCCACCCCGCGGCCGCAGCGGGTGAACAGCGTGTTCGAGGCGCGCCCCAGGGCGGCGCGCACGCCGGCGATCCGCCGGCCGTCGGCCGCCAGCAGCGTCAGCGTGGCCGCCTCGCCGGCGTCGGCGCAGACCTTCTCGACCGCCGCCACGGTGGCGCCGAGCGCGCCGGCCAGGCCGCGCTCGGGGCGGTCCCGCAGCTCGGCGGCGACCAGCGCCGCCAGCACCGCCGAGTCGGTCAGGGCCGAAAGCCCGGCGTGCAGGTCGTCGGGCAGGCGCTCCAGCAGGCGCCGGCCGGGGATGCCGCGGAAGCCGCCGACGCGGCCGTTGTGCGCCACGGCCAGGTTCCCGTGCACGAACGGCGCCACCGACCAGGCGCCGTACGGCAGGCCGGGGGTGGCGGAGCGGACCAGCGCGAGCTGCATCGCGCCCTGGAGCCTGCCCGCCAGGCCGAGCAGGTTCGGGTCGGCCCAGGGCGGCAGCTCGGTCACGTAGCGCAGCGGCGGCCGCTCCCGACCGCCGTCCGGCCACCAGACCACCCCGGTGCCGTCGACGTTGACGGCGTTGGCGGTGGACTCGGAGGGGCCCGGGGAACCCCGAGGGGGAGCCCCGGCGGACCCTGGCATGCGGGCCCGCCAGGCCTGCTCGGTCAGCGCCCAGGGCGGGTCGCTGAGCAGCACCGACAGTGGCGCCTCCGGGCCGGCGTAGGCGGCCATCCGGCACATCAGGGCACCTCCCACGCCAGCCGCAGCCCCGCGAAGATCTGCCGGCGCCGCGGGTAGTCCCAGTTGCGGAAGGTCGTGCGGGCCACCCAGCCGGCGGTGGCCCAGGACGCCCCGCGCAGCACGCGGTAGCCCTGGTCGAAGAACACCTGGCTGTACTCGGGGTACGGGAACGTCGAGTAGCCCGGGTAGCCGCTGAACGGCGAGGTGGTCCACTCGTAGACGTCGCCGAGGAGCTGCTCGACGCCGTAGGCGCTGGCGCCCGCCGGGAAGCTGCCGACCGGCGCCGGCCCGAAGGCGGCCTGGTCGAGGTTGCCGCGCCGCGGGCCGGGCGGCGCCTCGCCCCACGGGTAGGTGCGGCCACGCCCGCTGGCCGGGTCCCACGCCGCCGCCTTCTCCCACTCGGCCTCGGTCGGCAGCCGCCCGCCGGACCAGCGGGCGAACGCCTCCGCCTCGAAGAAGTTCACGTGCTGCACGGGCTCGCGCGGGTCCAGCGGCTCCAGGTGGCCGAAGCGGCGCACCCGCCATCCGTCCGGCCCGGCCGCCCAGCCCTGCGGCACGCGCTCGCCGCTCTCCTCCAGCCAGGCCCGGCCCTCCGGTGACCACAGCTCCGGACGGCGGTAGCCGCCGGCGTCGACGAAGGCGGCGAAGCGCCGGGCGGTCACCGGGAAGCGGTCGATCGCGAAGGAGCCGACCTCGACGATGTGGCCCGGCCGCTCGTTGTCGTAGGCGGCGGAGCGGTCGTCGGTGCCCATGCGGAATGGCCCGCCCTCGATCACCACCCGCTCGGTGTCGTCGACCGGGCGGGCCAGCGCCGGCAGGCGCCGCCCGCCGGCCGGCGGGTACGGCGCGACGCCGGCGGCCGGGTCGGCGCCGCGCAGGTCGAGGGTCTGCAGCATGGTCTCCTGGTGCTGTGCCTCGTGCTGCACGATCATCCGGTAGACGTAGCCGTCGGCCAGTAGCGGCCGGTCGGGCCCGAGCTCGACGGTGCGCAGCACCTCCAGGGCCTCGGCGCGCACGTCGGCCAGGTAGGCGCCGGCCTCGGCCCGCTGCAGGATCTCCAGGCCGGCGCGCACCCAGCGGGGGTTCTCGAAGGGGTTGTAGACCCGGTCGAGGCCCGGGTCGTGCGCCGGCCGGCCGGCGACCTCGCGCAGCAGCCACAGCTCCTCGAAGTTGCCGACGTGGCCGACGTCCCAGACCAGCGGGCTCATGATGGGGTCGTGCTGGCGGTGCAGCGTGTCGTCGTCCAGCGGCGCGGTCAGCCGGTCCAGGCGGGTGCGGACGGCGCCGAGGTCGCGGGAGAGCCGGCGGCGCAGGACGGTCGGGTCGGTAGGGGTCTGGGCTGGGTGCATCACGGACCTCGCTGACGAAGGGTCGGGTTGGGGACGGGCTCGCAGGCCCAGGCCAGCGCGGCGGCGGGGCCGCGGGCCAGTGCCGCGCGCAGCTCGTCGGCGGGGCAGCGCCCGCGCAGGGTGTAGCCGTCGAGGAACCCGGCCGCCACGCGCAGGTGCCCGGCGTCGAGGTAGGAGTCCGGCAGGCGGGCCGCGCCCTCCAGCGCCAGCGCCCAGACCTCGGCGGCCAGCGCCCGCAGGGCCGGGTCGGCCAGGCCGGAGGTGGCGGCCCGCAGCGCCAGCTCGGGCAGCGCGCCGCGGTGGCGCTCCAGCGCCGCGGCGGCGTTCGAGCGCGCCAGCGGGTCCTCGATCAGGCCGGTCAGCAGCACCACCGGCGCCGGCCGCAGCGGCGCCGGCAGGGCGTCGATCGCGCGCAGCTCCAGGAAGCCGCGCGGCCGGACCTCCAGGAACAGGGTGGACAGGTGGTAGCGCAGGTCGTCGTCGGTGGGGCTGCCCAGGCGCGGGTGGCCCTCGCGGAGCCAGTGCTGGAAGGTCCAGCCCGGCCTGCCCGGCTCCCACGGCCCGTCCGGGTGGCGCAGCAGCAGCACGTCGGCGGCCATGGCAGCCCGCGTGAGCTGCTCGACGGGGTCGGTGCTGGAGCCCTCCAGCAGGCCCCTGGGGAAGCCCGTCCTGGTCGGGTCCAGGCGCTGCCAGGCCAGCGCCCGCGCGGACACCGCTCCGGGCCCCGGGCTGCACGCGAAGGTGGCGCACAGCAGCGGGGCGGCCAGGTTGGCGACCAGCCAGCGCTCCGGCAGGTCTGCGGCGGCGCCGAGGTCGAGGTTGACCTGGAGGGAGCAGGTGTGGCGCATCATCGCGGCGCCGTAGGGCCCGCGGCGGTCGAAGTAGGCCGCCATCGCCGGGTAGCGCGGCGCGCGCAGCTGCTGGGGCACGTGCCCGTCCGGCAGCCAGACGTCGGCGCCGGCGGCGGCCAGCACCATGCCGTGGCGGCGCAGGAGAGGCTCCAGCGATCGGGCGACCAGGTCGAGTTCGGCCAGGGCGCCGGCCGGGCCGGCATGGATCGCGGTGGAATGCTCCAGCTGCCCGCCCGGCTCGAAGTTCAGCGAGCCGCCGCCGTCCAGCCGGAACAGCGGCGTGGAAGCCGTCTCTCGCCGGCAGCCTGGCACCGGGCTGGCGCCCGTCTGGGGGTGGAGCAGGTCGGCCAGCAGGTCGAGCGGCACACGCCCGGTGGGCGTGCCGTCCGCCAGGACCCGGACAGGGAACGATTCGGATTCGAGCCCCACCCTGCCCGGGACGGGTGCGCTGGGCTCGACCGGGAAGCAGGTCTCCGCGACCACCTGGCGGACGTGATCGAGATCGCGAAGTGCCTGGGTACAGCCGTCGATCACGGCGCGTTGGTCTGCAGGCTCTCGATGATCCGCTTGGGTCTGCCCTCGCGCATAGCGACCTCCCCGATCCGCCGCGGCCCCGCCGCGGCCCCTGACACGTCCTCCCATGATCCCCGAGGACTGTGACAACCGCTCGTCGGTCCGGTGAACGCGGACCCTACTCCGCGCGCGGTAGGAGGAGCCGGCACGGCTGCGCCCTCCGGCCCAGGAGCAAAGCCTCCGGCCAGGCGACGACGCGCGGCCCCGCGGGCCGGACCATCGAGGGGTCCAGGAAACCGGAGCGGGAGAGCGTGCGAGATGGCAAGGAACGTGACGATCGAGCCGGCCGATCAGACCGCCGGCGTGGAGCCCGGCGGCGCGGTCGCGCGAGCCGTGCGGGCGACCAAGGTGTACGGCTCGGGCCCGACCGAGGTGCGGGCGCTCGACGAGGTGACGGTCGACCTCGAGGGCGGGCGCTTCACCGCCATCATGGGCCCGTCGGGATCGGGCAAATCGACCCTGATGCACTGCGTCGCCGGGCTGGACTCGCTCACCTCCGGCGAGGTCTTCCTCGGCGGCGTCGAGCTGGGGTCACTGTCGGACCGGGAGCTGACCATGCTCCGTCGCGAGCAGGTCGGCTTCGTGTTCCAGTCCTTCAACCTCGTCCCGACGCTGAGCGCGCTGGAGAACGTGACCCTGCCGCTGGCACTGGCCGCCGCCCGGCCCGACCCGGACTGGCTGGACACCATCATCGACACCGTCGACCTACGCGAGCGGCTGGCGCACCGTCCGGCCGAGCTGTCCGGCGGCCAGCAGCAGCGCGTCGCGGTGGCGCGGGCGCTGGTCACCCGGCCGCGGATCGTCTTCGCCGACGAGCCCACCGGCAACCTCGACTCCCGCTCCGGCGCCGAGATCCTGGCCTTCCTGCGCCGCGCCGTCGACGAGCTGCACCAGACGATCGTGATGGTCACCCACGACCCGGTGGCGGCCGGCTACGCCGACGGGGTGGTCTTCCTGGCCGACGGCCGCGTCGTCGGCCACCTGGCCTCGCCCACGCCGCAAACCGTCCTGGACCGCATCAAGTCACTCGGGGAGTGAGGCCCACCATGCTCGCGATCACCCTCAGAGGCCTGTGGAGCCACAAGCGCCGCCTGGCGGGAACCTTCCTGGCGGTGCTGCTCGGGGTCGCCTTCCTGGCGGGCACGCTGGTGCTCGGCGACACCCTGCGGGCCAACTTCGACACCCTCTTCACCAGCGTGACCGGCGACACCGGAGCGGTGGTCCGCAGCGCGACCAAGGTCGATTCCAGCCCGGCCAGCCCGCGCGGCCCGATCGACGCCTCGCTGGCCGGGCGACTCCGCTCCGCGCCTGGCGCCGCGGAGGTCCAGCCGGTCGCCGACGGGCTCGGCCAGATCGTCGGCAGCGACGGCAAGGTGCTGCGCACCCTGGGGCCGCCGCGCGCCAGCAACTGGATCGCCGACCCCAGCCTCACCCCCTACCGGATCGTCGAGGGCCACGCGCCACAGGGCCTGGACGAGGTGGTCATCAACCGTGGCGCCGCCAAGGACGGCGGCCTGCGCGTCGGCGACCGCACCACCATCGACACCCCCAGGCCGGTACCGGTGACGGTGGTGGGCATCGTCACCTTCCAGGGCGCCGACGGGTTCGGCGGCTCCAGCTACACCGGCTTCAGCGCCGCCGGCGCGGACCGGTACCTGGCCGGCAGACCGGGCCAGGTCAGCAGCATCCTGGTCAAGCCGGCGCCAGGCGTCTCCCAGCGGGAGCTGGTCTCCAAGGTGCGGCCGCTGCTGCCGGCGGGCGTCGAGGCGATCACCGGCCAGCAGCTCAGCGACGAGAGCATCAGCGCCATCAACCAGGGCTTCCTCGGGCTGTTCCGCACCTTCCTGACGGTGTTCGCCGGGATCGCGCTGTTCGTCGCCATGTTCACCATCGCCAACACCTTCTCGATCATCGTCGCCCAGCGCACCCGCGAGTCCGCCCTGCTGCGCGCCATCGGCGCTTCCCGCCGGCAGGTGCTGTGGTCGGTGGTGGTGGAGGCACTGGCCGTCGGGGTGGTCGCCTCGCTGGCCGGCCTCGGCGGCGGCATCGGCATCGCCGTCGGCCTGAAGGCACTGTTCAAGGGGTTCGGCTTCCCGCTGCCCACCAGCGGCCTGGTGCTGCAGGGTGCCAGCGCGGCCTCCTCGGTCGGCGTCGGCGTGGCCGTGACCGTGGTGGCGGGCGTGCTGCCGGCCCTGCGCGCCTCCAGGGTAGCGCCGCTGGCCGCCCTGCGCGACGTCGCCGCCGAGCCTCCGGCGGCACCGCGCACCAGGGTGATCGCTGGGGCGGTGCTGGCCGTCGCGGGCGTGGCCACGACGCTGGTCGGCGTGCTTGCCGGCGGCGACGCCACCACGCTGCTCACCGGCGCGGGCGCGGTCCTGCTGATCGTCGGCGCGGTGGTCCTCGGCCCGGCGGTGGCCAGGCCGGCGAGCCGGCTGATCGGCGCGCCGCTGCGGCGGCTTCGCGGCATCACGGGGGCGCTGGCCAGCCAGAACGCCATGCGCAACCCGCGCAGGACCTCGGGCGCGGCAATGGCCCTGATGATCGGCGTTGCGGTGGTGACCCTGTTCACGGTGTCCACCGCCTCGATCCAGGCGTCGATCCGCCAGACCGTGTCGCAGTCGTTCGGCGGCGACCTGGCGGTCGTCTCCAGCGGCTTCGGCGGCGCCAACACCGCCAGGCTCGACCCGCGGCTGGCGGGGGAGATCGGCAGGCTGCCCGAGATCCGGCAGGCCGTCGGGATCGGCGCGGGCAGAGCCCTGGTGGGTGGCTCCAGCCAGGAGATCACCTTCGCCGACCCGGCGCGCCTGAACGGCGTGGTCGGCCTTCGGGTGGACGCGGGCTCCCTCGGCCAGCTGTCCGGCCCTCGGTTCGCGGTCGCCTCCAGCGTGGCCGACGACCGTGGCTGGCGGCTCGGGCAGAGCGTCCCGATCCGTTTCGCCGACGGCGCCACCCAGCGGCTCACCCTCGCGGCGATCTATCAGGGCGAGGAGGGCTCGATCGTCGGCAACTACCTGCTGCCCCGCGACCAGTGGACGCCACATGCGCCCGGCGCCGCGGACCGGACCGTGCTGATCGCGCTGCGGCCGGGCACCGGCCTGGAGACGGGCAGGGCGGCGGTCGAGCGGGTCGCCGCCGGCTACGGCCGGCCCGACGTGCAGGACCGCGCCCAGTACACCGACTCGCTGGCCAGCGTCCTCGGCCCCGGCGTGTCGGTGGTCTACGTGCTGCTGGTGCTGGCGATCGTGATCGCGCTGATCGGCATCGCCAACACGCTGTCGCTGTCGATCTACGAGCGCACCCGCGAGCTGGGTCTGCTGCGGGCGGTCGGGGAGACGCGCGGGCAGGTGCGGGCGATGGTGCGCTGGGAGTCGGTGATCGTGGCGCTGCTCGGCACCATCGGCGGGCTGGGGCTGGGCGTGTTCCTCGGCTGGGCCCTGGTGCGTGCCTCGGCGGCGGGCGGCACCGGCACGTTCGCGGCTCCGCCGCTCCAGCTCGCGATCATCCTGCTGGTCGGCGCGATCGCCGGCGTGCTCGCCGGGCTGCGCCCCGCCCGCCGCGCGGCGAAGCTCAACCTGCTGGCCGCCATCGCCAGCGAGTAGCTGGGGTGGGCGCAAGGCCCCGGGGCGATCGTGCCCCGGGGCCTTGGTCGCGCCGCCCGCGGAGCGATCGTGCCCCAGGCCCGCCGTGCCGCGCGCGGGGACTCGCGCCGCCCAGCGGGAGCCCGCTACGACTGGGGTGGGGCGGCGGGTTGCGGTGGGCCGGCCGCGGCCGGCCGGCGCCAGCCGGAGCGCTCGGCGGGGGCGAGCGGGGCCAGCAGGCGCCAGCCCGCGGCGGCGAGCACGGCCAGCAGGGCGAACCCGGCCGGCCAGCCGACGTGCTCGGCGATCGCGCCGAAGACGACCGGCGCGATCGCCCCGGCGGTGAACAGGGCCGTGTTCTGCAGGCCCATGGCGCTGCCCGCCCTGGCCTGGCCGGCGATCTCGCCGGTGGCGGTGAAGGCCAGCCCGTTGGAGCTCATCGAGACCACCCCGCAGAGCACGATCACGGGCAGCAGCAGGGCCGCGGGGCCGTCGGCCAGCGCCGCGGTCACCGCGAACAGCACGGTGCCGGCCAGCGCCAGCTCCCGCAGCGGCGCGATCCGCACCCCACGCCGGTCCGACCAGCGGCCCGCCAGCACCCGGACCAGCGCCCCGCCGAGCTGCACCACCGCCAGCATGCCGGCGGCGCCGCCCGCCGACCATCCCCGGCGGTCGTGCAGGAACAGCGTCAGGTAGCCGACCAGGCTGAGCTGGCCCGCCACCAGCAGCGCGCCACCGGTCGCCAGCCGCCAGATCCGCCGGTCCCGCAGCGGCGCCGGCCCGGCGCCCACCGCCACCGCAGCCCCGGCGCCCGCGGACGCTCCAGCGGCCTCCCCGGCCTCCGGCGCCCCGGGGGCCCTGCCGGCCTTCGGCAAGACCTCGTCCTCCACCCTTGGTGGAGTCCTGATCCACAGGGCGGAGGCGACCGCCGCCGCCAGGGCGCAGACCGCCAGCGCGAGCAGGGCGGTGCGCAGGCCGCCATAGCCGGTCAGGGCCGGCAGCGTCAGGGCGGCGACCCCGCCGCCAAGCGGGGTGGCCATCTGGCGGATGCCGAGGGCCGTGCCGCGCTCGCCGCGCCCGAACCAGCCCATCACCGCGCGGCCGGTGGCGGCGTTCGAGCAGGCGCCGAGCATCCCGGCGCCCACCAGCGCCGCCGCCAGCGGCCAGAACCCCCGAACGAACGCGGCCACCACCAGCATCCCCGCCGCGCCGGCCAGGCCGGCGGCCAGCACCGGGCGCTCGCCGACGCGGTCGGTCAGCAGCCCCCACGCGTAGAGCGTGACCAGCACGCCGGCGCTCGCGCTGGCCAGCAGCACGCCGGTCTGCGTCAGCCCCACCCGGAACTGCGCCTGCAACGCCGGCCCCAGGGCGGGCAGTCCCAGGTTGTAGGCGGCGAACGCGCCCTGCGCCCCGACCCCGACCGCCAGCACCGTCCAACGACCCCTGGGACCGCGACTCAGCGTCCGCGCCACACGCCCTCCGCTCGACCAGGTGGCTCCAGATCCCCCCAAACCACCGTAGCAGTGTGGTAGGTTCCGGCCCCGTTGCTCGGCTCCGCAGCCCGTCGATGGGGGAGTGATGCTGGAGTTCCCGACCCTGGCCAAGGCGCCGGCCGCGATCAGTGCCGTGCCAGTGGCCGTGCTGGTGCTCGCGGGCCTGTGGGCCGTCCGCAAGCTCGTCAAGCTGGCGCTGGTCCTGTTCCTGGCGGCCGTCGTGGTCGGCGGCTTCCTGTGGGCCCGGGGCGGCCTCTGAGGCCGTACCGGCCAATGGGAGGAACGTACATGACCAAGCTCGACCTCGGCCCCGTCGGCGTGGCGGTGACGCCCGCGGAAGGGAGCGCCTTCCTGGACGCCATGACCGAGCTGGAGGAGCTGGGCTACTCGACGATCTGGCTGTCCGGGGGACCGCTCAGGAGCCTCGCGCAGATCCGCGCGGTCGTGGAGGCCACGCGGGACGTCAAGGTGGCCAGCGGGATCATCTCGGTCGACCGGTTCGATGCCCGCGCCGTGGCCACCAGCTACGCGGAGATCGAGGCGGCGCACCCGGGGCGGTTCGTCGTCGGGCTCGGCGGCGCGCACGGGCCCCAGCCGCTGGGGACGCTGGCGGCCTACCTGGACACGCTCGACAGCGTGCCGCCGACGGTGCCGGCGACCGCGCGGATCCTGGCGGCGCTGGGGCCCCGCATGCTCCAGCTCGCCCGCCAGCGCGCGGCCGGCGCGTATCCCTTCATGGTCACGCCCGACTACACCGCGCGGGCGCGGTCGCTGCTCGGCCAGGACGCCACGCTGGTCGTTGGACAGCTCGCGGTCCTCGATACCGACCCGGAGCGAGCCAGGGAGCTCGCCCGCGGGCCGCTGCGCTTCATGACCGGGCGCGGCGGCGGCTACGCGGCGAACCTGCGCCGCATGGGCTTCGGCGAGGACGAGATCGCGCGGCTCTCCGACGGGCTCATCGATGCCGTGGTGGCCTGGGGCGACGTCGACGCGGTCGCCGCCCGGGTCGCAGAGCAGCTTCGCGCCGGCGCCGACCAGGTCGCCGTGAGCGTGCTGCACGAGGGGCCGCCGGGCTCCCTGCCGCTCGAGCAGTGGCGCCGGCTCGCCGCGGCGGCGATCGCCTGAGGCGACCCGCCGTCCAGCGGCCACGCCAAGGCGACGCCAGGGCCACGCCCGGGCGACGCTAGGGTATGAGCTCCAGCGGCTCGGCGAAGTGGCAGGCGGCCGGGTGGCCGTGGCCGCGGTCGACCAGTTCCGGCTCCTGCTCGGCGCAGATCTGCTGCGCCTTGAAGCAGCGGGTGCGGAAGCGGCAGCCGCTGGGCGGATCGGTGGGGCTGGGGATCTCGCCGCCCAGCACGATCCGCTTGCGCTGGCGTTCCAGGACCGGGTCGGGGATCGGCACCGCCGACACCAGCGCCTGCGTGTAGGGGTGCAGCGGCTGGCGGTACAGCTCCTCGCGGGTGCCGACCTCCATCACCTTGCCCAGGTACATCACCGCGACCCGGTCGGCGACCTGCCGTACCACCGACAGGTCGTGGGAGATGAACAGGTAGGTGAGGTCGAAGTCGCGTTGCAGGTTCGCCAGCAGGTTGAGGATCTGCGCGCGCACCGACACGTCCAGCGCCGAGACCGGCTCGTCGCAGACGATCAGCTTGGGCCGCAGCGCCAGCGCGCGGGCGATGCCGATCCGCTGCCGCTGGCCGCCGGAGAACTCGTGCGGGAAGCGGTTGGCGTGGTCCGGGTTGAGCCCGACCCGTTCCAGCAGCTCGGCGACCTGGGCGGCGCCGCCCTTGCGCCAGCGCCCCCAGACCACCAGCGGCTCGCCGACGATGTCCCGCACGGTCATGCGCGGGTCGAGGCTGGCGTAGGGGTCCTGGAAGATCATCTGCATCTCCTGCCGGGCCTGGCGCAGTTTCGCGCCGCTGGCGGCGGTGATGTCCTGACCCTCCAGCTCGACCCGGCCGGAGGTCGGCTCGAGCAGCCGCAGGACCAGCCGTGCGGTGGTGGACTTGCCCGACCCGGACTCGCCGACCAGCCCGAGCGTCTCGCCCTTGCGGATGCTGAAGGAGACGCCGTCGACCGCGTGGACCGCGGCGACCTGCCGTCGCACGACCACCCCGAGGGTGATCGGGAAGTGCTTGACGAGGTCGGTCGCACGGACCAGCTCCTGGGTGGCCCGCGGATCGACCTGCTCCCGCTGTGTGGCGACGCTCATGTCACCTCCTCGGTGCGGCGCACCAGGTCGGCGGCCGGCCGGCCCGGCCCCCAGTCGTCCAGGTCGACGAAGTGGCAGGCCGCGATGTGGTCGGGCTCGGCCACCTCCCGCAGCTCCGGGTACTCCTCGCGGCAGATCGCCTGCGCCCACGCGCAGCGCGGCGCGAACCGGCACGCCGGCGGCGGCGCCAGCAGGCTCGGTGGCGCGCCGGGGATCTGCGCGAGCTGGTCGAGCCTGGGCTGGTCGACCCTGGTGGTCGAGCCGAGCAGCCCCCAGGTGTAGGGGTGCTTGGGGTTGCCGTACAGGGTGTGGACGTCAGCCCGCTCGACCTGCTTGCCGGCGTACATCACCATCACCCGGTCGGCGACCCCGGCGACCACCCCGAGGTCGTGGGTGATCAGCACGATCGCCATCCCGAACCGCTGCTGCACGTCCAGCAGCACGCGCAGGATCTGCGCCTGCACGGTGACGTCCAGCGCCGTGGTCGGCTCGTCGGCGATCAGCAGTTCGGGGTCGAGCGAGATCGCCATGGCGATCATCACCCGCTGGCGCATCCCGCCCGAGAAATGGTGCGGGTAGTTGCGGGCGCGCTCGGCCGCGTTGGGGATGCCCACCAGCTTCAGCAGGTCGACCGCGCGGTTCCACGCCTCCCTGCCGGTGACGTCGCGGTGCGCCTCGATCTGCTCGGCGATCTGCGCGCCGACCCGGTGAACCGGGTTCAGCGCGGTCAGCGGGTCCTGGAAGATCATGGCGATGCGGTCGCCGCGGATGGCGCGGCGCTCGTCGGGGTGGATCTTCAACAGGTCCTTGCCGCGGTAGCGGATGCTGCCCGAGGTGATCCTGCCCGCCGGCGCCTGGATCAGGCCCATGATCGACAGGGCCGTCACCGTCTTGCCGCAGCCGGACTCGCCCACGATCGCCAGCACCTCGCCGGCGCCGACCGCAAAGCTCACCCCGTCGACCGCGTGGACGATCCCGGCCTCGGTCCGGAACACCGTCTTCAGGTCCTCGACCTCGAGCACGACGTCGCCGGCCGGCTCGGGGGCAAGGGGAGGGAGCGCCGGCGCGCGCTCGGCCGTCATGCGCGCACCCGCCGCTGGGTCGGGTCGAGCGCGTCGCGCAGGCCGTCCCCGAGGAAGTTCACGCACAGCACAGTCAGCAGGATCGCCGCGCCCGGGAACCACACCAGCCAGCCGGCGATGGTCATCAGGCCGCGGCCGTCCTCGAGCATGTTGCCCCACGACGGGGTGGGCGGCTGGATCCCGAAGCCCAGGAACGACAGCAGCGACTCGGTGAGGATCGCCAGCGCCACCGTCAGGGTGACGTTGACGACGATCACCCCGAGGCTGTTCGGCACCAGATGCCGGAAGATGATCCGCCAGTTGGACGCACCGATCATGCGGGCCGCCTCGATGAACTCCTTCTCCTTGAGCGACAGGAACATCCCGCGCACGATGCGCGCCAGCGGCATCCACAGCACCAGCGCGAGCACGATCACGATGTCGAGGGTGCCGCCGCCGGTCACGCGCGAGGCGATGATCAGCACCACCAGCAGCGGGATCGACAGGAACAGGTCGGTGACCCGCATCACGATGTTGTCGAGCCGACCGCCGTAGAAGCCGGCCGCGGCACCGATCAGGGTGCCGAGCACCCCCGCGGACACAGCCACCCCCAGGCCGACCAGCAGCGAGACCCTGCCGCCGTACAGCAGCCGGGAGAACTCGTCACGGCCGAGCGTGTCGGTGCCGAGCAGGTGCTTGGCGCCGGGTCCCTGCAGGGTGTCCTCCAGGTGCTGCTCGGAGAAGCCGTAGGGGGCGATGACGCTAGCGAGCGCGGTCGCCAGCGCGAGCAGCAGGAGTACCGCCAGGCTCGCCATTGCGAGTCTGTGGCGGCGGAACCGGCGCCAGGCGAGCGTGCGCTGCGACAGGCCGTGCTCCTCCAGCCCGAGCGACTCGAAGGTCGGAGGCGCCTCGGTGCTCGTCGCCACTGGGCTGAGGACCTGCCCCGGCGGGTGGTCGATGGTCCCGTCAGGCATAGCGGATCCTTGGGTCGAGGACGGCGTAGAGGATGTCCGCCACCAGGTTGAACACGATCACGAACGCCATCGTGAGCATGACCCACGGCAGCGCGATCGCATAGTCGCCGTTGTCCATGACGCGAACGAACAGTGCGCCCATTCCCGGCCACTGGAAGATCGCTTCGGTCGCGATCAGCCCGCCCGCCAGGCCGCCGAGGTCGATGGCCGCCTGGGTGGTGATCGGGATGAGCGCGTTGCGCATGCCGTGATGGACGATCACCCGGCGCTCCTGCACACCCTTGGCCCGGGCGGTGCGCAGGTAGTCGGAGTTGAGCACCTCGAGCATGCTGGCGCGCATGTAGCGGCTGTAGACCGCGATGAGCTGCACGGCGAGCACGACCGCGGGCAGCGCCAGGTGTCGCACCCGGTCCAGCAGGTCGAAGCCGACCGAGCCGGGCTGGACCATGCCCGCGGTGTAGAAGATCGGTTGCTCCAGGTGCAGCCAGCGGACCAGGTACAGCCCGAACAGCAGCTGCAGGATCAGCGCGAACCAGAACACCGGGATCGACAGGGCGACGAACGCGCCGCTGGTCGCCAGATAGTCGAAGACCGAGTACTGCCTGACCGCGGCGATCACCCCGATGGTCACCCCGAGCAGGAGCGCGATCGTGAAGCCGGTGACGCCGAGCACCATCGAGTTGACCAGCGCCTCACGGATCTCCCCGGAGACCGAGGTGCTGGAGAAGAGCGAGTGGCCCCACTTGCCCTGCACGAAGTTGCCGAGCCAGGCGAAATACTGCGCCGGCCCGGAGCGGTCCAGGCCCAGGTCGTGACGGTAACGCTGGACGTCCGTTGCGCTGATGCGCGGATTGACGCGCACCCCGGCGGCCGGGTCGATGGTCAGGTGCAGCACGGTGAAGACCAGCACGCTGGCCACGAACAGCAGCGGGACGGAGATGAGCAGCCGCCGAAGAATGAACCGCAGCATCTTGGCTCCCAGCGCCAGGCCTGGCGGGCGGCTGGTGACCGCCCGCCAGGCCGAGGAGACTTACTTCAGCGACCAGTCGTACATGTTGAAGAAGCCGCTGTAGCTCGTGGCCGCGTAGGTGCCGATCGGCCCGGTGAGCCGGTCGTCGTGCCAGATGAGAATGAGCGGCTTCTGGAACATCGGGATCCACGCGATGTCCTGACGCTCGATCTTGTTGATCTGCTGGCTCAGGTCCCGACGCTGGTCGTGGTCGATGGTCTTGTCCGCTTCCTTCATCAGCGCGGTGGCCTGCTTGTTGCACCACCGGGTGGTGTTCTGGCCGGCGAAGCCGTTGGCGGCGGTGGGGATCTGGTCACAGGACAGGATGGAGGTGACGCTCGGGTCGGGCGGGGCGACCTGCGCGTACTCCGCCAGCTCGTAGTCGCCCTTCGGCAGCTTGTCCTCGAAGAGCTGGGTCGCCTTCGAGTTCTTGATCACCAGCTCGATCCCCGCCGCCTTGGTCTTCTCCTTCAGCAGCGCCTGGGTGTCCTCGCGGGGCTTGTTGCCGGCGGTGGTCGAGAAGGTGATGGACAGCCGCTTGCCGCCCTTGGCGAAGATGCCGTCGGACCCGAGCGTCCAGCCGGCCCCCTGCAGGATCGACTTGGCCTTGTCCGGCTGGTAGCTGAGATCCGCGAAGGCGGTGTCGTCGCACCAGTCGCTGATGGTCGGCACCCAGCCGGCACAGTTCAGCACCTTCATGTCGGGGAAGTCGGCCTTGTAGATCGCGTCGACGACCGCCGGGCGGTCGACCGCGTACGCGAACGCCTCCCGTACCTTGGGGTCATTGAACGGGAACTTGCCATGGTTCATCCAGAGCCCCTCGTAGGTGGAGCCCGCGCCCGACGTGAACTTCAGGCCCGGCGCCTTGACCTGCTTGGTGATACCGGGGCTCGGCTGCGGGTAGGCGGCCAGCGCCTCACCGGTGAGGAGCGCGCTCAGCTCGGTGCTCTGGTCCTCGCGAGGCACGAAGGTGACCTGGTCGAGGTTGGGGATCTTGTCCTTGACCCAGTACTTGTCGTTCCGGACGTCCACAGCCTGCTGCTTGGAGAAGCTCTGCAGCTTCCACGGGCCGCCAGAGAACGGGTAGCTGGTCTGCATCTCGTCCTTCAGGTCGACCTTGCCGGGGAAGGCCGCCTTCTTGAGGACCACGCCGTTGGCGCTGGTGCCGCCGAACAGGTCCCACCAGTCCGCGTACGGCGCCTTGAACTTGATCACCGCTGTCTTCGGGTCGCTGGTGTCGATCGAGGTGATCTGGTCGTAGCCGGTCGTGCTGACCGTCCCGGTGGTCTTCATGATCGCGTCCCAGGTGAACTTGACGTCCTCGGACGTGATCTGCGAGCCGTCATCCCAGACGGCCTCGGGCCGCAGCTTGAAGGTGACAGTGAAGGGGTCCAGCTTGATGCCGCCGTTCTGCTCGGTCGGCGCCTCCACGAGCAGGTCCGATGCGACGTAGTTGCCCTTGGGATCGACCTCCATCAGGCGGGGCATGACGTGCATCCAGCCCACCCATACCAGCCATGAAGCGTTGGCGCAGGACGTGATGGGGTTCAGGCACTCGGGCCACTGCTCGGCGGCGAACACGACGCTGCCGCCCTTCTTCTGGGCGTTACCGGCGTTCCCGCCGTTCCCGGTGTTGCTGGAGCCCCCGCCGCACGCCGCCGCGACCAGCGCGATCGCGAACAGGACAGTGAGCCAGCGCAGATGACGAAGGTACTTCGATGCCAGCACTTGCACCTCCCTAACCGAGCGCACGCCAGCCCGGCGGTGTCACCGGGCCACACGGTGCGGTGCTTAACGTTTCGCCGGACTTGCCACACAGAGGTTGCGAGGCAGGCATTGCGTACTGCCGCCGCCTTAGAACTTTCTGAGAAGCACTTAGGGAAAGGCTAAGAATGCCACCTTCAGCCAGTGCACACCATCTGACCAGTGCCATTCGAAATGCTCGTCTCCACCGGCCTCGTGTGGTTCGTTCCGCCTGCGGGACCGCCGTTCGGCTGAGCAGCGACCGCCATCGGGCACTGGCTCTGCGATACTGCTCCGGCGATTTCGGGAGGTGGCGCATGGACCTTCGCGACAAGGTCGTGGTGGTGACCGGTGGAGGCAGCGGGATCGGCGCGGCCATGGCCCGCCGCTTCGCCGCCGAGGGCGCGCGGGCGGTGGTGGTGGCCGACCTCCAGCAGGCGCGCGCCGCGCAGGTGGCCGGCGAGGTCGAGCGCGCCGGCGCCGCTGCCCTGGCCACCCGCACCGACGTCGCCGCCGAGCCCGAGATGCGCGCCCTGGTCGACCAGGTGCTGGAGCGGTTCGAGCGCATCGACCTCTTCTGCTCCAACGCCGGCGTCGCGTTCGGCCGCGGCCTGGACGCCAGCGCCGACGACTGGCAGCTGGCCTGGTCGGTCAACGTGCTCGCCCACGTCCACGCCGCCCGCGCGGTGCTGCCGGCCATGCTGAAGCGCGGCCAGGGCTACCTGCTGCAGACCTGCTCGGCCGCCGGCCTGCTCACCAACCCCGGTGACGCGCCGTACACGGTGAGCAAGCATGCCGCCGTCGGCTTCGCCGAGTGGCTCTCGGTCACCTACGGCGACCGGGGAGTCCGCGTGAGCGCGCTTTGTCCACAAGGGGTGAGGACCAATATGCTGCTCGGCGGGCTGGAGGCGGGGAACCCGGCGGCGCGGGCGGTGGCGGCGGCCGGCGAGCTGCTGGAGCCGGAGCAGGTCGCCGACGCGGTGGTGGAGGGCCTGGCCGCCGAGCGGTTCCTGATCCTGCCGCACCCCCAGGTCGCCGGGTACCTGCGGCAGAAGGCGGCCGACCCCGACCGCTGGCTGGCCGGCATGCGCCGCCTGGCCGCCGGCGCCTCGGCCCGGGAGGCGGCGGGCGCCTCCACCACCGGCGCTTCGGAGAGCGATGGGGCCTCCACTCCCGGCGCCTCGGACGCGGGGGCCGGCCGGTGAGCGGCGCGGCGGCTGGCGCGGGGCTGCGCTGGGGCCTGACCCTGCCGCTGGACGGGCTGGCGCTGCCGGCCCACCGGGAGGTGGTGGAGGAGCTGCCGGCGCTCGGCTACGCCGACGTCTGGTCGGCCGAGGTCAACGGGACCGACGCGTTCACCCCGCTGGCGCTGGCGGCGGCCTGGTCGCCGGCGCTGCGGCTCGGCACGGCGATCGTGCCGGCGGCCACCCGCGGCCCGGCGGTGCTGGCGATGAGCGCCGCCGCCATGGCCGAGGCGGCGCCCGGCCGGTTCGCGCTCGGCATCGGCGCCTCCTCACAGGTGATCGTGGAGCGCTGGAACGCCGCCCCGTTCGACCAGCCGTTCCGCCGCACCCGCGACACGCTGCGCTTCGTCAAGCGGGCGCTGGCCGGCGAGCGCATCGACGAGGCCTTCGAGACGTTCACGGTGCGCGGCTTCCGGCTGGCCCGGGTCCCAGAGGTCCCCCCGCCGGTGCTGCTGGCCGCGTTGCGCCCGGGCATGCTGCGGCTGGCCGGCCGCGAGGCCGACGGGGCGATCACCAACCTGCTGGCCGCCGGCGACGTCCCGAGGGTTGCCGCCGAGCTGCACGCCAACGGCCCGGGCAAGGAGCTGGTGGCGCGCCTGTTCGTGTGCCCGACCGACGACCTGGGCTATGCCAGGGCGGTCGGCCGCAGGCTGCTCAGCACCTACCTGAGCGTGCCGGTGTACGCCGCCTTCCACCGCTGGCTCGGGCGCGCGGAGGCGCTGGAGCCGATGTGGTCGGCGTGGGCCGCCGGGGACCTGCGCGCGGCCAACGCCGCCATCCCCGACGACGTCGTGGACGACCTGGTGATCCACGGCACCCCAGAGCAGTGCCGCGCGCACCTGGAACGCTACGTCGCGGCCGGGATCACCACCCCGGTGCTGGCGCTGCTGCCGACCGAGCCCGCCGCGGACCGCAGCCGGGTCGCCTCGCTCCAGGCCCTGCGGGAGCTGGTGCCGGGGAGGCCGGCAAGGCTGGACCCGCCGGTCCCATAGCGGCCGGCGAGGCTTGCGGCCAGCGCCTAACCGGTCGAGGAGCGGCGGGTGCGCCACACCAGGACGGCGCCCGCCACCAGCAGCGCCGCGCCGAACACCGGGGCCGGGCCGCTGGAGGAGCCGGTCATCGGCAGTCTCCCGCAGCCGGTGGTGGACTTGTCCCTGGCCGCCATCGTGAGGGTCTCGCCCTTCTTGGTCCAGATGCTCACGTCGACCGTGGCCACGCCGCTGAGGGACAGCTTCCGCTGGGCATGGACCTCGCCCGCGGCGGTGGTGCGCACCGGGCTGGGCCCGCCGCCAAGGGCCTTGCCGTTGGAGACGTCGGTGACCAGCAGGAAGAGCTGCTGGTTGGCTGGCAGCCCTTGCCCGGAGACGGACACTCCCTGGCAGGTCGCGCTGGTGACGCGCAGGTCCGTGGAGGCGGCCATGGCCGGCGCGGCGGCCAGCCAGATCACCCCGAGGACGGCCGCGAGCAGGACGGTGAAACGGGCACAACGGGGCATCTGGTCACCTCGACGCTTGTCGGCAGGCTCTCCGGTTCTCCTGGTAGCGCTGCATCGACTGGGATAGGCGTTGGTCGCGGACGTTGCCGACGAGATAGGAGACGGCCGCGTCGGCGTCCGCCAGGGCGGCGTCGCAGGCTTCCGGGGTCTTCTCCTTGATCACCACGCCGGGCGCGGCGGTGGACGCGCTCGACCCGGGGGTGCTGGCCGCCGGCGGGGCGGCCTGGGGCTCCTTGCGGTCGGGGCTGGCTGTCGCCCGCCCGATGGCGATGCCGCCGACGCCGGTCGCGACCAGCAGCAGGAGCATGGCGGCGGCGGTCACCCACGGCCGGTGTCGGGCGGGGCCCGCCCAGAGCGCGCGGGACCGCGCGGCGGCGGCCGGGTCGGGTGCGGGATCGGCCGCGCCGGCCTGGCCGCCGGGGCCCTCCCACAGGGATTCCTCGCTGGACAGCCGCCTGACCCGCTCGACGTGTTCCGGCGGCGGCTGGTCGGCGGCCTGGTCGGGCAGCGGCACCACCGGTGGGCGGCGGGCCTGCGCGAGCCGGCGGCGGCGGGCGGCGGCGGGCTCCCGCAGGATCTTCGGGCGCACCGCCAGCGCGGCCACGACCTCCTCGGCGTGCAGTGGCCGGACCAGGAACCGCCGCGCGAGGTCGGGCGGCCACTCCTGCGTCTCGGCCTGGCTGTCGACCGCGACCAGCACCCTGCCGTCGTGCTGGGTCCGCGCCCGCTCCCAGGCGTCGAGCCGCGCCGGCTCGGGAACGTCGATGACCACCATCTCCGCCGGGGACTCCAGCGCGGTCCGCAATTCGTCGGTGCCCGCGACCACGACCAGGCGCTGGTGCGTGCCCATCGCCATCTCGAACATGGCGCGCACGCTCGGCTCATTGGAGAGCAATATCACCCTGCGTGGCTGGGATCCCTGGCCTTCGCCATTGCCAGCAGGAAGAGCGCCCCCACCATTCTGCTCGGTCAATGTCCCCCACACCGAGTCTTGTCCAGGCCGATGACGGCCCGATGAACGCTAAATTTCACTCCGCGCGTGGAGGTCGTGTCAAACAAGACATGAATGGAGGCGTTGTACTTTTTCCGGTCGAGCGCCTCGAAAAAATGGAGGCAAGGCAATAGGACCGGGCCGCCGGAGCCGCGGCTGTGGGCGGCCGGGGGGAGCCGCGCCCGTAGCGGGCCGCCGGAGCCGCGGCCGTAGGGGGCCGCCGGAGCCGCGGCCGGTAGGGGGCCCGCGGGCCTCTGGCCGGCCCAGCGGGCAGGCGGGTGGGCCGGGTCCCCCGAGCCCGGCCCATGGCCCCGCCGGCCGGTCAGCCCTCGCCGACGGCCTTGGCGATGATCCCGGTGATCTGCTCGGCGGCGCTGAAGTCGGCGGTGAGGCGGTTCTTGGTCACCGCGAAGGTGGTCCCGGTGGCGGTATCGGCGCACGCCCAGCTCCCACCGACGCCACCGATCCCAAAGACGCTGGGGGTGCTCTGGGAGTCGCTGCCGAGCTGGCCGATGCTGTACCCCAGCCCCCAGGTCGCCGGGTTCCCGAAGACCTGGTCGACACCTCGCATGGCCACCGCCGAGGCCTCCCGCACCCGCTCGGGCCGCAGCAGCCGGACGCCGTCGACCTCGCCCAACAGCGCCGCGTACATGCGGGCGATGGCTCGGGCGGACATCTTGCCGCCGGCGGGGATGTCGGCCATCAGGATGTCCGCGCGGTTGCCGAGCTCGGCGGTCGGCCACGTCGCCCTCGGCCCCGCCCGGAACATCGGCGAGTCGTCGGGTATCGAGGCGAGCATCTCGGCGCTGCCCTCCGCGTCCTCCAGCCGGGCCAGCCTGCCCAGCTCGGAGGCGGGCATGCCGAAGTACAGCTCGCCGGCGACGCCCAGCGGCCCGGCCACGTCCTCGCGCAGGACCTGCGAGATGCGCTTGCCGGTCGCCCTGCGGACGATCTCGCCGACGATGTAGCCGAAGGTGTAGGCGTGGTAGCCGGTCTGGGTGCCGGGCTCCCACCAGGGGGTGGCGCCGGCGATCCGCGCGCACATCAGGTCCCAGTCGCACAGGTCCTCGGCGGTGGTGTCGGCCGGGATGCCGGGCACGCCCACCGAATGGGTCAGGGCGTGCCGGACGGTGGCGGTCTGCTTGCCGTGGGCGCCGAACTCCGGCCACAGCTCGACGATGGGGGTGTCGTAGCCGAACAGCCCCCGCTCCACGAGCATGTGGGCGATGGTCGAGGTCGCGCCCTTGCCGACCGAGTAGCTGTAGAACGGCGTGCCGGAGGCCACCGGCCGTCCGGTGGCGGGGTCGGCGACGCCGGCGACGGCGTCGACCACCTGCTCGCCGTGCCGGTACACGGCCACCTGCAGGCCGCGCTCGGCTCCGGACTCGACCAGCTCGTCGATGGCCTGCTGCACCTGCTTCTGAAGGTCGTTCACGATCCTCTCCTCTCCTTTCCTCTCGCCTCGGCCGTTCAGGCGGCCTCGGCACAGTCGCACTCGTCCTCGGTCTCTTCGACGGCCTGGCGCTCGGACCGCAGCACCGTCACGGCGACGGCGATGGCGGCCACGACCAGCACCGCGGCGATCAGGAAGGCGAGCCGGTACCCGCCGGTCAGCGCGGCGGCGGTGATCTCGCCCCGACCGGTCAGCTGCTGGCTGCGGGTGGCCGACAGGGTCGCCAGCACCGCGAGCCCCAGCGCCGCGCCGACCTGCGTGGTGGTGTTGACCAGCCCGGAGGCCAGGCCGGCGTCACGCTGGGTCGCGCCCGACATCGCCAGGGTCGCCAGCGCCGGGAAGGACACGCCGATGCCGATGCCCATCAGCAGCATCGCCGGCAGCACGTCGGTCAGGTACCTGCCGTGCACCGGCACCCGCGCGACCAGACCCAGTCCGGCCGCGATCAGGACCAGGCCGGGGACCAGGATGGTCCTGGCGCTGAAGCGCATGATCAGCCGCTCGGAGTAGCGCAGCGACAGGGTCGCGATCACCAGGGTCACGGGCAGGAAGGCCAGGCCGGTCTGCAGGGCGTCGTAGCCGAGCACCCGCTGCAGGTACAGCACGCCGAGGAAGAACATCCCGAACATCCCGGCGACGGTCAGCGCCTGGACCACGTTGGCGCCCGAGACGCTGGGAGAGCGGAAGATCCGCAGCGGCACCAGCGGGTTGCGGGTGGTGGCCTCGCGCACCACGAAGGCCGCCATCAGGCCCAGCGCCACGCCGCCGAGGCCGAGCGTGCGGCCGGCGCTCCAGCCGTAGTCGGCCGCCGGCTTGACGATCGTGTAGACGCCCAGCATGAGCGAGCCGGTGATCAGCACCGCGCCGGGGGCGTCGGCCCCGCGCCGCAGGCCGATACCCACGTCCCTGGGGAGCAGCCGCGGCGCCAGTACCGCCGTGGCGACGCCGATCGGGAGGTTGATGAAGAAGATCCAGTGCCAGTTCAGTCCCTGGGTCAGGACGCCGCCGGCGAGCAGCCCGACCGAGCCGCCGGCGGCGGCCACGAAGCTGTAGACGCCGATCGCCTTGGCCTGCTCGCGACGCTCGGGGAACATGGTGACGATCATGCCCAGGATCACGGCCGAGGTCATCGCCCCGCCGACGCCCTGGACGAAGCGGGCCGCGATCAGCAGCTGCTGGCTCTGCGCGACCCCGCACAGCAGCGAGGCGGTGGTGAACACGCCCACGCCGGCGAGGAAGACGCCCCTGCGGGAGGTGAGGTCCCCCAGCCGCCCGGCGAGCAGCAGCAGGCCGCCGAAGGCGATCAGGTAGGCGTTGACGACCCAGGCCAGGCTCGACTGCGAGAAGCCCAGGTCGCTCTGGATCGCCGGGAGCGCCACGTTGACCACGGTGGCGTCCAGGACGATCATCAGCATGCCGACGCAGAGCACCAGCAGCGCGATCCAGCGGGAGCGGTCGTCCTGCCTGGTTGGCCGCGGGTCCTGGGTGGTCGATCCGACTGTCGTGTCCACGGGGGATCCTTCCACTACGCGAATGCCATCACCCGTTCAGACCGGGGCCGTCGCGAAAACTCATCGGAGGCCGGTGACTTTTCCCGGTCCGCCTGGTCTCTCCTGGTGAGGACGCCTGCACAGCGAGGAGGGAAGGACTTGACCGTGGCAGACGATCCCGTCAACGAGGACTTCTTGGAGCAGGCCGACCCGTTCCGCCGCGAGCTGCTGGCGCATTGCTACCGCATGCTCGGGTCGGTGCACGACGCCGAGGATCTCGTCCAGGAGACGTACCTGCGCGCGTGGCGCGCCTACGACCGGTTCGAGGGGCGCTCGTCGCTGCGGACCTGGCTGTACCGGATCGCGACCAGCGCCTGCCTGACGTCCCTGGAGAGCCGGAGCCGGCGGCCGCTGCCGACCGGGCTCGGCGGCCCCAGCTCGGACCCTGAGGAGCCGCTGGTCGAGCGCCAGGAAGTGCCGTGGCTGGAGCCCATCCCCGACGCCCTGGTCGGCGCCGAGGGGTCCGATCCCGCCGCGATCGTCACCCGGCGGGAGAGCATCCGGCTGGCGCTGATCGCCGCCCTGCAGCACCTGCCGCCCCGGCAGCGCGCCGTCCTGATCCTGCGGGACGTCCTGAAGTGGCGGGCGGCCGAGGTCGCCGAGCTGCTCGACACCTCCACCGCCGCGGTCAACAGCATCCTGCAGCGCGCCCGCGCGCAGCTCGGCCAGGTGGCGCCCACTCAGGACGAGATCGTCGAGCCGGCGCAAGCCGACCAGCGTGCGCTGCTGGACCGCTACGTCACCGCCTTCGAGGACTACGACGTCGCCGCGATCGTGGAGCTGTTCACCAAGGACGCGGTCTGGGAGATGCCGCCGTTCACGGGCTGGTACCAGGGCCCGGAGACCATCGGCCGGCTGATCGCCACCCAGTGCCCCGCCAGCGGTCCCGGCGACATGCGAATGGTCCCGACCCAGGCCAACGGGCAGCCCGCGTTCGGCCTGTACATGCGCCAGCAGGACGGCGGCTACGAGCCGTTCCAGCTCCACGTGCTCAGCGTCGGCGCCTCGGGCGTCTCGCACGCCGCCGTCTTCTTCGACCTCAGCCTGTTCGCGACCTTCGGCCTGCCGGAGCGCCTGCCCGCCCAGCCGCGGCGGCCCGGCGACTGACTGGAGCGGCCGATGACCGAGGAACGCGCGACGGCACCGCCGGTCGCCGGCGTCGCGCTGCTGGAACGCGCGGTGGGCTACGCCCTTGGCAGCCTGCACCTGGTGACGCCGGCGGCCATGTCGCGGCGCTCGCCCTGCCGGGGCTGGGACCTGCGGGCCCTGCTGGGGCACATGGACGACGCGCTGGTCGCGCTGCAGGAGGCCGTCGACCTCGCCCGCGTCGGCCTCGACGGCTCACAAGGCGACGGTGACCCGGCCGGCGGCCTGGATCCCGTGGGCCGCCTGCGGGACCGTGCCTGCCGGCTGCTCGGCGCCTGGACCAGTGCCGACGGACGGATGGTCTCGGTCGGCGGCCGCCCGCTGCCCGCCACCGTCCTGACCAGCGCCGGCGCTCTGGAGATCGCCGTCCACGGCTGGGACGTCGCGGAGGCGTGCGGGCGGCGGCGGCCGATCCCGCCGCCGCTGGCCCAGGAGCTGCTGGTGATCGCGCCGCTGCTGGTCACCGGGGCCGACCGTGGAGTGCGCTTCGCCGCGCCCGTCGATCTGCCATCATCGGCCAGTCCCAGTGACCAGTTGATCGCCTACCTCGGCCGGGACCCCCGCTGAGGCTGGACCGGGAGTTCGGCGCATGGAACCGGCTGGAAAGGTCGAGCTGCACCTGCACCTGGACTGCGCGGCCAGCTACGCGGCCGTGGTGGCGCTGGCGCCCGGGACCAGCTTCGCCGAGTACCGCCGCGACTTCGTGGGGCCGCCCAAGGCCGCCAGCCTGGTCGACCTGCTGACCCGGCCGCGCCGGATCGTCGCCCTGATGCAGGACGCGCGTGGCCTGCGGGTGATCACCGAGGACCTGTTCGACCAGCTCGCCAGGGACGGGGTCGTCTACGCCGAGCTGCGCTTCGCGCCGTTCCAGCACCTGGAGGCCGGCATGCGCGTCGAGGAGGTGGTCGCCGAGGTCGAGCGCACCGCCGCCGCCGCCGCCGCGGCCACCGGGATCGAGGCCCGGCTGATCCTGTGCACCCTGCGCCACTTCTCGCCAGAGCAGAGCATGCGCACCGCCGAGCTCGTGCACCAGTTCCAGGACAGCCTGGTCGCCGGGCTGGACATCGCCGGCGACGAGGCCGGCTACCCGCTCGACGCGCACGAGCCCGCGTTCCGCTACGCGATCGAGCACGGCCTGCCGCGCACCGCCCACGCCGGCGAGTCGGCCGGCCCGGCAAGCGTCTGGGAGACGCTGCGCAGGCTCGACCCCTCCCGCATCGGCCACGGCGTGCGCAGCATCGAGGACCCCGCGCTGGTCGACCACCTCCGGGAGCGGCGGATTCACCTGGAGGTCTGCCCTTCGTCCAACGTGCTGACCGACATGGTCGACAGCTACCGGGACCATCCGGTCGACCGGCTCTACCGCGCCGGGGTGCCGCTGGGCATCTCCACCGACGTGCGGACGATGATCGACACCAGCCTGAGCGTGGAGTACGAGCGCCTGCGCGCCAGCTTCGGGTGGGACGACGAGCACTTCCGCCGTTGCAACGCCGCCGCGCTCCAGGCTTCCTTCGCTCCCCAGGAGGTCAAGCGTCGCGTCGCCGCCCGGCTCGGCCTGGAGGAGTCCCGCCCCTGATCGGCGGTAGGCTCGACCAGGTCCAGCGCGAGAAAGGAGTCCGAGGATGCCGCGGGTCAGCTCGAAGGTGGCGTCGTTCACCGAGTCGGTCATCCGGGAGATGACCCGGCTGGCGCTGGAGCATGACGCGATCAACCTGTCGCAGGGGTTCCCGGACTTCCCGTGCCCGCCCGAGCTGAAGGAGGCCGCCAAGGCCGCGATCGACGCCGACGTGAACCAGTACGCGATCACCTGGGGCGCCAAGCGGTTCCGCGACGCCATCGCGGCCAAGGTCGAGCGGACCTATCCGGGCTGGGCGGTGGACCCCGAGCGGGAGCTGACGGTGACCTGCGGCGCGACCGAGGGCGTGGTGGCGAGCTGCCTGGCGCTGCTGGACCCTGGCGACGAAGTGGTCGTCTTCGAGCCGTGGTACGAGAACTACTGGCCGGACACGGTGATCTCCGGTGCGGTGCCCAAGTTCGTGACCCTGCACGAGCCGGACTGGCACGTCGACGAGGAGGAACTGCGCGCGGCGTTCGGGCCCCGCACCCGCGCGATCATCGTCAACACGCCCAACAACCCCACCGGCAAGGTCTTCGGCCGGCAGGAGCTGGCCCTGATCGCCGAGCTCTGCCAGCGCTGGGACGCCTACCTGATCACCGACGAGATCTATGAGCACATCCACTACCTCAGCGAGGGCGCCCACCTGCCGCCGGCCACCGTGCCGGGTCTGGAGGACCGCACCGTCACGGTCAACGCGCTGTCGAAGACCTACGCGGTCACCGGCTGGCGGGTCGGCTGGGTCATCGCGCCGCCGGCGGCGACCAACGCGATCCGCAAGGTCCACGACTTCCTGACGGTCGGCGCCGCGGCGCCGCTGCAGGAGGCGGGCGCCGTGGCGATGGGCCTGCCCGCCGCGTACTACCAGCGGCTCGCGGCCGACTACCGCGAGCGTCGCGAGCTGCTGTGCGACGCGCTGGAGAAGCTGGGCTTCGGGTTCGCGCGGCCCGACGGCGCCTACTACGTCATGTGCGACACCAGCCGGCTGGACCCGGCGGGCGACGACGTGGCCTTCGCGGAGCGGCTGGTGCGCGAGGTCGGGGTGGCGACGGTGCCGGGGTCGAGCTTCTATACCAACAAGCGGCTCGGCCGCCGCAAGATCCGCTTCGCCTTCCCCAAACGGCTGGAGACGCTGCAGCTCGCGGCCGAGCGCCTCCAGGGGCTCGCGGAGGGCCCGCCCGGCGGGCTCGCGTAAGGCCGCCCGGCGGGCTGGCGTCGGGGCTCGCCCGGCGGGAGCCGGCCTGGAGGACGAGGTCGTGGCCCGGCCCGCGCGCCGTTGCCTACCGGGCGCTCCAGCCGCCGTCCATCGTCAGCGAGGCGCCGTTGACGAACGAGGCGGCCTCCGAGCACAGGAAGGCGGCCAGCTCGGCGACCTCCTCCGGCTCGACGAGCCGCTTGATGGCCGGCTCGGTGAGCATGATGGACGACACCACCTCGTCCTCCGAGATGCCGTGGACGCGCGCCTGGTCGGCGATCTGGCGCTCGACCAGCGGGGTGCGGACGTAGGCGGGGCAGATGCAGTTGCTGGTGACCCCCTGGGGACCTCCCTCGAGCGCGATCACCTTCGAAAGCCCCTCCAGGCCGTGCTTGGCGGCCACGTAGCCGCTCTTGAACGGAGAGGCGCGCAGCCCGTGCACCGAGGAGATGTTGACGATCCGGCCCCACCCGCGCTCGTACATGCCTGGCAGCGCGGTCCGGGCCAGCCGGAACGGCGCCTCCACCATGACCCGCAGGAGCAGCGCGAAGCGCTGGGGCGGGAATTCCTGCACCGGGGCGACGTGCTGGAGCCCCGCGTTGTTGACAAGGATGTCGGTGTCCACCCGGAGCGTGTCCAGGTCCGGGCCGGCCAGGTCGAGGACCAGCGGGCGCCCGTCGAGCTCGTGCGCGACCCGCTTCGCCCCCTCGGCGTCCCGGTCGAGCACCGTGAGCTCGGCGCCGGCGGCGGCGAGCCGCCTGGCGCAGGCCCGCCCGATCCCGCTCGCCGCGCCGGTCACCAGCGCTCGCCGCCCTCGCAGGTCGACCTGGCTCGTCCGCGCCGTCGTGCCGGTCGTCTCAGCCATCGCCCGTCCCTTCGCCCATCGCACGGTCGTCCCTCAGCATGTTCTACCCGAGCCGTGCGGATGGAGCCCAGGGTGGGTGGCGGCGCCGCAAGTTCCCGCGGGCTCCGACGCTCCGGATGTCGTCGAGGGCGCGGCTGTCGGACGCCGTCGCTCCTCAGGGCGATCCGGTGCCGGGGACCTCCACCTGGAAGGCGACGATCCTGCCCGGCCGGCCGCTGGCGGCGCCCATGAAGGGATTGACGCTGGTGGTCACGAACAGGGTCCGGCCGTCGTCGCCGCCGAGCGTGCAGGCGAAGGCACCCTGGTCGGTCTCGACACGGTCCCTGACCTGGCCGCCCTCCGCCACCCGCACGCAGGCGTTCCCGCGGGCGTCCGCGAACCACACGCAGCCCTCCTGGTCGAGGCAGATGCCGTCCGGGGCCGTGCCGGGCACCGCCGCCCAGACCCGCTTGTCGCCGAGCGAGCCGTCGCCTGCGATGGTGAACGCGGTGAGGCACTCGCCGGTGCTCTCGGCGACGATCAGCGTGCCGCCGTCGGGGGTGATCACGGTGCCGTTGGGGAAGCGCATGGCCGAGTCGGCGACCTCCACCCGCCCGTCCGGGTGGACCACCATCTGCTCCGACGGTGCCGGCCGCGGCATGCCCGCCGCGTCGGTGCTGTTCACGTAGGCGCGGCCGGACCCGTCGACCACCAGTTCGTTGCACGGGTGGGCGGTGGCCCCGGAGAGGTCGGCATAGGGCGCCAGCCCGCCGTCGGGCTCGAGGGTCAGCAGCGAGCGGGCCGCGCTGGCCACCACGAGCAGGCGCCCGTCGGGCAGCCACCCAAGCCCGATGGGCGGCCCGCCCGGCACCTGGTCGACGACCGTCCGGGGGGCGCCTCCCTGGTCGACCACCATCACCTGCCCGGTCAGGTCGGGAAACCAGAGCTGGAAGTCGCAGAACCACAGTTGCCCATCCCGCCAGCGGGGAACCTCAGGGAACACCAGGCCGTCGAGCACCACTCGGGGAGCCTGGCCGCGTGCCGTGCCGCTCATCAGCGATCGTCCTCCTTCGGTCGTGCCGCCTGGATGCCTCTCGCAGGGGTATCGAAGCCGAGGTCCAGAGATCGACATGACGCCGAGAGGATGATCGGCGCTTCGGCGGGGCATCGCTCAGAGGCCGAGGCGGCCGGCGACGGGGTCTTCCCAGATCCGGGTGGAGCCGGTGTAGCTGCGAACCACCTCGAGCGAGGCCCAGCCGCCAGCCTCCATCAGCTCCTGGTCGGTGGCGACCGGGCCGGCCTGGACCGCGGCGCCGGCGCGCAGGCTGTGGCCGCGGTACCTGATCGGCGTCTCCAGGCCGGCCCGTCGGGCGGCGCTCTGGACCGCGCGGTACACGGCCAGGTCGGTGAGGCGCGGGGCGTGCTGGATCGTGGCGGTGGGGTAGTGGCCGGCGCGGGCGCGCGGGTGGACCGGCCGGAACGCGGGCCCCTCGTCCAGGCCGGTGGCCGACCGCCACGCGAGCCACGCCCTGACCGGGCAGGTCTGGGCATGCTCGCCGTAGGGGACGGCGCGGACGTCGACGCGGGGCTCGGGGTCGCGTTGCCCACGGTCGGCCTCGTGGGCGACGCGGACCTCCAGGCCCTCCCGGACCAGCACGAGGTCGCTGACGTCGAGCGCGACCACCTCGGAGCGGCGCAGCAGGGCGGCGAAGCCGAGCAGGAGCATGGCCCGGTCCCGCAGGCCGATGAAGCGCTCGGTGTCGCAGGTGTCGGCGAGCTGCCGCAGCACCGAGGTGGTCGCCGGCGCGGCGCGGTTCCTGCTCCAGCCGACCTCCCGGCGGATGCCGTGCCAGGTCGCCTGCACCTCCGGCGACTTGCAGGGGTTGGGGAGGTAGTTGGCGGTGTGGTAGGCGCCCACCGCCGCCATCCGCCGCTGCAGCGTGGAGGTCTTGAGCCGCTCGACCCCGCCGACCCCGCGCGCGTGCGCGGCCAGGTAGGCGGCGATCACCGTCGGCTCCGCCGGAAGCGGCGTGTGACCCCGGCTGGCGCACCAGGCGGTGAAGTGCCGCCAGTCCGCCTCGTAGGCCCGCACGGTCGCCGGCGCCTTGGAGGCCAGCGCCAGCTCGATCGCGGCTTGGACGTCCGGTGGGTTCGGCATGCGGCGACTCCTCGTGTGAACGGGGTGTGAACGGGCTGTCAGGGCCGGGCCTGGGTCTCGGGCCAGTGCGGCAAATGCTCGATAATCGTAGCCTTATCTTACAAACAAAGCCAGACGTCCGTCACCGCACCGACCCAGGAAACCCAAGCCCAAAAGCCACAGCCAGATCTCTGGGGCAATGAGGCCGACCCGTAGCTTCCAGCGCAAAACCAACGATTAGCGCCCGACCTTGGTGCTGGTCGTCCGGTTCTGGCGTGCCTGTGGGGTTTCGCATAGCTTGCCGGGGCTTTCAACAGCGGCCAAGCTGAGGCGGACTCCCGGTGGCGACCCGTGAGGTGTTCTCCGACGAGGAGATCAACCGGGCAGAGCTGATCCGGCACTTCACCCTGACCGGCGCCGACGAGGCGTTCGTGCGGCGGTTCCGTGGGCAGGGCAACACGCTGGGTGCGGCGGTGCAGCTGTGCGTGTTGCCGTGGCTGGGGTTTGTGCCCGACGAGGTGCGGTCGGCGCCGGCGGCCGCGGTGGTGCGGCTGTCGGAGCGGCTGGGGATCCCGGTCGGTGCGCTGCGCGAGTATGGGGTGCGGGAGCAGACCCGCACCGACCATCTGCGCGAGGTGACCCGGTACCTGGGCTGGCGGACGATGGACGAGCTGGCATGGAAGCAGCTGCAGGAGTTCCTGTTCGCCCGGGCGATGGAGCACGACGCGCCGAGGCTGCTGTTTCGGCTGGCGTGCGAGTACCTGGCCTCGGCGCGGCTGATCCGGCCGGGGCTGGTGAACCTGCTGGAGCGCATCGCCACCGCCCGCGAGCAGGCCCGGGCGGAGACGTGGGCGCGGGGCGTCCACACCGACCATGGCCACCGAGATCCACCTCGAGCTCCAAGGGGGCGGCCATGTCGAGCGCCGTTGACCCGCGCGTCGTCGTCGGCAGCCGGGCAGTACGGCGACCAGTGGTGTGGCAGCAAATGAGGGTCGGGCGCCGGACCTATGCGACGAGGTAGGTCTCATAGATCACCCTTCCGGCCTGGCGGCCACCGACGCTGATGAAGACGCCCTTGTTGAGCCAGTCGAGATCGGGCGTGCCGGTCTCGATCTGGGTTGCGGTGCGGAAGGTGTACTCGCTGGCGTCGACGTCCTCACCGCGCCCGAGCCGAGCGAGGACCTCGGCGGTGCCGTGGCGGATGCCCCGGGACTGGACGTAGAGCAGATCGCCGCGGTCGGTCAGCAGCGTGTAGCGGACGTCGCCGAGCGCGGTGCCGTCCGGCAGAACGACCTGCCAGTCGGCGCTGGCGCCCGGGACCAGCTTCCCGCTGATCCCAGGGCCAGTGAAGGTGCCGGCGGTCAGGGGCACGATGCGCCGGTGGCCCTTGGCGGTGTCGCCGAGATCCAGCGGTTGGCCAAGGGCAGCCTCCAGGCGGTAAACCTGGGTGAGGCGAGGATCGGGAAGCTGACTCCTCCTGGCCGGCCCGGCAGGGTCGTTGGGGTGGGGCTCGAGCGGGGTAACGGTGGTATGCATCCACTCATAGAGCGGCAGCGCGCCGAGCAGACCATCCAGCTGAGCTTCGCTGTCAGCGCGGTACAGGCCAACGGTGGTATCGCTGCCCGCGACGGGCCGCTTCCAGACCCGGACAAGATGCCCTTGGTCCGCCAGCTTGGCTGCGGCGGATGCCTCGGCGCTCTGGCGGTCCTTGACCTCAGCGTCCGGGGTCCCGTCGGGAACATTGACCTCGAACTCGACCAGGAATTCCATGGTCTTCTCCTTCTGCCGCTCTGTCAGACTCGGCGACGACCTGGCATTACCAGGAAAGGCGAGCCGCGCACCCGTTCTCCTGCCCGATCTCCGAGAAGGTGGCCGGGGCGAAATGATGTCGCGCAGCACATCGAGTGGAACGCTGGCGCGGATCGCCAGGGGTGGCCTGCTGCAGCCGCTCGCCCGCCTCGGGGTGGAGCGCGTAGGCGCCCCTCACCCGCTCACCATCGCTGCGCAACCTGAGCAAGCTATCGGACTTTGGCGTCGGCGCGCGTGTAGGTACGTATAGGTCGTGGTCGTGGACACCTCTGCACCGGCGCGCGCCGCGGTCGCCGACGCCGTCGACTGGGTCGTTGAGCACCCCGAACTCGCACTCGCGTCCGGTCAAGGGCAGCATGGTCATCTCCCAGCCTTCATCGTCCGGTCTCGACGGTGCTACTCATGACGACCTGCGTTGTTGGTGGGGCGCCGATCAACGCAGCGGCCACCTCCGGTCAGTCGCCCCAGAACCGCTGCTCGCGCCACGGGTCGCCGTAGTTGTGGTAGCCGAGGCTTTCCCAGAAGCCCGGCTCGTCCTGGTCCAGCAGCCGGATCCCGCGGACCCACTTGGCGCTCTTCCACAGATACAGATGGGGGACCAGCAGTCGCGCCGTGCCGCCGTGCTCCGGCTCCAGCTTCTCACCGTCGTACCGGTAGGCGATCCAGGCCTTGCCGTCGGTGAGGTCCTCCAGCGGCAGGTTGGAGCTGTAGCCGCCGTAGGACCCGGCAAGGGCGAAGCTGGCGCTGGCCTCCACCCCCTCGAGCAGGGTGTCCAGTGACACCCCTCCCAGGTGGTCCCCAGCTTGGACCAGTGGGTGACGCAGTGGAGGTCGACGGTGACCGCCTCGCTGGGCAGGCTGCGGAAGCCGTTCCAGTCCCAGCGCTGCTGGTCCCCGGTCTCGCCGGTGATGGTGAGCTCCCAGTCCTGCAGGTCGATGCTGGGGGTCGGTCCCTCCGACAGGACCGGGGAAGTCCTCGACCAGGTACTGGCCCGGAGGCAGCTCGGCGCTGGGGCGCCGCCGCCCATTGGACCCCCGCGACACGGTGCCCATCTCTCTCGCTCCTTTCATGATCGCGATGAGTTCCGCGCCGACGAGGGTGGGCCCAGGGTCGCCGGCGCGGAGAAGGCCGGCCCGGGCGGCTAGCGGTAGGGGTTGGGCGGGCCGAGGTAGGGGAACTCGGTGAGCAGGTCGTCGTGCGGCTTGAGGCCGGTCGGGGGGATCTTGCCGTTGCTGAGCCAGGCCCAGCGCATGCTGTAGACGTCGTCGGTGGGGACGCGGCCGTTGGGGTAGTGGGCCGGCTGGGTGCGGTCGTAGCGCAGGATGTCGGGCAGCACGATCAGGGCGGCCGCCCGGGCCCGCTCCGGCGAGGAGTAGCCGCCCCTGTCTTGCAGCAGTGGCGACGGCGAGTAGCCGCTCTTGTCTTGCAGCAGTTGCGACCAGGGCCCGAGGTAGTTGGCCACGTCGTCGGCGGGCTGCCGGGAGTTGTAGAGGTTCTTCTGGCCGTCGGGGTTGAGGAACGGGTTGATCGTCGGGTGCCCGCCGCGGTCCATCTGCGCCAGCACGCCGTCGCGGCGCAGGCTGATGGTGGCCCACCCCCCGATCGTCGGGCCGGCGCCGAGCATGTCGTTGGGCACCTCCAGCGCGATGGACAGGATGTTCTTGCCGGCGAAGTCGTCGTGCCCGGTCCACTGGAAGCCGTGCAGGGTGCCCTCGAAGTCGACGAAGAACGGGTCGCTGCGCACCCCGGCGAACAGCCGGACCGGGCCGGCCTGGACGGGCCGGGCGGCGGCGTCGAAGCCGACCGGGAGGGAGGCGGTGAGCATCTGGCCGGCTGGCTCGGGCTGGCGGGCCTGGGGGCCGGTGGCGTAGTGGGCGGTCCCGGTCTGGGTGCCGTTCTCGAGCGGGGAGAAGGTGAAGCTGAACGCGGCGTCGGCGTGCGCGTCGCCGTCGCTGTCGATGTTGAGCCGGTAGACCGCGTCGGGGTGGAATTCCGGGCCGGTCATGGGCTCGGGCAGCATGAACGGGTTGGAGTCCATGATCAGCACCGTCTTGTCGGGGTCGTCGGGCGACTTGAAGGCGAACAGATCGGTGAAGTCCAGGCGGGCGTCGTCGCCGGGGAACTTGAGGTTGTCGGCGCTGAGGTGGTTGGACATGGTGGCTCCTTTGCTGGTGGTTGCCAGGATCGGTTGGGTTCACTGGCGCAGGAAGTCGAGCAGCGCCGTGTTCACCTGGTCGGCGTGCGTCCAGGCGATGGCGTGCGGGCCGCCTTCGACGACGACGAGCTGCAGGTCCTTGATCAGGCCGGGCAGGCGCTTGCCGGTCTTGTCCAGCGGCAGGACCTGGTCCGCGTCGCCGTGCACGACCAGCATGGGCACGTCGATCTTGGGCAGGTCGGCGCGGAAGTCGGTCGTCCAGGTCGGGATGCAGGCCACCGCGGCGGTGGCCGACGCGGTGACGGCGAGGTTCCAGCTGGCCTGGTAGGCCTGGTCGCTGACCAGGGTGCCGGCGAGGGTGTCGAGGTTGTAGAAGTTGTCTAGGAAGGCCTTCATCCAGGCCGGGGTATCGCCCCGGGCGGCCAGGGCGAACCCGTCGAACAGGCTTTGCGGCATCCCGTCGGGGTTGTCGCCGGCCTGCAGTAGGTACGGCGGGATCGGGGAGACCAGCACGCCCTTGGCCACCCGCGCCGACCCGTAGCGGCCCAGGTAGCGGGTCACCTCCCCGGTGCCCATCGAGTGCCCGACCAGCACGGCCTCATGCAGATCGAGGCGCTCCAGCAGCGTGTTGAGGTCGGCGGCGAAGGTGTCGTAGTCGTACCCGGTTGTCGGCTGGCTGGACTTGCCGAACCCGCGCCGGTCATAGGTGATGACCCGGTGACCGAACCCGCGCCGGTCATAGGTGATGACCCGGTGACCGGCCTCCAGCAGCACCGGGACCTGCTTGTCCCAGGCGCGGCCGCTGAGCGGGTAGCCGTGGATCAGCACGACGGGCTGGCCGGCGCCATGATCCTCGTAGTAGACCTCGACGTCGGTGTTGTTTTCCTGGCCGACGATGACTGTAGGCATCAGGCCTCCTTCCGGTAGCGGGCATGGCCGGCGCCGCGCTGCGGGGCCAGGCACCGGCCGGTTTGACCTGCAGGTTGGTGCTGGCATCAGCGTCGCGCTGCGGGCGGCGCGTCGCGCCCGTAATAATCCCGGGCCGCTACCCTGGTCTGCGGTCCGGGCTGCGCCAGTACCCGCGCAGAACCGCCGACCAGGCCGGGATGTGGCCAGCAGGATGACCTGCTGTACCGCTTCCTTCTACGAGTGTTCGCGATCGCCGCCGAGCTCGCCCAACCGCGCTGGGGCGCCATCCAGCTGTCGGCCAACGGGGTCTGGCGGGTGCTGCGCCGCCACGACCTGAGCACCAGGGCCAGGCGCTATGGCCTGGTCTGCGGGTGTGCCGCCCCACCCCAGCCGCAGCGGCCCGAGCCGGCGCCGGAGCGGCACCTGCAGGTCGACCATCCCGGCGAGCTCGTCCAGTTCGATTGCTTCTGCATCGGCTGGAACGGGTCATGAGCGACAACGCCCAAAGAGTTCCGCTCGGCCACCTTCCAGGCCACCATCGCCGGCCTCGGCGCCCGCCACCGCTTCATCCGCGCCGGTCGACCCCAGACGAACGGGTGCGTGGAGCGGGTCCAGCAGACCATCCTGGACGAGTGCTGGAAGCCCGCCTTTGCCCGCTACCTGATCCCCAAGCAGACCGGACTGCGCCTCGACTTGGGACGCTACCTGCGCTACTACAACACCGAACGCGCCCACACCGGCAGGCGGACCAAGGGTCGGACCCCCGACCAGGTCCTCGGGAAGGCCAAGCTGTGGCACAAGAACCACTGATGGGTCGCCACAACCCGGGACAGGACAGGCTAATGAGCCGCCGAGCACGGCACATAGCAGGCCGATGCCGGTCAGCCTGGCGCGTTGGCAGCACGTCCAGGGTGCCGTCGGCCAGATAGGCGCCCGGGGACCAGGCCGAGTTTTGCGATGTCCTGGGGAATCGAGGGACAGGGGTGACGGGTCTGGTGGACATCACGACTTCGAAGATCGAAATGTTGCGCCGTGAGGCCTCCGCCGACCCGGAGGCGTTCTGGGCGGCAGCGGCGGAAGCGCTGCCGTGGCGCCGGAGATGGGACGCGGTGTTCGACTGGGACCCGGCTCGCCCGGACGAGCGTGGCCGTTATTTCCGGTGGTATTCCGGGGGGCTGACCAACATCGCGTGGAACGCCGTGGACCGCAACGTGGAGCGGGGGCGGGGTGATGTTGCGGCGCTGGTCTGCCAGAACGAGCGGGGCGGACGGGTGGTGCTGACCTACGCGCAGCTGCAGGAGCGGGTGAGCCTGGCGGCGGCGGCGCTGCGCGGGCTGGGGGTGGGGACGGGTGACCGGGTCGGGATCTACATGCCGACCTGCGCGGAGGCGGTCATCTTGATGCTGGCCTGTGCTCGGATCGGTGCCATCCACCTGGTGGTGTTCGCCGGCTTCGGCGCCGGGGCGCTCGGCGAGCGGTTGCGGCTGTCGGGGGCCAAGGCGGTGTTCTGCGCCGATCTGACCTTCCGTAAAGGCAGCGATGTCCCGCTGAAGCAGATCGTGGACGAGGCGGTTGAGACCTGCCGGAGTATCGGGCACGTGGTGGTGCTCCGCCGCGGCGAGGAAGAGCCGGCGATGCGACGCGGCCGGGACATCTACTGGGAGGAGTTTCTGGCCGGTGCCGAGGGCCACAGCGGCGAGGCCGTGTGGCTTGAGTCCAACGAGCCGGCGTTCATACTGGCCACCTCGGGCACCACCGCCAGGCCAAAGCTGGCTGTGCATACCCACGGCGGCTACCAGGTGTACATTCACGCCACCGGTGACTGGGTGTTCGGCCTGCGTGAGGATGACGTGTGGTGGTCGACCTCCGACATCGGATGGATGGTCGGCCACGCCTACATCGTGCACGCGCCGCTGCTGGTCGGCGCCACTACCCTGGCCTACGAGGGCGCGCTGGACCACCCCACACCGGGGACCTTCTACCGGGTCACCCAGGACAACCGGGTCACCGGGATCTTCACCTCGCCAACCGCGGTGCGGATGCTGATGAAACACGGCACCGCCCCGGCCCGCGAGCAGGATCTCAGCTCGCTGACCCGCGTCGTGTGCGCCGGCGAGGTGCTCAACCCGCCAGCCTGGCAATGGCTCCAGCATGACGTGCTCGGCGGCGCAGTCCCGGTGATCGACCACATGTGGCAGACCGAGACCGGCGGTCCCATCATCGGCAACCCCTTCGGCCTAGGCCTGCTGCCCATCAAGCCCGGCAGCAGCGGCGTCTCACTCCCCGGCATCGACGCAGGAGTCGTCGACGCTGACGGTCAGCCGTGCCCGGCCGGGGAGAAGGGGATCATGGTGATCCGCAGGCCGTTCCCCGGCCTGACCGCCACCTTGTGGGGCAAGGCGGACAGGTATGCGCGCGACTACTGGCAGCGCATCCCCGGCCAGGACGTCTACTTCAGCGGCGATGCCGCCTCGTTCGACCAAGACGGCTACCTGTGGTTCAGCGGCCGGGCCGATGAAATCATCAAGATCGCCGGCCACCGCCTGGGCACCATCGAGGTGGAGACCGCCTTCCTGTGCCACCCGGCCGTCGCCGAGGCCGGCGTGACCGGCCGGCCTGACCCGGTGCGGATGGAGGTGATCTCGGCCTTCATCGCGCTGAAACCAGGGCACCAGCCGTCGGGGGAGCTCAGACGGGAGCTTGCCGGCGTCGTCCGGCACGAACTCGGCCCGGTCGCGGTGATCGGCGAGATCAATTTCGTGAGCAGCCTGCCAAAGACCCGCACCGGCAAGATCATGCGGCGGGTCCTCCGAGCGGTGACGCTCGGCCACGATCCCGGCGACATCTCCACGATTGAAGACGAGGGCACGGTCAGCGAGGCGCGCCAAGCATGGGAGAACATGCGCCGCGAGATCGGCCACCAGACCGGAGCTGGTCCCGGTCCTCCCAATCCACCGTCATGACCGCGGAGCGCGCTGCGATAACCACAGCCATCCCGCGGCCGTGGGGGCCAGCCGGCCAGGGACCCGGGCAGACGTATCGCACTGCTCAGGCAGCCCATCCTGCACATCCGCTGTGGGGGTCGTCGCGCCAGGGTGTGCCGGAGGTTGGACCCTTGGCCCGGCGAGGGCACTGTGCGACCGCGCCGATGTGGCGACGGCCTGGGGGCGCGTGTGCGGCAGGCAGGGGGTCTGGTTAGGCCGGCAGGGTCCTCCCAGCGTGGGGCAGCGCGCCGCGGAGCTGTCTGCGGGAGCTGATGCCGAGCTTGGTGAACACCTTGTGCAGGTGCCACTCGACCGTGCGCGAGCTGAGGAAGAGCTCGGCGCCGATCTCTAGGTTGGTACGCCCGTCACCAGCGAGCCGGGCGATCTGGGCTTCCTGTGCGGTGAGCTCGTCTGCCGTCTCGACGGCGCGCTTGCGCACGGTCTCGCCGGTGGCCAGCAGCTCACGGCGGGCGCGCTCGGCGAATCCCTCGATTCCCATCGCGGTCAGCATCTGGTGGGCGGCCCGGAGCTGCTCGCGGGCGTCCACCCGCCGGTTGTGGCGTCGCAGCCATTCGCCGTAGAGCAGCTGCGCGCGGGCGAGTTCCGCCCGGACGCGGGTGCGGCCGAGCCGCTCGATCGCCTCGCGGTACAGGCGCTCGGCGGGCTCGCCCTCGCTCAGCAGCGCCCGCGAGCGCGCCTCGTCCCCCAGCGCCCAGTCGCTGCCGCTGGCAGTGGTCCTCTCCGAGAGCTGCTTGAGGGCATTGGCGGCGTGCTCGGCCTGCCCGGTTCGGGTGGCTGCTTCGATCAGCTCGACCAGAGCGGTGTTGGAGAACGCCAGACCTTCCGGGTGCTCGCTGGCCAGCCCTGCCGCGGCGAGCGCCTCCCCGTAGCGGCCGAGGCCGTTGAAGAGCACCGCGCGCGCCCACTGAGCGGCGGCCACTCCCTGGCCCTCGCCGCGCGACGTCACCTCGCGGAGAGTCACCTCGATCAGTCCCAAAGCCTCTGCTTCCCGGCCCTGCCACGCGGCGAAGATCACGGGCCCGTAAGGCGGGAGATAACTGCCGGTAGCCTCGGTGAGCGTCCGCACCTCCTCGATCAGCTGCGAGGCCGCGGGCAGCTCCCCGGCGAGCGTGTACGCAGCGATGCGCAAGGTGAGGGCGATGGGGAGCACCGAGAGCGCACCGGCCTCGCGAACGAGCTGGACGTGACGGGCGGCTAGGACATCCCAGGACTCGTCGTCCCACACGACCACGGCGGCCAGCCCGGCGAGCCACAACCAGCGGAGCTCTTCCTCGCCTGACACGTTCTTGCTGCGAAACGCGCTCACGGCCTGCTGCAACATCGGCACCCCGGCGGCATACCCCTCGGTGAACTGTGTTGCTAGACCCTTGAGGAGGAGATCGGAGGCGCGCGGGGGGCGCGGCGGCATCGGTGCCGACAGCGCGGCCTGCGCCACCTCGCGCACACCGCCGCCGGGTGCCAGCCGCCCGGCGAAACGAGCTGCCCAGAGGGCCTCCAGATAGGCCTCGCGTGCCAGGTCCAGATCCAGGCGCTCAAGCCGTTTGGCTGCCCGGAGCAGCAGCTGCGGAGCATCGCTACCCCGGTTTTGGGAATAGGCGATCTGCGCACGCAGTACGTCTACCCGGGCCCAGCCGAGCTCATCCAGCGGTCCCGCCTGAGCAACGGCCAGCAGCCCCAGCGCCACGTCAGGCGCGCCCGCGAGGTGCTTGGCCTGCGCCGCGGCCAGCGCTCGGTCGGCCCGCTGCGCTGGGTCCGGTGTCAGTGCTACTGCGCGCGCGAGGAATGCGGCCGCGGCGGCCAGGCCCCCGCGCGCCTGCGCCCGGCCCGCGCACTGCTCGAGCTCGGCGGCGACGTCCTCGTCGGGGCCCGACGTTGCCTGCGCCCAGTGCCAGGCGCGGCGATCGGGATCGACCTGCGGATCGGTCACCTCCGCCAGCGCTGCGTGCACCTTCTGGCGGTCGCTGAGCGACGCCGCCCGGTACACCGCCGAGCGCACCAGCGGATGGCGAAACACGACACGGCCGCCAATCTTGAGCAGCCCGGCCGCTTCCGCGTAGCCGGCCACCTCGATACTCAGCCCCAGCTTCCTGGCCGCGCGCCACACCAGCGCGGGATCGCCGACCGGGTCGGCCGCCGCGACCACCAGCAACAGCCGGGTCTTCTCGGGCAGGCTCTCGACCCGCCGCAGGAAGCTCTCCTCGATCCGGCCCGACAGCGGCAGCACATCCGGCAGCCCAAAGCCGCCCGCCAGCTCCGCCGGCGAGAGCCCGCGCGGCAACTCCAGTAGCGCCAGCGGGTTCCCCCGCGTCTCAGCCACGATCTGGTCCCGCACCCACTCATCCAGCGGCCACCGGACCACCGAACCCAGCAGCTCCCGCGCGTCAGCATCTCGCAGGCCTTCGACCACGAGCTCGGGCAGCCCCTCCGACAACAGGCTCAGCACCGCCAGGCCAACCAGAAAACGATCCGGCGCAGGACCCGCCTGCAGGCCGAATGCCGTCCCCAGCGCAGCGCGCTGAGGGCCGGGCAGACCCTCCAGACGATCAAGCATCGGCCCGCATACCTGGTGCAGCGCGGCGAACGCGAGCTCCATCTCCGACTCCACCCCGACCGCCCGCAACACCTTCAGATCCAGTGCCGACTCCACCGCGTAGTCCAGCAGCGCCGTTTTCCCCACCCCAGCCTCGCCGCGTACCACCAGCACGCCGCTGCGCCCGCCACGCACCCGCTCAAGCAGCCCGTCCAGCACCTCACACTCGCGGCGCCGCCCGCGCAACATGCCGGACCGGCTCGCCCGCCGCCCGAAGCCCGTCAGATTTCCACCTCCTGCGCCGTCCATCAACCCAACTGCCCGAAAACAACCTTTCGACCGTCCCAAGAAGCTTGTCCAATGGCCAGACAAGCGACCAGTCTTGGAAGCGTCTGCGCCGGTCCCTGGCCGTTGATCCCAGGGGATTGGCCGGTGGCTTGCCGTGAGTGACCCGCTATCTGCAGCCAGCAGAGCGCGAAGTCCGGATTGGCGTTCTCGTGCTGGCAGTCAGCCCGGCCGACTGGAATCTCGGCGGTGGCGGGCCACAGCGGGTCACGCTTCCCGGATCGTGCCTCGACCGGGCTTGCAGTCACGTACCCCACGCTCATCGTCTGCGCCTGGCACCCAGGCACCCGGGCGGCCTGGCATCCCCGGCCAGGGCACTGGCCAGGGCATTCCACGGGCGCAACCGGCCGCCTCGAGCGCAAGTGTGGATGCCAGGACCAGCTCCAGTGGCAGGGACACAGGCCACCCTCATCAAAGGGAAAGGAGTCGCCGTCCTGTCTGGCATTGCCGACGTCACGCTGTGCGCCCGCGGCCGGGGAGGGCGCTGACCCGATTACCACCATCCTGATCCCGAGCCCTGAACGGAGCAGAGAGATGACAACTGTTCCACCACCGCTGTCGGGCCGGCAAGGAGCTCGCCTACGGCCGCAACCGAATCGCGTCGTTCGTCACGTCGATCACCCAGAGCGCAAACGGATCCGTTCGCGCTGCCAAAGCGATCGGACGCTGGCATGATGGCGAGGGGGACTTTGTGAAAGGAGTCACATGATGCGCAAGAGCGACCGGTCGTTCTTCGGCCTGATCATGGGAGGGATGGCGTCGCTGCTCGCCCTGGCGGGCCTGCTCACCGTCCTGCACCAGTTCATTCCGGCCTGAGATCCGGCGGGGCCCGGGGGCGACCCGGCCCGCTGGACCGTCCCACCAACCCCGCCACGGCCCACCGGCCCTCCGATTTCCTGCACGCGCTGGGCTAAGGTAGCGCTGTCGCCTGGCGCCGGCGCCACCGGCGCCGACCCGCTCTGAAGAGGTGGTCGGATGGAGGTCCTCAACCCGGCGGTACAGGCGCTGCAACGGGAGGCGCTGGAAGATCCCGACGGCCTGTGGGCCAGAGCCGCCGAGCAGCTCCCCTGGTTCCGCCGCTGGGACCGCGTGCTCGACTGGGAGCCACCCACCTTCCGCTGGTTCGCCGGCGCCACCACCAACCTCGCCTACAACTGCCTCGACCACCACGTCGACCGCGGCCGCGCCGGCCACGCCGCGCTGATCTCCTACGACGAGCGCGGGAACCGGCGGGTCGACACCTACGCCCAGCTCCTCGCCGAGGTCGAGCGGATCGCCGCCGCCCTTCGCGGCATGGGCATCCGCAAGGGCGACCGGGTCGCCATCTACATGCCGACCTGCCCCGAGGCGATCGCGCTGATGCTCGCCATCGTCCGGATCGGCGCCATCCACCTGGTCGTGTTCGCCGGCTTCGGCAGCGGCGCCCTGGCCGACCGCATCCGCCTGGCCGGCGCCAAGGCCCTGTTCACCGCCGACGTCACCTGGCGCAAGGGTGCCGAGGTCCAGCTCGAGCACATCGCCAACGCCGCGCTCGACTGCGACTGCCCGACACTGGACCGGGTGGTCGTGCTGCGCCGCTCGGCCACGCCCGCCCCGGCGCGCTCGGCCACCCACCTCGACTGGGAAACGTTCCTGGAGCTGGGCAAGGGCATCGATCCCGGCTGGGTGCCGATGGAATCCAACGAGCCCGCCTACATCCTGGCGACCTCCGGCACCACCGCCCGCCCGAAACTCGCGGTCCACACCCACGGCCCCTACCAGGTGCACGTCAACGCCATGGGCGCCTGGTGCTTCGGCCTTGACCCCGACGACGTCTGGTGGTCGACCTCCGACATCGGCTGGGTCGTCGGCCACAGCTACATCGTGTACGGGCCGCTGCTGGCCGGCTGCGCCACGCTCGTCTACGAGGGCGCCCTGGACCACCCGGGACCCGACACCCTCTACCGCATCGTCGACGAGAACCGCGTCAGCGGCATCTTCACCTCACCAACCGCCGTCCGCCTGCTGATGCGCTACGGCACCCAGGTCGCCCGGCGCCACGACCTCGACTCCATCGAGCGCGTCGTGTGCGCCGGCGAGGTCCTCAACCCACCCGCCTGGGAGTGGCTCCAGAAGCAGGTCCTCGGCGACCGCGTGCCCGTCCTGGACCACATGTGGCAGACGGAAACCAGCGGCCCGATCATCGCCAACCCCTACGGGCTCGCTCTCCTGCCGATCAAGCCCGGCTCCTCGGGCATCATGCTGCCCGGGATCGACGGGGCGGTGATGACGCCGGAGGGCCAGGTCTGCAAGCCGGGGGAGAAGGGCATCTTCGTGATCCGCCGGCCCTTCCCGGGATTGACGGCGTCGCTGTGGGGCGAGCCCGAACGGTACGGCCGGGACTACTGGCAGCGGGTCCCCGGCCAGACGGTCTACTTCAGCGGCGACGCGGCCTCCCTCGACGACGACGGCTACGTCTGGTTCAGCGGCCGCGCGGACGAGATCATCAAGATCGCCGCGCACCGGCTCGGCACGATCGAGGTGGAGACGGCGTTCCTGCGCCATCCGGCGGTGGCCGAGGCCGGCGTGACGGGACGGCCGGACGAGCTGCGCGGCGAGGTGATCAGCGCGTTCATTGCGCTCAAGCAGGGTCATGAGCCGTCCGAGCAGCTTCGCGCCGAGCTGCTGGAGACGGTCCGCCGCGAGCTCGGTCCTGTCGCGGTGATCGGCGAGCTGAACTTCGTGGGCACGCTGCCCAAGACGCGCAGCGGCAAGATCATGCGGCGCGTGCTGAAGGCGGTGACGCTGGGCTCGGAGCCCGGGGACATCTCCACGATCGAGGACGAGGCGTCGGTCGAGGAAGCACGCGCCGCCTGGGAGCAGATGCGCCAGGAGCTGGGGGACCGGCAGGCCACCGGCCCGTAGGTCGTGGCAGCTCGGCCGGGTCCCGCGGTGCGGGCGGTTCAGGCGCCGACGGGCAGCGCCAGGATCAGCCGGGCGACCTCCGCGGGCTCGTCGACCTGCACGTAGTGCCGCGCGGTGGGCAGCAGGAACAGCTCCGAGTCCGGGAACAGCTCGTGGAACCGCCTGGCGACGCGCACGTTCAGGTAGGGATCCGCCGCGCCGAACACGATCCGGACGGGACGGGCGAAGCGGCGCAGCCGTGGCACCATCCGGCGCCGTGAGAGCACCGTGCCGAGCAGGTCGTCGTTGAGCCGCCAGAAGGCCGGGCGCTCCGCGCGGAACTGCTGGTAGAACGCTGGGACCAGCTCGCGGCGGAGGTCGTCGTCGCGGATGAACCTGCCGACCTGCCAGGTGTACAGCCGCCGGTCGAGGCCTTCCGCCCTGCGCATCACGAACCGGGCGAGGTTGCGCAGGACCGGGGTGGAGTACAGGGCGATCGCCTCGGGCCGCCGCAGCCCGCGCATGAAGTGATAGTAGGTGTTGAGCAGCACCAGGCCGGCGACCCGCTCGGGATGGGCGAGGGCCCAGTCGATCGCCGGCGGGCCGGAGGCGTCGTGGGCCACCAGCACGATCCGTTCCAGGCCGAGCTGGTCGATCACGGCGTCCAGGTCACCGGTCTGGTTGGCGGCCGTGTAGGGGTAGCCGACCGGCTTGTCCGACGCGCCCCAGCCGAGGAAGTCGAAGGTGACGACCTGCCGTTCCGGCCGCAGGTACGGCACCAGGCGGTCGTAGAGGTGGAGGTTGTCGGGGAAGCCGTGCAGCAGCACCAGCGTCGGGCCGGCGCCGTCCCGCGTCCCCGGATCCCCGTCCGGCCCGGCCGTCCGGGTGTAGATCCGGTGCGCTCCCCGGCGCACCCAGGTCTCGGCGTATTCCGCGGCGTCGGCTGGCACCTGGCCTCCGGACATCACTCACCCCCCGCTGAGCGCTCGAGCCCACATCCTCACAGCAAGAGAATACCGCTGGGCCCGCGGCGGTTCAGCGACCTGGAGCGCGGCCTGGCAGGCGTCACGCCGACGCGCCCACCATGGGACGGAACGCTTGGTTCCCGTTGCGAGAGGGAGTGGCCATGACCGGCAGCCAGATCCGGCGCAAGGTGCGGTGAGGGCCGCCATGCCGCCGAGGACGACCATCCAGCGCGCTCCGGCCCCGCCGTTGGGCCGGCGGGCGCTCAACCGCGCGCTGCTGGAGCGCCAGGGACTGCTGCGCCGCTGGCGCCTGCCGGCGGCCGAGGCGGTCGAGCGGCTGGTGGGGATGCAGGCGCAGGTGCCCAACTCGCCGTACGTCGGCCTGTGGTCGCGGGTGGAGGGCTTCGGCCACCGGGAGCTGGCCGGACTGCTGCTGGACCGGCGGGCGGTGCGCGCGCCGCTGCTGCGCACCACCCTGCACCTGGTGACGGCGCGCGACTGCCTGCGGCTGCGCCCGCTGCTGCAGCCGGTCCTGGAGCGGGTGCACGCCAGCACCCCGTTCGGCAGGAACGTCGCCGGGATGGACACCGGCGCGCTGCTGGCCGCCGGCCAGGCGGTGCTGGAGGAGCGGCCGAGGACCACCGCCTCGCTCTGCAAGCTCCTCCAGGAGCGCTGGCCGGACCGTGACGCCAGCTCGCTCGGCTACACGGTCCGCTACCTGGTGCCGCTGGTCCAGCTGCCGCCACGCGGCGTGTGGGGCGCCACCGGGCAGGCCACCTGGACCACCGCCGAGTCCTGGCTGGGCCGGCCCATGGCCGCCGGCGCCACGCTCGAGGAGCTGGTGCTGCGCTACCTGGCGGCGTTCGGGCCGGCCAGCGTCAAGGACGTGCAGACGTGGTCGTGGCTGACGCGCCTGCGCGAGGTCGTCGAGCGGCTCCGGCCGCAGCTGCGGAGCTTCCGCGACGAGGCCGGCACCGAGCTGTTCGACCTGCCGGAGGCGCCGCGGCCCGACCCCGACACCCCGGCGCCGCCGCGCTTCCTGCCGGAGTACGACAACCTGCTGCTGTCCCACGCCGACCGGAGCCGCGTGATCGCCGAAGAGCACCGCGAGCGGGTCTTCACCAGAGGCTCGCTGCTGGTCGACGGCTTCGTCGCCGGGACCTGGAGGGTCGCCAGGGAGGGGGCGGCCACCGACCTGGTCGTCGAGCCGTTCGGCCGCCTGTCGAAGCGCGACGCCCCCGCGGTCATCGCCGAGGGCGCCGAGGTGCTGGCTTTCGCCGCCGACGGCGAGCCGGGCGAGGTCCGCCTGGCGCCGCCGGCCTGAGGGCGCTCAAAGCTCGACGGCCAGCCTGAAGGTGAGCCGTCCCACGGTCCAGACGCGCCGGCGCATGGCGACCAGCACCGTCAGGCCGAGGCACACCAGCAGGATCGCGCCGAGCACGATCGCCGCGCGGATGAGCTGGTAGGGCTCCCCGCCGGAGATGGTGACCCGCAGCCCCTGGACCACGTAGGTCAGCGGGCTGAGCGGGTGGATGGTGCGGAACGGGGCCGGGGCGGTCTCCAGCGGGTACAGGCCTCCTGAGGCGGTGAGCTGGAACGCCAGCAGCACCAGCGACAGCGCCAGCCCGGCCGGGCCGAAGGCGGTGCGAAGCAGGTGGGTGGCGGCGACCAAGGCGCAGGCCGCCAGCACCAGCAGGGCGATCGTCCAGAGCGGGTGCAGCGGGTCCAGCCCCAGGCCGCCGGCCAGCACCGCGTACAGCACCAGGGCGCCGGCCACGCCAATGCCGGCTGCTGGCAGCCAGCCGGCGGCCGCGACCGTCAGCGCGCGGGCCTTGCCGGCCAGCGCGCGGGGGTTCAGCGGTCGCAGCACCAGGTAGGCGACCAGCCCGAAGACCCACAGGGCGATGCCGCAGAACAGCGGCGCGAGGCCGCGCCCGTAGGAGCGGGCCGGGTGCAGGTTGGCGGTGCGCAGCTCGACGGGCGTGGCCAGCGAGTCGGCGATCCGGGCGCGCTGCTCGGGGTTGGCGGGCGGGATCTGGTCGAGGGCGGCGCGCAGCCCGTCAGCGAGCTGCCCGGCGCCGCGCTGGAGCTGGGCGACCTGCGCCTGCAGCGAGTGCGCCCCGCTGAGGAGGCCGCCGAGCCCCGCGCGCAGCTTGTCGGCGCCGTCGGCGGCCTGCTGGCTGGCGCGGACCAGCTCGGTGCTCTGGCTGGAGGCGGTGCGGAGCTGCTGCAGCGCGCCGCTGGTGGCGCTCTGGAGCTGCTGGGCGCTGGCCACCGCCTGCTGGGTGGAGATGCTGGCCTCCTGGACGGCGACGCCGGCGGTGGCGGCGGCGCGGCCGGCCTGGCGGGCGGCCTCGATGGCGAGCTGGAAATCGGGGTCGCCGCGCAGGTCGGGATGGCTCTGGCCGAGGCCGGTCAGGCCCGCCAGGGCCAGGTCGGCCTGCTGCTGCGCGGTGCTGATGCCGCCGCTGGCCTGGCCGGCGGCCCGCTGGGCGGTGTTGCTGGCGTCGACCACGGCCTGGGCCGCGGCCGGGACCTGGTCGGCCATGGAGCTGGCAGCGCCGGACAGCGACTGGGAGAGCTGCTGGACGGAGCCGGTGAGCTGCTGGCCGCTGGTGGCGAGCTGGCCGGCGGCGCGCTGCTGCTCGCTGAGCTTGCCGATGTCCTGGGCGAGCCTGGTGGTGCCGTCCCGCTGGCTGGTGGCGGTGGTGGAGGCCTGGGCGAGGCGGCCCCGCAGGGCGTCCAGGTCGCCGAGGACGCGCTGGGCGAAGGCGGTGCGCGCGGCGGTGTCGATCTGGTCCTGGAGCCGTGCCTCGGTGGTCTCGGCGAGCTTGCCGGTGAGGTAGCCGTTGGCGTCGTTCAGGGTGATCAGCATGGACGCCCGCTGCGGCGCCTGGCTGGACGGGCTGGCGAGCCTGGCGCTGAAGTCGGGGGGGACGGTGAGGGTGAAGGCGTAGCGGCCGTCGCGGAGCCCGCGCCTGGCGGGGCCCTCGGGGACGAACCGCCAGTCGAAGATCCGGTCCTGACGGAGCTGGGAGACCAGGAGCTGCCCCGCATCGATCAGCTCGCCCTGCGAGGTGACCGGGCGGTCCTGGTTGACCACGGCGACCGGGATCCTGTCCGTCCGGCCAAATGGGTCCCAGGCAGACCAGAGATAGACACTGGCGGACACCAATGGGACCAGTGCGAGCCCCAGCGGCACGAGCCGCAGGAACGGCCCGCGGAACCGGCGGAGCTCCAGCAGCGAAAGCCTGATGGTGTTCACGGTGCCCCTCCCTTTGCGTCCATCCGCTCGGCCCGCGCCGCGGCGGCGCGCTCGAGCGCGGACCGGTGCGGAAGGCGGACGACCACGTCCGCGGGCACCGGATCGGGCGGCGGAGCGTCGGCGGCGGCCACCACGGTGCAGCCGTCGCCGGCGACGGCGCGCAGGGCGCGCCAGACCCAGGGGACGTCCCCGGGCTCCAGTCCTTGGTCGACGTCGTCGATCACGATCGCGCCCGGCTCGCTGGCGACCGCCAGCGCGCAGGCCAGCAGCGCCTGCTCGCCGGGGTGCAGGTCGGCCACCAGCGCCTGGCGGGGCGGGTCGATCTTGAGCAGGCCGAACGCGGCGGCCATCGAGGCGCTGCTGGCCGAGCCCGCCGAGACCGCGCAGCGCTCCAGCATCAGCTCCTGGACGCGCAGGCGCTGGTCGAGGTCGATCGCCGGGCGCACCCGGGCGACGGCCACCAGCCGCTGGACCGCCGCCGAGCGCATCGGCAACCGGTAGCCGCCGACGGTGAGCTCCCCGGCGACCAGCCGCAGCCGTCCGGCCAGCGCGAGCAGCAGCGAGCTGCGGCCGGAGCCGCCCGGCCCGGTGACGGCCACCAGGCTGCCCGGCGCGGCCTCCAGGTCGACCGCCTGGAAGGCCGGGCCCAGCGGGCCACGCGCGGTGATCCTCCTGGCTACGATCCCGACGCCGGATCGGCTCACTCGCCCCCCTCGCCGCGCCGCCAGGGCTGCCGGATGGCAGCGCCGAGAAGTGGCGGCAGTCTCTCTATCGGCTCGTGTCGTGGACGACCCGAGATGTCGAGAACGGGGGGTTGCGGCTCAGCCGCCGCTGCCAGGGCTGTGGCGGGCGAGATAGGCGGCCGCCTCGGCGCGGCGTCCGACCTCCAGCTTGGTCAAGATGCTCGAAACGTAGTTCTTGACCGTCTTCTCTGCCAGGCCCAGCTCGTCGGCGATCTGCCGGTTGGTGTTGCCGGCGGCCACCAGCCCGAGGATCCGCTCCTCCTGGGCCGACAGGCGGGCCAGCTTCTCATCCATGAGGAAGTGCCTGTTGCGGCGCAGGCGGTCGAACACGCCGCTGGTGACGGCCGGGTCCAGCAGGCTGCCACCCTGGCCGACCGTGCGGATCGCCCGGACCAGCTCGTCGCCGCGGATCTGTTTCAGGACGTAGCCCGCGGCGCCGGCCATGATCGAGGCGAACAGCGCCTCGTCGTCGGCGAACGAGGTGAGCATCAGCACCCTGGTCGCCGGCCGGCGGGCGCGGATGTCCCTGGTGGCCTCGATGCCGCTTCCGTCGGACAGGCGAACGTCCATGACGATCACGTCGGGGGCGAAGCGGTCGGCGACCGCCACGGCGTCGCGTACCGAGCAGGCCTCGGCGGTCACGACGATGTCATCGGTGCCGGCGAGGAGGGCTCTGATGCCGTTGCGGACGACCTCGTGGTCGTCGACGAGCATGACGCGCAGAAATGGCGAGCTCATGAGGGGGTGGTCGCACACCTCCGTTTCGTTTGCAGCGGGCACGCCCGCGTCCGGACCAGCTCGGCCCCCGCCGCAGGGTCACAGCGGGCGGTGGGGCGTCCAAGGGCCGTTGGCCCCATCCGCGGCGGGACCTTCGGACGGCGGCCGTCACATCGGGATCAGGACCTTGACCGTGGTCCCGTCGCCCGCGACGCTCTTCAGCTCCAGCGTGCCTCCCAGCGCTCCCGCGCGGGCCCGGAGGTTGCCGAGGCCGTGCCCGGGATGGGGCGCCCGGGGGTCGAAGCCGTCGCCGTCGTCGTCGACCTCCAGGACGGCGACGCGGCCGCGCGACACACCCTCGGCGCTCTGCCGCCAGTACAGCGACACCCGGCAGGTGGTGGCGCCGGCGTGGCGGACGACGTTGGACAGCGCCTCGCGGACCAGCTGCACCAGATCGGCGGCGTGGGCGCCGAGCGCGGCGCCGACCTGCTCCTCGACCTCGACCACGGTGGTGACGCCGGCCGGGATGGCGATCTCCTCGGCGAGCCGCCGCAGGGCCTGGTCGATGTGCTGGCCGGCCAGCACGCCGGGACGCAGGCCGAAGATGTAGCTGCGCAGGTCGCTGATGACCCGGTCCAGCTCGCCGACCGCGGCGTGCAGCCGGCGGGTGACCTCCGGCTCGCCGGTGCGCGCCGCGGTCGCCTGCAGGCCCATGCCGACCGCGAACAGCGCCTGGATCGCCCCGTCGTGCAGCTCCCTGGCGATCCGCTCGCGCTCCTCCATCACCGCCAGGCGGCGCAGCTCACGATGCACGCTGGCGTACTCGACGGCGACCGCCGCCAGGTCGGCGAAGCCCTCGACCAGCTCGACATCCGCGTCCCCGAAGTCCGGGTCGCCCACGGTGCGCCTCACGACCAGCGCGCCGAACGGCTCCTGCCGGGCACGCAGCGGCACGAACATCGCCGGGCCGGGGGGGCCCACGCGGGCCGCCGGCTGGAAGGCCCTGGGGTCGCCGGCGAGGTGGGCGACGAGCTCGGTCTTGCCGGTCTGGATCACCCGTCCGGCCAAGGACTGGTCGAGCGGGACGTCCAGCCCGCGCAGCTTGGTCGAGCGGCCGGCGACGCCCTCGATCACCAGTCTGCCCTGGGCGCCGGGGACCAGCACACTGCTCCCCTCAGCCCTGGCCAGCCGCATGGCGTGGGTGGCGATGAGCTCGAGCAGCTCCTCCAGCGGGGACCCGGCGAGCATCTTGCCGGCCACCTCGCGCAGCGCCTCCACGCGGCGGGCGCGTCCCTCGGCCTCGCGGAGCAGGGTGGCATGCTCGATCGCCACGCCCGCGTAGGCCGCCAGGGTCTCCAGGACGCGCCGGTCGTCCTCGTCGAAGTCGGCGGCGTCCCGCTTGCCGGCCACCCACAGCTCCCCGAAGGCGCTGTCCTGGACCCGCACCGGAACGCGCAGCACGCCCGGGCCCGGCTCCGGCAGGTCGGTCCGGGTGGTGGCTGGATCGGTGGCGACCACGTCCACGACCAGGTTGTTGGCGCCGAGCACGCCGAGCGCGGACCAGCCGGCACGGCTCAGCTCGGTGGCAAGCCAGACCAGGCGGCGGAGCACGGCGGGAAGCTCTCGGTCCAGCGCGAGCGCGAGCCCAGCCTCGAGCAGTCGCGCCTCACGCCCGCCGTAGCTGGCGGCCATTTGCAGCGATCGCCCCCCATATGGCGGCTGCCCCTGCTGATCAGCGCATCGCAGAGCATGATACCTGCGTTGCTGATCCGAAGGCCGCTGGCTGCCCGAGCTCCCCGGACGGCCCAAAGGTCCCGCAAGTGGGGGGCCGTCCGACCCAGGCGGCCGCGGGCCGCAGCGGCGATCCTTCCGGGGAGGCCGATGCTGTGGCTCCGCCTGGCAACGACGCCGGGCGGGGCGGGGGCTTCACGTCAACCCCAGGGATGGATGGAGCCGGCCGGCAGCGGTCCTCGGCAGGGGGGCCGACAGGAGGCTGTGCAAACGTAGCCGGAGTCGGTGGCCGAGGGACCAGGGGGGTGTCGGCCCGCTGGCGGGGTGCTGTCCGCACGGCAGCACCCCGCCGAAATCGTTGCGGGACCTGCTGCGCACGGTCGCCGTCCCGGACGCCCAAGGGGTGCTCGGCGACCGCATAAGCGGTGCAAGTACAGCCCGCGCATATTTCCGATCGGGTGCCATAGCGTTCGGCCCCGGGGAAAAGGGACATTATTCGTCGGGCCTTGACGATTTCGATTCGTTTTAGCTAACCTCCTCGCTCGGTTGATCGGACAGGTTCGCAACCCCCACGGCGAACCGCCGGTCGGCGCCGCAAAGGCGCAAACCATGCGCTGCGTGGTAGCTGCATGGAGATGGGTCAACCTCCCAGTGCCCATCTGCATATCCCCCCGTCCCCCGATATTCCCGGAGGTTTGTTTTGGCACGTTGTCGTGCGCTCCTGCATCGCCACTTACCCCGCACGGCCCGTCTTGGCGCGATCATTGCGCTCAGCGGCGCCGTCCTGTTCTCGGTGTTCCTGCTGCCGGCTTCAGCATCCAGCCGTGGCGGAACCTACACAGTGAAGTCCGGCGACACGCTGTCGCGCATCGCCGGCAGGCAAGGTCTGGGGAGCTGGCGTTCCCTCTACGACGCCAACCCGAGCATCAAGAACCCCAACCTGATCTTCCCTGGTCAGCGCCTGGCCGTCCCCTCCAGCAGTGGGCAAGTGAGCCACCGCTCGTTCTCCACCGAGTCCTCCTCGGTGCGGCATTCGCAGCGGCACGGCACAGTCCACCGGAGCTCCTTCGGCTCGAGCACCAGCAGCAGGCACCGCAGCAGCTCCTCGCGGTCGTCCGGCTCGGTGGCCGGCGGGGGCGTGTGGGACCGGCTCGCGCAGTGCGAGTCGGGCGGTAACTGGAGCATCAACACCGGCAACGGCTTCTTCGGTGGTCTCCAGTTCACCCAGTCCAGTTGGAGCGCCGCCGGCGGCTCCGGAAGCCCGCAGAACGCCAGCCGCTCCGAGCAGATCCGCGTCGCCTCGCACCTGCAGCAGATGCAGGGCTGGGGCGCCTGGCCAACCTGCAGCCGCAAGGTGGGTCTGCGCTAGCAAGCGGAATAAAGCCACCACGCGGACGTGCCGCGCCCCGGCGCGGGTAATTCGTGGGGAAGGTACGGCGCGCAGCTTCGGCTGCGCGCCGTACCGCTTTTCGGGGATTGCACCGCGCCCTTCAAAAATAGCCAGGCTGCACCAGGTGAGCGTCGCACAGATGCACTAGCGCGCAAATGCGGGCATGATTGTCGCGCCGCCGGTGGCCCGATGGTCGGCACCGGGCCAGACGGTCGGCACGTCTTGGGTGCCGTGCGGCGTCCGTAACGCTCCCGGGACGATCCCCGGCGACACTGGTGCCGATCCGCACGCTCGGAGAGTGACGACGACGCTGGAGGCGGGCCGGATGCGCCAACGACGATGACCACAACCGCGGGCGCGCGGGCGCCCGGGATGCGCCTGTGGCCGGGCGCGCTGGCCTGGGCGCTGTGGGCGCTGGCCATGCTCGGCCTGGCCGCGAGCGCCTGGTTCGACCACCTGCTGCGCCAGGCCGGCAGGCCCGACCTGATCCAGTTGGACGCCGGGGGCGTCACGGTGGTGCTGGGGGCGGTGAGCGCGGCGACCGCCGGGGCGGTGCTGGCCAGCCGCCGGCCCCGCCACCCGGTGGGCTGGCTGCTGCTGGCCTTTGGGCTGGTGGCGCAGGCGCTCACCAGCGCCGCCGAGGGATACGCCCGCTACGGGTTCCTGGCCCGGCCCGGGGCGCTGCCGGCCACCAGCCAGGTGGCCACACTCGCCTCGGCCACCTTCATCCCCGGGCTGGGCTGCGTCGGCTTCATCCTGCTGCTCACCCCGACCGGGTCGCTGCCCTCGCCGCGTTGGCGGTGGTGGGCCTGGGTGGCGGCTGCCGTGCCGGTGGCGTTCCTGGTGTCGTGGCTGCTGGGGGTGCCCCAGCTGGACCCGGACTCGCCGTTGCACGCGGTCGGCAACCCGTTCGCGATCCCTGCCCTGGCCGACCGGCTCCGGCTTGTCTACGGCTTGGCCTCCCCGGCCACCGCCCTCACCCTGGTGGTCGCGGCCGGGTCACTGGTCCTGCGCTTTCGCCGCGCCGGCGGCCTGGAGCGCCAGCAACTGCGCTGGCTCACCTTCGCCGCCGCGCTGGCGCCGCTGGCGGTGCTGGTCGCCGCGGCCGGCATCGTCACGGCGCACCTGGCCGTGGCCGGCTGGGCCGTCGGCCTGTACCTGGCCCTGCTCTGTGTGGCGATCGGCGCGGCGATCCTGCGCTACCGCCTCTACGACCTGGACCGCATCGTCAGCCGCACGCTGGCCTACGGACTGCTCACCGTGCTGCTGGGCGGCGGCTACGCGGGGGTGGTCCTGGGGCTCGGGCAGCTCC